>Ga0255336_100013_pt1 | contig 510454 bp, 419 predicted proteins | sample MeOH1_35cm_T3_17_FD_189102 | JGI IMG/M metagenome (GOLD analysis project Ga0255336, IMG submission 189102) | Sandy soil microbial communities from University of British Columbia, Vancouver, Canada - MeOH1_35cm_T3_179 | ecosystem: Engineered > Artificial ecosystem > Sand microcosm > Unclassified...
GCGCCAGCGACGTCGGGGCTCAGTGGTCCCAACACCAACTTCAGAACCTGCAACAATGCTCTGCTCCATACAGGCATCGTCTACAGATCCATCACCAGCGTCCAGACGGTCGGGACCAAACGCTTACCCACTTACCAATAACATTGCGATATCTATCGGTCGTAGGATTGGGGGTTGCATAGTTATTGGCAAAGGGATTCGAGGCAGGCGGTGGGGTTGAATTCGGCTTTGGATAGTAAGAGAGCATCTTCAGCGCAACAGGATTGATCCGTGCCGTCGGAATCTTATTCCCAGGGAACGGGTCGCGCACAAGTCGGCCTGTGCCGTCGTCATGAATAGTCAGAGGATCGTAGATGGTCATAGGCGCGTACTTGCTGCCGTCCCACCACGTCAGATTGCTGAAATCTCCGGTAAGCCAGGCTGGATCCGGAACACTTGTGACAAGCGAATTCGGAACCTTCTCGTTCCAGTTCTCATACTGCAAGACAAAGAACGATTTGTTACGGCCATCGTAGACTTTAGGAATAAAGACTGGACCGTCCAGCTCTCCGCCATACTGGTCAAGTTTGTGCTGGGACTTCGCGTATCGATTCGTGTGGTTGACGCTGTTCAGATAGTCATTCTGCCAGGTATTCGCATCCAGCCAGGAGCGACGAGCAAATTCATATATGTCGCCATGCACCCGGTTCGTACCCGACTTCAAAGTCATATCCACGACGCCACCTGAAGCACGGCCATATTGCGCGTCATACGGATTGGTGACGATCTTAAATTCCTGAACGGCATCGACCGGCGGAACATATGCAATCTTCGAGTTGCCGCCGACAGCAGACTCGTTGCTTACGCCGTCAAGCATCATCTCGTTGTTGCCGGAGCCACCACCATTGATGGACAGATTCGCCTGGGTGTCGTCAAAAGGACGCTGCCATTGAATGCTGCCTGTCCAGATAGCGCCTGCATTCAGGATCGAGAGCATTCCAGGATCGCGGCCGTTGAGCGGCAATTCAGTAACACGCGTATTCTCTACGACCTCACCGCGATCCGCTTTCCCGTAGTCGAGAATGGCCCCGTCGGAATTCACGACGACAGACTCAGATACAGCACCCACTGTAAGGGCGAAGTTTAGAGTCGCGGTTTGACCGACCTCCAAAGTGATGTGAGAACGGATCTCCTTTTTGAAGGACGGCGCTTCGACGGATACGTCGTAGACGCCGGGCGTCAGATACGGTACGGCAAAGTCACCCGTAGAGGTGGTCGTAGTTGTGACGTCAGTATTTTTCTCCACGTTATGAACGATGATTTTTGCTTTGGGAAGAACCCCTCCCGTCGAATCAGTCACTCTCCCTGTGAACTGCTGTGCGAAGACAGCTGTCGAGCAGAGAAATAGACACAATAGAAATCGAACGAACTTTCTTTCTACTTTCATCTAATTCCTCATGTAACTGGCCTATGAAAGGCTCATTTCCGGTGTCCGCTCACCAATACCGTTCCTGAGCCCAAGAGATGATACGTTTGGCACACGAAATCTCGTGAACCGCTGATGGAAGAATCGTTTTTTAGTGGTAGACGTGTAATCGATTACACGGCCGCTGCTAAAAAGTCTGCCCCAGCACTTTGAGCTCAGGCCTTATGGCAGCGTTCCCATATCAACGATGGACGAAAGATTAGATTTATAGAAAGTAAATTGTCAATACTGTTTGCTTTCGTTTTAAAGGACATTTGCGACAAATAGCCTAGTAAAGCCAACTATATTGTTGCTTCTTTCGCAAGCCATTCGAGTGGCTAGCCACTGCATCGGCGGCCTGGGATGCTACCCGTGGCAGTCGCTATTTTCTGCTTTCTATTGCTTGCGATCAGTCGTGCTACGGAGACAACGCGCGAGCCTGCGTGTGCGTCCCCATCTCTACTCACCGCTGCACACAGAAATTTCGCCGGAAGCCAGTCACCGCTGAAGAATGACCGGCTCGCTCAGCGAATTTGCCAACTATCTATGCTATTTACTGGACTTTCGTAGCTGCGGCGTTGACAGAAACAGGCGCGGCATCAAGGGATGGCATCTTTCGATCCTTCAGAATCGGAAGACGCCCGGTGCTGTCCCAATCCTGGTGGCCAGCGGGCACCAGTCGCAGCACATAGGAGAACGCCGTTGGATCGGACCACGGCACGTACTTATCCAGCGGGCGAGGGCCGCAACTATTCGACCCTACTCCTAAAGTTGCCACGTCAAGAGTCACAACGGTTGCAACGCTAGGCGGAAGATTGATCGAATATTCCGGTCCATCCAACTCCTCATCGGTGTAAGGCAGGGCCGAGACCTGAAGCAGTTTGCCGTCACTCTGGGCCAGCAACCCTGGCAGCTTGCTGCCGCGGATCGCTGCCCATCGAACATCCCCATGATTCCCGCATTCCATAGGCTTGGAATATGGAGTCAACTGTTCTTTGACGCTGCTCGAATAGAGTCCTACATCGGAACCGCGTTCGCGATCTGGATAGTTCTCCATCGGTCCGCGGCCCAGATAGCTGAATTGATCCAGTCTTTTATCCATCCGCATACGGACGCCGAGGCGGGCGAGCGGAATTCGCTTGCCTTGTGGCACAACGGCATTGTCCACCACGATGGAGCCATCTCCAGAGATGTCGTAGAAAGCCGTGTGCGTAGCGAACCATCCCTCACGGCCCACCTGCTTCACCGTGGCCTCAACACGCACGAGCGACGCACTGACCTGGCTCGCCGTAATCGCGATCACTTGCGGTCGAAGCACATTCAAGCCATACGCCTGCCAATCCTTGGCAGCCCACTGATCGTCGTTACGGTGGGGAGCGCGCCACAGGTATAGCTGCGGCCCTCCATTCGGGACCAGCAGCGGAACACCATCGCGCACCAACTGCGAGATGGCACCTTGTGATCTATCGAAGACTACCTTGAAGCCGTCGCCCTCCACAGTGATCAGCTTTGCATCCTGGATCAGGTGCAGAGGTTTGCCGGGCGCTGGAGTCATCGCGGTAGAAGTCGACTCCACCGGCAATTGGAACTGCGCTGTAGCTACCTCATAACCTGCCTTCGCCCATAGTTCGTCCTTCGCCAGCTTGAAGGAGAGTTGTAGAAAATATTCTCGTCCCGGCCTTGCAACAAACTTCGCAAAAGGAACCGTAACGTCGCGGGTTGTCGCAGGAGCCACGTCGAGTTGGCCAAGTGAGCCATGCTGAATTACGCTGCCATCCTGGCTGAGTGTCCACGACGCGAGGAACTGATTCAGATTGGTGAATGCGTATCGATTGCGAATTTGAAACTTGCCTGCCGCCACGTCCTGCGCGTCAAAGCTCACCCACTGGTAGACGCGTTTCAATTCAGGATAGTGCGGCTTCAGAGTTCTATCAGAGAAGACAACTCCCTTATGAATAAAGTAGTGGTCATTGGGGACCTCGCCGAAGCCTCCGCCGTAGGCTAGAAAGGGATGTTTGGGATCACGCCTGTTCCACAGCCCCTGGTCCTCCCACTCCCAGATGGCGCCGCCCATCAGCTTGGGATATTTATCAAATAGATCGTTATATTCCCCTACTGAGCCCATCGAATTATTCATGGCATGTGCGTATTCGCAGAGGTAGAAGGGCTTGGTTCGATTTGAATCTCGTGCGGCCTTCTCCAGATCCGCCACGTTGGTGTACATGTGGCTCTCAATATCCGCGGGCAACTTCTCTCCACCGCCGAACGGTTCGTAGTGTGTGAGGCGCGTCGAATCCAGTTGCTTGACGGCATTGAGTGCACTTCGAAAGTTGCTCCCGCCGCCGCACTCATTTCCCAGGGACCAGATCACAACCGACGCATGATTCTTGAGGTTTTCAACGTTGGCCACATTGCGATCGACAATCGCTTTTTCAAATCTCGGCTCGTGATCCAGCACGCCATAGTATCCATGGCACTCCACATTCGCCTCGGCGACGAGATAGATGCCGTATTCGTCGGCCAGTTCATACCAACGCGGATCATCTGTATAGTGCGAGGTTCGCACATGATTCGCGTTCACCTGCTTCAGAAGCTCGAGGTCGCGAACCATCCTTTCGTCCGTGACATAGTGGCCAGTATCGGGCCAATTCTCGTGACGATCTGCTCCCTTAAGCTTCACCGGGACGCCGTTGACTATAAACACTGCGTCCTTGATCTCGATCTTGCGAAAGCCGGTGCGGGATGACAGGTATTCAGCTGTGGATTTTCCTTCCTGAAGCTTCAGGACCGTTGTATAGAGGTTTGGTGTCTCCGCCGTCCACTTCTCAGGATTCGTAACTGGTATGGATACAGATACTTCCTTCTCCTCTCCGCCCTTCAGGGCAGGCACGGCAACCATGGCCGCCGCACCGGGGATCGCTTTGCCCGCTTTTGTTGTCAGTTCTACGGTCAACTGGCGCGGAGTTGTGTCTGCGTCGGAGAAGTTGTGGATCTTCGCGGATACCTTGAGCACCGCGTCGCGATATTGGCTGTCCAGTTCCGTCGTTACCGCAAAGTCACGGATATGAACCTGGGGCGCGCTCCAGAGCGTGACATTACGAAAGATACCGCTCAACCGCCACATGTCCTGATCTTCCAGATAGCTGCCAGCGGAATAGCGGTAAACCTCAATGGCGACCATATTCTTCTGGCCAACTTTCACATAAGGAGTAATGTCGAACTCCGCTGGATTGCGGCTATTCACGCTAAATCCGACTTTTTCCCCGTTCACCCACAAAAAGAAGGCCGAGTCGACTCCGGAGAAAGTGAGGAAGATCCGCTGCCCATTCCAAGCCGCGGGAACCTCAAAATCGCGGCGATAACTGCCCACCGGATTGCGTTCTTTGTAGGCTGTGAAATTCTTTGGCGGCTCGCTCATTACGCGCGGCCAATCCTTCTGGAAGGTATAGCCGTTGTTGCGATAAAAAGGTGTCCCATATCCCTCGACCTCCATATTCGAGGGCACAGGAATCGTCTTCCATGTCGAAACGTCAAACGATGTCTTGTAGAAATCCGCCGGCCGCTCTTCTGGCCGCGGAACCCAGTGAAATTTCCACAGACCATTGAGGCTGCGAGCCCAGGTGGAAGCCATACGGTTGGCCTTCACCGCTTCTGCACGATCCGGATAGGGCATCAGGGTCGCGTGATATGGCTGTTTGTTGATCCCCAGCAGCTGTTCGTTTTCAATCTCGGAGGGAACAGACTGTGCGCGCATCCTCGGCGACAAGCCAAAACCAAGCAGAAAGATAACGAGAGAAAAGCGAACAATACTCGTCGATAGACCGCGCTTCATCATCAGAAAGCCCTTCTTTTTCTATGGATCACGGGAACTCCATAGTGTAATCGCTTACAGACTCTTGCTGCTGCGCTCTAACGATTTATTTCCAAAGGCAGCTTTCGCCGGGAATTCCTACGCCGGGATGGCTGATTCGACCAGGAACCGCCTTTACCCCTATTTCGCGATGGAGTAGACTCGCCCATCTGCGACAATGGGTTTTGACATGCAACCTGAGAGTTTAACGATCCTCAAAGACGATATGGTGGCCTTCATTGAAGGCCACGGAATGCGGCGCCTTCCCGGCTTTGTCACGGAAGATATCCCCAGCGTGGAATGGGAAGACAATGGCAATCCCGACAGCTGGAAGGACTTCGTCGAGCTGGCAACCGCTGCCTCCGCCCCATTCCTGACCATGAGCGAAGTGACCCTGGAAAAGGATGATCTGGAGCTGCTCGTCGAGCAGTTACGCGATCAGAACTTTCCCGACGAAGATGCGCCGGAGATTCAGGAAGCACTCCTGCTGGTCAATTGCGTAGGGAAGATCGGCTACGTCCAGCTCGGTTTTGCGCACCAGGGCATCATGTTCCTCCATGAAACTTCAACCCCGTGGTATGAACACTACCAGCAGCTTCTGGAGAAAATGGAAGGGTTCAGCGACATCGTCTTTAATTCCGGCGATGGCGAGGACGAAAACGAAGCTCAGTGAGCAGCGCGAATCTGCCGGCGATAGCCGGAAAACAACGTTGGCTCCTGCCGGAAATCGATGCCGCACGCGCTGCCGAGCTTGCAGCCGCCGCGGCCACGCCGCTTCTGATTGCGGAACTGCTGCTCGATCGCGGAGTTCAAACTGCGGAAGAGGTTCAGCATTTTCTGCATCCGCAACTCGATGATCTGCTGGATCCCTATTCGATGTTCGGAATGGAGGCCGCAGTAAGCCGCGTGCAGGCCGCGATTCGCAATCAAGAACTCATCCTGATCTATGGAGATTACGACGTCGATGGCACCACTGCCGTTGTTTTGCTAAAGACGGCAATCGAGATGCTTGGCGGCAAAGTGCGCTTTCACGTTCCGCATCGCCTTCGCGAGGGCTACGGCATGCAAGGCAGTGTGCTCGAATCGGCCTTCGCGGACGGAGTCCGTCTCGTCATCAGCGTGGATACTGGCATTCGTGCATTCTCCGAGGCAAAGATTGCCGAACGCTTGTGCCTGGACCTGATCGTCACCGATCACCACCTGCCGGAGGCCGCTCAGGAATTGCCCCGCGCTCTGGTCATCCTCAATCCCAATCAGCCGGATTGCGAGTATGCCTGCAAGCACCTCTGTGGCGCCGGTGTTGCATTCAAGCTGTCGCAGGCGCTGCTGGAGGCAGAGAACCGGGAACGCACCCGCGCAAAGATTCTTCCCTCCTTTCTCAAGATGCTTGTCCTCGCCACGGTTGCCGATTCTGTTCCCCTGCTGGGAGAAAACAGGGTTGTCGCCAGCCTTGGCCTGCAACAACTGCAAAGGCCGGTCGGAGCAGGGCTGCGTGCTCTGATGGAGCAGGCCAAACTGGATCCCGCACAACGCCCGCTCACCGCCATTGACATCGCCTTCCGCATCGCACCGCGCATCAATGCTGCGGGCCGCATGGATGTTGCTTCCGATGTGGTGGAGCTCTTCACTACGCGCGATGCCGCACGCGCCTCCGAACTCGCGGCAAAGCTGGAGCAGCTCAACGCTGATCGCAAGCAAAGCGAACTGGCGGCGCTCGAACAGATTGAACAAAGGCTTGCTGAGGATTCCAGTCTGCGCGAAGCGCAATGCATTGTGGTTGACGGCCAGGACTGGCATCGCGGGGTCATCGGTATCCTGGCTTCAAGGGTGGTGGATCGCACCGCGCGGCCAGCCATTGTGATCGCAGTCGAGGACGGACAGGCCTATGGTTCCGGGCGTTCTGTGCCGGGCTTCCACCTGCTGGAGGCAATCGAGAGCTGCGCGGAACTCTTTTCGCGCTTCGGCGGTCACGAGCATGCGGTTGGTTTCTCTTTACCGACAGAGCGCGTTGGCGAACTCCGCGAAAGGCTGGCCATTTATGCCTCGGAACATCTCGAACCCGGCATTCCAGCCAAAACCGTAGAGTGCCACGGCGTTCTTGCGCTCGGCAGTCTTACTTCGGAACTCTACCAGTGGCTGCGCCAATTCGAGCCCTTTGGCATGGGTAATCCAGAGCCAACTTTTCTAGCGCGAAATGTTCGCCTGGCAACCGATCCTCGGGTTATGAAGGAAAAGCACATTCGCCTAACGCTGGAGGATGGTCCCGCAGGCAGGAGCATCTCCGCCGTCGGCTGGAACTGGGCGGAACGTGCAGCCGAGATGGATCTGGCGAGAGGTAGCGTCATCCATATCGCATACCACCTACGCCGCAACGAACACCCCAATTTCGGCGGCCTGGAGCTTGAGATCGTCGGCATGGAACCTGCTGAGGCCTAGAGAACACCTGGCTGCGAATTTCCTGGTCAGAATTTGTAGGTGAGCCCCATCCCGAAGACGGAGCGAGCGTGCAGATTTACACCGGGCATAATTCTGCCGGCCACCTGCCCCACTCCAGCATCAAAGGCGAACCGGGGATTCTCCCGCTGCGTGATGCGCACAGCATAGTCCATCGTTGTGGGAATATCCGCAGCTGGCAGATTCTTCACTCTGCGGGGCTCCTGCGTGAATCCGGCTGCCGGAACCGCAATCAGCCCGTGACCCAGCGGCAACCCGATGCCAAGCCCTCCATAAAATTTGCCTACAAAATCAGGAGAATTACCTCCTACTCCAAAAATGGAGGCGTTTGTCCCCTTATAACCAAAATTCAGGAGAAGGGGAGGTTTGGTCATGCGAAGCGTCCGCGTCGCCACAATATACACATCGCCGTTGTCATAGGACTTTCTGGCGATTGCGCCGCTCACATAGTGAACCCCATTGCGATACACGCCGCCTATCCCGACTGCTGGCACCCATGCATGTCCCTTGGCCGTCTCCGGGATAATGTTCACTTTGCCATGCACGACATTGAATCCGTCATAAAACCAAAGTGGGCTGAAGTAGGGATTTTCACCATTGCTGTGAAAGCTGCGGGTATATCCGGCTTCAACACGATTCGATAGGCCTTCCGTCACCGAGATCGTGTAGACATCCCCGATCACATCTCCTGCGGAGATGAAGTGGAACGCCACCACGGGGTGGGAAAACCGATGGCCCGCATCTGAGGGAACAATGTAAGCAGTGGGCGTAATAAAGCCACCTGTTTGCCCTTCGAGCGTGGTGTTCTGTGCCTGAGACAGCGACCCGCACAGCGCGAAGATTGCGGTAAAAATCAGCGCAACCCGGCAAAGAGAAACTGGACCGCTCGCAAAAAAGGAGGCACGAGTAACAAACAAATTCACCTGGGGCACGGGAAAGCTCCTGGAGTCCTGGAAATGGTCGTCTGAGGATAATCCGATGTGTCGGCTGGGGAAAGCTTTTTTCCGGAGCGCCGGAATCGGAACTGACAGGCAGTCAGTGCGAAGGCCACCGTGAACGATTCGCGAGTCAAGAAATTCTGCACCATCGAAGGGCCCTGCGCTGACATTTTCTATGAACGATTGAATCCCAATTCATCGAAGATTCTTAGCCGCGGAAAGGACTGCTGTCAACCTTGGATAATGCTCCAGCCCGTGGCTGCCAGGACACCTGGCCCAGCCTCCGGTGATACACTCGCGCCATGCCCAGGGGCTTTTTTTTGACATTTGAAGGGCTGGATGGTTCCGGCAAATCCACACAGTTGCGTCTCCTCGTTCGCTGGCTGGAAGCGAGAGGCGAGCCTGTCCTCGTTACCCGCCAACCCGGGGGCACTCGCATTGGAGACCGCATTCGCACCTTGCTGCTGGACAGCAAATCGGAGAGCCCTGCGCCCATGGCGGAGTTGGGCCTGATGTTTGCCGATCGTGCACAGGCGCTCGCTGAGGTGATCCGCCCTGCCCTGAATGTGGGCAACATTGTTGTCTGCGACCGCTTTACCGATTCCACTGAGGCCTACCAGGGCGGTGGCCGTGAATTGGGCAGCGAAATCGTTCTGCGGCTGCACGAAATCATGTGCTGCGGCTTGATGCCCGATCTCACAATCCTTCTTCTACCCGACCTTGCTGCCTCCCTGGCACGAGCTAGACGGCGCAACGAGCGTATGACCGCGAATGGGGCCGACGAGGGACGCTTCGAGCGCGAGGGCCACGCGTTTTACCAGCGTGTCTTTGACAAATATCGTGAGATTGCCGCACGTGAGCCTGTGCGTGTGGTCGTAATCGATGGAGACGCGTCCATTGAAGAAATCCACCAACGTATCGTATCCGTAGTAGCAGCGCGTTTGCGAACCTCCAGCGGCGCTTAGCGGACTTATGGCTGCTACTTTACCCTCCTCTTCGCAGCAAAACTGGATCGTCAGGGAACGCGGGGCCTACCGCTTCCCTCCCGGGCTCAAGCTCAATCTGCCTCTTTATCTAACCCGCCGCTTCTTCCGCCCCGGAAATCCCATCCTGCTCTTTCAGCACCTGGTGGCCACCTATGGAAGGATCGCTCACTACCGCCTGCTCGGGAGCGACATCATCTTCCTCAACGAGCCGGAGTTCATTCGCGAAATTCTGGTGAACCAGCCGCAGAACTTCATCAAGGAGCGCACCCAGCGGCGCATGAAGATCCTGCTTGGCGATGGCCTGATCACCAGTGATGGTGAAATCCACAGACGCCAGCGGAGAATCGCGGCCCCGGCTTTTCATCGCCAGCGGATTCAATCCTACGGAGCCATCATGGTGGATCGCGCGGCGAAGATGCGGGAGCAGTGGCAAGACGGCAGGGAGATCGATATCGCCGCAGAGATGATGCAACTCGCCCTGCAGGTGGTGGCACGCACCCTCTTCGACACCGATGTAACCGACGATGTGCGGCAGATCAACGACGAAGTGAATGTCATCATGGGGCTGTATCACTTCCTCGTCGCTCTGCCGTGGGCCGAGAAGTTGCTCCCCCTTCCGCTGCCCGGCCTCATGCGTTTCCGCAAGGCAAAAGCACGCCTGGACGCGGTGGTGTACCGCATGATCGAGGAGCATCGCAAGCTGGGCGTCGATCGCGGCGATCTGCTCTCCATGCTTCTCAGCTCACGCGATGAAGAATCGGATCACAGCGGGATGACGGACACGCAACTGCGCGACGAAGTCCTCACAATTTTTCTGGCAGGCTACGAGACGGTGGCCAATGCCCTTGCCTGGACATGGCTGCTGCTCGGGCAGAATCCGCAGGCGGAGGCGCGCTTCCACGCGGAACTCGATGAGGTTCTGGGCGACCGCCTTGCCACGATCGACGATCTGCCCCGGCTGCGCTATACGGAGATGGTGCTGGCGGAATCGATGCGACTCTATCCGCCGGCGTGGGCCATGGGCCGTCAGTCAATCCGGGATGTAGAGCTTGGTCCCTATCGGTTCCCCAGCGGAACGTATTTCTTCTTCAGCCAATACATCATGCACCGCAGCCCGGAACACTTTCCTGATCCGTTGCGCTTCGATCCCGAGCGCTTCACAGCGCAACAAAAGTTGGCCCGGCAGAAGTTCACCTACTTCCCCTTCGGAGGAGGAAGCCGTCAATGCATCGGCGAGGCCTTTGCGTGGATGGAAGGAGTCCTGATTCTTGCTACTCTGGGCCAGCAATGGAAACTGAACCTCGTACCGGGTCAGCACATCGAGGTTCAACCGAAGATCACTCTTCGCCCCAGGTCCTCCATCCGCGTCATCCCGGAGCGCCGCCAGAGACGAAGCTGACTTCCGACGCCGGCGAGCCTATAGCCCGTCAGAATCGCTCAGTCCACCTCAACCGCGTCGAAACCCAGACTAAGCAACATGGAATGGATCGTGCTTCGTGCGTTCTGCGTGGCCTTGTCCAAAATTCCATCAGCCAACGCGCTTTCGCGGATCTGCTGCTCCGCTTTCTGGCGAACCTCCGATTCGAGATTCGAATCCGCGGAGACCAGCAGGCCGGTTGTCCGTGAATAGACACGGGTCTGCGCGCTATCCAGCCGGGACGTGAATACCTGCGCAGCAGGCAGGTGTACGTGGATCTTCCGGCCCGTAATCGCCACATCCGAGGGCCTCAGACCGCCGAGGTCGATGCCGGCGACAACCTCTCCATGAGCCACCAGCAGCAGCTTATCCCCCGCAAGAAAATCCGGCAGGATGAGGCTCTCCCGGTCACCCTCGACCACCTTGTCCATGGTATAAACCACGGTTTCCAGGCGTCGGAGCTGCTGAATCTTCTCAACCACGGAGGGCTGCGATCGATACTCCGTCTTGCTCCTGCCCGTGGCGAGGGAGGCAAGGTGATCCCACACTCCCTGCTGCGCATTGTGAGCAAAGACGCCAAGCAGGACCGCACCCAGACCGGCGCCCAGCAGAATCAGGAGGACTGCGGCGACCCATCGAATCCCGGATCGGCCGCGAGTATACGAATTGGAAGTTGCGTCCATCGGTTTGATCAGAATATTCGTGCCTGCGCCACGTTTAGAGCCAACTAGAACCGATCCATCCGATCCTGGCTGGCGATGAAAGACGGGTCCCTGCGCAAATGGAAAGAGGCTGCCCGCACGAGCAGCCTCCAGGAATCATTCGTGAGCCGGGAATCTATGCCTTCGTAAATGCCGCTATGGCGCTTGCTTCATCGTCCTTGATATCGAAGACGGTATACAACTTGGTAATCTGAAGAAGGTCATGCACCTTCTTTGTCAGGTTGAGAAGCTTCAATTCCCCACCCTGGTTGCGGACAGTGGTAAATGCGCTGACAAGCTCGCCGATGCCCGAGCTATCAATGTAGTTGACATCCCCGAGGTTCAGCAGAATGTTCTTAGAACCTTTCGACAGCAGATCGCGGACGACATCCCGTAACTGAACGCTGCCCTCGCCCAGTGTGATACGGCCGCTAAGGTCTAGAATCGTGACTCCGTCTACCTGACGGGTACTGATTTTCATGCTGCTCACGTGGAAATCCTCCTTAAATGCCTGCTTGAGACGTTCCAAGGTGCTTGATCAGGGTCAATTCGGTCCCTGGATGCAGTAGCCTGAAGTGTACCTCATCCATAAAAGAATGAATGAGAAAGATACCGCGACCTGTACCGCGTAGGAGATTTTCCGGCGCCAGCGGGTCGGGGAGGGTCGCCGGGTCTAATCCGCGGCCCTGGTCGCAGATCTTGATGACGAGTGAATGGCCAGTATTCTCGAAGGAAACGGTGATATGTTTTTCGGGATCATAGGAATTGCCGTGCAAAACAGCGTTCACGGCAGCCTCCCGAACAGCCATGGCTACCCGGAAGACTTCATCTTCCTCCAGCCCGGCACTCTTGGCCATCTGTTCCGCGATCTGCTCAACGCGGTTTACGCTGTCCAAAGAAGAGTCGAGAGTGTAGTTGATCCGGCCTGTTTGACTTTCAGTCACTCACTCGTTCCTCAGGCCGGTGGCTTGCGAATCCCTTGATTGCGCCTGGATACGCTTGCCGACTGCCACATGCACGCAGTTTGCTTGGAGCCCTTTGGTTCTGTCAAGTTTAGCGCCTGCCAGCGAAGCGCGGGAAAGTCTTCCTTCCCGCGTTCCAGCCGGGCATCCGGTGAGCAGTGGGCTGGCCATTCGACCTGTCCACTCCGCCCCTGCCCTGAACCTCATTTCCCGCATTTTGTAACTCTGATCACAAAAATATATGGCTCGCAACTCTCCTCGCGGCCACTGGCTGCCTCGCCTGCCGCCTCATCAATATACCTGCGGTTCTGTCGGCAAAGAATCCGCTCCAACACACCCAGCGAACGGCGGTCACCTGCTAGACTGCAACCGGGGCCGATGCGATGCGAGCTAAGCAGACCAATCCGACCAATCTGACCAGCCTGACGGCACTGCTGGGAACCCCCGTGACAGATCGGGATGGTCGCCTGCGCGGTCGCCTGAAGGACATCGCCGTGGAAACCGGTGCGGAGGCAGGCCGGATCGCCGGATTGATTCTTCGAACCGGTGAGGGAGATCGCCTGGTAGAGGTCAAGGACATCCTGCAAACGCCGAGCGGCGCGCTCGAACTCCGCGATGTCGACGCACTTCGCGCCCTGCGTGGCGATGAAAATTTTCTCCGGCTGCAACAGGACATCGTCGACCGTCAGATCGTCGATGTCCATGGCCGAAAGGTGGTTCGCGCAAATGATGTCGACTTGCAGTGGTTCTCGCATGGAGCAACGCCGGCACTGCGGGTCTCCGGAGTGGATGTCGGCCTGGACGGAGCAGTACGCCGACTCCTCAAGGGCCTGGTACCGCGCAGCACATTGGAGTCCTTCTCCAGCCACTTTGCCACCCGCGTTATCCCCTGGGAGCTGGTTGATGTAATTGAAGTTGACCCGGCCCGGCGTGTGAAGCTCAAGATTGAGCACGTCAATATCGCCCAGATGCACCCTTCGGATATCGCCGATATCCTTGAGGATCTGGCCCCGGCGGAACGCAAGGCAGTCTTCACCACGCTCGACGAAGAACTGGCGGCAGAGGCTCTGGAAGAAGTCGATCCTAAGCTGCAGAAGTCGCTCATCGAGTCCCTCGATTCCGGTCACGTAGCCGATATCGTCGAAGAGATGGACCCCGGTGCTGCCGCCGACCTGCTGGGTGAGCTTCCCGACGAAAAGTCCGAGGCCATCCTCAAGGAGATGGAGCCTGAGGAGCGCCAGGAGGTCTCCGAACTGCTCGAGTTCCGCGAGGACTCTGCGGCCGGGCGCATGACGACCGATTACGTGGCGGTTCCTGCGGGAGCCACCGTAGCCGATGCCGTGCAGGCGCTTCGAACCTTTGATGGCGATCCGGACAACGTGGCAGCGGTATATCTCGTTGACGAAAGCAATGTTCTGCAAGGAATCGTACCGCTGGGGCGCCTGGTGGTTGCGCAGCCGGACACACGTCTTGCAGTACTCACCGATCCCAGGATCATCTCCTGCCATGCGGACCTGCCACAGAACCAGGTGGCCGAACTCTTTGATAAATACAACCTGCAGGCCTTACCCGTGCTCGACAGCGCGCAACATCTGGTGGGCGTCATTCAGGCAGATCATGTGATCGCATTTCTGCGGCAGGAAAAATGACCTTTTTAAAACGCTGGAAAGTCAGACTTCTACTCTTCCTCGCGGTGCTGGGCCCCGGCTTCATTACCGCAAATGTAGACAACGATGCTGGCGGCATCCTGACCTACTCTCAGGCAGGTGCGCAGTTCGGTTATACCCTGCTCTGGACGATACTGCCAATCACCCTCGCCCTTATCGTGGTGCAGGAGATGTGCGCCCGCATGGGCGTCGTTACCGGCAAGGGCCTATCCGACCTGATTCGCGAGGAATTCGGCCTTCGCGTGACCTTCATCGTGATGGTGCTGCTGGTTATTGTGAACTTCGGCAATGTCATAGCCGAGTTCTCCGGCATTGCGGGAAGCCTGCAGCTCTTTCATGTCAGCAAGTACCTGTCCGTCCCGGCCTGCGCGGCCCTGGTGTGGTACGTCGTCGTCAAGGGCGACTACAAGAGCACGGAAAAGATCTTTCTCGTCGCCTCGCTTGTCTATATCGCATATATCTTTGCTGGAGTACTCTCTGGACCGAGCTGGCATGAGGCGATCCTCTCGACTGTCAAGCTTCCCCCCAGCACGATGTGGCACGAGCGCACGTATGTCTACATGGTGATTGGCGTCATCGGAACCACCATTGCGCCCTGGATGCAGTTCTACCTGCAGGCATCGATCGTGGAAAAGGGCATCAGTATTCGCAGTTATGCTGCCTGCAGGCTTGATGTCATTGTCGGCAGCTTTTTCACCGATATCGTGGCGTGGTTCATCATCGTTGCATGCGCGGCAACCCTGTTTGTGCATGGTCTGGGCGCAATTCAGGTTCCCGCCGATGCCGCTGAGGCCATGAAGCCCCTGGCGGGACCATACGCCTTCCTGCTCTTTGCCTTTGGGCTCTTCAACGCCTCGCTCTTCGCGGCATCCATCCTTCCCCTCTCCACGGCTTACACGGTCTGCGAAGGGCTGGGACTGGAATCAGGAGTCGACAAAAGCTTCAAGGAAGCTCCCTTCTTCTACTGGCTCTATACGCTGCTGATTGCGGGCGGCGCCGCTATCGTTCTCATCCCGAATTTTCCGATGGTCAAGATCGTCATCTTGTCGCAGGTGCTGAACGGCGTTCTGCTTCCGGTCGTCATCATTCTGATGCTGATGCTGATTAACCGTAAAGACCTGATGGGCGAGCACGTCAATTCCAAATGGTTCAACGCGATTGCCTGGCTCACAGCCATCATCGTCATTGGACTGTCCATCGCCATGCTGTTCACGGCGGCCGGAACCTAAGAATAGGACTTGGAAATTGTTGTCAGCTTAGTGGCGTAGTGGGGCAACAGCACCCATTCTTAGAGAAGCTTTCCAGCCGCCAGATCGCGAATCAAGCTTCGATCCGCCGCTAGAAAGTCATACGAGGGCAGATCCTTCAGCTGGCACCAGCGCAAGTCATGAAAGATTCGGTTCGTCAGCTCGCCCGCAAAATTGCGGACCGCGAAGAACTGAAGATCCACCGCGCCACCGCTGCGGTAAGTATGCCGTAGCTGGATGATGCGTTCGCCAATTGTGGCGTCAATGCCCAGTTCCTCTTCTAGTTCCCGCTTCAGGGCCTGCTCCGGGCTCTCTCCCGCTTCAATCTTTCCGCCGGGGAACTCCCACTTGAGCGCCATTGGCTGGTCGGGGCGCCGCTGGCAGACAAGTACCCGGTCCTCACGCAGGATCAGTGCGGCAACCACCAGGCGAACCTGCTTGTTGCCAACTGCATAGCCGTTATGTGTCTCGTTGTCTTGCACGTCACTATTTTAGACGCTCAACAGATTCTTCCCTAGCCTCGGGGCCTTTCTGTTTTCGTCCAGTGGCACCAGCGCGTTAACCCTTAGAAGCCGACGCGGGGTAAAAGACGGGCCAGCCGCTGCTCGTCGCAACCTGCACCAGTTCCACGCTCGGATTTACCGCGAACGGATGTTTGGCAATTCGCAGCATGGCTACGTCATGGATCGAGTTTCCGAAGACCGCATCAGGATCGGAAATCCCGGCCCTTTCCAGCGCAAGCTGCTTTCCTTCGTCCGTTGGGACATCCATAAGGTCGCTGGTGATGATGCCATCTTTTACCTTTACGCGAGCTGCCAGGATCCGCTCCGGAGGAATCTGAAACACCTTCATTCCCTCTTCGATCACCCAGTTGTTGGTAGAGCTCACAGCCCAGATCGCGGTTCCCAGCGAGCGTAGCCTTTCGACCACGATGCGCATCGTCGGAAAGATGTCGTCTCCGATATGCGTGCGGAAATACTCGGCGGCGGCCCTGCGAATCTCCTCCTCGCGCAGCCCGGCGTAAATCTGCACCATCTCTCCGCACATTTCCAACTCGGAGACCCCGCCGCTGCGGTATAGGCGGTAGCGCGAATCGATCCAGTCGCTGGCATTTCTTGAAACCAGCCCCTGGTCGAGCGACCACACCATGAAGCCGTAGCCTGCGTCGCCGCTCCACAACGTGCCATCACAATCAAAAACCGCCACTGCCGGCTTCATCGCAAGCGTGGTGTCTAGTAATTCCGCATCTGAGAGCTGAACGACCCCTGTATTTTGAACGCTGATCACAACGGTGCTGCTCCTCTTGGCTTCGAGCCGATTTTGGCCCTACCTCCATTGTGAAGGATGAGAAGGCTTTTTGCACGATAACGTGCCATAAATCGGGCTGACGGCAAAATACCCTCTCAGCAATTCCGCTGCGATTCACGGGAACGCAATATTTCCCTACCCGCAACCTTCCGACGATCCCAGCTAAAGCGCAGGCATTCTAATCCGCCAGTTCCCGTAGATGGATCAACTCCGAACTGTTGCCTTCTGGCAGGCTCACACCCAACCCGTGCTGCAGGAGTTCGGCACCAGTGGCCGTTCTGTCTGCCGAGGTGTGGTCTTGAAAGCGGAGGCTGTATCTACGATCCGGACGAAGCCCCTGCAGAACAAAGGAGTGGCGATCCTCATCCGGACCGGACCCGCGAAACGCATATACGACTCCATCTCCCCGCCGCGGGTCGAAATACTCAATGCCATCCCAGTGAACGCCATCCGGCCGCTGAGAGATGTGGTACAGATTTGCATCGCGGATCAATGGCCGCAATTCATTCTTGTAAAGAGCAAACTCCTGCTTGGCGGTGTCATGCTGGGACGGCGTCCAGGCGTTCGTATCCTGCATAATGGTCAACCAACCCATCATCCCGCTGCGCAGCATGTACCGGAAATTTTCGATGGTTGGAGTCGGCCATTTTTGCACATAGTCCTCCAACATGGCCGCCGGCAAAACCTGGCTTGTGTCATAGAAAGCCTGCCGGTTCGACAGCGGATCATAGGAGTCCGTAATGGAAAAATAGTCGCCGTGTGCTGCACTGCCAAAGTCCACCATGCGCCCGCCATCGTTGCAGATCTCCAGCAGCAGTTCAGGATGCTCTCGTCGCAGATGCGAATAGATGTCGTAGTAGGCTCGCACCGCGTGGTAGTTTACGTCGGTCGAGTTCGCTGTATCCGGCATGTTGATGCCGCTGCCATTCACGCTCGACATCGACGGCGGGGCCTGCGCCATATGAGGATGATCGCTGCGGGCACAGTTTTTCGCCACCACATAGCCATCGTGTTCGAGCATATCCAGGCGATACTCGCGCACGATGCGCATGACCTCGCGCTGCGCGTAATCCCGGGCCGCAGGCAAACCGAGATCCGTCGTTCTCCCTACAAATTCATCCGGCTTCCAGTCGGCAGGCGCATCGGCCACCAGCCAGTCTCGAGTCTTTGGATTGTGCACATTCAAAGCTTCGGCTTCAGTGCTGACCCCTGCCTGCGCCCAGTCCACCCAGATGCCAAACTTGAGACCGCTCTTATGAGCCTCCTCCGAAAGAGCAGCAAGGCCATGCGGAAACTTCTTCTCGTCCGGATACCAGTCGCCTACTCCGCGAAACCACCCTGCATCGAGGTGAAACATCTCCAGCCCCAACTCTGCCGAGTCCCGGATCATGCGATGCGATAACTCTTCGTTCACTTGCATTCCGCTGCCCCAACTATTGTTCGTCAGCAACGGATAATGCGGGTCCTGCCATGTCACCGGATTCGTTAGAACCTGCCGCACCCAGGGGCGCAGAACGTTTCCTAATCCGTCGCGACCGCCGCTGAATCCGCCGACAAATACAGTCGGCGCATCAAAGCTCTCGCTTGGCAACAGCCGCGTGCGGAATGGACCGGGATCCGGATTCAAACCCGCCGCTCCCCGGATGAAGTTGCCCTCCCTCTGCAGACTCAACCGCGTACGCCCACTGAACTCCACCCCGACATACCACCCATCCCCGGAACTGCTGGCACGTTCCACCATGAACCAGGGAATGATTTCGGTCTCACCATCTCTCGCATAGGAACTCGATGTTCCCTTCCACCGATAGCCAACCGGAACCGCCAAGTGATGCGTCCCGATCGCAGATGGCTTCCCCGCCCCCTTATCGACGTAGAGATGTTCGAGCGCAACTCCTGGCCCCACGTGCCACTCGAAGCGAAAACTATCCTGCAAGGGAATTTGAATCTCTCGTGTGCTGAGATTTTCTATATGGATGCTGTGCTCAATTGGGCCGCTCGCGGCTGCAGCCTTCCACTCCCACGAAAGACGCAAGTGAGGAGAAGCGGATTCGTACACAAAGACGACGTGCTGAGGATCCGAGTGACTGGCGCCGCGATTGAGCCTCCATTGCAACGGCACAGAGCGGCCATCCATATCCACGAACGCGATCGGGGTTTCGGAAGCTCCATTGATCCATGCTGCGGATCGACCAGTTTTCAAGCTGACAACGCGAGGAGCATGCTCGCCGGCTGCCAGTTGCAAAGTAGTCTGCTGGGTCTGGAGCATCGCAGAAATCTGTCCGAAAGCAGCACCCGCCCAGCCGAGACAAACGATCCATAAGCAACACCTAATTACTCGTCGATACATACCCGTCCCTCGGAGTCAAACATTGAACGGGTCGGCCCTTCGAAAACAACAAAGAATTTGCTTTCACCGCTCCCCGTCGATACTAATAGATCTGTCCCGGCCGTCGGGGAGGCTTTGCCACAATCCGCACACTGAGCTGCGTCAAGGAAGGATTTGTAGATGAAGCTGATTCGCTTTGGCAATTTGAATGAGGAGCGCCCGGGCTTGCTCACCGACGACGGCAGGCGGATCGATCTCTCTGGACACTTCGAAGACTGGAATCCGACGTTTTTTCGGCGAAGAGGTTTGGCCGCACTCTCGGACCTGCTGGCTCAGACGGACCCGTCTCAATTTGCCGTCGTGGACGAAGCCGTGCGCCACGGCTCTCCTGTCGCTCGTCCCGGAAAGGTGATCTGCGTCGGTCTGAATTACTCAGACCACGCAGCCGAGGCTGGAATGGCCCTGCCCAAAGAACCCATTCTTTTCATGAAGGGCTCGAATACCGTGGTCGGCCCCTACGACAACATACTGATTCCCCGGCGCAGCACCAAGACAGACTGGGAGGTCGAGCTGGGCATAATCATCGGGAAGGATGCACGGTACTTGAACAGCGTCGTTGAAGCGCCAGACTATATCGCTGGTTATTGTGTGTCGCACGACGTCTCTGAGCGGGAATTTCAATTAGAGCGCGGAGGCCAATGGACGAAGGGCAAGAGCTGCGATACCTTCAATCCGCTGGGGCCCGCACTGATCACTCCCGAAGAGATTCCCGATGTGCGATCCCTGGCGATGTCGCTTTCGGTCAATGGAGAAAGACGGCAGAGCGGAAATACCGGCACAATGATCTTTGATGTATACACGCTGGTCTATTACATCTCACAATTTATGACTCTTGAGGCCGGCGATCTGATTTCGACTGGCACGCCGCCAGGTGTAGGGATGGGCATGAAGCCACCACAATTTCTCAAAGCTGGCGACATAGTCGAACTCTCCATCGATGGCCTTGGCTCACAAAGGCAGGTCTGCATGGCGGAGCCTCTCAGCTAAGCGACCGCACCTCCCGTCAGCAGCAGCTCCCCTGCAGCACTCGGGCTGATCGTTTTCTTCCCGCCCAATCTCGTATCTTTCCTATACAATTGCTCCCGGAAAACGTTTCCCACGGAGGATCGCGTCTATGTCCTGGCAGCATGCCCTCTCTCGATCTGCTGTCCTGCTATGCCTGCCGCTCGCTGCGGCGCTCTATGCTCAACAGGTTCCCGCCTCCCAGAATACGGCTCTGCTGGAAGTCCATCTGCAAAAGCCCACCGCCAAAGTCAGCCCCATGCTCTATGGCCTGATGACAGAGGAGATCAACTACTCCTACGATGGCGGCCTCTACGGGGAATTGGTCAGCAACCGCTCTCTAAGCGAGAAGAGTTGGATGGGACCACCGCACTGGCTTGTCGTACAAAAGGGAGATTCCCTGGCATCGATCGAACTGGACAAAGCGAACGGCCCCAGTGCGGCTCTCACCAACAGCTTGAAGCTCATTGTTCGTAAAGCGGATGCCGGGAACCCCGCAGGCGTTGAAAATGACGGCTTCTGGGGATTTCCTGTCCGAGCGCGCACAACCTTCCAGGGATCCCTTTACGCCAAGGCCGACAGTGCCTCCGTGGGTTCCATTACCGTGAGCCTGGTCAGCAACGACACGGGCCGCGTGGCCGCATCTGCCGTCGTGCCCGCGCCTGCAAGCGAGTGGAAGAAGTACGATTTTGAACTTAAGACTGGTGAGGTGGCTACCTCTTCCGCCTACCATCTCCTGCTTTCTGTGGAGCACCCCGGCAGCGTCTGGTTCGATCTTGTTTCGCTCTTCCCTCCGACGTATCACAATCGCCAGAATGGCAATCGCATCGACCTGATGGAAAAGATGGCGGCCATGAAGCCAACCTTCCTGCGCCTTCCTGGCGGGAATTATCTTGAAGGCAACCACATCTCTGAGCGGTATGACTGGAAGAAGACCATCGGCCCGCTGGTCGACCGTCCAACTCACCCAAGCCCCTGGAACTACCATTCTTCGGATGGAATGGGTCTGCTGGAATTTCTTGAGTGGTGCGAAGACCTTCGCATCCAACCTGTGCTGGCGGTGTACGCCGGTTACTCGCTCATGGGCGAGCATGTCAATCCCGGAACTGACCTTCAACCGTACGTACAGGATGCGCTCGACGAAATCGAATACGTCACGGGTAGCACCAGCACCACGTGGGGAGCCGTCCGAGCAAAGAATGGTCATCCTCAACCGTTCCCTCTTACCTATGTAGAGATCGGAAATGAAGACTGGTTTGATAAGTCTGGCAGCTACGATGAGCGCTACGCACAATTCTACAAAGCCATCAAAAAGCAATACCCCAGCCTGCAATTGATCGCGACCACTCCCGTCAAGGGCATCACTCCGGACGTGATCGATGACCACTATTACAAGCACGCTGTCGAGTTCTACGACGACGTGCACCACTATGACAAAACCGACCGCAACGGACCCAAGATCTTTGTTGGCGAGTGGGCAACGCGCGAAGGTTCTCCCACGCCCAACTTTGGCGCTGCTCTTGGCGACGCTGCGTGGATGACCGGCATGGAACGGAACAGCGACATCATCGTCATGGCTAGCTATGCGCCCCTGCTGGTCAACGTCAACCCGGGTGGCATGCAGTGGGAATCCGACCTCATCGGCTATGATGCGCTCACCAGCTACGGCTCGCCGAGTTACTATGCGCAGGTCATGTTCGGCAGTCACATTGGAACCGAGGTTCTCGACTCCAGGCTTGACGGTGCCGGACCACGCATCTTCTATTCCGTAACCCATGATCCGGCCAGGGGATTGTTGATCCTGAAGCTAGTCAATGGGTCGTCAATACCTCAGCCGCTTGAGATCAAGCTGGCCGGAGCGACGCAGGTAAAGCCCACTGCAACCCTCGTGAGTTTGAGCGCACACACCACGGAGGAGACAAATTCCATCTCCGACCCAACGCGGATTGTTCCGATCCAAAGCACCCTCAAAACAGCCGGGGCAGACTTCCATCACGTCATTCCGGGCTACTCCATCCAGGTACTGGAATTGTCGGTGAAATAGCTTCTCCGTAGCATCCGGTTTGTTGCTGACTGGCACAAATCCACGGCTCTCTCAGCGGGATTGTGCCGGTCAGTCGCGACGGCTACATCTGTAACGAAGGTATCTGTTGCAGATCGCGCGCGGCCTGCAGCACACTATCCGGCCTGCCAAGATCGCGCCAATAATATTCATTGGCGTCAAACGCAAGAATCTTTTCCCCCTCTCCTGCCAAGTGCAGGTACGTCGAAATGATGGAGAAGATTCCCTCGTCCATTCTCGAAAAAATGCGCGGCGAGAGAATATGAACCCCAGAGAACGCGCGCGCCTGTGTCCGCTGCGCCCGTCGAACCAGCTCCGTCGTCCCGTCCCGCCCCGATCGCCGGCCGCAAAGCCGCATCTGTTCATCGAATAGCAGGTAGCGGGAGGTCTCACGATCCTGTACCGCCAGCGTGGCCAGCGCATCCGCTTCCTTGTGAAATTGCGTCATCCGCTGCAGATCAATCGTGCTCAAGACGTCTACATTATGCAATAGGAATGGCCGCCCGGCATCTTTCGAATCCTCAAGAAAAAAACCTGCAGCTCTTTTCAAGCCGCCGCCAGTATCCAGCAGAGTCTCTTCGCGGGAGATTTCGATCCGCATGCCGAAGTTCTTATTCTTTTCGAGATACTCGACAATCATGTCAGCGAAGTAATGCACATTTACGATCACCTCGCGAACTCCAAACTCGCGCAGGCGAAGCAGCGTAATCTCCAGCATGGTTCGTCCAGCAACTTCCACCAGCGCCTTGGGACGGGAATCCGTGAGAGGCCGCAAGCGCGTGCCCAGACCAGCAGCAAGAATCATTGCTTTCATCTCGGCCAGTTCTCCTGTTCACGATGCTGCAAAAGTACCTCCACCCCGCTGCTACCCTGCAAATGCTTCGCCAGCCGTTCTGCCAGATAAACGGATCGATGCTGCCCGCCGGTGCAACCGAACGAGACCATAAGATTCTTGAAGCCGCGGCGCTGATAATTGCTTACGCTGGCGTCTACCAATGAAAAAGCATGATCGAGATACTGGTGCACGCTTTCCTGCTCATTCAAGTAGTCGATGACCGCTGAGTCTCTGCCAGTCAACTTCTTAAAACGTGCCTCACGGCCAGGATTCGGGAGACTCCGCGCATCGAATACGAATCCCCCTCCATGTCCCGTATCATCCTTTGGCAAGCCACGGTGAAAGGAGAAGCTGAAAATCCGTACCGTAATACTTGCTGCCGGAGTGGCCAGATCCTGCAATTTCTCCGATGCCAGCATGCCCCTGAAAGCTGCCATCAGCGCCGGAAGAGCGATCGGGAGTTGCACATAGTCGAGCAGCCAGCGCAGATTGTTGAGCGCATACGGAACGCTCTGCAAAAAATGAGATTTGCGCTCATAGAAGCCACGAAATCCATAGGCACCCAGCGCCTGCATGATTCGCACGTAGACGTAGGCATAGTAGTACCGCATGAACTTTTCGCGATCCAGATCAAGAAAACCAGATAACGTATCCAGGTAGTGATCGAGTAATTGCTGTCGAAGGGCTGGTGGCAAATCCGCTTTGGCGTCATAGAGCAGAGATGCAATGTCATACTGCAAAGCTCCGCGACGCCCCCCTTGATAATCCACAAAGAACGGAGACCCGTCTCGCAGCATCACATTGCGCGACTGGAAATCGCGATAGAGAAAGTAGTCGTGATCCGCGCTTAACAGGAACTTCGTTAAGCGGCTGAAGTCATCTTCCAGCGCTTGCTCATTGAAGGCGATGCCTGCGAGCCGTAGGAAGTAATACTTGAAGTAGTTCAAATCCCAGGCGATCGACTGGCGATCGAAGCTGGCTCGCGGATAGCATACCTTGTAATTCAGATCGCGCCCTGCCTCGACTTGAAAGCGCGGCAAAACCTCCACAACCCTGCGATAGGCTTCTACGGCCTCCGGAGCAATGATTTCGCCGTTGCGGTTCCGCGATAAAAACTCAAATAAAGTGGTGTCCCCCAGGTCTTCTTCGAGGTACGCGCCCTGGCTCAGATCCTCGATATAAATCTCCGGCACGGGCAAACCATAGCGGCGAAAGTGTCTGGAAAACTCAAGAAAGGCAACGTTCTCTTCCCTTACGTCATACAGAACTCCGATAGCACTGACAGAGCCATTCTTGAGCCGGATGATCTTCCGCCCCGAACCGCCGAGTTGCCCCTGCAGCGGTTGTACCTGCTCCACCGGCAGGGTGAAATGCTTCTCGAAAAGCCTTTTCAGAACATCCATAAAATATGAGTTTCCAGCGAATCGGAGGAATGAACTACCCGCGGATCCTTGAATGGAGATGCACGCAGGCACTGCAGAGGGGGGTGACCCTCTTTACAATATGCCTTCGTAGCTCATCCAAAGTGTAGCGCAAACTTCTTTGCAGCCGGGAGCCTGCCTAAGACAGCCTTTCCTGCAATTGAAAGATCCCTGATGCTTGCATATCCTTGCTAAGTAATTAGAAGCAGTTGGTTGATACTTCCACTGCCACTCGATATCGTCAACGTGGGGTCTTGAAAATGCAGTTCTCCTGGCGTCTGGGATTACGCTTAGTTCTGGTGGCCATCGCGGCAGCATTGCTTTGGGTTCGGTTCAGCTCGCCTCGCCACCCCAAGATTCCCGCGGTCAAACCGCCTACAGATCTGTCTCTCACCATGCCTCTTAACGAGCCTGGAGGCGGCGAAGCCCCCGCTGACTCCTATGAGGTCTATTCCGATCTCTATAAGGCCCCTATGGATGAACCGTTAGCATTCGCGGATGAGTCTTGGACGGATATTCCACAGGTGGACGGAACCTGCCTGAAACCAACGACCCCTGCGGAACACGAGATGGTGGACGGTTTCGATGCGGGCAATCGCCAGAGGCATCACTGGGAACAAAAATTCTCCATTCCCCAGGGCTATCAGCTACTACCCCAGCGCGAAGTATCTGTGGCCCAGCAATGTTTAGCAGCGCATTCGAGCGATGCGCAATGCGAGAAATACAAGACGCTCCGCTACGTGCGCCTGCTGGGAATTCCCGCATTCGACCACACCCACACCCGTGCGCTGGTCTCTGTAGCAAAGAGCTGTGGCGTCCACTGCGGAAGCGGCGGAGTCTTCGCGGTCGAGAAAGTCAATGGAAAATGGCAGCGATCCGAAACGACAGATTTTATTCGCGACTGCAGTTGGATGTATTAGCAATAAGCTGAAACAGGCTAGCCGAGTACCGAATCGAACGACAACACTGGTCGCACCAAACCATGCCTATACATGGATGGTCGGAGATGAAGTGAAGATCAAAATCGATGTAGAGGCTGTCCGCGCATAGTTTTCAATAGCAAGGGCTCAACTCGCAAGCAGCGCACATGGCCGCCGCTTGTAACCGTATGCTCGCACGGAAGCGCCAAACCTTCCTTGTCAGCGGATGCTTCGTTGCAGCCGGTGGCGGCGTCCTTCCTTACTCGCGCAAACCACACTACAGAGAGCAATATGGTATTAGGGGGATATTCACGGTGATCGTGAACTTTGCCGAACGGGCACATAACCATAACTGGAACCTGGACCCGGTCACACGGTCCCTGCTTGACACTGATTTCTACAAGTTGCTTATGCTCCAGTTCATCTGGAAGCATTTCCCCCGCACAAGGGCGACGTTTGAGTTGATCAACCGTACCTCCAACGTCAGACTCGCGGATCGCATCTCGCTTGAGGAAGTAGTGGCCCAGCTTGAGCAGGCTCGCCAATTACGCTTCCGCAAGTCCGAGTTGATCTGGCTCGCTGGAAACACCTTTTACGGAGTCCGGGGCATCTTCGAACCCGCATTTCTTGCATGGCTGGAGGACGATTTTCGCCTGTCTGATTATGAAGTCTCGATCAAGGACGGCCAGTTTCTTTTGAAATTTGATGGCCTGTGGACCGACACCACCATGTGGGAGATCTACGGTCTCTCAATCCTGGGTGAGTTGCGAACCAGGGCCAGCTTCAAAGGCATGTCCGAGATTTCTCTCGATGTCTTTTATGCACGTGCGAAGACCAGGTTGTGGGAGAAGATGGAGCGCCTGCGCGGGGTTCCAAACCTGAAGATGGCGGACTTTGGAACACGACGCAGGCATAGCTTTTTATGGCAGGAGTACGCCGTCAACGTATGCCGCAAAGCACTCGGAGAAAACTTTACCGGAACTTCGAATACTTACCTCGCCTACAAGCACGATATGGAAGCCATCGGTACCAACGCGCATGAAATTCCGATGGCGCTGGCCGCGATGGCTCCGGATGACGACGCACTTAAGGCATCTCAATACCGCGTGCTGGAGTTGTGGCAGAAGACCTATCAGGGCGAGTTGCTGATTATGCTGCCTGACACCTTTGGCACAACGCAATTTCTCAAAGATGCGCCGGCCTGGGCCGCGGATTGGACAGGACAGCGTATTGACAGCAAGAACCCGTACATCGCCGGCGATGAATATATCCAATGGCTGCAACAGAGAGGACGCGATCCGCAGAATAAGCTCATCATTGCGTCGGATGGGCTCGATGTAGATGTGATCCTCGGCCTGCACGCTTACTTCTCCGGAACGATACAGCCCGGAGCAACACCGGCAGATTTCCGCTCCGCTGCCGATTTTCATGACCCGGCAAAGTGGTCGCCCGGAAGAAGAATTCGCTTCAGCGCTGGTTGGGGAACCTTGCTCACGAACGACTTTCGCGGGTGCGATCCTGATGGGAACCGAGGCTTCGAACCCATCAGTCTCATCTGCAAGATGACTGCTGCGGATGGACATCCGGCCGTGAAACTCTCCGATAACTACGCCAAATCCACGGGCGAGCCCGAGGAGATCGAACGCTACCGGCGTGTATTCGGCACGATGGGAGTCGAGAACATTCCCGTAGAAGTCTGACGGAACCTCAATGAATAGCCGGCGCGGATGGCGGCAGCTCACCCGTTGGCCACGTTCCCGGCGCGGCCGACATAGTAAGCACCAACCGACCACCACCCGCGATCTCCGCGTGCCGCAGCCAGGCACGATTCAGCGGTTCCCCATTTAGTTCTGCCGCGGTTACATATTTGTTTGTGGCAGATACATTCTTCGTTTCAATCACGAATCTCTTATCGTCCGCCAGGTGCAGCGTTGTCTGCGGAAGACTCGGGCTTCCAATCAGGTACACATCCTGCCCTGCGTTGGGGAAAATACCTATCAGCCCAAAGGCGTACCACGATGACATCGCGCCTGAATCGTCATTGCCGGGCAGGCCCTTCCGTCCTGCATGAAAACTCACCGCGAGAATCTCCCGCACCCGCTCCGCAGCCTTGTCATGCCGTCCGGCCCAGATGTAAAGATAGGGGCTCAGAAATCCTGGCTCGTTGCCAACGTCGTAGGGTCCCGGAACAGTGAAGAATGCGTCCAGCCTGTTCACGAATCTCTGTGCCCCACCTGACTTCTCGATAAGCCGCGCCACGTTCTGTGGCACAAAGAGAGAGTAAGTCCAGGAATTACCCTCATAGAATGTCTTGCCGCCCCAACTGCAACCCTCGATGGCAGTAAATGGCGTCAGCCAGCTGCCATCGCGATGCCTTGGCCGGATGAATCCCTGGAAGCCGCCGTCTTCAAAGTGCGAATCCCACAGATTTTCCCAATTCCCTGAGCGCTTCAGATACTTGGCGTAGTCTGTCGTTTTTCCCAGCCCCTTCGCCAGCAGCGCAATCTCATAATCGTTCGCTGCATATTCCATCTGCTTGGATCCGGGACGATCTACCTCTTCAAGCGTCACGTAACCCAGGTCGCGCCATCCCGCCAATCCCCCGCGTCCCTCCTTAAGCTGGTCTGCTGGCGAAACCTCCGCATCCTTTACTTCCGCCGCATACGCGGTATTCCAGTCGATCCCTTTCAAGCCTTTTAGATATGCATCGGTCAGCACAAACTCTGCGTTGCTTCCACCTTGCGTACGACCGTTGTAGTTCCCGCTGCGCGCATCCGGCAACCATCTCTCGTGCCGGTAGAGATCCACCAACGCTCGCACAATCCTCGTCTCTCGCTCCGGCGCAATCAGAGTCAGCAGGGGGCTCGATGTGCGAAACGTATCCCAGATAGCGTAATAGTCGTCGTAGTAGGGTTCCGTTGATTGCCATAGCGGATTCTCGCCGGTTCGATCCACGGGCATCAGCATCGTGTGGTACAGCGCGGTATAGAACATCTGCGCCTGTGCTGGTGTCTCGCCCTGCAGTTCAATGGCACCCAACACTTGATTCCACTCCGCAACTGCAGAGGCGCGGGTTGCTTCAAAGTCGAAGCCAGCTACCTCTATGGTCGCGTTGCGCTTTGCCTGTTCCTTGCTCACAAACGATATGCCAACCTTCAACCGCACCTGCTGTCCCTTCGTCGTTGGAAAGGTCAGCCATGCACCCGTTCCAGAATTCGCACCGGCCTCTGCGCGCCTTACACCTGGATGCAGATCCTTGTCGCGCCATGTACCCCATGACCGTGCTGGTGTATCACTCTTCGCATAGAAGTACACCGTGTAGGAGTTCGGCTGCTTATTCCATCCTCCGGTCACGCTGCTTTGCCCGGTCACCTCCGTCGAAGACACAACCGTTACCTGGGAGGCGGTGATAGCTTGGCCCTCTCCCGACTTCCTGCCCGAGCTAAGGCAATGCCCCGCATCGAAAAGAATGTTTGCCTGCCGTGTCTCCGGATAGGTAAGGCGGTAGAGCGATGTATGCCGCGTTGCCGTGATTTCAACATCGACCGGATACTTCTTCAACGTGACGCGATAGAACCCAATGCTGCTCTCTTCCCTCTCGCGCGACGATTCATACCCGCTGGCGACCGGCTTGCCAATCGTGGGCTGAATCAAAATATTTCCGTACTTCGCTCCACCCCCAGTACCGCTGACGTGCGTCTGGCTAAAGCCGAGAATCTCGCCCTCCGCTGCCCATCCCGCATTTGCGCCATTCCCTCTTCCCCCCATATCCGGACCCGGCTTTGCCATTCCGAAAGGCATCGTCGGTCCCGGAAAGGTATTCCCGCCTCCATCCACGCCGAGCATCGGATCCACATACTGCGCAACTTGCGCCATGGCCGCTGCGTTAAAACAGCACACACCAAGTACAGCCATTCCAACTCGACATATCCGGTGCATCGTCATCCTTCCGCCGCTGGTGGCAACGTCTCGCAACTGGAGTGCTGAAATACTTTCACTCCTCCCAGCGGAAATCCCATCATAAGCTTGAGTGGCTAGCCTGGTCGCTCAATCCGGAGAGATCTGCAAATCACTGCAAAAAAGAAGGGCCTCTGCCAATAGGCCAGAGACCCTATCATTCATGTCAATACTCCGATTTAAGCCACGCTACAAATCAAGACCGACAAAGATTATCTCTGAGGCGTATCCGCGTCGAGACGGTAGAGCCCGCTGCCGTGGCTGTCCGGGGTAGCCTTCCCCGCGGACGAAGATGCATCCGCACCCGCTGGCTGGCTCAGTCGCACGAAGGCAGCACGAGTCTCCTCCGCTTCTTTCTTTCGTCCGACCTTTGCATAGGCCCGTGCCAGCGAAAAATAAAAACGCGGCTCAATGGGCACCATGGCTTTTGCGGTCTCAAGCTCCGGGATCGCCGAGGCAGCATCGCCACTATCCAGATATAGCAATCCCAGCAAATAGTGTGCGAAGGGAAAGTCGGGCGCAAGCCTTACTGCCTCGCGTGCATAGGGAATGCCCGTCGCAGAATCGGTCCGATAGTGGATAGCCGCGATCTGCAAGCGTGCACGCACGTGGTTCGGCTGAAGCTTCAGTTCCTCTGCAAATTGCGGAAGCGCTTCATCGGGTTCCTGAATCGTCAGCAGAAACCGGCCATAAGCATAGTGGATGTTAGGAAACGCAGGCGTGGCCTCTACCGCTTCTTTGTAGAGTTTCTTAGCCGTGTCATGCGTTTCCCGGGAGTCCATAGCTTCTGCATGTCCAACTCGCACCACAACCGCGCGCTCCGTCGAGCCAGCAGGCGGAAGCTCGGAGGGCTTCATCAGCAGGACGCACATTCCGTAAGCCAGATCGATGTCCTCACTGCTCACTCCCAGCTTTGAGAGACGGTGCAGAGATTCGATGGCGGATTCATACTTCGCCTTGTGAACCAGGATCATGCTCTCGTGATACATCAAGACGTGCCATAGCTTGGGATCATCCTGAATGCCGATCTTCCTGGCCTGCTGAAAATGACGTTGCGCGTTGTCCAGGTCTCCCAATTCGTATTGGCACAACCCAAGCATCAGTTGGGCCGTACCACTCTGCGGGCTAAGCACAAGCAGGCGCTGAAATGCCTTCGCAGCCGGAGCATACTCCCCGCGATCATAGTAGAGGGTTGCAAGCGACCACCAGCCTTCCGCCCAGTTTGCCTTAAGGACAAGGGCACGCTTATACAGCCCGATCGCTTCATCAAGTTGATTGGCATCCCGCGCGGCTGCAGCTCGCGCGGAGAGAATGGCAAAACTTCCTTCGGAACGAGTTTTAGATACCTGTCCGTAACTCAGCAGCCCGCACGAGAGAATTACCACCAGTACTATCGGTTTCCTGAGCAAGATCATCCCTGGGTTCGATGTCAAGGTTACGAAGCTAACACTTCACCCTCGTTCCCCGTCAGAGTAACGCGAATTTGCTGACCTGCGCCGGCCTTCTGATTAGGCCGGCGCATTCAGCGGAAAATCAGAACTTGAAGTGAGCTTCAAGCTCGATCGTGCGCGAACCGAGCACCGTCGTAGCGCGCCCGAAGTGGGCATTGGTAATACCCGGATCTGGAGTCAAGAGGTTGAGTTGGTTAAAGAGGTTATACGCATTCGCGCGAATTTCGAACCGCGCGCTTTCGCCTAGAACCGGCATTCGGGGTAAGCCGAATGCTTTGGTCCCGGTCGCGTCTATATCAAAGTAACGTGGTCCATTAAACGAATTACGCTGAATGCCCGGTAAGAACGGAAGAGCCGTCGGGGTTGGCGCATTTCCGTTGGGCAGCGGCCAGGAGCTGTTGTTTTGAACCACAGGAAGCTTGGTGAAGTAGACGTTGTCAGCACCCGAAGCCGAGGTTGACTTCGGAAAATTTCCGTTGCTCTTCTTGAAGGTATCTGTGCCTTGGCTGGTACCGGCGCCACCCAGATATTTGGCGGGACGCAAGTCACAGTTACCGCTGTTCGGGATAACCGCGTTACAGGCGAGTCCCAGATACTTGGGGTTCCAGGGAAATCCGGAGTGCCAATTCAAAATGCCGCTCAAGGTCCAACCACCGAGAACCTTTTCCATCCAGCTATGGCTGCCCCGGAAAATTACTGGCGACCATAGTCCCCACAGCTTGAACATGTTACGCACGTCATAGTCGGAAGGACCATAGTTATATCCCGGCAGGAAGGAGTAGTCGGAAATAGTAAATGGCCCGGAGCCATCATCCATGCTCTTACTCCAACGGTATTGCGCATCCACTTCATAAGTATGTGCGAACTGATGATGCATCTCCGCCATCAGCGCGTTGAAGTTCGATGCTCCAGTATTTTCGTACCAGTCAATATAGTTCAACCGGGGGTTATACATCACCTGACCTGCAAGCACATTCCCGGCATAAACCGCATTCAGATTCACCTGCAATGGAAGATGTCGTCCAAGGCTCCCTTGATATCCGAGCGTGGCTACCCATTGGTGCCCAACATCATATTGCGTCTGCAGTGAGTAGCGATAGTTGTACGTAGTGGGCAGGTTGCGAGGTATCCCCGTCACGTTGAGTGATACCCCGGAAGCCGTTGGCAAGTTAGACGAGTCAAAGGTAGTGATTAAGTTAGGATTCGCTGGAAGAGCCCCGAGTTGATACAGATTTGATGCAGTTCCATAGACTATCTGCGAACCTGTTAGTAATCCGCTTGAGGTGATGAATGGCGGATTGAAGCGCGTATTTGTCAGGATCGCGGCCTCCAGCCCCGTATAGCCCATGCCAAAGCCTCCGCGCACAACTAATTTGTTGTTAAGGCTTCCGGGACTCCAGGCAAATCCTATCTGCGGACCGAAGTTCCCCTTAGGAGCATCGACCTGGTTGCCACCGAGCTTGAATGCAATCCCAGAGAGAATGCTCGATCCAGAGCCGAGGCGCAGATTAGATAGATTCCCCTTCTTCTCGGTCAGGCCTCCAAAGTACTCCCAGCGTAAGCCAAGGTTCACGGTTAGATTTGGCTTTACCTTCCAGTCGTCTTGTACAAAGAAGTCCGCCAATGTCTGCCGTGTGTCTTTGCGGAAGGTTGACGGGATTCCCGTTCTCGGATCGACCGTAGCACTCTCCGATGCCGGCGCATCATTAATGAAATCCCACAAGTTATTAAAGTAGTATGTGGGTTGCGCCTCCCATGTCGGCTCATCCAGATATTGAAGCTTGATCCCTTCTCCGCCAAACTTCAGGCTATGACTGCTGATAACCTTCGTTACCGTGTCTTTAAGGCTATAAGTCCACTGGTCGAAAACACTCCCGACATTTGGACCAAATTGAGAAATGGTATTTGGATCGATACTTCCGAGGGTGCGAGCTCCGCTAAATGTCTGGAGCTTGCTCACAGGTAATCCATACGGAGTTTGAGGATTGCTCGCAATCTCATTCCATCTCCAGCCAGCAGCATCCACGCGCACTTCGTTCAACAGAGTCGGGCCAAAAGTATGGTTCCAGAGTACTGTCGTGGCATTGTTGGTCTGACTGTGATTAAAGAAGTTGGATGGCCGTGACGGGCCGTTGAAATTATGAGTGTCCTGTGGAACGTAGTAGATGCTGAAGGCTACGAGGTCATTGGAGGTGACCTGGAAATCCAGGCGCCCATTGAACTGCTGCGAAGTTTGACTGAAAGGACTTACGGTAGCGACAAAGAACAGATCGGCTATACCGTCGAAGTTGGCAGGGCTCCCCGTGCCGTCGCCGCCTAGTCCTGGCTGTGAACTGCTCACGAACGAAGGATCGTGCTTACCCAGCGGGACACCTGTAAGTGGCCTGCCAAGATCAAGACCTGCCCCGGCAATAAAGTTACAAGTGAGCCCCTGTACAAGTCCAACGTCGGCGCAGGTGTGCTTGTCACCTGGGCCCTCCAGAATCTTACTGTAACTGGCACCCGCACCCTTCAGCGTCAGGTACTTCGCGGAAGTACTTCCGGATGGTCCTAACTTGTCAAAGCCCGCGGTGTCATACCAGCCGTCGCCCGTGCTGGTGGAGCTGTTGCGGATCGTCTCATAGGAGAAAAAAGCGAAGATGTGGTCTCGCCAGATAGGCCCACCCACTGTCCCACCAATCTGGTTAAACCTCGATGTGTTTCGTACTGGGTTGTTGTCAGGTGAATAACGCTGGAAAGCGTTCAGACCGGGTCTATCGAATTTAAAGAATGCTGTACCGTGGAATTGATTCGTACCATTCTGCGAGATAGCTTGTATCTGCGTAGCACCGGTGCGGCCATATTGCGCATCATAACCGTTCGCAATAACCTTCATCTCCTTGATGGAGTCTTCGCTCGGAGTTACAACTGCGGCGCCGGCCCATGTCACACTATTGATGCTTACGCCATCCAGCGTGATGTTGTTCTGGTCCGTCCTGCCACCATTTCCCGATACCTGCGGTCGATTCTCTGTAGCAAATACGCCCCCGCTCGCGCCTGAACCCCCTGGCCCCTGATTGCCGGGTTGTTGTGAGGTGCCGCCACCCTTGCCTTGGGCACCGTCCCCGAATACGCCCGGTGCAAGCTGCACCAGTTGAAACACATCGCGCCCATAAGACGGAAGTTTGGAAATACCTTCCTGCGAAATCGTGCCGCTGATCTGTCCCGTCTCCGTATCGATCATCGGTTTGTCCGCAGCATTCACGGTTACAGTCTCGGTGGCTCCTCCCACTTCGAGCTGAACGTTCAGCGCGTTGGCCTGTTCTGCAATGATCTGGACGTTATCCTGCACCATAGTCTTGAAGCCTGCATGCGACACCGACAGCTTGTAGCTGCTGGGAGCCAACTGGTTAAAAATAAACTCTCCCCCAGTGCCGCTCGTCGCGTTCAATGTTCGATTTGTCTCTTTATCGACGAGCGAAAGCGTAGCGCCGGGAACCACCGCTCCCTGGGTGTCCGTAACCGTCCCTTGCAAAGTGGCCTTGTATTGTCCAAATGCGCCCAAAGGCTGGAGAAATGTGAGGAGTATGAAAAGGAAGCACGATACAATCAGTGCCCCTCGTGTAAAACCGCCCCCAATGCAACACCGCGAAATTGCCACCTTAGTTTGCATCATCCTAGGCTCCTTAGAACGCGACCTCTCAAGCTATTGAGCTGACAGGCTTATGTCACTTCCACCTCTGTCTCTCTGGTCTTTAATATCTGCATCCCATGAGAATCAAGTTCCCATCCTGCCTCGCTTGTGTACTGCCTTAAATCGTTTGTTGTCAAATCCCTATGTTCAGGGGATTTCAAATATTCCCTACCGGACCAAATCCAGAATTTGACGAAGCTAGTACCGAACGAATGACCCTTAAAAACTGTGTGATTTAGAGGCCCAAACCAACTAAAGGTTGCTGCTTTGTTTATCTTGCCTTCTTGACGAATTTCGGCATCATGGTCAAGAGTATGGATGCCGCATGTAACGCAAATTTCCGTTTATAGGGCTGTTACTCCGAGCAGGGAGGGATTTCAATGCAGCGAAAAAGGAAGCTGACCTGGTTCACGCTGAGTCTGGGAATCGCAATAGCATGCATCCTTCCGGTGGCCATCTGCGGTCAGGCTGTTGAAACCATACAGATCGACGCAAAGGCGCGGACAACCCCCTTTCCTCACTTCTGGGAGCAGATGTTCGGCTCCGGTCGCGCCAATCTCTCCTTGCGGGAGAGCTATCGGGATGACTTGCGTGCCGTGAAACAAATCACCGACTTCCGATATGTTCGTTTCCACGCTATTCTTCACGATGAAAATGGCGTCTACAACGAAGACGAGCACGGCAATCCCATGTACAACTTCGCGTATGTCGATCAGATTTACGACGGGCTGTTGAAGAATGGAGTGCGACCGGTAGTTGAGATCAGCTTCATGCCTAAGAAGCTTGCCTTTAATCCGGATGCGCTCCACCCTTTCTGGTACAAGCAGAACGTCTCTCCTCCCAAGAGCTGGGAACGATGGGATGCATTGATGACTGAGTTCGCAAAGCATCTGGTGAACCGCTATGGCATCGAAGAAGTCTCGCAGTGGTACTTCGAAGTGTGGAATGAACCCAACATCGATTTCTGGGGAGGCTGGCCGCAACAGAAATCGTACTTCGATCTCTACGCGCATACCGCCAATGCGGTGAAAGCAGTCAATCCGAGACTCCGAGTTGGTGGCCCCGCAACCGCAGCCGCAGCATGGATTCCGGAGTTCCTGAAGTTTGCTGCCAGCAAGCACGTTCCGGTCGACTTTGTATCTACCCATGGATATGGAGACGACACAGTGCAGGATCTGTTTGGCACGGACGAAAACATTCCTGTCGACGATCGCGTCGGTGGAGCGGTGGCCAAGGTCAGAAAGCAGATTGACGCTTCCCCATTTCCTCATCTGCCTCTGCTCTGGACCGAATGGAATGTTCCTGGACTAATGGAGTCACGAGACACAATCTACGTTGGGCCTGCGCTGGCCAACACTGTAAGAGAGTGTGATGGCAATGTAGACATGCTCTCGTTCTGGACGTTCTCCGACGTCTTCGAGGAGGGTGGTCCTGCTTCCCGCCCATTCAGTGGCCAATTCGGCTTACGTGCTATGGGGGGCATTAACAAACCCAGCTACTATGCGTACGAATTGCTCCACCAACTCGGCAACGAACGATTGGCGAACGATTCGAAGAACGTCATCGTTACCAGACAGACAGACGGTAGCCTCGACATAGCCGCATGGAACCTGGTCGATCCGGATAAGCAGGGTGCGGTGCACACTATGGACTTGCTCTTCCGTGGCCTGCCTGCTAACGTGCGTGCAACTCTCCAGATGGTGGACTCCAATCACGGAAATGTTCTGAAGCAGTATGCCGCGATGGGAAAGCCTCTTATACCAACCCCATCTCAGGTGCAGCAGTTGAATCGCGAAACCTCGTTAGCTCCTCCGACACAGGTAGACCTGAAGGACGGTAAACTGCATCTGGAGCTAACTCCGAACGCTCTCGTATTGATTAAGGTTCCAGCAACTGCCCGATGATCCACTTGGCTGCCACAGGACCGCTGGAGCGCTTGTTCGGGTGTAACATCCTGGTTCTGGAATTCCGTTCCTGCTACGGAGGAAGGATTATGTTGAACTCACGCCGCACTTTGCTGCGGGGGGCCTTCGCCGCTGCGGCCGCTTTATTGATTCTGCCAGATAAGCTCAGCGCACTGCAGCGTTCACCACAGCCGCTACCATCGCCTCATGCGCCAGACCAGAACGCACCTGCCGGCATGGACGGGCCAGAAATCATCAAACCGGAAAAGTCCCCGCGCAATCCAGTCAATCAGATGCAAATCGTTGCTCTGGTTCAGCAGCTTTACAAGCTTTCTGCCGAACTGAAAGACGAAGTCGATCACACCAACCTTAGTTCCACATTTCCCCTATCCATCGTGAAGAAAGCGCAACAGATCGAAAAGCTCGCCAAACAGATCAAAGAGCGAACCAAAGGGTGAGGTACATTTAGTTCGGACCTGACGGAACTCCGGCTGACTTTTGTGGAGCGGACATATCCCTGGCTTCGCGCGGACCTTGATATGCCTGGCTCCCGTGTTGGCTCTTCTGTTCTTCCGCAACCGCATTGAGCCTGACAAACGTTGCGCGCTCCTCGGCGGCGCGTTGCGGCTGTCCCGCCTTGGCATATGCCTTCGCCAGATTGAAGTGTGCCTCCGGACTACCAGGTGCAAGTGTGCAGGCAATCTCAAGTTCTCTTATTGACCTGGCGGTATCGCCACCGCTCAGTGCAGCCCTGCCCAACAGGTAATGAGCCTCTGCCGAACCATCCGCCAGTTGAACGGCGCGTTCCGCCGGAGCAATAGCATCCGAGGGCGACGCCTTTCGCAGAGCGATGGAGGCGAGGCGAATAAATGGCAACTCACTCGTTGGCGAAAGGACGCTTTCCGCACGCATCTGAGCCGCTGCTTCGTCATACTGGGAAAGAGAAAGCAGAGCAGTGCCATAAGCATAGTGGAGAAATGGAGTCGTGGGGTACTGCTTCAGCAGCGACTCGAACTCGACATCTGCCTGATCGTACTTGCTTTCGTGGAGCAGTTCTGCGATTCCCCCGGCACGATTTACAAGCTCACGCTGCGGCTCCTCTACGGCATCGGGCAGCTTCGCCATGCGCAGTAATGCGAGACCGGATGCAAAACGCACCTCGGGTTGAAGATTGCCCGGTCCGACAGCCGACATCAGAACATCCGAAGCATGGCTGAACTCTCCGGAGCGCACGAGCAGAACCCCCAGCGTGTACTTGGCCAGATGTAATGAGTCCACACTGCCGCTTAATCCAAGTTGCTCGCCGCGTTCCAGGTGAATCTGCGCGTTTTCATAATCCTTCAGCGCGAATTCGCTCAGCCCAAGCACCGCCCATCCTGTTCCATTAGCGGCGTTCTGTCTCAGCCACTGCTTCAGCTCGGCAATTGCTTCGCTATAGTTTCCTGCGGAGTACGCCAGCAGTCCCTGCCTCCATCCATTCGCTCCTGTTAAATCGATGGAGCTGCCGCCTGCCGCATACAGAGAAATCATTCGCGGGTCACGCACCTTAGATTCTTCATGGAGCGCGCTTATACGGTCGCGCTCCTGCTTGGCTCTTGTTCTATTTCCGCTCGATTCCAACGCAGCAGAGAGGGAGTTATGAGCCGCGCGCAAGCCAGGCTCCAGCACCACAGCCTTCTCTGCCGCAGATACAGCGCCGGCCGCATTCTTCAATCTCAACTGCAATGCGCTTATCTCAATCCAGGGCAGGGCACTCAGTGGAGACACTCTCACCTCTTCATGCTGCTGCACCAATGCTTCCTTCCAACGTCCTGCATCTTTCAACCGAAGCCCATACTCGTAATGGAGATACGGCGTGGACGGGTAGTTCGCAATCAATTTGGGAAAGAGCGTCACGGAGTCCGTCTTGCTTGAGGCTATTTCGCCTGCGTCTCGTACAACCGCATCCTTCGATGGATCCATCTCTTCGGGAAGAATCGGAACTCGAAGCATGGCAAGCCCTAAAGCCAGTTTCACCTGGGGTGATAGGCGACTCTGACCAAATGCTGAGTCCAGCAGTTCTCTGCCGCGTTCAAAGTCCCCCTCATGGATCCGCAACAATGCAAGATGGTAGCTCGACACCTTTGCGATCTCAGGGTCATCGCCGACGCCCAGCGATTGCGCCTTTTCCAGATGCGACAATGCCGTCGCATAATCCTTTAGTTCGAACTCACAGAGCCCGAGCAGCGCCCATGCGGTCCCGCTTCCTGGCGCGGACTCGATAACCTTTCGGAAAGCCCCCGCAGCCTCCACGTATTGGTTCGTTTCATATTGGAGGGTACCCAGGTTCCACCAGCCTTCTCTCCAGTCCGGACGAATCTCAAGAGCACGCCTGGTATCGCGTATAGCTTCGGCGTTCTTCCCGGCATCCATCTCGGCAGCGGCCGTTCGCTGCAAATCCACAAAGCTCGTTGCGGCAGTGGCTGGATTGGACTGCTGAGCCCGCAGCAACCTTGCACTCGGCTCTGCAAGGATCAACACGAGAAGAACCGGCCATGATTTTTTAATGTTTCGAAAAGCCCACATCGACAGGCTCGCCATTTGGCTGTAAGTTTATCGTTGTTATAGAGGACACTGCCAACCGAATGAAGCAGCAGAGTACCGGGATCGCGACAGAACTCTCTCGCCGAGCCCTTCTCCGCAACCTTGGCATTCTTGCCGGCGCATCCCAGCTCCGCGCCACCCCGTTGCTCTATGCCGCGGAGGGGCCCACAATCTACACGTTTGAAGAAGTCCCGCCTTCCCTCAGCGGTATTACCTGGACGCATACGGCGGGCAAATCATCGGAAAAATTCCTGCCGGAAACCAGCGGCGCAGGCTGCGCTTTTCTTGACTACGACAACGATGGATGGATGGACATCTACCTCGTAAATAGCGGCAAAGCGGACTTCTATGATCCTCCGCACCCGCTAAGCAATGCGCTCTACCACAACAATCGAGATGGCACTTTTACGGATGTGACCGCCAAGGCCGGCGTGGCTGGTGGCGGGTATGGGATGGGTGTTGCTGTCGGCGATTACGATGGAGACGGCTTTCCCGACATCTATGTAACCCAATACGGTCGTAACATCCTCTACCACAACAATGGAGACGGCACCTTTACCGACGTAACCGAGAAAGCAGGGTTGGCCGTTCCCGGCTGGAGTTCGAGCGCAGTCTGGTTCGATTACGACAACGATGGCAGACTCGATCTCTTCGTCTGCCAGTTTGCAGAGTTCGATCCCTCTCTCGGCTGCGGCACCGACGCCGCAGGTGTGCATCACTACTGCATCCCACGCATCTTCAAACCTCGCCCCAGCAGTCTCTTCCATAACAATGGCGACGGTACATTCACCGATGTCAGCAAGCAAACCGGAATCGCCGGCCATCTCGGCAAGGCCTGGGGAGCAGTGGCAACTGACCTCAACAATGATGGCAACATGGACCTGTTCGTCTCCAACGATACTGTTGCGAATTTCCTGTTTCTCAACCGTGGCGACCGGTTCGAGGAGTGCGGCCTAAGTTCGAACGTAGCCTACAGCGCTGACGGACATGCTCGCTCCGGCATGGGAGTCGATTCCGCCGATGTAGATGACGATGGGTGGATGGACCTCTTCGTGGCGAACATTGACCAGGAGATCTTCGCGCTTTACAGAAACAACCACGATGAGAGTTTTGATGACATCGCCATGCCAATGGGCATCGGCATGGTAACGCGCTGGATGAGCGGTTGGGGACTGAAGTTCTTTGACTACGACAACGATGGCGATCTGGACCTGATCCTTGCCAATGGCTTTCCCGACGATCTGATTGATCAGAGTTCCAGCAGCGTTACGTGGAAAGAGCCGCTGCTCCTCCTGCATCGCGAAGGCAAAGCGTATAGAAACGTAAGTTCGCAGAGCGGGCCAGTGTTTGAAAAAAACTTCCCTGCTCGCGGACTCGCCATCGGCGACTTCAATAATGACGGCGGAATCGATGTGCTCATCAGCAACAATGACAGTGCACCGCTATTGCTGCGCAATAATGTAGGACGACATAACCACTGGCTCGGCATCCGCTTGATTGGCCGCAAGTGCAATTCCGATGCAATCGGAGCACGCGTTACCTATCAGGCCGGTGACTTGAAGCGATCCCGCATGAGAGTAGGGGGCGGAAGCTTTCTCTCGACTCATGACCCGCGAATCGTACTGGGAATTGGCAGCCGGTCAAAACTCGACTGGCTGGAGGTAAAGTGGCCGCAACCCAGTGGCACTGTCGAGCGCTTCACGGATTTGCCGATCGACCGGTACATCACCCTGGTAGAAGGTGCCGGCAAATGGAAGTAGAATTCTTCTAAAGTACAAAATCCGGCATTAATGACTGCCCACCCTAGCAGCTCTTCTTCGCAAAACTGGACGAAGCACGCACAATCAGTTCGGGCTCGACCACGATCTCCGGAACATATTCGGTACTCCCCTCAATTCTGTCGATGATCGTTTTGGCTGCAATCTGGCCCATGCGCTGGAGCGGCTGCCTTACCGTTGTCAGCGCCGGTTTGGAGAAGATCGAGAGTGGGACATCATCGAATCCAACCACCGAGATGTCTTCCGGCACGCGCAGGCCGGCCTCCTGGAACGCCCAGATGGCGCCGATTGCAGAAAGGTCGTTATAGGCAAAAAGTGCGGTAAAGAATTGCTTTCGGGCAAGCAGTTCCTTCGCACACGGATACCCGAGTTGCGGTGTCGCGACATCGCCCTCAATCTGTACCGTCAGCTCCGGTCGAATTCGCACTCCGAGTTCCTGGGCTACTTCACAAATCGCATTCCATCTCGTGGCGGAATCGGAACTGCATGTCTGTCCCTTCAAAAACGCGATTTCGCGGTGGCCGTTATCGAGCAAGTGCATGAGTTCCTGCCGGACTGCAACCTTGTGGTCGATCGTTATATTCGTGACTCCCTGAATGCGATGGTGCCCGGCAATGGCCACGGTAGGCAGTGCGGGCTCCTCCTGGATCGAAGTGTCCACTGTTACAAACCCCTCAACGCCGCGCGCCAGCAACACCTGCGAATAGCTTTGCAATACTCGGGGATCGTGGCGATGCACCACGGTAAGAAAGAAGTACTCCGTATCGCGAAGATACTCCTCGATTCCACTGATGATCGCGGAACCGTAAGGGTCGCCGATCTGTTCGACGATGACGCCGATCGTGTAGGTACGCTGCAGCCGGAGAGAACGCGCAAAGTAGTTGGGCCGGTAATTGAATTCACGCGCTGCGTCCAATATTCGGCGCTTGGTATGTTCCGGAATAGCGCGCGCTGCGGCCGAGTCGTTCAATGCTGCGGAGATCGTGCCTGGGGTCAGGTTCAGGTGCTGAGCCAGCGTCATCAGCGTTACCCTGGGCCCGTTTGGAGACTTCCTTTTAGCCATGAGGATCTTTCAATCTTTCCGGTTTCATCCGCACAAGTTTAACCGCAGGATACTGCTGACATGCTCGGGGGAATGACATTCAACGTAAAGGATACGCAAGAGGAAAACAAACTCCCAGCTATTCGTATGTAGGTTTACCAGAAAACTTCAGGCTGGTCCGCTCGCTTCTTCCCTTGATCGGTTTCGCTGCTCTTCTTACAAATTTCGTCAAGAATAACATTATTGTGTTGACAATCGCATACCTGGTCGCTAATGATCCTCCCGCATTTGAAGTAGACCAAAAGTACGAGAGCACCTTCCGCCCATCGATCTAGATCCGGGTTCGCAAGGTAAAGCTATCAGACACCTGGATTAAGGGACGGCTGGATCGGCAAGCAGTTGGACGACTGAGGAGGCTGGTCAAATGTCGAATTTCATTTCGAAATGTCAGGCAGCAGTCCCAAAATGGTTTGGGCTGCGGCTGGTGGTTGGTTCCTTCATCCTGATCGCCGTAATGCTGGCGGCCACAACATCCTTGCATGCACAGGCTTACAACGGGGCGATTGTCGGAAACGTGACAGATAGCAGCGGCGCCACGGTGCCCGGCGCAAGCGTGATGGCAGTGAATACAGGCACAAATGCCAAATACAACACTACGACCAGCGGATCAGGCAACTTCGCTATTCCCCAACTACCCATCGGCACTTATGAGCTACATGTCAGCCAGGGAAACTTCAAGGAATCCGTCGTAAAGGGTATTGAAGTCCACGTCTCGACCAATGTTGAAGTGAATACGGTACTTCAGGTGGGTGCCGTGACTGAAAAAGTCACCGTCCAGGCAGATGCCGTTCAGGTGCAGACCACCTCCGCAGCTGTGGGCGAGATTATCGGTGGCTCACAGGTCCGCGAACTGCCGCTGAATGGCGAAAACTTCGTCGGACTCACCCAGCTTTCGCCTGGGGTCTCTGCGGCAGCCTCGTATGATGGCACCGGCAAGGGCCTCTCCGGTGGCGTCAACTTTTCTGTGAATGGCAACCCATATACCAACAATCTTTTCCTCGTCGATGGCGTGAATAACAACGACGTAGGCTCGAACCGGACGATCCTGGTCTACCCCGCCGTCGATACCATTGCGGAGTTCAAGATGATCCGCAACTCCTTCGGACCGGAGTATGGTCAGGCGTCCGGTGCAATCATCAGCATCAATACCAAATCCGGCGATAACCAATGGCACGGCGGAGCCTTCTACAGCGGCCGCAACAATGCGCTGGATGCCAATGATTGGGTACATAACAACGAGGGCCTTGGGAAAGGTAAGCTGCGCAAGAATGACTGGGGTTACCATGCCAGCGGACCGGTCGTAAAGGACAAGCTGTTCTTCTGGTGGAACCAGGAGTGGGATCGCGAGATTCGCGGCGGTGCCTTCGGTACCTGCGTGCCAACCGATGCAGAGTCGAAAGGTGATTTCAGCGCCTATGGCTCTGCTAAGGCAGATCAATGCGGTGCAACCATTCCCAGCATTCCCTCTTTTGCGCAAGGGACAAATCCTTTGACGATTGCCAACCCGGATGCTGCCGGCTTATTGATCGCGCAGTTTTATCCATCGCCTAACTTCAACTCCTCACAGCAGACGTTGACAAACAAGAATGGCTATAACTGGAGTACCTCCGTCAACAACAATCTGAAATGGAGTGAATGGAACGTGCGCGCGGACTATGACCTTACCAAGGCAAACCGCGTCACCTTCCGCTGGACGCAGGACACCTGGGACAACCCGGCGCCAAACAATGGAGCGGTCTTCTGGGGGGAGTCTTTGTACCCTACCGTTCAATCCAACTGGAGCCAGCCCTCCAAGAGTGTTATGGCGAAGCTCAGTTCCACCATCTCAAACAGCATGGTGAATGACGTCGAGTTTGGATATGGCCACAACGCGATCATCACTAGTCTGGCCGGCACCCGCAAGAATATCGTGTCGGAATTACAGACTGCCTATCCAGCTTCGTTTCCAGGCTCCATTAAGCAGAAGGATGAGTTCTTTGGCGGATGGGGCGGCTTGAACCCCTATGGTTCCTATCAGGGCAGCGCCTCTATCTGGAATATCGCTCCTTACAAGAACCATGAGGACCTCTATACTGTTCAGGACAACCTCTCCAAGGTACAAGGCAACCATCTCCTTAAGGTCGGCGCCTTCTTCGGTACCAATGCAAAGGTCGAGGATAATGGAAACGGTGCGGACAGGCCGACACTTCCATCGACCATCTATTGCGACAAGGATGCGTCTGGCAACAACATCATTGGACCTGGGCATCCTGCCTGCGCACAAACCAACAACGCACTCGCCAATATTCTTATTCCTGGCACCGGCAGCCAGCCTCAGATGTTCAACGTCAGCGAGAACAGCATCGACGCAACTGCTTTTGTTCACTGGCACGACTTTGAGTGGTATATGGGTGACACTTGGAAGATCAGCCGCAATCTCGCTCTGGATTTCGGGTTCCGCTGGTCCTTTTATCGTGAGCCCTATGCGGGCGACAATCATTGGGCAAACTGGAGCCTCGCCAACTGGAGCGCGGATCGGGCCACGTCTAACCCGTCAGATGCCTGCAATGGCGTTGTCATCGTGCCTGGAACAAGCCCATGCTCCGATGCGAGCAAGTTCCTCGCAAGCCTGGGTGTTAATCTGCCCCTTTCTCCAGGCACACCGGGCAAGAACAGTGCCCTCGTGGAGCAGAACAACCACAACATTGCTCCTCGCGTCGGCATTTCGTGGGATGTCTTCGGCAACGGCAAGACTGCCCTGCGCTTTGGCGGCGGCCAGTTCTTCCAGCGCGAGTTAGTCGGCATCGACGAAGGTCTGGCCCGGACCGCTCCATTTGTCATCGGCATCAACACAAACCGGGCGCTCGATACTCCTGCACCGTTGGCAAATCCGTCCGTGTCACCCAACGCCGGGAAGAGTCCTCGCGGCGTAACTCCAAATTCCTGGCAATGGAATGCAACCGTGGAGCAAGAGGTAGCAAGAAACACGACGCTCGAAGTCTCGTACGTCGGCAATACTGGCCTCCACCTCACCTCCATGTATGACCTGAACCCGATTCCAAGCTCTAACTGGAAGCAGGCCGCCTTTGCCAGCGGCAGCGCCCAGAACCTCTTCCGTCCAGCCTTCAACTTCGGCACGATTGGGGGGTTCGCCCGGGGAGGCCATGCGTCCTATCACTCTCTTCAGGCTATGTTCCGCTCCCAGATGGGACCCTCAAGCTTCCAGGCTGCATACACATACTCTCACTCCCTCGGCAACGTGGAGCTTGACAACTCTTCGGGTGGCTTCAATCAGCAGGCAATTACGGATCAGAGTCATCCCGGCCTCGATAAAGGAAATACCAACATCAACCGTCCACACATCTTCGTCTTCAACGAGGTGTACTATCTGCCCAAGTTCACCAAGGAGAACAGGCTTGTGCAGAACTCCATCGGCGGATGGGAAGTGAACAGCATCTTCACCGCTGCTCATGGCAGTTCGTTGACGCTCTTCAGCAGTGGGGTCAGCGGCGCATGCACCAAGCTGGATGCCGATGGGAACTGCGTCACTGGATACTCCAGCCCCCTGACCTCGTTGATCGGCACAGGCTACAACGGAAATAACCGGCCTCTTAAGGTGCCGGGTAAAAGCTGTAACTCGGGGACCAAGGAGAACCAGATACTCAATCCGGATGCGTTCACGCTTGTGGGGTACGTAATCGGCACAATTCCCTCGAACATTGCCAGCCGTGGGGCCTGCTACGGTGCGCCGACTACGAATCTTGACCTGCAACTTGCAAAGAACTGGACCGTCAAAGAGCGCCTTCGCGTGAAATTCAGCATGGACTTCTTTGACATTCTGAATCATCCGAACTTCAACAGCTCCGGTCTGGAGGGAGCCGGTATTACCTCCTCAAGCCCGGTCTACTGCGGCGGGGCCACGCCTCCGGTAAAGGGAGGCCCAGCGACCGGGCAGCCCTGCAGCCCTACAAACAACGTGATCACCTCGGCAGCTACACCTACAATGGCATCTCCCAATGGCTTTGGTTCGACACAAAGCCTGCAAACAGGGCGCTCAAATCGTGAGCTGCAATATGCTCTTAAGTTCACGTTCTAACCCAGCTCTCTCTGGGTCAGGGACCTAACCTGTTACCTGCGCAAGCGGCGAATCTTTTCATAGAGCTTCGCCGCTTGTGCTTTCTGTAAAATCAGTCCAATCTGCTGACGTGGCTTACCTATCAAAATCCGTCGTCGGGCTCACCCCACTTCGAGCTCTGCGATTCACTATCTCCTTTTTCTCGATTGCCACCTGCTTCTCATGCAGCGTAATTGGCACCGTTCGCGCACAAACCTCTTCTCATACCCACACTTCCCCCCGCCACGCCGAGACCAAGCCCAAGGCGGATTCCTCCGAACTCACATCCCGCATCTCCGCAGCGAACGCTGCACGGGAGTCTGGAGATCTCGCCGTCGTTGCCTTGGCAAATCAACGCCTCATCGCCGCTGGCCTCCGAGAAGTGGCCGAGCTGAGGATGGTCGAGTCAGCATATCCGCAAGCCGTGGACCTCTATCGCAGGTCTCTCGAATACGAGGATTCCGCGGAGATACGCACCGATCTTGCCTTTGCCGAACTGCGCGCCGGCCGCTTCGACGAGGCGATTGCTCAAGCAGAAAAGGCACGCAAGGATTACCCATCCGTCTCCTCTTCACAAGGTACGCGGATCGATCAGGTGCTCGCGCATGCGTTCATGGAGAAAGCCGACTACGCACACGCCGCAGAGAGCTTCTTGCGACTCACGGCTTCTCAGCCCGATATACCCACGCTTTATTCACTGTCCATCTGCCTGCTTGGAACCAGGAAGCCTGAAGATAAACAGCATGCTGCAGAGATCTTCGGCCAGATGCACAAGATGGCGGGCGACAGCGGATCGCTGCATGTCCTCTTCGGACGCGCCTACCGTGATGCGGAAGACATGCCAGCGGCCATCCGGGAATTTCAGCGTGCGATTGAAATCGATCCCACCACTCCTCACGCACACTACTTCCTCGGCCTTGCGCGACTCTCGCTGAATGAATGGAAGCCTACGGCAGAAGCAGAGTCCGAGATGAAAAGCGAGATCCACAACTACCCCCGCGACTATCTCGCAAACTACATGCTGGGTTTTCTTCTTTCCGCAGAGCGCCGTTATCAGGAATCCGACAGATATATGGAGGCCGCAGCCGATATAAACCCGACAGCTCCCGAGCCGCCCCTGTACATGGGACTCAACGCCTATGCACAAGACGACGCGAAACGTGCTGAAGAAATGCTCCGCAAAGCCATCATCCTGACGGGCAACGATGACGCCAGATCGAACTATCAGATTCGCCGCGCGTACGTGGATCTGGGGCGCATCCTATCCACCTCTGGCCGCAAAGGTGAGGCAGAAGCATTCCTGACCAAGGCACGCGAACTCCAAAACAAAACGATGGAGCAGAGCCAGCAAAGCATCGCATCCATGGCGATGGCAGGAGGAGGCGGCATGGCAGCCGCTATAGTCCCGCTCAGTTCCCGCCAGGAAAACGAAGCCGCGCCAGCGCTGCAGCCCGGTGCTGAGTTCGCCAGGCCAGACGCCGCATCGCTCGCAAATACCCGGCTGACTCCCGCACAGCGCGATGCGGTCGATACCCGCGAGAATGATCTGCGCTCTGTGCTCGGACTGGCATTCAGCGACCTCGCTACCTCCGAAGCGCTTCGTCGGAACTATGCAGCGGCCTTGAGCCATTATCAGCAGGCCGAACAATGGGACGCTTCCGTTCCCGCGCTGGACAAGAATCTGGGCCAATCCGCCTTTCGTAGCGGCGACTATGCGGAAGCGATACGCGGATTATCGAAGGCGCTTCTATCTGCGCCGGACTCAGCCCCGCTGCGCGCCATGCTCGGCATGTCTTACTTTGCCACGGACAAATATGCAGATGCTGCGAAGACCTTCGCCCCGCTCGGTGTAAGCGGAATGACCGATGGCGAGACCGGGTATGCCTGGGCCGCTTCGCTTGCTCACCTCGGAGACATGAAGAAAGCGGCGGATGTGCTCAACGAATTTCAGTCCTCGCCGCGGCCCAACGACGTTCTGTTGTTGGCAGGTCAACTCTGGACGGAGATTGGAGATTACTCCCGCGCCATTGCAACCTTCTCCCAGGTTCTTCAGTCCAATCCTTCGCAACCCAGGGCGCACTTTGACGCAGGCCTTGCCTACATCCGGTGGGAACATTGGCCGGAAGCTGCACAGGAATTTCAGAAGGAACTGGCGCTCTACCCCGGATCGCCAGACCCGCAATATCATCTCGGCTTTGTCTATCTGCAGCAGGCGAAGGTTGCGGAAGCCGCGGACCTTTTCCAGCAAGTCGTAACCAATCATCCAGACTATGCGAATGCACAATACGAACTCGGCAAGATCCTGTTGGATCGCGGACAAACAGCAGATGCAGTCACACATCTGGAACTAGCGGCTCATCTCAGCCCTCAGGCCGATTACCTCCACTACCAGTTGCAGGCCGCCTATCGCAAACAAGGCCGCACTGCCGAAGCCAACCGCGAACTCGACATCTACAAAGAACTCAAAGCAAAATCACGGGAACGCGCTGCACAAGCGACAAAACAGAATCACTAACCCAGGATAGAAACCGATTGAGCCGTTCATTCATTGAGTCCTCGTTCCTCCGCTCGCTTGTGGTTGCCTGCTTAACCTGCAACATTGCTGCTGCCCAAAGCGGGCACCCCACGCCGCCGCCTCCTCCCCCGGGAGCAAAATCCACCAAGTGTAGCGGTCGTCCAATCCCTCAACTCGACGACGTCACGGCCTCCACCGGGATCACCTTCTCGCATACCTCCGATCCCTCAAAGAGGTACATCGTTGAGTCGATGAGCGGTGGCGTCCTGCTGATCGACTATGATCGCGATGGCTGGCCGGATATCTACTTCACCAATGCTCCGACGGTCGAGATGGCCACTAGGGGGGAGAAGAGCCTCGGTGTCCTCTACCACAATAATCACGACGGCACTTTTACCGATGTGACTGCAAAATCTCACCTCACTACTCCATGCTTTGGGATGGGAGGGGCGGTGGGCGACTTCAACAACGATGGCTGGCCGGATATTTACGAAACCTGTCTCGGTGGAAACGTCTTATATCGTAACAATGGCGATGGCACTTTTACCGATGTGACTGCCAAGGCTGGCGTGGCCGATGGACGCTGGTCTACCGGAGCCTCGTTTGGGGACTACGACGGAGACGGCTACGTTGATCTGATGGTGGTGAACTACGTGGACTTCCACCTCGACGATCTTCCTGGCTTCGGCAAGGAGCCTTTCTGCAAATATCGCGGTATCGATGTGCAGTGCGGTCCACGCGGACTGCGCGGTGCTGGCGATTCCCTCTTTCACAACAACGGAGACGGCACCTTCACTGACGTCTCCAAATCTGCGGGCGTAAACGATGCCAATGGATTTTACGGTCTCGGAGTCATCTGGGCCGACTTCAACAATACTGGCCGGCCAGATATCTACATCACCAACGACTCGACCCCCAAGTACCTCTACAAGAACGAGGGAAATGGCAAGTTCAAAGACATTGGTCTGGAATCCGGAACCGCGGTGAGCGATGACGGCTCCGAGCAAGCCTCGATGGGGATTGCTGTCGGCGATTACAACCACACCGGTCGTCCATCCCTTTTTGTCACCAACTTCTCCGATGAAAATGACGTTCTGTATCGCAACGATGGAGATTGGAACTTCAAAGAAGTTTCGTACGCCACGGGAACGGCTCTACCCTCGCTTCCCTGGGTGAAGTGGGGTACAGCCTTTGTGGATCTGGATAACGATGGATGGCTTGATCTCATCGCCGTCAGCGGCCACGTGTATCCCCAGGTTGATTCGTTGCCCTCCGGCGGCGGATATCGCGAACCCAAGCTGCTGCACCTGAATCAGAAGGACGGAATGTTCTGCGATGCAAGCGATTTGGCGGGGCTCGCCCTCAAGCAACGCCGCGTCTCCCGTGGCCTCGCGGTCGGCGACCTATGGAACGATGGCAACATGGATGTGGTTGTCAGCGATATCGATGGAACCCCGATGATTCTCCGCAATCGCGGAATCCCGGGTCGCCATTGGGTGAGCTTCGAGCTTGCCGGGACGAAAAGCAATCGACTCGCTCTCAATGCACGAATCAGCATCGTCGCCGGAGGGATGACGCAGACTGAGGAGATCCACAGCGGGGGCAGCTATCTTTCGCAAAACGATCTGCGCGTACACTTCGGACTTGGCCCGGCTGACAAAATCCAAAGCGTCACGATTCATTGGCCCTCGGGAAAAGTCGAAACCGTGAACGACCTTGCTGTAGATAAGTTTTACTCGGTGTTGGAGGGGCAAGGCATTGTCCCCCGCAACAAGATTCTTCCAACTCCTCAGAAGCCCTAGCGCAACCGAATTCTTCCGCCACACGTGGAGCCTATTGCAGTCAAGAATGCGAAAGGGATGATAATATCCCCTATCCGGCTACAAAATGCCTGGAGCATGTTGAACTGGCGTGATCAGAGGTGGATGAAGATGGAACGAATCCTAGATGATTGGTGGACGCGGAAGGAATCGAACCTTCAACCTGTCGATTAAGAGTCGAATGCTCTGCCAGTTGAGCTACGCGTCCAAGATAATCTGCCTTCGCGGCAGTACTGCGGATCTAAAGGCTGGAAGCGCGAATGAACAACTCCACGCTTAAGAAAAATATACCACATCGTTCGCAGACAGGCGCACTCTACGCAGACAAAAATCCACCACAATATACCCCGGGAAAGAGACGAGAGCCATGGCGTAAGGAGCAAGCGGTGTTGCTCACGCTGGATCAGAAGGTGAAGGATAGTCCGCCCTGAATCGAGCGCTCCGTTTGTGCAAAGTAGAGTGTGCTGCCATCGCTGGTTACAAATGGGCGATAGCCCTCAGCCAGCAGATTCCTCACATCCACTAACGCCTCCATCCCACTCGGAAATATCCTGCCATAGCGGATCGGTTGACGCAGGTAAAGGGTGAGATAAGCGTCTGGCAATGCGGCATCGAATGGTGCAACTTCGGTCAGGCTATCCGCCGGCTGCCAGCGATAGGAAGCACGCCACCGCGTTCCAGTTCGATTCACTTTGCCATTCAGGCCCACCGCATACATCTGCGCGCGCTGCGGCCGAATGAATGCAATTGTCTGCTCGAGACTCGCTTTATTGATGAGCGGCCCAAGCCCCAGTGCCGTGCCACTCGCAAGGGAAAACGACATCCAGGTGTCGGCCAGGATTCGTGTCTTCACTTCCCCAACAAAACCCGCAGCCGAATAATCCGGCCCCTGAACGCGGAGTAGCTGGCTGGCTGCATCATAGAGCAGTTCCCCCCCGCCCAGATCCTCCACCGAGACATCTCCGCCACCACTGATAACTGGATTCGTCAGACGGTCGCGATAGAGGGCCATCTTGACATGAATATCGTCGTCGGAGTGCTCAACCGCGAGCTGCTGGTGTAGCCCATGCTCGACCCGTATGACCCCGTGGGCATTTGAGATCACCGGAGCGGTGGCATTCGCGGCGTCTACCTCATCAGCGCGCTGCAGCCCGCGGGAGGTTGCCAGACGATACGAAACCGAATTTCCGCCCTGACTCCATATCACCCCGGCAAAGGGGTGGTTGGAGACCTGGCTCTCGCCCAGCCGAACTACCTGAAGTTCATTCCCGACCTCAGCATGCACTTCCGGCGACAACGCCATCGTCTGAGAGCTGCGCACCACCATCGATTCGAGGCCAAGCTGGTTAGACGTCCCAACAATTTCCGGCCTGTCCTCTATAGCTAGAACCGTCCGGAGGGTTCGGCCTGCGCCGAGGTCTTTGCGGTAGCCCGCCAGGGATTCGAATGCGGAGTTCCCGCCAGCCGCAAAGTCCGCGCGCAGGATCAACTGCTGGTTGTCGCTTTTAGAGCGGGTTATCTCGAAGGCATTTCTCACACCGCCATCGCCAAAGGTATGATCCGCGCTGCTAAACGTCACACGAGCCTTCATCACAGGGCGAGCGGTGCTGTCAGAGTCGGTTACGATCACCAGTGGACCATCCTCCAACATGCGCAACAGCGGGCGATTGGCAGACGATCGGAGCGTCCAGATCCAGTCGTCGTCCGGTTCACTGTCCGTACGGCGCTGTGCCGGGAACCACTGGGCAGCCTCAAACAAGGTAGTCAACGTAAGATTGACCACCGTATCGGCGTGAACCTTGAGATTCTCACGAAGAGCAGGAAGGAAGGCAGCACCCACGGCCTTCAGGTTGTAGGTGCCAGGATCAACTCGTTGAAGCGAGAAGTGGCCATGCCCATCGGTGAAGGTCGTGGCAAGCACCATGGCATCCGCCCCAAGCAGCTCCACCATCGCTCCGACCTGTGGAGTTCCCTGGGAGTCGCGCACCATCCCCGAGACCGACGCAGCCCTGCTGGCCGCTGCCGCCTGCAGAACGCAGACCATGAGCAGCAACGTCATACCGCCGCCGAATTTGAGGATGCCGCGCTTCACTCGCTCAGTCGCTCTTATGTATGCTCCGCTAGCCTCATTTTCCAATAAATCTGGTAGAACACCGCAGATCTGGGTACTGTCTGCTTGTGCTGTGCAGCGTGTTACATGCGGTTCGCGCTATTCGACGGAAAAAGGAGCCGATTGCACGATCTCCTGCTTCGACACACTGTCGTTTATCTTGATCACAACTTTGTATTTGCCAGGAACAAGGTTCGTCAATGGGACACTTTTCTCAACAGTCAGTTGATCCGAGTTTCCACCGATCGTCTTGCTGTCCTCAGACGTATCCAGTACCGTCTTGTTCGAGTCTGTATTTGTAATAATGTACTGGACCGTTGCCGCGTTGCTCTTGCTCTTCTCGTCGATGCCTAGATTGTAAACCTGCATCCAGAAATTCAACTTCTGGTTCCGCGCAAACGAAATCGGGGTAACCGGATTGGATGCTACCCGCGGGCGGATGTAAGTGTTGCCAATAACGAAGTTACCGCTCCCGATCTGCTTGGACGGAACACGCTCCATTTTGTCCGCCAGGATCAGGGAGGAGGTTTCCAGCTTCTCGTCGTCGTACTTTGGCACCTTAACACCCTGCGCCCAGGTACCGATGTGGTCTGGATTGTTCACGTCCTTGATTACTACATCGATACGGTACATGCCCGGCCGCAGCGGCAGCGACTTCCAATAAACCGACCGGTTATCCATGGTCTTGCTGAGTAACTCACTGGGTACCTGGACCTCAACCGTGTCTTCGAATGTCTGCACCGGCCTGCGTGAAATGGTCGATACCCGCCCCAGGATATTGACGACTCCCTTAGCCACTCCATCCTTCGTGTTGAAGGTGATATCCCGGTTCTTTATCTGAATCGTAATCGGGACCAGCACCGTATCCGAGGTGACCTTGATGTAATCCGTCCGCACATCGAAGGGGAACACCGGCCCCGTCAGGAGCTTGTGCTCCGTCATGTACGATTCAAGATCCTTGAACTTGATGGGAGGCGGGGCGCTCAGTTTGGCGTACAGTTCCAACCGGTCAAACTGTTTGCCTTGATTGCCCTGCGTCCCCGGACCTGTTCCCAGGTTCTCCAAGCCGCCATTGGTAAACCGATCCGCCTTGGAGCCCTTGCCCATTGCCTCCATCTGCGTAAGGCCGGCACCGGGAACATGCAGCAGCGCATCCTTCTCCGACCGATCGATCGTCATGTGGTAATCACCGCACATGCACGTGTCCACAAACTCGATATCGATGTTGTCGCCAATGCCCTCCAGATAACGGTAATGCCAAGTCTCAAAGGGGAAGGTCGAGGTGGTGCCGCCGCCCTCCTCTACCGGACGGTCATAGGTACCGCCGCTGGGGTGGGCCTCAATGTTATCCGGCTTGCCGAACGCTATATATATGTGGCCACGGTCGGTCTTCCAACCCGGCTTGCCTGCGGCAAAGTGCTCATTTGCGTAAGCAATACGCCGGTAGTGCTCTTCGCGGAATTCGTTCTCGGGCGAGTCGGGATTAGGATTCCGGCGCAGCCAGAACTGCTCGATGAAGGCATCCCGCTCCTCATCGTTGCTCAGGCTCTTAAAAGCCTTCAGCTCCTGGTCCGTAATGATCCAGTGCACATCTTCGTTAAGCCACGTCTTGTATGGCCCCTTCAACTCCTGCCTTACGGCCTTTTGGCGTTCGAACTTCTCCTTGTCGGAAAGCTCGCGCTTGAGCGGATCTACCGCTGGAGCTTCGTTGGGAGAGGTGGACTGGCCGGTAGCGGCGGGTTGAGACTGTCGCGCCTGCGAAAGAGGGGCGGAGAGTCCGAGAACACCCAAGGCTATCGCAGGAAACAGTAAAGTACGGCCCATGAACATAGGTTTGCTGGTACTCCTAATAGCGCACACTAATTTTAAGGTCTGGTAAAGGGGGAAGCAAGCAGGCGCACATGTTATTTGAAACTCCCCGCAGTGGCCAGCCGTCTCCACCTGTAACAGCCTCTCCGAACCCGGCGCAAAGCAGTCAATGGCCCTGATATCATTAGGCGCCGGAGGCGCGTCGGGTTAGACGGGGCCGCGACCTGGGAAGTGAGCAGGAAGTCACAATTCCTTTGCAAAATCAGCTCCGTGGGAACTTTGCTTTCAGCCCCAGCGTACCTATTCGAAAGAAGCCTTGCGCGAGACATCGCAGGACACATAAGAATGAGCCTAAAGAAGATCCTAATCATCGCCGGAGCCGTTATTGTGGCCGCGGCCATTGTGGCATTTACGGTCGTGCGGGCGCAGTCAGGCTATACCAAGGTGGTTACGGGCAAAGTGGTCCGGCAGAACCTGAGCTCTGTGGTGAGCGGCACCGGCCAGATCAAACCCAAGACCTACGTCAACATCGGCGCTACCGCCTTTGGACGCATCACCCACCTGGACGTCAAGGAAGGCGAGCGCGTCAAGAAAGGCCAGGTTCTGGCCACAGTGGAAAACGTCGTGGCCTCCTCCGGCGTTGCCGCCCAGAAAGCTTCTATCGCATCATCCAAAACGGATGTCGCCTCCTATGTGGCTGCCGAGAACACCGCAGTCGCCAATCTGGCGCGCGCCAAAGCTGACCTCGAACAGAAGAGGCTGGATTTCGACCGCGCCCAGGGACTCTACAAGGAAAAACTGATCGCCAAGCAGGACTACGACGCCAAGAAAGCAGCCTACGACACTGCCGTGGCTACCGTGGCGCAAAGTGACGCTGCATTGGTTCAATCCCGCGCGCAGACCGCTTCGGCACGCGGCAAAGTGGATGCTGCGGTGGCAAATCTGCGAAGCAACATCGATTCCTTGGACAAGACCATCTCCACCGCCCCTTTTGATGGCATCGTCACCAACCTGCCGGTGCGCGAGGGAGAGACGGTTGTCGTTGGCATCCAGAACGCCGAAGGCTCCACCCTGATGACGCTGGCGGATATGTCCGTAATCACCGCCGAGGTCAAGGTGGATGAGACCGACATCGTGAACGTAAAGATCGGGCAGCCGGCCGATGTTACAGTGGATGCCTTGCCGGGCAAAGTCTTCAAGGGCCACGTCACTCTGGTAGGCGATCAGGCGCTGCTTCGCTCCACCGGCATCGCCACCAGCCAGAGCACCAGCGGTACGGAAGAAGCAAAAGACTTCAAGGTGGTCATTACCATCGACGGCTCCCCGCAGGAGCTCAGGCCCGGCCTTTCTTCTACCGCCAAGATCACCACCGCGCATAAAGATGGCATCCTCATCCTGCCCATTCAGGCTCTCACCATGTATTCGCCCGACGCGGATAACAAGGCCCACGTAGAAAAGACCGCAGTCAGCCCGGCCAGCAGCACCCCTCCGGCATTGATTCAGGGGGTCTTTGCTCTGCGGGTCGAGAAGGGCAAGCTCAGGACGCTCTTCGTACCCGTTACCACCGGAATTACCGGGGCAACCGATATTGAAGTGGTCAGCGGCCTGAAGGAAGGCGACGAGATCGTAATCGGCCCCTACAGGACCCTGCGTACGCTAAAAAGCAATACTCTAGTGAAGCGGGACAATGCACCCAAAGCAGTGAAGGAAGGCGACACCACAACTTAAAGCGATTCTCCTTCAGGCGTGCTCGAAAGCGAAGCCGTACTGCGCGAGCTCTCCGCACGCAGTACAAAGAGAATTGCTGGAGTCAGTCCTGCTGAAATCGGCGGACGACTTTAGATCCCAGGGCGGAATGAGCCAGAATGAGGAATATGGTAGAGAGACCGCCATCTTCCGTTCATACAGCGGCAAGCTGCCAGAGAGAGATAGGAGTTACGGATGGCAACCGAGATGACAAGTGCAGAGATCCTGACCAAGCCTCCCGTGGGGACTGAGGGGGATGTAATCATCGTCGAAGACCTCTGGAAGACCTATGACATGGGGTCCGAGCAAGTGCATGCCCTGCGTGGGGTCTCGCTCCGCATTAAGCACAACGAGTATGTCGCCATCATGGGGCCGTCCGGTTCAGGCAAATCGACGTTGATGAACCTCATCGGATGCCTGGATACCCCTACCAAGGGCAGTTATTGGCTGAATGGACACCTCGTCAGCGAACTGAATGACGATGAACTGGCACGCATCCGAAACCGCGAGATTGGTTTCGTCTTCCAGACGTTCAATCTGCTGGCACGCGCCACCGCCCTGCACAACGTGGAGTTGCCGTTAATTTATAACGGAACCCCCGCAGCCGAGCGCCTGGAGCGTGCGCGGGCCGCGCTGCGCGCCGTCAACCTGGAAGACCGCATGAACCACAAGCCGAACGAGCTCTCCGGCGGCCAGCGCCAGAGAGTCGCTATCGCCCGCGCGCTGATCAACAACCCCTCCATCATCCTCGCTGACGAACCCACCGGAAACCTCGACTCCAAAACAGGAGACGAGATCATGGCTCTCTTTGACGATCTGCATGCCAAGGGCAACACCATTGTGCTGGTCACCCACGAGCCGGATATCGCCGAATACGCGCACCGCGTTGTCCACATTCGCGACGGGGAAATCGCCTCCGACGTCCCCTCCTCTCGCGTCCGCAAACCTCTTTCTTAGTTCCAGCCGCCTGGCGGCGCGGTCTTTCGTGTGGGGGAATGGCCGCATGTTCGTGCTGCCGTGACCCCCAGGGTCCGCCTTCCCAATTTGGGCAGCTTTCCCTTTTTTGCATTCCCCCCGGTCGCCAACTCCAGTGCAAAGCTTTTCCCCTCATACATTTCCCTGCTCAGCCGATAGCCTCGTTATCGAGGAATATTTTTGCAATGAGCTCCATGGGACTCCTGCGAGAAAGCTCTCGCAGCATAGCACTTCCCCAACCACCTTCTAAGCGAGTGGCCACGGTGGAACCGCCTTCGTCACACTCGCAAATTCTTGGGCGGAGCACGGCCATTCGCCGGCTTCTTGAACAAATCGAGCGGGCCGTTCCGCATCTGCGTGTCGGCGCCATCGAGGGGGAAGCCGGCACCGGCAAGAGCATGGTTGCCCGTAGTCTGCACGAGTGCGGCCCTGCATCGCATGGTCCCTTGCTCGCCATGCACTCGTCAGTATTTGATCCCTCCAAAATCCCGGCGAGTGGCGGGCTGGTGTGGCTGCAGCGTGTCGACGAGATGCCGGCCAACCGCCAGGCTATGCTGCTTCACTTCCTCCGCTGCCGTGAGTCTTTCACGTTGGAACCCACCCCCATCCCGCTGCAGGTCGTGGTCTCCTCCACGCGATCCTTGCGCGCGCTGGTGGCCGCCGGTTCCCTGATGCCCGATCTGGCCTATCGCCTCACCGCAGTTCGCTTCTATCTACCTCCCCTGCGGGAGCGCCACGAGGATATCCCGGTCCTGGCACAAGCCTTTCTCGACAGCTTCGCCAGAAAATATCGCAAGCCGATTCAGGGATTGGGGACGGGTACGCTGGCGCGGCTCTTCTCCCACACCTGGCCTGGCAACGTGCGCGAACTCCACAGCGTACTGGAGGCTGCCGCCCTGGAGGTCGACGGACAGTGGATCCGCCCGATCGACATTGTGCTCACGCCTCCGGTGTCCATAAAGCTTGCGCAGGAGGCAGTCACACAGTCCTTGACGCGCAAGGACTGGACGCTCGAAGCGGCCACGCGCGACCACATAGCCACCGTCATGGCCTTCACCGGCGGCAACAAGAAACGTGCCGCTGGTCTGCTCGGCATCAGCCGCTCAACTCTCTATCGCTTGCTCGAACAAAGCTGAGCTTTCTTCTGCGGCATCGTGAGTGTGGCATCGTGAGGACGGCACCACATCCTGCCCGCAGCACGGAGACTCAGGCAGGGAATCTTTCCGCAGCACGAGCCTTCGCCTTTGCGGCCTCTTCCTCCCGATTCTTTGGCGGTGCGCTCGTTTCGAGCGATTGCAGCAGGCGGTTCGAGATTTCGGCGATCTGCTCCACGGCAGCCAGAAACGCTGCTTCGTTCGCCTTTGAGGGTTTGTTGAAGCCGCTGATCTTTCTCACAAATTGCAGCGATGCATCGCGAACCTCTTCGGCGGTAACGGGTGGATCGAAGTTGAATAGGTTTTTGATATTCCTGCACATTGGCTCACGCCTCCCCTGCTGGGCCTGAATCGGCTGGATAGATGGGCCATTTGGCCCGTTGCCCTATGCGCTCCAGCGATTTGCAGATAAACTTTGCATACATCGTGCCCACTCCCAGTGTGGCTTTGAAACATGACAAAGTCCAAAATACTCGCTCTCCTTCTCGTCGCGTCTACGTTGATTCCCTCTTCCCTCCTCTTTGGCCAGGGCCAGAGCGTGGAAGGACGGCGCAAGGCCCTGAATGCGGTTCTGTCGGATGTCTGGGAAGATCGTCTGCGAACATCTCCCGAGTTTGCCTCTTCGATCGGGGATAGCCGCTACAACGACCAGCTCTCGGACTACTCGATCAAGGCGTATAACGAGAATCTCGCCCGCGGCCGTGCCTATCTTCTGCGCCTCAGTGAAATCGATACCACGGGGCTGACCGATCAGGAGAAGCTGAGCAGCGACCTGATGGTTCGTGACCTGGTTAACGAGCAGGATGAAGCCCGCTTCAAGCCGTGGCAGATGCCGCTGAACCAGTTCTCCGGCCTGCACACGGAACTCCCGCAGCTAGTGGACCAGCTCAGCTTCAAGACGGTGAAGGATTACGACGACTGGATCGCCCGCCTCCACAAAATGCCTGCGGCGCTGCAGCAGATCACCGACAACATGTCGCTCGGCATGGAAGAGCATCGCATGCCCCCGAAGTATCTACTGGAGAAGGTGCTGGTGCAGGTGAACACCATCGCCGCCCTCAAGCCGGCCGACAGCCCGTTCGCCCGGCCCATCAAGAAGTTCCCAGCCACCATCTCAGCCAGGGAGCAGGAGCGCATCAGCCAGGAGACGCTCGACGCGGTCAGCCACGATGTGCTGCCGGCCTATGCGCGCCTTTCCCGCTTTCTTGAGCACCAATACATCCCGCAAGGCCGGACAGAGCCAGGAGTGTGGTCCCTGCCCGACGGCGATACCTATTATGCCTTCGCCGTGCGCCGCAGCACCACAACCAGCCTGACTCCGGAGCAGATTCACGAGATCGGACTGGCCGAGGTCAAGCGCGACGAAGAGGAGATGCTGGCCATTGCCAAAAAGCTTGGTTTCAATGATCTGAAGTCGATGCAGGCCGCCATCGCCCGGAACCCCAAGCTGCACCCCGCGTCCAAAGAGGCGCTTCTGGCCGCCTACCAGGGCCACCTGGACCAGATGAAGCCCCGGCTGCCTGAGTTGTTTGGCCGTCTTCCCAAGGCTCCTCTCATTGTGGAAGCCACGCCCTCCTACATGGAGAAAGATCAGGCAGCGGCATATTATCTGCACGGCACTGCGGATGGCTCGCGTCCCGGCAAAGTTGTCGTCAATACCTACAACGCCACCTCACGCTCACTGGCCGACGTGGAGGCGATTGCCTACCATGAAGGCCTGCCCGGTCATCACCTGCAGATTTCCATAGCCCAGGAACTCCAGGGCCTGCCCGAGTTCCGCAAGCACACCTACTTCACCGCCTACACGGAGGGCTGGGGATTGTACGCAGAGCGCCTCGGCAAGGATGTGGGCTTTTATCAGGATCCTTACTCTGACTATGGCCGCCTGGAAACCGATATCTGGCGCGCCATCCGCCTCGTCGTGGACACCGGGGTTCACTCCAAGCATTGGACGCGCGATCAAATGGTGGACTACTTCCGCCAGCACTCCGCCATTGACGAAACCAATATCCAGGCAGAGACGGACCGTTACATCGCCTGGCCGGGCCAAGCCCTGGGATACAAGATTGGCCAACTGAAGCTGCTTTCTCTGCGGGCCAAGGCGCATGAGGCCCTCGGGCCGAAGTTCGATATCCGCGCATTCCATGACGAAGTACTCGACTCCGGCGCATTGCCGTTGGATCTGCTGGAAGCCCGGGTTACGGCGTGGATCGCCCAGCAAAAGGCAGCAAAGTAGCCTATCACCAATAGAGATTGGGGAAATCGATGCAGGAAAGCGATACAGGAAACGAGTTAGCGAGCCTCAAAATTGCAGTTTTAGGCGCGGGCAAGATGGGGGGAATTCTGCTTCAGGCATTCCTGGCGCAGAATCTTTTTGCGCCAGAGCAGATCCTCGCCACGGTTGCTCATCCAGAGCGCGCCGTAGCTCTCACCGCACAGTGGGGCGTGAATGTCTCCACGGATAATGTGGCGGCCGCCCGTGCCGCAGACCTTATCCTGCTCGCGGTTAAGCCCTTTCAGGTTCCTGACGTGATGGAGCAGATCCGCCCCGTACTCACGCCGGAAAAGACCCTCATCTCGGTCGTCACGTCGGTAAAGACCAGGGCAATTGAAGATGCTGCTGGCATAGAAATTCCGGTGATCCGCGCCATGCCCAATACCCCCTCCATGCTTGGCGCCGGTGCAGCCGCATTGTGCCGCGGGCGCTTTGTGGACGCGGGACACATGCGGCTCGCCGAGCACGTCTTCCAGACCGTTGGACGCACCGTGGTCGTGGATGAAAAGAACATGGACGCCGTTACCGGTCTCTCCGCCAGCGGGCCTGCCTTCATCTACATCATCATCGAGTCGCTGGCCGAAGCTGGGGTCAAGGTGGGCCTGCCCCGCGATGTCGCCACGCTGCTGGCCGCCCAAACCACCTATGGAGCTGCACGGATGGTACTCGAGACTGGCTCCCATCCCGCCCTGCTCAAGGACCAGGTGACAACGCCCGCCGGCTGTACCATCGATGGCATCCTCGAGTTGGAGGACGGGGGCCTCCGCGTAACCCTCATCAAGGCGGTGATGCGTGCGGCGCAGCGCGCCAGGGAACTTGCCAACGACTAGCTCCTCCCATTGCAGGCGCATCCCGGATAAAACAGCACGAGGCAGCTCTTCCCGTCAGAAGAGCTGCCTCGATTCCTTTGCTGCTGGCCCTATCGGTAGAAACTCAATCTCAGCCACCTGCCGGGAAAAAACACGGCTCCCTGGCCCGGCGAAATGCATCCCAAACTTTACCGTGTGTTTCATGCCCGGGTGTAGAGTTCTCCCTGTGATACTCGTCACGAGCGAACGCAGTTCGCGCGCGATACCCTCTGTACAGCCAACATTCTTGCGAGGTATTACCGATGAATGGCCCTCTGAGCCAGGAACTTCTCTCCAAGATGGACGCCTACTGGCGCGCCTCAAATTACCTAACCGTTGGCCAGATTTATCTGAAAGACAATCCTCTGCTTGAAGAACCCCTCACAATTGACCACATTAAGCCGCGACTGCTGGGACATTGGGGAACGACGACCGGGCTGAATTTCATCTATGTGCATCTCAATCGCATCATCAATGAGCGCGATCTGGACATGATGTACATCATCGGACCTGGTCATGGCGGTCCGGGCCTGGTTGCGCAGACCTACCTCGAAGGCTCGTATACCGAGATCTACCCCAACATCGAGCAGAATCGCGATGGAATGAAGCGCCTCTTCCGGCAGTTCTCGTGGCCCTATGGAATCCCCAGCCACGTCGCTGCAGAGACACCTGGATCCATACACGAAGGCGGAGAGCTTGGCTATTCGCTCGTGCACGCGTATGGCGCGGTCCTCGATAACCCTAACCTGGTGGTCGCCTGTATCGTCGGCGATGGAGAAGCAGAGACCGGACCGCTCGCTACCTCGTGGCACTCAAACAAGTTTCTTAATCCGAAGACAGATGGCGCGGTTCTGCCAATCCTGCACCTTAACGGTTACAAAATAGCAAACCCAACCATTCTGGCGCGCATCCCGCATGCGGAGCTGGAAGAACTCTTCCGCGGATATGGCTACGAGCCTATCACCGTAGAAGGGGATGACCCGCCGGTTGTGCATCAGCAGATGGCGGCCGCACTGGACACCATCATGGATAAGATCGCCGCGATCCAGAAGAGCGCCCGTGAGGACAACAATCTGGAGCGGCCGCGCTGGCCTCTGCTCATCCTCAAGACGCCCAAGGGATGGACGGGCCCCAAGATGGTCGATGGCAAACAGGTAGAGGGCACCTGGCGCTCGCACCAGGTACCGTTCTCTGAAATGCATGATAAGCCCGAGCACATCCACATTCTCGAGCAGTGGATGAAGAGCTATAAGCCGGAGGAGCTTTTCGACGAGAATGGCAAGTTTCGCGCCGAGCTAGCCGATATCGCGCCCAAGGGCCGCCGGCGCATGGGTATGAATCCCAATGCCAACGGAGGACTTCTGCTGAAGCCGCTGCGGATGCCGGACTTCCGCGACTTTGCCATCGAGACTCCTGGGCCGGGCCAGGTGAATGCAGAGGCAACTCGCGTCCTGGGATATTTTCTGCGCGAAATAATGCGCAACAATCTGGAGACAAAAAATTTCCGCGTTGTGGGACCCGACGAGACGGCTTCCAACCGCATTGACGCCGTAATCGAGGTCACCGGGAAGCGATGGGTGGCCGAGACGCTGCCGGTGGATGAGAATCTATCCGTTGATGGACGCACCATGGAGATTCTGAGCGAGCACATGTGCCAGGGCTGGCTGGAAGGCTATCTGCTTACAGGCCGTCATGGCTTCTTCTCCTGCTACGAGGCGTTCATCCACATCGTCGATTCGATGGTGAACCAGCATGCAAAGTGGCTGAAAGTGACGCACTCGCTGCCGTGGCGCAAGCCGATTGCCTCACTCAATTATCTGCTGACCTCCCACGTCTGGCGTCAGGACCATAATGGCTTCTCGCATCAAGATCCAGGATTCATCGACCATCTGGCGCACAAGAAGGCCGGGGTGGTGCGCATCTACCTGCCGCCGGACGTGAATACCCTGCTCTCGGTCGCGGACCATTGCTTGAAGAGCCGCGATTACATCAACCTCATTGTTGCCGGCAAACAACCCGCGCCAGTCTACCTGACGATGGAAGAAGCCGAGCGGCATTGCACCGTGGGCCTGGGCATCTGGAAGTGGGCAAGCACGGACGATGGCAAGGACCCCGATGTGGTCATGGCATGCTGCGGAGACGTTCCAACGCTCGAAACACTGGCGGCGGTTGAACTGCTGCGTGAGCAGGTACCGGACATCCGTATACGCGTCGTGAACGTAGTAGACCTGATGACCCTGCAGCCAGCCGAGGAGCATCCACACGGGCTTGCCGATGGCGACTTCGACGAAATCTTCACCGCAGACAAGCCGGTAATCTTTGCCCATCACGGCTATCCCATGCTTATCCATCAATTCACCTATCGGCGACGCAATCACGGCAACATCCATGTCCGTGGCTATAAGGAAGAAGGCACCACAACCACGCCTTTCGATATGTGCGTTCTCAACAATATCGATCGCTTCCAGCTCACGCTCGATGCGATACACCGCATACCTCGGTTCAAAGACAAGGTCGATCAGGCCAATCAGGCTTACTCGGAAGCAATACAGCGTCACAAACTTTATGTTTCTGCATTCGGAGAAGACCTGCCGGAAGTAAGAAATTGGAAGTGGAAAATCAGTAGAGGAACGGATGCAAAATAAACCAATACTTGTAATCAACAGTGGATCATCTTCAATCAAATTTTCGCTTTTTCATGCGTCGGAGCACGATAGAACTAAGCTCTTTGAAGGCGCGGTAGACGGCATCGGCACTGACCGGGGCTCATTCTGGATCAAGGACGCTTCTGGCAAGAAGCTTCGTGACGAGACCCCGGCGCTGCCTACCCGGAATGTCGCCTTTAAACTCGTTACCGATACTCTTCGCAATCCCCAATTCCCCTATCCCGCCGCCATCGGCCATCGTATGGTCGCTGGCGGCCCGAACCTGACCAGGCATCAGCGCATCACGCCGGAGGTTCTCGACGAGATGGAGCGCAACGTGTCCTTCGCACCGTTGCACACTCCGATCGCTGCCTACATCATGCGAGAAGCGCGGGTTCTCTTCCCAGACGTGCCGAACTTCGTCTGCTTCGACACTGCCTTTCACACCACAATCCCCGAAGTTGCACAACGCTTCGCCATCCCCGAGAAATACTGGAAGCAGGGTGTTCGCCGCTATGGGGCCCACGGCATTTCGTATGAATCGATCGTCTACCAGCTTGAGCAGCAGAAGGCCCTGCCTGAGCGCCTGATCGTTGCCCACCTGGGCAATGGAGCCAGCATCACGGCCATCAGGAAAGGCAAGTCCCTGGATACCAGCATGGGACTGACGCCGACCGGCGGTCTCATCTCCGGCACTCGCACCGGTGATATTGATCCTGGCGTATTGCTCTACATACTGCGGGATATCAACGGCAGCGCGGATGAGTTGGAGACCATTGCGGCGAAGAAGTCCGGCCTGCTGGGGGTCTCGCAAATCTCAAATGACATGCGCGAGCTGCGCGACGCCATTGCTGCGGGGAACCAGAATGCAGCCATGGCGGTAGCTTTGTTCGCCTACTCTGTGAAGAAGTTCATCAGCAGCTATATCGGTGTCCTTGGCGGCCTCGACATGCTGGTGTTCACGGGAGGCATTGGCGAAAACGACATCGCTGCGCGTGCTGAGATCTGCGCCGGACTCGAGCACCTCGGAATCACCCTGGATGCGAAGCGCAACAATGTTCGCGGCGAGGCTGTCATTTCGAGTGAAACCTCCCCGGTGCTCGTGCGGGTCATTCCACCAGCCGAAGACCTGCTGATCGTCAACCACGTCTATAGGATGATGCAGGAAAAATAAGCCGATAAAGGCGTAAAGAGACAGCGGCGTGATGCAAATCATGCCGCTGTCTTGCTTTGCTATGGCGGCGTCAACTTCCAGCCTGGGCATAAAATACTACCTGTCAGGTTCTCTTTCGTTGTCAGACGCTTTCCCTGATGTAATAATCCGCTGTTTACCGCAGGAGCACTGGATGAACGCGCACGCCGTCGAAGTACCTGTCCCCGCTCAGAACCCCGCAAGCGGCAAACTTGCGAGCTTCGCCTGGGGGATCCTGGGCTATAACATCGCCGTCATTCTATGGGGAGGACTGGTACGTGCCACCGGCTCCGGCGCCGGCTGCGGAGAGCACTGGCCGCTCTGCAATGGCACGGTGGTGCAGCACTCACCCAGCGTCCAGACCATGATCGAAATGACGCATCGCATGACCAGCGGCATCACTTTGCTGGCTACGATCGCGCTCGTCGTCTGGACCTTCCGCGGAACAGTGCGCAGGCACATCGCGCGCATCACAGTCGTTGCTGCCGCGATCCTCATGCTGAATGAAGCATTTCTGGGTGCCCTGATTGTGGTCCTGGGCAAAGTTGCCCGCGACCAGTCCCCTTCTCGCGGAGCCTACCTCTCCCTGCACCTGGCAAATACCTTGCTGCTGGTTGCGGCTCTCACGCTGACGGCACACTTTCTTTCCCGCCGTGCCGGCTTCCTGCGCGGCGACGTAAGATACCGCTCCATCGCACTGGCTGCGCTCGGACTGGTGGCCACGCTCTTTGTCGGGGTCAGCGGTTCGCTGGCCGCGCTGGGTGATTCCCTGTTTCCCTCGACGTCGCTCCAGACCGCCCTGCGCCAGGACTTTGCCACGACCGGAACACTGTTATTGCGACTGCGCTGGCTGCATCCGGTGCTCGGCTTTACCGCTGGATTTTTCATTTGCTGGCTCGTCTACCGCAGCGTGTTTCAGCGTAGCTATTGGGACAATAAAAAGCTGGCGCTGAGCGTGATCGGATTGCTGCTGCTGCAATACGCTCTTGGCGTGGCAGATGTCATGTTGCTGGCGCCTGTGTGGATGCAAATCGTGCATCTTCTTGGTGCGGATCTCTTGTGGATCACGCTGGTAGTGCTTGCCGCCCGACTCTGCGTACAGCCGGCAACCGTTATCAAGGCCCACGCTTGACTTCATCCATTGTCGTCCGGCCGCCACACTTGTCATCCTGAGCGAAGGATCGGCTCCTACATAACCATTGTCATCCTGAGCGAAGCGAAGGATCGGCAGACTCAGTCAAAGATCACGGTCTTGTTGCCATAGCACAAGATGCGGCGCTCCAGATGCCAGCGCACCGCCCGCGATAACACCACGCGCTCCAGATCGCGTCCCTTGCCAACCAGATCTTCCAACCGGTCGCGATGGGAGATTCGCATGACGTCCTGCTCGATGATTGGTCCCTCGTCCAGCACCTCTGTCACGTAGTGGCTGGTGGCACCGATAAGCTTTACTCCGCGCTGGAAGGCTGCATGGTACGGTTTCGCTCCCACAAAAGCGGGCAAAAAGGAGTGGTGCACGTTGATGATCTTTCTGGGATATCTGGCGACAAACTCCTGCGAAAGAACTTGCATGTATCGCGCAAGCACGACCAGTTCTATGCCGTTCTCCGCCAATAGATCCAGCTGCTTCCGCTCGGCAGCTAACTTGTTGCCGGAAAGAACCGGAATGAAATGGAACGGTATGTTGTGGAAACTCGCCAGGTCGCGCGCATCTTCGTGATTGCTGATGATGAGAGCGATCCTGCAGGGAAACTCGCCAATCTGGTGGCGATAGAGCAGGTCTACCAGGCAATGCTGATAATGCGAGACAAAAATTGCGACTGCGGGACGGCATTGTCCAAAAGTCACCTGCCACTTAAAGCCATACTCCTCCGCAACCGGAGTAAACGCCGCGGCAAATCCCCGCTCGTCGAGATCGAACTCAGCGAGGGACCACTCAATCCGCATGAAGAACAGGCCCAGATCCGCGTCCTGGTGCTGATCGGCATGCAGGATGTTTCCTCCATGCTCCAGCAGAAACTGCGCAATGCCGAAGACCAACCCCTTTCGGTCGGCGCAATAGAGCAACAGGATGGCACTAGAATCCATGACGACTCCCATGACAAAAGATCTCTACAGATGGAGACAATGTTTCAGAGATAAAGGGCGAGCCGCTGAGAGTCGCCCTTGTTCAGAATGATGGCCCTCTAGCGGATCAGTACCCCGGTGGCCGAATATACCGAATCATCTACCGGCGCTTCGATTCGCGGCAGGCTAGGAGTGGGCGTCAGCAACTCCCAAGCCCCACCTTGCAGCAGCAACGTATCTTCTACCTTGCCACCGCGAATGCTCGGGTTCCAGGCAAATGCCTGGGCATCGACGACGGTGTCCGATCCTGCGGGGGTTGCTACCCATTCGCGCTCCAGGTATCCGGTGGGGCCACCCTGGTGGTGACGCTCCTCTTCACCCGCAAAACCGACCTCCTGATAAGCCTTTTGCGCCACGGCAAACAGATCGGCGCCAGTCGCGCCAACCCGCGTGGCATCCAGCAATGCAGCATTCACCTTTGACGCAGCTACAAAGCGAACGGCCAGTTCCGATGGCAGAGGACCAAAGTGAACGAAGCGCGTCATCGAGACAGAGAGGCCCCACTTCCGGCTGCAGAGGTTCAGCATGCCGAACTCCTCAAGAACCGCCCCGCGAGCCACGGCGTGTTTGTACCGCAGCACACGATCATCGGCAGCCATCAAGAGTACCGACGGCAGAATCCCGCGGCGCAGCAACGCATGGCCAATGCGGCCCTCCATCTCATACTCGGTAATGCCTGGCTCAAGCGACTCCAGCACCTCAACGGTTGCGTCGGCAGTCTGCCGGCCAAGCCATCGATAACGCGCGATCTCCGGCTCAGTCAGGCTGGCGCGAAGAGGATAGAAATTGACTGGCGTAAAGTCCGCCGTAGGATAATCGCAGCCCAGGGGGCCGCCAGCAAGCTTGCGCGCCTGGGACAACAGTTTGTCCTCGTACCAGGGATAGGTGACGGCCTCGAAGTCGAGGTCCTCGAACTCCTCCTCCGCCTGCCGCCGTGATTCATTCTCAGTGGTCAGATAGAAGCGGCGGCCCTGTGCGGTGATGAGCAGCGCGCCCACTGCGGTCTCCTGCGGGATGCAGACGCGCATCTCCACCGCTCCGCCTGTAGCCCACGCGATGTTTTCACTTCGGCGAATCAACACCGCGGCAAGCCCCTGGGCTCGCAGGAAAGCACTTAATCTGGCGTGTTTGCCTTCAATTTCCGCATTCCAAGCTGACTCCGCGACCAGCGTCTCGCCGCCAATAATCAATTCTCTGCTGATGATCTTCGTCATCCCTCTCCTATTTCGTCCTGGCCGCTACGGATCCTGACCAGGCTCAGTTGATCCTTGTTCTGGCCTCGGCGGCTATAAGGCGCAGCTCCGGCAGCACATCTCCAAGACTACAGGACTCTGACGAACGTGTTCCCAGGGCAAAGTAAGCTTTGCGGTAGAGGCGATACAGACGTTGATAGACCAGGACCGCAGCCGGATCCGGCTCAAAGGTCGTGTGCGAGAGGCACATCGCCTGCTGCGCCTCTTCGATGGTGCTGAATGCATCTGCCGCGCACATGGCGATGATGCCCGATCCAAGGCTGGTTGGCAAACCCGACGGCACCAGCACCGGCTTCCCCAGTACATTGGCATATACCTGGTTCAGAACGCGATTGTGCTGCGGTATTCCGCCTGCGTTGATCACCCGGTCGACAGGAACTCCATGCTCCGCCATTCGCTCCAGAATAATGCGCGTGTGAAAGGCGGTTCCCTCGATGGCGGCAAACAATTCGTCCTGTGCAGTCGAGAGCAGATTCCAGCCGAAAGTCACGCCGCCAAGCTCCGGGTTCACCAGCACGGTGCGGTCGCCATTGTCCCAGGTAAGCCTCAGGAGGCCCGTCTGCCCGGGCTCATAGGATTCGAGGCCCTTCGACAGCTCCGCTACTTTGACGCCCGCCCGCCGGGCAATGGCTTCAAAAATATCTCCTGTAGCCGAGAGGCCCGCCTCAATACCGGTATATTTCGGGTGCACACTGCCGGGAACGACGCCGCAGACACCAGGAACCAGTTGCGGGGCCTTCGCCATGGCAATGATGCAAGTAGAGGTGCCGACGACGTTGACCACATCTCCCTCGCGGCAGCCCGCGCCCAGGGCGTCCCAGTGAGCATCGAAGGCTCCAACGGGAACGGGTATTGCGGAGCGCAGGCCGAGTTCGCCGGCCCAGTACTGGCTAAGATGCCCGGCAAGGAAATCAGAGGTGTGATACTCGCCAGCAAGCTTGTCAACCACGCCGTCGAGTAGAGGATCGACACCGCTGAAAAAAGCCTGCGGCGGGAATCCGCCCCAACGCGGGTTCCATAACCATTTGTGGCCCATGGCGCAGACGCTGCGCATGACTTTTGCAGGCTCGGTGATGCCGCAGAGCGTGGCCGCGACCATATCGCAATGCTCCAGCGCCGTGCCGAGCTGCTCGCGCTTTTCAGGATTGTGCCGCAGCCAATGCAGCAGCTTGGCGAATCCCCACTCATGCGAATAGACGCCGCCGCACCAGTCAATCGCCTCAAGATGCTCCCGATGCGCCGCCTCGGTTATCTCCTGAGCTTCCTTCTTCGCGCGATGATCGCACCATAGATAGTAATCATCGAGTGGCTGAAGCCGGGCATCGACGGGGATAACGCTCGATCCCGTCGTATCCAGCGCAATGGCCTCCACCTGGTCTCCCTGGATGCCGGCGTTTGCAACCGCCTCGCGCGTGGCCTGGGTCAAGGCCCGCATGTGATCTGCATGAGACTGGGTCGCATAGTCCGGATCGTCTCGCCGGCGATGCAGCGGATACTCCACCGTTGCCGCACCCAGCCTGCCTCGTTTGCTGTCCAGGATCGATACGCGAACACTCAGAGTTCCAAAGTCAACACCCGCTACGATCGCCATCTCCAGCCCTTCTCCTCAAAAAACTGCATGTCCCCTGATCGGGGGCTAATGGATGGGGGCACGGTCTCTCCCGTGCCCCCATCCATAGCTTGTCGGCTGCTGCCAGGAAATTAGTCGTTGAATTCAGGATGGAAGTGGCTCTCCCACCCAAGGTAACGGACCGCTGCCTCATGCACCGCGGATGCGGTCTCCGAGAAGTTCGCCGCAACGTGATGCTCGAAGCCCTCACGGCAGATGTAGCGCAGGAGCTTTTGCATCTGCGGAATCTCCACCACGCCCGCACCGCCAAAGGTGGCCAATGGATCGTCGGTAAACCGGCCGTTGCCAGTGTAGCCACGAATTACGCCGCGACGATCGTCGGTAGAGTAGCGTGCGAAGCTCATCGCTCCAGCCTTCACGGTGCCGACGCAGGTTCCAAAGGTATTTTCCTTGCCGACCGTGCCCGCGATGATGGCCTGGTAGTCCATCTTCACCACATCCTTAAAGAAGTGCTTGGGCAGGTTGGAGCAATGGAAACAGACCGCCTTATCCGGGTTATCGCCATAGTTGTTGTTCCAATCCAGCAACGCCGAAGGAGTACCGGAGGCCAGCGCCAGCATATACATACTGAGTGTTCCTGGGACATCCACTTCACAGGCACTCGGGATAAGCTCGTTCGACATCATGCTCATGATGGTGCACGGCACAACGCCAAAGAACTCTTCCATCGACGTCCAGCACTGCACCGCGCTGATGGTGACGTTGGTCTTCTTCATCCACCTATCGATCACCGCGCCAAGCTTGGCCATCTTCAGCAACGCATCTTCCGGAATGCCGCTCGTTGTGACATAGGACTTGATCGCAGCCAGCTTAGCCTGTGCCGCATCGTCGTTATCCTGCATGCGGTTGATACCGCCAAATACCTCGGAGAGGTCCAGCGGTTCAACCGAGATACCGCTCGACTCAAGAATCCGCTCACTGTAGCGAACCGTGTTGAATGCAGCCGGACGCGCGCCAATGGAGCCAATACGCAGGTTCTTGAGGCCACTGACGACCCGGCAGACCGAAGCAAACCACTTCAGATCCTTCTGAAAAAGCTCCGATGCCGGATCTTCCGTATGCAGAGTGGTCAGCGAATAAGGGATCTTGTACTGCATCATGTTATTGCAGGCCGACATTTTGCCGCAGAAGCTATCGCGGCGAAAAGCGATCGTCATCTTCTCGGTTTTGTCGGGGGTAGCCTGCACCAGTACAGGAACGTTAAGGCCAGCGAGACGAATTGCATCGACGATGCCGCGCTCTTCTCCAAAGTTCGGCAGCGTGACGATAATGCCTTCAATCTCATCGCGATGTTTCTTGAAGAGATCGGCGCATCGGCGCGACTCTTCATAGGTTTCTACCGCGCCATGCTCGCTGTCTTCCGGGCCAAGCACAATGGGCTTGATGCCGGCAAGTTGCAGCGCAGCAATAATCTCGTCGCGGCCAGTTTTAGCTAGATGACTCGGAAAAAATCCGCGATTTCCTACAATAACTCCCATCGACATTGGCTTTGGTGTCGCCATTTGTATTCTCCTAAGAAAACTGTTTATTTATGGCCCGGCTTGAACCTGAGGTCATAGAACAGGCCGAGCCCAAGCAGGACTGCTCCCCACCATATCGGCGCGTGATATTGCGCCAGTTGAACATTTGCATAGTGTCCGGTGACCCACTCAGACACGCCATAGCCCAAAATAAGCGCACCGTAAATAGTCAGCAGCACGCCAATGAAGAACCAGATTGAAAGACCGGAAGAATGCATCGTACGACTCCAATTCCTGATTCAGCGTTGGACTACCAGAAGATCAGGTTCAAGATAAAGAACACCACTATGACGACTGAAGCCCAGAACCAGTGATTCTTATAGAGCGGCACGGGACCCTCGGAGGGAATCGCCGTCTCTCCATAGACGAGTCCCGAGAGCTCCTCCAGCGACTTCGGCTTGGTAAACATGCTGACGACGAAGGTCACGGTTACGCAAACGACAAAGGACCACAAGGCACGATAGAGGTTTTCCGCCATGTCCTTCGCATCGGAGGAAAAGGCAACGATCGACAGCGCACTGTGATCGACCTTGACCCAGGTGTAGAGACCGATGGAGGTGACTGTGCCCGCAAGCAGGCCCCAGAAGCCCCCGGGGGCCGTGGCTCTCTTCCAGAACATGCCGGCCAGAATCGTACCCAGCAAGGGCGCGATGAAGAAGCTGAAGAGCGCCTGCACATAATCCATAATGCCCTGCGCGTGCATCACGAGATAGGCGGTTCCAATGGAGACCAGCACCCCGAGGATTGTTGCCCAGCGGCCCACCATAACGTAATGCTTATCCGGTGCATTCTTTTTAAGGTGTGGCTGATAGATATCGTAGGTCCACACCGCCGAGAAGGCACTGACGTTCCCCGCCATCCCGGACATGAAGCCCGCAATCAAAGCGGTAATCCCCAACCCCAGCAGTCCAGGCCCGCAGTAGCGCACCATCAGCAGCGGAAGCACCTCGTTATAGCTGTGGGGATTCGCGGCGCTCAACGCGTTCTCACCAACCAGGTGCATCAGGCTGCCATCCGGATTCTGCAGCAGAACCAGCCCCAGCAGGCCAGGAAGAATCACGATGAACGGAACCGCCATCTTGAAGACTGAAGCTATGATTGGCGCCATCTGCGCCGAGCGCAGGCTATTTGCAGCCAATACCCTCTGCACCACCAGAAAATCGGTCGTCCAGTATCCGAACGAGATCACAAAGCCGAGACCGAAGACAATCCCCGTCCAGTGCACTCCCATGGGATTACTGGAAAAGTGAGCCAGGCCGCGCCACATGTGCGTATAGTCCTGATTCTGGTAGTTCATTAAAATCTTCGCCTGCAGGTTATGCCATCCGCCCGCCTGGATGAGCCCCAGAATCGGGACCAGCAACGCGCCAGCCCAGATCAACACAAATTGCAGCACTTCATTGAAGATCGCGGAGCGCAACCCGCCCAGCGTCACGTAAACCGCTACGGCGATTGACGATACAAAGATGCTGAAGGTTATATTCCAGCCGAGCACAACCTTCATCACCACGGCCATGGCAAACATATTCACGCCGCTCATCAGGATCGTCATGAAGGCGAAAGAAACCGCCGCCAGCACACGGCTGGACTCACCAAAACGAAGCTTCAGATATCCCGGCACCGAGTGCGTCTTCGATACGTAGTAGAACGGCATCATGACCAGGCCGAGAAACAGCATGGCGGGAATGGCGCCAATCCAATACCAGTGCGCGGCCAAGATGCCGTATTGATAGGCTGATCCGGCCCAGCCCATCAATTCGAGAGATCCCAGATTCGCCGAGACGAAGCTCAAACCCGCGATCCACGCGGTCATCTCGCGACCGGCCATAAAGAATTCTTCGCTCGTGTTGGCTTGCTGCTTCAGATGAAAGCCAATAAAGAGCACCATCGCGAAGTAAACCGCGATCACGATCACATCCAGCGCCGTAAGATGCGCCAAAGATTTGCCAGGCTGGAAAAACATCGCCAGGGAGGAGACGCTAAGGCCAGCTGTTGTAGTCAGGAGTGGAACCATTCTGTCGAAGCCCTCATTCCCGTCGCTCTCCGCGAAGGGCATTCCGTCGATCTATCCTCTTCATGCAACGCTGCAGAAGTTGGTGCGTATCAATGCTTCTCTTCAGGAGTGCGCTGTCCGTAGGTAGCATTCGCACCGTGCTTGCGCTCATAGTGACGGCGCAATAATGCGGGCGAAACCGGCCCAAGTTCTGGCCGGAGCAGGTTCGCGCGGAATGCCAGCTTTGCCAGATACTCCAGGATGACCGCGGTATGGGCAGCGGCTTCCGGAGACTTGCCCCATGTAAAGGGTGCGTGTCCCGCCACGAGGACTCCAGGCACGGCTTCCGGATCGAGGCCTTTGAAGCGATGTACGATCACGGCGCCTGTGTTTTTCTCGTACTCTCCCTCGATCTGCTCATCGGTCAGCGGCTCTGTCACGGGAACCTCCCCGTTGAAATAATCCGCATGGGTCGTGCCGAAGCAAGGTATCGGCATCTGCGCCTGTGCCCAGGAGGTGGCGAACTCCGAATGCGTATGGACCACTCCTCCGATCGTCGGAAATTCGCGATAAAGGAGCACGTGCGTATCGAGATCGGAGGAGGGATTGAGCGTTCCCTCGACGATCCGGCCCTCCAGATCGGTGATCACCAGATCCTCAGCCTTCAAGCGTTCATAGGGGACGCCGCTGGGCTTGATTGCGATGAGTCCTGCCGAGCGATCGATACCGCTCGCATTCCCGAAGGTGTAGAGCACCAATCCCTGTCGCTGAAGCTCCAGATTGGCGTCTAATACGCGCTTTCTCAAATCGGGGAGTAGCATTGGTTCCTTTGCAGGCTCCGTCCGCCGCAAGACCAAAATTCAGGGCAAGCGGTTCGCGGATTGCGATTGTCATGGGACGCATCCCAGGGTAAATTGATTTACGCTTGAAAATCCAAGCAAAGATTGTCGGAGAATCGTCCACTTATGAAGACTCGGGACGCCAGGATTTTCGCAGGCGACGGGAATCAACGAAAAGACGACTCCGCAATACAATACAACTTCTCAGGAAACGTTTACAACGGGGTATTCTCGCATGCGACGCTTTTTTATTATTTCCCGGTTGAGATCCCAGGCAGCGAGGCATCTTTCCGCACTTGTGCTGGGCATCGCTCTGCTCCTCCACTTCCCTGCCAGGATGGTATTTGCCCAGGCGACGGGGTTTCCGAATGTTCCGCCGCTCCTGGTCGGGGCCGCCTGGTACCCGGAACAATGGAGCGAAGCCACCTGGGACCACGATCTGGCCCTGATGGAGGCTGGAAATATCCACCTCGTGCGCGTGGGAGAGTTCGCCTGGAGCAGCATCGAACCCTCCGAAGGCCAATACAAGCTGGATTGGCTGGAGCGCGGTTGCCAAAGCCGCTGCACATCACATTGTTGTGGTTATGGGAACGCCCTCTGCCGCGCCCCCGGCCTGGCTTACGACTCAGTATCCTGAGACCTTGCGCATCGACGAGAACGGCCGTCGGGACGAGCATGGCAACCGCACCCAGTTCTCCTTCGCCAGCGCCCGCTATCGCCAGTTGGCCCGCCAGGTCGCCGAACAGATGGCCATCCGCTTCGGCAAGAATCCGAATGTAGTCGGCTGGCAGTTAGACAATGAATATGGCAACACATCGTTCGATCCGGAGACACGGCAGCAGTTCCACGCCTGGCTCAAGGCTAAATATGGAACCATCGACAACCTGAATGACCACTGGACGACCACCTATTGGTCGCAAACCTATGACACCTTCGATGAGATTCCGGTTCGTCCGACCGGCGAGAACCCCGGTCTGCTGCTCGACTGGAGACACTTCGTCAGCGAAACCTGGAAGAGCTATTCGCAGAACCAGATCGACGTAATCCGTGCGCATGCTGATCCGCGCCAGTTCATCACGACGAACACGATGGGTTGGTTCGATGGCTTTGATCACTACATCGTTCACTCCAACCTTGATATCGCCGCCTGGGACGACTACGTGGGCGCAGGGCCGTATGACTTCCTCACGAATGGCATGACGCACGACCTGGTCCGCGGGTTCAAGAACAAGAACTTCTGGGTCATGGAGACGCAGCCGGCATTCGTGAACTGGGCGTCGAACAATGCGGCACTCCATCGTGGCGAGGTTCGGGATATGGCGTGGCAGGCCGTGGGCCACGGAGCGGAGGCGGTCGAGTATTGGCAGTGGCGTAGTGCCTTGAATGGCCAGGAACAGTACCATGGCGTGCTGGTTGGAGCCGATGGAACGCCCGTTCCCGTCTATGACGAAATCAAGCAGGTGGGAGCGGAATTCGCCAAAACAGGGACAGCCATTGCCGGTACGACTCCGGACTCTCAGGTCGCTATTCTGCATACCTATGACAGCGTCTGGGCGATCGACTTTCAGCGGCACAACAGGGAATATCAGCCCATCGCCGCGATTGCGCAGTACTACCGGCCATTGCGCCAGATGGCCCAGTCCGTCGATGTGATTTCACCCGACTCCCCGTTGAACAAATACAAGCTGATTGAAGCTCCGGGCCTGAACGTTCTCTCGCAGCAGACTGCAAACCGCCTGATGGACTATGTCAAGCAAGGCGGCAACCTGGTTCTGGGAGCGCGTACGGGGATGAAGGATGAGTACAACGCTCTCTATCCGCAGCGGCAACCCGGCCCTCTGGTGGATTTCCTCGGTGGGCGAGTGGAGCAATTCTACTCGCTGAAAGAGACGATTCCTGTCTCAGGAGAAGCAGGAAGTGGCACAGCAAGCATCTGGGCGGAGCAACTGAGCACCAAGGACCCTTCGACCAAAGTCTTGCTGCGTTACGGAGCCAGCAATGGATGGCTGGATAACCAGCCGGCGATGATTACCCGCGCAGTCGGCAAGGGGACCATTACCTATGTTGGCGCGTGGCTGGACGACGTATTGATCCGGAAGCTAACCGCCGACCTTGTGAAGCAGAGCGGAGTTACGCCTGTCCTGCCAGGCACGCCAGACGGAGTTGAGGTCTGTCAGCGGTCGAATGCCCAGCGCCGGGTCCTCATCCTGATTAACCACACCACGAAGGCTGAGCGCATCGATTTGCATGGCTCTCTGCGTGACCTGCTCGCCGACGGCACACCGCAACGCTCCAGCATCGAACTGGAACCGTATGGCGTCGCCGTGCTCGAACAGTCAAACCGCTAGGCGCCGCACGCCTGCAAAGCACAAGAAGGGTGCCCGGAAGGCACCCTTCTGCATTTTCAAGAAGATTTCATCAACCCGGTTAGACCTAACTGCGCAGTCGCGCCAGCAAATCCTGTGGGTGAACAGGCTTGGCAAGAATCTCAAACTCGTGTCCCTGGCTGCGGGCACGATCGAGGAGATCCGCCGTCGCCGCCTGGCCGGAAAAGAGAAGAATCTTGCACGATGGGAGCATCGCGCGGATCTGGATCGCCGCATCGATACCGTTCAGGTCCGTCATGATGACGTCGCTGATCACCATATCCGGCTGAAGGACCTTCGCGGTCTCTACCGCCTTTTCGCCGCTATATACCGCTGTTGCGCTGAATCCGCTCTGGTTGAGAATGATGGCCAGCGTATCTGCAATCACTCGCTCATCATCGGCTACCAGAACCTTGGGTTTCACTTGGTTGTCTGACATTCGCTCCCTTTTGAACTGGTGCAAGTAACGCGGGTTTCAGAGCAATTGAAGATGCCTCGGTGAGTATGCTCCCTCAAGCAGTGTATCGCTTGATGAAACGCTCCGAATCATACGTTTAAGATGATACGCTTGGCGCAATAGGATGCCTTACTTCGCACCTCACCTTGTCATCTTAAACTAGACATATATCCGGACGGTATTTCCGCCTCCACTTTCGAACTTAGGTAGATTTTGCTATGGCCGTTACGATTATTCGCGCACAGCAGGTAGAAAAATACTACGCGCAACCCAGCGAGAACCGTATCCAGGTAATCTCGCCCACCGATCTATCCATTGTACCGGGAGAGATCGTTGCCTTACTGGGGCCATCAGGCTCCGGCAAGTCCACGTTACTGCGCATGCTGGCCGGGCTATCCAAACCCTCGGCGGGCGAAGTCTTCTGGCATGAGAAGCCGATTGCATCTGCTGCGATCAACGTCTCGATCGTCTTCCAAAGCTTTGCCCTCTTTCCGTGGCTAACAGTACTGGACAACGTGGAGGCTCCGTTGAAGGCGCGCGGGATGAGTGCGGGAGAGCGCCGCAAACGAAGTGAAAAGATCCTCGACACCGTCGGGCTCGATGGATTCCAGGCAGCCTTTCCCAAAGAACTCTCCGGCGGAATGCGGCAGCGAGTTGGTTTCGCAAGAGCTCTGGTTGTTGAGCCTGAGGTGCTCTTCATGGACGAGCCCTTCTCCGCGCTGGACGTATTGACTGCGGAGAATCTGCGCAGCGAACTGCTCGAACTCTGGGCCAAGAAGACCATCCCCACACAATCCATCTTTCTGGTAACTCACAACATTGAAGAAGCCGTACTTCTTGCCGATCGCATCATTGTTCTGGGGCGAAACCCGGGCCACGTCCGCACGGATTTCAAGGTCACGCTTCCTCACCCCCGCGACCGCAAGGCTGCACCGTTCACGCAGTTAGTTGACTACATCTACAAAGTCCTGACGCGGCCTGATGTTGTACCGGCCGAGGTCCCTGCAACCGTCGGCGGAAAGGCGGTTCGCGACCAGCGCCAGATGCATTATCAGATGCTGCCCCATGCGCGGCCGGGCGGCATTGCCGGACTCCTCGAACTCCTGATCGATCATGGTGGCAGAGACGATATCTATCGCCTGGCCGACGACCTCGCCTTTGAGATCGACGATCTGCTGCCAATCGTCGATGCCGCGCAGTTACTCGGCTTCCTGACCGTCGAAGAGGGCGATGCCGTCATTACAGCGGAAGGGCGCGAGTACGCAGACTCCGAAATCCTCCAGCAGAAGACGCTCTTCCGCAAGGCAGCGTTGGAACACGTTCTGCTACTGCGACAAATCAGCCGCGCTCTGGATACCAAGTCGGACCACACGATCCAGGAAGAATTCTTTCTCGACATGCTGGATGAGCAATTCAGCCAGGAGGAGACGCAGCGGCAGTTGGAGACAGCAATCAACTGGGGCCGATACGCAGAGCTGTTTGACTTCGACGCATCGCGCCGGCGCTTCATCCTGCCGGAAAACGATGAGAGTCCCGAGCCTGTAACGGAAGGGCCTGCCGAGTGAAGAATCGATATGCGCTCTCGCGGCCCCTCGTGCTGGATCGCACATGGCCGATATTCATTGATTTGAGCGTTACGTTGGCCGCACTCGCCGGCTTCTTTGCGCTCGTCAAGATCGCCAGCTACTGGATGGGGAAACCAATCCCGGCAGTCGAAATTTCACAATCTGTAAGCGCACTGCCCCTGTATGCCTTCTACTCGCTGGTACGCATTGGAGCGGCATATCTTCTAAGCCTGATCTTCGCCGTGGGTTATGGCTATATCGCAGCCTACAACCCCCGCGCAGAAGGCCTGATGATCGCGATTCTCGACATCCTGCAATCCATTCCCGTCCTCAGCTTCCTTCCAGGCGTCATGTTGGCGATGGTGGCGCTCATCCCTACACGCCAGTTGGGCATTGAGATGGGTGCGATCCTGCTCATCTTCACGGGTCAGGTGTGGAACATGGCCTTCAGCTTCTATTCTTCGCTGAAGAGCATTCCGCGGGAGTTGCGCGAGGCAGCCAATATCTACCGCTTCTCAGCCTGGCAGCGATTCTGGCAACTTGAGCTTCCCTACTCTGCCATCGGCCTGGTATGGAACTCGATGGTATCCGTCGCCGGCGGCTGGTTCTTCCTGATCGCCTGCGAGATGTTCGTATTGGGCGACCGCGATTTTCGCCTGCCCGGATTGGGATCGTACCTGCAGACCGCGGCGAACTCCGGCAACAGCCGGGCTATAGTGTGGGGACTTGCGACGATGGTCCTGATCATCGTCGCCATGGACCAGTTGATATGGCGCCCGGTGATCGCATGGTCAGACCGCTTTAAGTTCGAGATGTCCGAGAGCAGTGATCGTGTCAGCTCGCCAATCCTTCATCTCCTGCAGAGATCCAGCTTCCTCACTCTATTGCGGGAAAAGACCATCGATCCCTGGGGCGAGAGTATCTATCGACACCTGGCCCAACACTCCGCGCAACGCAGGATCGAACCGCTGGAGGATCAAGGAAAGAGAAAGATTCCACCGTTAGCGATCGTTCTGGCGATTGTCGCCGCACTCGTCGTCTTGTATGCCGCAACGCAGGCTCTCGCAATGCTGCGGCATATTCAGATCAGCGAAGTAAAGCTGCTCCTTATGGGTGCGGGCTCTACCTTTCTCCGCGTGAATGCTTCCCTTCTCATCGCCTCTCTCTGGACAATTCCAGTTGGAGTCATGATTGGCTTTAACCCCAGGCTGGCACGCTTTACGCAGCCAATCACGCAGATCGCAGCCGCATTCCCGGCGCCCTTCCTGTTCCCTATTATCATCGTGGGACTGCAACACCTCGGCCTCGGCCTGGGAGTCGGCTCCATCGTTCTGATGCTGCTCGGCACGCAGTGGTACATCCTCTTCAATGTGATTGCCGGGGCGATGGCCATCCCCTCCGACCTGCGTGAGGTTGCCGACCTCTTCCATTTCAGCAACCTGCAGCGATGGACTACCGTCATCCTCCCAGGAATCTTTCCTTATCTCCTAACCGGTCTGGTGACTGCATCGGGAGGCGCATGGAATGCAAGCATCATCGCGGAGTACTACAACCTGAGGGGGCATACCCTGCAGACTCTGGGTCTTGGCGCACAGATCAGTGCCGCCTCCGACAAGGGACAATTCCCGATTCTGTTGCTGGCCACCATGATTATGGCTACGATGGTCGTCACCATCAATCGCCTGGTATGGAGGAGGCTCTATCGCCTGGCGGAGACAAGATACAAGCTGGAAGGATAAGTTCACTATAGTGCGATCATGAAATCCAGAACTACGGGGCCAATCGTAATTGCCACTCTTGTCGCCACAACTTTCATTGTGGCCGGCAATGCATGGCTTTCGCTTCGCTCTATCAAGGAGCTGGACCAGAGCCAGAACCTCGTGACCCATACCTGGCAGGTGATCACAGCGGTCGAGCGAATCACCAATAGCTTCAAAGATGCCGAGACAGGCACCCGTGGCTATATGCTCACCGGCGATCCTCTCTATCTCGGTCCTTACCAGCTCGCTCAACATGATCTCCCCATAGAGCTGGAAACGGTAAAGAAACTCACCGCTGACAATCCTGACCAGCAGGAGCGGATACGAAGGCTCAGCGAAATCACTCTGCAGCGCATGCAGATGCTCGACAAGGGAATTCAGGAGTATCGCCGGCACTCGGTAGATCCCGCACACCACGCGACGGAGCAGAGCATCGCAGGAAAGGCGGCGATGGATCAGGTTCGCTCCATCGTTGCTGAAGTTCAATATGACGAACAGGTTCTACTGAATCATCGTGTTGCCAGCTCTCGTAACAGTGCGGATCGCGCCCGGGAGACCAGCCTCCTTGCAAGCTTCATAGACCTTCTCCTCATCCTCCTTATGATCCGCTACATCCTTCGCGAGCGGCAGGTGAGGATCGAGACCGACCTTCTGAACGACAACCTGCATAGGCTGCAAATCATCAGTGATACAGCCTTAAGCCAGCTTAGCCTGGACAATCTCACCGCGGAATTGTTGGATCGTCTACGAAACGTACTGGCTGCGGACTGCACCGTACTGTGCCTGTGGAGCGATGGCGAGCTGAGAATCCAGGCGGCAAGCGGCGCCTCAATCCGCCAGGGACAGATTGTCCCAATCACCTCCGACAGTCCACTCTACCGAGTCATTCACCGCGGGCAAGTTGCGTCGATCAGTGAAGCCTCGTCTGCGATTCCCATTGAGGAATTGCGCGGCAAAATGGCAGCGTTTCTCATGCTTCCACTGGTTATTTCTGGAAGGGTTCAAGCTACTCTTATCGCGGGAAGACAGGAAGCGCGCGCTTTCTCTGAGCAGGAACGGGACCTGCTCTTCCTTGCCGCGGATCGAATTGGCATTTCGCTGGACCGAGCCAATGCCTATGAAGCAGAGCGCGCCGCACGGCGACTCGCAGAGAGCCACTCCAATGCAGTACGAATACTCAACAGCGAACTCGAAGCCAGGGTGAAGCTCAGAACTACGGAACTCGAAGTTGCGAATCAGGAGTTGGAGGCCTTCAGCTACTCGGTTTCCCACGATCTTCGCGCCCCGCTGCGCACAGTGGATGGCTTCAGTCTTGCCCTGGAAGAAGACTATGCAGCCCGCCTGGATGATACAGCGCGCAATTACCTTGGCAGAATTCGCTCCAGCGTCCAGCGCATGGGTCAATTGATCGATGCCCTGCTGCAGCTTTCACGTATCACCCGTGCTGAACTCGTACGCGAACCAATTGACGTGACCCGAATGGCGTCAGAAGTTATGCACGAGTTGGAGCAGCTAAACCCGGATCGGGAGATTGAATTCAACGTCGAGCCGGGACTCCAAACGACAGCCGATCCAAAACTATTGCGTGTCGCGCTCGAGAACCTTCTCGGGAACGCCGTGAAATTCACAGCGAAAACCGCACATGCGCAGATCAGCATGGGTAAAGAAGCAGGCTCCGGCGAATTCTTTCTCCGCGACAATGGAGCAGGGTTTGACATGAACTATGTCAACAAGTTATTCAATGCCTTTCAGCGTCTCCATGGGGACAAAGACTTTAAGGGATCAGGGATTGGGCTGGCAACGGTTGCCCGCGTTATCCGCCGGCATCACGGGGAAATCCGTGCCGAAGGCAAAGTAGGGGAAGGCGCAACCTTTCGGTTCACGCTAGGATGATTGGAGAGCTCTTTTGGTTAGGACGGGTTCCCATGATTGATAAAGCACGCGTCATTCTGCTGGTGGAAGATGACCCGGATCACGAAGCACTTACGAAGCGTGCTTTGAAGAAGTCCAACGTGGCAAATGACATTGTCGTAGCACACGATGGCGAAGAGGCGCTGCATCTGCTCTTCGATCCTCCGCCTGCCGGTTTGCATACGCTTCCTCAGGTTGTGCTGCTCGACCTGAAGTTACCGAAGATAGATGGATTGGAAGTACTGCGCGCAATCCGCACGAAGGAGATCACGCGCCTGCTGCCTGTGGTCATCCTTACATCTTCCGACGAAGAGAGCGATATGGTCCGCAGCTATAGCCTTGGCGTGAACAGCTACATTCGCAAACCAGTAAACTTCAGTGAATTCGCCGAAGCAGCACGACAACTGGGAATGTACTGGCTGGTATTAAACGAATGCCCACCTACGAACAAGTAACCCGACGGCATTTGGAGATCCTGCTGGTCGAGGACAGCGAGGATGACGCTGCCCTGCTGGAGTTGTACCTCAAACGGTCGGGCTACGCACCTGTAATCACTCGGGTGGAAACCGCGGCAGAGATGTCCCAGGCTTTGGCGGATCCTGCCCATCCATGGGACGTTATTCTCGCGGATTACAACTTACCTTCCTTTAGCGCACCGCAGGCGTTAAGGCTCCTGAAGTCCACCACACTTGACCTGCCATTCATCGTAATGTCTGGAGCTGTAACCGAAGAAACCGCCGTAGCCTCCATGCGAGCCGGCGCCCACGACTATGTTTCCAAGCAGAATCTTGCCCGGCTGATTCCCGCGATCGAACGCGAAATCGGCGAAGCCAAAGACCGCCGCGACAGGCTTGCCGCCGAACGTGCTCTGCGCCTGAGTGAAGAACGGTTTCGCCAATTGGTAGAAGCCATGCCCCTGGGATTGCTGCTCAGCGATCGCGCTGGACGAATCCTCTATGGCAACGCCGCTCTGCTGAAGCTTCTCGGATACAGCAAGCAGGAAATTGAAAGTGGCACCATCACCTTCGCGCAACTCTTCGCCCCGAAAACAGGCCACAGCGGCGCATCGCACGATGCATGGGAAGGCCACGGGGAGCCGGTTGAGACTTCTTTGATAACCCGGGAGGGAGCAGTTGTGCCAACGCTGATGGGAACCGCCCTGCTCAACCCTCAGTCCCCACCCTATGAACAGCAGATTGCGGCTTTTCTCGCCGATCTTACCGACCAGAAGCGCGGGCAGGATGTTCTGCGCCGAACGGAAAAGCTCGCGGCAGCCGGACGCATGGCGGCTTCTATTGCTCACGAAATCAATAACCCGCTCGAGGCTGTCACCAATTGCCTCTATCTCATCGCTCAAACGGACTTAACTGAGGATGGCCAAAAATATGTCAACCTGGCGCAGACAGAATTGGAACGAGTCATCCACATTACCACCCAGACACTGCGCTTTTATCGCCAGAACTCGCAACCGGTAAAGACCGACGTCCACGATCTAATCGAGACCGTTCTCGCTCTCTGGGACAAGAAATTGCACAGCTACGGTATCAGAATCGACCGCCGCCTGGAACAGATACCGAGGATCGTCGCGTACGATGGCGAAGTGCGTCAGGTGATCGCGAACCTTATCTGCAATGCCATGGATGCAATGCAGAACAGCGGCGGCAAACTGGTGGTGCACACAGCTCCTGCAACCGATTGGAAGCAACTCACCCCAGGCATCGCCATCACCATAGCCGATACGGGCTCGGGCATGGATCGAAAAACACTGGAGCGGATCTTCGAACCATTCTTTTCGACTAAAGGCCTCACCGGAACGGGCCTTGGTCTCTGGGTAAGCCATGAACTGATCGAAAAACACTACGGATCGATCTCGGTGCGAAGCTGGGCGGCGCAACCAAGCGGCACGGTCTTTCGTTTGTTTCTGCCGCTGGAGCCGCCCGCAGCATACAGCCTCGATACTCTCTAGGTCATCGCAACAGCCTGAAAAGAAATACATCCCGAGTAACACTTCCCTTTTGATCGAGCCTCCCAAGGATTTATTTCGTCTGGCAAGGCAAGTCCAATGGCAAGCTTTTACGAATGGAAAGGCTGACGCGGACCCCAAGTCTGCAGCATAATAGAGCTACTCCCATCCTCGAGGACATGTAACCGTGACGGATACAATTCGCACTTGTGTTATCGGCTTTGGCCAGGCAGGACGTTTTTTTCACACAGCCGTCGTCCATGCTGTTCCCGGACTTGAACTCACTGGCATTGTGCAGCGCCATGGGAATGAGGCGGCACAGGAGTATCCCTCAGCCACCATTTACCGGGAGGCGCAGGATGCCATCGATGACCCCAGGCTCCAGCTCATTGTGGTTGCAACGCCGAACGAAAGCCACTTCGATCTCGCGCGGCGTGCGCTGGAAGCAGGAAAGCACGTCGTCGTCGACAAGCCTTTTACGCTCAGCTCCAGCGATGCCGCAAAACTTGTAGAGCTAAGCCGCGCTAAGAACCTTGTTCTCTCGGCCTACCAGAACCGGCGCTGGGACGGTGATTTCCTGACATTAAAGGACCTTGTCGATGCGCACAAGGTGGGTTCGCTCGTTAGCTACGAATCCCACTTCGACCGCTGGCGTCCGCAGCGCAAACCGGAAGTCTGGCGCGAGAGTGGCGCAGCCGGCGGCGGTCTGACATGGGATATCGGTCCCCATCTTATCGATCAGGCATTAGTGCTCTTCGGCCCTCCGAAGGCAGTGTTTGCGGATATACGCACGGAGCGCGAAGGCGCCATCACGGATGACGCATTCGACATCCGTCTCTACTATCCCAAGCTCTCGGTTCTGCTGCGCGTCACCAGCCTGGCGCTCGTTCCCGGACCGCGCTTCGCCATCTATGGCAACAAAGGATGTTACATCAAGTATGGACTCGACCCGCAGGAAGAGGCCCTCAAACGCGGAGAGCGCTTCGAGTCTCCCGCATGGGGAACGGAGCCTCCACAGAACTGGGGCATCCTCACTCTTGAGGAAGAGGGCGCTCACGTCGCCATGCCGGTTGAGACGCGCACCGGGGACTACCGAGGCTATTATGCGAATGTGCGGGATGCGATCCTGGGCCGCGCTCCCCTGGCCGTTACCGGCAGTCAGGCGTGGCGCGTCATCCGCATGGTGGAGCTCGTCCTCGAAAGCCACCGCAAGCGCGCTGTACTCGATTGCGATCTGCAACAGTTTCCTGACTGATGTTGAGTCAAACAATGATGCAGCTTCTTTCTTGAAAAGAAGCTGCATCGGAAACGCCCGGTGAGTAAGCCCATCCTTCGCGTCGGAATTCTAAGACTCCCCCGCAGAACTACCGTTCTGGATTGGCTCCCGTACTATTGCGAACGATCAGTTGAGGCTCAATCCGGTACTCTACTCCGGGCCGTTCTTCCTTCGGATTCTCGGTGTAGAGTGCATGGAAAGCGCGTTCGGCGATCTCCGACCGCGAAAGCCGAACCGTGGTCATCGTCGGATGCATAAAGGAGCACAGCTCAATGTCATCGAAGCCTGCGACGGAAATATCCTCCGGCACGCGCAGGTTCCTTTGGTGAATCGCGCCTATGGCTCCAATAGCCGTCAGGTCATTGGACGACACCACCGCTGTTGGCCAGGGTTTGCGATCCAGCAGACGCTCCATTGCGAGGCGGCCTCCATCCGGGCGATGGTTGGCCAACTCCATCAGCTCGTCCTTCAGCGGAATTCCATACTCTTCCGCGGCTGCGAGAAATGCATCGCGACGCGCACGCGCGGAGGCCAGATTCATCGGCCCGGAGATGAATGCGATGCGCTCATGGCCTAACTCCACCAGATGTGCCAGAGCCGCCCGGATTCCCTTCCCATAGTCGACGACGATGTTGCTGATGCCCATGCCCAGTCGGCCGGTATCCAGAAACACGATGGGAATATGACGGCTGCTCAGGCGATCGATGAGGTGAGCATCCATCTCGGAAGTCATGATGGCGACTCCGTCTACCTTGCGCTCCAGCATGCGCTGTACGCAAAGTTCTGTGCGCTCCGAACTGTAGCCAGTGTTCGCGATGATCACGTCCTGGCCATGGGTTACCGCCACATCCTCAAAGCTCTTAACCAAATCCGGAAAGAATGGATTCGTGATGTCCGAGATGATCAAACCATACAATCGGCTGCGTCCCGAACCGAGGGCTCGAGCGTTGGTATTCGGATAATAGTTCAGTGCCAGTATGGCGGTACGCACCCGCTCGGCGGTCTCCGGAGAAACTTTGTCTGAGCCGTTGATCGTACGCGATACTGTCGCGGTCGAGACGTTAGCCTTCCTGGCTACCTCTCGAATATTCATGGACATCCCCGAGGAGAAACAGAATTTGCTGTGTCAGTCTATGCAATAAATGCAAGAGAAACAACAGCTTTCACAAAATTGCCGAATGTCGCCCTTAACATGCATCCAGTATGGACCCATCGACATACCGATGAATTTATAGTTTGCCTGGTCCGCGTAAGACAGCGGCAGACCGCCGTTCCCTCCTGAGTCGCATCGACCGGTCCTTTTTTGTCCCCCTAACTTTCCCACCGCCGACAACTCTGCCACTTGACAGTCGCATGTTTCGGGGACCACCATTATGACCGTGAGTCATATATGGTCGTTGGTCGCAATATAGAATCTCCCGGCCTCGCAAATACTCTTGATTCCCAGGGGCTCCCGCATCTCCAAAGCATGGGACGTCGCGAGCGTCGCGCCGCAGAGACACGCCTTCGCCTGTTTCGCAGCGCGCTCCAGTTGATCGCAGAGCGTGGACTTTCCCATGTTACGGTCGAAGACATTACGAAAGCGGCGGATGTCGGCAAGGGGACATTTTTCAATTACTTCCCTACGAAAGACCATGTCCTCGGCGTGATGGCCGAAATTCAGCTCGGCAAAGTGCACGAGGCCCTCGATCAGGCCACGAGCGGCAAACGCACCATTCAGTATGTGCTCCGCCATCTCATGGCTCGCATTGGGGAGGAGCCTGGGCGCAGCCCCGATCTTGCCCGCGCCTTTATATCATCCTTTGCAGCCAGCGCAGTGGTTCGAGAGCAGATCGATCGCAACATGCTCGATGGGCGGGGTATGGTCGCGAAGATCATTGAGATCGGCCAGCAACGTGGCGAGATCGATTCACGCCTGAAGAAAGAAAAGCTGGCATGGCTGCTCCAGCAAACATTCTTCGGAACTCTTCTGGTGTGGTCTTTGCATGGCGAGCCACCGCTGCAGGATTTAGTTCATGAAAACTTTAAATATTTCTGGAGAGCGATAGCCGCTCCCCGCCGAAGGTGAAGGCGATGAAGCGAAACTTTGTCAGTCTTATCCTCTGCCTGCTGATTGTTGTCAATTGTCGGTCCGGGCGGACCCAGGAAGCAACGATCTACCGCCTGACAATGCGCGACGCCATAGAGAAGGGCCTGCGGGAAAACCTCTCCGTCCTTGTTGCAAACACTCGTATCGACGAGGCCAGCGGAACGAGGGTACGGCGCATGTCTGCTGCTCTTCTTCCACGTGTTCAGGCAGAGAGCTATGCCAGCCTGCAAAACAGGAATCTGCGCGCATTTGGTATTGCGTTCCCCGGCGTCCCATCGGTCGTGGGCCCATTTTCCAACTATGACTTCCGCGTCTCCGCAACACAGAATGTTCTCGACCTTCAGGCCTATCGAAGCTGGAAGGCAAGCGAGCATGCCGTCGATGCCAACAGAATGGACTATCAGGACGCTCGCGATCTCATCATACGAGCCATCGCCGGTCTATATCTCAATGCGGAGTCTGCCGCCGCGCGAGTGGATGCAGCGCAATCCCGCGTAACCGAATCCAGTGCTCTGTATCAGCTTGCCAAAAACAAACACGATGCGGGAACTGCCACTGGTGTCGATGTCCTTCGCTCCCAGGTACAACTCGCCAATGACAAACAGGCATTGCTGGCAACACAGAATCAGCACAAACAAGCATTGCTTATTCTGGCGCGCAATCTCGGCATCGAGCCCGCTGCTCCATTGGAACTAGCCGAATCGCTTCGCTATCAACCGCTCGATCATCCAGCGGCTGAAAGCATCTTGTCATCGGCACTGCTCGCGCGGCCCGATTACCTCTCCCTGGCAAGCCAGAGAAAGGGACTAATCGACCAGCAGCGAGCCAATCATGCACGCTATCTTCCCCGGCTCAGCATCAATGGTAACTATGGCGGGTTGGGACGCACCATCGGCAGCGTTCAAGGTACAGGCCTCCTTCAGGGCCAGGTCGATATCACTCTCTTCGACCGGGATCGCAATGGTGAAGAACAAGAGCTTGCCAGCCGTCTCAAGCGCATCGACGAACAGATTGCTGACCTGCGTCGCGGTATCGATCAGGATATTCGCGAGGCGCTGCTGAACCTTGAGTCTGCTTCCGCGCAGGTGGCCGTGGCCAGCGAGGGCCAGGGTCTTGCGCAGCGGGAGCTTCAGCTCGCGCAGGATCGATTCCGGTCAGGCGTCACGAATAATGTTGAGGTCGTTACTGCGCAGGACGAGCTGGCCCGCGCACAGGAGAACTACATTCTTGCTGTTTCCAGCTACGCGGATGCGAACTTCGCTTTGGGGCGTGCTGCAGGCGGCACGGAGAAGAACATCGGCGAATATCTGGGTAATCCCTGAACCACCGGGATGCTGCGTGTGTATCAGAGAAACCCAGCCTGCGAGGTTTGAATCTATGAAACGTCGTCTTATTGTTCTGGTTGTATTGGCGGCCCTGGTTGCCGCCGGAGTGTATCTCTATCCGCGCTTCAAGCGGAAAGCTCCGCCCGCCAACCAGCTCACGCTCTCCGGTAATATTGAAGCGCACGAGAGCCTGGTCGGCTTCAAGGTGCCAGGACGCATCGTCGAACTTCCCATCGAAGAAGGCCAGTGGATCGAACGCGGCACCCTGATTGCACGCCTGGATCAGGCCGACTACCAGCAGAAGGTGCACATCGATCAAGCTAACGTTGGCGTGCGCCAGTCCAATCTCAATCTCGTTCTCGCCGGTACTCGCGAGCAGGACATCAAGGCCGCGCAGCAGACTATGCTCGATGCGCAAGCCGACCTGCAGCAGAAGAAGCTGGATGCGCAACGCGCCGAGCGGCTCTACAGCGAAGACGCCATCTCGGCGCAGGATCGCGATCTTGCCGAGACTGCGCTCAAGCGTGCCCAGGCATCCTTTGAAGCCAACGAGCAGCGCTACAACAAAGCCCAGGAAGGCAACCGCAAAGAGGACGTAGCCATCGCGCGCGCCGACCTCAACGCGGCACGCGCCAACCTCGGTATGTCGCACGTCAATCTGAGCTACTCAACTTTGTATGCTCCAACATCCGGCGTCATCACCGTGCGCCAGGCGGAACAAGGAGAGGTGGTTGTTCCGGGCACACCCGTAGTTACCCTCGCCGATCTTGATCACATCTGGCTACGCGCCTATCTTGCTGAGACCGATCTTGGCCGCGTTCGCTGGGGACAGGATGCTGTCATCACCACAGACACCTACCCCGGCAAGCAATACCACGGACGAATCTCGTTTATTGCCTCGAATGCCGAGTTCACTCCGAAGAGTGTGCAAACGTATCAGGAGCGCGTAACGCTGGTCTACCGGATCAAGATTGATATCGACAACACGAATCACGAATTGAAGCCCGGCATGCCAGCAGATGCCCACGTCACGATTGCAGGGAGCAGCAACTCCGCGCCGCAACAAAAGAACGTGCAGGAGAAGTGATGGCAGCTCCTTCGTCATCCGCGATCACGGTTCGCGATCTCACAAAGAGCTTCGCTGGAGTCTGCGCCGTCGATCATCTCTCGTTCGATGTGCAGCCCGGAGAGATCTTCGGCCTGGTCGGACCGGATGGCGCAGGCAAAACAACAACTCTGCGCATGCTCGCCGGCATCATGCTGCCAGACGAAGGCGGAGCCACTGTCGCCGGCGTTGATGTGGTGCGCACTCCGGAGGCTGCCAAACACGACCTTAGCTACATGCCGCAGCGGTTCGGCTTATACGAGGACCTCACCGTCACCGAAAACATTCGCTTCTATGCCGATCTCTTTGGCGTAAAAAGAGCAGAACGAGACACGCGTGCTGCGCAACTGCTTCAGGCCGCGGGGATGAGCGAGTTCCCCAAGCGCCTTGCTGGAAATCTTTCCGGCGGAATGAAACAGAAACTGGGACTCGTCTGCGCCCTGATTCATCGGCCCAGGATTGTTCTTCTCGACGAGCCTACAACCGGCGTCGATCCGGTTTCACGCAGGGATTTCTGGCGCATTCTCTATGAGCTCATCTCCGAAGGTATCGCCATCCTCACATCGACTGCTTACCTGGATGAGGCAGAGCGCTGCCATCGTGTCGCATTGTTGCATCAAGGCAAGCTGCTCTTCTGCGACACTCCAGACAATCTAAAGATGAAGTTTGGAAAAGACGTGCTGTCGATTCCATCCTCGGATGCACGCCGCGCCCATCAAGAACTAGAACATGCGGAGGGAATCTCGAGTCTGATCCTGACTGGCGATGGCGTGCACGTAGTCGTAGACAATGCTGGCCGTCGCATCCCGGAATTCGAGAATCGGCTGCGCAACTCTGGCATTCCTTACGATGCAATCCGTCAGGTTACGCCAACCATCGAAGACCTCTTCGTGGATGCTGTAACGAGTGGGCAAGGAGTATCGCCCCATGACTGAGAACGGCAACTCCGTCGTGGTCGACAATCTCGTGAAGAAATTTGGAGATTTCGTGGCTGTCGATCACATCAGCCTGGAAACACGGAAAGGCGAAATCTTTGGCTTTCTCGGCCCGAATGGCGCAGGCAAGTCCACGACGATTCGAATGCTCTGCGGCCTGCTTCGGCCCACCTCTGGCCGAGCCGTGGTTGCAGGCTTTGATGTCAGCCGCGCTCCTGAGATGGTTCGACAGAACATCGGCTACATGTCGCAAAAGTTTTCGCTCTATAACGATCTTAAGGTCATCGAAAACCTTCGCCTCTTTGCCGGTCTCTATGAAGTTCGTTCCAGCGAACTCAAAGCACGCATCGATTGGGCTCTCGAGATGGCGAATCTGAAGGGCCGGGAGGATTCCCTCGTAAGCACGCTTCCCGGCGGTTGGAAGCAACGTCTTGCCCTCGGATGCGCCGTCTTGCATAAGCCACCTGTCCTATTTCTTGACGAGCCTACCTCCGGTGTCGATCCTATCTCGCGCCGCCAGTTCTGGGATCTGATCCACCAGATGTCGGGAGAAGGTGTGACGGTCTTCGTCACCACCCACTACATGGAAGAGGCAGAATACTGCAACCGGCTCGCACTGATTTTTCGCGGCAAAATGGTCGCGCTCGGCACTCCTTCAGAACTCAAGCAGAAATCGATGACAGGAGATTTGCTGTTGGTCGAATGCGAGCCGCTCGGTCCGGCGGTGGAAGCATTGCAATCCGCTCCAGATGTCCTCGATGCAGCTGTCTTTGGAAATGCGCTGCACCTGGTTGTGAAGCATGCCGATGCCGCAATACCCGCAGTGAAAGGCTATCTGCGAAACCATGGTGTGACCGTAAGACGCGTCGAGACGATTCGTCCCAGCCTGGAGGACGTCTTCGTCGCTCTCACCGCGGAGTCAAAACCGTCATGAGCATCACCCGTTTTTTTGCCGTCGCGCGGAAGGAGTTTATCCAGATTCGCCGCGACTCGCGCAGCTTGATCATCGTCCTGCTCATGCCCGTGATCCTCATGCTGCTGTTCGGCTATGGCGTGAATCTCGACCTGAAACACCTGCCGGTCTATGTGTATGATCGCGACGGCAGTCAGCAAAGCCAGGATCTCCTCAAACGCTTCCAGGCGAGTGAGTATTTCAACATCGTCATGGTCGCAAGGAATTATCCGGAGCTCGTTCGAGCCATGGATAGCGGCCGTGCCAGGATGGGGATCGTGATTCCCTGGGATTTCTCGCAGCGGCTCCAGGATGGGCGTTCCACACAACTGCAAGCAATTGTCGATGCGACCGATGACAACACTGCCAACATACTCATTGGCTATACCAGGGCTGTGGTCCAAAGCTACTCGTCGGACATTCAACTCAACTGGCTTCGCAGTCAGGGGCTACAAGCCCAGACCGCTTCGGTTAGCGTCGAAACCCGTACCTGGTACAACGAGAATCTCGATAGTAGCGCCTTTATCGTTCCCGGCGTGCTTGCGCTGGTGATGTCGGTAATCGGAGCGTTCCTCACCTCCCTTACTATCGCGCGGGAATGGGAACGCGGCACGATGGAGCAGTTGATCTCCACTCCGGTAACATCGCTCGAAATCATGCTGGGCAAGCTGGTTCCCTACTTCATCATAGGAATGGTCGATGTCGTGATCTGCACTTTGCTCGCAGTGGAGTGGTTTCACGTCCCCTTCCGCGGATCAGTACTTACGCTCCTCATCAGCTCCGCGATGTTCCTGGTGGTGGTGCTCTCCCTCGGATTCTTTATCTCCGTCGTCGCAAAGAGCCAACTGGCAGCGAGTCAAATCGCTCTCCTCGTTACATTCCTTCCAGCATTTCTGCTTTCCGGTTTTCTCTATTCGATTGAACAGATGCCTGTGGTGCTGCAATGGATCACGCACATTCTACCGGCGCGTTACTACGTCTCCATACTGAAGAAGATCTTTCTCAAGGGCACCCCCATAAGTTTGCTTGCGGCGGATCTGCTTCCCCTGGCTGTCTTTTCTCTGCTGCTGGCGCTGCTCGCTACGCGAACCTTTCACAAGAAGCTGGTTTAGGAGACTGATATGTTTGCGCGTCTCAAGCAGTTGCTCATTAAGGAATTCATCCAGGTCTTCCGGGACAAGCGCACGCGCCTTCTGCTCATCGGCCCCCCTATCATCCAGATGCTCGTCTTCGGCTATGCCGCGACCTACGAGATTCATCACGTGCCCACCGTCGTGCTCGATCTCGATCACAGCCAGGAGAGCCGCGATCTCATCTCAAGGTTTACGTCGAGCCCCTACTTCACCGTCGAAAGGCAGCTCACCGATTCTCGCGAGTTAGGCAATCTCGTCGATCGCGGCAAGGCAACAGTCGGGTTACAGATCAACCCCGGATTCGCGCAGAATCTGAGAAAAGGCCAGACCGCCTCTCTGCAAGTCCTTGTCGATGCGACGAACTCGAATACAGCTCTCATCGCGTCGGGCTACATCAATCAGATCGCGCTCGGCTTTGCGCACGATTACCAGCAGGACCGGCTCTATCGCATCTCGCCTCAGATCACGGAGAGGATTCCCTCAGTCGAACTCGAACAGCGCCCCTGGTACAACCCCGATCTGAGGAGCCGTTGGTTTTTTGTACCCGGAATCATTGGCAGCCTGACGCTTGTGCTTGTGGTCAGCCTGACAGCCTTTGCCGTCGTGCGCGAACGCGAGATCGGCACACTGGAACAAATCATGGTCACGCCCATCAGCCCCCTGGAGTTCATGCTGGGCAAGACGCTGCCGTTCTTCCTCATTGGGTTGTTCGATGTCTCTTTGATTGGCATCCTGGGAACGCTCTGGTTCCAGGTGCCATTCCGCGGCCACGTTCTGGTTCTGTTGCTGGGCACAGTTCTGTTCCTGCTTTGCATGCTGGGTATGGGGCTGTTGATCTCGACTATCTCATCAACGCAGCAACAGGCTCTGGTAACGGCTTTCTTTTTCATTATGCCGGCGATAACCTTCTCCGGCTTCGGATTCCCCATCAGCACCATGCCCCAATGGATGCAGAACCTTACCTATCTCATTCCACTGCGCTACTTCCTCGTGGTGCTTCGCGGAACATTCTTGAAGGGCTCCGGTTTAGACCTGCTGTGGCCGCAGATGCTGGCTATGGCCATCCTGGGAGTCAGCCTCCTCACGATGGCGGTGCTTCGCTTCCACAAGGCGCTCGATTAAACGGACGCCCCGGCAGCAGATACCCCTTCGCATCTGCCTCCGGAGGGGTTCCCAGCCCATCCCCCTGAGGGGCTTTCATTCCCGGCTCTTTGGTCGTAGAGTAGAGCCGTCAGAGGCTTCCCGTACGAAGCAGTTGTCACAACCGCCAGTGCCCGGGAACACATCCAATGCATGGCGGGAAGTGGAAAGCTTCTTCCCGGCAGGAGATCCAACATGTTGGAACCTGGCAGCCATCGCTGGAGCAAGCCGGCATCGATCCTCGTCGCAACAGATCTGGGGGACGTTGACCGGCTTTTTCCGTTTGCCCTCCAACAGGCCAAACAATCTGGTGCCCGCCTCTTCCTCCTGCACGTTTTGACAGCAACCAATTCCATCGCCGTCGATCCCGGCGGACTCCCCTATTACAGCCCATCTGAAGCCATCCACTATGCCGAGAAGTTCCTTGCGTCTTATTGCGCCGAGGCGCGGCAGGCCAATATCGATTGCGAAGTGCTGGTCCGCGAGGGCACGCCAACGCAACAGATTCTGGCTGCGGTCCGGCAGCTCCATATAGACCGGGTACTGCTCGGCACGCGGAGCCGAAGCAAGTGGGGGAAACTGCTTCTGGGCTCCGTTGCAGAGCAAGTGCTGCGCTCGGTGTCGGTCCCTGTATTTACCGTGGGGCCAGAGGCTCACCAGGGTGAAGCTGCAGTCGATGGTCAGGAGACCATCCTGCACGCAACGTCACTCAGTAAAGCCTCCCGCGCCAGCGCAGCACTTGCGTGCGAAGTAGCGCGTGCCTCTCGCTCGCAACTCATTCTGCTGCATGTGCTTACGCCGGGCGGTTCAAATCACGACCTCGCTCCTGGCGCAGAGGGGTATGCCACAGAAGGGTGGGCCAAGGATCAACTGGTGTCTCTGATCCCCAGCGATCTCGCCTGCCAGTGCGCATGCTCCACACGAGTTGTCACCGGACATATCGCCATTGAGATTCTTGCGCATGCCTCCGCCGTACATGCCAGCCTCATCGTGCTGGGAGCGGTCCATAGCTCTGCCATGGGGGCGATCGCTCGCGAAGGAACTGTCTATCGCGTGCTGGCGCACGCGCGCTGCCCCGTCCTAACCCTTAGGGAGCCAGACCAGGTGGAGGAAACTTCACTGAATCAACAGGGTTTTGTGTTACATGAATAAGCTGGAGAGCGGAGCCTAAGCGGTTAGCTTTTCCAGCTCTTCCGGCTTGAGAATCGTAAGTGCAGTTCCCTTGATGCTGATAAATTGATTGCGTCGGAACTGATTCAGCAGGCGGGTGACCGTCTCCCGGGAAGTGCCCGCCATATTGGCGATCTCTTCGTGGGTCAGGGCAAGGGTAAAACGCATCTCCGGCTTGCCGCAGGAGACAGAGCCACCCCAATCCAGCAAAAGACGCGCCAGTCTGCCGGCAGCGGAGCCGGAAAGCGCAAGCCGCTTGGCATCGTGGAAGACGGTAAGGTATTCGCTGGAAAGCGACTGTGCCGCGTGCATGCTGGCGATGCCGTGTTTCGCCAGAAAATCGACAAACTCCTGCTTGCGGATCGCCTTGACCTGGCAAGGTTCAATCGCCTCGGATGTCACTTCATAAGGAACATTCGCCAACACCGCGCTCAGTCCCAGAACATCCCCAGGGCCGGCGATCTTGAGGATCATCGTCTTGCCATCGCGTGATGTAGAAGAAATCTTCACCTGGCCACTGCACATGATGAAGACATTCCGTGCCGCATCGCCCTCGGCAAAGAGCTTGGCTCCGCGGGCATGGCTCATCTGGATACCAATGCCGTCAAAGTCCTTCAACGCCTCTGGAGTCAGGTTGCAAAACATCCGCAATGTGCGGTGCTCGCAATTCATGCAGTCTTCTGTTGCGTGATGACCTTGAGGGGAAGACATAGTTGTCGCGTCAAAGATTTCTCTCTCAGTATAGCGCAACTCTCCTCGCTGCCAATACCTTGAAAAATCTTCCTCTTCCAGCTCTGCCGGAAACGCCACAGATTCCCCTTTTTCCACGTCTAAAGGAACTCCTGCCGCACAGATTTAGCTCCCATGGGTCTAGCGCCCGCCTCCGGGGTGACGTATCCTCGTCTTCCGCGGCAGGTAAACCAGCCCATACGCCCGCGAAACCTCGCGGCCCAGCTCCTCAAGAAGATGCATGCGCAGCGGCGGATACTCCTGAAACGCGGCCTGGAGCACGCTCATCGGGAAGACGAGGGCCGCAGCGTCCGTGGACGCAGCCAGCGTGTAGTTGTGCCGGTGGTCACCGAGTACGGCTGCCAGTTCTACCAGATCTCCCGCATGCAAGGTCCCCAGGGTCAGGCGTTTCTCCCGCCGTTGGGCCGACCGGGCAAACTCACCAGTCAGCAGCAGGTAAAGCCCGTCGCACTCAGTGCCCTGGGCAAACAGCAACTCTCCGGCAGCGTAGTGTCGCCGCTGTGCGGCAGCGCCTAGCTGTTGCTCAAGCTGGCCCGGACATGCGAGCAGTTCCGTCAGCGGCCTGGGTGTCAGGGCGCTCAGGTTGTCTTGTCGATCATAGCTCAGCATGAAATTCCTTTCCTTCATCAGGAAACGGCGACCGCCGCGTGATGCCCGGTCGCCAATTGGCTCCCCATAAACATCAGGCGAAGCCCAAAATACAGTGCATAAAATCCAACAGCGCGGATCGCCATAGCCTCCGTTCCCAGCGCGCCCACCACCAGCAGCACTCCAAAAGTGATGCAAAGGAAAGCCGAAACCAGCAGCAGGTTCCGCGGCAGCGGATGGCGGCTGAAGCTGGGAAGCATGGCCAGGTCCAGAGCCGTCACTAGAAGCGCATGAAACGCCGCAACCACGGCCAGCAATCGCATGGTAATGGAAGGAGCCAACAGTACCGTCAGCCCCACCCCCAGGCCAATCAAGCCCGGCAGCCACCACACCAAAACCGTATGCATTCTTCTTTGCCGAGCCGTAACCTCGACGGCAACTACCAGGTCAAGCAACCCTGCCGCTACCAGCACAAAACCGGTACTTAACAACACGACTACTGTTACGAACGTCCCCATCAACCGGTCTTCAATCAAGGGACGCAAGCTAATCAACCCGATGCTCAGCAACAAAGTCAGCCCGCCCTGCACAAAGCAGATCCAACGGTGCTGGATCAGTTGCTTCAGCATCGCACTACCATTCCTTCCGGGGGAGCTGGATCCGCCGCAACCGCCACCGCAGGAGGAATAAAAAATACCGGCGTCCTCGCTCGCGTAATGACCTCGTATGCCGTGCCGTGCGCACTCTTGCTGCGACTCTCCCGCTTGACGGGCACCACAATCATGGAGACTCGATACTCCGCAGCGACCGAGGCAATCACATCCGCTGGCGTCCCATCCTTTACCAGGCAGCGCACAGGAACCCCAGCCGTCCCTTGGGCAGCATTCACGCTGGCTGCGGTCGCAGCGCAGGGATCGGTCTTGGCCAATGCCTCTGCCTGCGTCCGCGCATGCACCAGGATGATGCCACCATGAATATGCTTCGCAAGCGACTGAGCTACGGAAATCGCCTTTCCCGCTGCTGCGTCGCTCTCAATCGGCACCAGAATTTCACCCCCGGTAAGCTCTGCCTCGCTTGTACTGACAACATCCGCGGCCACTGCCATTACCGGGCAAGGCGCCAAGCGAACAAGCTGCTCCGCAACCGTTCCCACCACTACCGGGCCAATCCCCTTCGCGCCGCGCGTACCCAAAATCACCAGATCGGCCTTGTACTGTTCGATCACCTGCAGCAACAGGTGAGTCACCACGCCCTGCCGTACCTCGGAGTTGCTCGGAATGCCCGCACTCAGAAACTCATCGGCCAGGCGATCCATCTCTTCCCGCGCCGCGTCCGTCATCTCCTCCAGTACCTGCCGCGGCACGTCGGAGAGATTCGCATAGGAAACCGGGTCGATCACGTGAGCCAGAATGACGCGCGCGCCATAGACGCTCGCCAGCAACCGCGCATAATGCAGCGCCGCCGCAGAAGTTTGGGATAAGTCCGTCGCTACAACAATGGTTTTGATCTCAGGAGACGCCGTGTACGGCATGAAGTCACCTCTACAGATCTTCGAGTTTGGCTCCATGTAGCAACAGAAACAGTGACGGAATTCACGTCTGCCTGTGACTTACATCACAGGATCGACGGCATTCGCGTGTAATGACAGGCCGTGCCCCGGAAATCCCTTTGCAAAAAGAAACCTGCTTCTGTAGGCTGGACGCGATTCCGGAGCGCTCAAAAGATGCGTAATCAATCGTTTGCTTTAGCCATTTTTCTGTCTGCTTCCCTGTGTACATCCGTGGTTCGCGCGCAAGCACCTGTGCCAATGAGTCCGGCCATCGAACAACGGGCTCATGCCATGCTCGGCAAGATGACGCTCGAGGAGAAGATCGATCTCATCGGCGGCGAGAATGACATGTTCATCCGCGCGATGCCTGACGCGGGCTTTCCTCAACTGAAGATGTCCGACGGCCCAATGGGTGTTCGCACCTGGGGCCCCTCCACGGCGTACGCAGCCGGAATCGGACTGGCTGCCGCGTGGGATCCTGAACTTGCGGAAAAGGTCGGCGTTTCGCTGGGAAGAGATGCCCGTGCCCGCGGAGTCAACTTCCTGCTCGGCCCCGGCGTGAACATCTACCGCGCCCCGATGAATGGGCGCAATTTCGAGTATCTCGGCGAGGATCCTTACCTCTCGGCCCGCAACGCTGTCCGCTACATCGACGGCGTGCAAAGCCAGGGCGTGATTGCAACCGTCAAACACTACGCCGCCAATAACCAGGAGTTTGATCGCCACAATGTCAGCTCCGATGTGGACGAGCGTACCTTGCGCGAGATCTATTTCCCCGCCTTTGAAGCTGCGGTTCGCGAGGCTCATGTTGGAGCCGTGATGAACTCCTATAACCTCGTCAACGGCGTGCATGCTACTCAGAATCCGTTCCTCAATCTTCAGGTTCTGCGCAAGGATTGGGGATTTCAAGGCATCGTCATGTCGGACTGGGATGCGACCTATGACGCGGTGGGCGCCGCGAACAATGGACTCGATCTCGAGATGCCCTATGGCAAGTTCATGAACCGCAAGAACCTGCTGCCTGCCGTCCACGATGGCAAGGTAACCACGGCAGCGATCGATGAGAAAGTACAGCGCATCTTCGCGACCTCTCTCCGCTTTCACTTTCTCGATCGTCCGCAACTGGATCTGAGTCTCCCCCTCTATAGCCAGGAGGGACGTCGAGTGGCCCTTCAGTGTGCCCGCGAGGGGATCACGCTCTTGAAGAATGAAGGCGGAGTGCTTCCCCTGAGCGCAGATACCATCAAGACAATTGCCGTGCTTGGCCCGGATGCGTGGCCGGCTGTCAGTGGTGGAGGCGGCAGTTCCGAAGTGACGCCATTTGAGTCGGAAGGCATCATGACGGGACTCAGCAACTTTGGCCACGACAAGGTGAGAGTGCTCTACGCCCGTGGCCTGCCAACCTTCCGCGAGATTCTAAAGCAGACAAAGTTCGACAGCGGCGTACGGGTGGAGTTCTTCGACAATGACCAGTTCACCGGCACGCCAAGGATAAGTACGGAACAGCGCATCGGCCCCTCGAAAAACGCCGAATCGACTCCGCGGCCAACCGCCATCCGCTACACCGCAAGCTATACTCCGGCCAAAAGCGGTAACTATTTCTTCCTGGTCTCCGGGTCGAACTCTGACACCTACAAATTGACCGTCAATGACAAGATGTGGCTGGAGCAGCACCATAGGGAGGGCCAGGCCCCGCGATGGGTCGAGATACCGCTCCAGGCCGGCAAGCCCACTTCCATCCGGCTGGACTATATCGGCAACTCCGCCGGTCGCAACCTCAACCTCGGCATACGCTCCGCCGACGAGATGATTTCGCCCGAGAGCAGGAAGATCGCGGCTCTCGCCGATGCTGCGGTCGTTGCCGTGGGTTTTGACACCGCAACTGAAAGCGAAGGCTCCGATCGTACCTTCCAACTGCCCTGGGGACAGGACGCATTGATCCAGGCCGTTGCGTCGGAGAACAAGAAGACGATCGTCGCCATCACCGCCGGCGGAGGGGTAGACATACGGACATGGATCGACAAGGTTCCCGTCCTCCTCCAAAACTGGTATCCCGGAGAGGAGGGCGGAAGGGCCATAGCGGAGATTCTCTTTGGCGCGCACAATCCTGAAGGCAAGCTGCCCGCCACCTTCGACGGCTCCTGGGAGGAGAGTCCGGTCCACGACAGCTACTACGCCACAACCGGCGCGGACGGAATCCCTCACGTGAAGTACAGCGAAGGCCTCTTCTATGGCTACCGTTACTACACGTCCGCCAGCAGGAAGCCCCTCTTTCCCTTCGGGTTTGGCCTCTCTTACACGACCTTCAGCTTCTCCGGTCTTGAAGTCACTCCTGCCAGCGTCAAGGCCGGCGACGAAGTGACCGTCTCCTTCGACGTCACGAATACCGGCCGTCGCGAGGGGGCGGAGGTAGCGCAACTCTATGTGAGCGATCCCTCGGCAACTGTCAAGCGTCCGGTCATGGAGTTGAAGGGATTCGAGAAGGTTCGCCTGGCGCCCGGTGCGAAGCAGCGCGTCACGCTGAAGCTGAACGACCGCTCTTTCTCGTACTACGATGTTGCCTCCCATCAGTGGAAGATCGATCCGGGCAAGTTCACCATCCTGGTTGGCGACTCTTCCGAAAACACTCCGCTTAAGGGCGATCTCACCATCGGCAAATAAGCAAAGGCACCTTAGCTCATGCCCGGCTGCATCTTCCTATGCAGCCGGGCTTTTTTGGGCGCACGCTCATCATCGGATTTCAATGCCGTATATTGAATGGGCATCAGGGTGGAGGATTTTCATGTCGACATCGCAATCGCCACAACAGAAATGGCCCTCTCTTCGCTGGGATGAGTGGAAGGACACCGCTGACACACTCCATATGTGGACACAGATCGTCGGAAAGGTTCGGCTGGCGCTCAACCCGCTCCGCAATCATTGGTGGAATGTTCCCTTTTACGTCAGCGCAAGAGGCCTGACCACCGGGGGCATTCCCTACAATGGCTCCGTGTTCGATGTCGAGTTCGACTTTGTTGCACACGAGCTCGTCACCCGCATGGGCGATGGCCAGGTGATTGCCCGTCCACTGCGGGCGCAGTCTGTCGCGGCGTTCTATGCCGAGTTTCTGGAGACATTGAAGGTGCTCGGAATCGAGGTATCCATCTATGAAAAGCCGGTGGAGATCAGCAACCCGATTCCCTTCCCGCAAGACGTCCAGCACGCAAGCTATGATCCCGAATACGCTCACCGCTTCTGGCAGATCCTCGTGCGATCCCAGGCGATCTTCTCGAAGTTCGAGACTGCGTTTCTGGGCAAGGCAAGCCCGGTCCATTTCTTCTGGGGCAGCTTCGATCTGGCGGTGACGCGCTTCTCCGGCAGGCCAGCACCGCCCCGCAAGGACGCGGACAGCATCACCCGTGAAGCCTACTCCCACGAAGTGATAAGTGTAGGATTCTGGCCGGGCAACGGAGGTTATGGAGCCGCGGCTTTTTATGCCTATGCCGCTCCGGAACCCGCCGGACTCAGCCAGCACGCCATCCAGCCGGCAAAGGCCTTCTATGATAACAACCTGAAAGAATTCATCCTCAAGTACGACGACGTATGCTCCTCCTCCACGCCAGATGAGGATGTCATGCAGTTTATTGAGAGCGTCTACGATGCCGCATCAACACTCGCAGGATGGGATCGCCACTCGCTGGAGAGGGCTCCGGCCGCTGCAGTCTAGATCGGGAGCCATCCCGCGGTGCCACTAAAGAAGATGGCCGCGAGTTGCAAGCAACTCACGGCCATACCTTCGTATCTTTAGCCAATCGAAGCCGAAGCAAATCAAACTTCAGCCTGCCTTGCGTTTCCGCTGCGGAGCGGACTTCCGCTCGGCGCGGGATTCCTCGACCGCCACTTTCTTCGGCGGCTTCTTCTCTCCCTGCACCTTCGGCTCTTCCATCTGGCGAGCCTCGATGCTCTTCTTCAGAGCATCCATCAGGTTGATCACCGGAGCCAGCCGGCGATGCTGCGTCTGCGCAGGTGCGGCCAACTGGCCGGCTCCCTTGCTCTCCACCAGCTTCTCTACGCGGGATTCATACTCGTCCTTGAATTGCTCCGGCTGAAAGTGGCCTGTGAGCTGCTTCATGAACTGCTCCGCCAGTTGTACCTCCTGCGGCTGCAGATTAAGGTCTTCATCCTTTCCGAATTCGCTCACCTCTCGTACTTCAGAGGCATAGTAGAGCGTGTGCAGGACGAGCCCCTTGTGGTAAGGACGGATCAACACCACCTGCTCGCGCTGGTGCATCGTCAGCTTGGCAATGGCAGCCACCTGGAGCCGCTCCATGCCCTGCATCAACAGGGCATAGGCACGGCGTCCCGGTTCTTCCGCAACGCTGTAGTAAGAGGTTTCGAAATAGATGGGGTCGATATCGTCCAGCTTGACGAATTGCAGGATCTCCATCGCCTCGGACGACTCTGCCTGGAGCCCCTTCAGCTCCTCGTCGGAGACGAGAACATAGGTGTCCTTGTCTACCGGGTAGCCCTTGGCCAGCTCGCTCCGCTCCACAACCCGCTCGCAGTGGGGACAATAAAGCTGCTGCTTGATGCGCGTCCCGCAGACTTCGTGGATCTGATTGAAGCTGATATGCGTCTCCCGCGCCGCTGCAAACAGGCGCACAGGGACGGAAATCAGGCCAAACGTAATATATCCCTTCCACACAGTCGATGCCATGGATCTCCCTCAACGCGGAAGCGTGCCGCGCATGTGGGATGTGACCAGGCGCGCGTGAGGTTTTCTCGCAGCCTTGAAAAATTCTCCGGATTCGGACCTACCCGGCTTATTTGGCCAGCTCGGATTGAACTCCGCGGCCCTCGGAGTTGCTCGGATCATCGGCGGCAACGGCGCTCTGGCGCAGAATCATGCTCGCAACATACGCAGCGCCAAAGCCATTGTCGATATTCACCACAGTCACATTCGGAGCGCAGGAATTCAACATGCCAAGCAGCGCGGCCACCCCGCCAAATGCGGCGCCATAGCCAACGCTCGTCGGCACAGCAATCACCGGTGCGCCAACCAGGCCACCTACGACGCTCGGCAGCGCGCCCTCCATACCGGCACAGACGATCACCGCCTTGGCGCGGCCCAACACCTCATGCTGCGACAGCAATCGATGCAGCCCCGCGACTCCGACGTCATAGACGCGATCGACCGAGGCGCCCATCGCCTCCGCCGTGATCGCAGCCTCCTCCGCTACGGGAAGATCGCTGGTACCCGCACAGAGAACGGCGATGTTTCCGGGCAGTTGTCGCACCGATTGCTGACGCAACGTGATGATGCGTGGAACCTCGTGATACTTTGCCCCAGGCACCAGCTCGCGCACCGCATCGAAGGCCGCAGCATCCGCGCGTGTCGCCAGCACATCTCCGCCCTTGCGCGCCATGCGGAAGAAGATCTCCGCCACCTGCTCCGCCGTCTTGCCCGCGGCGTAGATCACCTCCGGCAGGCCAATGCGCAGGCTGCGATGGTGATCGATCTTCGCAAATCCCACGTCCTCAAAAGGGAGATGCGAGAGTTGCCCCAATGCTTCGCTCGGATCGACGATTCCGCTGCGTACCTCTTGCAGCAACGCCAGCAATGTCTCCCGCGTCGTCATCGGATGGCTCCTGCCTCTGTCGAAGGCGCCGCTTGCAGAGCAGCCGCTGCTATAGCGGCCTGCAACACCACCTTCACCGGCACGCCGCGCTCTTCGGCCAGCAGACGGCAGTCTTCATACTCCGGTGCAAAGTTATAGTCCACGCCCGCAAAGGCTCCTCTCTTGATACGAACGCGCCCGTAGGCTGTCTCCACCTCGGTCCAGGCACGGTCCAGGCATACCCGCGATTCTTCGCGCACGCGATAGCCAAGGGTGCTGGTCTCGCGCAGCAACAGCTCGCCAAACTCCGCGCTCCGCTCCGGGGCCACCAACAGCGTGAGCAGCGTTCCCAGGCGCCCCTTCTTCATCGTCACCGGGGTGGACATCACATCCAGCGCGCCACGCTCCAGCGCAAGCTGCATGCAATGCGCCAGCACCTGCGGACTCTGGTCGTCGATGGCGCACTCCAGCACGGCCACCGTCTCACGGGGCATCAACACAGGAGCATCCTGCGACTGCCCGATGCTGAGGCGCACGACGTTGGGAAATCGTTCAGGATTGCGATGGCCCGCTCCGTACCCGATCGACTCCGTTCGCATGCGGGGCTGCTCCGCGAAATCGCAGCCCAGCGCTCGCAGCAAAGCCGCTCCGGTGGGGGTCACCAGTTCCATCGGGATGCCGGAGGAGTAGGTCGGAGCGCCTCGCAGCAACTCCGCCGTCGCCGGCGCGGGAACAGGAAAACGCCCATGCGCGCAATCGACCCAGCCACTACCCACATTGAGGGGAGAACAAATCCATCGCTCAACGCCCAGCGCATCCAACCCAACCGCATTGCAGACGATGTCCACAATCGCATCCACCGCGCCAACCTCGTGGAAGTGAATCTTCTCCACAGGCACGCCGTGAATCCGCGCCTCTGCCTCACCCAGGAGGCGAAAGGCATCGCTGGCCAGTAGCCGCGCCTTCGAAGAGATCTCCGCTTTTTCGATGATCTTCAGAATCTCCGGAAGATTGCGGCTGTGCTCATGCGAATGGGCATTTCCAGCCTCTGGATCGGCAAGCTCGTGCGGGTGATCCGCATGTTCGTGGTCATGGCTATGTTGGTGGTCGTGCGCATGCTCGTGCCCGTGCTCATGCGCGTGGTCATGCAGGCGCTTCTGAGAATGCTCATGTGAGCCTGCATCTTCCGCCAGCTCCCCGCCCACCAGCACGTCCACCTTCGTGGCCTGGATGCCGCTGCGGTTGACACGCGCAACGCGAAGCGTCGCACCCAATCCCAGCGCCGCTGCAGTCTGCTCCAGCATCGCGGGAGAAACCCCTGCATCCACCAGCGCGCCCAGCAGCATATCGCCACTTATTCCCGCAAAACATTCGATATACGCAGTCTTCATGCGCTCGTCTTATCTTCCTTCACTCTGTCTAAGCTTGCAGGTGCATGCCCACCGGCACCACTTAAGACTTCCACCGGCAGAATCTCGTTCATCGATCCCGAGCGATAGCCCTCGCAATCGATAGCTACATAGCGAAACCCAGCGGCCTTGACTGCCTTGGAGATCACCTTCATCGTTGCTACATCGAGCGCCGCAGCCATCTCCTCAACGGCAATCTCTATGCGCGCAATGTCGCCATGGTGCCGTACCCGAAAGCGGCGAAAGCCCAGCCGCCGCATCGCCTCTTCGGCATCCTCGATGGTCCGCAGCACCTCTGGCGTTACCCGCCTCCCATATTCCACTCGCGAGGAAAGGCAGGCGGATGCGGGTTTGTCCCACAGCCGCAACCCCGCTTCGTGGGCCAGGGCGCGCACATCTTCCTTGGTCAATCCTGCCTCGGCCAGCGGCGCAAGAATCCCATGCTCGCGCGCGGCCTTCTGGCCAGGTCGAAAATCCTGATTGTCATCGAGGTTCAGCCCATAGGCGATTGCGGCAAACTCGCCCGACCCCATCTCGTGCTCCATCACGTCGAACAACTCGTTCTTGCAGTGGAAGCAGCGATCCGCGCCGTTCCTTGCGTACTCGTCCTTCTCCAGTTCATGGGTCGTCACGATCCGCAATGGGATGCTGTGTTCCGCGGCAAAATGTTGCGCCTCCTCGCGTTCCCTTCGCGGCAGGCTTGCCGAATCCGCCAGCACCGCAAGCATCCGGTCCCCGAGAATGCGGCTGGCAGCGTAGGCGAGATAGGCGGAATCGATTCCGCCGGAATAAGCAACCATCACGCTGCCAATTTCTCGCAGGCGCTCCTCCAGCCGCCGCTTCTTCGTTTCCAGAATCAAGCTCATACCTTCTACCCCGCGATGCCGCTCAACCCAGCCATTGCGGATTCCTGCCCGTCCCGTCAAAGTTCTGGGTGTTCTTGTACTTCTCCAACTCGCCAGTCACCGCTTCGCTCGAAGCACGCGCCCGCAAAGCCTTCATCGCCGCCTCATCCATCGGGCGGAAGTTCCGCGCCAGATCAAGCGCCTGGTTCAGGATCTGCATGGAATCGCAGCCGGTAATCTGGCAGTGCACCTTCTGGCTTATCGAATAGTGCAGGCACTCCACCGGCTTGACGGTCTTGCTCTGCAGGAAGATGCCGCCGCCCAGCCCCTTCATGCCCAGGATCCCCATCCCCAGTTTGGACGCTACCGGGATCACCTGGTTGGCAAAGCTGTTGAATTGCGCGTCCATCACATTCACCGGCATCTGCACCGTGTCGAAGGTATAGTGGTGCTGGCTGGCCGTGTCAATCATGTGCAGGTGCATTGCGGGACTCTTATGACCGGTAAATCCGATGAATCGGACCTTACCCGCCTTCCGAGCTTTTTCCAGTGTCTCCAATGCGCCACCGGCAGCGAAAACCCGCTCCGGGTCCTCCATGCGGATCACTTCGTGGATCTGGATCAGGTCAATATGGTCGGTCTGCAGGCGGGAGAGCGATTCGTCCAACTGCTTCTGCGCCGCAACCGCGGTGCGCCCGTCGATTTTTGTCATCAGGAAGGCCTTCTGACGGTAGCCATCGCGCAGAGCCTTCCCCATGCGCCGCTCGCTCTCTCCACCGTTATAATCCCAGCAATTATCCAGAAAATTAATACCCGAATCCAAAGCAGTGCGGATAATGCGGATGCCCACTTCCTCCGGTACGGAAGAAGCCCCGATGTGATAGCCGCCTACCCCTACGATGGAGACCGGAACACCTGTGCGGCCGAGCACGCGCCGGGGAATCTCTCCCCCAGACGCGAAAGCATTGGCCGAGGAACCCAGGCCGGTGATCAACGCCGCACCAGCCGCCGACTTCAAAAACTCTCGACGTTCCATGTGTCACTCCTGCAACTTTCGCGTTAGATTTCAGGGCCTGGACTTCGAAGTTCTCTTGACGGTCAAAAATATTGATGGAAACCACCGTGACTTTTTTGTCCCTGGATGGTCTGATTAAGTGGTTCCACTCCATGCTTGCTTCTTACGACGTCGTGCCTTCTGGCGCCATAAGGCTGGGCTTTATTTTAACGCCACAGCGCCCATGAAGATTCTGAGGGCCTCAGGTATGCACGGGGAAGATACCTGTTTATCTAAAAGTAACGAGAAAAGATGCAACGCTGCTATAAAATCCCGACTGGTGCTTCAAGCGTTGTTCAGACTGCGTTCTCCGGACGGGGTGCATCTCACGAAAGGTACAGCACTCGCCGTAATGGACCTGTGACCCAAGCATGATCAATGGAAAACGAATCGTAGTTGTCCTGCCAGCATATAATGCGGAGTCCACGCTTGAGGCCACGGTACGCGAGATACCGGACGTGGTGGATGAAATCATCCTCGTCGATGATTCCAGCACCGACGAGACGGTAAAGCTCGCCCATGAACTCGGCCTGACGGTTGCCGTACATGAGCAGAACCAGGGGTACGGCGGAAACCAGAAGACCTGTTACTCCAAGGCGCTCGCCTGGGGAGCCGACGTTGTGGTGATGATTCACCCCGACTACCAATACTCTCCCCTGCTTCTCACTGCGATGGCCAGCATGGTGGCCTACAACGCCTACGACCTGGTGCTCGGCTCCAGGATGCTTGGAGGGGGCGCTCTTCGAGGTGGCATGCCTCTCTATAAGTATGTGGCCAACCGCGCACTGACCGGCTTCCAGAACCTCTTGCTGGGCGCTCATCTGTCGGAGTATCACACCGGATATCGCGCCTACAGCAGCGAACTGCTTCGCTCCTTACCCCTTGCCCACAACTCGGACGACTTCGTTTTCGATAATCAGGTGATCGCTCAATGCATCCTGCTGAAGGCACGCATTGGCGAGCTATCCTGCCCGACGCGGTATTTTCCCGAAGCGTCATCCATCAACTTTCAGCGCAGCGTGAGGTATGGCCTTGGCGTGCTGGCGACAACGCTGCAGTGCCTGTTCACCAAGATTGGCTTCGTAACTCCAGATAAATTCAGATTTCCCGAGCCCTTTCTACCCCAGGACGAGCAGGTCTTCGCGCTTGAGGATACGCACCGGTGAATTCCGATCGTCCGCGCGAACCATTTCTGAAGCTTCTGCTGGTTGCCCTGGGAGCCGTCCTCGTCCACGGATATCACCTGGGTGCGGACGATGCCGCCATCTATGTTCCGGCAGTCAAGAAGGCATTCGACCCGGCGCTGTATCCCTTCGGAGCCGAGTTCTTTGAGCACCACGGTCGTCTGTCCATCTTCTCCTGGCTGGTCGCGCAGACCGCGAAATTAGGCCACATGCCTCCGGATCTCGCCATTTTTCTCTGGCATATCCTCGGCATCTTCCTCATGATGATCGCCGTCTGGCGGCTCGCGACACTCTGCTTCGAAGGCGCCTCCGCTCGTTGGGGTGCGGTGCTCCTGGTGGCAGCCGTGCTGACGGTTCCCGTCGCCGGAACCGCGCTGGTCATCATGGATCCATACCTGACGGCCCGTTCCCTGTCGACACCCACCACCATGCTCGCCGTGGCAAGCTTCCTCGCCAGTCACAGGAAGGAAGCCTTTCTCTGGCTGTTGCTCACCGCGCTGGTGCATCCCCAGAATGCCGCCTACGGCTTCGCCCTGTGTGCGATTCTGGCCCTTCCTCTAGGTTGGTTCGCAGTGCCGGAGCCCGCGCCGGCCTATGCCTTTGTCGCAGATCGGCTGCCTACCGGCTTTGAGTTTCAGCCCACGCACGGCGCCTACCACGATGTTCTGTACATGCGCACCTTCTTCTTCGCGCAGCTTTGGCAGTGGTATGAGTGGCTAGGCGTGATTGCCCCCATGCTGATTTTGGCGTGGTTCTCCCGCCTTTCTCCAAAAGGAACGCTCCCGGGCTTTCGTCAGTTGAGCCGTGCGCTCCTGCCCTTTGGACTGCTGACCACCATCGCTTTCCTCATACTCAGTTCTACCCGGCGCTTTGAACCCTTTGTCCGGCTGCAGCCCATGCGGGGATTCCTGCTGGTCTACATCATCTTCTTCGTGCTGCTCGGCGGGCTCGTCGGCCAGTACGTTCTCAAAGCCCGCGCATGGCGCTGGCTCGCGCTCTTTCTGCCCCTCGCCAGTGGAATGTGCCTGGCACAGAGAAGCGCATACGCCCACAGCCGCCATATTGAGTGGCCGTGGGTAGAGCCGAAGAATCAGTGGGGCGAGGCCTTCCGCTGGATCCGCTCCAACACGCCGAAGGACGCGGTCTTTGCCCTGGAACCGAAATACGTAACCATGCCTGATGTCGATCAGCACGGCTTCCGCGCCATCGCCGAACGCAGCGTCCTCTCCGACTACTACAAGGACAGCGGTGCCGTATCGCTCTTTCCGCAGTTGGCCGACGAATGGGCCGCAGAACAGAAAGCGCAGCAGGGATGGGAGACGTTCACCGTCACCGATTTTGAGCGCCTGGCAAAGGAGTACCCTGTAAGTTGGGTGGTTGTAAGGCATCCTGCACCAGCAGGATTGCCCTGCCCCTACAGCAACCCGACCGTAAGTGTTTGCCAGATTCCTGCGCCTTCGCATTAGCAACGGCTCCGCAGGCTTCGCTCGCAATTCCGCTCATCTTGAAGGAGAACCGCGGCGGCAAACTCCGGTATGCTGCTTTTGAGACTTCTTTGCGATGCTGACGATTCTTCAGAGACTGATCCTCGGCTGTTCTCTGCTCCTGGCGATCCTGCTGGGCCTCGGTCTCTCCTATCGCAATACGACCCGGCATCTCGTGTCGGCCAACGATCAGGTGCAATCGGCCGATCGCGCTGTGGCCGCTCTCGCAGAGCTTCGGTCCTCCATGCGCAGGGAAGAGAGTCTCGACCTCCGCATCGCAGCAGGAGACGCGAACCTGCAGAGGGATCGCGAAATCCAGCACAACCAGACACAGCGGCTGATGAAGATGGCCGCAGAGACCCTGCGAGCCCTCGACCCCAGTGGAGCTGCCACCCTTGGAGCGATAGCCCAGGATCGCGTGCTGTCCTCCGCCGGACGCACTCTCGATAATCTGATCGCGGCTGAGGCTGCGAAGCAGCGCGTCATAACGGAGTCCGGGCTGGCGCGGCGTCAGACTCTCGAACTGCGAGCCGCCCTTTGGCCGCTGCTCGCCATGCTGGGGGCCATCCTGGTAATGGCCTTCCTGGTTCTGTCCATATTGCGTCCCCTTCACCTCGTGGCAGAGAGCGCACGGCGCATGGCTCAGGGAGATCTGCAGCAGCGCGTTGAGTGGCGGCCACAGGACGACCTGGGTGTCATCGGTAATGAGTTGAACCGGATGGCGGTTCGTCTTCGCGATCTGCGGGATACAGAATCAGGACGCCGCCAGATGGAATTCCAACTGAGCAACGCGGTGCTGCAATCCATCTTTGAGCCTGTCATCGTAACCGACGCAAAGGGCCACGTGCTCAAACTGAATCAGGCGTCAAGCGACCTGATGGGCGTGACTTCGATCGACCGATTGGCGCTCTCCAGCACTCCGGGGGGCCAGAAGATTCTCGACTCCGTACGCGAAGCCGTCTCCATGCAGCGCGCCATCGCAAATGAGGGAGAGGCGGCAATGCTGCCCATGCGAATCGGCAAGGCGCAGCGCAGCTATCGTCTGCGCACCACCCCCATACGAGACTCGGAGGCGCGGTTGCTGGGCGCGGTCACTGTGCTCGAAGACGTTACAGAAATGCAGGACACCGACCGCTTCAAGACTCGCTTTCTCGAGGTAGCCTCGCGCAAGCTCAGGAGTCCGCTGGAGAAGCTGCGGCTCAGCCTCTACACGCTTTCCCATGGCTTCAGTGGACCATTGCGCCCCCTGCAGGCCGACCTGATCGCCGGTGCAACAGAGGAGGTCGAGAGACTCAACGACCTGATGGCCGATTTGATCGACGTCGCCGAACTCGACATGGGCCATCGCAAGCTCACCCTGCAGAAGCTCCGCCCCATCCAGCTTCTGCAGGACGCCTTCGACCGCACGTCCGATGAAGCAAAGAAGAAGAACATCGAGATAGAAATCGTCTGCTTCGCCGATCTCCCACTCGTCATTGCCGATCGCCGGGCTGTGCGCAGCATCCTGGATAATCTGCTCAGCAATGCCGTTCGCTATACGCCAGAGGGCGGCACGATCCGCCTGGAAGCGGAAGAGAGCGGTACGGACAAGATTCAGTTCCTCGTACGCGACTCCGGTCGAGGCATCGAAGCGGAGCGTCTTCCAACGATCTTCGGGCGCTTCAACGCCTCCGCCGAGGAGGGTACCGGACTGGGCCTTGCACTGGTCCGGCGATTGGTGGAGTCGCTCGGCGGCCAGGTATCCGTGGAAAGCCGCCTAGGTCACGGCACCTCGTTCCGCTTTACCCTTCCGGTCGCAGCTGTGACCGCCAGCCGCCATCCTGTGGAGAATGGGTAACGATTGATGCCAGAGCTGCCAGCAGGAAAAGAGAGACAATCGCCCCAACCCGCCGACCCCTCAGTGGACCCATCGGTCGAGCCGGCTCTTCCGCTTGTTCCCGAGCCACGCGAGAGCCCCGAGCCAGGCAAGCTGCGCGTCTACCTGGGAGCAGCGCCGGGGGTGGGCAAAACATATCGCATGCTGCAGGATGCGAACCTGCTGCGCGATCAGGGTGCGGATATCGTCATCGGCCTGGTAGAGCCGCACGGACGTTCAGAGACCCGGGAACAGATCGGAAACCTCGAAATCATTCCTGAACGCGAGATCGCGTACCGCTCCGTCATACTGCACGAGATGGACCTCGATGCCATTCTGGCACGCAAGCCGGAGATCTGCCTTGTCGACGAGCTGGCGCATACCAATGTTCCCGGATCGACCAACCGCAAACGGTACGAGGACGTACTGGATCTGCTCGAAGCAGGCATCCATGTCTTCGCAACCGTCAATATCCAGCACCTGGAGACGCTGAACGACGCAGTCTCCCGCTCCGCAAACACCACCATCCGCGAAACGATTCCCGACAGCTTTCTGGCCCGCGCCAACGAGGTCATCAACGTGGACGTGACCGTGGAGGAGCTTCGAGCGAGACTGCGGCAGGGAAAAATCTATCCCGCGGATCGGGTGGAGCAATCGCTCTCCAACTTCTTCCGCAAGGGCAACTTGAATACGCTGCGGGAGCTCTCCCTGCGGACCACAGCCGAGCAGGTGGGAACACGCGCATCGGAGTATCGCCGGGTTCAGGGACTGGAGCAGGCCCCGATTCCAGAGAAGGTCATGGTGTGCCTCTCTACCCGGCCTGGCACGGAGCGCCTGCTGCGCGTCGGATCTCGGATCGCAGGCCGTCTGGCCACCAACTGGTACGCGGTATATGTGGAGTCCGACAGGCGCCCCAAGGACCCGGCGGCCCCTCAGCGGCTGGAAGAGATCCAGCGAATGGCGCGCGATCTGGGCGCGAATGTCATAACGCTGAAAAGCAGAAATGTCTCCGACGCGCTGATCCAATTTGCGCAGCGGGAGAACATCTCGCACGTCGTCTTTGGCCAGTCGGCGCGATCGCGCCTCGATATCCTGCTGCGCGGCTCGGTGCTCAACCGTTTTCTCGCAGAGGTTCGAGACATCACCGTCCAGGTCGTCCCGATGAGCAAGGTGGTCCCGGCGAGCAAGCAGAGCAAGCCCAGATAATCGTTGCTCCCCCCGTGGTGGCCTCGATCAGATTATCTTTCGCTCCAGCGCACGCCGCGAAATCCGGTCGCTGCCGGCGCGGTCGTGCTGCGCACCCAATTCGCCAGCGCCAGGAAGTCCTCTGCTACCGGAGAATTCGGAGCGTAATCCACAACCGTCATACCTTCCGCCAGAGCCTCGCTGACCGCCGCGCTGCGCCGCAGCACAAACGGCAGCAGACGATCCCCCAGTTCTTCCCGCAACACTTCGCGAACGTCCAGGTGCAGCGGCAGAGACGCATCAAAGTGGCTCAACAGGAAAAAAGGCTGCACCGGAGGCGCGTCTCCATCCGCGTAACGACGGAAGAAGGCATCCAGCACGCTCAGACTCACCACCGAATTCATATCCGGCGTGATCGGCACCACAAGCGTAGGCGCCAGATGCAGAAAGCTGCGAAGCAGCGGTCCGGACGCCGTCGCCAGATCGACCAGGACACGGTTGCTCCCCCGCCCGAAGCGGCGAAGATCGGCCACCAGGCTGTCCTCCGCCGGCCCTTCCCCAGTGCTGCCCTGATGCTCCACCAAATGGATGGGTACATCGGTGCTGCCCCCTGGCGGCGAAAAAGTACGCACCTGTCCCGGGTGTAACTCCCGCGCGCCAAAGTAAAACGGCAACGGGCTATAGGAGGCGGCATCCACAAGCAGCACGCGCTCCCCATACCCGGAGAGGGCCCGGCCCAGAGTCGCAACGATGCTGGTCTTGCCAACTCCCCCGGCCAGAGAAAAGACGCCGAGGTAAGGAACGTGAGCTTCTCTTTCCGGGACGGGAGTACTCGCCGCCTCATCGCCGCCCGCATTCAAGACGCCCTTCAGCGCAAACCATCGCGACGCCACGCGTTCCCGCGATTGTTGCAGCGGCTCCGTGGAAGCCGCCGAGCCACTCATGGCCACGGAGCCATTCACTGGCATCGAAGCATTCCCTGATCCAGACACATTTGTCAGTCCGGCACGGCTGCCATGCACCCAGGCTGGCTCTTCCAGCGGGATCTCACTCTCCCCATCGCGGATATCGTTCCCGTGAAATGCCGAGGCCCGGGCCTGCAACCCCGAAGAGAGTGATTCGGGATTCATCGCTTCCAGCCGCACAGCTTCCTGCGGCGAGCCTCGCTGCTCCGTCCCCGCACGATCGCCAATGTACCTTTCGTCGCGCTCATAGAGGCTGCGATACTTCCCCGGCTCAAGATTGGCCCACGGGAGTCCGGTTGCATGCTCGGGTTTGGTGTGTGCGCCGTTGCTCTTGTCATCCGTCATGCAGATTCTCCAGCACGTGGCGTTCCACTCCCGAAGCCAAGCCTCCGGTATCCCTCATAAATAAAACGTAAAAATCAACTTAGCCCTCCCAATCGTGCGACGCAATGATACCGCTGCGTTCTCCTCTGTGGCACTTTCGGGGTATGCCGCCCTTCTCCTCTCCCCGCGACAGGCTGCCGCCCCTATTCCGGGGACGGAGCGGTCCACCCTGTGTTAATTTGGAATTGGAAGTCCATGGTGAGAGCTCGTAGCTCAGCTGGTAGAGCATCGCCCTTTTAAGGCGCTGGTCCTGGGTTCGAATCCCAGCGAGCTCACCACAAACTTCCAAGTCCCTCCTTCTAAACCCCTCGCCGCCATCCTCCCGGATCGCGTTCCAGGCTCCATTCCCTGGGTCACTCCATCAAGCTCGTACCGCCTACCTCAGCGTGAAATGCAGGTCCGGCAGCACCCTCAACCTCTCTGCGGCTCCCTCCGGCGTGATGTCCCGCTGCGGCATACCCAGCATCTCAAAGCCGACCATGAACTTCTTCACTGTCGCCGATCGTAGAAGCGGCGGATAAAAGTGTCCGTGGAAGTGCCACTCCGCATGCTCCTTGCCATCGGTGGGTGTCTGGTGAAAGCCCATGGTGTAAGGAAAGCTGGTCTCAAAGAGGTTGTCATAGCGCGTCGTCAACTGCTTCAGGATGGCGGCCAGCGAGCTGCGCTGACGGTCACTGAAGTCCGCCAGGGACCCCACGTGCTGCTTTGCCAGCAGAAGCGTCTCAAACGGCCACACCGCCCACCACGGAACCACTGCCAGAAAGTCGTCATTCTCACAGACAATCCGCGAAGCCTCGGATTTTTCAACCGCGAGGTAGTCGCATAGCATGCAGCTTCCGTGGCTCCTCTGGTACTCGATTAGAGAGTCGGTTTCCGTCGCCGGCTCGTCGGGAATATGCTCCGTAGCCCAGATCTGGCAGTGGGGATGAGGGTTGCTGGCGCCCATCATCGCGCCGCGATTCTCAAATATCTGGACATGGCTGATGGCTGGATTGCTGCCCAGCTCCTGATATTGCTCGGTCCAGGCGTCTACTACCCGGCGGATATCTCCCAGCTCCATGCGGGCCAGCGTGAGTCCATGATCCGGGTGGAAGCACAGCACCCGGCAGCGCCCCCGCTCGCTCTCGGCCAGCAGCAGCTCAGGCCGCGTGGACACACCGGGATCCGGGGAATCCGGCAGCAAAGCCGCGTAGTCGTTATCGAAGGAAAAGACACCCTGGTAGGCCGGATTCTTCTTGCCTCCTGCGCGCTCGTTTCCGGGGCAAAGGTAGCATTTGGGGTCGTAATGGATGTCAGGAAAGCCGGACGACGGATTTACTTCTCCCTGCCACGGGCGTTGGGTGCGATGCGGCGAGACCAGCACCCACTGGCGGCGAAGAGGGTTGTAGCGTCGATGCGGAAATTGCCAGGTGGAATCAGACATGGATACAGTTTTTCTCTTTCTTTGGGCAGGAGCCCTGTCAGGCGGCTGTTACACCGCGCAAAAGTTTTCCAGAAATTGACGGCCGTAGTCTTCGAGCAGGCCCCGGACACGCTCCGGGTCGGGCGACTGAACAATCAGGCCGGCATGGTGATGTTTTTCCACCCGGTAGACAATCTCCGGAGCCGTGAAGGCGGAAGTATCCGGCTCATCGGTTCGTGCCAGGCACAGGATGCTGCCGGCATAATCGCCATGAAGCCGCGGCGGCCGGTAGATCTCTCCGCGCAGGTGGGCGATCTCGATGCGAGCCCACTCCCTCCACAGATTAACTCCCGTCGCGTACTGCACCAGGTCAGCCGCAAACGAGCCACCCACGCGAGCCGCAGCCTCCAGAAAGTAGTATCGGCCATCCTGCTCGGAACGAATGTATTCGGCATGCGTGACCCCGCGAACCATGTTCAAGGCCGGAATCACCCTGCTGTTCAGTTCGCGCAATGCAGCCGAGTCCGGCGAGGCGCGATCGATGGTGGCCGTGGTGAATACGCCGGTTTCCTCAAGCGGTGGCCTCCCGCAGCGGTGTACCTCCGAGAAAACAACCCTTCGTTCGCTGGTTATGGACTCCACGTGAAAGATGGCGCCGGGAACAAATCGCTCCAGCAGGTAATCGCTCTGCCGGTCTCCCAGCACATCCAGCGTGCGCCAGAGCTGCTCAGATTCCTGGATCTTGCGAATTCCGATCGCCGAGGGCTCCCAGCGCGGCTTCAGCATCCAGGGCGCGGGAACAGCGGCCATGTAGGCCCGCAGGTCGTCGTAGTTGAGGATGGCTGTGAACTCCGGGACCAGGAAGCCGGACCGCTTGGCCTCCGAATGCATCGTCAGCTTGTCGCGGAAATGTCCTGTCGTAGAGATGCCCATGCCGGGAACACGCATGTGCTCCCGTAGCGCGGCGACGTTCTGCAGGTTGAACTCGTCCAGCGAGATGATGCGGTCGAATCGGCGGCTCCGGGCCAGATAGGTGACCGTGTTCTTCAACTGCTCGTAGGTCAGGCCCTCCGGCATGGTCAGGAGCTCGTCGAGGATCTCCCGCGGCCAATCGCCATGAGCCAGCTTATCCAGGGTGAGCAGCGTTACTCCGCAACCGAGACGGGCTGCCTCCCGCAGGAAGTCCCCGCCCTTCTCGCAGCTCGCGATACAAAGAATCAGTTCCTTACGATCCATAGCCATCGGACGCTCTCATGCTGAAGTCCACAACAGGCTGCTAGCTTTCCCTCTGTGCCGTTGCGATAGTTCTACCATAAGATCGCTGGGTAGCTTGAGAATCAAGATCGCTGGGTAGCTTTGAGAATCCCGGCATAGCCGGCGGCACGAATCCGTGCAGGTGGAGAAAGGGTTTAGGGGAAGCATGCTCTCGGCATGGAACATTACAGAATTGCAGGACGAGTACACACGCCTGTGGCACCAGCACACTGAGGCTCTGCCAGCCGAGTCGCGGGATGAGTTTTTGCAGGTGGTGGCGGCGCAGCATCTTGCCAATTTTGAGTTATGGCATGAGGAAGACAAGGCCCGTGCCCCGGGGGCGAGCGATCATGAGGTGGCCGAGGTCAAGCGATCGATTGACCGCCTCAACCAGCGCCGCAACGATCTGGCCGAGCGTTGTGACACCATGCTGATGGACTGGCTCTCCTCCCGCGGACTTCCCGCTCCCGAGGCCGAGCTGCACTCGGAGACCCCAGGATTGATCATCGATCGACTCTCCATCCTTGCGCTCAAGCTGTTTCACACCCAGGAGGAGATCGTGCGGCAGGAAGCGCCCCCTGGACACGCGGCGCGCAACCGCCAACGCCTGCATATTCTGTCGGACCAGCGAAGCGATCTGGCCGAATGTCTCGATCGGCTGTGGCAGCAGGTGCTGGCCGGTCAGCGCCGCATCAAGCTTTACCGTCAGATGAAGATGTACAACGACCCAACGCTGAACCCTGTACTCTATGGCAGGAAGTGAACGCGGCCTCACCGCGTTGAACCACTGTAAATTCAGGCGGAATCAACGGCTTCATGCCCTCACATCCGTTGCGGGAAATTGCGAGTGGTTGACGACAGACGCGGTTCTGCGTATAAAAACGATTTCAACGGGAAAGCAATTTTCAGGCGGCACTCGGAATCGCATTAGCTTCCCGTGCTTTGCTCAAGAGAATGGCCAGGGGCCTGGCTCCGGGCGCTTTACGGACAAGGAAATTTTCGTTATGCAAGAAGCACGTCATGGGAATGGCACTCGTCGCACACCCCGCCCAGCAGCGGGAAAGCCTCAAGCCGAAGGCAGCCCTGTCCATCACCCGCTGCCGCAAAAGGCCATGCATGACTACCAGTCGGGTCTGCAGTGGATGCAACAAGGCAAGTTCGAGAAGGCCAGAGTTCTCTTTCAAAAGCTTGTGGACTCTGGCCCGCCGGAACTTGGGGAAAGGGCGCGCGTGTATTTAGTCGCCTGTGAGCGAAACGCTCGCGAATCCAAACTCACCTTTGGGAATACGGGCGAGCAGTACGACTACGCGATCTCCTTGCTCAACACGGGGTACTATGAAGAGGCGCGGGAGCAGTTCGAGGATATTCTCCGCACCGACTCTGCGGCCGACTATGCGCACTACGGGCTGGCGATACTTCACAGCATGACTGGACAGGGCGAGGGTTGTCTCGATCATCTGGCGAAAGCAATTGAGTTGAACTCCCAGAACCGCATCCAGGCCCGCAGCGACTCTGATTTTCAGGACATGGCGGATGACCCTCGATTCACCGAGCTCCTCTACCCCGAGATCTCCTGACCAAACTTCGCCGGGAGCTGGCTCCCTGCAGAATGCTGGATCCATGACCGTCAATACAGCCATACAATGCGGCTCCGGGAAGCTTTCTACCTCGGGGACAGCCGATCTGACTTTGGAAACGCTCGCGGAGAGCGCGCATACATCCGCGCTACGGGTGGTCGCCATGGGCGGCGGAACCGGCCTTTCGACCTTGCTGCGCGGCCTGAAGTGGTACGTAGCCTCTCCTTCGCCGGCTACGGCTGGCTCACCGGCGGCTCAGCCGCACGGCGACTGCCCTCCTCTGATCAGCGATCTGGCGGCTGTCGTGACGGTTACCGACGACGGCGGTTCCAGCGGGCGCCTGCGCAAGGACTTCAACATCCTGCCCCCCGGCGACCTGCGCAATTGCATGGTGGCGCTCTCGGAAGATGAAACCCTCCTCACCCGGCTCTTCTGCCACCGTTTCCGCAGCGGCGAGGGGCTGGAGGGGCATAGTTTTGGCAATCTCTTCGTTGCCGCTCTGGCTGAGATTACGGGCGACTTCGCACAGGCGATCAAGCTCTCCTCGCAGGTGCTGGCCACACGCGGGCACATCTATCCGGCGACCATCTCGAACGTCAGCCTGAGCGCACGCATGGACGATGGCTCGGTGGTGCATGGAGAGACCAACATTACCGCCAGCAAACACCGCATCGCGCAGCTCATTCTGGAACCGGCAGACGCCGTGCCGCTGCCCGAGACGCTGGACGCCCTTGCGCGAGCGGACCTCATCACCATCGGTCCCGGATCTCTCTACACCAGCCTGATCACCAATCTTCTGGTCAAGGGCATTCCGGAGGCTCTGGCGGCTGCTCGCGGAACCCGCGTCTACGTCTGCAATCTGATGACACAGGCCAACGAGAGCCTGAATCTGACCGCCTCCCAGCACATCGAGCGCATCTACGAGCACACGGGTGGTCCCATCTTCGACTACGTTCTGGTGAATACGGCTCCCGTATCCGAAGAGCTGCGGACCCGCTACGCCAGCGAAGGTGCAGCCCCGATTGAGGCCGACATCGATCGCATCGAAGCCCTGGGAGTACGCGTAATCGTGGGCGACTTTGCCGCCGAGGGAAGCGTTCTTCGCCATGACGCCGACTGCGTCGCCCGCACCCTGATGCAGATTGGAATTGCGAGTCAGGCCCGCAGGAGTGCTGACTAGGGTCTGCTAACTTGCCTTAGTTTGCTGCGCTGGCGGTTCGTTTGAGCTGTCCGCAGGCCGCATAGATGTCGCGCCCGCGTGGCCGCCGGATGAAGGCTGGAATGCCACTCTGCACCAGTTTTGCCTGGAACTGCTCCACGTCTTCCGGTTTCGGCATGTGAAATTCAACTCCCGGCCCCGGATTCCAGACGATCAGATTCACTTTCGCAGGGAGATTGGCGCGACGCAGCAGCGATACCACCTCGGCCGCATGCTCGCGCGTATCGTTGATGCCTCCCAGCAGCACATACTCGAAGGTCACCTTCTCCCGGGCCCGCAGCGGAACCCGGCGAACCGCGTCGAAAACATTGTCAATACTCCACTTACGAGTCACCGGCATAATGTGCTCGCGCACCTGGTCATTCGATGCGTTGAGCGAAATGGCCAGCTTCGGGCGCACCGGCTCGGCTGCAAACCGCTCAATCCCCGGCACGATTCCCGAAGTAGAAACCGTCATTCGCGACTCGGCAATCCCCACCTCACCCACCAACAGCCTGACTGCGTCCATGAACGCGTCGTAGTTCAGGAATGGCTCGCCCATGCCCATGAAAACAAGGTTGATGCGGTCGCGCCCTACGCGCGCCTGCTGCTGTTTGAGCACAGCTACCACCTGCCCCGCAATCTCCCCGGCGGTCAGGTTCCGCTGCAGACCAAGCCGAGCCGTCAGGCAGAACTGGCAGTTGACGGCACAACCTATCTGGCTGGAAACACAGATAGTTGCGCGATGATGGCCTTCCTCCGCCTCGTTTGCCTCCGAGCCGTCTCCCTCTTCGCCGCCATCGCCCTCGGGCATCCAAACTGTCTCGACCGTCTGCCCGTCGCCACAGGCGATCAGGTAGCGCTCCGTGCCGTCGGTCGAGCGGAAGGTCTCCTGAATTTTCGGCAGACCCACACAATACCCTGCCGCGACTAGCCCTTCACGCAGCTCTTTCGGTAAAGTAGAGATATCGCTCAGATCGGTGGACCACTGGCGATACAGGGCCTCGGAGAGTTGCCGCGCACGATACGCCGGTTGGCCGAGCTTCTCCATCAGAGCCGCAAGTTGCTCATTTGAAAGACCAAAAAGTGCCTGCTCCTTAGGGCTCCCCGGCGCGTCTAATAATTGAACGTATTTGTCCCTGCCCGGCGTCATTTCCGCATCCTGAGTCGTTTCGACGAGCATAGCACTGTCCCCGGCGGGTAGAGTTCTGGCCGCCGCAAGCAGCCACCAAAAAGAAAGAAGTACATGGTTCAAAATCGCAATATTCGCCAGACTGTTCTCCCCAACGGCCTTACCATCCTCACCGAGCGCATGGAACATGTGCGCTCCGTAGCCATGGGCGTCTGGATCAAAGCCGGATCGCGCCATGAAACCGCCGAGGTCAATGGCGTCTCCCACTTTGTGGAGCACATGGTCTTCAAAGGCACCCGCTCCCGCTCCGCGCAGCGCATCGCGCGCGAGGTGGACGCTATCGGCGGCAACCTCGATGCCTTTACGGGCAAGGAATCCATCTGCTTCAACATCAAAGTGCTGGATGAGCACGTCGCTTCGGCGCTCGATGTTTTGTCAGACATGGTCATCAACCCCGTCTTCTCCAACGACGACATCCAGCGCGAACGAGGCGTGATTCTCGAAGAGATCAAGATCGATGAGGATAATCCCGACTACCTGGTTTCCGAGATCTTCACCCAGAACTTCTGGAAGGATCACCCGCTGGGCAAGCCGATCCTGGGCACCCGCGAAACCGTGAAGCACTTTGAGCAGCAAACCCTCTTCGGCTACTATGGCGAGCGCTTTCGCGGCGGGAACATCATTTTTTCCGCAGCGGGCAATCTGGAGCATGACGCCTTTGTCGAAAAGGTGATTCAGCGCTTCCAGGGGCTGCCCGGGGGCGTAAGCGACGGCCTGGGCGAAAAGCCAAAGACAGCCTCGCGCATCATCCTGCGCAACAAGAAGGCGCTGGAGCAGGTTCAGCTCTGCCTCGGCGTGCCCTCTCCGCCGATCGCGCACGATCAGCGTTATGTCACGCTTGTTCTGAATACGATCCTGGGCGGCGGCATGAGCTCGCGGCTCTTCCAGACGATCCGCGAGGAGCGCGGCCTCGCCTACGCCATCTACAGCGACCTGAATCCCTATCTCGATACGGGCTCGCTCTGCATCTACGCGGGAACCCCAGCTTCGAAGGCGCTTGAGGTGATCGAGCTGATCATGGTCGAGTTTCGCCGGCTGAAGCAGGAGCGGCTGCCCGCCGACGAGCTGCGCCGCGCCAAGGATCAACTCAAGGGCAATATCCTGCTGGGGCTGGAGAGCTCTACCTCGCGCATGTCGAACCTGGCGCGCCAGGAGATGTACTTCCAATACTTCTTCAGCATGCAGGAGATTCTGGACATGGTGGAGAACGTGACCGCCGAACAGGTCATGTCGATGGCGCAATCCCTCTTCCGGCCCGAGGACGTCGCCGTGACTCTCCTTGGCCGCCTGGACGGACTGAAGCTGACGCGAAACCAACTGGTCTGCTAAGAAAAGCAGGGGAACAGGGAGGAAGGGATCGTTCTCTTCCCTGTTTCCCTGCTTCTCGTTTCCGCCGCATTTTCTGGCCTTCCCAGCCCTGCTTCGCGAGCGCAGCAGTTCACCTTTGCGTCTGGTTAGATTAGGATTGCCATCGGGCGGCTCTATCTCCAACACACCCGAGCCGCGCAAGGAAACGGAGAAAGATGAAACTCAGTTTCGCTCGAATGCTTGTCAGGGATTCCATCTCTTCCCCAACCCGGGAGAGCAGGCAGCACCGCATCAGCGGCTTCACCCTGATGGAATTGCTGATCGTCATGTCCATCATCCTCATCCTTATGCTGATCGCGATTCCGAATTTCAGCAGCATGAAGAGCCAGGCGAACGAGACATCGGCAATCCAGTCGCTGCGCGCCATCTACCAGGCACAGATTCAGTACCAGACCACCTATCCGGCAAACGGATTTGCCTGCTCGCTGTCCACTCTGGGCGGCACGGCCGGTTCCACCGCGCCCAGTTCGCAATCGGCGCAGGTTCTACAGGGAGATCTCGCCACCGGCAACAAGAGCGGCTACACCTTTGCCATCGTCAACTGCACCAAGGTGACGGTGAACAATCAGGACATGTACACCTCCTACGAAGCCACGGCTGTTCCCCAGGCCGTCGGCAAGACCGGGCATCGCGGCTTCTGCATCGATCAGGCAGGCGAGATCAAGGCTGACCCGGCAGGTGGAACCAATTGCACCGTACCGCTGCAATGACGCAAGTGACACAGACACGAGGCGCTTCGACTTTGAGGGCAATGCGCGAGCAGAAGCGGCGGCTCGCAGTTCTGCTGCTGTCCGGAGCGCTCGCCTTCCCGGCGACGGGGCTGGCTGGCGCGGTAAATCCCAGTGCCGCCAATCCGGTTAAAGGCACGGCCGAGGTATCCGTGCAGTCGCTCGCCGCCTCTGTCGACCACCACTACAACTCTCTCCGCAGCCTGCGGGTGGAGTTTTCGCAGCAGTACGCCGGTATGGGCATGAATCGCCACGAGAGCGGAACCCTGCTGCTGAAGAAGCCAGGCCGCATGCGTTGGATCTACAGCCAGCCAGCCGGAAAGCTCTTTGTGCTCGACGGCAAGTACGCCTATTTCTACGGCCCCGGCGATACCCAGGTGCAGCGAGTGGCCGCCAAACAGTTGGACGACCTGCGCTCTCCCTTGCGCTTTCTGCTGGGGCATACCCAGTTGGAGAAGGAACTGATCGGCTTGACGGCAACTCCCTCTGGCACAGGATACGTTTTGAGCGGAACTCCCAAGGGGATGGAGAAGCGCATCGAGCGGATGAGCCTGGAAGTGACTCCGGATGGAGTCATTCACGCCATGAAGATCGAAGAAGTGGATGGCGCCCTGACTACCTTCAAGCTCAGCGGGGAGCAGACGAATCCGCCAACCTCGGATGCGGAATTTGTCTTTCAAGCACCGAAGGGTGTACCGGTAGTCGAGGGCCTGCCGCCAGTCTAAAATTTTTGGAACCGGAATTCTGGAGCCGAATTCTGGAACTCCGGAATTTGCGAGTGCAGCCAACCTGCGCGCGTCCTGTCCCCGCGACGTTTGTAGCCTCTCCTGGCTCCTTTGCGTTATGTTCTCCGAGGGCTTTTGCCATGGACTGCGCCCGTATCCTGCTTGCTGCCGTTCTCGCCGCCGCTTCCCTGCCTGCCTGCGCGCAGTGGGAGATGCAGCAGTCGCACACGCAGGCGGACCTGCGCGGCATCCACGCCGCCGGCAATGGAGTGGCCTGGGCCAGCGGCAATCATGGCACCGTCCTGCGCACCGAAGACGGCGGTTATCTGTGGCAGGTCTGCTCCGTGCCTCCCGGCGCGGAGACGCTGGATTTTCGCAGCATCGTCGCCTGGGACGCGCAGACCGCAATGGTGATGTCCTCCGGACGCGGAGAGGAATCGCGCCTCTACAAGACCACCGACGGCTGCGTTACCTGGAAGCCGCTCTACACCAATCCCGACCCCAAGGGCTTCTGGGACGCGATTGCCTTTACCAGCAGGAAGCATGGCGTGATTCTCGGTGACCCAGTCGATGGCAGGTTCGTCATCTTCCGGACGGAAGACGGCGGGCTGCACTGGAGAAGAGTGGATGACCCCGCCCTGGCTGCGGATCCACACGGCGAGGGCGCCTTTGCCGCCAGCAATTCTTCCTACGTCGCCATCCCCTTCACCGGCAAGTACACCCTGGATACGCCGCTGGGAGCGGCTCTGGACTTCTTCGGTACGAGCGGACCCGGCGGCCCGCGCGTCTTTTATTTGGCAATGCGAGATAAAGAATCCCCGGCAAAAAACTTGTCAAAAAACTCGGCAAGAGGCTCAAAGACGGCCCGTGCGAAGACGGCGGAGCCGAAGGTGTCCCTGAGATGGATGAGCGCAGCGGTTCCCATGGCGAAGACTGCGCCCTCGATGGGCATCTTCTCCCTGGCCTTTCGCGACGCCTCCAGCGGCGTTGCCGTTGGAGGAGATTACCTGCAGCCCGGCGAAAGCTCTGGCACCGCAGCGTTTACCGTGGATAATGGCCAGACATGGACGAAGGCTGCGCGGCCTCCGCATGGCTACCGCTCCTCGGTTGCATGGAGCGCCGCAGACAACGCCTGGGTCGCCGTCGGGACCAATGGCGCAGACATAAGCCGCGACGACGGCAACACATGGCAGCCCACAGTGATCGCAGCCGATGGCGGCCCGTGGAATGCGCTGGGCCTGCCCTGGGTCGTCGGTCCCAAAGGCCGGATCGCGAAGCTGATATCGTTGAAATAATAAGTGCCCGAAAGCATGCCGCGCTGCAGGAGCAGGCGGCAGAACCACAACCACCAACTGGAGAATCGCTGGAAACACTTCGGCAGGGGAACGATGGCGGAGTTTGTCATTAAGCTGGCGGATGAACGAGGCAGGATCTCGGAGCAGATTCAGGCTGCCTCGTCTGCGGAGGAGCTGAGGCAGCGCTTCACGCAGTCGGGCTACTTCGTCTACTCGGTGCGCCCCCATGGCTTCGCCTCCAACCTGCGGAAGAAGGTCAAGCTCGAAACCTTCCTCATCTTTAACCAGCAATTCCTCACCCTCATCCGCGCCGGAATGCCCATCCTCGGCTCCCTGGATATGCTGGCCAGCGGACAGAAGAACGCAACCTTCGCTGCCCAGCTCCACGACGTCACCACCCGCGTACGCACCGGCGAGTCGCTTTCCGGAGCCTTTACGGCGCAGGGTGGCTTTCCGCTCATCTACACCACGACGATTCTCGCTGGCGAGCGCAGCGGCAATCTGGAAGAAGTGCTTGGCCGGTATCTCGCCTTCCAGCGCATCTCGCTGACCTTCCGCAAGAAGCTGCAGGCATCGCTCATTTATCCGGCGCTGCTTATCTGCATCGTCATCGGCCTGTTCATCTTCCTGATCAGCTTCGTGGTCCCGCGCTTCGCCACCCTCTACGACCAGATCGGCACCAAGCTGCCCGCCCTGACGATGATGCTGCTGGCGGTGGGCACCCATGCGCAGAGATACCTCCTTTACGTGCTGCCAGTCGTAGCCGCGGTGGGCTACCTGCTCTATCGCTGGAGCAAGACGCCCAGCGGAGCCGACAGCATCGATGGCATCCGCATTCAGCTTCCCGTCTTCGGGAAGATCTGGATCAAATACCAGGTGGCGCTCTTCGCCCGCACCCTTTCCACCCTGCTCACAGGCGGATTGCCCCTGGTTCCCTCGCTGGAGACGGCGGCGCGCAGCATTTCGAGCGGACGCATCGCCAAGGCCGTCTTTTCTTCAGTGACCAGCGTGCGAGAAGGCACCGGGCTGGCCAAGAGCCTGCGCGGAACCAAGGTCTTCCCCGAGTTATCGGTCGAGATGATCGAGGTAGGCGAGTCCACCGGCGCATTGCCGCAAATGCTCAACTCCGTCGCCGAGTTTTTTGAGGAGGACGTGCAGACCGCGCTCACCGCATCGCTCGCTTTGATCGAACCCGCCATCCTGATTGTGATGGGCGTGGTTGTTGTCGTTATTTTGATTGCGCTCTACCTGCCCATCTTCTCGCTGGGGCAGGCAAGCAGCGTCGGAAGGTAGGAGCCATGGCAGATACGCCCATCGCGTTGCCCATCGAATTCGACGAACCGGCTCATGCGCAGTCGCTCGCCCGGCGTTACCGGTGCGATTTCGTCGACCTCAAGAATTTCCGCATCCAGCATGACCTCTTCCGCACCGTGCCAGTGGACATGATGTTCCGGTACAATTTTGTTCCCCTGGAGCAAAAGGAAGATCACCTTGTCATTGCGGTCAGCGACCCCAGCCGCCTGATGACCATTGATGAGATTTCGGGCCTGCTGGGCCAGCGCGTTGTCACCTGCGTCGCAACGCTAAGCCAGATCACCGACCTGCTGAAGAAAACCGAGCAGTCGCAGCGCGTGCTGGACGAGGCTACCGAAGGATTGACCTTCGACGTCCTCCCGGAAGAGAATGCCGACGAGAACATCTCGATTGAGAAGCTCACGTCGGAAGAAGACATCAGCCCCATCATCCGGCTGGTGGACACCACCATCTTTACCGCACTCGAACGCCGCGCCTCCGACATCCATATCGAGACCTACGATGATTCCCTGATCATCAAGTACCGCATCGACGGCGTGCTGCAGGCGGCCATGGCGCCGATCGCGCGCGAACATCATTCGACGATCCTTTCGCGCATCAAGGTGATGAGCGAGCTCGATATCGCAGAGCGCCGCGTGCCTCAGGATGGCCGCTTCCGCGTGCGCTACAAGGGCCGCCTTATCGACTTCCGCGTATCCATCATGCCGACGGTGCATGGCGAGAACGCCGTGCTGCGCGTACTCGACAAGGAATCGATGAGCGAGAAGTTCCACAAGCTCACGCTGGATGTGGTGGGCTTTGGCGAAGACGATATTCGCCGCTTCCGCCGCTACATTCGCGAGCCGTACGGCATGGTGCTGGTCACCGGACCCACCGGCTCCGGCAAAACCACGACGCTCTACGCCGCGCTCAATGAGATTAAGAGCGACGAAGACAAGATCATCACCATCGAAGATCCGGTCGAGTACCAGATTCGCGGTATTACGCAGATTCCGGTGAACGAGAAGAAGGGCCTCACCTTCGCCCGCGGCCTGCGCTCCATCCTCCGCCACGACCCGGACAAGATTCTGGTCGGCGAGATCCGCGATACGGAGACGGCGCAGATTGCGATCCAGTCCGCGCTCACGGGGCACCTTGTCTTTACCACGGTGCACGCAAATAATGTGGTCGATGTGATTGGGCGATTCCTCAACATGGGCGTCGAGCCCTATAACTTTGTCTCGGCACTCAACTGCATCCTTGCCCAGAGGCTGGTGCGCACCATCTGCGAATACTGCGACAGGCCCGTCCGCCATGACCGGGATTTTCTTACCGCCAGCGGGCTGGACTACGACGAGTGGAAGGACTTTGAATTTCACGAGGGCATCGGCTGCATCGAGTGTGGCGGCACCGGCTATCGAGGACGAACCGCGATCCACGAGCTGCTCGACCTTACCGACTCGATCCGCGAACTGATTCTTGAGAAGAAGCCAAGCTCGGAGATTCGCCGCGCCGCCCAGGCCGAGGGCATGAACTTCCTGCGTGAGTCCGCATTGCAGCGAGTTCGGGCAGGACTGACTACACTGAAGGAGATCAACAAAGTCACCTTCATCGAGGCGAGCCGATAGTGGCGAACATCCTGCGTTTCCTTGCGCCAAACTCTGCCGTGACGCTGCGCCCCCGTCTGGCCTGCGAGATCCTGCCGGAAGGTGTCGTTGCCGCACGCCGGGAGGGCTCTGTGGAGGACAGCGTCCTGGCCACCTACGCACCGCTTGCCCCCGGTTCAGCTACAGCGGCGCTCCATACCCCGAATCTAGCCAACCGGCAGGCCGTGGTTGCCTCCCTTCGCAAGGCGTTGGACGAGGTAGCCTCCCGCGACCGGCATCTCACGCTCGTGATACCGGATGCCGCCGTACGTGTGCTGATTCTTGACTTTGACACGCTGCCGTCGAAGGCCGCCGAAGTATTGCCGGTGATTCGCTTTCGCCTGCGCAAGCTGGTGCCTTTCGAAGTAGAGCATGCATCGATCAGCTACCAGGTGGTAAGTGCAGCGGATGCATCGCTGGTTCGCGTTCTGGTCGCGATCATGCCGCAGGACGTGCTCGCGGAATACGAATCAGCGGTTAGCGAGGCGGGATATGAGCCGGGCGTGGTGCTCTCCAGCAGCCTGGCCGCGGCGGCTGCCGTCTCCTCCAGCGAGCCCGCACTCGTCCTGAACCGTAACGGCAACACCGTGACCACCGTTATCACCGTTGCCGACGACATTTTGCTGCACCGCACGCTGGAGTTGCCTGCCGTGGAGAGTGAGGCGGTATCTGAGTTGCAACGAACCGTCAGCGTAGCAATGGCATACTTTGAAGACGCGCTGCACACCAGGCCACAAAGCCTGTTCTATGCCGGGCCGGGTGGCGCTCCGGCCTTGGCTCCGATGGTGGAGGAGGAAGGACTTCGGGTGCGCGATCTGGTTCCTGCGCCCGCAACCGGAGCCACCAGCGCGGTGCCGAAGGGCCTGTTGTCCGGAGTTGTGGGTGCGCTTTCGAACTAAGTGTTGGCCTGCTCCACGAGGAGCAGGAGTGGATGTGTCAGGAGCAAGAGGCGTGGGGTATTCGGAAGTGATGAACGACGAACGGCAGAATGGGTTCTAGATGCGCATAACCCTCAATCTCGCGTCACGGCCCTTCATCGAGCTGCGGCCCCTCTACTCCCGCCTGCGCCTGTGGATGGTGCTGCTGGCGCTGGCTGCCATTCCCCTGTGGCTGCTGCTGCGCGTGGAAGAGCGGCGGTCCGCCGAGGCGCAAGCACAACAGAACGTCCTCACCAGCAACATGCAGAAGCTGCGGCAGGAGCAGCAGTCTTACCGGCAGCAGATGCAGCAGCCGGCAAACGCCGCCGTGCTCACGCAATCGGAGTTTCTCAACCAGATCTATAAGCGCAAGTCTTTTTCCTGGACTGCCGTAATGATGGATCTCGAGACGGTTCTGCCGGCAGGTGTCCAGGTCATGAATCTGGAGCCGATCACCGCCCCGGATGGGCATGTGACGATCCGCATGCGCGTCAGCGGACAGCGAGACCGCGCCGTGGAGCTGGTTCGCAACCTGGAGCACTCGCGCCGCTTCCAGTCTCCGCGGCTGGCAGGAGAAACCGCCGAGACAACTGGCGCCGCCAGTCAAGCGGCCCTGCAACCGGTAAGCGCCTCCAGCGGCGTCAGCTTTGACGTCCTGGCGGACTACAATCCGTTGTCTCGCAGCGTCAGCAAGGCGCAGAGTGCGGATCACGCATCTTCTCAGGAGCAGGCGGCCACTTCATCAGCGAATCCTGCTTCATCAGCGAAATCTGCTTCCGCGTCATCCGCCACGCGACGCCCCCGCGGAGGTGCACGATGAAATTGCGTTTGCCTGAAAACGTGCTGACGGGGCTCAACCTGCATATCGCGGGAGTGGTACTGCTAGCCGCGCTCAATCTCTTCCTGGCCGCAAGGCTGGCTCTTGCATGGCACAATGCCAACGCGCAGCGACCCGAGGTGGTGCAGGAGCAGCAACTCGCCTACAAAACGCTGGAACTGCAGACCGCTCCCCTGCGCGGCCTGTCAGGGAAGGTGGAGCAGGCGCGCAGCGATGCCGATAAGTTCTACGCGCAACGGATTCCTGCCACCTACTCCTCCATTGCGGCGGAGCTGGGGTCGCTGGCGGTGAAGAACGGCATCCGCCTCACGCGGGTTCAGTACACACAGACCCCGGCGCTCGCAGGGCTGGCGGAGATTCGCATGGATGCCTCGCTCAGCGGAGAGTATCCCGGGCTTATGCGGTTCATCAACGGACTGGAACGGGACAAGAGCTTCTTCCTCATTAGCGGGCTGACGTTGACCGGACAACAGGGCGGAGTGGTGAACCTGCGCCTGCGCGTGATTACCTATCTGCGCGCAGCCGATGCCGTCGCTGTGCCTGTTGCGGAGGCGAAATAGTATGGCTCTGCGCATGGGAGCGGAAGATAAGAAGAAAGTCGCCATCGCCGGAGTGCTGGGCGTGATCGTGCTCATTCTCGGCGGCAGAACGCTGATGGATACCTTCAGCACCCCGGCGCCCGCGCCGGTTCCGCCTGCCGTGGTAACGACGCAGCAGGCACCTGCCAACGCTGGCGGTACGGGGGGCAGCACAGTGAGCCCAGGCCATCCCGCGACGAAGCTTGCCTCCACAAATCTTGATCCGACACTGCATCCGGAGTGGATGGCAGCGACCGAATCCATGACCTACTCCGGGACGGGCCGTAACATCTTTTCGCAGCTCTCCGCCCCGGCGGCGATTGAGAAGCCCAAAGCCTCCGCCAGGCCCGTGAAAGTCGTGAATGCAGGCCCACCCCCACCCCCTCCTCCTCCGCCGATTGACCTGAAGTTTTTCGGTTTTTCCGCGACGAAGAGTGGCTTGCATAAGGCATTTCTGCTGCATGGAGAAGACGTCTTTATTGCCGCGGAAGGCGACGTAGTGGACCGCCGCTATCGAGTGGTCAAGATTCTCCCCTTCTCCGTGCAAGTGGAGGACCTGCCTTACAGGAACACGCAGACGCTCCCCTTACTCAAGAATTAGCCGATGAACGAGGTTTTACGTCCAATTCATAGATGCTGAATCATCGTGCCAACCCGTCAACGACTCCGGCCTCTTCGCAAGGCATTGCCGAGGAGGGCTACATTCTGATCGGCGTCCTGGTGCTGGTGGCGCTGGTGCTCATCGCCCTGGCAGCCGCTGCGCCACGCGTCGCAACGGATCTGCAACGCGATAAAGAAGACGAGCTGATGCATCGCGGAATGCAGTACACCCGCGCGATTCGCCTCTACTACAGGAAATTCGGGCGATTCCCTTCGAATCTTGATCAGCTTGAAAATACCAATGAGATCCGCTTTCTACGGAAACGCTACAAGGATCCGGTATCGGGAAAGGACGAGTGGCGGCTCATCCACTTCGGAGAAGCGAAGGTCAAGCCGACAGGTCTCTTCGGGCAACCGTTTGCCAGTGTGGGTGCTGCTCCGGGAGCCTCCGCCACCGGTACGAGCACGCCGCAAACGGGCTTCATGAGCTCGACGTTCGGATCCTCATCGTCCTCATCCTTCGGGTCTTCGGGGACGGGGTTGGGCAACTCGCCAGGCCTGAGCTTCGGTCCGGGCACCGGCTCGCCATCGGATAGCAGTGGCGGCAGCGCCTTCGGGTCCTCCAGTCCAACGCCAACGGGAGGAACAGGTGCGACCGGCGAAGCAGGTTCCACCGGGTCTGCCACCTCGGGGATTGGCGGCAGCGGTATTGGCGGCCAGACATTCGGAGGAGGCGGCATTGTGGGCGTCTCCAGCACCAGCACCAAGGCATCCATTCGGGAGTTCAAGAAACAGAAGCACTACAACGAATGGGAGTTTGTCTACAACCCCCTGCAGGACCAGAACGGATTGGGCGGCCAGAACGGCACCGGCATCCAGCAACAACCGGGAGCCAACAATCCGAATAGCTCGTTTGGCTCAGGCACCACGGACCTAGGGACCAGCCCCATTGGCGGCGCAACATCGCCGACGCCGACGCCTGCCCCATCACCAGCCCCAACCCCACAGCAGTAGATCCCACACGCACCGCATAGATCCCGACGCTCGACGGTGCAACAGGAAAAGGCCCCGCCAGTTGTGGCGAGGCCTTTTTTGAATGCGCGGGATCAGATCCCTTGGAAATTCTACGCGCTGAAGGAAGATCCGCAGCCGCAGGTGCTCTTGACCTGTGGATTGTCGAACTTGAAGCCGGCAGCCTCCAGCGTTTCCACGTAGTCGACCGTGCAGCCCTTCAAATACATCAGCGAGGTCGCATCGACGAAGACCTTGAGATCTTCAAAGTTAAATACCTTATCCATCATCCCGCTCTCGTTCTCGAAGGACATGGAGTATTGGAAGCCGGAGCAACCGCCGCCTACTACGCCGATGCGGAGACCCGCTGGCAACGGATCCTGTGTCGCCATAATCTCGCGAACCTTGGCAATGGCGGAGGGCGTCATGTTCAGCGGTGCGGTCTGGGTGCTTTCAGCAGGTACGGGTGTGGTCGTGGTTGCCATTGTGTAGATCTCCCTCAATAAGAATCCGCTTTTAGTTTAACTCCCGCCGCAGCGGCACAACAAGCGGAGAAACCGTCTCTCCAGTGGATGCGGGTGCAAGCCGTTTCGACTCAGAGTCTTTTATCGCGCCGTGATCTGACTCGAAATTCGCTCATATTGAGACTCCGTCAAAATCCCCCGGACCACCAGGTCATGCGTCGATTCATAGGGCCTGGCCTTCACGATCTGCTCCGCTTTCGCCTTGCTGATCCCCGGCAACGACGCCACCTTTTCAACCGTCGCAGTGTTCAGGTCCAGGCGATCCGGATTGGTCTGCAGGCCCTCTTTTACGCCTGCGGCCACCGCATTCAGTTTGCGCTGCGCGTCCGCCGTAGCCTCTTTCGTCTTGGAAGCAGCTTCCTGGGCGCCCTCTTTGATCTTGACCGTAGCCTCAGCCGATTTCTGCTGGATCTCCCTGTCCTGCTGCTCCGCTGTTTTGGGCTTCTCCTGGCAGGCCCCAATTCCAAAGACCAGGGGAAGCAGCAGAGCTCCCGCTTGAAGTATTCGTAGATGTTTGGCGCGTAATCTCTTCATTTAGCGATCCTTACACTTAATCTAGCGGAGAGCGGCGGCCGCGTACATCAACCCCATAGAGAGATTGACAGGATCATCCTCAGGTTGCCCAATTTGGCCGTGTCGCAAAAAATAAATATGTGTTCACGTACCACTTTTTGGGGATAACATAATCCGCGGACGGCCCCATCTACTGCGGGCCTGGCGAATCTTGGCCATGCCCGTGGCGATGAGATCGGCTCAAAGCGGCACCTGAGGTGATGTATGAGCATCATTCCTCTTATGTGGGCCCTATGGGCAGGACTAACAACTCTCCTGTTGATTCTCCTGCTCTATCGCAGCAACCTCACGCGCTACGAAGAGGACCAGGTCTTTCTCGATGAATCTTCGGAGCACCATAACCAGGATAACCAGGCATTGCTGAGGAAGGTCAATCGCGTAACTCCCCTCGTGAAGATTGTTACGGTCTGCACCTGCGTGATGACAGCAGCGATTCTGGGGTTCTATGTGTGGGACGCTGTAAAGCAGTTCTACATGTAACCAGATGTAACCAAGGATACGGAACCAGCGGCAAGTATCCAGAGATTTCGCATCGCCGGGATTTCCCCTCCCGGCGATGCACAACTAGCTCGGAGTTCTACCAACCTCTGATTTTCAGAGGTTGCTAGCGTGTTGTCATTTCCCCAGATTCTGCCTTGAATCAGCTTAGTGAGCGGCCTCGATCGTGCCGTGCGTCACGACGTCCACGTCTACTTGTTTGCCCGCCTTCAGCACAAAGTTGCTGGGATCTTTCATTCCCCAGTCCACATAGGGAACCACAAAGTGAGTGGTGGCAGCGATCTTGTCTCCGTCCATCTGAACCTTCAGCCCCATGCGCAAGGCATGATCCGCACCGTGAATATTGAATGTGCCATCTACGGTCACATCCTGCATGCTGGCTGGCTTCGGCTCTCCTGCAATCTTTGCGGCGCGAAAGGATATCAGTGGATATCGATCGGTCTGCAGAACCTTCTTCTTCATCACCCCGTCGCGCATCGAGCTGCCGCTATCCCCGCTATCCGCATCCACCAGGAACTCGCCCTCCGCAAGGCCAACCGCCGGATCGAAGCTCATCTTTCCGGTCTTGAGCTTGAATGTCCCGTGGATGTTGTGCAGCGTGTCCGTCAACTTCCAGCGGATCTCCGTCTGCGCAGGATCCAGGCGAACCGTCATCTTTTGCGCATGCAACGCAGACCCAAAAGCAAGGAACAGCACGACAGCAGTCACAGGATAAAAATAGCGAGCAAAAGTTTTCATGGATCTAACCTTGGTCAAGTGTACAAGCAGCGCGGTTCTACGTGCGTGCCGCCGAGGGTACCAGCATTCTCCAGCCCAGGTGCAGCCCGTCCTGCCGGACGAACCGCGGCAACGACTCCGCTCCCATGTGAACCTCGAGCAGCCGGGAAAACAATGCCGGTTCGCTGGCCAGTACCCGCATGGCACGGTTGCGAAAGAGCGGCCACCGATCCATCAGCAGCATCATTCGAGCCATCGTCATAGGCAGGTGCAGAATCGCCGGATGCCCCGCAGCATAGTGGGAGAGGTTGCCAACCTCTATCGCATCCGCAAGCAGTTGTGCCTGGCGAAAGACCATCGCCAGGCCCTCGCCGGTGATGGCATCGGCCGAGCCGGAGGCATCGCCGATCAGGGCTACCCGATCTCGTGCCACGCATCGCAACCGGCGTGTTGTGGTAATGGCTCCCCGCTGCTGGCTGGTTGTGTCCTGCCCCCGCAGCGCTTCGCGCAGATATGGGATGGAGTCCACCACCTGAACCATTCGCACCTGCGGATCGCTGGCGATGGTTGCAACGCAGAGCTCCTCTTCTCCCACCGGCGTAACATAGGCCTGCCCGCACGCTCCCCAGTGAACCTCGACATTCTCGCTCCATGGCCGAACGCGAAAGTGGCGCCGGAAGCCGAAGCGTCTGCTGATGGTCGATCCAGCCTCCAGTCGAGCCCAGCGCCGCACGCCGGAGGCCTGGCCGTCGGCCCCGACAAGATATCCGTACGCGCAGGGCCTGCCGTCCACTTGCACCTCTCCGCGCTGGCGAAGTTCCACGTGGACGCCCCACCGCAATTGGACTCCCAGAGCCAGGGCGCGTTCGATCAGAGCCTCGTGAAGGCGCACCCTGCGAACTCCCAGGCCGGCACCGTTGGCGAACTGTGCGGTGACGCAGTCCGTCCGGCCGCTGTTGCGATTGGCAAAGTGAATGCCGCGAAATTCCTTTCCATCCGCGGGTCCCAGGCTGATTCCGAGGCTGGCTAATTCTCCGCGAGAATCCGGCATCAGCCCCTCTCCACAGGCCTTGTCGATCGGAGGGCGCAGGGCATCCACAACCACGACATCCACGCCCCTCTGTCGCAGCGCGATGGCAGCCGACAAGCCGGCGGGACCGCCGCCAACCACCAGCACCTCCGCACAGTTTGGAATCTGAGAGTCGCTCATCACCATTCCAGTAGCAGGATCTCCGCGCAAAAGCCCGGCCCCATGGCTGCAAGTACGCTGCGAGTTCCCTTTGCAGGACGCTTGTGCTTCATGACGCCATCCAGAACAGTCAGCACTGAGGCCGACGACAAATTGCCGATCCGGCGCAAGGACGCCCAGGAATCGTCAAGCGCATTCTCCGTCAATCCTAGTGCTTCGGCCGTCGCATCCAGAACCTTGGGGCCTCCGGTGTGCATAATCCAGGTTCCGATGTCGGAGCGCTTCAACCCCTGCGTTGCCAGAAAAGCGTCCACGTCCCGGCCGAGGTTCTCCCGGACCACGTTGGGAACATCGGGCGAGAGCACCAGGTTGAAACCTTTCTCCGAAATGTCCCAGCCCATGACCCGTTCCGTATTGGGGTAGAAGGAGGAGGTGCTGGCAACAATCTTCGGTCCCCGCAGCTTCGTTTCCTCGCCTGCTACCAGCACTGCCGCAGCGCCATCGCCGAAGAGGCCCGAACCGATCATGTTCGCCACGGTGAGGTCGTCCCGCTGCCAGGTAAGCGAGCACAGTTCCACACTGAGCAGGATCGCAACCTGGTCAGGATAGGCACGCACATAGTCCGCCGCACGGGCCAGGCCCGCCGCTCCCGCGACGCAGCCCAATCCGAAGATCGGATTGCGCTTGATATGCGGATTCAGGCTCATCTTATTGACCAGTCGTGCATCGATGGAGGGGCTGGCCACGCCGGTGACACTCACGAAGTAAAGAGCGCCCACGCGGTCCCGCCCTATGCCTGCCTGCTGCAGAACGCAATCGATCGCCTGCTCGCCAAGCTTCAGCGCCACCTCAATCCAGACATCGTTCGTTTTTCCCCAGGTATCCAGGGCGTAGTAGTCCTCCAATGGCCGCGCAAAATAGCGCCCATCTACACCAGTCCGCGAGAACAGGCGCTCCAGAACCGCCGCGTTCTCCATTCCCTTATCCCAGTACTTTTCCAGTGCCGCTACGACTTCCTGCTGCGTGAAGTAGTGTGGTGGAAACGCTGTAGCAGTGGCTGCAATGCGCATGTCCCTCTCGATCTTTCTTAACCCGATGAATCCTTCAGCATACGAGCACGGAGCAACCGCGACCTCCCGTGCGACCAATCGCGTTTCTTGCCATCAAACAACGGAAAACAGGAGCACAACCGAAAAACAGAACCGCAACTCATCCGGCCTGTCGCGGGCACAACTTTTTTAGATACTGGCCGCACGTCCCGCAAGTGCCAGTGCATCTTTCCAGAACTGGAGCGAGGAATGCACCGCATCCATTACTTCTACGATGGCTGTGACGAACGCATCCAGGCTCTCTTCGCTAGCATTCAGGGGTGGGGCTGCTTTCAACACCAGGAAATTATTCCCGCATATCTGGGTCAGGATTCCATGTTCCCGATAGAGGCGCATCACCAGCATCTGGCCGAACATCGCAGGGTGCACGCGTGTAAATGCCTCAAAGGAGAGCCGCAACGTGAGCGACCTGGGCGGAGCAAACACGATACCGGAGAAGAATCCGGCGCCGCGCACCTCCGCAACCATCTCGTAACCGGCAAGGGCCTCCCGCAGCCGCTGCCGAAACAGCTCGCCGAGTTCCATCGCGCGTTCGCCCAGAGCCTCGTCGTCGAGCACCTGCAAAGTGGCCAGTCCGGCGCGCATTGCCAGGCTATTTTCGCTGTAGGTGGAGGTGTGAACGATCGCCCGACGCAACGAGCCGTAGACACGCTCGTAGACTTCGTCGGTCATCAACACCGCGCCCGCCGGCACCAGTCCCCCGCTCATGGCTTTGGCCAGAATCACCATGTCCGGATCAAGCCCGTACTGCTGGCTCGCAAGAAACGTGCCGGCACGATAGAGGCCGGTCTGCACCTCGTCCATCACCAGCAGGGTTCCATATTTGCGGCAGAGTGCCTGGGCGCCCTCCAGATAGCCCTTCGGAGGCAGAACAATCCCGCCTTCTCCCTGGATCGGTTCGAGGAAGAGCGCGGCAAACTTTTTAGTCTTCAGCAGTTTTTCGAGCGTGGCGAGATCCCCGAAGTTGACGAACGAGACCTCGGGCAGAAGCGGGCCGAATCCATCCGACCAGAAGCCGTGATCCATCAGCGACAATGCGCCGCACGACAGGCCGTGGAATGCCGCCTTTGCCGCCAGCAAGCCATTTCTCCGCGTAAAGGCACGCGAAAACTTGATTGCCGTCTCCACGCCCTCGCTGCCGGAACTGCAGAAATACGCCTTATTCAGGCGGCCTCCGGCCTTGCGGCAGAGGACCTCCGCAAGCTCGCCCGCGGTCTCGGCCACATGACTCTGAAGCATCGATGGGCCGTTGCGATCCAGCTCGCGATGCAGCGCATCGAGGATCGCCGGATGATTATGCCCAACGTTGTACACGCAGTAGCCGGAGAGGAAGTCCAGGATGGTGCGTCCATCCTCGGTGAAGAGCTTCTCTCCGCGGCACTCGACGTACCGCGTATTCATTCCCAGCAGCTCGAGCAGCCGAACCCATTGCGGATTGACATGCGCGCCGTAATTCCCATTGGGATCTGCATTTCCTTTAGGATTTGCGCTCGGGGTCACCTGCTTGGAAGGCGAGGAGGGCGTCCGGGCTGCGGAGTTTGGCATGTGGATTCGGTTTCCCCCGTCTGAATAAATATATGTGACAACAAATATTTTGTAAGACGTTTGGATTTCGTCTTCGTCAACCGGTTTGGAGGAGAATCGATGGGATAATTTTGTGAGAACACCCGGGACGCGGCCATGCAAGGTATTGAGGCTGCGGGGAGTAAGTCGGAAATGTCGAAATATCTTTGGGTGGGCATCGGCGGCTTTGCCGGCTCCATTGCACGCTATGCCCTGGGAGTCTGGGTCTACAGCCGTATGGGCACTCGATTCCCCTACGGCACATTTGTCATAAATATTTCCGGCTGCTTTCTGATCGGCGCCATCCTCACGGTGTTGGATGCGCGCATCGGGCTTTCTCCAGCGTGGAGGCTCGCGATTCCTATTGGCTTCATCGGAGCCTACACCACGTTTTCCACCTTCGAGTACGAGACGATACGGCTGGCACAGGCAGGAGAGACACAACTCGCTCTGCTGAACATTGCACTCAGCACCGTAGTGGGCTATTTTGCTGTGTGGATTGGCGTAATGGTCGGCCGAGTGCTGGCCTAGCCTCTCCCCCAGCCTCTCGTTAGGAGCGTACCTATGCTCATGCCAGTCAAGGCGATCCGCGTCACCATGTATCTGAAGGAAGACCGCGTTCCAGCCGTCCTTGATTTCCTGTTCCACCACGAGGTCGCGGGAGCAACTGCGGTACATGCGTTTGCCGGATTCGGGAGCCATCACCACATGCACACCTCGGCTCTGGTTGACCTTTCGGTCGATCTTCCTGTCATTCTGCAATTTGTCGATACGCCGGATAAACTGGAACAGTGGTTTCCCAAACTGGCCGAGACGGTCAAGGGCGGTTTGCTCTCCACGCAGGAAGTGCTGATCTTCCGTCCCCCGCCGCCCAAGCCTTCAGAGGACAGCGGTTCTCTGTTGAAGTGAATGCAGGGTGAATTTCGCAAGGCGGTCGATTCCCCGCCAGACACAAGTTGACAAGGAGTGACGTTGCACACATCGCCCCGGAACGCCCCGGAGCAAAATAGGGAGGCTGGCAATCCAGGCTTCGTGCAATTCATTCGCCGATTGAGGAGTAAAAGCTAATGAGTGATCTGGCTCCCCTTGCCGAGGGCGGTGTGGCTGAACCGCTGGTTGTGCATCCGCCCGACTTTCACGTCTTTGACAAGTTTCTCGTCCGCTGCAAGGACCTGCCCGCGATCAACGTGGCCGTCTGCTGGCCGCTCACCGATGTGGCCCTTTCTGGCGCGACGGAGGCCGCGGATGAGGGATTGATCGTGCCCGTCCTTGTGGGCCCGTTGGAACAGATGGAGGCGCTCGCCCGGTCGCTTAATCTGGACATCAGCAAATATCGCCTGATAAATGCCGCCAGTGAGAGCGAGGCAGCTACCAGGTCGGTGGCCCTCTGCCGCTCTGGCGAGTGCCAGGCGCTGATGAAGGGCAGCCTGCACACCGACGAACTGATTCAAGCCTGCCTGGACAAGGATCTGGGCCTGCGAGCCGGGCGGCTGATCAGCCATGTCTTCCTGCTGGATACGCCAGCTTACAATCGCACCCTCCTCATCACGGATGCTGCCATCAACATCTATCCCACGCTGGTGGACAAGGTTGATATCGTGCAAAACTGCATTAACCTGGCCCACGCTCTCGGCATCCCGGAACCGAAGGTCGCTCTGCTCTCCGCCGTAGAGACGGTAAGCCCAAAGATTCTCTCCACTCTGGATGCAGCCTCCCTCTGCAAGATGGCGGATCGCGGCCAGATCACGGGCGGTATCCTCGATGGCCCACTCGCCTTCGATACCGCGGTGAGCGCCCAGGCAGCAAAGATCAAGGGACTCGTCTCCAGCGTTGCCGGGGAGGCGGATATTCTCATGGTGCCCGATGTGGAATCGGGAAATATGCTTGCCAAGCAGTTGGAGTATCTTGGCGGCGCCCAGTTAGCAGGCATCGTCGTCGGTAGCCGGGTGCCGATCATCCTCACCAGTCGCGCTGACTCCGCAGAGGCGAGACTCGCCTCGACAGCAGTCGCAGTCCTTCTCCACTATGCGAGTCTGGCAGCGCCGAAGGCCTAAGAGGATAGGGCCTCCGAAATGGAGGCCCTATCGGAATGAGACTGGGTTCGTGGCATGCCTGCAACATGCTGCTGCGGTGCTGTGTTGTCGTGGTAAAAGCAGGTCCTTCGCTTCGCTCAGGATGACAATAGTGGTGCGTTTCGCTAGTGGTGCGTTTCGCTCAGGATGACAACCTCAGCGGGAGTGCCGCCGACTACGTGTCCATCTGCTAGTCAATCGCCAGGCTGAGCTGGTGGCGGATATCCGCGCCGCGCACCCAGAAGATGACGTCCGTCGCGATATTGGTGGCGTGATCGGCGATCCGCTCCAGGCTGCGTGCGATCAGGATAGAGTTCAGCGCCTGCATCGTATAGTCCGGCTGCTTCTGAATCACCTGGAGCAGTTCGCTGTGGGCTGCGCGGTTCATCCGGTCGATCTCGTCGTCCATCTCCAGAACCGAATCGGCGACTTGGGCATCCGCATTCAGCAGCGCCTGAATCGATGTGCGGATCATCCGCCCGGCAAACTCACCCATCCCGCCAAAATCCACAGGCAGTTCGACTTCCGGCATCTTGATCATCTCCTGCGTGCGGATGGCAATGCTCATCGACTGGTCTCCGATGCGCTCCAGGTCGCCATTGATCTTGATCACCGCAAGAATGAAGCGCAAGTCGATCGCCATGGGCTGCTCCTTTGCGAGCAGTTCATACGCCATCTCGTCCAGATCGCGCTGCGCACTATTAATCGCCGTCTCGTTCTCGCGAACATACTCGCAAAGCTTTGGATCACGGCGCAGGTTCGCTTCGACTGCGGACTCGACGGCCTGCTGGGCAAGAGCAGCCATCGCAAGAAGCTTGTCTTTCAATTCAGCCAGTTGCTGCTGGAAGTGAATGCGTGGCAAATTCGGAATCTCCAACTTGAATTGTGCATCAATCACTGTCACAAAGTCGCTAATTTTGACAGTTTGAATCCCTCGGCCTATTCGGAGTCACGGTCTACGCCATGGGGATAGAACCAGAAAACTCCTCTAAATGGGCTATAACTGGCAAAATCGGGGATCGCCTGCACATAAGAACTTGGAATGCTGGAACTCTCCTGCATCCAGCGCGGGTGATATGGGACGCGCTGCCCCGGCTCAGAACCCGGCATCGACCAATGCCACGCGAGATGGCCCGTCTCCATCTGCCAACGGGATCTCATTGTAACTACCTCCGTAGCATCAGCGTGCCTACCTTTTCGCTGCGGCACGCGAAAACCTGTCAGCCAAGCCGTGATTCGGCCTGCTGGGCTGCCTGGTAAATCTCGTCGAACGACTCCACCGCGTAGAGCACCGGCTGCATTTCCGAGGTGGAAAAGCGCTGCTCCATCACCTGGTCCAGATTGAAGTCGCGAATCTCCGGGCCGCCGCGAACGACATGCTCGGACTCTCCCTGCGAGGAGATCAGCCCGCTGCCGTAAAGCCGGATCGCTCCCTCCTGCCGTATCACCCCAAACTCGACCGTGAACCAGAAGAGCCGCCCCATGCGCTCCAGATCCTCATGGTTGGTGAGCGCTGCGCAGACCCTGCCGTAATGCTGCAGAAAATCTGCAAATACCGGGTGGGCGTGCATCGGAACATGCCCAAAGACGTCATGAAAGATATCGGGCTCGGGAGTATAGTCCAGCGATTCCCGGCTGCGCAGATATGTGGTCGTCGGAAACTGCCGCGCCGCCAGCATCTCAAAGAATGCATCGGGAGGCAGGAAGCCGCTCACCGGGGTGGCGCGCCAGCCCGTGCGTGGCTGCAGGCGCTCATTCACATCCGCCAGGTTCGGAATCGAATCCTCACGCAGCCCAATCACTTCGAACCCTTGCAGGTACTCGCGGCAGGCATGCTGACGCAGTTGCGTCATGCGCCGGCGCACAAGCTCGGCCCACACCGCATGCTGATCCTGCGTGTACGCGCACCAATCCTGCTGGATAAGATATTGTCCAGCAATCGGGAGGCTCTTGCGGTCAATCTCTGCAGCCGGCCTCTGGCTGGCAAGGTACCCTTCTCTTCCGTGATTCTTCACGACCTCGGGATTCATGGCATATACCCCGACACAAGCTGCGAAACCTCCGCAACTTTGCGCCTTATGTTCATCCGATGTCAATCAGGCCAGGCGGGGCTGGGAATGAGTTTCACATTACTGAATTGCAGCTTCCACCGGGAAGCCTGCCAGCACATTGCTCCAGGGTGTATCGTATGTGGTCGTTGGGGCCAGATGCTGACCCCAACCGATGCATCTTAAACGTGGGGAGTATTACACCATGTCCACGCTTACACATCCCGAAGTAGAAACCAGGCATGACTTTCTGCCCCTGAATGGTACCGATCATATTGAGTTGTACGTGGGTAATGCGCGCCAGGCTGCCTATTACTACCGAGTTGCGTTTGGCATGACTCTGGTCGCGTATGCCGGACCTGAGACAGGACTTCGCACCCGCGCCTCCTACGTCGTCCAGCAAGGCAAGATCCGCTTCGTCCTCACCACTCCGCTGCGCCCCGACGGCGAAATAGCAGAACACATCCACCGCCATGGAGACGGCGTGCGTGACATAGCCCTGTGGGTTGATGACGCCAGGCAGGCATGGAAGGAAACAACCAAACGTGGCGCCCGCAGTGTTCTCGAACCTACGGAACTGAGAGATGAATATGGCATCGTCCATATTGCGTCGATCGCTACGTATGGAGACACGGTTCACACCTTCGTCGAGCGCCGCCGCTACTATGGCCCATTTCTCCCTGGCTATCGCGCCATCGCGAACGATCCCCAGGCGCGCCCTGCCGGTTTGCAGCATGTCGATCACGTGGTGGGAAATGTGGGCTGGCACGAAATGGACCGCTGGGTTGACTTCTACCGGAACGTCATGGGGTTCGAGCTATACCAGCACTTTGACGACAAGGATATTTCGACCGAGTACTCCGCACTGATGTCCAAGGTGATGAGCAACGGGAACGGCCGCGTCAAGTTTCCAATCAATGAGCCGGCAGAGGGCCGTAGGAAGTCGCAGATCGAGGAGTACCTTGAGTACTACCATGGATCCGGGGTCCAACATATCGCTATGGCAACCAGCGACATTCTGGCGACTGTGGCCTTGCTGAAGCAGCAGGGGGTTGAGTTTCTCTCCATACCGCACGCTTACTATTCCGCGCTGGAGAGCCGCGTTGGCCGCATCGATGAGCCACTGGAAGAGTTGGAGAAGCTGGGGATTCTCGTCGATCGAGATGAGGAAGGCTACATGCTCCAGATCTTTACGCGCCCTGTCGAGGATCGGCCCACGCTCTTCTTTGAGATCATCCAGCGCAAAGGCAGCCGGAGTTTTGGCAAAGGAAACTTCAAAGCGCTCTTCGAGGCCATTGAGCGCGAGCAGGCGGCACGTGGAAATCTATTAAGGTAAGCGCATGAAGCTGTGCACGTTCGAAGTGCAGACCCATTTAGGAAGCTTTCGCCGGCTCGGCGCCGTCTGTTCCGACAGCGTCATCGACCTTAACTTTGCAGCGGCATTGCACCTGGAGAATTCGCGGCACGCCGATGCCCTGGTGCCGCCTTCGCTGCTTGCGTGGCTCGAAGGCGGCACGCTCACGCACAAGACAACCCTGGACGCCATCGCCTATCTTCCTGCGCATCTGTGGCAGGGCAAGCACGGCGAGACGCTCCGGTATCGCCATGATGAAATCCGGATGCTGACGCCGCTGCCGGATGCGCGTTCCCTGCGCGACTTCTACGCCTTTGAGGCCCACGTCCAGAGCGGCTTTGAGAAGCGCAATGAGGCCATGCCGAAGGAGTGGTACGAGATACCCGTCTACTACCAGACAGGCCACCACAACCTTATCGGCTCCGACCAGGACGTGCTGTGGCCGAGCTTTACGGAGCGATTTGACTATGAGCTGGAACTGGCCGCTATCATCGGGCGGGAAGGCCGCAATATCAAGGCCGAAGAGGCACGCCAGTACATCGCTGGATACACCATCCTGAATGACTTCAGCGCGCGGGATATGCAAAAGCGCGAGATGAAAGTTCGCCTCGGACCTGCGAAGGGAAAGCACTGGTGCTCTGGACTGGGACCATGGATGGTGACCGCCGATGAACTGACCAATCCCTACGACCTGGTGATGACCGCACGCGTGAACGGCGAAGAATGGTCTCGTGGCTACTCCGGCGATCTGCATTGGAAATTTGAACAGATGATTGAGTTCCTCACCCTGGATGACACCATCTATCCCGGCGACATCATCGGCTCGGGAACCGTAGGAACGGGCTGCGGACTGGAGTTGGACAAGTGGGTTCAGCCGGGCGACACACTCGAACTGGAAATCGAAAAGATAGGAGTACTGCGCAATCGCGTAGTGCGAAAGTAAGCGGAGCCACAAACGGAGAGTGCCCTATGTTTCCCCTGAAAAAAGGCAAGACCGCACAACAAGCGCACGTTGGACTACCGCAGGGTACTTACGAAGAAGAACATGGGCGCAAAGGTTTCTACGGAAAAGCCGCGCACCTTTACCACACACATCCGCCGACAGACTGGATTCGCTTCGAGGGGAAACTCCGGCCGCATCTTTTCGATCTGAACAAGCTGGAGCCAGGCGACCATAAAGACCCGGCAGGAGGGCCGGAGACCTTTCTCCACAACCAGGATGTGCTCCTCTCCGTGTCCCGTCGGTCCCGGCCCATGCCGTTTTATTTTCGTAACAGTGATGGAGACGAATTGTACTTTGTCCATCGCGGACATGGCAGCATCGAGACGGACTTTGGTCCGCTGGAGTACGAGAAGGGCGATTACATCGTGCTTCCCCGCTCCGTTACCTACCGCGTGGTGCCGGCGGTGGAGGATAATTTCTTCCTCATCATCCAATCGAAGGCGGAGTTCAATCAGCCGGAGCGCGGCCTTCTCGGTCAGCATGCTCTCTACGATCCTGCGGTCATTGTCGTGCCTGAGCCCTCGCCGCTTTCCTCGAAGGCCGAGGATCGCGACGAGTGGGAGGTGCGCATCCGCTGTGAAGGCGAGCACTCCAAGGTCTTCTACCCCTTCAACCCTATTGACGTCATCGGGTGGAAGGGCGACTTGACGGCATGGAAGATCAACCTGCGCGACATTCGTCCGGTGATGAGCCATCGGGCCCATCTACCACCGAGCGCACACACCACGTTCGTCACCGAGGGAGCCGTGGTTTGCAGCTTTGTTCCGCGCCCGCTGGAGCAGGAGGCCGACGCGATGAAGGTCCCCTTCTTCCACCGCAATACGGATTACGACGAATTCATCTTCTACCACGATGGAGACTTCTTCAGTAAGGACAACATCGAGCCCGGTTATGCCACGCTGCACCCTCGCGGAATCCACCACGGCCCCCACCCCAAGGCGCTTGCGAATCAGGGGAAGAAGACGCACACCGACGAGTACGCGGTCATGTTGGACGGCCTGAACCCCATCCATGTGCTACCCGCGGGAGAGCAGGTGGAGTGGGCAGATTACTGGGCAAGCTGGGGCGCCGCAGCACGAAACAAAAAACGCCGGCAAACGGAAACGGTACCATAAGAACATGCCTGAGCAAGACTCCCAAGACATGCTGACTTTCGATCCCGCGAACTATGCCCCACAGGACATCTATAAATTGATGGTGGGATCGATTGTGCCGCGCCCCATCGCATTTGTATCTACCGTGGATGCAAATGGAGTTGGCAACCTGGCTCCCTTCAGCTTCTTTACAGCGGCCAGCGCCAATCCCCCGGTCGTCTGCTTCTGCCCCATGCTTCGCCGTGTCGGTCCGCCGGAAAAGGATACTCTGCGCAATGTGGAGGCTACTCGTGAGTTCGTCGTCAACATCGTTTCCGAGGAGTTTGCGGAACGGATGAACCTTTGTTCCGCCGAGGTGCCGCCGGAGGTCAATGAATTTGATATCTCCGGGCTCACTCCGCTCGCCAGCGAACTGGTTCGTCCCCCTCGCGTTGCGGAGTCGCATGTGCAGATGGAGTGCCGCCTGCTGCAGGTAGTCCGAGTCAGCGACAAGCCAATGGGAGGGGTGCTCGTGCTGGGCGAGGTGCTGCGCTTCCACGTCCGCGAGGGATTGGTCGCCGAGTTTCGCATCGATCCTGCCAAGCTGAAGGCCATCGGTCGCATGGCCGGGACCACGTACGTCCGTACCACCGACCGTTTTGACATGGATCGGCCGCACTGACCGCTCCACGCTACCCATCGCTGGAAATTCATGTTTGCCCAATCTGAGAATCAGAAAACATAAAGGCAGGTCCATCGTTGAATCGCATTCTTGACTTCCTTGTGGAAACGTTCATCGCGACTTTTGGGATCACCCGACCCAGGCCAGAACAGCAGCAACTCGTCCGCTTTCTGCTCGGCGGATTTATTCTTGGCGCGATCCTGCTAGCTGTTGGTATAGTCGTTTTCTTCTGGTTTCAGCTTCGCTAGACCGGAGGCGGTGATTCTGCCGAGGGCAAACCTGCTCTCAAGCTGCAGATTTTTCAGCAAATTCTAAAAAAACAAAATATTTGTTGCAACGAATATCTCGCTGTATCATCCATTTAAGTGGAGCTTGTTCACGGCCAGCTTGGCGCAGGAAAGCTCGACAACCAGCAGCAGCAGCTTCCCAAGAGGAGATTGATCGATGAAGTTCAAGGCATTGGCAGTAGCGACAGTATTGGCAGTAGGTGCTTCCCTAGCGAGCGCCCAGACTTCGACATGGAAGTTCGATTCGGCGCACAGCTCCGCTGATTTCGTAATTCGCCACATGGGCATTTCGAATGTGCATGGACACTTCGGCAATGTGAGTGGAACCATCAACCTGGACGACAAGGACATCACCAAGTCCTCTGTTAAGGCCACCGTGGATACCACGACTGTCGACACCGGCGTCGAGCAACGCAACACCCACTTGAAGAGCGCTGACTTCTTCGATGTGGCAAAGTATCCTGATATGACCTTTGTGAGCAAGCAGTTGGTGAAGAAGGATGGCAAACTGGAGCTGATCGGCGACCTCACCATGCACGGAGTGACCAAGAGCGTGACTCTCGATCTGGATGGCCCCAGCCAGGTTATGGTCGATCCGAAGGGTGTCTCGCACCGCGGATTCTCTGCCACCACCAGCATTCACCGCGCCGACTTCGGACTCACTTACGGAAACGGAATCCTGGGAGACGATGTGAAGGTCTCTCTCGACGTGGAAGCAATCAAGCAGTAAAAGATACGGCAGGGACAATCGCAGGGGGGATGCGCTCGGAAGCACTTGAGGCGCATTCCTCCAGCACGTCTCTGCGGGGTGGATCTATGGTCAGGAAGCTCCAAGAGGAGATTAAACAGTCACTACCCTTCTCCACGCTGGAAGAAGAAGCGATGCTGAACCTGTCACGGACAGCAGACCGTTTGCAGAGCTCCTTTCGACAGATGCTGAAGCAGTATGCGCTTACCCCGGCACAATACAACGTGCTCCGCATCCTGCGGGGCGCCGCGCCGTCGGGACTGACCTGCAATGATCTGGGTTCGCGGATGATCAGCGAAGACCCGGACATCACCCGGCTGCTGGATCGGCTGACCAAGCAGAATCTGGTTCGCCGGCGCCGGGATCAGACCGATCGCCGCGTGATTTATACCTGGATCACTCCAGCGGGACTGGAGAAATTGAAAGAGCTGGATCCCCTGGTAATCAGCTATATCCAGAATCAGGTGAAACATATGAGCCAGGAGCGGCTCCTGTTGCTTATCGATCTGCTGGAGGAGGCTCGCCAGTCAGCCGACACTCCTGTAGAGAATGCTCCGGCTGCGGCACACACACTCCACGAATAGTCCCAGAGAATCCGGCTTCGATTCCGCAGGTTGAGCGGCAGGATTCCCCTGGTTAGTGACTCACATCCTCGGTAAGGGACGCGGGCGCGTGGCCGTTTGTCTTTCCGCCTTCGAGAGCCTCGCTGGTTATGGTAGTGGAGCCTCCAGCCGCCTCTGGGGAAGATTTGTGCAGCTCATGGTGCAAGCAATAGAGCGCCAGCTCGAGTCTGTCCGAGACGCCCAGCTTGTCATACACCTTGCGCAGATAATTCTTGATCACCTGCTCGGTGGTTCCGAGCTGATAGGCAATTTCCTTATTTCTCTTACCCTGGGTGATGCAGGTGATGATTGCCAGCTCCTTGGGGGAGAGACGAGGCTGGGTACGGGAGCTGGTCGGATTCATCGCCTGCGACCGATACGCTTCGATGACCCAGTTGACCGACTGATTGTCGATCCAGGTCTCACCCGCAGCGATCTTCCGCACGCACTTTACCAGCAGATCGGGGGAGATGGACCGCGGAATGATTCCACGCACTCCACGACGATACAGCTCCACTGTGTTCGATTCATCCGACGCCATGGTCTGAATGATGATCTTGACGTTGGGGGCGCGGCGTACGATCTCCGGAATCGCGTCTGTGGTGCCGCTCAGCAGGTTCCCCTCAAGCATCACGATGTCGCAGGGAAAGCGCTCGACAGCCTCATGAAGACCGGCGATGGAATCCACCTGAGATACGACGCGTATGTCGTCCTCAAGAGCGAATATTTTGCGCATGCCAACGCGGTAGATTGCCTGGGAATCCGCCAGGAGAACACGGATGACAGCGTGGGTTGCGGCTGTATCTGCCTCGGGCTGCTCAGATTCGGGTTCTTCAAAAAAATTGGATTTGGCAGGAACCATAAGTATTCATTCCGTGAAGCGATATTCATCAATGACAGCCGCCGCATGACACCTTGGCGGGCTTGCGTAGGAGCGCACCACGTGGCCTACACAATGAATAATCACGTCAGCCGATGTTCCCAGCGTGACAGCAGGCATAGTCAAAGCAAATTGGAGACGCGCGTGAATCGGTAGAAGCTGGTCGCTCTCAAAGAGAACACCACTCGACGAAATATTTGCGGTTACCGTCTCCATAATCCCGTGGTCAGTGATAACCCTCATCGGTAAGCGAAGCGGAAACCGCACTGCCGACCTGTCTTCGGTCACGGAACGGTTGCGCTTCACGGGATGATCAGCACTCCCCATGGGGAAAGGCGTCCGAAAAATGTCTTCCTACAAGTCTGGAAGTTTCTACACAATAGCGCGAAATTTCGGAATTTGCACGTGACTAAAGTTTGAAATAACACCAAAGTGTTAATCGAGTCGTCACTTTTCTGCACAAATCCCTGATTACCGCAAAGAAACCACCCCATAGCCAGCGGCATTGGCTGCTAACTAAAGAGGTTCTGTGAAAATGTCGCAAACGGGAACCCGAAGAGTACCTATCCCGGAATTACCTCTGAAGAAATTACGTGCCGCGGACCAGGGATCGACAGGTTGCTGCCAGCCAAACCTGCTGCGGCTTCATCGCCCCCGTTAGGGAGCAGCTCAGCTCAATGGGCACGCAAAGCGTGATCCGCCGTTTCGTTCAGCAAAACGAAATCGCGATCGCTGTGTCTCGACAATTGGCCGCCTATTTCTTCGTGAAGTCCGCGCCAATCGCGGTAATTCCCCTTGTTCGCCCGTTGGGAAGGCTACATGGTTGGACGGCGGGATTCCTTGTCAAGACCCAGCACGAGGGTTACTAAGTGGCTATTAAAAATGGCACTTCGGGCCCCGATTCGAATCTGCCTTAGATCTGGAAAGGCCTCTCACGGGCTTGGCTGCGATGCGAATCGCCGATGAAAATCTAAACCGTGACTTTAGGTAATCCCGCCCAGGCAAAGGTACAACAGGGCAAAGTCACAAAAAAACAATCGATTTATAACCAAAAAGTTGTAGCTGATAGAGAGAAATCGGTCTACCCTGCCCTTAACACATGAATACCTCACTCTGAATTTCCTACTCTAGGAGCCTGTTTATGACCGCGCTGTCCTACAAGTCTGCCGCCCTGGTTACCGCCCTAATCATGACGATTGCAACAACGTCTTTCGCTTCGACCCACAGCCCTAGTGCACCGCAACCGATTCCTCCTGCTGGAGACTCCTTTGCCGCTCTCCGCAGCCCCAGCGCTCCTCAGCCCATTCCTCCCGCTGGTGATTCATTCCGCAGCCCAAGCGCACCGCAACCGATTCCTCCTGCCGGAGACTCCTTTGCCGCTCTCCGCAGCCCAAGCGCACCGCAGCCCATTCCTCCTGCTGGAGACTCCTTTGCCGCTCTCCGCAGCCCCAGCGCTCCGCAGCCCATTCCTCCTGCTGGAGACTCCTTTGCCGCTCTCCGCAGCCCAAGCGCACCGCAACCCATTCCTCCTGCTGGAGACTCCTTTGCCGCTCTCCGCAGCCCCAGCGCTCCGCAGCCCATTCCCCCGGCTGGCGATTCGTTCCGCAGTCCAAGTGCACCGCAACCCATTCCTCCTGCCGGGGACTCGCTAGCTTAGGAGGTGGTTGTGCAGGTTTTTACCTCAAAGGGCTGGCGGCTAAGTTATTCTGCAACCGGAAGGTGAACAGTGAGCCTGCCTGGCATCGATAGTTTGTTGTGGGTGGCGGGCTACGGCGCGACGGCGATCCTGATCGTCGCCATTTTTTCGCGTGGTCTGCACCGGACCTTCCCTATCTTCACCGGCTATTTAATATCCGCGCTTGTCACAGACCCGCTCTTATATTGGGTTCATTCTCAATTTCCCACGCGATATTTCGACTCGTACTTCGCCATGAATGGAGTTGACTACCTCTTTCAATTGGCGCTGCTGTTTGAGATCGGGGCGAATATTGTGCGGCCGGTGCGGAAGTCTTTGCCGGCCGGAGTCGTGTGGCTCCTGGCTGGCTTTCTTGTTGCGGCTGCCACGGTGACCGCAATCTTTGCCTTTTACTCCACCCCTCATTCCCTTTCCCATCTCGGCGTTATCTTCGTAAAGATGAACCTGGGAATGGCAGTCCTCCGATTGGGTATTTTTGTATCGATCGCAGCGTTTGCCCAGATGCTGGGGATTGGCTGGAAGAGCCATGTGCTGCAACTGGCTACAGGCCTGGCCTTCTACTCTGCGATCAGCCTGATCGTCGCCAGCGCACAGAGCAGTACGGGCTTAACCCATTTGTTTCACCCACTTGCACAGATACAGGTCGCAAGTTACGTGGGTACCCTGGCTTTCTGGATCTGGTCCTTTGCCCGTGAAGAAGCGCCGAGGAAAGAATTTAGTCCACAAATGGAAAATTTTCTGCTATCTATAGCAGGAAGTACACGGTCTGAGCGTTTAGCTCTTCAAGCGGGAATCGACAAACCCAGGAATCGAGAGCGATAACAATGGTCCTCCCTCTGCTTCAGGTTTTGGTCACGATGCTGCTACTGCTTTATGCAGGCCGATGGCGGCGGAATCAGGTAAAAAAGGCCAATGAGAGCTGGGAATCTATCGTGGCCCGGCTTCGCGCCAACGACTGGGGGCTCGAAGAGGTTTCCGAGCGTTATCTCTATAGCGGAGCGATCAAGGCGACCACGCATGGAATCTGGGCAAAGATCGACGGCGCCAAGGGCCTGTGGGCGATGTACTGCAACGCCCCGGTTCTGATTCAGCTTGCCGATTATGCTGCCGAGCACGGCGATGGCGTCTCGGAAGAGATTCTGGAATCACTCCGCAGCGATGCATTTCAAATTCGGATTTGTGTTCTTATGGCGCTTGCGCAGCATGTCCTGTCGCGGTCCTCAGTCGCTGCCGAGGTCAATGCTCACCGCGCGACGGAAATCTATAGCGCGATGCTGCACCGCTTGACGATGCTGTTTCAGGATCACTCCACCATGCTCTTTCCGCGCTTCCTGGCGGCGATGTAGTTCGAGACCGGATCGTAAAAAGCGCGTCTCCTGGAGACGCGCTTTTTCATTGCCTCCAAGTCTGTAAATCCTTAGGCAGGATTCTCCTCCACAGAAGCGGTAATGCGGGTAAACTCGTCCTCCGTCAGCCGGAATGTCATTGCCTTCACCGTTCCCTCAATCTGGGCTGGCCGGCGTGCGCCGACGATTGCTGCTGTCACCGCAGGGTTGTGGAGTGTCCATGCGATGGCGACCACTCCGGGCTCGACACCATGGCTGTTACCAATCTCCCGGAGTAATTCGACCAGCTTGAGGTTGCGAGAAAGCTTCGGCTCGTTGAACTGTGGCGCCTTGCGCCGCCAATCATCCGCCGGGAGCTTCTGGATCCGCTCCGCAGTCATCTTGCCGGTCAATAGCCCGGAGGCCATCGGCGAGTAATTGATGACGCCAATTCCATGCTTCTGACAGAACGGCAAAAGCTCTGCCTCAACTCCGCGGTTCAGCAGAGAGTAGGGCGGCTGCAGGGAGGTGATCGGCGCAATCCGCAGGACTCGCTCCATTTGCTCCACGCTGAAGTTCGATACGCCGATGTATCGCACCTTCCCTTGCTGCTGGAAGCGAGCCAATGTCTCCCAGCCTTCCTCAATCTCGGCCTCGGGATTAGGCCAGTGAATCTGATAGAGATCGATGACATCGACATTCAGGCGGCGGAGTGAGCTCTCCAACTCCTCCTGCAGAGAGGCGGCCTTCAGGCTGCGATAGATCTTGCGATCCTCATGCCAGCGCATGGAGCACTTGGTAAAGATGTATGGCTTTTTCGACCGCCCCTTCAGCGCCTTGGCAACCATCTCTTCTGAGTGGCCCAGGCCATAGATGGCAGCCGTGTCAATCCAGTTCACACCGAGGTCGAGAGCTCGCTGGATCGCGGCGATCGATTCTGAATCGTCCTGGGCGCCCCAGGCAAACTCCCAGTTGCCGCCACCGATGGCCCACGCGCCAAAACCGATAGGGGTAAGTTGCAGATCAGAGTTGCCAAGAGAACGGGTAGAGATAAGAGTAGAAGTCGTAGACATGATGCTGAATTAGATGCGTTCACCCCCAGGGCGGGCTTCGTACATTTTCAGCAGCATCCAGGCAGAGATCGTGCCGGCGTCCTTGATGCCGCCGCTTTGGATCATCGATTCGAACTCCGCGATGGTCACGCGCTTGACGGTTAGGTCCTGCTCTTCCGGCTCCAGGCTGGGCTCGCCCTGTGTAAGGCCGGTGGCGCGAAATATGTGGAAGCCCTGGTTCGACATTCCATAGGCGATATAGAGGTGGCCGAGATAGTCCATCCGATCCGCTAACAGGCCCGTCTCTTCCTGCAACTCGCCGCGAGCCACATCTGCCGGGTCCGCAGTGGGGTTTTGCTCCCATGTGCCCTGCGGAAACTCCAGAAAGCGCGCTCCAACCGGATAGCGAAGCTGCTCGACCAGATAAACGTGCTCCTCCTCGATGGGGATAATCAGCGCAAAATCCGGCTTTTCGATAACTCCATAAATACCTGCGGTGCCGTCCGCGCGCTCAATCGCGTCCTCCCGCACACGCATCCAGCGGTTCTCATAAACAATGCGGCTTGAGATGGTCTTCATCGGTCCTCTTGAACCTGTCATGAATCTAGCATCCATACGCTGTGTCGTGCCCGGCCTCTCTCTCAAGGTTCGCTGTCATCGGTTTGCTGCCACCTCTGTGACTTTGGTCGATTGCGGCGGCACATAGCCGTGTTACGCTGCGATCAAATGGCAAACCAACGGACCAACAAGATCGGAATCATTGGCGCGGGTAGCGTAGGCGCAACCATCGCCTATGCGTGCATGCTACGCGGAGTCAGCCAACGCATCAGCCTCTTCGACGTCAATCAGGAAAAGGTGAATGCCGAAGTACTGGATCTGAATCACGGGCTGCAATTTGTCCCCGTCGCTGAGGTGAATGGCTCCGATGACATGAATGTGCTGGAAGGCTCCGATGTGATCGTCATGACGGCCGGCGCGAAACAGAAGCCGGGCCAGACGCGCATGGACCTAGCCGAAGCCAACGCAAACATCTGCCGCAAGATCATTCCCGAGGTGTTGCGCGTGGCTCCGGATGCCGTTCTGCTCATGGTCACCAACCCGGTAGACGTGATGACCTACATTGCTCAAAAACTGAGCGGCCTGCCGGCAAACCAGGTGCTGGGCAGCGGAACGGTCCTCGATAGCTCACGGTTTCGCTATCTGATCGCGAAGCGCTGCGCTGTCGCTGTGCCGAATGTGCATGCCTACATTGTTGGCGAGCATGGGGACAGCGAAATCCCGCTGTGGTCGAGCGCAAGCATTGGCGCAGTTCCTCTGGATCAATGGGCGGTCCCCGGCCATGGCCAACTGACCGGCAATGATCGCACGCATATCTTTGAAAGCGTACGCACCGCGGCAGACCAGGTAATTGCCGGTAAGGGCGCAACGAATTACGCCATCGGGCTCGCCGCGAGCAGCATCCTTGAAGCCATCCTGAACGATGCGAACCGTGTATTGCCGGTTAGTTCCCTGCTCACCGAATATCGCGGAATTTCCGGCGTATGTCTTTCGATTCCCTGTATCGTCAACCGGCGCGGTGTGGAAGCCGCACTCCCTGTGCCCATGAATGTGGACGAGATGGAGGGTTTGAAGGCGAGCGCTGACAGGATCTGCGAGGTCGTTCATTCGCTGGGATTCTAGAAGGTTTGCGCGAATTCTCAGAACGATACTGCTGCCTAAACCAACAGCATCGCGAATTGATGCATCTCTTGCTTAAGAAGGTCATGGTTGGCGGAGGAGCGCGGGTTTTCGCGATTTCCTCCGCTTGCTATCGGCGAAGGAGAATCGCGCCAGCCGATAGACTTCGCCAACCGCTGATTTTGGAGTTCACCGCGAATACCTGCTCCGGCCTCAACACCTGGAGCCGCGGCGAAGTTTGTCTCAAACCGCCTTGCAGCTGCCGCAGATAATCTTACGTGTGCGGTTCCTCAACAGCAATCGAGGCTGGCGGTTGCGATGCAGCCTTCTTTGCAGAGGATTTTTTCGCAGCCGACTTCTTCGCCGAGGACTTCTTTCTGGCTGACGGCTTCGGCGCGGCTCCTAAGAGCTGTGCCCACCGGCACTCCGGCTTATGTGGTGCAGCCTTTGCTTTTTTCACCGCGAGTTGGGCAACGGCGTTCACAATCCACTCAAAGCTCTCGGCTCCTACTGAGTTCAAATCTGCATCCGGCGCGGGATTCATGAAGTCGATGGCATAAGGCACTCCATCCTCGACGGCAAACTCCACCGTGTTGAAGTCGTAACCGAGAGCGCGGCAGAGTGTAACGGCATCCCGCCTCACTCTCGCGATCAGCTTCCTGTCGTAAGCCGGAGGATCCTGCACATACCGCTCTGCATGCGGCCGGCGCGGATCGTAAGGCATCACGCGTACATGCTCCTGGCCCACAACGTAGCAGCGGAAATATTCCTTGAAGTGCACGGCCCGCTGCAGGACCATGCAGAGGTCGCGGCTCTGATCGTAGGCGTTGAAGAACTCGTCGCGATTGTGTACGTGAAACACATCCCGCCAGCCTCCACCATCGATGGGCTTGAGGAAGCTGGGAAAGCCGATGGAGTCAAACAGATCATCCCACTTCAACGGATACTCCAGATTGCGCATGGAGCGGTCCGTCGTGCCGATGGGATGCTTCTTGTGCGGCAGAATCGCCGTCCTGGGCACAGCTACCCCCAGTTTGTCCGCCAGAGCGTAATTGAAAAACTTATCGTCTGCCGACCACCAGAAGGGATTGTTGATGACGTATGTGCCGTGCAGTACCGCGAACTTAAGAAAAGCACGGTAGAAGGGAATGTCATGCGAAACGCGATCGACAATGACGGAGTAGGCCGGAGGTTTGTCGAGCCGCACTGCACCTGTCTCTACAAACTCCGCGTGCACATCCTCGTGGCCCAGGGAGTTGATCCGTTCGACCAACGCGCCGGGAAAGCTATTCTCCATGCCAAAAAGGACCCCGATTGTCTTCACGTTCGTCTCCCCTATAAAAAATCAGGTGAACGTACAATACCTGGTCAGATGAACCGCAGAGAGCCGCCTGGCGCGTTGCTCTCACCTTAGCCCAGTAAAGCGCAAACTGGTCCGGCGATGTGTAAAAATCTTCGCCCAAGGCTCGGAGATACCGGCACGCGTTCTGGCCTAAACGAGACCCATCTGGCGCAACCATTCCTCCAGACAGCTTTGTCCTGCGGCTTCGAGTGCCGCACTCAGGGTCTGCGTCTCTCGTCGAATCGTGGATGGCTGGACGCTGTTCTGCGCAAGCTCACATGCGTGACCGAGCAGCCACGGCTCGATGCGCGCTCCAACCAGTTCAGGATGACACTGAAAGGCCAGTGCATGGCTCCCCCAGGAGTACGCCTGGTTCGCGCAAATATCGGTCGAAGCCAGCAGGGTTGCGCCCGACGGCAGATCGAAGGTATCGCCGTGCCAGTGGAACATGCTGGTTGCCGTGGGCGATAGATGCCGCACTGGCGACGACAGGCGGGCAGCCGTGAGCGTCAGCGGCTTCCAGCCGATCTCCTTCCGCGGTCCGGGATACACACACGCTCCCAGAGCACGAGCCATGATTTGCGCTCCCAGGCAGATGCCGAGAAGAGGAAGATCCTTCTTAAGGCGCGCTTCCGCGATCCGCAGCTCGTCCAGCACGAAAGGGTACTCGGCCTCATCGCAAGCACCGATTGGCCCCCCAAGCAGGACGACGAGATCTGGCTCCTCCGCCGAAAGCCGCTTCAGGTCGTCGGTTCCCGCGTCGCGGTAGGAAACCTCAAAACCCAGCCTGCCGAACGGGACCGCAAAACTGCCAACGTCCTCAAAAGCAACATGGCGAATCGCCAGAATCTTCTTCATACATTCAGATTCCGACAGGATCGCGCAACTTTCAACCTCTGAGGGAATGGTTGCAATGGGAATGTGCGGTTGCTGCTACTGTAAGAGCAAAGGATCTACGAACGGGGATCTACGATGCCGGGCGCTGAGGATGGCGCAGCGGAATCTCGCAGGAGACTGTGTTTCGCGATTTTGGAGATAGATTCAACGATGCACCCCGGCCTCTATCCCTCGTCCGCTGGCGAGGGTCGCAACTCGCGGCTGCAGATCCATCGCAGGTGGCACAGCCACTTTCTTCCGGAGCGCGACATCGTCGTCTATCTGCCTCCCGGCTACGAGGAAGATGCGGAGCGGCGCTATCCCGTGCTTTACCTGCATGACGGACAAAATCTGTTCGACCCGGAGACTTCCTTCATTCCCGGCAAAACGTGGCAGGTACGCGAGCGTGCCGATGCCGAGATTGTTGCAGGCCGCGTTGCGCCACTCATCATCGTGGGCATATACCATGCCGGTGCGCAGCGGCTGTCGGAGTACACCCACATTCCCGACGCGAAGATGGGCGGAGGGAATGCGGATCTTTACGGCAACCTGATCATGCGAGAGCTGATCCCCTTCATCGATCGCACGTATCGAACCCGAACGAACCGCGACAGCACCGGCATGGGTGGTTCCTCGCTCGGTGGCTTGGTGACGCTGTACCTGGGTCTGAAGTATCCGGAGAAATTTGGCAATCTGGCGGTGCTGTCGCCTGCAATCTGGTGGAGCCACCAAAACATCGTGGAATATGTGCAAAAAGTTGCACAGCGGCATCCTCTGCGGCCCCGCATCTGGCTCGACATTGGAGATGCCGAAGGCAGGCGGGCTTTCGAGGAAGCGGAGTTGCTCCACCGCAAGCTGGCCGCTAACGGATGGCGCGGGGACCACGATCTTCATTTTGAACTGGTCCGCGGAGGCACCCATGATGAAACGGCATGGGCAGGCCGCGTAGCTCCGATGCTGCGCTTCCTCTTTCCTGCATAGAGTTGAAAAGCCCGCATGCTGCGCTGCAAATCAGCTGATGCGGGTTGCGGAAAGCTCTGATTTCGGCAATACTTAGGAGTTGGGAAATGTGTGGCCGGGCTGTTCAGCTTGACCCTGGAGCTCTTTTCCTGAATGGCTTAAGCCCTACATACAAGTTTGAAAGGATTTTGACCTGTGCTGATGATTCGTTTGGCGCGCTTTGGTGCGCGTAAGCAGCCGTACTATCGAGTAGTGGTAATTGAGAAGGACCGCGCCCGCAACGGCCGCTCCATTGAAGTGGTGGGCACGTACAATCCCCGCACCAGCCCCGCGACTCTGGACTTCAAGCGCGAGCGCATTGATTACTGGACCAGCAAGGGCGCCCAGCTCTCGGAACGGGTAGCCAAGCTGTTAAAGACTCTGCCTGCGGAGACTGCGGCCGCCTGACGCCCCGGTTCCCAGGGCTTGCTGTACCTGTGAAGTTCCAAGAAGACAGCGAGGCCGGACAAGAGTTTCTCAGCCGGCCAACGCAATACTCCTCCCCCATGACTGACGCACGATCCATGGCAGGTTGACGAGTGTACTTTCTCGGACAATCCCACTGTTGTTCCTGCGTCGGGACTGCTACTATTGCGCTGCCTTAGGCGGCTGGTTTCCGTTGGGGGGCGAACGATGACAAAAGCAGAGAATATGCAAGAACTAGTGGCCGAAATTGCACGCGCGCTCGTCGATGATCCCGGCGCGGTCGTGGTTGAATCTGTCCAGCACGATGAGAATACGATCTTGAAGCTGCGCGTTGCCCCGCAGGATGTGGGCAAAGTGATCGGCAAGCAGGGCCGCACGGCGCGGTCGATGCGAACGATCCTGGGCGCGGTGAGTATGAAGCTGCATCACCGATTTACCCTGGATATTCTGGAAGAAGACAAGACTCCGGCGGCTCCGGCCGAGTGACAGGATCACCCGGATGGCCGTCTCAGGTAAGGTAACGGGCCTCACGGATGGCTGAAGAAACATGGGTATTACTGGCACGATTGGTTCGCCCGCAGGGACGCCGAGGCGAAGTGCTTGCCGATCTGCTGACCGATTTTCCTGAAAAATTCCATGAGCGCAACAGAGTTTTTCTTTTGCCTCCAACGATTGCAAAAAAGCCTGTCGCGCCTCGCGAGATGGAGTTGCAGGAGCATTGGCTGCACAAGGGGCGAGTCGTGCTCAAGTTCGCCGGCATAGACTCGATCAGCGATGCCGAGACGCTCCGCGGAATGGAAGTAGCCATCCCCCGCGAAGAGCGTGCCGCTCTTGCGGAAGATGAAGCCTACATCAGCGAATTGATCGGGTGCCACGTCTTTGCCGGGGAGAGCCTGGAAGACATTGGCGAGATCACTGACGTCGACATGGACTCCACCTCCGTGCCGCTGTTGATTGTGCGACGCCCACGCGGCGAGGAAGCGCTCATCCCCTTTGCCAAAGATTTTCTAAAGCGAATGGACGTTGCCGAAAAGCGCATTGAGATGACTCTGCCCGATGGCTTGCTGGAAATCAACGCTCCCCTGACCGAGGCCGAGCGCGCCGCGATGCAACACGAGGCAGAATCCGAGGCCTCTGCGGAAGAGCCAAATAGTTAAAGCTCAGCTTTAACAAATTCGCCCGCACTCCGCTTGATTGTTCAAGTACTTGTCGAGGGTTTCGGTTCATGTCTCGGTTTAGGTATTTATAGCAAGCGATTGATTTTAAACAGCAACAGCTTTTCCATGAGCCTCTTGCGGCAGCGAAAAGTAGAATCGCAGCAAAGGGATAGTACAACCGAGGAAGACCGCGGCTCCGAATCGCGGCAGGGATAGACAGTTCGCATGCGCTTTGACATCATCACCATTTTTCCAGGCTTCTTCACCGGCATCCTTGAGAACGGCGTGATGAAGCGCGCCATCTCGACGGGGCTTATCGATGTGGGCATCCATGATCTGCGGAACTTTACGCACGACCGTCATCGCACGGTGGACGACCGGCCCTTTGGCGGAGGCGAAGGCATGGTTTTAAAGCCCGAGCCTCTGGCCGAAGCGGTTGAATCTCTCGGCATCGCCGCAAAGGAAGGACGCGATACCAGCCGGGAGACGGTGGTCCTGCTCTCCGCCCAGGGCAAGCGGTATACCCAGGCCACGGCACGCGAGTTCTCGGCGATGGAGCGCGTGGTGATGCTATGCGGGCGCTATGAAGGCGTGGACGAGCGCGTGAGCGAGGCGCTGGCTGACCGCGAGCTATCGATCGGCGACTATGTGCTGTCCGGCGGAGAACTGGGCGCGGCTGTCATCATGGATTCGACCATGCGCCTGCTGCCCGGTGTGCTGGGGAACGAGGCATCGAGCGAGTTTGAGAGCTTTGGACGGGCCGATGGGCTGATGCCGCCATGCGACGAAGGCGGGCCGCCACGCTCCACGCATGGCGCCGGGGGATTGCTCGATTATCCGCATTACACGCGCCCGGCAGAGTTTCGCGGACGGACCGTTCCCGAGGTTCTCTATGGGGGAAATCACGAACAGATCCGTAAATGGCGCAGAGAACAGGCTCTGGAAAAGACTCTGCGCAATCGTCCGGATCTGCTGGAGCACGCGGAGCTGACGCCGGAAGACCGACGATTCCTCGCCTCCCTCAAGGCAAAAATCCACAGGGCGTAAGATGCTCGATCTATCTGGCGGTGTTTGCGATATGATTCTGCTTCCATTCCCTTCTTCCATTCCCATGACTGGAGAAATCCATTGGAACGCCGCCGCTTTCTCAGTTCGTCGCTTGCCGCATCGGCCCTTGCCATGACAAATCCTTCCTGGTCGCAGGGTACTTCCGGCAAGCCGCGCGAGTTCTATGAACTTCGCAAGTATTACCTGCAGTCGGGTCCGCAAACCAGGCTCACGGAGAGCTATCTGGCTGATGCTCTTCTCCCTGCGCTGAACCGGCTCGGCATTGCACCGGTGGGAGCCTTCCGGCTCGACATTGGGCCTGAGACCCCAACCCTGTATCTGCTGCTTCCCTGCACCGCGCTTGAAACGCTGGTTACCGCGGAGCTGCGCCTGGGGCGCGACGAGCAGTTTCTTAAGGCTGCCGAGCCGTTCTGGAATGCGCCCGCTACCGCGCCTGCCTACGTGCGCGTGGAGAGCTCTCTGCTGATTGCATTTGAAGGCTGGCCGAAGCTGGTCGCTCCAACAAAAGGCGAACATCCCGAGAAGCGCATCTTCCAGCTACGGATCTATGAGAGCCCCAGCAACCAGGACCACGTCCGCAAGATTGAGATGTTCCACAGTGGCGAGTTCGAGATCTTCCAGAAGGCCGGCTTTGCGCAGGTCTTTTATGGCGATACGTTGATTGGGCCGCGACTGCCCAACCTAACCTACATGCTGAGCTTTGCGGATCAGACGGAACTGAATGCCCGGTGGAATACCTTCCGCAACGATCCGGCGTGGAAGAAGTTGTCCGGGTCGCCCAGATACAACTTCGAATCCATCGTGAGCAATATCTCGAACTTGATCCTGAGCCCAACGTCTTTTTCGCAGATCTAGTAATGGTTCTCAGATCTGGCGCGGGGAGTTTGGGTAGTGGGGTCAGATCCTTCGCTTAGGACGACAAGACTGAGTGGCGGGCAGGGAGAGGTTGGAAACTGACCGGCCTTTGACACAGTTTCGCGAATCTGCGAATTCCGTGTAAACTAAAGATTCTGAATTAACGACTAGGAATCAGTTATGTCTATTCATCCAATAATGCAGCGGCTGGCCGACAAGCTCCAGCGCACAGATATTCCCGCGTTTGCCGCTGGCGACACCGTCCGCGTGCAAGTCAAGATCAAAGAAGGCGAAAAAGAGCGTCTACAGGCTTTCGAAGGCGTCGTGATTGCAACCAGGAAGGGCCCAGAAGGCAGCTTCACGGTTCGCAAGATGAGCTTTGGCCAGGGTGTTGAGCGCATCTTCCCTTATAACTCCAAGGTTATCGACAAGGTTGAGAAGGTTCGCTCCGCTCGCGTACGCCGCGCCAAGCTCTTCTATCTCCGTGGCCTGCGTGGCAAGGCTGCCCGCCTGAAGGAAGTCGAGCGCACGTAGTTCGTCCTCGGCCATATTCATCAAGGCTCCAGATCAGACGCCCCGGAACTGCCATCGCAACCGGGGCGTTGCTGCGTTGTCGCCATGGCGGCCCATCTATTGCTGCGGCATTGTGTTGCTGCGGCCGCATCCTTCGTATTGACTCGTCAGGCTCGCTGTTTTGCACAGCGGCAATGTGCACTAGACTTGTCCTTGGATCATGCCTTCCAATCCCAACGCGGTCGATCTGGAGCTTGAGTGCCTCGATGAGGAACCTGAGGTCTCGGCGGCAACGCTGAAGCTGCGCATGCTGCGGAAGCTGGTGTGTGGCAACAAGTATGAGCGGGCCGCACGAGCTGCTGGTGCGACGGTGATTGCCGGAGTCGACGAGGTAGGCCGTGGCGCCCTGTTTGGCCCGGTGGTTGCAGCCGCAGTCATACTCCCGGAGGGATGCAGAATCCGTGGCTTGCGCGACTCCAAGCAGTTGACGCGGGAGGAGCGCGAGCGCATGGCGTCGATCGTCGAGCGCAAGGCCATTTGCATCGCGATCGAAGAGGTAGACTCCGCGACGATCGATCGCGTGAACATCTACCAGGCCACACGCATCGCCATGACGGCCGCGGTTTCGCGGCTTTCCCCTGCTCCGGATCATCTTCTGATCGACGCCATGCGATTGGACCTTGCTTGTGCGCAGACCAGCATCATCTATGGCGACAGCCTGAGCGTTTCCATCGCGGCGGCATCTGTGGTCGCGAAGGTCTACCGCGACAACGTCCTCCGAGAGCTGGACCGCAAATATCCGCAATATGGGCTGGCCTCACACAAGGGATATGGGACGCCAGACCACCGGGCAGCCTTGTTGCGCTATGGGCCAAGCGATCTCCACCGCCGCAGCTTTCGCCCGGTAGCGGAGTCTTCGCAGGCATGGGGTGAACCTTCCGAATCCTGAGCCGCGTCTAATTCTGAGGAGAACAACTTGGGATTGAGACTGATGTGTACCACCGCGCATCCTGACGACGAGAGCGCCGCGTTTGGCGGCTCTCTGCTGATGGCACACGAGCAGGGCGTCGAAACCAGCGTCATCTGCATGACGGATGGCAATGCGGCAACCTTTCGCGGCGAGGCGAAGAATGCGGCGGAGCTGGCAGCGATGCGACGGAAGGAGTTTGCCGCAGCCTGCAATCAACTGGGCGTGGCACATGGCGAAGTGCTCGACCTGCAGGATGGCCAGTTGCCACACGCTGACTTCTACCAGGCTGCCGGGGAGCTGGTGCAGCGCATCCGGCGTTACCGTCCCCAGGTAATCCTCACCTTTGGCAGCGAAGGCGGCGTGAATCTGCACCGTGACCACACGATGGTCAGCTTGATGACGACGGCGGCATTCCATTGGGCTGGCCGCAGCGCTTATTTCCCGGAGCAGATTGCTCAGGGATTCGCCGCCTATGCGCCGCAGAAGCTGTATGTGTTGCAGGCTCCCTTTCTTGCTTCGCGTGAGGCGGAGAGAACGACGGCAATCACTCCCTGCTCGTTGAGGCTGGACCTTGACCAATACAAACAGAAGAAGCTCGATGCTTTTCTTATGCACTCCACCCAACGAGGCGTGGTGGACCGCGTGCGAGACGAATTTGACAAGCATGGCGGGCAGGAATGTTATCTGCTGGTGGCCAGCCGGATAGACGGCTGCAGCGACACCTCCTTGTTCGGTGGAGTGCAGGAAGACTAGGGGAAGCTTGTGTGCAAGAGCACCAGGTTGTCGCGAGAAGGAACAGCGCGGAAGGCGCTCCCGCTCCTGCTGGCCTGCTGCTGTTCGATTCTGGCGATGTGGGCATGCGTGGGAGCAAACGCGCAGGAGCAAGGCGAGATCACCCCGGGCAACGGCTCCGTGGCAGGTCACGTCTTCTGCTCGGACACGCAGAAACCGGCCCGCTTTGCGCAGGTACGCTTGATTCGCGCAGCCGATGGAGCGCGCGGCTTCGGCGGTGGCAACACTGGAGTGACCACCGCAGACGGCAGCTTCTCGATCGGCAATGTTCCGCCGGGAGACTACTTCGTCAGCGCGCAGATGCCTGGGTATATTGATCCTCTGCGAAGCCTTGGACTGCGTGGATTGCGGCAAGGCGCTGCGTTGCCAGAGGCCGTCAAGGCCATGCTCACCAAGGTTACGGTGGCAGCGGATCAGTCAGCAACGGTACAGGTGACCGCCTTCCGTGGCGCGGTGCTTGCCGGCACCCTCACCTACGACGATGGAACACCAGCCGCCGGAATTCCCGTCTCCGCCCAGCGTATGGAAGACTCGAACGCTGACGGAGATATCTCAGAATCAGGAGGCCGGGACCTTGCCTTTACGAACAGCGGCGATCGTGGCGACTTCCGCCTGGGAGGGCTGCCGGATGGCGTATACATCCTGAGAGCGCGGCCGCGTGGCTCCAATGGGCCGGGAACGCTGCCCATCTACTATGGGAACACCTTGCGAAAGAGCGAGGCCAGGCGCCTGGAGATCAAGGCGGGCGAAGAACGCTCCGGGCTCGACATACAGATTCCCGCACTGAGCCTTCGGCAGGTCAGCGGTGTAGTCCAGGCTGCTAAGGATGGCCACGGAATCGGGCGGGCGACGGTCTCGCTCACGTTAAACGGCGAATCGAGCGAGGCCTTGAACACGATCTCCGGCCCGGACGGAGGATTCCGCTTCGTGGGTGTGCCCAATGGCAAGTTCACGGTGCGCGTCAGCGGCGCCTCCGATGCGGCGGCAGGACATGGTGCAGCGGGAGACACGACCGAGAGCGTCGTTCCCTACGGCCCGGACGAGCAGAACATTGAGTTGAACGGGAGCGATGTGGACCACGTGATCCTGAGCCTTCCAGCGCTGAACGCGCAGGGCTCTGCGAATCCCTAGCTCTTCCCCGAAGCGAAAATCTACGTGCTTACGCTGACGGCAGCGGCGCGGGAGCGATGCTTGATCCGCGCGGTAAGAGGCCGCGCGAGAAGCACGATCGCCAAAATCACGGTAATGGTGAGTGGAGTTCTCACTCCTGCCTTCACCAGCCACCAGTAATGAATCACGCCGAGGATGGCTGCTGCGTATACCAGGCGATGAAGCTTCTGCCAGTTTTTGCCGAGCTTGCGAATCGACCATTTGGTTGATGTGAGCGCCAGCGGCAGCAGCAGGAGCCACGCCGAGATGCCCGCAGTCACGTAACGCCGCTTCAGAATGTCCGCTGCCATAGCCTTCAGGTCGAAGTAAGAGTAGAGGCCGACGTAGGTAAGCAGATGCAGCGATGCATAGAAGAAGGCGAACAGACCCAGCAGCCTGCGAAAGCGTATCAACCAGGAGAGACGCGGGGAGAGCCGTCGCAGAGGCGTGATGGCGAGCGAAATCACCAGCAGCCGGATGGTCGCCAGTCCGGTGCAATAAGTAATGGTGCGTGTGGGGTCCGGCCCTAAAGAGGTGAACACGGCGCGATACACCAGGCTGGCCAACGGGTAGAGGCAAGCCATCCAAACCAGCACCTTGAGCACTACGATCTTGCGATTCGACATGCGTTGCCGTCCATCGCGCAGGCACCCTGCGCTGCATTAATAATTTTTCTTCAGATCCATGCCGGCATAGAGATGCGCGACCTGATCGCCATAGCCGTTGAACATTAGAGTGGGGCGGCGCTGCTTGTAGAAAGGCTCCCCGATCCGCCGCTCATATTTCTGCGTCCATCGCGGGTGATCGACATTCGGGTTGACGTTGGAGTAGAAGCCATATTCGCCCGGAGTCATATCATTCCACGCGGTATGCGGCTGCTGGGCAACAAAGCGCACCTTGACGATTGACTTGGCAGACTTGAATCCATACTTCCACGGCACGACTACGCGAACCGGAGCGCCATCCTGATTGGGCAGCACTTCGCCATACAGGCCGAAGGTCAGCAACGTCAGGGGATGCATCGCTTCATCCATGCGCAGTCCCTCCGAGTATGGCCAGTTCAGGGAGACCATCTTGAGGTACGGCATTTGTTTGGGGTCGTCGAGCGTCAGGAACTGAACATACTTCGCGGTGCTGAGCGGCTCGCATCGCTTGATGAACTCCGATAGTGAGTATCCCACCCAGGGAATCACCATGCTCCACGCTTCCACGCAGCGAAGCCGATAGACACGCTCTTCGAGAGGAACCAGCTTCAGCAACGTATCGATATCGAAGGTCTTCTTATTCTTAACGAGGCCATCTACGGTGATGGTCCAGGGACGGGTCTGCAGCTTTCCGGCATAGCGGGCCGGGTCGCCCTTGTCCGTGCCAAACTCATAAAAATTGTTGTAGGTGGTGATGTCTTTCAGGGTGGTCAGCTTTTCTCCGGTGGTGGAGAGGGGGCTGCTCACGGTCGCCAGTTTTGTTCCTGCATGTACTACGGAAGACGAATCGACCAGGCGCCTCACACGGTCCGCCCCCAGCGCCATCGCACCCGCTGCCACCGCTGCCCCAATAAAATTGCGGCGGTTGAGATAGGCGGAGTGAGGCGTAATGTCGGAAGATGGAATGTCGTTGGGTTTGCGGATGAGCATGGACGCTACCTCTCAAAGATCTTAGACGTAACTGCGAGCCGAAGATTACCGCCCGGGATTATAGTCAGATTCAGCGACCCTTCACGAGGACTCATTCCTTTAACGGAGTGAGATGAATTTGAATTCATAAAGAGAGACGGAATGATAGACGACAAGAGTGCGAACCCGCAGGACCGCGACCGCATGCGGCAGGCAGCCGAACTTCTGCTGAAAGCCAGGCGCACCGGCAATCCCATAGACGAGCTGCCGGAAGCCTTGCGCCCCCACACGCAGGAGGAGGCCTACGCTCTGCAGGACACCATTGCGGAAGCGCTTGGGGCGATTGGCGGCTGGAAGATTGGAGTGCCGAATCCGCAAGCGACTCCGCTCTTTGGCCCTATGCCGCTGATGGGCGGCTTCGCCCGCTCGGGTGACACGCTGGCCGAGGACTATCGGCGTCTGCGCGGACTGGAGGCGGAGATTGCGTTCCGCTTTGGCCGTGACTTGCCGGTGCGCCCGCAGCCGTATTCGCGAGAAGAGGTTCTCGCCGCAATCGAAAGCTGCCATCCGGCGATTGAGGTGCTGGAGTCCGGCTTCACCGATCCGGACAAAGTGGACCGCCTGTCGATGATTGGCGATCTGCAGATGAACGGTGGATTTGTCTATGGCGAGTCCTTGCCGCACTGGCGCGACATCGACTTCGGAGCCGAGGGAGTCACAATCTCAGTGGACGGCGCGGTGCGCGTTGAGGCACGAGGCTCATGTGGCGCCGGAAGCGACCTGGTGCACCTGCTGGTGTGGCTGGCGAATGAAGGGCAATATCGAACCGGAGGCCTGAATGCCGGGGACTGGGTGACGACGGGCAGTTGGACGGGCAAAACTATGGCCGAGGCGCACTCGGAGGCAGTGGTGCATTTCGAGCATTTCGGATCGGTGTCGATTCGGTTTGCTTGAGGCTCTGACCAGGGGATCGGTCTGACTAGGAACGGGCTCGACTACGATCCGAGTCAGCTAAGGGTCTTTTCCGAATTTGCTACTGTTGCAGATGCAAATGGCCATTCTCCGCGGATGCGGGAGCGGATCAGGAAGATCACCGTGCCCGAGATGGCAACGGCAGCGGCGTAGGAGAATTCCCGCATCGCCTCGTGCCGCGATAGAAGGATAAAGAGGAAGCCGGCAAAGGCGAGAATGGGCGGCAGCGGATAGAGCCATATGCGAAATGGCCGCGGCCGCTCCGGCTCGCGAATGCGCAGAAGGATGACGCCCACCTGCTGCAACAGGAACTGGAGAACGATGCGGATGGCCACCAGAGCCGCGATTACATGCGGCAGGTCAAAGAAACAAAAGATGGTTGCAACGCCGCCCAGCGCAATCAGCGAGCGGTAGGGAAAGTGATGCACCGGGTGCAATTTGGCGAAGAAGCGGAAGTAATTGCCGTCTAGCGCAGCGGCATAGGGTACTCGCGAGTAGCCAAGCACCAGGGAGAAGACCGAGGCGAACGCGGTCCATATAACCAGGCCGGCGATTGCATGGGCGGCAAACGTTCCGAAGGTCCTCTGCATCACCACGGCAACCACAGCGAGCTTGGAACTGATGTCTGCGCCGGAGCGCAACTCCTGCCACGGCACCACGCCCAGCACGCTGAGATTCATCAGCAGGTAGAGGGCCGCCACCAGCACAACCGAGAGCAGGATGGCACGAGGAATATTGCGTCCGGGATTCTTGATCTCCGCCCCCAGAAAGCTGACGTTGTAATAGCCCCAGTAGCAATATGTAGCCAGCAGCGTAGCGGCGCCCAGCCCTTCAAAGAAGGAGCGATCCATGCGGAATGCCCCCGGTGGTAGCGTGAACGCCAGCGCGGGATGAAAGTGTGTGAAGCCGGCAACAATTACGGCGGAGATGGTAAACACCACACCTGCCCACAGCACCCACGCCAGATACGTGATGGAGCGGACATTGCGGTAGAGCAACACGACGACCAGTACGCAGGAGCCCGCCGCCGAGAGGCTCGTATAGTGCAGAAATCCCAGCGCAGGAATGGCGGGAAAGACCTTCGCGGCCAGGGGAGGCCAGAGGTAGGCAGCGTATTGCGACAGTCCAATGCAGCCTGAAGCGATGGAGAGCGGGGCGCTGAATCCCACCTGCCAGACGTAAAGAAACGAGAAGAGGCGCCCGAGGCCCTGCGGTCCATAAATCTCGCGAAGAAATGCGTAGGACCCGCCGGCCTTCGGCATGGACGCGCCCAGCTCCGCCCACACCAGCCCATCGCAGATCGCAATCAGGGCGCCCAATACCCAGCCCAGCATAGCTTGCGGGCCGCCCATGGCGATGATGATGAGCGGCATGGCGATGAAGGGGCCGACGCCGATCATGTTCAGCATGTTCAGGGAGACAGCGCTGCCCAGGCCAATCTGCCGCGAAAGCTGCGGTGCGGCAGCAGAATCACTCTCGGGTTGGGATGAATTTACGTCGGACATCGAGGATTGCAACAGCGAACGGGTGAAACTGGATTGTACACTGGCAATACATTTCAGGCGGCCACGCGGGAAGCGGAGTCAATGATCTTTCGAACCAACGATGGATGGGGATTTGCCGAAATTCGAAGCAGATTCTTTGGGGCTCAATCCGGAGTACAAGCAAGGAAGAACAACACGAAGTATGGCCTGGTGCTCGCTACCACGGCCTGTCTTATCCTCTCCCAGTCCAGTGCTGCACCGTTCGCCGCGGCACAGGCCGTTCCCTACGCCACCACAATCCGCCCGGCAACTTCGCAGGAGAGCGTTCCGGAGGATCGCGGCGCCGCGGGCCTGTGGCAGACGCTGCGCAAGCTCGACACCTGGGCCAGCCTGATGATGATTACCGCCCATCCGGATGACGAGGACGGCGGCATGCTGACCTATGAGTCTCGCGGCGCTGGCGTGCGTACTTCCCTGCTCTCGCTGACCCGCGGCGAAGGCGGGCAGAATGCCATGTCCGGGGAATCCTATGACGCGCTCGGCCTGTTGCGGACGCAGGAGCTGCTGCGCGCGGATCAGTTCTATGGAACGGAGCAGATGTGGACCCGCGTCGCCGATTTCGGCTTCTCCAAGACCGCGGATGAGGCCTCTGCTCGATGGGGACGCGATCGCGTTCTCTACGATGTGGTTCGCGCCGTACGCATCCAGCGGCCACTGGTGGTCACGGCAGTCTTCATCGGAGGCATTACGGACGGCCACGGCCAGCACCAGGTCTCCGGCGAAGTTGCCCAGGAGATCTTCCACGCTGCGGGAGATCCCAACGTCTTTCCTGACCAGATCCAGGCCGGGCTCCGCCCCTGGGCTCCCCTTAAGGTATATGCGCGCGTGCCCACCTACTCCATAAGCGCAAAGGGCATGTATGACTACGCCACGGGAAAGTGGGCCGCACCGCGCTTCTACGATTATGTCGACCAGAAGTGGAGCGATCAGGCTCCCGAAACCAACGTCGAGATTGCCGAGGGCGTTTATGACCCGGTGTTGGGCCGCTCCTATGCGCAGATTTCCAGACAGGGATGGGGTGAGCAGAAATCTCAGAATGGCGGCGCCACCACTCCCCTGCCGGGCACAGTGACGGTTCCCTACCATCTCTATGGCTCTTATGTTCCGGTGCTGCCTAAGGAGCGCTCGTACTTCGACGGAATCGACACTTCGCTGGTTGGCATCGCGATGCTGGCGCATGGCGATCGGACCGCAGTCGAAACGGGACTGAAGGAGATCCGTCAGCACGTCAACAATGCGATGCTTGGCTATCTCCCCTCTTCTCCAGAGAAGATCGCTCCGGAGTTGCACGCCGGATATTTGAGTACCCGGAAGCTGATGCAGCAGGTAAGCGACAGCGCGCTCTCTGCGGACGACAAGGCGAATATCAACCACGAACTCGGCATCAAGCTGGTGCAGTTCAACACGGCCTTGGCGATGACCCTCGGACTCGACCTCCGCGCCCTCGTGACTCCACAGAAAAACGTCAATCCCGCGGCTGCGCTGCCTTTGGCTCCGGAGGAAACGATCCGCGCAGTTACCCCGGGGCAGGATCTGCGCGTCCGCGTACACGTCAGCACGGGAATCGGCCAGGCGCGGTTGGTCAAGGTGTGGCTTACCTCTCCCGAAAAGGAGACGTGGAACATTACGCGCGTCGGTGCACCCGGGCTGGATGATCCCTCGACGACTGCTGGTGACACGGTCTTTCGTGTCAGCGTGCCGCTGAATGCCGCTGCTACCCGGCCTTACTTTACGCGTCCGAATACCGAGCAGCCCTACTACGACCTGCTGGACGATCGTTGGTTGAATGAATCGTTCGCGCCATATCCCCTGACGGGATGGGCGGAGTTTGATTACGACGGCGTCCCGGTGCGGCTCGGACAAGTGGTGCAGACGGTCCATCGCGTACATGGTACGGGTGCCGTCTACGAGCCTCTTATGGTTACGCCTGAGGTTTCCGTGATGCTGGACCCGCCGTCCGCTATTGTTCCCCTGCCGGGCGCAGACTTTCCCGTACACGTCACGCTGCATAGCGAAGCGGATGAGCCGGCCCTAGGAACACTGCGCCTCCAGCTTCCGGAGCAATGGACGGCAACACCGGATACGGCTCCCTTCCGCCTCACCACCGGCGAGGATCAGACCGTCACCTTCACGGTTCATCCGAAGGGATTGGCGCCGCAGCTATACACCATCAAAGCGATAGCACGCAGCGGCAATTACGACTATAGCGAAGGCTTCCAGAAAGTCGGCTATACAGGACTGCTGCCCTACAACCTGTATCGCCCTGCCATCTATGCAGTCCGCGGAGTCGACGTAAAAGTTGCTCCCCGGCTGAAGGTCGCGTACCTGATGGGTACGGGCGATCAAGTGCCTCAGGCGCTTGCCAATCTCGGCGTGGAGGCTCACCTGCTCAATACACAGGAGTTGGCTACGGCGGATCTGAGCCGCTATGACACCATCGTGCTCGGCATCCGCGCGTATGCGGCCCAGCCCGAACTGCCGCGCTGGAATCGGCGTCTCCTCGACTACGTGCGCAATGGTGGCTGCCTGGTGGTGCAGTACAACAGCGGCGAGTACGACCACGGATACGGGCCATATCCCTACACACTGGGACGCTCGCCGGAGAAGGTCGTCGACGAAAAAGCCCCGGTCACTCTGACCGACCCAGGTAACCCGGTATTGAGCACGCCGAACCGCATTACCTCTGCCGATTTTGACAACTGGGTGGAAGAGCGCGGTCACTCCTTCATGGAGTCCTGGGATCCAAATTTCGTCGCGCCTACGGAGACGCACGACGAAGGTCAGGATCCACAAAAGGGCGGTCTCCTCACCGCGCATTATGGCAAGGGCGTCTATATCTATGTGGCGTTTGCGCTGTATCGCCAGCTACCGGAGGGGGTGCCTGGAGCCTATCGCCTGCTGGCAAATCTTATCAGCGCCGGAAAAACCGCGGCGCCTGCTTCGGCCAATCCTCCGACTGAATCAAAATAACCCGCAACAATAGATTTCCACACTTGGCGAAGGCCTGCAGCAGGCCTTCGCCATACCCCATACGCTTCCCTCCCGCACTGGAAATGGCGATATGTAGCCTTTAGCCGCGCCCATTCAAGGGTTATTCATCTTAAATTGGTCAAATTTTCACCATTGTCTGCGACCTTTGAGTCATGCGCATTCAAGAGGGAAGCGGTTTAGTCACTCGGTGGGCTGCGCCGAAATTACAGTCGCCCCACGGGTTCGCCGTTGCTCCTCCAAGCACGCCAAGCACCGATCCTGGCGCTCTGGCATGCGAATCGCATTCGATGCACGATCGAAATCTTGCACCTACATACCTAAGAGAGGCCAAATGAACAGTCACCTTAAGGCGCTGGCCAGTCTTATGCTTGCAACGGCTCTTGTAGCCGGACAAGCACAGACAACAGCGAGCGGGACAACACGCACCACCACCAAAACTGCGAAGAAGAGAGCGGCGAAGAAGCCCGTTAAGCCTTCTCTCGCCACGCAGATCGAGCAGCTTCGCACCGACATGCAGAATCAGATTCAGGGACTGAAGCAGCAGCTGTCGGAGCGCGACCAGCAGTTGAACCAGGCCCAGCAGGCGGCGTCAGCAGCTCAGGCGGCGGCAGCACGGGCCCAGGAGGCTGCGGACAGCCAGCAGAAGACTCTGACGGATAATAGCCAGGCTGTGTCGAATCTTGAGGGTGCAGTATCTGACCTGAAGACCAATACAACCTCTCTGGTCACCACCATCCAGGAAGACCAGACCAAGACGAAGGCCGCAATCGAAAACCCGACCGCCCTGCACTACAAGGGAATCAACCTTACGCCGGGTGGGTTTGTGGCGGCTGAAACAGTGTGGCGCAGCTCCGCAACTGGCGGCGACATCCCGACTGCCTTCAGTGGCCTGCCGTTCGATCACACTGCCCAGGGGCATATGAGCGAGTTCTACGGTACTGCCCGTCAGTCCCGCCTTTCGCTCATGGCCGAAGGCAAGCTGTCGAATGCTACCTTGCGTGGCTACTATGAGGCTGACTTCCTTGGAACCGGCATCACCTCCAACAACAACCAGAGCAACAGCTACGTCATGCGCCAGCGCACCATCTGGGCGCAAGCTGAGCTGCAGAGCGGCTGGACACTTACCGGTGGACAGATGTGGTCCCTGGCAACCGAAGCAAAGAAGGGTCTCTCGACCCTCTCCGGCGATGTGGCATCTCCACAAACCATCGATCCGAATTACGTAACGGGCTTTGTGTGGGCTCGTCAGTATGGCTTCCGCGTGACCAAGAAGATCGGCAACAGCTTCTTCATGGGCGCTTCGGTAGAGAATCCTGAGACGCTCAATGTCGGTGGCCGCGGCTTTCCGACGAACTTCCTGATTGGCTCGGGCGGCACGGGCGGCGGTAACTACAACTCGACTGCCAACTACTCCTTCAACCTCGCTCCCGACGTCGTTGCCAAGATTGCATTCGAGCCCGGCTTCGGTCACTACGAGGTTTACGGAATCGGCCGCTTCTTCCGCAATCGTGTCTATCCCAACTACACTGCAACTACCGCAGCGGCTCAGTCGGCTGGCGCGTACAACGATTCAACCGTTGGCGGCGCGGTCGGCGGCAGCTTCCGCATTCCGATCAAGAAGCTAGTTGACATTGGCGCTAAGGGCCAGTGGGGACAGGGTGCGGGCCGCTACGGCGACACGACTCTGGCCGACACCACGATCGACCCGTTCGGCCGTCTGGCGTTGCTGCACTCCTTCTCGGGAATCGGCACGGTTGAGGTCCATGCAACCCCGCGTCTCGATGTCTACTTCAACTACGGTGGAGACTACGTTGGCCGCAGAGCTTATCTGAATGCTGCCGGCAAACCGGTTGGCTACGGTTCCCGGCTCTTCGACAACTCTGGTTGCAACATCGAGCCCCTTCCGGGTTCGGGTGGCTTCTCCCCTTCGGGCCTTTCCAAGTGTGCCGGCGACAACCGCGATGTGCAGGAAGGCACCGTGGGCTACTGGTACGACTTCTACAAGGGACCCAAGGGCCGTCTCCGTCAGGGCGCGCAGTATGCCCACACCATTCGCCAGACCTGGGCTGGTGTTGGCGGAAACCCACAGTCGAACGCGGACATGTTCTGGACATCCTTCCGCTACTACCTGCCGTAAAACGTTGCACCAATCCAAACAAGAAGGGCATCCGCAATGGATGCCCTTTTTGCTGCCCGCTTGACGCCGCCGCTGATACCGAAGCCTATAGTGCGCGCTGAAGACGTCTTGCTGCCAGGCTGATCATCAAGCGCGTCCATCCGGTAATCATCATATCGATGCCTACCAACGTCCCAATTACCCATAGAGAACTGGATGGCCACTGCTTCCAAACCAGAACGCCAAGGATGAGGGTCACGATTCCGTCGAACAGGATCCAGCCCGACCCGCTGATGCTTCGAGTCTGAAAATATGCGATGAGATCCACGATGCCCTCCGCCACAAAGAAGACGGCCAGAACCAGGGTAATTCCAGCCACGCCACTCATCGGGTGCAACAGAAGGCTCAAGCCAACAACGAAATAGAGCGCAGACACCAGCAGCTTCCACAGAACGCTGCCAACGCCCTTTGAATGGAAAGCATAGAGAAGCTGCAATCCACCGCTGAAGATGAGCAACCATCCAAGAATCAGGACTACGCCGAGCGACGTAGCGAAGGGCAGCGCAATGGCCAGGAAACCAAATATGATGAGGAAAATTGCCCAGACGATGGACTTTCCTGATCCCAGGTTAAGAACGTTCGACTCGACCATGATGGAACCCTCCTGCGTGCTGGATTATTACCTCGGTCGTGCGTGCACATCTTACTCCAAGACATTTCACCTTTGAACTTGATTCTGTCCTCCGGAGGCAGAGGCCGCGATTTGGACCTGCTGCTCACTCTTCCCATGTCAAACACTTGCAGGTTGTCGTGAGCAATCGCCGTAATGTACAAGTGTTACTGATTCCGAAATCGGTATAACAATCGGGCTGGTGGTGGCGTAAGAAGAATGCGCTCAAGAATTGCGACATCGTGTGAGGTGAAGGAAGCATGAAGTCTGCAACAGCATGGAAGTCCGCTTCCCAGGATGAAGAGTCCGAGCATCCGCTCTTTGCAAGAAGATACTTGTGGCCCTTCGTCCTGGTGACCTCTCTCTTTTTCCTGTGGGGAATCCCGAATAATCTCAACGATGTTTTGATTCGTCAGTTTATGAAGTCGTTCGAGATTACGCGCTTCAAGGCAGGACTGGTCCAGTCCGCGTTCTATCTTGGATATTTTCTTCTCTCCATGCCGGCCGCTCTGCTGATGCGCAGATATGGCTACAAGACAGGGCTGGTAACGGGACTGTTGCTCTACAGTGCGGGAACACTTCTGTTTTGGCCAGCGGCGGCTGTGGGAAGCTACTCCTTCTTTCTATTCGCGCTCTTCGTCATTGCCATGGGCCTGTCCTTCCTGGAGACAGGCGCGAATCCTTTCATTGCTCAACTGGGCGAGTCCGAGACGTCGGAGAGGCGGCTGACCTTTTCCCAGGCGTTCAATCCATTGGGCTCTGTAACCGGCGCGGTGATCGGCACAACCTTCATCTTCTCCGGGATTGAGTTGACCAAGGCCCAGGTCGTCGCAATGAAGGCTTCAGGAACCTATGCGGCCTATCTGCGCCACGAGACACTTCGGGTCACCACTCCCTACCTCGTGCTGGGCTGCATTGCCCTGTTGGCAGCGTTCCTCGTCGCGAAAACAAAATTCCCCAGCGCTGAAGGGCCAAGCCAAACCGTCATCAGCCTGGAGGAAGGAAGATTTCTCGATCTCTTCAGGTATCCACATTTCATCCAAGCGGTGCTCGCGCAGTTCTTCTATGTGGGTGCGCAGGTTGGAACCTGGAGCTACTTCATTCAGTATGCGCAGGATTATGTCCATGCCTCGGAGAAGACAGCCGGATTCTTTCTGACAGGCACTCTGGTTGCTTTTGGAGTGGGCAGGTTCAGCGCGACCTATCTGATGAGGTTTGTGAGGCCCAACCGGCTGATGGGAATTTATAGCGTTATCAACGTTGCGCTGGTGGCAGTTGGAGTCCTCTTCCCAGGGCGGATCGGATTGTGGTCCATCTTCTTCACCAGTTTCTTCATGTCCGTGATGTTCCCGACGATCTTCGCTCTTGGTCTAAAGGAACTGGGGCCGAATACCAAACTAGGTGGATCGCTGATCGTCATGGCCATCATTGGCGGTGCGGTGTTCACGCCCTTGATGGGCCTGCTGTTCGAGGCTACAAAGAGCATGGCCGAAGCGATGCTGATCCCTCTGGGATGCTATCTCTTCATCGCCTACTTTGCCTTCATCGGTTCCCGGGTGAGGGTGCCGGTGATGCGCAGAGTGGCGTGAGTTGTTTGATCTATCGCAGCGAGGTGAAAGGCCCTTAGCCTCTTCCCCTCGCTTGTCCTATACTTCGTTCCTTTTACTTCGTAGCCGATGCAATTGCTGCCTCGGATGGCGTGCGATGCAGCAGTTCGATGATCGCCTGATACAACCGGTTGCGCATCTCAAAGCGAGCACTGGCCCTCGTGACATACCGCACGATGACATCGGTGCCGGAAGCAGCGGGACGAAGATCTACTGCTGGGCTGGCAGTGAACTGTCGCAGGAAATTCTGCTTGGCGACTCGCTGCCACTCTGCTTCTGCAAGCTTGGCGTCCTGCTCCGTCTCCCGGTTCACAGCCTCGTGGATGAGGTCGATCAGCTCGCGAGTATCGGGGGCCGGTGGAATGTTAACCGTGATCTCGTCCCACATCCACTGGCCAGTTGTAGAGAAATTGAAATATTGGCCTGCGATGGCGAACTTGTTGAGAAAGGTGACTCGCCTTCCAGTGGGATGGCCCCTGTCGGTCCAGTTGCCGGTCTCCAACATCGATGTGCGAAAGAGTCCAATTTCAACGACCTCTCCACCAACGCCATTGATTTCAACCCAATCGCCAACGCGGATTCCATGCTTGCCCATCAGGACAAACCAGCCAAGGAACGCAATGATGAAATCCTGAAATGCCACTGTTAACCCGGCGGTAGCCAGCCCGACGATGGTAGGCACTTGCTTCGGCGAGCCGAAGATAACGAGAAGCACGCAGAAGAGCGTAAGAACTTGCGTCGCCATCAGAAAAATCGTCTGTAGAGTGTGCTTGCGCCGGAGATCCATCTTCGGTCGATCCAACACAACCTGCACCAGCGAGGTGACGATTCCGCCTAATAAGACGATGAATGCGATCCATGCGAACGACTTGAGCATCAGGTGCCAGACAATTCGGTGCTGCAGCATGACCTGCGCGGCCCACTTGTCGTAAACCCCGCAAAGTTGCTGTTCGGCCTGAAGGCGATCTCCCAGCAGCCCTAAAATACTGCTCTGTTCCGACAGCCGCTTGAGCGACTGCAGTCGAGTCAACTTAGCCTGGGTGGGCGGCGGCGTTGTCGCCGATGCACCCGCCGAACCGGCTCGCCCCTGCGTCCCGGAATTAACCGCGACCTCCAGTTGTGCGTACTGTGCTTTGAGCGAGAGAACATCTCTATCGGTCTGCTGTTTGGCCTGCACGATCGAGGTATAGCGGTCGCGCTGGTTGAGCCACGCAGTCAAACGGCGATAGAGTGTCTGGTCCCGCTTCGCCGAGAGGACGGCTACTTGTCCGCCAGTCGCTGCCTGCTCGTCATACGAGTGCATCGATGCCTCGTGCGCCGCGAGTTCCTGCTGGATCAAGCTGCGTTTGTCTCCACTCTGACGAGCAAGATCTGCCACCGCATCATTGAGTACATCGTTGTCCAGAGCAAGCTGTGCCTTTGCGACCTCCAGGTCATCGCTCGCTGTGGCAGGGTTCGGCGCCTTCGCCTGCTGAGTCAGACTATCGATATGCGCCTGATCCTCTTTGATGGTCTTCTGTAGATCCTCGACCTTCTTCGAAAGAGTCAGCGCCTCGCCGGTCAGCACGCGTGTCTCAGCATCAATATTGGCCTGGCGAAGAGCCATGGCAAATGCCTGGTCCACTTCATGGTCCGCAAGTTGCTGGGCCTGCCGGGCATAGCGTTGTTCCTCTGCCGACACAGCCAGGGGAGCCAGCGATTCCGCGGTTTTCCAAGGGGATTGATCGACAAGGCCCTGGGACGCACTGAGCCGCGGCAAGTTGGCCATCGAGTCACGCGTCCAGTAGATGCCAATCAGACACAAGGCCAGCACGACTGCCGGGATAGAGATCACCAGCGCGCGTCCATCCGTGAACATGCGAGTAAGAAACCTACGATCGTTGATAGAAATTTCCCCTGATAAAAAAAAGATGCGTTGTCTGCTAATGGTTTGTACCGCACAGCAGCTGCTGCAACCGCTTCGATATACGCAGTTCTGCCAAACTGCTGTGGACCTATGACTCCATAGTATGACGGGCCAGGAATGGAACCAAGCTCTGCGCGGGTTGAAGCTGTACCACTTCCGATGCAGCATGAGCCGCATGAAATTTTCACACGCAGAGGATGCATTATCTACACACGTCCAGGGAGTGCGGCATGCTCAACAAGCCGCTCGGGATCGTGGGCAGAGCTGCTATCACAATGAATCTGCGTTACAGCAAATGGAGCACAGATTATTTCAATGTCTTCACAAAGTCTGCGACAGCCTTCGCCTGCTCCGCAGTCAAGCTCATAGATTTAAGATGTGGTGCTTTTGCCCCGCCGCCCTTTGTGAGAAGAGCTACGATGTCCGCTTCGCTTTTGGACGTAGCCGCCAACTTCGGAGCGACCTGCGGCTTCCCCTGTCCTTGCGCGCCGTGACAGGTAGCACACTTGGTTTTATACAAGGCGCCTGCATCCTGCGCCAGTGCGGTCGTGCACATTGCAGACAACAAAATGATGGATGCTGAACGAAATCTCATGAATTTATCCTCTTTTCTGTCTTCTGAATATTCCTCTTATCTCAAATCATTCCTGAGGCGGCACCTCAGGCTTCGTAGGTGTATCCGTATCGAATCCTTCTGCTGTAGTGGTTGCCGCTTGTGCTCCCGCCTCTGCCAATGTCTCTGTGTCCAATCCATGCTCTTCGCGATAGCGCTCGACCGGCATGCTGCCGTCCTTCCACGCCCAGTTCATCGGGTATACATCGGGATCGAAAAATACCTGGTAGAAATGCCAGACGAGAATCGCCAGCGTCGCCAGCACTGCTTCATAAAAGTGCACTGCAGTGGCAACATCCAGCCACCATCGCGCCAGCAGGTTTCCAACAAAGACCTTGGCCCAAAGCATGATGCCCGTGGCTGCCATTAACGCTGTGCCCCATACCAGCGCCCAGTACTCTGCCTTCTCCGCATAATTGAAGCGACCGAATTTTGGCTTTGTGCGATTCAGTCCCAGGTAATATCGCATGGTCCCCCAGGCATCGAACGCATCCTTAGGCTTAGGCGCAAAATCACGAATCAATCTTCGCCCATCTCTTGTCATCGCGATGTAGATAAGGTGGTAGGCGCCGGCACCAATCAGAATCGCTCCTGCGATGCGATGCGTGATGCTGCGCAACCTCTCTCCCATTCCAAGCACCTCTGCAAACCAGGAGTTGGGATACTTAAGGGCAAATCCCGTCAGCACAAGGACGATAAAGCTGACGAACAAAAGAGCGTGTTGCCAGCGCTGGCTGCTGGTCATGCGAGGCACTGTCTGACCTTGCGCCTTGTGCCGTGCAATCGCTTTGCTGCGCCAGACGATGAGGTTATGAAGAAACATCGCTCCGATCACCACGAAGATCAATGCGAGATAGACTCGCCTGACCCATCGCACCGCAACCGTGCCGATATCGCTGTGTTGCCATCCAGATGTACCTTGTTTAAAGTGAACCGCTGCGTTACTCCTTTATGGCACTGCCCACAGGTTGCATTGAGATTCGCGCGGTTGATGGTGGAGTTGGGATCGCTTGACGGCAATATGTTGTGCACGCCGTGGCAACTCGCGCAGTTGGCCACGACTACCGAGCCTCCCTTGGAAGCAAGCCCGTGGTAGCTGTCCAGGTAGGTGGAGACTCGACTGCCAGCCACTCCAAATTCCTGCGAAAGCCGAACGCCCTCGTGGCAGCGTGCACACGTGGCACCTGCCAGGTTTTGCTCGGAGACAGGCGAATCCGGGTCCAGATGAGCTTTGATGGAGTGGATTCCGTGACAGTCAGTGCAGACAGGAGCGAGTCCATTGCCTCGCGTTATCGCCTGCCCGTGAATGCTCTGCCGAAAAACCTGTTCCACCGCACCATGGCATTTGCCACAGGTGCCGGGGACATTGAATTTATAGATCGGCGATCTGGCATCGTTCGCTGGAAGGATCTCATGCCAACCGTGACAATCCGTGCAGACTGCCGCACCATCGGCACCACGCTCGATCGCGCGCCCATGAACGCTCGCCTGATAGGAGACAAAAGGTTGAACGCTTTCTCCGCTGGCCTTCATCAGAAACTTCTGTCCGTGGCATCGGCCGCATGTCGCGGGAATGTTGGCGTGATTCACCGGCGACGCAGCAACGCTGGCGGGAAGAATTTCATGAACGGGTCCATGGCAATCCACGCAGGTTGCAGCACTTGTTCCACCAGGCTTATTCGCGCGGGCATGATAGCTTTGCCGATAGGCTTGTTCCGCCTCCGCATGGCATTGGCCGCAGGAGATCTTTGCAGGAGGCGTCTCATGCAACGAGGCCTCCACGTCTTTATGACAATCTACGCAGGTGAACATGCCGCCGTGGATCGACTTTTTTAATTTCGCCTCGTTGATATAGAGACTGACGCTCTTACCATCAGCTTCTTTCGTCAAGCTGGAATCGGAGTGGCACGCAAGACAATCTTCGTCCTTGGGCTTGCGCGCGGCATGAGCTGCGCAGGCCAACGAAAACAGGGTGAGCACCAAAACTTGAGCGCACAACTTCCCTGCTATTTTCATACGGGGGAGGAGTACGCTCGTTCACGGAATGATGGCTGTGACAGTGGTCACAAGGTCGTGTTAATCCGCGATCCCAAGCGACTCACAACATCTTCCAACGCGTGCGTGAGCGAAACTGGATCCGCCGCTTCCGCGAAAGGCAATACGGTTCCCACGTGGATGACCAATCTTCCAGAGCGAAACCATGAGACGGTGCCCACCTTCAACTCTGCCAATCCCTTCAGCGCAACGGGAAGAATAGGCACTCGCGATTCCTGTGCGAGCAGGCCGATGCCCGCACGAAACGCCTGCAGTCTTCCGTCAGGCGACCGTTGCCCTTCCGGAAAGATGAGGACCGAGTAACCACGATCCAGCGCCTCGCCTGCGTGGGCAAAGCTGCGACGCACGCTGAGCCGTGGCAATGGAAACACATTGAACAGCGCAGTGAGGAGCCAATACTCCACCGGCCCAAGGAGATTCAGAATCCAGTTCCCCTGATTGCGCGCCTTGCGAAGATCGAGCAGCATTTCTCCCGACATGGCAATTGCCACGCGCCGTCGCAGCTTCGCAGGCAAAGCATACAGGACCAGTGCGCCATCGAGCGCGGTAACGTGATTCGCTATCACCAACAATGGCTGGTCCGGGATGCTGCTTGTGTCACGAACCACGCGCGGCGCAGCCAGCAGCCATACCAGGGGGCGCATCACAGCCTCAAGAAACAGAGTGCGCAGGATTCGCACCGGCAGCGACCACGGCCAATGGGGATACGTATATTCCTCGCGGATGACGGATGACGCGGGCACAGCCTGCGATGATCCTGCTGCCGAGGCAACGGGAGGAACAACAGAGCTGGTCACGCCAAGCAGACTCCGCAACTCACCTACGGTTTGCAGATTTTCGATGGCGTTGTCCCGAAGCTCGATGCCAAGCTTCTCTTCCAGCGCGGACTGCAACTGCATTCGTCCCAGACTATCCAGATGCAGATCTTCTGAGAGCAACGACGCATCTGTAGTGCCCGCGATGCTCTCTCCGGTGAGGCGGAAGATCAACTGCAGAAGAGGATCCTCTGTCGGCGCGACGTCCTTGTTGCTCGGGTGGCTGCGTTCGCTTAGGGCCGCGCACGCCCACTCCGCGATGGTGCGGCGAAGCAGTTTGCCGGTTGAAGTTCGCGGTAGATCGAGTTGCGGCCACCGCAGCCAGCGACGAATCTGCTGGTGACTCGCTAAGTGGCTATTTGCATTGCGAACGGCGGCGAGTAGTTGGTCGTCGTCACCGGAGAAGAGCACCACCGCTACGGGCTCCATGCCGCCCGGCACGGGACACGCCACAACAGCACAGCCGCGCATGCCGGGCTCTCCCGCCAAAGCTGCTTCCAGATCCGCGGGATGAATGTTCATGCCTGAGGGAGAGACGATCACGTCGCCTTTTCTCCCCTTGAAGCGAAGCTGGCCGGATGCATCCTGCTCCGCCAGATCGCCGGTCGCGAACCATTCCTCATGGCGCGGTTGAAGCTTCCCTCCCTGCCACGTCGCGGAAGACAGCATCTCTCCGCGCACCAGTATCTCTCCATCTTCACGAATACGGACTTCGCGCCCGGGCAAAGGTTTGCCAATCGTGCCGCGCCCGATGTGAAAGGGATGATTGAGAGTAATCAGAGCGGCTGTCTCTGTAAGGCCATAGCCCTGGATAAGCGCAAAGCCAAGCGCGCTCCAGAAGTGCTCAAGATCCGCCGGAAGCGAAGCACCGCCGCATACGAGTGCCCAGAATTTAAGTCCGAAGGCGCGATGGACTTTACGAAATCGCCACCAGCGCTGTCCGATCGAATCTGCTTGAGCGGCAGCGATCTGTCTTTCGAGGGAGGGATCGTCGTTCAGCAGATGTGTGCGTAAGATCTCCAGCACACGCGGCACGGCCGCAAGCAGGGAGATGCGTTCGCGACGGATTGTTTCCACCAGGCGCGCAGGCTCCAGTTGCGAATCGAAGTGAACCTCCGCGGCAAGCAGAGCGGGAATCCAGAGCCCCATGAACTGGCCAAAAACGTGGCTGAGAGGGAGGCTGTGGAGAAAGCGCAGTGGATGGACAAAACGCTCATACTTCCTGTACTTCTCTATCTCCCGCTCAATGGGCTCCAGGCTTGCCAGTACGTTGCGATGAGTATGGACAATGCCTTTCGGCTCAGCAGTGGTCCCGGAGGTGAAGATGATCTGTAGCGGAGTTTGCGCGGAGACCGACGTGTCGACGAGGAAGAGCGGCGATGCGGGGAGAGATGCGGCGAGATCCGCGAAGCGCAATTGTGGCGCCTTCGCTGGCAACGCGTTGAACAATTCCCTATCGCCAACGATCAGTTGCGGCCGAACATCCGCGATTACGCGGCTGGCGAATTCACTGGAGCCTGCGGCATCCAAGGGAACCGCGATTACACCTCGCAACAGGCAGCCGAAGAACGCTGCAATCCACTCAGCGGAATTCGCGCCCCACAGTACAACACGCTCTCCGGGATGAACTCCGCGGCGCGCAAGCTCCGCCGAGAAGCGCCCAGCGAGCGACGCCAACTCGGTATAGGTAGTTGCATAACGCCGGTTGCCACGATAGACGACAACCGCGATCTGTGAACCGTGGCGGCGAAAATCCTCGACGAGACTTGCCAAATGGAAGCGCTGCATGACCGGGGCCTAGCCTATCCAACGCATGGCGGATGGGAGCGGCCTGCAATCGCAGCAGGATTATGGCAGCTCCTCAATGTTCTCCGTCCTCCGCTGCGACACAATGGTAGTCTCCTCTTCCAGCGCCTGATCCTTCGCACCCTTGGCTACCCTCTCGCTATCGGTTTGCTGAGCGGCTTGCTTCTCTTCGGCCAACTCTGCTCCTGCCTCTTCAGACGAAACCTCCTCCTCTTTCAACAGCACATCCAGGCGATAGCCCGCAGCGGCAGCGGCCTGCAGTGAGTCGCTGATGGCCTTGCTTATCTCGGCGATGGTTGCGCGATCGGGCGCGGGCTGGGCCGCCAACTTGCACAATGCCGGCAACTGCAGCCACCACAGCAGATCCTCATACTGCTCCTGCACAAAATAGGAGTGGCCCGATGCTTCATGCATGCCGGTGAGCCAGCCTACATCCGGGTCCTGCCACAGCACCGGGGGAAGAACCGGCTCCATAGCTTCCTTCGCGGTGCTTGCAGGCGGGTTTCGATCTGGAACTGCCGCGGCAAGAGCCTTCTCCGCACCCTCGGCCTGAGGCGAATGTTCTTCATCCGATCCGGCTGGGGTCTGCTTGCTTGCGCCAACCAACAGGAGGACCTTGATGCGAGCCGCTGCACGCCAGCCATCCTCCCCCTCGAAACCTAGAGCTGTGAAGGCCTGGCCCAACGGCTGCCGCAGGCGCAAGCGGTCAAACAGATCGACTGCGGTGTGCTCGGGATCTTCGGAGTTCAGCGACACTGCCAGCAATTCAAGGACGCTCCAGCTGAATACCGGTCCCCAGACCGCAGCGGCCGTCAACTGTGGACTGTGGCTCGGCAAAACGCGCCGGGCTCCGGCTGTCCATGAACTGGGGAAGCAGCTCTCCAACTCGGGAAGGCGCAACGCAGCGCGCAAACCTTCACGGAACTTCTCTGCCAGTGAAGCAGGATACGGCAGCTTGTCCCGCAAGAGGCGGCCGGAATGCGCGCGATAGGCAATCTGCGCCTCTCGCAGGAAGGTCTGCGTATGCTCCCACGCCTCCTCAATAAGGGCGTTTCGCTGGGGTTCGTGATTCTGATACTTCTCCGCTCCCTGGGTAGCCCGGGGATGCTCGGCAAGATGCGCCAGGGATCGTACCAATACCGGATCCAGCAGAGCGCGTAACGCATCATGCACAGGGCGCAGTTCCAGGTTGATGAGCGCATCGTCAAGATTGGGAACCCCGGTGCCATGCAACTGGTCGCACAAACGGTCCCATGGCTTCTCGGCGGATGCGCGCAACTCGTGCCAGTCCATAAAAATGTGGCACTGGTACGCATGCAGCTCAAGGCTCAGTCCCTGCTCGGCGATCTGCGAAGCACGGCGGAGGTAATGCAACCCGGTGAGGGAGTCGCGGTATGCGAGGATGATCGACGAGTCGGCTGTCAGCTCCAGCCCTTCGCGCAATTGTTGCTGGCGAAGCTGCCCGGATCCCTTATCGGCATAGGCCGCTGAGTTGTGAATGGTTCCCCGCGTCGTGGAGTAGCGGTTGTTATAGATCACCAGCCCTCGCTGGCCTCCTCGCCGGTTCGAGTAGGCGAAGACGTTCTCATCCACCGTTCCATCGTCCTGGAAAAAATCGTACAGCAGGAAGTTGCTGCTCTCCGCAAAGAGCGCGCGATTGTGCAGCAGCGGAGCGATCTCGCGCTGGTGGCGCTCTACCAGCCATGGATCCGGATTCTCGTCATAGCGAGGCCGGCGGTACTCCATCCCGTACTTCTCGGTATAGCCTTCGACCTGGCCATGGCCGAACATCGGCAGACCCGGTAGAGTCGCCATCATCGCCGTAACTCCGAAGCACTTGTCGCCTGTGCCGAACTGGTCGATTGCGGTACGTTCGTCGGGATTGCTCATGAAGTTTACATAGCGCTTCATGATGTCGGGATCGAATTCCAAAGTGTTCTTGATGACCGAGCGATACTTCGCGTTCTGCTCATCGCGCATCATGTTCATGAATGCGCTGTTGTACACCCGGTGCATGCCGAGAGTACGGACAAAGTAACCCTCCATCAGCCAGAAGGCCTCCGCCAGCAGCAGCGTGCCAGGGACTTCGGCGGCGACGCGGTCCACAACCTCGCGCCAGAATTCATGCGGCATCAGCCGGTTAAACTCGGCGTCACTCATTCCGTACTCGGCACGGGATGGAATCGCTCCGCTGCTCCCCGGGCCGGGAAACCACAAGCGATGAAAGTGGCGTTTGGCCAGCGTCATCGCTGCGTCAAAGCGGATCAGCGGAAAGAGCCGCGCCACATGCAGAATCGTCTGGATGACCTGCTCCCGCACCGCTGGATTCAGATAATCAAGCTGTGCCGTGTCGTTCCACGGAAAACTGGTGCCGTCATTGCCGTGGTAGATGTAGCGCGTCTCTCCCGTGGCGCGGTCGCGCCGTTGAAAGACAACCGCAGCATCGGTCTGGTCGAAGTAGTGGTTCTCGATCTTGATCTCGACACGCGGATCATGCGCAAGATCCGGACCGTCGAAGTTGTACGAGGGATAGGGTGGATCCGGGCGTGAGATAAACCATTCGGGATGCTCGATGACCCACGGCGAATCAATGCCCATGTGGTTGGGCACCATGTCGCTGGCAAGTCGAATGCCGCGTGCGTAGGCGCGATCCCGCAGATTGATGTAGGCCGGTTCCCCGCCCAGATCATCGGCAATGCGGTAGTCAAAGAGTGAGTAGGCGGACGCTACGGCATCGGCGTTTCCGCAGAGTTGCTTGATGGTCTTCGATGCACGGCTGCGTTCCCAGACTCCGATCAGCCAGAGAGAATTCATCCCCCGGCGCGCAAGCGTGTCCAGCTCTTCGTCAGGAATCTGGTCCAGCCGTTCGATGGCTCTTCCATACTGCCTGGAGAGCTGCGCCAGCCATACATACGTGCTCTTGGCAATCAGTACCGCAGTCGGCATCCAGTCGCGATCGGGGCTGAACTTCTCGTATTCATGGGCTGCGTCGCCAAACTCCGGAACCTCGGACTGGCTCGTCAACGAAGGCCATTGCTGCTCTCCCCTCTCGCGGCGTCGCCGTGCGGCATCAGCAGCCCGGGCTGCCGCCTCCGCTTCGGCAGCGGCCTGCGACTCCGGCGTTGGCGGATGAAACTGGAACCAGATGGCCAGCTCCTCTTCATGCAGGACATCGCCCGCAATCTGCAGAAAGCGATCCAGACTCGCCCCCAGCAGCGGCTTCCACGTCTTGCGAATCACAGCAAGCTGTTCGCTGAGAGATTCCGGAGCGGCCAGCGCGGGCGCCCGCAGCAGCTCAAAAAGGCTCATTCGCTGCGTTTCATCGACCTGGATCAGCGGACGCGTGGCAAAATATGCGGGCAGCTTCTCCCCAACCTGCTTGTATGCGGTTTGCTCTGCGAGACTCTTGTCGTCGAACAGCTCCTCAAATGGCCGGAATGCCTGGTTGCGATTGGCCATCCAGAGCAGCATCATCTCTTCCAGCGCGGCGGCCCGATGGGATGCGCCGTCTGTCGAGCCTGCCAGCCATTGCTTCGGGGTTTGCAGTCCCTGGTAGACCGTTGTTCCGGGAAATTGCTCCACGAAGGACAAGAGCATCCTGTCCAGTTCCTTCGGCCCGATCTGGCCGGAGATCCAGGCGAGTGCGTCCGTCATTACGGCAGGATCCAACTGCTTCCGATAGCTGGCGATGACCGCATGGCTAGCCTCGTCAATCAGTCCCATGACATAAAGTGCGCCTGCATGCACCACACGCCGTGGATTCTTCTGCACGTCACGTATCTGGTTCATTCGATGGGCAAATTGGCGGCTGGCTGACAGATTCGCGAAGACCACGTTGCCTGTGAAAGAAAACAGGTTCCCCGCAAATTGATAGCGGTCGCGCGCGCCCTTAGAAATATGAAATTCCATCATTTGCCTGTCATCCCCGAATCAACCTGCCAACCATCATGCCAGATGGAACACAATAACGGCATTCTGCGATTCTGCCCAGTGCTTTTCCGCCCTCATTGAAAGAGGGTGGCCACCAAGAAAATGCCTGCAGGAATCCTCCACGTTGCTCCCTGCATCAAAAATGATGGCATAATGAATCATTATTGGAGGTTGTGATGTCCGCCGCCTTGATCCTCCCCAATGCTGTTGGATATGCCGTCGATGTCTCGGCAGATCTGTCTGATCCGAAGACGCAGAAACGCTTAAGCCCGGCTGCGATCAAAGGCTTTCTGCGGATAATGGAGAAATGGCGCATTAAGGACTCCGACGCGCGGAAGTTGCTCGGGGGGATGTCGACCGGGTCCTTTTATGGACTGAAAAAGGAAGCTGCCCCGCGCACGCTCGATCAGGATACGCTCACCCGCATCTCGCTGCTGATTGGCATCTTCAAGGCGCTGAATATCCTGTACAGCGAATCGCTGGCCGACGCGTGGATCAACCTGCCCAACCGCAACTCGATGTTCCGCGGTGTCACGCCGCTGGCATACATGATCCAGCGCGGGCAACCCGGCATGCTGCACGTGCGCCAAATGTTGGATTCCCGCCGGGGTGGACAATGATCGTCGCGACCAGCGAAATTCGCTGGAATGACACGCACCGGCTGATCCCCTCGAAGTACAGCGCAAGCGGCACCGTGCTCTCCCGCCTTTCAGAGGATGAAAGCGACCTGCACGCATGGATGGAGCTCGATAGCGCCACCAATGACCGCCTGCTGGGCGAGGAGGGTCTGCTGCCGGGTATTGGCATCCACGAGCTGGTATACGGCGTCGGCTACGCGCACATTGTGAATGCCGCCTTCACCCATGCCGCACCCGAAGGAGGGCGCTTCAACAACCATGAGCGAGGGGCATGGTATGCCGGCCTGGAACGTGAGACCTCGCTTGCGGAGGTGGCATTCCACAAGCTGCGCCAGCTTGAGGAGGTCGATTGGGACCAGGAAGAGACTGGCACCTACGATGATTATCTGGCGGACTTCGCGACCGAAATGCACGACCTCAGGCCCTCAAAGCCAGCGTTTAAGAAATATCTCCGGCCCGGACCGATTCCAGACTGCTACGCGGACTCACAGCAGCTCGCCACAACTCTTCTTGAGCAGCAATCGAACGGGATTCTCTACCCGAGCGTCAGGCGAAAGGAAGGCACCTGCGTGGTCTGCTTTCGGCCTGCGCTGGTCTATCACGTGCGGCAGGATGCTCGCCTTGAACTCCGGCTCCAGGCTGGACGAGAATTTCGCCCTGCGGACGTCCGCGAAGTGAAGATTCCATGAAATAAAGATCCCCGTGGAGGAAAGGCTCCTATAGCCGGGTGCAGTCAGGAGACATACCTGGTAAGGCCGAGCCGCAATCCATTCGCACATAGCCGGATGTGTAGCGATTTGGGAACATGGGACCAAAACGGTCTCGTGGCTGTTCCTCCCGGAATACCCGGCAGAGGCACCGGCTGCTAGTGCTTTACTATCTTAGATATGCACCCGCGCAGCCTTGTGTTTCTTGCCCTTCTTCTGCTGGTTCCGACTTTTGCCCTCAAAGCTCAAAGCTCCCCTACCAGGGAATGCGACCTGAAGTCACTCCAGATTTGTGCCCTGCACGTTGCACAAGACGAAGTGGGGATCATCACGATGCCCTTCCATCTGACAGGGGCCAATCTCCTTTGGATCGCCCCTTTTGGAGTGGGCACTGGAATTGCCCTCGACAAAGACGCAGAAGCGCTCCGCTCCCTGGGCGTCGATAAGAACCGGGAGGACAGATTTCGCAAGGTCTCCGATTATGGAGGACTTTACGGTCCAGCGGCTGCCGTAGGAGCCGGATATATTGCCGGCAGCGTCCTGCACAACGATCATCTGCGCGAGACGGCGGTTCTTGCAGCAGAAGCGATGGCCGATTCCATGATTCTCAATAAAGGGCTCGGATATGCGATTGATCGCCAGACACCCAGGCAGGGCGACGGTACAGGGCGATTCTGGCCGCATGGCACGAAGACATGGCCAGATGGTCAATCCATGGCTTCGGATCACTCCATTTTGGTGTGGTCCTTTGCTCACGTGGTCGCATCGGAATACAACAGCTTCGCAACCAAGGCACTTGTCTACTCTCTGGCAACGACAGTCTCCGCCTCGAGGGTGGTGGCACGCGAACACTTTCCCTCCGATGTCTTTGTGGGGAGCGCGCTGGGCTACGTTATCGGTGGATATGTTGTTCGTCGCCGCCTGACGGAAAGCACCTGGGATAAGTTCGCCCTTTCGACAGTTGGGACGCCAAACGGAAGAGGAATGCAACTCTCCTATAATTTTGCACGTTGAATCTGCAATAAGGACAAGAAGCCAGCCAATGGATAGGGAATCCCCGATCCAGATTGCGTCTATCTCAATTCCTCAATATTTCTCACTGCATGGAGAAGACTTCTCCATGCGGTGAGGATTGGACAGGCCGGTCTTTTGCGCGGCGGCTGTGGTACTCTTTCGGTGTTCGAGAAAACGGTTTCTCACTCTTCCTGCAACCACGGATCCGCCATGAAACTTCGACTCGCCTCTACCCTCACCCTGCTGCTACTTGCGCTCTCCGCCCTGCAGTCGATGCATGCACAGCAGCCGCGTGCTCTCAACCTGACAGGGGAGTTTGGGGGAACCCACGATCCTTCCATCATCAAAGCGGGCGGCATCTGGTATGTCTTCGCCACTGGGAAAGCTCATGAGGGCGGCCAGTTCCAAATTCGCTGCTCGTCGAATCTGACCGAATGGAAGCTGTGTGGCCACGTCTTCGACGAGATCCCGGCATGGATTCGCAAAGACAGCCCGGGAACCGAGGAGTTATGGGCGCCGGATATCTCCTATGTGAACGGCGAATACCGCCTCTATTATGCCTATTCGCTCTTCGGCAAGAATCTCTCCGGCATAGCCCTGGCAACAAACAAGACGCTGGATCCGAACAGTCACGATTACAAATGGGTGGACCACGGGCTGGTTCTGCGCTCCACGGCGCAGGATGATTTCAACGCCATTGATCCTAACTTTGTCCGAGACACGAAGGGGCATGACTGGCTTGCCTTCGGCAGCTTCTGGACAGGCATCAAGATGAGGCGGCTGGATGAGCAGACTGGCCTGCTGTCAAAAACAGACACAAAGCTCTACTCCCTCGCTTCGCGCCGTAAGCCGCAGAATGCTCCACCGCCGTCGCCCAATCTACCGCCGGACTGGGAGGCGGTGGAGGCCCCGTTTGTCGTGGCTCATGGTGGCTACTACTACCTGTTCGTTTCCTGGGATCTCTGCTGCCGCGGCACGAAGAGCAGCTATCGCACGATGGTGGGCCGCTCGCGGCGGATCACCGGTCCATACGTGGACAAGGATGGAGTGGCCATGACGCAGGGAGGCGGCTCCGCATTGCTGACAGCGAACGCCCACTGGCTTGGCCCCGGGGGAGAATCGGTGCTGATGCAGACGGATGGCAACGACCTGCTGGTATTTCATGCCTACGACGCCCGCAGCGGAAAACCCGCTCTGCAGATTTCGACGATGACATGGCAGGATGATTGGCCACACGCTGCCTTGCAGCAGTAAAGATCTCACATCCTAAACCGCGGTGAACTCCAACCGATAGGTTTCCCCTTGACGCATCGCCAGCCGCACGGTCGATGCATCGCCACCTGTACCGGGGACCGGCTGAAACGCCCCGTGGACCTGTCTCGATAGACGCTGAACCCTCTGCCCCTGGGGTGAGCGGAAGAGATGTTCTCCATCCTGCAGAGAGCGGATGACCGCGGATGATTTGCCATCCGCCCACTCAATATCCACTTCCAATCCGCCACGCGCTCGCAGTCCCTGGATAGAGCCGCTCTCCCACGCTCGCGGGAGAGCAGGCAAAAATGCAATCTCGCCAGCATGACTCTGCAGCAGCATCTCCGCCATGGCTGCCGTCGCGCCAAAGTTGCCGTCGATCTGGAAGATAGATGCTGGGCGAGCCTGCCGCTCTGGCATCGTCTTTGCTCCGGTGCTGCGCTTCAGAGCCTTGACCATCGCTTCGCCGGTGGGATGCGTATCGAAGAGATTGTCGCCGGTGCTGTGCTCCATCAACATCTTCAGCGACTCCCACGCCATGTCTCCGTCGCCAAGCCTGGCCCACAATCCAATGGCCCAGGCACGGCTCCATCCCGTATATGCACCACCGTGAGCCAGGCGCCGCTCCAGCGACTTGCGCGCGGCGGCGGCTAGCTCCGGCGTAGCACGTGGAGTAATCTGCGCGCCGGGATAGAGCGGATACAGGTGGGACATGTGCCTCTGGCCAGGCTGATCTTCCTCGAAATCCACCGACCACTCCTGGAGTTGGCCATAACGGCCTGTCTTGTATGGCGGCAGGCGTTTGCGCGCAACCGACAACCGGGAGACAAACTCCTGATCGAGATCGAGCAGGGAGCCTGCCTGAATGCAGTTGCCAAACAACTCCGAGATTAGGGCGATGTCCATGGTGCAACCGCTGCTTACCTGAGCAGATTTGCCATCAGGCGCCAGAAAGCTGTTCTCCGTCGAAACGGAAGGACACGTGGTGCATCCTCCGCTGCCATCTTCGATAATCCACGCAAGACAGAACTCCGCTGATGCCCTCATCACTGGATAGGCGGTCTGCCTTAGGTATTCTTTGTCGCCGGTAAAAAGGTAGTGTTCCCATAGGTGCGCGCACAGCCACGGCCCGCTCATCGCGAAATTTGCCCAGGTTGGGTCAGAAGACTCCATGCCTGCTCCGACGGGTGCCGACTGCCGCCACAAATCGACATTATGATGCGAGACCCAGCCTGGCGCTCCGTAGTTCACCATCGCAGTCTTCTTGCCGTTAACGCTCAACTCCTGAATCAGATTGATCAGAGGCATGTGGCAATCGGATAGATTGCACGTCTCGACGTGCCAGTAGTTCATCTGCGTATTGATATTCGTCGTCCAGTTACTGCTCCACGGTGGACGCAGTTCGTCATTCCAGATGCCTTGAAGATTCGCCGGCTGCGTTCCTGGTCTCGAACTTGCAATCAACAGATAGCGTCCGTAGTTGAAGTAGAGTGCGAGCAATGCCGGATCAGATTTCAATGCAAAGTCAGCTACACGCTGATCGGTAGGAAGCGAAGAAGCCACTGCTGGCTTGCCCAACTGGAAGCGAACTCTGCGGAACAATTTGCGATGGTCCTGCTGGTGCCGCTCCAGCAGATCGTCAAAACTTTCTGCGCCTGCGGCGGAGGGCGCCTTGGTTGCCGACGCCACAACTTCATCGAGTGGAATATCCGGATCCACCGCATAGCTGCGGAACCCCGTCGCTGCTCCAATCACAAGGGTCACGGCACTTGCATCCTGAATCCGGAGACTACCGTCCGGCTGCGCAATAACCTTGCCCGCCTGGGTGCGTGCCTGTAGAAGCGCAGCGAAGTGCATCCCCTTCCCTACCACATCGCTATATTCGATTGGGTGATCGCTCTTCCGGTACTGTGGAACCGACTCGCTGGGTGCCTTCCCTGTCAGCAGGATCGCGCCATGCTTCGCTTCGGACTTTGACCGCAACTGGCTCGTCAGCTTTACCGTGCAGCTAAGTGCCGCCGGCTTGCTGGAGGTCAGACGGCACACGATGATTTGATCTGGAGCTGATACAAATACCTCGCGCGTATAGTGCGATTCTCCAACCTGGTAGTCCACTCGTGCCACCGCCGCATCAAGATCCAGCGAGCGGCGATAGGACTGCACCTCTTCCTGGTGATCCATCTCTATTGTCAAATCGCCGAGCGGTTCATAAGCCTGGCCAAAAGGTCCCTGCATCTTGCGGCACTCTTCGTCCGCGGCTCGGTAGTTCTTCTCCTCCAGAACAAGCTTGCGAACAACAGAAAGGTGCGCCCTGGCTGCAGGATTGTTCCAATCACGCGGTGCGCCCGACCACAGCGTATCTTCGTTCAGCGCGATTCGCTCTACCTTTGCTCCGCCGAACACCATTGCGCCTAAACGTCCATTACCCAGAGGCAAGGCGTCTGCCCACTGTTCGGCAGGCTGCTCAAACCAGATAGAGAGATCGCCCTTTGTGGCACTGCTCGATGGCGGTATCCGATTTCTTTTAGACTCGGCAAATGCTCCCGAAGAAGAAAGGTTGACAGCACTGGCGGTTGCAGTGAGCAGTTCCACAAATCGACGACGCGTAACAGACATTCCGAATCTCTTCTCCCGATCTACCCCTGAATCATATTCGTTCAGGAGCCTTTCGGGTCGAGAATGTGTAAAGATCAAGCACCGGAATGCAGGCACTTCAATCCAGGCAGAAAGAGCTCACCTGGCGAAGGCCGCGAACAGCATTCCCAATGAATATGGCATCCGCGGATTCCAGATCATGCACCTTCAGAACACTTTCCTGTGCGGTCGCATCGGTTTCCAGAAGATGGCGGCGGAGGATCCCTGGCAGTACACCGGAGCTGAGTGGCGGGGTCAGAAGTTTCCCTTCCCTGTGCACAAAGATGTTGCTGATTGCGCCTTCCGTCACCTCCCCTCTTTCGTTGAGGAAGATCACTTCGTCGAATCCATCTCGCTGTGCTGCCTGATATTCCTGCTCATATAGATCTCGATGCGTTGTCTTATGACGGAGAAACACATCCGGGGAAGAGGTGCGCTTGCTGGAGAGGCGGATACGCGCGGTCTTCTGGTGGACGGTTTGCGTGGTTGAAGTGACGACCACCTTACCCTCTGCATTTAGCAGAAGCCTGACTCGATATCGAGACCCAGCCGCAAACAGGCCCGCGTGTTCTTGCAGTTGCGAAGAAACATCGGCACGGCAGAACGGGAAGCTAAAGTAAGCCGCGGAGGACTCCAGCCGATCCAGATGCATCGGTAGAAACTGGTACGTTCCATCCCACAGCATCGTCTCAATCAGTTGAAACTCCTGTATGGAACGGGTAAGAAACTCTGCCTTCAACAGGCACTCCCTGTACTCATCCGCCGGAACCGAATCCGCAACGATTCCGCCGCCAACGCCCATGTGCGCCTCTCCTGCCTTCAAGACGAGCGTGCGAATTGCAACGTTGAATGTGGAGGTCCCATTCGGAGATAGAAAACCGATTGCACCGGTATAGACTCCACGCGGATGTCCTTCCATCTCATGAATGATCTGCATGGTACGAATCTTGGGGGCTCCGGTGATGGAGCCACTTGGGAAGATACCCTTAAAAATGTCGTAGTACGAGAGCCCAGTCCGCAGTTCGCCGGAGATGGTTGAAGTCATTTGCAACAGTGTCTGATATGTTTCAACAGAAAAGATGTCCTCAACCCGGACGCTTCCCATCTTACAGATTCGTCCAAGGTCATTGCGAAGCAAGTCCACGATCATCACATGCTCACTCCGGTTCTTCTCGTCATTCTGGAGCCGGATAGCCGCCAGGGCGTCGCTTGCAGCGTCCAGCCCGCGCGGCATAGTGCCCTTCATTGGCCGCGTATAGATTCTGCCATGATCGATTCTGAAGAATAGCTCGGGAGAAAGCGAAAGGATGTGGTGCCCGACCACGTTCAGAAATGCGCCATACGCCACGGGCTGATGTCGCAGCAACGCAGCAAAGGCAGCCGCGGGGGAAACCTCCACCGGAAGGCACACACTGTCAGTAAAGTTGACCTGGTAGGTATCCCCAGCAGCAATATACTCTTTGATTTTCCGGATGTTTTGACAATATTCCTCCTCGGAAATCCCCAGAGTTACATGCTCCGCGAGACGAAGCGGTATCTCCTCTAATGGCTCGTCCCCGAAAGGCAGTGATGGATTCCCCTCGAAGCTCCCAGTTTCATGGTCAAAGACGAGTGGGCTTTGATAGACGCCAAACCACGCAAGCGGCAAACCATGTGGAGTGGTAGAAACGCCGGCGGTGCGCTCAAAATGGTAACCGCACTCATAACCAAGGAAGCCCGCAACATAAAGCCCGCGCGCTAAAGCTTCTTCTATCTGATGGAAGAGATGCGGAATATCGTCAAGGGTCCAGGCTGTTAGAGTCTCTATTGCATTCAGGAACACAAAACTCCGCTTGTTGACAGCATCGAAGCGCGCCGTCTCGAGGAGGATGGAATCCGGGCTGCGGGCTATGAACGCGTGCACTTGCCGCGGAAGCTGGGTCCATCGATTCAATCCATTCCTCCCTTTTTCGCCTTCCGAACTTGCGGATGGACGGCTGGCTGCGTGTATCAGTCTCGCTGCCGGACATGACGGCTATACTTAAGTAGACATTCTAAGTCTACTTATAGGCAGCGACATGCGTCCGGAACTCGTTCAGGCAGCGAAACTGTTAGGCAGCAACGATCTCGACTCTGTCAGCGAAGCGCTTCGTCTGATGCAGAGTACGGTGTACTCCTTCAGCATGAAGGTATGTGGCCACCCGGAAGATGCTGAAGACACGATGCAGGACGTGCTGATCAGTTCCCTTCCACACCTGGCGAAGATCCATGATCCGAAGGCGCTCGCTGTTTGGCTTTACACCGCCACGCGCCATCGCTGCTGGCGGTCCAGGCGCAAGAGCGTCTACGCCCCCAAGCAGACACTCTCCCTTGACGACCTGATGCCGGATGACTCCGAGCTGGGGCTTTTGCTTCAGGATGCAACCGCCAATCCTGAGAGCCACCTCCTGCGTGGAGAAGAAGATCAACTCATCCACAAAGCCATCCTCAGCGTTCCGCCCCAATATCGAATCGTGCTGGTTCTGCACGACATGGAAGACCTGAATACTGAACAGATTGCACAGGTCCTCGACATTCGTCCCGGAACGGTGAGGGTACGTCTCCATCGCGCCCGGCTTTACGTGCGCAGAGAGATGAATCGTCTCCTCGACGAAATTCCAGATCCACGACCCCAGTCGCAACGACGCTCCGGCCATCCCGCGAAGACGCTGCGACGACCGCAAGAATGCAGAGAGCTCTTTTCCAACCTCTCCGAATATCTTGACGGGAGAGTGGAAGCGGGGAGTTGCGAGGAGATGCGTGGGCATATCGAGGCCTGCCCTGCCTGCATCGCGTTTCTACAGGATCTCCGCCGGGCGATTGACCGATGCCGTCGTCTGGACCTCAAGTGCGACCCGAAGATTGCGCCGAAGCTGCGTTCCCTGCTGACCTCCGAATATCTTCGAATGCTTGGCCTGACGATTCCTAAATAAATACTCTCCATCAATGTAACGATTCTCCGCTCTGTGTCTTTCTTCTATTGAGAGCGCCTTGAGGCGCCTCTCAGGAAGGCTCGGAGCAAAACGATGCGAACTTTTCTGCGAGGGTGTCTCGCAGTTTTATGCCTGGGCATCTCCTGGGTGACAGTTGCCGCGCAGCAGATTCAGCCGCTTTCCCTGCGGCAAGCCGTGGCGATGTCTCTTGAAACAAATCCAGACCGCAAAATGGCCCGCGCAGATGCAGACTCTGCAAGAGCAGGCTACAGGCTTGCTCGAACGGCGCTCTTGCCGAGCCTCACTTTCAGCGGATCTGCCATGCGCGGGAACGATCCGGTTTATGCATTTGGCACACGCCTCCGGCAGCAAAACTTTCAACAGAGTGATTTCGCGCTGAACCGCCTGAACCGGCCCACGCCGATCAACAACTTTACCACCCGATTTTCTGGCGACTGGACGGCGTTCGACTCCTGGCATACCGAGTTTGAGATTCGCCGAGCGGACCTCCTCGCGAAGAGCAGTTCGCTTGCTGCAGTTCGCTCCGACGAGGAGGTCGTCCACCGTGTCGTAGCCGCATACCAATCCGTTCTCCTTGCGATGCGGCAGGCAGACCTCGCGGATCATGAGGTCCAGACAGCGGAAGCACTGTTGGAATCCAGCGGGAATCGCGTCGCTGCTGGTCTCGCTGTCGATTCAGACGAGCTCATTGCCTCTGCAAATCTAGCCGAGCGGCAACAAGAGCAGATCGCAGAGCATGGCAGGGTGGAGATCGCCTGGGCAGAACTCGAGGCCGCAATCGGCACGACTATCCCAGCAGAACAGCGGCAGTTGCAACTCCTTTCCGAACGCAAATTTGATCCGGCTCCTCTGCCGGAGCTGGTGATCCTCGCGTTGAAGACAAGGCCAGACCGGCAGAGCCTTAGTCAGGAGAAGGAGGCGCAGAACACTGCGGTGAAATCTTCGAAGTCCGCCTTTGGTCCGCAGATCAGCACGTTCGGCAGCTGGGAAACCGATAGAGACTCCATCGGCAGCGCAGGAGGAAATAATTGGCTTGCCGGGGCAGAACTTCGGATAGACATCCTTCCGCTGGGAAAGCGCGAAAGCCTGACTGCGTCCAGGATCGCCCTGCGTAAAGCTCAGGCCACAGCAGATGCTGCGGATCAACAAATCAAACTGGATGTGACGCGCTCCTATTACGAGCATCTGGCCGCAAGCAGAATGCTGGATGTTGCACGCGCCTCCACAAGCCAGACCGAGGAGAGCCTGCGAATCCTGAAGGACAGATACGAAGCAGGGCTCACCACGATCACAGAGGTTCTACGTGCGGAAGATGCACAACGGCAAAGCCGCACAAACTATTGGAGTGCTGTATCCCAAAATATGATGACCTACGCAAACCTAAGATTTGCTACCGGCACACTGACCGCGGATAGCGTAGAGGACCTTCAATGAACGCTCGTCACAATCATCTTTTCGTACTGCTCTCCGCCCTGTCTGCCACGTTCTATGGCTGTGCCAAAGCGCCATCCACGCCCGCGTCTCCTCCTGTCGTTACTGGCCTCGCCGTAGAACAGGTTCACTCAGCACAGATCCCACTCCGGATCGATGCCGTAGGCACGGTTCATTCACGGGAATCTGCTGTCTTGTCTTCTCAGGTGATGAGGCGGGTAACATCGATCCTTGTACACGAGGGCGACCAGGTGCGGGCCGGTCAGCTTCTTGTAACGCTCGACAATGCCCAATCGACATCAGATGTCGAACGCGCACACGCGAACATTTCGAGCAGTGTGGAAGAACTAAAGATCGCGGAAACTGAGTCGGACTTGGCTAAGTCGACGCTGGCTCGTTATCAATTACTCCGCGATAGAAAGAGCGTCAGCCCGCAGGAATTTGATGAGGTCCAACGCCGATCCGAGACCGCAGCGGGGCATGTGGAAGCGGCTCGCTCCAGGCTGCAGGGTGCAAAGTCAGCCGAAGCCAGCGCCCGCACGGTCTCCGGTTACTCACGGCTCTATTCGCCATTTTCTGGCACAGTGACAGCTCGCCGGGTAGACCCCGGAACAATGGCAATACCCGGTACGCCACTCATCGAAGTAGAGAAGAAAGGCGTGCTCCAGTTACATGTGAACGTAGATGAATCTCTGCTTCCCCTATTGCACGACGGGCTACAGATTCCAGTAACACTCGACACTCTTTCGAAGGAATCACTCCAGGGAAGAATTTCACAGATCATTCCAGCCGCAGATCCGACGAGCCACAGCTTCCTGGTGAAAATAGATCTTCCCGCGGTAGCTGGAATGCGCTCTGGCATGTTCGGCACAGCAGGTATCGAGACAAAAGATAGGTCTACGTTACTGGTTCCGCAATCGGCAGTCGTGAATCATGGCTCCCTTGCGAGTCTGTGGGTTCTCGACCAGAATCATGTCGCTTCGTTGCGCTACATAACTCTCGGTGCGAAGAATGGCACAAACTACGAAGTGCTATCCGGCCTAGCCGCAGGAGAGACGGTTGTCCTCTCCCCTGGTGACCGGGAGCTGGGTGGCAAGAGGATCGAGGTAAGCCAGTGAAGCAGCATCGCGGAATCGCTGGCAGCATCGCGGCGACCTTCATACATTCAAAGCTGACGCCACTCTTTATCATTGCGTCGCTGGTCGTGGGAGCATTCGCCGTCCTGGTGATTCCTCGCGAAGAAGAGCCTCAGATCGTCGTGCCGATGTTTGACGTAACCACTTCGTTGCCTGGCGCATCTCCAACGGAAGTAGAGCAGCGCGTCACAGTTCCAATCGAAAGGCTGTTGCGCGAAATTCCGGGTGTCGAATATGTCTATTCAACATCGAGTCCCGGCGCGAGCCTTGTCATCGCCCGCTTCCTGGTTGGCACGCGCGAAGACGATGCCCTGGTAAAGATCTACAGCAAGATCTTTTCAAACATGGATCGCTTCCCGCGCGAGGCCTCCCAGCCAATGATCTTGCAACCGACCATTAAAGAGCGCTCCATTGACAACGTTCCTATCCTGTCGCTGACCTTATGGGGGAAAAACTACAGCTCGTCCCAACTGCGCGCTATCGCCGCAGAGCTTGAGCACAGCATTCAACAGGTCAATGATGTTTCTGAGACAAGTATCCTGGGTGGTCAGCCGCGGGCGATGCTAGTCCGGCTGAGCGAGGACCGGCTAACTTCCTACTCCATTTCACCAACAGCGGTTGTCAATCACCTCCAGGCTGCAAACGCGCGCGTACAAGCTGGCCAATATGCCGCTGGCAATCAAGAGTTCCGGGTAGACGCCGGGCAATTTTTCCAGAGTAAAGAGGACCTCGAGAATGTAGTGGTTGGCGTTGACCGTGGACGCCCGGTATATCTGCGGAACGTCGCCGAGCAGATCGTAGATGGGCCGGCAGAACCAACGAACTATGTCATCTTCGGCAATGGTGCTGGAGGAGCACAACACGAGGCTGTGGTTGGAGCTGATTTCCCCGCGGTCACCATCACGGTGGCCAAGCGCAAGGGGACAAATGCGACTGACATCGCGAGAGCAGTTCTGAATCGCGTAGCCGAGATGCGCAAGACCACACTACCCGCCGACCTCAACATCACTACTACAAGAAACTATGGCGACACGGCCAAAGCGAAATCGGATGAGTTACTCAAGCATCTGTTGCTCGCAACCCTCTCCGTAACCTTGCTGATAGCAATCTTTCTCGGCTGGAGAGAATCGGGCGTTGTGCTGCTGGCCATCCCAGTGACTTTGGCATTGACGCTGGCCATCTTCTATCTCTACGGCTTCACCCTAAACCGTGTCACGCTATTTGCCCTTATCTTCAGCATCGGCATCCTGGTAGATGACGCTATAGTCGTCGTTGAAAATATGGTTCGTCACTTCCGTCTGCCTGAAAACAAGGGGCGGCCGATCGGCGACGTTGCGATTGAGTCGGTGGCCGAGGTTGGCAATCCCACCATTCTGGCCACCATTGGCGTGATTGCGGCGATTCTCCCCATGGCCTTTGTTCGCGGGCTTATGGGCCCATATATGCTGCCAATTCCAATTGGCGCCTCCTCGGCGATGTTGTTCTCTCTCATCGTCGCCTTCGTGGTTTCTCCCTGGGCAGCGCTGCGACTTCTTTCGCACACTGCCGATTATGACAAAGACCACGCATCTCAGGAGGATCGCACTACCAAGCTATATCGGCGTGTTATGTCACCGCTGATTCTTTCACGGCGTCACCGTTGGTTGTTTCTCATAGGAATCGTAGTTCTTCTCCTGCTTGCCTTCGCTCTGGTTCCTCTGAAGCTAGTAAGAGTAAAGATGCTTCCCTTCGATAACAAGAGCGAATTTCAGGTTATCGTGGATATGCCCGACGGAACTACTCTTGAGCAGACCGCCCGTGTGGCTCAGACGCTAGGTCACTACATCGCACAGCAGCCTGAGGTAGCAAACTATCAGGTCTATGCCGGCTTGTCCGGGCCGTATAACTTCAATGGCCTGGTTCGCCATTCCTACCTGCGTCATCAACCGAATCAGGCAGACATACAAGTCAACCTTCTACCTATCTCAGAGAGAAGTGCGCAGAGTCATCAAATCGCCAAGAGACTAAGACCGGATCTGGTAAAACTTGGCCTTCCCTTCGGTGCACGCATCAAGGTAAGCGAAGTCCCCCCCGGTCCACCTGTTATACAGACTCTCGTGGCCGAGATCTATGGCCCGGACGCTGCCGGACAATTTGATGTAGCACGCCAGGTAAAACAAATCTTCCAAAAAACCACGGGCGTCGTCGACGTAGACTGGTACGTCGAGGATCCCCAGCCCACAATTACCTTCAAAGTAGATGAAGATAAGGCCGCGTTACACGGAATTGCGGTCTCCGATGTAGCTCGCGCATTAACCATTGCGGAGTCAGGCGCAGAGGCAGGACGCGTTCACGATGAAGCATCCAGGGAGCCGGTGCCGGTGACAGTTCAGATGGAGCGGGCTGGCCGTTCCTCCCTGGAAGCACTGGAGGACATCACACTCAACGGCGCGGATGGCAGCATGGTCTCTCTGCGTGAGCTGACGCAGGTTGAGTATGGGGTTCTACAGCCAAGTATCTATCGCAAAAATATGCGACGTGTTGTCTATGTGACGGGAGACGTTTCCGGCGCGGAAGAGAGCCCAGTGTATGCGATCTTCAAGATGAATCGAGCCCTTGATCATCTTCAGCTGCCAGCGGGTTATACACTGGCAAGATACAACGCCGTGCAGCCGGAATCGACCGATCATTATGCGATGAAGTGGGACGGTGAGTGGCAAATCACACTTGAAGTGTTTCGCGATCTGGGACTTGCATTTGCTGCTGTACTGATCCTCATCTACGTGCTGGTTGTCGGATGGTTCCGCTCCTTCATCGTGCCAGTAGTAATCATGGCTCCCATCCCTCTCACGCTGGTAGGAATTCTTCCTGCACACGCACTGCTGGGAGCCTTCTTCACAGCCACTTCCATGATTGGATTTATCGCCGGAGCCGGCATCATCGTTCGCAATTCTATTATTCTTGTGGACTTCATAGAGCTTCGGCGCAGAGAGGGGATGCCCCTTGCCGATGCAGTTATTGATGCTGGAGCTGTTCGCTTCCGTCCTATGTTGCTGACTGCTGCTGCGGTAGTTGTCGGCGCTAGCGTGATTCTCTCCGACCCCATCTTTCAAGGACTGGCGCTCTCGCTTATCGCCGGAGAGGTAGCATCTACATTACTCTCTCGCATTGCCGTCCCTATCCTCTATTACATAGTCGAGGCGAGCCATGAATCCTTGTCCTCTAATTCACTTCCTCAGGAACCAAAGGAGTCTCTCAGATGACAGTCGAACGCGGCTTACGTTTGTTGGCCGGAATAGTAATTCTCTTATCTCTGGCCCTTGCACACTGGGCCTCTGCGTGGTGGCTTTTGCTGACGGCCTTTGTTGGCCTGAATCTATTCCAGTCCGCGCTCACCAACTGGTGTCCCGCTATGATGATCTTTCGGGCGATGGGCCTGAAAGATTGCACAACACAATCCACTCGTTGAAGGTAGCCAATGCACGAACGAAGATTCTCTCCCTCGCAGGCTCATAAGCTCGATGCTCCCGAACGCAAGACATGGCTACCTGTAGCAGATGTCCTTGCAGTCCTGAATCTCGATGCAGGATGGACTGTGGCCGACGTCGGCGCAGGCACAGGCTATTTCGCTCTCCCGTTCGCCAAGGCAGTGGAGACAGGAAGAGTCCTTGCCGTCGACGTCGAACCAGAGATGCTCGCCAGGCTACAAAGCAAATTACCTGCTTCCGGTATAACGAACCTGGACTGCATCTCAGGCGAGGCGTCTGCCACTAGTCTCCCCGATCACAGCTGCGACCTGGTCTTCCTTGCTAACATCTGGCACGAAGTGGATGATCCATCAGCAGTACTTGATGAGGTACATCGAATATGCAAGAGCCAGGGACGAATCGCAATACTCGATTGGCGCCCTGATGTGGAACAACCACCCGGACCACCGACGGAACACCGCATTTCGCCCGAGAGTGTGGCGATAGTACTCTCCGGCGCCGGATTCATCATTCATTCAATATCTGAGGTTGGTACTTATTCCTACATCGTAGTTGCACAGCAGCCGGATGGAGGAGGGTCCTGAACTTATGCGGTCTACTCAACCAACCATGGATACTCTCCGCGATCAGACCTATAGATCGATGCTTCGCCTTGATGCAGGCAAAGAAGGAGCAGTTCCATCTCTGTGCGTAGCCCTGGCAGAGGCGTGGAATGCTGTTGGCACAATTGGGGAGTCGAGACAGTTCGGGGAATGGCTGCGGAAGATCACACCAATTTGTCTGATCATGATTTCCCATTCACGCTGTTCTGGGAGCGGTGCGACTTATCTGAAACAGCAACAGCGCTATAACAAGCATATTTCAAAGAAAGGCATGCAAACAATTATGGAAGTTAAGGTAACCCATCTCGATAACGTAAGATTTTCAATTCAGGCACGGGAACACACAATCATCAGCGATCAGCCCACAGACAACGGTGGCCAGGATACAGGGATGACGCCGCCGGAACTTCTGCTTGCTTCGCTCGGCTCCTGTGCAGCGTTTTATGCAGCCCAATATTTGAAGACGAGAAATCTTTCCGAGAGCACCCTCACAGTTACAGTTACTGCCGAGAAGCTAAAACAGCCAGCACGCATGGGAACATTCCGTATACACGTCGACTGCCCCGTACCATTGTCTGAAGATCAGAAACAGGCTTTGCTGCGTTCTGTACATCAATGCCTGGTTCATAATACGTTGCTATCGCAACCTGACATAGCTCTAGCCTTGACCACTCCAGAGAGCATAGTCGCCGGATAATTGTGTGTGTCATTGTTATAGGTTGCGAAGTAGTTTCTCATGGATGAACATGGGTAAACTACAACAACAATATTGACCATAACCAGGGACATTAGATACCGAGACGAACCATGCTGAATAGTGAGCAGCGAAAATACCACTGGGACAACATCTATAGAACCCGCGCCGAGCATGAGGTAAGTTGGTTTGAGGAGGTTCCGGCAGTATCTTTCGAGTTGATTCGAAAAAGCTCGAAAAACCTGAGTGGCGCCATTGTTGATATCGGAGGAGGAAGCTCCCACCTGGTGGATCTCTTGCTTCGCGCAGGCTTCTCAAACATCAACGTGCTCGATGTGTCGGCTAGCGCGTTGCAGATAGCACAGGCGAGACTCGGCCCGCAGGCGGCTAAGGTCAACTGGATTGAGAGCGATGTGCTCCAGTGGAACAGAGCACGAGACATTGACATCTGGCATGATCGAGCTGCCTATCATTTTTTGACCGAGAGGGAGCACAGGACACAGTATGCAAACGTTGCGGCTCGCAGTATTGCTCCCTCCGGAATACTAATTGTGCAGGCATTTGCTCTCGAAGGACCGCGCTCCTGCAGCGGCTTGCCCGTTCACCGCGAAAGCGCGGAGTCTATCCAGGCCAACTTCGCAGACGACTTTGACTTACTCGACTTTTTTCTACATGAGCACACCACCCCAAGTGGCACAAAGCAACTCTTTCAAGTATGCAGGTTGCGACGAAGATGATGTGACACCTCATGGTTGCGCCCCCGTCTGAAAGCGCAAGACCGACATGGCAGCGCCATATTGGGATCGTGCGTTTGCATTGCTGATCGCGGCTTGCGTTTGTTGGAGTTGCGCCTGGCTCAGCTCCACGATAGAACTCAAGCCCAATTGATATCGTGTCTGGGACAGTTCCAGCGCGGTGTTGGCTTGTTTGAGAAGTTCATTCGTAACAGTGACACGTTGCAAGGCCGTGTTAGCGTTGAGCCACGATGTCCTGACGTCACGCACCACCTGATTCAGGAGATCGCGTGTGCGCTCAGCCGCTGCCTGCGCCTGTAGCGTTGCCTCAGACGCCTGTGCGAAATAGCGAAAGCCGTTGAAGATCGGGATACTCATGTTGACTCCCGCCGCTCCGTACCAGTCGCTGTTGAAATATTGACTTGAACCTACGGGAGTCCGGCCGGCAACCCCCAGTACCCTGATGGTTGGGAAAAACTGTTCATGCTGCGCACGGCTGAACTTCCGTGCTGCCTGCTCGTCAAAGCGCAACGATTGAAGATCCGGGCGGTTTTGGATTGCAGAGACGATCAAAGGTTCAGCATCCGCAGGCAACGCAGGTAGATCCGCGCTTTCGACAGGTTGAAAATCCATTTCCCGGTCATATCCAAGAACAGCGCTCAACGCTGCCTTAGCGGCATTCACGTTATTCTCGGCATCCAGTACCAGCAGCTTCGATTGAGACAAGTTGACTTGCGCAAAGCTCAGATCAAGATCGGATTTGAGTTTTGCCGAGGTCAGCGCACTCACCTGGTCCACCAGCGCCTGTCGTGCAGCCACCGTCTCCTGAGCTACCTTTAAAGTGGCCTGTGCTTCCAGCGCCTGAAAAAACACTTCATCCGCTGCGAGGACTATGTCCTCACGGCTTGCTTCGGCATCTGCCTGCTGAGCCTTTTCGCGCAAGGCCGCTGCTGCAACCATGTTCCGTGTATGCCCAAAGTCCGTAACCATCTCGCTTACCTGGGCACCCATCCCCGCGTGCTCTACGAGCGTTGATGAGGTTAAAAAACCTGCGGATAAGCGGCTTCCCTGCTTTGCTTCAACCGCAGTCATATTTCCAGTAAGGTTGGGAAGTTCGTCTGCACGAACTTCCCTTACAATCTGGTGCTGCACCTTGGCGAGTAGTTGGCTCACGCGGATGCGTGGGTTATTCGCAAGAGCAATTTGTTCTGCTTGCGGAAGCGTGAGCCGAGTCGCTCCACTGGTACTCGTGGGCATCTGCGCAGGGGCCGATGGCAATATTCCCTGCTGCTTCGCCAGCAAGATAAGAGAGCCTTTTGCACCAGGTGCATTCGGCAGCGATGATGTGGACTGGGCTTGTGCCCTTAGGATAACGGTGCATCCAATCGTAAGAGCGAAAACCACCAGGTAACGCATCGTTAGTTTCAGCATCAGGCCTCCTCCGCCGCGGCGACATTGTTTTCCTCGTTGCGGTGAATGAGCAGGTAAGCAGCCGGCACCAAAAACACGGTAACCGCAACCGATGCTGTCAGCCCCCCTAGAATCGCGCGTGCCAGCGGAGCGTATTGTTCGCTGCCAGGCTCTAGTGCGAGCGCCATTGGAATCATTCCCAGAATCGTTGCCAGGCTGGTCATCAAGATAGGCCGCAAGCGGACCTTGCAAGACTCAACCAGCGCTTCTTTGAGCGCCATTCCTCCCTTTCGAAGTGTCCCTGTAAATTCGACGATCAGGATGCTGTTGGAAACCGCGATGCCAGTCATCATGACGCAACCCATCAGAGACATTACGTTCATCGTTGTGCCGGTAAGCATCAGGAAAACCAGAACGCCTGAAAGTCCGGGTGGTACAGCCAGAAGAATCACAAATGGATCTGAGAATGAGGCGAACTGAGCCATGAGAACCAGGTAGACGAGAACGACCGCAAGAATTAGGCCGATGGCGAAGCTTGAAAAAGATGCTTGCATATCGCGAACCGCACCCCTCACCTTCACGGTAACTCCCTCTGGCATCTCCGTATCTCTCAATACCCTGTTGACATCTGCACCGGCGCGACTCAGATCTTCCTTCTTCGGCATAACGTAGACATCAAATGTTCGACGCAGTTGATAGTGATCCACTTCAGTCGGAGTATTCATCTGACGGATGTCGGCGACCGATTCAAGTGGTGTTGTATTTGCGCCGCCCGGAGCACGCAGCGGAATCTGCTTGAAATCTGTGAGCGTCTGGATCTGCGTTTCTGGATACTGAACCGTAAGCATATAGCTGTTGCCACTCTTCGGATCAACCCAGAAACTCGGAGCTATCATGCCGTCCGAGGTCAGTGCAGTAATCACGTTATCCACTATGTCCTTGGGTGAAATGCCAAGCAATGCGGCATGCTCACGATTGATCTTCAGTTCCAGACCGGGGTAATTCACATCCTGCGGAATAAGCACATCGCTAACTGAAGGCAGTCCGCGCAGTTTTTGAGCGACGACTTCGGCTAGCTGGTAGGACTGCTGCAGATGATTTCCACCAATTTGAATATCAATAGGTGCAGGCTTACCCTGGTTCACGACAGAGTCAACCAGTCCCCCTGCCTGGAAATAGGTTTGTACATCGGGGAAGTCATCTGTCAGCTTCCTTCGTACACGCTCCATGTAAGCATAGCTGCCAGTCTTGTGATCCTCTTTAAGACTGACTTGAATAAAGGCAGTATGCATTCCGGAGTTCGAGGTGTAGATGGCTGAAAGATCTGGCGTGATTCCGATATTTGAGACGATGATGTTCAGATCCCTCGCGGCAACTACGCTGCGAATATCCTGCTCCATCCTGGCAACATATTCGTTCGTCAATGCAATGCGAGTTCCTGCTGGAACTTTTACGTTCACAACGAATTGTCCAGGATCTGTGCGCGGAAAGAACGCCTTCCCCATAAATGGATAAATGATCAGGCTAAGAAGAAACACCGCGGCACAGATACCGACAACCTTTGCAGGGGTTTCGAGTAGTCGAGTGATCGTGCGCTCATAATGATCTTGCAGCACACGGAAAGCCGCATTGAATCGGCTGACAACAACTCCGAAGAGATGATGTTTTTTTGAGGAGTCGATGCACTCAGCCAGGTCTTCTTCGGCTTCAGCCGCGTTATGGTGTTCATGCCCAGGAGCCAAACGGACGAAGAGCGCACAGAATACCGGAACTACCGTCATCGCAACTGCGTAGGACGCAAAGAGAGCAATCACTACGGCCAATGCAAGAGCGGTGAAAAGGTACTTACTTACTCCATATAGCAGCACCACAGGGAAAAATACGATACAGGTGCAGATTGTTCCGGCCAGAACTGCAAGCTGCACTTCTTTCCCTCCTAGCTCTGCGGCAATGGAAGCCTCCTCTCCCATCTCCATGTGACGAAAGATGTTTTCCAGCACGACAACGGAGTTGTCAATCAAGCGGGAGAGTGCCAGCGCGAGCCCGCCCAACACCATGGTGTTGATCGAACTTCCACCAATGCTCAATGCAAGAAAGGTTGCCAGGCAGGAGATAGGGATGGATAGCAACACCGCAATAGTCGCGCGAACATTGCCCAGAAACAACAGGATCATCAGCGCCGTGAGAACAAGACCAATCGTACCTTCATTGATCACATTCTTAACTGCGATCTTTACAAAGGTAGACTGGTCAAAAACCACATCAGTCTTTAGTACCTTTGGAATATCTAGGAGGTGAGCCACTGCATCTTTTACACCATCTACAATTGTGATGGTATTCGAGTTACCGCCTTGCTTGAGTACGGGAATATAGACGGAACGTTGCCCATCCACGCGAACGATATTGGTCTGCAGTTGTCCGGCATCTTTAGCTTGACCAATATCTGCCACCATGACAGATCCATTGCCGACGGTCTTCAACGGCAGATCATTGATCTCATCGACGGCAGGAACCTGGCTATTCGCGTAGATGTTGTAGTCCTTTGAGCCGATCGCCACGTCGCCCGCAGGCAGGATCAGGTTCGATTCATTCAGAGAATGAACCACGTCCATCACGCTCATCTGGTGGGCTTCGAGCTTCACCGGATCTACGTAGACCATAATCTGTCGATAACGTCCGCCATATGGCTGAGGTACAGAGGCACCAGGAACATTTGCAACCTGGTTTCGAACACTGAACTGAGCCAGGTCCTTGAGTTGCGTTTCATTCAAACCTTGTCCCTTAAGCGTGATCAGGCAGACGGGCAAATTCGAGGCATCGAACTTCAGCACCACGGGAGGCAGCGTTCCGGGAGGCAGACGACGAAGGTTCGCCATTGCAAGATTCGAGACGTTACTAACAGCCGCACTCGCATCCGTGCCGGATTGAAAGTAAATCTTGATAAGACTGACCCCAGGTAGCGAGCGTGACTCGATGTGGTCGATCCCACTACCGAGCGTAAAGAAACGCTCATAGCTATTCGTAATGTTCGACTCGATCTGCTGCGGCGGCATGCCAGCATAGAACGTCGCGACCACTACGACGGGTATGTCAACTTCAGGGAACAAGTCAACAGGCATCCGCGCCACGGTCGTGACTCCTACCACAATCACAACAAGGCACATCATCAAGATGAAAAAAGGGTGCTTGATTGCAAAGGAAGACATTGTTTAGTTGCCTCCCTGCTTTGGCGTCGTCATGAGTCGGGTCATCTTCGGACGAACTATCTCTCCGACCTGATAGTTCGTCTGGCCCGATACAATCACCTGATCGCCAGCGGCAACACCACTTATAACTTCCGACTTATCTGGTCCCTCGATCCCAAGTGTGACGAGTCTCTTTCGAACTGTATCCGACGCATCGATGACCAGCACATAGGGCTGCCCCTCACTCTGCACTATGGCCTGAGTTGGAATCGTCAGCACGTTGTCTCGCTGTTGCAGCGCAATCACCACTTGCGCATACATTCCGGGGCTCAGCTTAAGATCGGGATTGGGAACATCAACCTCCGCCAGCATCGTCCTTGTCGATGTATCCAGGGAGCGGGTGAAGCGAACGATCTTTCCAGGAAATGTCTTTCCCGTTGCCTGGACCTGAATCTGAACTTCGTCACCATCCTGGATATACGGAACATCGCTTTCCGGTATCGGCATGCGCAAGCGCAGCATGTCGCTCTGGGCCAATCTGACTACCGGCATGGCCTGAGTGTTGGAAGTGGTGCCGGACTGAATCAGGGAGCCGGTGTCAGCGTAGCGCATGGTAATGACGCCGCTAAATGGCGCCGTAATAACGGAGTAAGCGGACAGAGCCTGTATGCGTTGTCTGTCGGCGCGAGCTACCCCGAGGTTCCCTTCCGACGCCTCCAGCGCGGACTTGGCTATGCTGATCTTCGCTTCGGAGTCCAAGTCCCTGGCCCGTGCGTCATCCAATTCCTGCTCCGCAATTAGCCCCGGACGCGATTTTGATGCCTGCTCAAGACGCATATAAGCAGCGTGCAGCGCGACGTGATTGGATTCGGCTCCAAGAACTTCGCTCTTGGCACGAGCGATTTCTGATTCGTTGTGCTGGACAGACGCCTGTGCTCCGGCAACCTGCGCAGTCAACTCCGGCACCTCCAGCGTCGCAATCACTTGCCCTGTTCGAACTCGATCGCCAATGTCAACGCCAATCCGGCGAATGTAGCCGGAGACCTTTGCATGGAGATCCACTTCCTGAAAAGGTTGAAACTGTCCAGCAACAGTGAGGGTGCTTGCAAGATTGTCTCGAACAACACGAGTCACCAATGCAGACGGGATTTCAGCGGCCTTGGGATGCGACTCAGCATCCTTACAACCGGCGAGCAGAAGGCTCATCCAGGGAAGCAACGCTGCCATCCCGATGAAGAGGGGGAAAGATCGTTTGTACATTTTTCTCAACACCTATGGACTTCACGCCGGAATAGACATCACGCACCACATCATTCTCCGGCCAGAGAACGGTGGTTTCGTGGCCTGTGCTGTTAGCACTGGCTCGTTTGCAGGGGGAGATTACCTGGAAGGAGTGTAGACCGGAGGAGGGCGGAAGAAGAAAAAACTGAGGCTGGGTCGCTGGTCACACCCGGCAGCCTCTTGAGTGCGACGTGGAACGATCGTCCCTGGCGCGCCGATCAGGCCAAGGAATGCGAAGCTGGCGAGAAATGCATAAACAAATGGAAGTAGAGGCTGGTCCGGGAGCCGCGAATCCTCTGGACCAGCACGATCTAGCAGGATTGGCCGCTCTTTTTGCGAAAGAAGCTTAGCCTGGGGCATGCCGATCGACTTCGCAGGATCACCGTACAGTGAGAGCTTGTACTGCACGCCCCAGGAGAAAAGCGCAAGTAAGAGCATGACTATGGTTGTCAGTTGCGTCCTGCGATGCCTTTTCTCTACGCTATCCATAAACATAATTTCGTCAACGATCGAACGGTGCGATACCCGCGAAATAGACCCTGCTCCTATTATGATGGAAATCGCAATTGAGTGCGAATTCAAACGGACTCACGAAAGATAATTTTCTGTGACAACTTCCAGACTGTTTGGCCGGATCAGAGAGTCGGCATGCCGATTTGAGCGAAAGGGCGCAGGTAATAAATCCAGTCTGCAGTATCGCCTCATCTACTGTCTTTTGTTGCTCTATCTTGCTGGCACCGGGTGCCACGGATCCAACTCTCACGCGGCCGGCAATCCTCAGTCTGTGGCGCTGTTGAGGCTGACAGACGCAGGGCGTTCGCTACAGGATAAGTTGGTGACGTCGGGGAAACTCCCTGACCTGCATTGGCCAGACTTCCAGAGGGAACAGGTCGAAGTAAGGCAGTTCTATAGTTCGGTAAACGGGACCCTGCCATGGATACAGGATTTGCAGCCTACTCCCCAGGCTCGCGCCGTCATCGAGATACTACAAGCCGCCGATAAGGAAGGGTTGCGCCCGGAAGGTTACGACGGACCGCTATGGAAAAGTCGGCTGGCAACCTTCGCACAGAAAAGTTCCCTGTCGGAGTCTGACCTGGTTCGCTTCGATCTCGCACTCACCGTCTGCACCATGCGATATATCTCCGATCTGCATATGGGGCGCATGAATCCCAGAATGTTTCATATTGATCTGGACATTGGTCATGAGCCGTTCGATTTATCCCAGTTCCTTGAGGAACGGCTCATTCACGCACCGGATGTCCCGGCTTCTCTGCGGCAGGTCGAGCCTCCATTCCCAGGTTATCAACGTACCGTTGTGGTCCTGCAGAAATACTCCGATCTGGCACGTCAGAACACGCAAGTATTGCTGCCCATTCCCTCAAAGCCCGTTCACCCGGGAGAATCCTACAGCTATCTGGCACAACTAGCGCAGCTGTTAGCATCATTCGGCGACTTGCCCCCGCAGAAAGAGTTCGACGCCGCATCCATGATCTATCAGCAGCCGATTGTGGATGCATTGAAGCACTATCAGCAGAGGAATGGACTGGACGTAACGGGAGCCATTGATTCTGTCACAGTCAAAGAACTCAATGTACCAATGAGCGCTCGCGTCGCCTAGTTGCAGCTTACCTTAGAGCGATGGCGCTGGCTTCCGCACGAGTTTCAACGGCCTCCGATCGTGGTGAACATCCCTGAATTTCGGCTTTATGCGATGGGCGAACAGCAGCGCCCGGCTCTCCGCATGAATGTCGTAGTAGGCAAAGCCTACCGCCATCAGACACCGGTCTTCGTCAGCACAATTCGTTCCGTCATCTTCCGTCCCTATTGGAATGTGCCGCTAAGCATCCAGCGCGCTGAAATCTTGCCGAATCTCCGAGCCGACTCCGACTACCTTTTCAAGCACGGATACGAGGTAGTTGATCCTTCCGGCACAGTCCTCAGTACTGGCGCGATCGATGCTTCCATCCTTGCAGGACTTCAGAGTGGGAAGCTCATGGTTCGACAGGTTCCCGGCGATAAGAATGCGTTGGGGCTGGTGAAGTTTGACTTTCCGAATCAGTATGACGTGTACATGCATGGCACGCCCTCGATCGCACTCTTTTCAAAATCCCGCCGCGACTTCAGCCATGGCTGCATTCGCGTGGAAGACCCTCCGGCTCTTGCCGCCTGGGTGCTCCATGAAAACCCGGAGTGGACGCCGGATCGCATTCGCGATGCGATGTCAGGAAACGAAACCATACGTGTAAATCTAAAGACGCCGATCCCGGTCCTTATCTTGTATGGGACAGCAACCGTGTCAGAGGGTGGCATTGTCCACTTCTACCGTGATATCTATGGACACGACGAAGCTCTGCGCCGTGCGCTGGATAATGGTTGTCCATATTCGGCAACCGCAGGCGGAGCAGCATCCTGCCCTCAGCTACCAGCGTCGCACCCGGCCAACATCAACGTGAACAAATTCTGACTTCGGATAGTAGCCGACACCTCCGCGATGAAGAGCAAGAGCGGCATCGCGCAATCGACTGGTGCGAACGTTAGGAATGCGGATATCGATTGCCTCACCTTGCACGTGCAGACTGTGGGATGCAACGCCGCTTGTAGTTTGACGAAGGAACTCGTTGCTCCACGGAGTCCGGTAGCCGCAGACAATATCGATCTCAACGTCCGGCTCGCCAACAGCAATTGTCAGGTCATGCAGCAGGTCGAAGAGCCGTGGATCGAGTTGGTAGATTTCTCCCGTGCGATGATCGCGCAGGAATTCATCCAGGCGGGCCACGCTATCGGGTAGATATCTATCTCCCTCGCGATAAACGATGTCGAGTCGTTCTGCTGTGTGGGTGTGATAGAGGTGCAACCGGTATTCCGTCGGCTTATCGGCAGCATGGCCCGCGCTCCACGAGCAAAGCAAAAGCAGGCTCAGACACCAGCCGCGCAGGCAGACGCACAAAATTGAATGCTTGGTTGGATTCAGCGATTCCATATCTCTCCAGCGGTTGCTGACCGGTGGCAACACGTGCGAGCGATACTCCCCACCCCAGAGAAAAGACTTCTTAATCATTTCTCGGGGTGAGGCACACGGTCAAGCGCATGGAGAGATCCAGCGGGCAGCCCGGCTCATCTAGCCCTGGATCGTTGCCGTACTGCCCGCAAGCATTATGCTTCCTTAGGTATGGTGGCGCGGCTGCGTTGCTGCTATGCGCGTGCTGCAGCCACGTGGCCGTGCGCCTGGTGCCTGGATAGGGCAGCCATCGTTTGTTGAATGTGCTCCGCCGTATCGTGAAGCGCTACATCGGCCTGAGAGATAAGGCCCATGCACATCCCGCGTGCATCTACCACGGGAATCCGCCTTACTTGGTTGCGTCTCATCAGGCTTTCGCATGTCTCTATCGAATCATCAGCAGAGCATGTGATTGGCGACTTGGTCATCGCCTCTGAGACCTTCATCTTATCTACTGGTTTTCCAAGTGCAACGGCCTGCAGGCAAATATCCCTGTCGGTAATGATGCCGAGCAATTTTCGCTCCTTGCAATCATTCACCACTGGAAGCGCTCCAACGTCGTTGTCTTTCATCAGTTTTGCTGCCTGCTGAATGGAATCTTCAGCCGTGCAGCAGAAGAGTGTCTTACTCATGATGTCTTTCGCTTTCATGAGTCTCCTCCAATCCGCGCCGTTTCCCAGCGAGCGGATATCCCGCATCGTGCCTAAAGGTGCGGTTTCTTTATTTACTTGGATGCCGAACAACGAAGCTCGCATCGCTATATCTCTCTGAGGGCGAGGAGGATCGGTATCTCTCCAGACTAGCGCGTAAAGTCGCTGAAAAAGATGGCCTTACCTGGCGTCCCTTTGGCGAGCATCCTGCATCCTAATTATCGGAAATTTGCGTCGGATCGCTACGGGTTTTCCTGTCCGCATTCTACTGTTTTGGATCCCACCTACGCTGGGCACCCGCGAAACGTCCGAGACAACTCTAGAACCGAGGGATGTATGTCCGATGCGCTTCAATTATCCTCTCTGATTCAACTGCCGCAACCCGTGCTCACTGTTTACCTTGACACCAATCCTGCGCTATCTAGCAACTGCCGCCCCACCCCTGGGTACATGGCATGGTTCAAGAAAGAGAGTAAGCCCCTGCTCACAAACGATGGCATCCACGATCAGATTCGCCGGGTTGAAGGATTCCTGGAAGAACACCGATCGGAGCAGAGAGGGCTGGCTCTATTTGCCGGACCGAACACATGGAAGGAAGTTCCTCTTCAGGTGGAACCCGTGAATCAATTGCATTGGGGCAAACCCCAGCTCTGGCAACTCTTTTGCATCGCAGACCAATTTGCTCCCAGCTGCATCGTCGCCCTGGATCGATCGGGCGCTCATCTCTTTCTCTATCAATATGGCAACCTGTCGGAGCTAGAGACCAAGGGACTGGAAATCGACGATTCACAATGGAAGCAATTGGAATACGCACGCATGGCAAGCCCAGGGGGCCGGATACCGCATGGCGCGCTACGCGACAACTACGAGCAGCGCATGGATGAACAATATCTACACTTCTGCGCGGAGGTCGCCGGCGCAATCACTGCTTTCTGTAAAGCAAGATCTGCGAAGCACATCTACCTGCTTGGCTCCGATCGGTTGACCAAGCCAGTAGAGGGAAAGCTGCCACATGACCTCAGGGATCACGTCACCAGAATCTCCCACGGAACCAAAGAAGATGGCCCCGTGGCCCTGAAAAAGTTTGTCGAGGAACAGCTTGCCGCCCATCGCACCGAGCGCAAGAGACAGCTTGTTAAAGACCTGCTCAACAGCAAGAAGGACACCGTCCTCGGGCCGGATCATACGCTCCTCCAATTGCAGAGAGGCCGGCTTGCGACGCTGGTTCTCTCGCAAGGCTTTAATCCCATGCTCTATCAATGCACGGGATGCGGGCTTACGATGGCTTCTTCGGCCTGGAATTGCGGCCATTCCCAGGACCTGCGGCCCGAAATCACATTGCATGAGGTGCTGCCAGAACTTCTCTTGAAGCATGCGTGCAATCTTGAGTTAGTCGACGGGCAGGCAGATCAGAGCTTTGCACAGGCAGGCGCTATTGGAGGATGGCTCCGTAACTCACCCGACAAGACAGCAGCTGCGGGAACTGCTCAAGCGAACGCATAAAGAAGGGCAATCAGGCGGCATCGCGGATAGGCCATAGCAGACCATCCCAGACATTGGTTCCCACGGATGAAGTTTGCAGAGTCTTGGGAGGGTAGAAATGCTCTTCACAAATCGAGAAGACGCTGGACATCGGTTGGCCATGCAGCTTCGAGCGTATGCCCACCGCAGTGATGTCATCGTACTTGGAATTCCCCGCGGCGGTGTTCCCGTCGCCTTTGAGATCGCCAGAGAACTCGACACCCCGCTGGATATTTTTCTTTCCCGAAAGCTCGGCGTGCCCGGACACGAAGAACTGGCCTTTGGCGCAGTTGCGGCTGGCGAGGCGCGTTATCTGGATGCGGATCTTATCCAGAGAGCGGGAATCACGCCCCAGCAAATCGAACGAATTACGCAGGAGGTAAAAGAGCAATTGAAGCGGCGAGCGGATCTCTATCGAGGCAACCGCCCTCCGCTGGATGTAGCAGGGCGAACTGTCTTACTGGTGGATGACGGCATCGCCACCGGATCCAGTATCTACGCGGCGATCCAGGCCCTGCGGCAATTGAAACCGGCGAAGCTGGTAGTAGCGGTTCCGGTGGCGCCTCCTTCCACCTGCGATTGGCTTAGGAGAGAAGTAGATGAGTTGATTTGCTTGTATACTCCAGAGAATTTCTATTCCGTCGGACAGTTCTACGGGCATTTCTCCCAGATTACTGACGAAGAAGTGTGCAACTTACTCCGCCAAGCAGAGCGCCCCCTCAAATCTCAAGGCTCTGAAGATTGCCTGGGTACTGCGCCCCACGCTACTTCCCTCTCCGATTCTGAAAACCACATAGACCAACGCGAAGTCTCCATGGAGATCGCGGGAGTAACGCTCTCTGGCACTTTGAGCCTTCCGAAGGCGCCTAAAGGAATCGTCCTGTTTGCGCACGGCAGCGGCAGCAGTCGCCATAGCCCGCGAAATCGTTATGTTGCAAGGGTGCTGCAGTCGCGTGGAATTGCGACTTTACTCTTTGACCTGCTGACCGCAGAAGAAGAATCCATCGATCGGCCGACAGCGGAGCTTCGTTTTGATATCGAGCTGCTGGCACGGCGTCTGGCAGGCGCAACCCAGTGGATGACACACTATCCGGATGCGAGAGGGATCACTCTCGGTTATTTCGGTGCCAGCACTGGCGCTGCAGCGGCACTGGTAGCCGCGGCGCGACTCCCCAACATTGTTACTGCTGTCGTCTCACGCGGAGGACGCCCTGATCTGGCGAACGGCTCTCTCGGAATTGTTCGCGCGCCTACTTTGCTGATCGTTGGAGGAGACGATGAAGCGGTCCTCGCATTGAACCGGAGAGCATTGACCAGGTTAGGATGCAAGGAGAAGAAACTCGTCATCATCCCTGGAGCTACGCACCTCTTCGAGGAGTCAGGCGCTCTGGAGCGGGTGGCGGAAGTTGCCGCAGAATGGTTCGTCCATTATCTTGTTGCGGGTAGCCCAGACGCGCAGAAGGGCGCGGGCGGAGAAGCCGGATCGCCTTTGAGGATGGATGCGGCATGAACCAACGTGCACGCCTCCTACTCCACGCAGGGCCAACTGCACATCTGGAATCCGGAGGATAACTGACGATGAAGGCTGCAATTTTCAGGCCCGCCTCTGCAACGCCTGGACATTTTCTGCAGATCGAGGATGTTCCCCGCCCCCAACTGACAGCGGGGCATGTCTTGCTTCGCGTAGTGGCTTGCGGAGTTTGCCGCACCGACCTGCACATCGTGGAAAAAGAGCTGCCGCCGCTTCATCCGCAGATTATTCCCGGCCATCAGATTGTGGGAGAGGTGGTCGAAGGCGCAACGCCGGAATTACCGCTGGGATCGCGCGTCGGCGTTTCCTGGATCGGCGGTGTAGATGGGGACTGCTGGTACTGCAAGCACGGCATGGAGAACCTGTGCGACAAGCCAACCTTTACCGGCTACACAGTAAATGGAGGCTATGCCGAGTACGCCCTTGCCCGCACCGATTTCACCTTCGCCCTGCCTGCAGGTTTAGATGATGTGCACGTTGCGCCGCTGCTCTGCGCAGGCATCATCGGCTTTCGCAGCTTACGTGTGGCTGGAGTCGAGCCGGGCGAGCGAGTCGGACTCTTTGGTTTTGGCAGCTCCGCCAGCCTGGCGATTCCCATTCTGCAGTCGTGGAATTGCGAAGTCTACGTAGTGACGAGAGGACAGAACCATCGGGATCGAGCTGCCTCCCTCCGCGCAACGTGGATCGGCAAAGAGGCAGACCAGCCTCCCGTACCGCTCGATCGTGCCATCACCTTTGCTCCAAGTGGCAAGGTTGTTCTAACTGCTTTGGCCAGCTTGCGCAAAGGCGGAGTGGTGGCAATCAATGCGATTCACCTGGACCAATTCCCGGCCTTCGACTATGACAAGCTGCTGTGGGGAGAACGGCAATTGAGAAGCGTTGCGAACATGACGCGACAAGATGCCCGCGACTTTCTTACGACCGCGCGAGACCTCAAGATTCGCCCAGAGGTTTCTGTATTTTCTCTCGATAACGCGAATCAGGCCCTTCTGGCCGTCAAAGACGAAACCGGGCATGGATCAACGGTCATCGTTCCTTGAATCGTTCATCTCTGAATGATTCAGAACATGCCGCTTGATCTTCAGCCCGGCTTGCGAAGCTGTGTTTGCGAACCAGCGATTAGCGCGCCAGAATATCGGCGGCCTTCAAGAACCATGGATCCAGAGGCTTCTTACCTCGAACTACCACGTCGAGCGGTGTCGTCGCCAATTCACCTTTGATAACGCCGACCAGTACACCCACGTTGTCCGCGATCATCTGCTCTACGGCGTCCGATCCGAGCCTGGTGCCGAGCAGCCGGTCCGCGCAAGTTGGCGCGGCACCTCGCTGTACATAGCCAAGAACCGTTGAGCGAAATTCGTAGCCCAGCAGCAGGTCGTGCTCATTAAAATACCGGCACAAGCCTTCCGCGTTGTACTTTGCGCCTTCCGCCACTACCACGATCACATGCGGCTTCCCGCGCTCGTATGCATCCTGGATGCGCTCGGCGAGTTGCTCCGGCACGACTTCTACCTCCGGCAGTACGATGGCTTCCGCTCCGCCTGCTATGCCGGACATCAACGCCAGGTAACCGCATTTTCTCCCCATCACTTCAACCAGCAGCGCCCGGCGATGCGAGGAGGCCGTTACCTTCAAGTTGTCGATCGCATTCAAAGCGACATTGAGCGCAGTATCCACGCCAATCGTGATGTCGGATCCGAAGAGATCGTTGTCAATCGTCGACGCCACGCCAACCACGGGAAATCCCATCTGATGCAGCGCATGCGCTCCTGTCTGCGATCCATTGCCCCCAATTACGATCAAGCCTTCAATCCCACCGCCGCGCAGTCTACGAATGGCCAGTTCCCTGCCTTCTTCGGTCTGGAACTCCGGACATCTGGCGCTTCCCAGTACTGTGCCACCGCGCTGGATGATGCTGCCCACATCGCGCGCGCCGAGCCGCTGAAAGTTCCCTTCAATAAGCCCTGAGTACCCTTGTCGAACGCCCCACACATTGATCCCGCGGGCCAGGCCAGTTCGAACCACCGCCCGGATGGCTGCATTCATCCCAGGCGCGTCACCCCCACTCGTCAAGACTGCAATATTCTTCATGCAATTTTTCCTTTTTGCCGATCACTTTCAGAATCGCAGCCGCCGATATCTTTCGGCGGTGATCGGCATCACGCCTCAAACCCGCAAACGCGAGGCGCTTATAGTCTTTGTTTACACGCATTGTGCCCCGCCGTCTTCAGCAGGAGAATAATTTGGGTGCGGTCTATTGGAGATTCGTCATTCCAGTGCGCGCAAAATAGCCAGGACGCTGGCAAGGATGGGCTTCCAACTCGCAATCAAGCAGTTGCTGGAAACAGAAGTGCGGACTCCAGGCCGCATGCCGCGTGGAATCCGCCATTCAACGGAAGAGATCTACTGCACCTCGAAGATCGCGAAGCCGGTTGCCGGCATGGTGATCGTGAGGTCACCGTTTCCCTGCTGGATCTTCTCCGTATCCCCTGCAATCAGTGGCGTGAATTTGCTGCAGGATGCGAGGGCGGTATCCTTCGCCGGAATCCGCAGGTCTCTTGCCTGATCGGCCTTGTTCAGAATGACCAGAACCTCTTTCGCCGTTCCTCCAGCAGTACACCCCACAGACAACTTCGCGCCTCGCACAAATGCGAATGCTGTGTCGTCAGCAAAGACATCCTGCTGCTCGCCGGATTGAATCTCCGGGTGCGCCGCACGAATCTGGAAGAGTTGAGAGGTCCAGGAAAACATCGCCTGCTCCTGCTCCGTTCTTCCAGAAGCATTGAAGGCATCATGGCTCTGCCCAGGAAAGCCTCCGGGGAAATCGCGACGGTTGTCCGGATCCTCTCCGCCCAGCATCGCGATCTCATCGCCGGAGTAGATTGTGGGCATCCCTCGAAGAGTAGCAAGCAGGCCGAACGCGAGTTTCAGTCGTGCGGGACTTGCGTTGGCCTCCGAAAGAAAGCGCTTCGTATCGTGATTGCCGATGAAGTCCACAAGCCTTTCAGGATGCGGGTAGAGATGGTCCTGCCGCAGAACCCCGCTCAACTCGGACATCGGCTTGTCATGCGCAAGCACATCACGAATCGCGAAGTACATCGGAAAGTCAAACGGAGTATCGAGTCCAGTATCGATGCCTCTCTGGGCAACTCCTCCGGCAAAGAAAGATGTAATGGTGGGATCCGCATTGAAGACTTCGCCGACCGTAGTGAGTCCGGGATAGACAGAGTGGATCGTGCGATGAAAGTCCTGCCAGAACGCCCGCCCGACATACGGAAAGGTATCGATACGCAGCCCGTCCAGACCGGCGGACTCAATCCACCAGACCGCATTCTGAATGAGATACTGCGAGACCAGCGGATTTTCCTGATTCATATCCGGCATGGCGTCGGTAAACCATCCATTCGTGATGTTGACATAAGAGGATGGCGCTGCATGCGGATCGATGAGAGCTTCAAAATTGTAGTGGGCCGGAATGTGGTGCTCCAACGTTCCATGAAACCAATCCGGTGTCGGCGAGTCATGCACCCAGGAGTGCTCAACGCCAATATGGTTCGGCACAACATCCAGCACCAGCTTCATACCTCGCGCGTGGAGAGCATCCGCCAGTTCCTGGTAGCTCGACATAGTCCCGAAATGTGAATCTACCGAATAGAGATCAACAGCCGCATATCCATGATAGGAATCGGGCATCGTGCCATTGGAGGACACCGGCGTGGTCCATAGTGTCGTTACTCCAAGACTCTTCAAATAGTCCAGGTGCTGCTCGATTCCCTGAAAATCTCCTCCATGCCAGCCCCGAACCTTGCTCCGGTCATATCCAGGCTGGTTATTTCCAGCGTCGCCGTCAGCAAATCGATCCGTCATGATGAGATACATCACATCTTTGGAGGAGAACCCCTGATAGCGTCCGGCTGCAGGCTTGCGCTCCTTCAGCGTAAATTCCCTCTGCGCTGCGCCGCTGCTGTTGGTCGCTTCAATCCGCAGTGTTTGTGCAGATGCCTTTTGTGTGGCGAGCCAGAGAAAGGCGTAGTGACCGTTCTCGGAGGCTTTGCTGCGCAGCAGCCGGATACCTGCGCCATTCACGGAAAAATGCGCGTGGTCCAGTCCCGTGCCATAAACCAGCAGCATCGGATCCGGCAGCGATGGCCACCAGTTCGGTGGATCAATCTTTGTAATCGTGGGCGTGGAAATCTGAGCGAAACAGGATACCGAGATAGCCGCAAGAAGAACAAGGGACAACAAGCGAGTACGACGCCATAAAGTCATAATAGATTCCCGATGTGTGAGAGAAAGGCGCCACAGCAGCGGTTCGCTGCTGTGGCTTTCGAAACGATACAGACTTAGAACGTGAAGCGAACCGCCATCTGAAGCTGGCGCTCAGAATACTGCCGCGTTCCGCTGATCTTGCCGAAGTTCCCGTCCGTTGCATTTCCGTCCGGATTGGTGAACTGCGGAGTATTGGTTATGTTGAAGGCTTCCGCGCGCAACTCAGTCTTCACGCGCTCTGTAAGCGAGATGTTTTTGAAGATCGAAACATCTCCCTGCGCAAAGCCAGGACCGTGCAGATAGTTCCTCCCGACATTTCCATCGGTTCCAAGAGCTGGTTTGTAGAAGCTCGACGGATCAAAGTAGTAGCCGGAAATGCTGTGAGGCTGGGCAATCGTCTTGTTCGTACTGGCACGGAGGCTGAAGTTGCCGCCGTATTGCGGATAGACGATGCTGAATGGCGTTCCCGTTTCTGCCTGGACGATCGTATTCAACTGCCATCCACCGGCAATCGTATCGAGTGTGCGGTTCCAGTTGCTGCCAAACATCTTGTTCTTTCCGAAAGGCAGTTCATAGAGTGCGCTGGCGACAAAGACGTTGCGCTGATCGAGGGAGGAATTTCCCTTGTTCAGCTTGGTGTTGAAGACGTACAGCGGAGAGACAGCATAGAAGCCTAGATAACCATCGGAATCATCCAGGTTGTGCGCCCAGGTATAAGAACCGGTAAGCGTAAGTCCCTGCGAGTAGCGATGATTGATCGATAGCTGCAGACTGTCATAGTGCGACGTGCCGTTGTTGAACTGCGCAACTACCTGGCCAAGCTTCGGGAAGAGCTGCGCACCGCCAGCCAGCGTCATGGTGTTGTAGTTGTAACCGGTCGCCAGGTGGTCTGCCTTGTTACCGACATAAGCCACGGTGACTACCGTCTGCGGACCAATCTGCTGCTGCAGTTGCAGGTTGTACTGCTGCACGGATGGGATCTGGTTGTTGCGGTCGGTCGTAAAGATATTTACGCCTGCCGGAGGATTCTTCGGGTCAAAGTTCGGGTAGCCCGGCAGAGGAAGCGCATTGGTGGCAAGCCTGCTGTCGTTGTTACCCTGTGGTCCCTGTCCCGTAAAGGTGATGCGATAGCCGGTAGAAGCCGAGTATTGCACGCTGCCGCCGAACGGCACCTGCTGGCCGAACTGGTTATCGATGCCACCGCGATCCAGGAAGTAGAAAATTCCATAGCCGCCGCGCAATACAGTCTTGCCATTGCCATAGAGGTCATACGCAAAACCGACGCGAGGAGCAATGTTGTTGTAATCCGTGTTATTGATGCTGCGGGAGACGCCATTCACGCCTGCAAGGTCGATCGTTCCCGTCTGGGAATTGAGAGCTGCCTCACGGTTGTGCTCTTCCGTTGGGTAGGTGATGATGTCGTACCGCACGCCAAGGTTCAACGTCAGGCGACGCGTAACCTTCCAGTCGTCCTGTCCATAGAACCCAACCTCATAATTGCGCGTTCCAAAGAAGCCGCTCTGCGCACCGATGCTGTAGTTATCGACAAAACCAGCCAGCAGTTCGGACACCTCATATCCAGTGAAGTCTCCATTGCCAATCTGGAAAAATCCCTTGCCGGCAATTGGACGGAAGAAGGCGACATCGCGCCGAATACCGCTGCCACCGAACTTGAACAGATGACTGCCACGGTTCAGAGTTACCGAGTCAAGAATCTGGTAGGTGTTTTCCGGAACTGCATACTTTCCATAGTCACCGGTGTACTCCAGCTGATTCTGATAACCGCCGATCAAAGCGCCACCGCCAAGTTGCGACGTGCGGTTTGCGTTGACGATACCCAGGTTGGCGGAGATAGGAATACCGCTGTAGACGGGAGCATTGGTGAAGGTATAGCGGTTGTAGCCGATACGGAACTCGTTCAACACACTCGATGTGAAGACGTGAGTCTCGCCGGCTGCAATGCCGCGCGCGTGCACCGTGTTATCGCCGGAGGCAAACCCTGCTGGCAGAGCCGCCAGGCGCGAAGTACGGGTAAAGGCGCTCTGGTCGTATGCAAAGCGCGCAAAAGCCTGGTCATGTGCGCTGGCGTTCCAATCCAGTCTCGTATCGAAGGTGTTGTAATGAGTGATCTGGCGACGGATGGTGCGGTAGTTATTCTGCGTGCCATCATTGGTGCCGGGAACGTTCGGCAGCGGATAGGCATTCAGATATTTAACGGCTGCAGCGTTAAGACGGTTCTGAGGAATGATGTTCCCTGCGAATGGGGTGCAGTTGATGGGGTCGTAAATCGCGCCCACATTCGGTGCGCCGCCCGCGCAGGCTGGATTGTTCGTGGTCGATTTTCCGGGATTTGCCGCTGCATACGCGGACAATTCGGTGAAGTTGCCAGTGCGCATAAGGGCCGTTGGAACGGTGATGATCTCAGCGTTCAGAGGAGTGTCTTCTCTGTAGCCCTGATAGTCGCCAAAGACGAACAGCTTATTTTTGAAGATAGGCAGACCAACGGAGCCGCCAAATTCATTCCTCTTAAAGGGCAGCGCCTTGGCTGGCGAAGCTCCGAAGAACGCATAGTTCGGGTTGGCGTCAAAAAGGCTGCTGCGAGCAAACTCAAATGCGGAACCGTGAATGCTATTGGAACCCGACTTCAAGGAAGTCTGCACAATTGCACCACCGGCGCGGCCAAACTCGGCAGGCGCTACGCTGGTGTTGACCCGGAATTCCTGCGTCGCATCAATATTAGGAAAGAAGACGAGTGTATTGACCAGAGCTTCGTTGTTATCGATGCCATCCAGGATATAGTTGTTGGCCTGCTGGCGCAGCCCGTTGCTCGATACGGCTCCGCCACCATTCTCCTGATTGCGAAAGGTCTCCGCGTCGCCATTCACGCCGCTGGAGGAATTTCCATATTGTCCGCGCGTGACGCCCGGATTCAACAAGGCCAACTGGGTGAAGTTGCGTCCGTTCAATGGCAATTCCGTCACCTGGCGGCCCTGGACGACTTGCCCGATGGAAGACGTTGCCGTCTCAACCAGAGGTATAGCGTCGGTCACCGTTACGACCGTGGTCACTTCCCCGGGATTCAGCTTGAAGTTGAGCGCTTGAACCTGTGAAACCTCCAGGGTCAAGTTTTGCGTTACGCCTTGGAACCCCTGTGCGGCGACTTCTGCACGATAATTGCCACGCGGAAGAGCCGGAATGGTGAAGTTTCCTGCTGCGTCAGAGGTCGCGTGGAACACGGCTCCCTGGTCCACGTTGGTAACTGTTACTGAGGCGCCTGAGATGGCTGCACCGGATGCGTCGACGACCAGGCCTTGAATACGTGCCGTATCTGTCTGGGCATAGAGAGAAGGCAGCAGCACTATAGAAACGATGGCTAAGAACACTGCCATTAGAGCCTGCGGCAGGCCAAAACGACTTCGTTTGGCCGAGGGAATATGTCCCGTTGGCATTGCATTTCCTCCTATAAGGTACTTCTCGATGGCAGGCTTCTGGATTAATAACCTTCTAGAGCCTTGCCCGACTCTGAAGGAAACTCTTTACTTATTCCACTGACCATCCACAGTGCGCTAATTTAAGCTCAATTTGAGATATCCAGATAAGTATTTTTAAATGAATTACTTGCAATGATCTATCTCCACTAAATTGTGGCGATATTCAGTGTAATTTGCGGAATAGGTAAAATAGCCAGGTGGTAAAACCTACCGAAGTGCCAACTCGCGTGCGGTTTGGTTTGTTTGAAGCGGATCTCAAATCCGGCGAGCTTCGCAGATCAGGGACGAAGATCCGAGTTCAGGGACAGCCCTTTAAGGTGCTGGCGATTTTGCTGGAGCAAGCGGGCGAAGTCGTCTCCCGGGAAGAACTCGAGCAGCGCATCTGGGGTTCGGACACAACGGTCGATTTTGATCACAGTTTGGGAATCGCCATCAATAAACTCCGGGACGCGCTGGGCGACTCAGCCGAGAATCCTCGCTTTATTGAGACCTTGGCTCGCCGCGGCTACCGCTTTATCGCGCCGGTAAGTATTGAAGCCAGCACGAGCGTCGAACCGGCTGCCATCCCCCCACCGGCTCCCGAGGCACCGCAGCCACTCGTAGCGCTTGCAGAAGCCCCTGAAAAAGGGACAACTGCCAGGCCAGGCATCCTATGGAAGACGGCAACCTTATTATTAGTGCTTGCTCTGGGAGCTTGGATCGCCGCGGTTGCCTTCTGGCCGGAGCATGTAAAGATACGTCGAATCAGTGAGATAACCTACTCCGGCCAAGTGCTCGAGCCAAGCATCGACGTAGCACGCATCCCCACATTGGCAACGGATGGAGCGCGGCTCTATTTTTCCCACGTAGACAATGGAAGGATTGTTCTTGCCAGCGCATTGGCAGCAAATGGCGAGATTCAGGAGTTCAAGCTGCCCTCTGAAATCGCGTCTCCAATCATCAGCGCGATCTCTCCGGACCAGGGGAGCCTGATTCTTCATAACGCTTCTCTGGGCGATCCTGAGCAATCGCTTTGGGTTGTTCCCACCACCGGCGGCAACGCCCGTCGAATCTCGGGTATTCTGGCGCACGATGCGGTTTGGACGCCAGATGGGAAACACCTCGTCTACGCCAATGGCAACGGCCTCTTCCTGGCCCAGGCTGACGGAAGCCGCCCACAGAAATTCGCCGATCTGCCTGGGTTTGGGTTCTGGCTTCGTTGGTCTCCCGACGGCAGCCGCCTCCGGTTCAGCATTCGCGACGCAGCCCACCAGACGATTTCTCTTTGGGAGCTGAATGCGAAGGGAGGCGATCTCCATCCGCTACTTCCAGGCTGGAGCGAAACCCCTTCCGAATGCTGTGGAAATTGGACTGCCGATGGCAAGTTCTTTGTCTTCCAATCGCGTCATGGGGGCCCCAGCGATCTGTGGGTACTGGATGGCGGAAAATTCACGGGACACGATCCCAGGCAACTGACGAATGGACCACTGGATTTCCAATCTCCGGTAGGCGGTGTCCAGGGACACAGGATTTTCTTCGTCGGCTCAAACCCGAGCATAGATCTGCTGCAACTTGACGCCCGGGCTGGACGTTTTAAGCCGATTGAAGGCACATTGAGCCTGGCTGCCATGACGGCATACTCGCACGATGGCCGATGGGTGGCTTGGCTGAACCGCGCGGATGGATCGCTCTGGCGCAGCCGCATCGATGGCAGCGAGCGCCTGCAACTGACTTCGCCGCAGGTGCGCGTGTTCATGATGCGCTGGTCTCCAAACAACAAGCAGTTGGCCATTATGGCGCAGGAGCCGGGCAATCCATGGAAGATCTACTTGTTAAGCGCCGATGGTGGAGCGCTCGAACCTCTGCTGCATGAAAATACCAACGAGGCAGACCCCAATTGGTCGATCGATGGTCAGACAATCGTCTTTGGCAGGCTGCCGGAAAGAATGTCGGCAGAGCCAAAGCTGAAGGCTATCTATACGGTGGATTTGAAGAGCCGTCAGGTTACCGAGGTTCCGAACTCAAGAGGACTCTTCAGCCCCCGCCTCTCGCCTGACGGGCAATTTATCGCGGCGATGACGCTGTCGCAGAAGACGCTGATGCTGTTTGACCGCAAGACCCAGAAGTGGGCGACTCTTACCGATCGTGCGGTTGCGGACCCGCAATGGGGACAGCAGGCGAAGAATCTCTACTTTCAGGATGGGCTTGAAGATGGCGAGCCAATCTATCGCCTCGACATCGCGACACGGAAGATCGAAGCGGTCGCAAAACTAGATGACCTCCGCCCCCTCAACGCGCTGGACTACCGGCTGATCACGTTAGCTCCCGGTGATCTGCCTGTCGTAAGCGCCTCTACTTCTAATGTCAATCTCTATTCCATCAATCTGGACGAGTAAGCCGGGGTTGCAAGTACAACTCCGGCTAGATTTCCGTCATTCGCTCGCCGGATTCGCGCAAACGTTGGCGCAGTTAACGAATGATTTCCACCGAGCACTTGGCATGGCGGGCAACAAACTCCGCCACGCTCCCCAGCAGGAACGTCTGAATGCCTCTCTGCCCATGCGAGCCAACCACGATCAGGTCTGCGTGCCAATCGGTTGCGGAAGCGAGGATTGTATCTCTCACATCGCCGACCACAACCGCTGACTCGGCCTTGAACCCCGCACTTCGCAGTTCGCCTGCCACTTGCTCAACCCGCTTTCGTGCCGGCGCCTTCAGATCCTCCAGTTCGGGAGCGTAGCCTTCCGCCATCTCCGGAGGGGCCAAGGGTGCGATCGGCTGCAGGACATGCAAGACCCGGACCTCGGCATTCTCAACCCGAAACTGCGAAACCATGGTCGGTACGATCTGCTCGGATGACTTCGAATCGTCAATTGCCACTAAGATCTTCATGCCCCGCGCCCCCATAACAACAATAGGTTATGCCAATCTATGGTTGTGGAACGAAACAGTCGCAGATTTCTTGTGCTGCCTCTACTCGTGCGCTACTTTTGCTGATCCCACCACAGCGTGACCCGGAAAGATGCCGGGCACAATCTTGCCGTCGTCCACAACCACAGTCCCGCCAACGATCAGGTAATGCACACCCGTGCTGGGTTCCATGGGATGCTGGAATGTGGCACGGTCGGTGATGGTCAGCGGATCGAATACCACTATGTCGGCATCGGCTCCCTCCTGCAGGCGGCCCTTACGCTGCGCCGCTGGGGTGGAGCGTTCCAGCATCTGCGCCGGCATCAGAGTCATCTTGCGCAGCGCTTCCATCAACGAAAGCGTCTTCTTCTCGCGAACATACTGCGCCAGTACACGGGAGTAGGTGCCAGCGTTGCGGGGATGGCCTGGAGCGCCGTCGCTGGCGATCATCACCAGTGGGTCAGGAATGACTGTATCCACGATTGCCTGCGTGTTCGCAAATACCAGCACAGATTGAGGAGTGCTGGAACGATGCAGCTCCTCGAAGCGCTGCTGCGTAAGGTGCTCTCCCGAATCGGGGATCACGAGATCGCCATAGTCGATGCCAAGCCTCTCGCGCCATCCGGGATTGAACTGCGCCGTGTTGACCACGGTCATGCCGGCTATATATGGATAAGCCTCGGTAGTGACATCCACACCATGCGCGCGCGCCCCCTTTACCAGTGAGAGGCACTCTAAAGAGTCACGAAGACAGGTGCTGTTGATGTGGACGATGTGCAGCGGAGCCCCCGTAATGGCGGCTGCTCCAATCACTTCCTCCTCCGCTTCAATTGCCGAGCCTGGCTCAATCCTGCCAAAGCTCCGTAGATGGGTGTAGACCGGCAGCTTGCGCTCGGCTGCAACGCGGAACATGTCGATTACCTCGAGCCGTGTCGCGCCCGGAGTGTACTGAATTCCCATCCCGATACCGAGTCCGCCTGCTTCCAGCTCCGACCGCAGCCGCTGCTGGATCTGTGCGATCTGCTCCGGCGTGGCGGGCTGATTCGTTGCTGGCCCGCTCTGCGGCAGGATGTTGGGAATGCCAACACGAGGAGCAGTGACGGCACTGGGAAGAGGTGCGCCAAAGACCAGGGCACGAGCTGCCGCATGACTGGCAGTCGTGCCGTAGTTTATGAGGGAGCGCCCTTCTTTATCTTTCAAAAACCACGCAACATCCGGCACTCCGATTTCCATCTCCAGCGCCGTCGTTACACCGTCGAGCGCCTTGACGCGCTGGCTATCGAGATCCTGGCCGTGCTGGTGCAGGTCGATAAATCCTGGTGCAACAACCAGCCCATGAGCATCGACGACGCGGCGGCCCTGCAGCGGCTCAGAAGCAACGCGAACAATCCTGCCATCGCGGATGCCGACGTTTCGTACAGCATCCATCTGTGTCTCCGGATCCATCACCCGACCACCTTGCAGGACCAGATCCAAATCCTGTGCGACAACAGAAACCGCTGTCAGGACAAAAAGACCGAAACTCAAAATCAGCTTATGCATGCTTCTCCATCTGGAATCGATTCTGGGGCTGCTGAAACTACAACTCTACACCGGGTGTAGTAAGAGCATATCGCGCACCACGGCCCACACAAATAATGCCCGGATCGCCTTGAAGCCCGGCTCTTGGAAGAGGTACGGTGATTGACATCACATTGCCTGACCAGATTGCCCTGCAGACTGGCGTATGCTGGCTGCGCACCGCATCCTAGAGATGCAGGTGCGATGGAATGCGGGTGCGGTTTGAGATATGAAGAGACTTCCTCCTGACCCTGTGAGGTTGATGTGACCTACCCTGGCGCAGTCGAACTACAGTCGAACCCGCGGATAGGACTTACCGACTCCGAAGCAAAAGAGCGGCTTCGCAAGTATGGACCGAATGAACTGCCCACTGGCCGCAAGGTCACTCTCCTCTCGATCACGCTCGGCACACTAAAGGAGCCGATGCTACTGCTCCTGGTAGCAACCGGCGTCGTTTACCTGCTCATTGGAGAATTGCGGGAAGCCGTCGCGATTATCGCCAGCATCCTGGTCGTCATTGGAATTTCCGTTTCGCAACGACAGAGAACCGAGCGCACGCTCGAAGCACTGCGGGACCTTACAAGCCCGCGCGCGCTGGTGATCCGGGCCGAACGCACGCGGCGCATCCCCGCCAGGGAAGTTGTCGTGGGCGACATCGTCATTCTGAACGAAGGTGACCGCATCGCTGCCGACGGCGAACTGCTCGAGAGCGTCTCGCTTGCCCTGGATGAATCCCTTCTTACTGGCGAGAGCCTTCCCGTCGAAAAATCTGCTGCCGCCACAAGCTCGCTCAGGAGTGCGCCGGACCAGGCCAATGCGGTCTATGCCGGGACCCTGGTGATTCGAGGACATGGAATCGCAGTCGTGACCGCGACCGGTGTGCAATCGGAAATTGGAAAGATAGGTGTGCACCTTCGCAATGCGGCGTCAGAACCGACCAGGCTCGAACGGGAAACAACCAGGCTGGTGCGCAGCTTTGGAATCCTGAGCCTTCTTGTCTGTGCTTTTTTGACCAGCATGTACGGCCTTCTCCGGGGCGATTGGACGAAGGGAATTCTTTCAGCGCTGGCGCTGGCCATCTCGATGGTTCCCGAAGAATTCCCCGTGGTCCTCTCCATATTTATGGCAATTGGCGCCTGGCGCATCTCTCAGAAGAAAGTTCTGACGCGGCGCTTCCCTGCTATCGAAATGCTCGGCGCGGCAACAGTTCTTTGCGTCGATAAGACCGGAACCCTGACGGAAAATCGAATGGCCGTGCAAGAGGTCTTCCTCGCCCCTCAGGCAGATGGAACCGCGGCCAGGGAGGAACTGCTAAACACCGCAGCGTTCGCGTCCGAGCGCAACACTGCAGATCCAGTGGACCGCGCTGTGCTCGCGGCCGCACCGCCAACCGAACCTCCGGGAAAGCTGATTCGGGAGTACCCATTGTCTTCCGAGAGCATGCTGGTTGCAAAAGCATACCTTGATGAATCCGGTGGCACGCTTGTGGCAGCCAAGGGTGCACCTGAGGAAATACTCCGGCTGTCGACGGCTACGACGCTGCATCGGGAGGCATACGAATCAGCATTGCAGCGCATGACGCAAAGCGGCATGCGTGTGATTGCGGTAGCAAGACAAAGAATGCAGGACGGCGCGCTTCCCGATGCGAAGACACAGTTGCAGCTTGAAGTACTGGGACTGATTGGGCTCGCGGATCCGATTCGATCCACCGTACCGGCGGCGGTAAAAGAACTTGCTGAAGCGGGGATCAGAGTCGTGATGATTACCGGCGACTATTCAGGAACCGCCAGCGCGATTGCCCTTCGAGCTGGACTGCTGAATCCGTATGACGTGACTACAGGAAGTTCCGTTGAGGCTCTGGATGACGCATCGCTGCGAGCGTTGGTTCGCAGTTGCAATATATTCGCCAGAGTTCGGCCGGAACAAAAGCTGCGGCTGGTCAACGCACTCAAAGCAAATCAAGAAGTAGTAGCGATGACTGGGGACGGCGTAAATGATGCTCCCGCGATGAAGGCCGCACATATTGGCATCGCAATGGGCGCAAGAGGCTCCGATGTAGCCCGCGAGGCCGCAGCTCTGGTGCTAGCGGATGATGACTTTCCAGCTATCGTCGATGCGGTCCGGCTAGGAAGAATCATTTATGACAACCTCACAAAAGCGGTTCGCTATATCTTTGCGGTGCACGTCCCCATCGCCGGCATGGCAGTCCTTCCTGTGCTATTCAATTGGCCAATCTTGCTGATGCCGCTACACATCGTTTTCTTCGAACTCATCATTGACCCTGCATGCTCAATCGCCTTTGAAGCGGAACCGGGCGAACCCGGAATCATGCGCCGAAAGCCACGGCCCGAGCTGGCACGCCTCTATGACAAATCGACGATCGGGATAGGACTGCTGCAGGGGCTGGGACTTTTCCTTGCCGTGCTCGGCGCATTTGTTCTGTCAATGCGTTGGGGAAGCGGTCCCGAAGATGCACGCGCGATTGCATTCACCGCGCTCGTGGCTGGAAATCTGGCCCTGATCTGGGCGAACCGGTCTGCCCTCAGAACAGTTCTGGAGACGCTTGGCACGCGAAACGTAGCTCTATGGCTAGTCACACTGGGAACCGTCGCCACTCTGCTTCTCATCCTTTACGTACCGGGGCTGCGGGATGTCTTCGAGTTCTCGTTTTTGCACGCTCGCGATCTCCTCGTGGCCTTCGGGCTGGGGTTCGCGAGTATAGCCTGGTTTGAAGTGCTGAAGTTGATTCGTCGGCGGAAGGGCCTGCGGACACTGCAAAGTATTTGATTCCTGTGAACTTCCCTGGCCAAATGAGCCCGGGAGTTTTTTGATCTGCTCGATCTGTGATTCGCATCACAGACCATGAAGCATGCGAAGCTCACATTCAGAGTAGTGTGAGTCAATAGACTGATTCCCCGTTTGCTGACCAGACACGATTTCTGAAAGACTACTCAGCCCTATCTGCACCACGCACTACCCTTAGCGAAATCAGGAAGAGCATGAAAAGGAAATTTACGGATCGCAGTTCGAATCATCGTCACATCCTGGCCTGCACGGCAATTGCTCTGGTAGCAGGCCTGACCGCGTGTGGCGGCGGTAACAGCAGCACAACGACTTCGACCCCATCACCTACACCGTCAGCCAGCACAGTGGTCCAGCTAAATATGGGCGACGCGCCCGCGGACTGGATGCTCGCTTTTTCGATGAACATCAACTCTATGACGCTTACACGAAACAACGGAAGCGTCACTGCTGTTTCCTCCACGACGCCGATGGAAATGATGCATCTGATGGGCACCATGCAACCGCTTGCGATGATCTCCGCACCGCAGGGAAACTATACGGGAGCCACGATCAGCATCGGTTCGGCAAACATCACATATATGGATCCGGCAACGAAGCTCCCCGTACAGAAGACGATCCCCGGCCCCATCACCGGAATCATGAACTTCAACAGTCCGATCACTGTAGGGTCGACGCCAATGGCAATCGGGTTCGACCTGGATTTGGCCAATTCCGTCACCAGGGACGCCAGCGGCAACATGACCCTGAACCCGGTATTCCACGTCACGTCGGGAATGCAGGGCGTCGGCAATCCGCTTGATCCGGCCAATGGGGGCATTCAACAAATGATGGGAGCCGTATCGAGCGTCTCGGGAACTTCGTTCACCATGGCCTCAATGCAGGCCGCGCAGGCTCTTACGTTTCATACCAGCTCCACTACCACGTTCGACAACATAACAGGCATGAGCATGATGGCGAACGGAATGCTCGTAATTGTGGATGCTAGCCTTCAGCCGGATGGGTCGCTCATGGCAACTAGAGTGCAATCGATGATGAACTCCGGCGGCTTCATGGGCGGTGGCGTCATCACCACGATCAGTGGACAACCAGCAACTCAATTCACAATCGTCATGCAGAATGGGGCCGGCGCGGGCATGATGTCCTCATATTTTTCCCAGGAAGCAACGGTAAATTTAAGCGGAAGCACCGTCTATCAAATCAAGAATGTTGGCGTAAATCTGTCCAACCTTCCGTTTGCGCCGATCTTTGATGCAAATCACATTTATGCAGGCCAGAGTGTTATGCCAATCAGTGCCGGCGGGATGATGATGGGCGGAGGAACAGGCATGATGGGTGGCACATCGACTCTGGGCTCTATCACTGCCTCGGGCGTCGCTCTCCAGCCTCAGGGGTTTAGCGGCTCTACGTCGGCTTCCATTACCAGTGGTTCGACTGCCAGCTTCACGCTGACTCTCTCCCCCGATTCCGCTTTTACTACACTCACTGGCGCAACTGCGATCACGGTCTATCAGCTACCCGATACAACAATTTCGAGTACGTCGCCTATAGCGAGTGGGGCTACAGTTCGCGCTTTTGGACTGCTATTTCGCGACAATGGTCAGTGGAAGATGGCAGCCTTGAGAATCGGCACGAATTAACTCACTTGAATCATTCGCGCGCTCTTCTCGAAATCCGCCCGCGGACAACCTTGTTTACAACATTTTTGATGAGCACACACTCCTCAAGATCTCCTTCTAGAACCTCTGTAAATTGCCGAATGCATGGGGGCTATGAATCTCCGCCACTATTTCCGGTACACGGCGCCTGAGTGGCCGTTCTTCGCATCCAAGTGGACAATAGTATTTGAGTTTTGTTAATGTGGCGCGGAACTTTTGGGGCTTAGCTTTTCTGAGTTTTGCCGGGGCCAGGATCGAAATGACTTACCTGCTCGAGAGTAAACAGACCGGTGTTCTTCCTCACCTGGGGTAACCGGTCGTAGCTTTCGAGCAGAGGGACCCCAATTCGGAATAGAGCGCCATGATTCGCAGAATTGCAATCCCGGCATTCGTCATCCTTTTCATCGGGCTGCTGGGTTTCTGCGTCCTGGCATGGCGGCCAGCAATCGCCCCGATTGAGCGCCCGAATCCGGCTAGCTTCAGCGCTGCTTCTATCGCGAAAGGAGAGGCCCTCTCCGCCACCGGACATTGTGTATCGTGCCATATTCGACCGGGCGGACAACCCTTTGCCGGCGGGTATGGCGTGCACACCCCTTTTGGCATAATCTACGGCACAAATATAACTCCCGACCCGAATACCGGAATTGGCCTCTGGTCCCTGGCGGCTTTTACCCGCGCCATGCGCGAGGGCGTCGCGCGGGATGGATCGCATCTCTTCGCGGCATTCCCTTACAACGCGTACACAAAACTCAGCGACGACGACGTGAGCTCGCTGTATGCGTATCTGATGACCCGTCCGCCGGTACGCGCTACGGTGCCCAAAAACACGGTTCCATTCCCGCTTAACATTCGTCTTCTCGAAGAAGGGTGGAAAATCCTGTCCTTCCGAAGCGGGCGCTACCAACCCGATCCGGCAAAGAGCGAAGAATGGAATCGCGGTGCATATCTCGCCGAGGCGCTTAGCGACTGTGGCGGATGCCACACTCCGCGCAATGCACTTGGCGGGGAGAAGCTCCAACATAGTTATGCAGGCGCCGTCATTGATCGATGGATCGCTCCCCCGCTGACAGAAGCGAATCCATCACCAATCCCTTGGACGCAAGAACAGATTTTCAGCTATCTGCGTACCGGGGTGGATCCGCTTCACGGAGCAGTAGCAGCCACAATGACTCCGGTAGTCCGCGACGCGCTGGCACGACCAGTAGTCCCCGACAGCGACGTGAAAGCTATTGCAGTCTACTTCAGCGATATCAACCATGCAGCGGTTCGCAACGCCGACGTTGCGGCAAGTGCGAAGGCAGCGATACAGACGTCCTCTCTTGGCAGTGGCCAGGGGTATGATCCTGACGCCAATCTCTATACCGGCGCGTGCATGTCCTGTCACTACAATTCCGGGACAGTTCCCCTTCCAACGCGTCCGGAACTGGCGTTGAACAGCTCGCTCACAATGTCCCAACCCACCAATTTTATTCAGGCTGTTCTAGAGGGGATTGGAGCCAAAGACGGCGCTCCTGGCCTGGTAATGCCTGCCTATGCCTCGTCACTTTCGGACTCTGATGTAGCCAGACTTGCTGCCTATCTGCGCCGTACAAGGACCACACTTCCCCCCTGGACCGACTTGGAGAAAAAGGTATCCTCCGCGCGCCGGGGGCTAGCTGTGTCGCACTAACGGGAAACGGGAGAGGAGCGCTGCAATCATGACCACGTTCAATCTCAATGGCCGCACGGTTTCGGTGCACAGTCCGGATGATGTGCCGTTGCTTTGGGTAATCCGAGATGAACTCGGTCTCACAGGAACCAAATTTGGCTGTGGTATCGGCTACTGTGGCGCATGCACCGTACACGTCGAGGGACGTGCCACTCGATCCTGCATTACGTCTGTCGGTTCCATCGCTGGCGCTGATGTAACGACGATCGAGGGCCTCCATCCCGAAGGAAAACATCCGCTACAGCTTGCCTGGATCGAGTTGCAGGTTCCTCAATGCGGCTATTGCCAGTCGGGACAGATCATGCAGGCGGCCACACTGCTGAAGGACTATCCAGATCCCACCGACCAGGACATCAACGCGGTGATGGCTGGAAGCCTCTGTCGATGCATGACGTACATCCGGATACGCAAGGCGATAAAGCTGGCAGCGTCGAGGATGCGGGAAGGGAGCGCCACTTGAACAGTTCATCGGCACCCGACAAGAGCCGCGCTCATCTGCTGTCGCGCCGCAGCTTTCTGATTACCATGGCGGGAGCTGGTGTCGTGCTGGGGTACGCTCGGTCCGGCGTGGACGCCTTGGAATCCATGGCCTCAGGTGCTCCTGAGGCGAGCAGCGCCGGGGAACTGTTTGAACCGACTATCTGGTATGGCATCAGCCCTGCCGGAGACGTGACGGTCAACGTAATCCGCGCCGAGATGGGTCAGCATATCGGCACTGCATGCGCTCGCATCCTGGCCGACGAGTTGGAAGCCGACTGGGGCAAGGTTCGCGTGGTGACGGTCGACTCCGATCCGAAATGGGGAGAAATGGTCACGGGAGGCAGTTGGTCCGTATGGCAGACTTTTCCGGTATTCAGCCGTGCAGGCGCCGCTGGCCGCATGGCTCTGATTGAAGAAGGCGCAAGACTGCTTGGCGCCAGCCCGCAGAGTTGTACGGCTCGCCTTGGAGCCGTGCATGCCGGTGGAAGATCAATTTCTTATGGTGACATCATTGTGCGCGGTAATTTACGGCGCACTTATACGCCCGAGCAGCTCAAAGAAATCCCGCTCAAAGCGCCGCGAGATCGACGCTTGATCGGGAGGGATACTTTGGCGCTTGATATTGCGTCAAAAACCGACGGTAAAGGTCTCTATGGAATTGATGCCGCCGTCGACGGCATGATTTATGGACGTCCCAAAATACCGCCCACGCGGTACGACTCCAAAGTCATCTCGATTGACGATTCAGCAGCAAAGAACCAGCCCGGATACATTCGCAGCATCGCTCTGGACGACCCTTCGGGCACGGTGCCTGGCTGGGTCATGGTGTACGCGCACAACTTCCCCGCAGCCATTCGTGCAGCAGATCTTGTAAAGGTGAAGTGGAGCTCAGGCGAGGCGGCTCACGTCTCCGAGCGGGATTTGCAGCAACGCGCGGAACAACTGATCGCAGACCCAAAGGGAGGCTCCCTGGTCGTCGATGATCCAGGCGTCGATGCGGCTCTCGCCTCCGCGAAGCAGAAGATCGAGCGAACCTACACTGCAGGCACCGTAATGCACTATGCGCTGGAGCCAGTCAACGCACTGGCATTTGAGAAAGATGGCATCTTCGAAATCCATACCGGAAATCAATGGCAAACTCTGATCCTGCCAGTGCTGGCCAAGGCGCTGGGCCGCAGCCAGGACAAGATTGTGATGCGCAGCTATTTGCTTGGTGGCGGATTCGGTCGTCGGCTTGACGGTGATTACGCGGTGCCGGCCGCGCTCGCTGCCAAGGCGGTCGGCAAGCCGGTCAAAATGATCTGTACGCGAGAGGACGACATGCGCTTCGACTGTCCGCGATCTCCATCGGTCCAGGTCCTTCGTATGGGCTTTGCGGATGGCGGCCAGGTGATCGCAATGGATCATCAGGCTGCTGCGGGTTGGCCTACAGCCACAATGGCTCCGGCGTTCCTGATGAAGGACGCTCATGGCGCTCCGTTCGATCCGTTCGCAATCCACGGTGCCGATCATTGGTACACGGTGGGCGCTCAACGGGTTCGTGCAATACAGAACGATCTCGCGCAGCGTACATTTCGCCCTGGGTGGCTGCGCTCGGTGGGAGGAGGATGGCTCTACTGGGCTCTGGAAAGCTTCATGGACGAAGCGGCTCATGCAATCGGTATTGATCCCGTTGCATTCCGGTTGCGTCTTCTTGACGGTGCCGGCCGCAATGCCGGGTCAGCACCGAACTCCGTCGGAGGAGCGAAACGGCAAGCGGCAGTGATTGCCCGTGTCGCGCAAAAGGCAGGCTGGGGCACCGTAATGCCCGCTGACGTGGGACTTGGGATTGCTTCCAGCTTTGGACAGGAACGCGACATGCCCACCTGGTGCGCCTGTGTTGCTCGCGTACGGGTCGATCGCACCAGCGGCCAAGTCACTGTAGAGAAACTGACCCTTGTTGTTGACGCTGGCACGATCATTCATCCCGATGGCGCCGCGGCCCAGGTAGAGGGCTGCGCATTATGGGGATTGAGCATGGCCTTGTACGAGGGATCCGAGTTCGTGATGGGCCAGCCGAAAGATTTAAACCTGAACACTTATACCCTGCTCCGCATGGGCAATGTGCCCGACGTGGAGATTGAGTTTATCCCAAGCACAGAAGCGCCCGTGGGGCTGGGAGAACCGGCGACAGCAGTGATTGCGCCAGCAATTGCCAATGCAATCTTCGCGGCTTCAGGCGCGCGCCTTCGTCATCTGCCGATCCGGCCCGAGGACGTCCGGCAAGCGCTCGCGCATCCAGGCTGATTTGAGGGAGCCACAGCGCGGATTATTTCATTTGCTGCAACTCGCAACGCGGTATTTCGCTTACCACAGATATGCGTGGGCAGCTTACCTCGGGTTCGCGTGCCCGCGTTTGAACCACCTTTGACATGCAGATCGACTGTCTCAGTTCTCAGTTAACTTCAAAGAAACAAATCGCATCTATCTATTACAAGGACAATTGAAGAAAACGAGAAGAGGGGAACAATGAATAATCCAGCGAACATCCCAGAAAAGCCGAAGCAAGATCAGGCCAAAAATCCCGAACCGCCAACGAACAAAGGGGTGGAGCGTATCGCCAACGAAGCTGCGGAGAAAGCTCAAAAGTCGGAGCAGAAGTACGATGAGGACCATAACATCTTCACAAAATGAATTGATTCGTCTGAATGGCGCGAGGTGTCAAACGCCAATGACCATTTCGATCGCGTCCTAATGACCCATCGTTCGAACAAGGCCAGCAGCGAACACAATCGAATATGGGATGGCAGAGCATTCGGGCCACTGCTGGGAGGAATTAACGTGCCGATTCCCTGGGAACATTCACCGAACTGTTCAGCGTGTCATATAGAGGTTGTGCCGGAGTAAGTGTTGGGTTCTCATCTACAGCCGAAATGGCAAGGATACGAATCTTCTCATTGTGAGGTAACCTCAGTATTCTCGCACTACCGGATACATCTATTGGATAGGCAAACAAATAGGAGTATTGATATGGCTGGTTAAGGCCATCGGCGGTGTGCTGGTGTGAGGCGTACCATGCAAGGCTTGCCCGTTTTACGTACCCCGCCTGAAGGCCGATGTAGTCTTCGGGGTAGCGAGGAGAGACGGGGCGTTGCTCGCGCTGCTGCAGATCGGCCGGTGGCCAGACCGCGTGGTTCGCTGAGATAGCCCAGTCACGCTCCTGCTTGTTCTTCCAAAGCCGCGTATCCCATTGACCGATAAATCCGGTCCAATCCTGAATCTTTAAATCAACCTTTGCACCGCCAACCTGGAATGTCGCGTTCTGATCTCCCTCTGCCGATGCGGCAAGGATATAGATACGGTTATACCGTCCTTCGGGCAGTGTGATTGTCTGGCCTTTTGCAATCACGGCATTCGGGCTGCCTGTTTTAGCGGGCGCGAGCTCAAACTCCACGTCGTGGTATTGGATCTTTGATGGCAGCATCTCCGCTGGCAGAGCTTTGCCTGTGCTATCGAAGCCACCTGAAGTTTTGGTGTCGTCATTACTCGCGACGGCGAGATCGTAGTGAAGCGTCACCGGTTGCGACTTCACAGGACTGAGCTTCGTGGCTGGCGCACCGAGGCGGAGCGCAAAGGTTCGCGGCTGATATGGAGTAAACGACGTCATGAGCACACCGTCGCTTACGTCGGCGGTCCCAACGGGTTGCTCCTGAGCGTTTACTTCGCGTGCGGCAGCGATAGGGCCCGCAAAAGAGACCCTCACATCCGGCACTGGTTGGCCGTCGAGTTCTACCATCCTGAGAATGACCTCGTCACTTCCTTCCGCTTTCTTCAGAGCGAGCACACGGATGCGCGAGTTGTTCATATGGAAGAGAGAGAAGCTCTTGCCCAACGAGCCATTGTGCTTTGCCGTCTGAAAAGCGATCAACGGATCGCTCAGCCGGTAAGCCTGCCAATCCGTCTGGGCGGCGCGCCAATCCCCGGGATGCCCGGTCAGCCCAAACACAAACTCGTGGTGGCCCCAATCCTGGTTGGCTTGATCGCTGTATCCCGACGGACGTCCGTTGGCAGGTGGCTGAATTCCCGGCGACCGAATAAGGGTTAGGTGCAGAGTGTTGTCATTCGGCTTGTCGGACCCGTTCTTGCAATCCGTCAGGATCGTTGTTCCGAAGCTGCCGCTCTTGTCAGAGAGATCGATCCAGCGGTGAGATGCAACCTCGAACTGGCGCTCGTTGGCATTAGGCCGCTGTATGGTTCCGATATCCCAGTTGTAAGTCGCATCTTCATTAGAAGCACTTAGCAGAAACGTTGCTTTGAGATTGGCCGATAGGGTCTTCCAGTCGATTGCGTTGCCGAACTCTACGCGATTGCCGCCGTCCCCTGCCGAAAGGCTTACCGTCTGAACAAACTTGGAACCTTCGGTCTCGCGTGTGACTTCGAGAGAGACGCGAACAGGGCCGTTCTCTCTGATCCGAATGCGAGCAGCACCGCCGATGTAAGCACGCGGAGCGGCCTGCTCCTGATCGAAGTCCATATTCCACGCCGGATAAACCTTGGGGTTGTCATTCGAGATGGCTAGCCGGATTGGAGCTGCGAGCAACTCCTTGTTCAAGGACTTGTCGTAGATGCTGGCGACATCACCGCTCGTGTTCAGCTTTACGAGGTATCGAGCATTCTCAAGTGAGGAATACGTTACTTTCAGCTCTGAACTTGAGTTAGATGTGCGTCCAGGTAGAACGTTGTAGACTGCATAACCGACCGAAGGTGCTTTCGCTACGAAAAGTACCTTGCCATTTTCAACCTGAGACGGCACTTCTTTCCCTTCCGCATCCATTACCTGGACGACCTTCGGCGCGTCACCCGGAAAGTCGACGTTAGCTTCTACTACATCTTCACGAGCGACGTTGAGCGGATTAAAGACAATGATAGGGACGCCGCTAACCTCAGTGTCGAGTCCTGAAGCTACCGCCTCGCTGGCGTTCGTTAAAATACCCGCAAACTGATTCGCTGCGATAATGTCGTCGTTCCAGGCAAACTGATATGACCGTGGGGTCGCGGTTCCAGCTCCGGTATCGTGAAAATGCCCTGCCAGCGCCAGCATCCAGGCATCATTGAGCCGTTGCTGAGGGTACGTTCGTCCTCCCATCCACATAGCTGCGATAGACGCCTTCTCTGCTGCATCGGCGAGAAGTTCGTTTTTCAGAACCCAGCGCTTGTGATACGCCTGCGACGTCAACGAGCCGGCGGAATGGTTGATGAGCTCGAGGTCGCCCTTGTACTGCGGCAGCCGCGAGGACATCGCCGGGGTTATGTCGTTGAAAATCTGGTCAGCAGCGGATTCTACAACGTGCACTGGCCCCTCACCTACTCTTACCTCGGCGCCACTGACCTGAGCTGCCGGGGTTTCGCCCATTGCGAAAGGGGTTCGTGGCGGCAACGGCAACACGGTCTCGCTCTTCGTCACAATGGCTTCAAGTAGCTTCACTGTGGACTCTTGTGTAGCGCCCCCAATATCGCCCGTACCCACATAGTGATAGTCAGCAAAGATGCCAGTGACTTTTCCGTTCAGGTCGACACGCTTGACCCAGTTCTGTTCCTGCGGCCTCTGTCTTGCAACCGCAACGGCCTGCTGCGGTGTAAGGCGCGCGCGTTCCTCGCTGGTCAATTGCGGCCCCGATACCGAAGCCGCCGTAGGCTCCTTGCTGATATCTGTGTATACGTTGCTGCCGTAACCGCCAGGATTGAGCGCGGCGATCACTCCTTTTCCATCAAGGCCGAGCCACATCCCCACATTGAAAGGGATGCCTTCCGGAGTGTCTTCGGGTGAGCCCGGCCCGCCAATCTTCGGCGCCGGTTGCCATTGCGCATTGAGCTTCTGAGTCGAAAATCCCTTCACGCCTGCGTGCGCGAGAATGCTGGGTAGCGATGCGGGAAAGCCGAAACAGTCGGGCAGCATATACTCAGCGCTCGCTTTGCCGAATTCCTTTCTAAAATACTCATTGCCATAAAGAATCTGACGAAAGATCCCCTCTGCGCCAGGAAGATTGACGTCGCCTTCCTCGACGGAAGAACCCGCGGGATACCAGCGTCCGGCTGCGACATACTTTTGCAGCCTCGCGTAGTCTGCGGGGAAATATTCCTTCATCAGCCTATATCGATTCGCTCCGGTCCAATTGAAGATATAGTGCGGATATCGATCTATGTAGTCGAAGTTCACCCGCATCGTCTTCAACAGGTATTCACTGATGGTCTGCGGAAACTCCCACCGCCATTGCGTATCCAGATGCGCGTATGGAACGACATACAAAGTATGGTCCTTGGTGATGTCGGGAGCCTTCATCGTCTGACTACGAGCTGTGCCGGCCGGCAGAAGCCCCGCGATGGTTAGATAAAGAGCGGTGAGCCGAAAGCTTTGGCGAGTGAATTTGGGTCTAAGAAAAAACAAGCGGAGTTGTGGCCTCAGTCGCATATTTATAGCTGACCATTCTGTTGGGCTAAATGCGGTCGGAGTAATGTCGAAGCCTGGGTGTGAAGCGATCCCGCAAGCCCGCACAAAATGCGATTCAGATTTTCTTGATTGATAATGCTTTGATTAAACGAGACCGCTACCACTAAAAGGCATAGCGGAGGCTGAATTGGAATTGCCGTTCTGAGGGGTAGGTATTTCCCTTTCCAGTGATACGTCCGAAGGTCCCGCTGGTCGGACCCATGTCCGGATTATCGTAGTTAGGATGGTTGGCGTAGTTGAAGGCCTCAGCCTTGAAGATGAGTTGATGGTTGTCATGGCCTGGGATGACTTGGAAGGCCTTTTGTAGGGCAGCACTGAAGCTCTGGAAACCCGGGCCATAGATCAGCCCTCGGGTTCCGCGTGGAGCAAAGGTGCCAATCGGGGCCGGCGAGAAGGCCCGGGACTCAAACCACTGCTTAGAGCTTGTTCCGCCTGAGAACTGGTGATACAGAACAGGACTTCTCGTGGCGACCCAGAACTGGTTGCCCGACCCGGGGCCAACGCCTGCGCGGTCGTTGTTCTGTGAAACCGTCAGCGGGCGACCCGACTGCCCCTGAATCGTTCCGGAGAACTGCCAGTTCCCGAGCGTGTTGCGGACAAACCCGTTGGTCGAATGCGTTCCGTAGGGAATGTCCCAGACGTAGTTCGCCACAAGTACATGGCGAGTATCGAAGTCACTAGGACCATGCATAATGCTGTTGTCGTATGCGTTGATGATGTTGGTGCCGTTGGAGGACCCGTAGTCCAGGCTCTTTGACCAGGTGTAAGCAACGCCGAAGAGCAGGCCATTGGTGAGGCGGCGCCTCAGGTTAGCCTGCATAGAGTGATAAAACGATCCACCCACATTCTCTGCTTCGATAATTGTGGAGTAACCCTTGTATGGGCGAAGCGCATCGGGGTTGACGCCAGGGTTCGCCTGCACGGTTCCGGGCCGGAGCTGGTTAACGTTTGCGAGTTGCTCCAGATGATATCCACGCCGGCCCACGTAGCTAAGCGTGAAGACGCCGATATTCTGGAACTCGTGTTCCGCGGTCACGTTCCATCCCCAGGCCTCCGGACTCGGATAGGTATGAGCATGGGAGGTAAAGGCGAGTGGTGTAGCGTTGGTACCAATGCCGCCCGGATTATCTACGATGCCACGAGTTACGTTGGAAGCAGGCTGGAAAGGAGCATTGCCACCAACGTGAACCGTGTCGCTAATGCCGAGACGTTGAATGTAGCGGCCACCTCCGGCGCGCAAGACAGTACCCGGCATTACCTGATAAGCGAATCCCAAACGTGGCTGAATATTGCTGTAGACAGTGGGAGAATAGCCGCTGTCATAACCGCGGAATAGACGCTGATAGCCGCCATTCAGGATGCTGTCAGGAACGTGTCCCTTGGCTGAGCTTGGGAAGCCGCTGCCCGGGATGACCACACCGTTCAGGGGATCGCCACCAGTAATGAAGCCGGTCGAGGGGTTAACGGCAGGAGCGAGAGCCGGGTTGTAATCCTTCTCGCTGAAGAAGGCCTGGTTACCCCATAGCGCGTGATATGGCATCATGACGCTGTAGCGGGTACCATACTCCAGTACAAGCTTTGACGAAACGCGCCACTGGTCCTGCGCGAAGCCCTCAAACATATTGCCGCGGAAGAGCGTGTAGGAGCGCGTGCCGATCTCGCCGTAAGTGTCAAAGAGGCCAAGAGCGGCATTGGCAACCGCTGCCTTGGACGTCGGTACGGGCGACGCCGAGCTGCCCCCGCGCGCATCAGTAAAGACAAAGAGACCATTCTGGTTGTTGGTTGTACCAGGCCGCGTGTTATCGACGCTGATCTGGTCGTAATTATTCTCTCCGGCATACTCCCACAATCCGCCGACCTTGAGAGTGTGATTCCCCCAAACCTTAGTGACGGTATCACCGACGTCATAAACGATGCCGCCCGAACGCGATGGGTATGGGCCACCGTCAAGCGTACCGAAGTTCGACAGCTGAATAGTCGGAATCTTATTGGGAACTACCTTGGTAGCAGATCCGAAGAGATATGGGTAGTTGATGCCGTATTTGGTGCGGTCGTAACGACCCGACGATGTGTCGATGTTGATATCGACATGGTCAGCCGCACCGGAGACGTAAGCGTCGTTAACGATGGTGGGATTGACGGCCCACGTGTAGTGGAACACAGCAATCTGATTCGGCCGCTTGAAGATGCGCGGGTTGGTATTGAAGTTGCCGAAGTGCGGCTCGTAATCGTTGTAGTTATAGTTCAGAAGGCTGAAGCGGAAATGATGTGCATCGGCGGGAACGAAGTCGACGACGATGCTGTCCTTACGCTGCTTCTCTGTGTAGGGCGCAGAATCGATCCAGTTGTTTGGATTGTTGGATGCATTCGGTGCCGGATAAGCTCTGAGTAGACCGGTGCCGTTGGAACTGAGCTGGTCGGGCGGAATGATATTGCCCGGATACGGAACGCCTGTTGTCGGGTTCACAATTTGCACGGGCGAGTTGTAAAAAATGTTAGGTCCGAGCAGCTCGCTGAAGTTACCGGTACGCATCAGTTCCGTCGGAACCTTCTGCTGTGACAGATCGTCGTGGTTGTAGCGTGTCCACTCCTGTCCGAGGAGGAAGAACAGTTTTTTGCGGTCACTGTTGAAGTGGCCGGGAATGTAGACGGGACCGTTCAAATTCCATCCGAACTGGTTATAGTGGAAACCCTGCCGATTGCGATGCGCGAAATTGCGGGACCAGGTATTGGCATTAAGGGCGGTGTTTCGAAAATACTCAAAGGCGCTGCCGTGGAAGTCGCTGGTTCCGCTCTTCGGAACCATTCGGATCTGACCGCCTGATGTACGGCCGTACTCCGCCGGATAGCTGGTGGTCAGCACTTGTACTGCCGAGGTGGAATCCACATCGGCTACGCCTACGCTTGTGCCATTCGATCGCGTGCGCACCATCGGTGCGCCATCATACGTGATTACGCTCTCCTGCGAGCGCGCGCCGTTCACATTGATGCCGTTATCAAGTCCGAAGGCAAAGGACGCCATCGGGTTGGTGCGTACAACGCCTGGCTCCATCTGCGAAAGATACAAGGGATTCCGGCCGTTGAGTTGGATGCTCTTCACCTGTTCCGGAGTGATCAACTGCCCGACCGATCCGCTCTCCGTCTGCACCGTGTTGGCAAGCGCCTCCACGGTAACCGAGGTGGTGGTGTTGCCAACCTTCATCGCGATGTCAACATGGCGCCCGATGTTGGGATCAAGGTGCACGTCATTGAGAGTAGTCGTCTGAAAACCGGCAGCTTCTATGTGCATGCTGTAGATGCCGGGCGCTAGATTGGTGATGGTGAAATTGCCTGTTTCATTGCTGACGACCTCCCTGTTGATCAGGGTGGCGTTGTTGTGCACGGTAATCTTTGCACTTGCAACCATTGCTCCGGATGAATCTGAAACAGTCCCTGAAAGGGATGAAGTATCCGATTGCGCAAAAGCAGGAGCGGCACCTATCACGCCTATCGCGAGAAATAAGAAAAGCACGCGAATGCTAAAGAGTGTGTTCTTCAACTCAGCCTCCGAAATAAGATATGACTGTTGGTTGAGGACCCGTTTCTGATCAAGCCGCCACGTGTGTTTACTAGCTTCCTCGCCCTTTCCCGAAGTACGCCTGTTTCTACAGTCGGACAATTCTGAGTTATCCACATCAGAAGAGAATTAAATTTTGAGATACGGCGTCACGATTCAACCGTCAAAGCAGTGTCGATGTATGTACACAGCCACGCATGATGTTGTCAACCGAAAAAGATAATTCCAGGCGGGCGCGACGTATAAAAACTACGACCAGATAAATCGATCGCTAGCAACCAAGCGGGTGCAGCGCGAGCTGCTGGGGGTGTGGCCCCATGACTGTCTCGAGAACTATTAATGAGCATTCTTATGTAACAGAAAAGATGCCGAGGCGCGCGTGCTGCCAATCGAAAAACTCGACTATCGGCCCAACCGACGCCGGGCATGAGAAAGTGATTCCGAATAAAGCCAGATGGCAGATGGGCTGACTTGGCTGCACTTGCATCATCCGCAGTCTATCTGCTGCGATATTCCGATTCTGATGACCACGCACAGATTAAGTACATCTGGCACACATTAATCGGCACACATTCGCGAGCCGATTGGTGATCGCTGGTGCGGACCTGCGAACCGTGGCACAATTAATGGGTAACCGGACGATTCAGATGACTAAGCGATATGCCCATCTCGCTCCAGATCATCGGCAAAGCGTGGTCGAGCGCCTGGTAGACAGTGGAAGAACGAAAAGAAGTTAAACGCTTTTTATATGAATAGATACAAGAGATGCGAAAGTGGCGAAATTGGCAGACGCACCAGACTTAGGATCTGGCGGGTAACCCCCGTGGGGGTTCGAGTCCCCCCTTTCGCACCAACAACTCAGGGTTGATTCTATTCGACCCGGTTTTGCGCCACATAATTCCTTATCAAGTACCGCTCATTTCCCTTCAGCGAAAGAGGAATGCTGCGGGGATACATCCTCGCCAGCCTGCCTAAAGATGATCCTTTGGCGATGGCGATCCCCGCAATCTCTCACCTAAAACAGGATCTTCGCTCCAAACTGAATCTGCCGCGAAGTCGTTGAACTGGAGGTAATCACTCCCGCGGTAGGCGACGGCGTGTCCGCAGCAGAGGTGAAGACAACGGCATTCGGCGTATTCAGATTTGTGTGGTTGAAGACATTGAATGCCTCCGCACGGACTTGCAGACTCACTCGCTCCGAGACGGCCGTGTCCTTTCTGAAAGCCACATCTACATTGGTAGATCCTGGCCCGGTAAGTGTATTCCGCGACAGATTTCCATATGTACCCGGCGCGGGTAACACAAATGCCCTCGGATCGAAGTACCCACTTACCTTCCCCAGAATCACCTTTCCTCGGAATGCAGGATTGACGGAGGGGCGTATTGGGTTTCTGCTATCGCCGTTGTTTGTGGGATTGAAGCCAAGCTGCGGTGTAAACGGAAATCCTGTCTGCGTACTCACAATCCCGCTAAGCATCCATCCAGCTACAAACTTCTGAGTTACTCTGCCTGCCTTCGATAGAAATACCTTGCCGCGGCCAAAAGGGAGTTCATAGCTTCCATTCACAACAGCAAGCTGCCTCACGTCCGTCGTCGAGGGGCCCCAATCCAGCTTCGGCTTGGCGGGGTACATCACAAAGCCCGGAGCATTAGCCGCAACGCTGCTGTTCCACCCCGTTCCATCATCGAGACTCTTTGAGAAGGTATAGACGCCTCGCAACTGGAAGCCCCCAGAAAAGCGATGGTGAATATCCGCCTGCAAGCCGTTGTAAGAGCTAACTCCATCCGACACCCAGGTCGTCGTGTTTGCCAGCGCCGGATTGGCAAGGGGCGATCCGGGCGCATAGTACACCCGCCCTGAGGGAAGGATGGAGGGGACAGGCTCATTCACATCCTCCGATAGCATCTCGTGGTAACCATGGGAGCCTACATATCCAAGGCTCAAAGATGTGGCTGGAGCTATCTCCTGCTCAACCTTCAGCGTATAGGAGAGAAACGTCGGCGTATGCGCATCGGGCTGCACTCCACTTGGCGATACCAGGCTGTTACCACCAAGCGGCTGCCCCGGAGTTACTTTCAAGCTAGACACCGATACATTCTTCAAGGACTGCGTTGTGTTGAATGGAGCCGTCTGATCCAGTCGGTAGTCGAGGTTATCGAGAAGTGCGTTGTACATACCAAAGCTTGCGTGCACAATCGTCTTCCCTTGCTTGAATGGATCCCAAGCCAGCCCCACGCGCGGCTGCGGAAGAAACTTTGCATGGTTGACAGTAAGTGCCGAGGAGCCAATATGAGGATTCGTCTCGATAACTCCCTTCGAATCGAAAAGATAGTTGGACGCTCGTGATTGCACCTCGTTCCAGCCATCCGTCGACTCAAAACGGAAACCTATCTTGACTTCAAGGTTCGGCCGAACCTTCACCGTGTCCTGAACAAAGCCAGCCCATTCCAACGAGCGCCAGCCAAGTTCCGTTGGCGCAGGAACAACGGTGAATGTCGATACCTTGCCCTGGAGAAAATTCGCAAGGCTGCTGAAGGAAGCTTGACCATACTGATACTGCGCCAGATTGTCATTCGCCTGAATTCTCTGCAGCCACACTCCCGCTTCCAGTTGGTGGTTCCGATGCGATACGAACACGTGATCATCCAGAGTGAACAGGTTTCTCGCGGTCGTCAGATTACTTCCCGCATTCGTTCCAGCCAGGCTTATCTGGGATGCTCCATTAAGAGCCGTGCCGCCACCTATCACCAATGCGCCGATAGGACGCCCCACCACCCAGCCGGGAACATTCACGGACGTTGTACCAGTAAAGTTATAAGCTGCGCGGGAAAACCCCACGCGCGCGGTATTCAGCACATTGGCGGAGTACACATGCTGCTCCTGAATGCTGAAGACCTGCTCGCGAAGCCCTTCCACAACTGAGCTGAGTGGATTCACGCTGGGAGTATTCGCAAAGCTGTCGTCTATCGTGTAGGCGGCAGAGAGCGTATCCGCATTGGAGATATTCTGATCGAACCGCGCGGTGCCGAAGTCTTCCCGAATCTTCTGCAGCGGATGGCTGTAGGCCGTCGCGATGCCATCACCAAGCTCAGGACCATTCTGTACAGGCCACAAGGCGAGCAATGGCTGGACACTCGCGACAGCCGCCGCACGAGCTGCGTTGTCGGGCACCAGCGTCACATTGCTAAGTCCGAGATTCTGGCGAAATCCTTCATAGTTGCCAAAGAGAAAAAGCTTGTTCGTGCGCAAAGGTCCACCCAGCGACCCGCCAAACTGGTTTCTCTGGAAATTCGGAATTGAGCCGTGATCAAAGTAGTTGCGGGCATCCAGCGCGCTGTTCCGCAAAAACTCAAAGGCAGAGCCATGAAGCTTATTCGTGCCCGGAGCTGTCACAATGCTGATCTGCGCACCAGGCCGCTTGCCATACTCTGCGCCATAGCTGTCCGTCACAACGTTGAACTCACGAATGCCGTCTACGCCAAGAAGCTGACCGCTGGTGCCTCCGGGCGTGACGTTGATCAGCGAAGCGCCTGTATATTCAATGCCGTTCAAGAGGAAGATATTTTCCTGTGGACGATGACCGCTGACTGCGAACATATTTCCGACGGAGGAATTCGAAGTCCCAACTCCACCGGTTCGCTGAGCTGTGTAATTCACCACTCCAGGATTCAGAGTGACCAGTTCGTCGTAGCTGCGGCCATTCAACGGCAGTTCTTTCACCTGGCGCTCATCCACAAGCCCAGAGGTTTGCTGCGTAGTCAGACTAACTGTCGGCGGAAGCTCGGCAACTACAACCTCCTCCTGAACTGTACCGAGCGGAAGAACCATATCGACAGATGTGCTTTGGCCAACAACCAGCGTGATGCCCGTCTTCACCTGCGAGTGGAAGCCATCCTTGGAGGCGAGTACGTGATAATTGCCAACTGGGATGGAAGGTGCCGCGTATCTTCCGACAGCATCGGTCACGAGGATTCGTTGCGCGCCGGTGTCAATGTTACGCAAGGTTACGCTAGCGCCGGGCAGTTCTGCTCCGGAAGGATCGCGCACCGTTCCAGAGATCGATCCTCCAACAACCTGCGCCTCCATCGAGCCAGTCCACGCCAGGACCAGCAGCGCAGCAACAAACACAACCGCGAACCGGGTACGAATTGAGACGAACGAAGGTACAAACATTATTCAAGCTCCTAAAGAAATAGGTTTCAGCGAGCTCGTGGGCATTTCTGCACGAACTCCTGGCAATCACGGATGGAAATCTGAAATCGGAGTACTGAGTCGACAGGGCGTCAACAACAGGAGCAACAACAAAGCGAGAGCTTCGGAGTAAAGCTCATGCGCAGCAAGGGCGCGCGCCATTCGAAGATGAAATCAAGTTCTACCAAGAGATCTTCCTGAGCCTGAAAATGAAAAACCGCCGAACATTGAAGTTCTGGCGGCGGGGAATTCCGATTCCTTGAAGATGGAGATCAGAGATTCATGGTCCGATTCATGGACGCATGCCGCCACATGCAACTACGTGGAGTCCTACACATACAACACGTGAATGGGGCGGAAAGGCGCATAGCTTTCGTTGAGCATAGGGAGAGTTGCGGAAAACGTCAAGATTGATTGGGGCCATTCTTCGTTCTGATCGTCTGATTCTGTGCTGCCAGGTGGCTCCTTCGGTTGACATATCCGGCAATATCAAGCAATCTAAAAGAGCAATGATATCCACCCTTCCCATCCGCGCATGTCGCATGAACCGCAGCTGTTGTACGTGTAACAGCATGGGGGTTTGTCGGCGTGGATGCGAGCATGGATAGATAAAGACTTATCTAGATCAAGCTCCTATAAAAGAGCCCACCGCCTGACCTCCTTCGGCGCGTGGGCTTTTTCCTTTTCACCTCAAAATTTGCAGGATATCCACTCCGCGAACCAGGCGGCGAGTAGAGAAAACAATGGCTACAAGCGTAGTAGACACACAAGCAGTTCAGGCAAGGCTCAGTCACCTCCAACTGCTGGAGGCAGAGAGCATCCACATCTTTCGCGAGGTGGCTGCCGAGTTTCAGAAGCCCGTCATGCTCTACTCCATTGGCAAGGACTCCTCGGTGATGTTGCGCCTGGCGCAGAAGGCCTTCCATCCCGGCCCAATTCCCTTCCCACTGCTGCATGTGGACACGGGTTACAAATTCCGCGAGATGCTGGAATTTCGCGACTCTTACACGCGCGAGCTTGGCCTCAATCTCATCGTGCATCGCAATGAAGAAGCATTGCGTGACGGGACGAATCCAGTCCGGCTGGGAACGCAACGTTGCTGCGCACTGCTGAAGACCACGGCGCTGCTGGATGCGCTCCGCGAGCATGGCTTCGACGCGGCGTTCGGTGGCGCGCGGCGCGATGAAGAGAAGTCCCGCGCAAAGGAAAGAATCTTCTCCTTCCGCGATGCGGCAGGACAGTGGGACCCCAAAAACCAGCGTCCGGAATTGTGGAATCTCTACAACGGCCGCATCGGACCGGGAGAGAGCATCCGCGTGTTTCCGCTATCGAATTGGACCGAGCTGGACATCTGGCACTACATCCACCTGGAGAAGATCCCTATCGTGCCGCTGTACTTTGCAAAGGAGCGGCGCATGCTCGTGCGCGGCGACAGCCTCATCCCCGTGGAGCAGCCCTTCGTCAAGGGTCTGCCGGGAGAAGAGCAGTGGATCCGCTGCCGTTTACGTTCGCTCGGATGCAGCCCCTGCACAGGTGCGATTCGGTCCGATGCAGACACCTTGCCGAAGATCATCGCTGAGTTAATTTCCTTTCGCTCCTCGGAGCGAGCCAATCGCGTCATCGATCACGATCAGGATGGATCGATGGAGATCAAGAAGAGGGAGGGCTACTTCTAAATGCCGCATATTACAGATGCCCCAGATATCTTGCTGGATACGGTCGCGGATACCTCTCTGTCCATCGAAGAGTTTCTCGCTCAGGAGCAGTCCAAGGATCTGCTGCGCTTCAGCACCGCAGGCAGCGTAGATGATGGCAAATCGACGTTGATTGGCCGCCTTCTCTATGACTCGCAGAATGTGTATGAAGATCATGTGCGAGCGGTAACTCATACCAATGGTGCACAAACTGCTCCCACCATCGACTTTGCGCAATTGACAGATGGGCTGCGCGCCGAGCGGGAACAAGGTATCACCATCGATGTAGCCTATCGCTATTTCTCCACCAGCAAGCGCAAGTTCATCATCGCCGATACTCCCGGGCATGAGCAGTACACGCGTAACATGGCGACCGGGGCCTCGACCGCGGATCTAGCCATTATTCTGCTGGACGCACGCAAAGGAATCCTTACCCAGTCGCGGCGCCATGCTTACATTGCATCCCTGCTCGGCATTCCCAAGCTGGTAGCCGCCATCAATAAGATGGATCTCGTCGATTATTCGCAGGATGTCTTTGAGCAGCACCAGCGAGATCTTCAGGCACTCGCTGCCAGCCTGGGGAACGTCGAGCTGGAGTGCATACCCGTCAGCGCATTGCAGGGCGACAACGTCGTAACGCGCGGCGAGAATACGCCGTGGTACTCGGGGCCAAGCCTGTTGGAATATCTTGAGACGGTGCCAGTCGCCGAGCGTCATTCGCATCTCGGATTCCGTATGCCGGTGCAGCGCGTCATCCGTCCGCACCAGCATTTTCGCGGCTTTGCCGGTCAGATATCCGCGGGCGCCATCCATCCTGGAGACACCATCGTTGCACTACCCTCGGGTCGCAAGAGCCGGGTGCAATCGATCAGCACCTTCGACGGCGAGCTAAGCGAAGCGCACGCACCACTCTCAATCGTGGTCACGCTGGAAGATGAACTCGACATCAGCCGCGGAGACTTGATTGCCAGTGACCAGGCACCACCGCAGGTTGCGAAGAACTTTGAAGCTTCACTCGTGTGGCTGCATCCGCAACAACTAAATGTCGGCAAGACATACCTTCTCAAGCACACGACGCAAACCGTGAAGGCGCGCGTCAGTTCCATCCATCACAGGATTGACATCGAGACGCTCGCCGAGCAGCCCGCGGAAACGCTGCAGATGAACGCGATCGGCGTCGTCACGGTAGAGGCTAATCGAGCCTTGATCGTCGATGCCTACAATCAGAATCGGAGCACGGGAAGCTTCATCCTCATCGATCCCGCGAGCAGCGCGACTGTAGGCGCCGGCATGATTCGTCAGGTGATGGATGACCGCGACGGAACTTTCACTACCGAAGAACTACAGGCGTCAGCCCTCATCGCTCTCGGCAACCGGCACACGCTGGCTGCAACTCTCGAAGACAGGCTGCTCGCATCTGGAGTGGCGGTCGTTCGCACGCGCGTGCAGAACCCAGACACATGGCGGGCGCTCCTGCTCGCCGGTGTCGTCACTCTCGTCGAATCCGACTCAGCGGAGCTCTCCATCGCGTCGCTGCACGGAGGTCAATCTGAATTGATTGCAGATCCCCTGGCTGCACGCTCGGAGAGCGACACGGATCTCGTCGAAGCTGTGCTGGATGCACTAGGCGAAAAACAAATCATCGCATTGCCCAACGGAGGCAAAACAAAATGACGGAAGCAACTCAAGTGGGTACCGCGAGCCTCGCAGAGAAGGTCGCCGCAGCGAAGCTGCTTGTGAAACAGCAGGTCGAAGAAGCGCAAGGGAAACTATGCGTGACCAGCAGTTTTCAGGCCGAGGATGTAGTTGTGCTTCACCTCGTCACGCAACTCGCTCCTCGTGTTCCCGTACTCTTCCTGGACACTGGTTACCACTTCAAAGAGACCTACGAGTATCGCGACCGCATTGCAGCGGAGTGGAATCTGAATCTTGAAAATCTGTTACCTCGTTTGACCGTCCAGGAACAGGAATCGCAGTTCGGCATTCTGCATCAGACTGCCCCCGACAAGTGCTGCAGCCTGCGTAAAGTGGAGCCGCTCTTCGCCGGGTTGCAGCGCTTCGACGCGTGGTTTACCGGGCTCAGGCGGGAGCAGGCGAAAACTCGCGCCGATCTGCAGACGGTTGACCTGTTCACGCTGCCCGGAGGCAAACAGCTGCGCAAGATCAGCCCGCTTGCCGACTGGTCCACGCGAGACGTGTGGCACTACGCCGCGGAACACAACATTCCCTTGTTGCCGCTCTATGACAAAGGCTATTCGAGCATTGGATGCGAGCCATGTACCAGCCTGCCACTTGATCCGAACGATCCTCGCTCCGGCCGCTGGTCGGGACGCAAAGTAGAGTGCGGGATTCACATTCAGCCGGCATAACGGCAAGAGGGCTTACATGGAATACGCAATCGGGTTTCTGATTGCTTTTGTTATCGCGGTAACTGGAGTAGGCGCCGGATCTATTACCGCACCACTGCTGATCTTCTTTCTCCATGTTCCGGTGGCTGTCGGAGTCGGCACTGCCCTGGCCTATTCAGCCATTGTGAAGTTCCTTCTCGTCCCGATCCAGATGTGGCGGCGGCAGGTGAACTATCGCATCGTTGGTTTCATGCTGCTTGGTGGTCTTCCGGGCGTGATCCTCGGGTCCATCCTCTTCCGCTATTTCGATCTGAAGGGCCAGCAGAATGTGCTCTATGTCGTGCTGGGTCTGATCATCACCGCCTCCTCCGGCTGGCACCTTTACCGGCACTTTCGTCCGGTGGACCGCGAAACAAAACAGAAGGATCGTCCGCGATCCCTTGCTGCCCTCATGCTGCCCGTGGGTTTTGAGGTAGGCTTCTCTTCTTCCGGCGCTGGAGCATTAGGCACCATAGCGCTACTGGGACTTACTTCCCTCACTACAGCCCAGGTTGTAGGTACTGATCTTGCCTTCGGCTTCTGCGTCTCGCTCATCGGAAGCAGCATGCACATTCTGCATAGCAGCTATGGCACGGCCCTGCTCATCAAACTGGTTTGCGGCGGCATGGTCGGAGCCTTGTCCGGCTCCCTTCTCGCACCCCGCCTGCCCAACCGGCAGCTCCGTCTTGCGCTCTCCGCATGGCTGCTGATCCTGGGCCTGCAGTTCTGCTATAAGGCGGTTACGAACGAAGTGGGATCCAGGCCGATTCCATCCGCTATATCCGCACCATCCATGCGCCCAATCCCAGCCTCCATCCACGTGCGCTGAACATCGTTCCTCCAAGTGACTTAAGTCCCTGCATCGCTTCTGACAATCTTCTAATGTCAGAAGCGTGGACGATTTGTATCGAGGCTGCAGCGCATGTCCCGGAACAAACTAATGCGTGGCAGATGTCCATCCAGAATCCAGAGGACAAAACTATGAACTACACATTCATCGCCGATCTCATGAAAGAGTTTGAACTTCCCGAGCAAGGAATTTTGAGCCGCATCCTCCACAAGGACGACAAGGTAAATATCACCGCATTTTCCTTTTCGGCGGGGCAGGAGCTATCCGCCCACTCAGCACCGACGCCCGCGGTTCTCTACTTTCTTGAGGGAGAAGCCGAGGTACTGCTGGGCGAGGACAAGGTCCAGGCCAGGGCCGGCTCCTTTATCTACATGCCTCCGATGCTCGCTCACGGCATTTCAGCGCAGTCTCCGCTCAAGATGGTGCTGATCCAGATCAAGGTTCCCGCTGCCGCCTGAGTAGCCTCCAAATTAGAAGAGGCGCCAGAAGAAACATTCAGGAGTAACGCGGAAGGAGCGCGAGCCACTCGCAGTCCTTCCGCGTTACTCTAGAACCATGAACCAACCCACACAGCAGCCCCGCGTTGTCCTGACCCAAACCCCCGATTATCGCGAAACCTACGCCAATAGCGTCCAGGTTCGTGTCAGCGTCTGGGATTTCCTCCTGACCTTTGGCACGGCCCAGCAGCAAACACCAGAAGAAGTAACCATCCATAACCAGCAGGGCGTCTACCTCAGTCCGCAGCAGGCCAAAGCTCTGTGGAACATGCTGGGCCAAAACCTCGAACAATACGAGATGACTTTTGGCAATATCGCGTTGGAGCCATTGAAGCAACCCCACGGACCAGTACACTAAGAAGTCATTTAGACTGAGCCGTGACGCGCATACCTCTGAAACTCGAGCCGCCATTGGATCGTCCGCTGCCTCTATGGATCGTCTTCCCCGTGATCTTTATTGCGGTCTATCTCTCACACGCGGCGCTTCTGCGGCTCCCCTACTATTGGGATGAGGCGGGCTATTACATTCCCGCAGCCTACGACTTCCTGCGGACGGGATCCCTGATTCCCTCTACCACGCTGTCGAATGCGCATCCCCCTCTTCCCTCTCTCTACCTCGCTCTCTGGTGGAAGACCTCCGGCTTTATTCCTGCGGTCACCCGCACGGCCATGTGTATGGTGGCGGCCCTGGCTCTGCTGGCGGTTTATGGACTGGCGCTCAGGCTGAACCACCGCCCCGGAGTGGCCATCTGGACCACCTTGCTGACCGGGCTCTACCCGGTATGGTTTGCGCAAAGCACCATGGCGCACGCCGACCTGTTTGCGGCTGCCGCTACCCTCTGGGCGCTCAACTTCGTCCTTCTGCCCCTGCCCACAAGAAGGCAACTCTGGGCGGGGACAGGTTTTTTCGCGCTGGCCGCTCTGGCAAAAGAGACCGCCATCATTACGCCTCTCGCCCTGGTCCTCTACCAAGCCGTCCAGGCCCTGCGGGGAGAGGCGAATCTGCGGCTGAAGAGGCTGGCAAACGCCGCAATCCTGCTGTTTCCTCTGCTGCCCCTCGCCATTTGGTATGCCTACCACCGCGCGCGCACCGGATATATCTTTGGCAATCCGGAGTACCTCCGCTACAACGCTACCTCTACCCTTACGCCGCTGCGGGTTCTGGTTGCGTTCGGGCATCGCACCATGCAGCTCACCGCGCACATGAACCTCTTTGTTCCGGTGCTGTGCATGCTTGCAGCAATGCTGCTCGATCCGCTGCGCGAAGACGACGGAGAACTGCGTCCGCGCATTCCGCTGCCATCTCAGGCGCGAATCTACGTTGTGCTGCTGGCCAATGCGGTGGGCTTTTCCCTGCTGGGCGGAGCGCTACTCACGCGCTACCTGCTGCCCATGTACCCCCTGGTGCTGCTGCTGGCAGTTTCCACCTTTCGCCGCCGTGTCCGCTACTGGCAGGCCCTTTGCGCCCTGAGTGCGCTGGCCTTCCTTCTGGCGCTCTTCATCAATCCGCCCTATCGTTTCGCGCCGGAAGATAACCTGGCGTACCGCGATGTCATCCTGCTGCACCAGCAGGCGGTTCGTCAGATCGCCCTCCATGCCCACGATGCCACGGTTCTGACCGCGTGGCCGGCAAGCGACGAACTCAGCAAGCCGGAGATTGGATACGTTCGCAAGCCGATACGCACCTTCACAATCGACAACTTCTCCGCCGCAGAGCTTGCCAAGGCCGCAGCCCAGCCCGGTTCCTATTCCGCAGCTTTTGTCTTCTCTACCAAATACGATCCTCCCCACCTTCCTCTGAATCTAGGAGCAAGGAATGAGGCTCTGGACGAGCGTTACTTTGGCTTCCATCACGATCTTTCGCCAGATGAGATCGCCCGGCTGTTGGGCGGAAGAGTAATCTGGCGCGGAGAGCGCGACGGGCAATGGGCTGCGGTTCTTCAGTTTGACCGGACCGGACCCTCTCAGCAGTAATCCCGGCGCAGGCCCGCCGGGGCACTATAATCACCTTGACGTGAGGCCTCTTCAACCAATTCGCTCCATCCTGTCGACGCTGCTGTTCGCGGCGTTGTGCCTGTCTGCTGCCGCGCAAAATGCAGCGAACTCCGCAGCAGCCGCGATGCCCCGCAATGGACGGCTGCTCCTGGTGATGCCGTTCGACAACCGCTCCTCGCAGTCCAATCTGGACTGGATCGGCGAATCGATGCCGGAGGTGCTGAATCAACGGCTTACCTCGGCGGGTTTCCTTCCCATCACCCGCACCGATCGGCTCTATGCGCTCGATCACCTGGGATTGCCGGAGAACTTTCGGCCTTCGCGGGCAAGCATGCTCCGCATGGCGCAGACCCTCGATGCAGACTACGTCATCTACGGCACCTATACCCTCGACGGCAGCACGCTCAAAGCGACCGCGCAAATTCTTGATGTTGCGGGGTTAAAGCTCGGACAGCCCATCGAGCAACAGGCCGAACTCCCGCATTTGATCGACCTCTTGAATAGCCTCGCGTGGCGCACCGCCCGGCAACTCGATCCCAGCTACTCCGTAGCGGAACAGAGCTTTGTCGCAGCAAATTCGGATATCCGGCTGGATGCCTTCGAGAATTACATCCGAGGACTAGTCGAAGCGCAGTACGCTGAGCGGATTCGGCACCTGAAAGAGGCGGTCCGGCTGAACCCGCGCTTTTATGCCGCATGGCTGACCCTGGGCAGAGCCTACTTCGCCCACCAGGATTTCGAGCTGGCGTACACCACGCTTGGCAAGCTGCCGAAGAATGACTCGCATGCGCTGGAAGCGCAGTTCTATCGCGGTCTCGCGCTCTTCTATACCGGTAACTACGCCAAGGCGGAGGATGCCTTCGCCTTCGTTGCCGCCATGCTTCCCCTGCCCGAGGTGGTGAACGATGAAGGGGTGGCGGCCAGCAGGCATGGCCGCGATGGCGGCCCGCTGTTTGAACAGGCGATCGCAATCGATCCCAAAGACCCTGACTACCACTTCAACCTCGCGGTAAGCATGCGACGCCGCAACAATCTCGCTGGCGCGCAGCACGAGATCGAGATAGCCGGGAAACTGCGGCCGTCCGACTCCGAGATTCAGTCCGTGGCGGCTCTCCTTAAATCGGAGCCTGCCCGGGTGGTTCCGACGAAAGCCTACCCCGGAGCCCCGGAGAGCGACCCGCCCTCGGAACCGCTGGAGCGGATCAAGCGCGGATACAACGAAGCATCGTTCCATCAGGCTGCGTTTGAGCTCGAGCAGGTGCAGGCCATGCAACTCGCCACCCTGCCCGCTGCCGATCGCGCCAAGGCTCTCACCCGGCAGGGCACCCTGTTCCTGAATCGCGGATTCGTTCTCGAGGCTGAGCGCCAGTTCCTGGATGCGGTCAAGGCCGATCCCTCCAGCGCGTCCGCCCATGCCGGCCTCGCACAGGTGCGCGAGCATAGCGGAGATCCGGCGGCTGCGCGCGAGGAAGCCCAGAAATCCCTCTCCCTCCAACCCAATGTCACCGCCTATCTCGTGCTGGGACGGCTGGATCTGGCCGCAAATCAGCTCCCTCAGGCCACCACCGACGTCAAAGAAGCTCTTCGCGTAGAACCTGCCAATCCAGAGGCTCGCGCCCTGCTGCAGGCAATAGATTCGAGAGGCCAGAAACTGCCATGAGACATGGAAGCAGAATTGTCCTGTTCCGGCTGCTAATGACGGCGCTGTTCCTGACATTCTGTTTTCCTGCCGTTCTCCGTGCCGCGTCCCCCGCCGATTCCGGTCGGCACATCGTCCTGCTGCGAATTCACGATACCGTCCAGCCGATGAGCGATGAATACCTTCAGCGAGGCCTGAAGAGCGCCGCTGACACCCGCGCCGAGGCCGTTGTGGTGGAGCTCGATACGCCAGGCGGCCTGCTGGATTCCACCCGCGATATGGTTCGAGGGATTCTCGACTCGCCGGTGCCGGTCCTCGTCTTTGTTGGGCCATCCGGCAGCCGCGCGGCATCAGCCGGTTTCTTCCTGCTGGAGGCGGCAGACATTGCTGCCATGGCTCCCGGCACCAATACCGGGGCCGCGCACCCCGTTGTAGAGATCGGGAAGGTCGACCCCATCATGAAGCAGAAGGTTGAGAACGACGTTACCGCCTTTCTTCGCTCCTATGTGGGCCAGCGCAAGCGCAATGCCGAGGCGGCCAACGCGGCGGTAATGGAGTCCAAATCCTATACTGCGGAAGAGGCGCGCCAGCTCAACCTTATCGACGTCGTCGCACCCACCACCGAGGAACTGCTGCGAGCCGTGGATGGCCGCACCATTACCCGCTTCAACGGGCAGACGGTTACCCTCCATACCCACGGAGCATCGATTCTCCCGATCGAGCCTACACTGCGGGAGAATATTCTCGATCGCCTCATGGACCCGAACCTCGCGCTGCTCATCCTGGTGGTCGGGGCGCTGCTCATTTATCTGGAATTCAATACCCCGGGGACGATCGTTCCCGGAGCAATCGGCACCTTGCTGGTGCTGCTGGCGCTCTTCGCGCTCAATCTGCTGCCGGTTCGCTATATGGCGGTGCTCCTCATTGTCGCGGCCTTCACCCTCATGCTGCTGGAGGTCAAGTTCGCCAGCCACGGAGTGCTTGCGGGCGTGGCCATCCTGTGCCTGATCTTCGGTGCCCTCACGCTGGTAGCCGGTCCGATCCCCGAATTGCGCGTCCATCCAGCGACAGCCATCGCCGCCGGATTCGCCTTCGGACTGATAACCGTCTTCCTCGTCCGGCTGGCAATCCGCGCACGAAGGTCCAAGTCACGTACCGGAGTCGACGCCCTGCTTGGCGAGGTTGGAGTGGCGATGCAGCCGCTCGAGCCCAGCGGGCAAGTCCTTGTCCATGGCGAGTTATGGCAGTCCGAGAGTCCCGACCCCATCCAGAAGGGCGAGCAGGTCCGCGTCCGAGGGGTACGTGACCTTACGTTATTAGTGGAGCGGGTTCCCTCCAGCCAATCCGCGGTCGTTTCCTCCCATCACGGCTGATACGCTGCGGTACAATCCGTGCTGAGCGAGGCTCATGGAAATGGATACTCTAGGAATACCCGGCCTGATCGTTGTCGCTGTCATCATCCTCTATCTCCTCAACTCCATCAAAATCCTCAGGGAATATGAGAGAGGCGTGATCTTTCGGCTGGGCAGAGTATTGCCCGAACCCAAAGGCCCCGGCATCATCCTTGTCTTCCGCCCCTTCGACTCGATGGTCCGCATCTCGCTCCGGCAGGAAGTGCTCGAAGTGCCGCCCCAGGACGTGATCACCCGCGACAATGTAACCATCAAGGTGAATGCGGTCATCACGTTACGCGTGCTCAACCCCTCGCGGGCCGTTATCGAAGTCAGTAACTACGTCTACCAGACCTCCCAGTTTGCCCAGACAACCTTGCGGTCCGTGCTGGGTGAAGTGGAGCTCGACGAGCTTCTCTCGCATCGCGACAGCCTCAACATGCGCATTCAGACGATCATCGACCAGCGCACCGAGCCCTGGGGCGTCAAGGTTGTCAGTGTCGAAGTAAAACAAGTTGACCTGCCGGAATCCATGCTGCGCGCCATGGCCAAGCAAGCCGAGGCAGAGCGCGAAAAGCGCGCCAAGGTGATCCATGCCGAGGGTGAGTACTCCGCCGCGCAGCGGCTGGTGGACGCCGCCGCACTGCTGGCCACGCAGCCCGTCACCCTGCAACTTCGTTATCTGCAAACGCTGACTGAGATCGGAGTCGAGAAGAATACGACCATCGTCTTCCCGCTTCCCATCGAGATTATGTCTCTACTCAACAGGTTTGCCGGCAGCACGCACAGTCCGGATCACCCGGAGAAACAAGGATGAACACCATTTTCGAAACAGAAGAACGCGAAGACCGCCAGGATTCCGAGTTCACACTCAGCACCGGAACCATACTGGGCATCTTCTTTGGACTAGTTGTCGTTTGCGGAGTGTTTTTCGGCTTCGGATACTCCATGGGCAGGCGCGCAGCGGAAGCGAAGGCAGCAGCAGCCCAGACCGCCGCGACCACGGAGACTGCCGCAACCACCGTTACCCGGCCCAAGCCCTCCGCGCTCGAGGTGCTCCCACCGCAGACCCAGGCGGCCACCACACCTCCCGATGAAACCGCAGCCCCAACCCCGGCCGCACCAGCCGAGGATGCCAACTCCGCCAGTGTCGAACCGGCTGCCGCGCCGAAACCACGGCCAGCACCGCGCTTGATCGCCGCTGCCGCACCTGTGACGCCACCAGCATCGCGGCCAGCGTCCACGGCGGTACAGTCCCCCAGAGCTATTGCCAGGCCAGTCGCACAAACCCAGGGCCAAACCCAGAGCATGGTACAGATTGCCGCTGTATCCCACGCGGAAGATGCCGACGCGCTCGTAGCAGCGCTCAGAAAACATGGATATGTTGTCTCTGTTCGCAGTGAACCGCAGGACAAGTTGATGCACGTGCAGATTGGCCCCTTCGGCAGCCATGCGGACGCTGTGGCCATGCGCCAGAAGCTTCTCTCCGACGGCTACAACGCCATCATCAAGTAGTCTCCATGCGGGGGCTCGCGCTCGGCTCCCGCATCCACTCCGGCAGAGATGAGGCAACCGCATCTCGCGTTGCGCTCATTAAAGCCTCGCGGCTCGCAAAGTCCTTTGGCCACAATGGCTCATGAAAGCGAACGTGTGCCGTGCCCGGAATAACGCTCTTGCTCCCGACGGGCATCAGCTTCTCCGTTCCCCATATTGAGACCGGAATAACCGGAGCGCCACTGTCCATTGCCAGGTAGAATGGCCCTTTTTTGAAGGACATCAGCCGCCCATCCCGCGAACGCGTGCCCTCCACAAATGTGGTGATGTGAATGCCCTCCCCCAGCAGTCGGGCAGCAGTGTGCACGCTCTCCCGTGCACTGTCCAGCCGTCCCGCGCGGTCAACCGGGATAAAGTCAGCAAGCTTCATTCCCAGGCCCAGCAGCGGAATCTTCATCAGGGATCGCTTCAGAAAAATCGAGGTCCTGCCCGGAATCGCCCCCACCAGCACTGGCGGATCCATGTTTGATATGTGATTCGACATGAAGATGCAGGCTTGATTTGCCGGCACATGCTCGCAGCCTTGCACATCGGTCTCGATCCCTACCAGATGCAACCCCGTGCGCACCAACCACAGAGACATGCGATAAAGGGGCATGATGTCCCCGCTCAGCAGTCGCCAGGGGATGCCAATGGCCGCAACTGGAACAGCAAGAATGGAATACCAAAGAAGCAGGATAATTGCACGAATCATTTGATCTGGCAGCTCTACTATCTAGCCTAACAGCAACCTTTGTGTCACTGCTTCCCGGCCAGTTGGCGCAGGCGTCGCGGCAGCTTTTCATAGATCCCATCGAAGCCGCCATTCGACAAAATTGCCACTACATCTCCAGCCCGCACTTGCGGCGCAATCGCTTCGACAATCTCATCGGCGTTGGCATGCAACTCCGCCGGATGACCGGCTTCGCGTAACCGCTGCACGATGATCTCAGGATGCAAACGCTCTGCCGCCGGGATGCTCTCCTGCTTGAAGATCTGCGCCAGCACGACTTCATCCGCGAGCATCAGGCTCTCCACCAGTTCGCGTTCGAATACATTGCGGCGAAGCGTATTCGATCGCGGCTCAAGGATGGCCCAAAGCCTCGCCCCTGGATACGACGCACGCAGGGCCTTCAGCGTCTCGCGAATGGCAGTAGGATGGTGGGCAAAGTCGTCGATAATCGTCACCCCATGCACGACTGCCTTCACTTCCAGGCGGCGCTTCACGCTTTCGAATGTAGCCAGGGCCTCCGCGATCGAAGCCACATCGATTCCCTGTCCATAGGCCAGCGCCGCGGCAGCCGTGGCGTTCAGCGCATTATGCTCGCCAGCCATGCCCAATGACAGCTCGGCCCACGGCTCACCCGCGTGCAACAGGCTCCAGTGAGTGCGCCCGTCCACGTGGCGGAAGTCGGTTAGACGCCAGAGGGAATCGGCTTGAAATCCATATCGCTCGACAGGGCACAACGCACGGCTCACACATTCGGTAACATTCGCGCTGTTGTCGTATGCCACAATGCGTCCCCGCCCGGGAACCAGGTTCACCAGCCGCTTGAACGCTGTCTTTACGGCTTCCAGATCACGGTAGATATCGGCATGGTCAAACTCCACATGCGTCAGGATCAGCCCATCCGGAAAGTAGTGCATGAACTTCGGCCCCTTGTCGAAGAATGCTGTATCGTACTCATCGCCTTCGATCACAAATGGTCGTGTAGACCGCAGTTGGAAACTGGTATGAAAATTCTCCGCCACGCCTCCAATAAGAAATGAGGGAGCCAGCTCCGGCCGCCTGCGCGAAGCTACCTCGTAGATCCAGGCCAGCATGCTGGTCGTCGTCGTTTTGCCATGCGTCCCAGCCACCACCAACGAGTCGCGTCCCCGCAGAAAATGATCGTGAATGCTGGCTGCCAGCGAGGCGAACGGGATTCGCTCATTCAGCAGATACTCCACCTCTACGTTGCCCCTCGAGAGTGCATTGCCCACAATTACAAGATCGGGATGCGGCTCCAGGTTCGCAACCGCGTACGGCTGCGACACTGGAATGCCCAGCTCCGCCAGCAATTCACTCATCGGCGGATAGACCGCGCTGTCCGAGCCCGTCACCCGGTGTCCCAGCAGTTGCAGCAATCCGGCAAGTGAAGCCATTGCCGTACCGCAGATTCCAATCAGATGAATGTGTTTTTTAGCAATGTGAGTTTCAGAGGACATCAGTGTTTTCGATTTACCGCCGGCTCCAGCAGTTGAAGCATCGGCTCTCCTTCCAGATTCAATTCCGCTGTCACGCCCAGCGGCAAAGTAACATTGCCATGCGAAACATGGCCTGCGCGCAGACCGATCGCAATCGGCCCCTCAATCGAACGCAGCACCTGCAGGATCACTTCATCCAACAGTCCTGGGTCGGCTCCCGGAGAAACGCAGTCCAGCATCTCTCCAAAGATCACGCCAGTCACTCCATCCAGCTTTCCGCCCAGCAGCATCTGGCGCAGCATGCGATCCACCTGGTAAGGCTTGGCGGCAACATCTTCCAGAAACAGCAGCTTGCCTTCGGTGTGGGGCGCATAGTGCGTGCCCATCGCAGCCGTCAGGATACTCAGGCAGCCGCCGTAGAGCGTGCCCTTCGCAGTTCCCTTCCGCAGAACGCGCAAGCCGTGCGCGGGCCCGTAGCAGGCACGCTCTCCAGCGAGAACCGCGCGGAAGCTCTCCAGATCGACGCCATTGTCCGCGGCAAAATCTGCGGAAAGCATCGGCCCATAAAACCCCGGTAAGCCAACCTGATCGAGCAGCCAGGTTTGCAGTGCAGTCAGGTCGCTGTAACCGATAAGCGGCTTGGGATTGCGCCGGATAAGCTCAAGGTCAAGCCCCGCCAGCAAATAATTGGATCCGTAACCGCCACGGCTACAAAGGATCGCCGCCACTTCGTCATCCTGAAATGCAGCATGCAAATCCTGCAACCTCTGCTCCGCCGTGCCGGCAAAATAGGGACGCGCCTTCGACAACAGATGCTCACCGCGCTTCACCTTGTATCCCTGCTGCTCCAGAAATGCAATCGCACGCGCAATGCGCTCCGGACGCGGATGGCTTGCTGGAGATACGAGGGCGATCGTGCACCCTGGCGTGACTGCTGGTGGCTTTCGATTCGGCTGATCGCCCATCTACCAGGATTCTCCCCTGGCAATAAGCTCCGCTGGTCCGGTCAACACGATCTCCGCGTCGCGCTCCGGCCACTCCACCTGCTGCGTACCCCCCGGAGCGTGCACGCTCAACTTGCGGTGGACGTTTCGCAAAACCATGCTAGCCGCGGAGGTGGCACAGGTTCCGGTTCCCGAGGAAGTCGTCGGTCCGACTCCGCGTTCAAAGATGCGAATCTCAATCTCATCTGGACTCACGATGCGAACAAACTCCACATTGGTCTGCCGGGGAAAATCCGCGTGATGGCAGATCTCCTCGCCGATGCGCTGCCAGGGCTTTCCCTGCACCGTGAATTCCAAATTCTCTACGAAGATCACAAAGTGAGGATTGCCCGTGGAAACCACAGCGCCCTCAATTCGCTCGCCGGTTGCAAGCTCTACCGCACGAGCCTCAACCGTTGGCACCCCCATGCGCGAGGCAATCTGGAAATGAGGAGTCTTCGCTGCAATCAGGAAACACTCCCGCAGCCCCGCTTCCGTTTCAATCCTGAGCGATTCTCCCGCGTGGGCTCCTTTGCTGTGGGCCATCCACGCCGCCACGCATCGCGTACCGTTGCCGGAAATCTCCGCTATCGAGCCATCGGCGTTGTAGAGCGTGATCCTGCCGGAGCGCTCGCCCGTCCACTCGAAATATTCGACGCCGTCGGCTCCGATGCCCGTGTTCCGCGAGCAGAGCCGTTGTGCCACTTCGCGTTGTGCAACTGATTCCACATCGCGGCTTTCGACAATCAAAAAATCGTTGCCGCATGCATGTGCTTTGGTAAATGGAATCACTCTTCCTCCGGATCGCGAAATGTCAACACCTCGTCGATCGACTTCTTTGCGCGCAAGGACTGTTGCAGTCCCAGGTGCTGTTTACTGGTTGCTACGACGGGAAAGGAGATGCGATGCACCTGGTCGAAGTTATCCTGCTGCACGTCGAACAGTCTCCGATTCTCGGAATCCATCGCTTCCAGGATCTCTCCCATCATGCGGGTATTGTCCTTCCCGCGAGCCTCATAAATCAGCGGATACACCTTGAGATTGAAGCGCCCCTCCAGCAATCCCACCGACTCCAGCGCAATCAACACCACGGCAGTCGCCAATATCGCGGGAAGATAAAGGCCAGCGCCACACGCCATTCCGATGGAAGCAACCACGAAGACTGTCGCTGCGCTCGTCATCCCGCTGATGCGATTACGATTGTGCAGGATCAGACCCGCGCCAAGAAAACCTATGCCCTGCACGATATTCGACGCCACGCGCCCCTTATCGGGATTGGATTCCCCCGCCAGCACGACGGAGAGAAACGTGAAGAGCGCACAGCCAAAGCAGATCAGCAGATTCGTCCGCAGACCCGACGGCTTGTGGCGGAACTCGCGATCAAATCCGATAGCCGCGCCCAGCAGCGAGGCCACCAGAAGCCTGCTCATCGCTCCGCCGGCAAGCACCACCTGCTGCAGTTGATCGAAGCGGAAACCATGGCCGAGTTGAACCAACGCTATGAGCATCTCAGCATTCCATTCAGCGTGATGCTATCACTGTCCCGGGGCCGCTGGCGCCACTGGAGTATCCACTTGAGAACGATAAACCCTGGCGCAGGGCTGCCCCGTGGAACAGGTGACACTCATCAGCTCCAGGTGGTCAGGATGCAGCTTGATCGCCTTGTCCACCACATCGCCATCGGTCGCAACCACCCACCGCGCCGACTCTGCCGGCTTCTCCAGCGCCGGTTTGAAGCGGTAATAGTCCGTTTCGTTGATCGTCCGGCGCAGCGGAATCGCCGCCTGTTGCAATGCCCCTACATGCTCCGAGGTATACATCAGGATAAGTCCGTCCGGCGGCAACGATCGAAGCGCATCCGCCAGCGCACCCTCGAAAGGGATGCGGGTACGCGAGTTTGCAATAGCCTCCTGGAGAACAATGGGTCTTGCATGCAGCAGCGCCGCCGAATTTGCCAGGATCAGCAGGATCATCGTGGCATATACCCATTGGCCGGCCTTTGGAGAGCGCGCCTGAACCCAACTCAGCAGCCAACTCGCCGCGAAGGCAGCAAACAGCGCAAAGACCGGCAGCATTTCCATCCCGTAGCGCGTGTTGTACCAGGAGAAAGGCCACCATACCGGGATGAAGATCGGAACCGATCCGTAGGCGATCGAGTAAGCATAAAACGGCAGCGGAATCCACAACAGCAGCGCCGCCCCAATCGCCCGCGAACGCGCATATAGCGCCAACCCGGTGCCAGCCACAGACAGCCACAACAGCTTGTTGGCCCAGCGGATGGGTACAGCGTCAAGTTCGGCGGCCTTCAGAAAATGCAGCGCCGCCACCCGCATGCTGTGCCACCCCGGATAATGCGGCGATCCCGGAGTCGCGGTTCGCAGTTCGATTGCGCGCGCCGAGTAGGGTCCGCGCATGAAGTCCAGCGGATCCCCGAACTGTCTCGCGTTGTACGCCAGCCACAATGCGGGTGCGGCTCCCAGCATCACGGTGAACAGGATGAAACTGCCCATCACCGGCTCACGCAGTTTGTGCTGCCTCCATAGCGCAATGGCTACAACCAGCCACGCGAAGCTGGCATAAATCCACCCGTCGTAACGGGTGTAGACAGCCGCTACCAGCACCAGCCCTGCAGCGATGAGGAGGCGGTCGGCTCGCCGTCCAGCTTCTCCGCTATCCAGTTCCAGGCAGAACTCCGCAACCAGCAGCGCGACCCAGATCATCTCTGCCAGGAAGAGCGGCTCGGTCATCGCAGTGGATTGCAGATACAGCAAGCCAGGATTCAACGCGAAAAACGCCAGCGCCAGCAGAGAAACGCGCGGCGCCAGCCACAACCGCGCAAGCCGATAGATCCCCACACAGCCCGCGATGTAGCAGGCCATCGATGGAAACGCTCCGGCAGCACCGTTCTGCCACCAGTCCATCCGCTGCACGAAAGGGATCAGCAGGAGATGCGGCAGCGGCAGCCAGACGGAACCTAGCTGCCGAAAGCCTGGATTCATCGAGTCAAAGACGCGGCGAGCGATGTGCAGGTGCGCCACCGCATCGCCGTAGAGCAACAGCAAATGATGTTCGAAGCAATAGTCAAACGCAACAAGAGCGAGCGCCGTTGCGGCCACCAGTACCGGAAGCCATTCGCGGCGCTGCGATCGCCGGTCTGCCTCCGTGCTACTCAAGGTGACTGAGTCCGCGGAAAAGCCCGAACCGCTGATCGATCTCGGCACGGTCCAGCGACTGCAGCCGCTCCGTTCCGAAGCGCTCGACCGCAAACGATCCCATCACTCCGCCATAAAACATCGCCGTCTTAAAGACGAGAGGGGTCAGCCTGGGCTGCGAAGCCAGATAGCCGAAGAAACCGCCCGCAAAGGAATCGCCTGCTCCGGTCGGATCCATAACCTTGGACAGCGGCAATGCCGGCGCACGAAATGGCAGCGTCACAACCTCGGTCCCCTCGGGAAACGAGCGATCGCTGAAGAAGGCCGTGGCTCCGTATTCGCCATGTTTCACAATCAGCGTCTTCGGGCCCATCTCGAGAATCTGGCGGGCAGCGCCCACAAGATTGTCATTCTTCGCCAGCATCCTGGCTTCCGTGTCGTTGATCAACAGGGCATCCAGGCCCTTGAGTACGCGGGCCAGCTTGTCTTGATGTCCGGTGATCCAGTAGTTCATGGTGTCGCCGCCCACCATGCGCACGCCCGACATCTGGCTGCGCACGTTTTCCTGCAGCACAGGATCGATGTTTGCGAGAAACAGAAATTCGCTGTCCTCGTATGCCGCCGGAATCTTCGGCGAGAATCTCTCGAAGACATTGAGTTCCGTCTTGAGCGTCTGCGCCTCATTCAGGTTCTGCATGTAGGAGCCGGTCCAGTGGAAGCTCCGCCCATTGGCCCGCTCCAACCCCGACGTATCGACGCCACGATTGGTCAGTACGGCTTCGTTCTCTTTGGAAAAGTCTTCGCCCACCACGGCGATGACGCGAACCGGCGCAAAGTAACTGGCCGCCAGAGAGAAATAGGTAGCCGCGCCTCCCAGGCAGTTCTCCACACGGCCGTGCGGAGTCTCAATACTGTCAAACGCAACACTTCCGACTACAAGAATCGCCATTGCTTCTCCCGATTTACTGGTGCGCGTTTACTGGTGCACGGGAAGATACTTCCCGATGATCAATTCCAACTTTTCCCGCGTGGCCTGGGGTACTGCATCCGCATGAGTCAGGATGGCGTACTGCAGTGCCGTGGCGCAGGCACAGGTACGCTCCCGAGGCATCGCCGCCACCGCAGCGCGCACCACCTTAGCTGCATTCGTCGCGTTCTGGTTCAACACGGCTACAATCTGCTCCACCGTCACGGCATCGTGCGATTCATGCCAGCAGTCGTAGTCGGTCACCATTGCCATCGTCGCGTAGCAGATCTCCGCCTCACGCGCCAGCTTCGCCTCCTGCAGATTCGTCATGCCTACCACATCTGCACCCCAGCTTCGGTACAGGTTGGATTCCGCGCGGGTAGAGAATTGCGGCCCCTCCATGCAGACATACGTGCCGCCGGGTTTGCCCACAACTCCCACACTCCTGCAGGCATCGACAAATACCCCGGAGACGGTGGCGCATACCGGGTCGCCAAATGCAACGTGGCCCACGATCCCGTCTCCAAAGAACGTCGCATTGCGGAGAAACGTGCGATCGATGAACTGATCGGGCATGACAAAATCGGTGGGCTTATGCTCTTCCCTGAGCGAGCCTACTGCCGAGACTGAGAGAATACGCTCGACTCCGAGCTGCTTCATCGCGTGGATATTCGCGCGGAAGTTCAATTCTGATGGCAGCAGGCGATGTCCGCGGCCATGCCTGGCCAGAAACGCAACCTTGCGTCCTTCCAGCTCGCCCAGCACAAATGCATCCGATGGATCGCCAAAAGGAGTACGGATCCGCTCTTCATGGATCGCCGTCAGTCCCGGCATCGAGTACAGACCGCTGCCGCCGATAATCCCAATCTCCGCCTGTTGCAACATCACACTCCGCCGCTCTCTCCTGTAACGGAAAGGCGGATTGAATTAGAAAGAAGGAACGTTTCAGTATAACAACCGAGGCGGAGAACCTCAGTGCATCAAGCCCGCACGCATCATCCCGCATCCCCCCAGAAAACGGCGCAGGAATGAGGTCAGATCCTCCCGCCGCAAGCTCGAAGCATCCGCCATGCGGAGTTGCTCGCCCTGCTGCGCGCCCGTCAGCAGAAGCTCCAGCTTGCGCGCCAGCGCCAGGTCGAAGCTCTCGCTGATAAAGACCTGCCTGCCGGTCACCACGATCAGCGCCGGGCCTTCGCTTGTGTGGTAGATCTGCTCTCCGTGCGGTGTATCGCTCTCACTGTCCAGTGATACGCCGGAGTACTTCACGCCCAGTTCCTTGGCGTACATGGTGGCAAAAGCCTGCGCCGCCTCTTCCGTCTTCCAGTTGGAGAAATACAGAGTGCTCAGCGATTTTGTCGACGCCTTCTCCTCCGGCGTGTGGGCGCTCTTTCTCTGCGCCGCATAGTACAAGCCGCCATCCCACGCCGGCGTCAGCGCACGCGAGACCGCCGGCCCGCCAAACAGCTCAGTAAGAATCCGCACGTCAAGTTGCCCCATCACTCCAACATCGTAAGGGTCGTAATCCGCGTCCACCAGACCGTGAATATCGGGCATGCGCAGCAGCGGAATCTTCTGCGCCGCCTCGTAGGCATGCGGATTCATAACTTCATAGCTGGTCGAGGGCGGATGATCCAGCACCCCTGCAAACGCCGCCTCCACTCCGCGATCCTGCAACATGGCCGTTTCAAACTTCAGCCCATCCCTGTAAGGGAAAAGCAGTTCCTGCTGCAGCAGGAGTGGAGCCCGCGCCAGCACGGGCGAGTCGGCTGCATCATCCATTTGATCCATCCGATCCTCGACCTCCCGGCCTGCGGTCAACAGAGTCTTGCCCGTCGGCTTCAATTGCCAGTCGAGAAATACAGCCATCGCCTGCCCTTCCAGTACGGCATCGCGAGCTGTATCCGTTTCGTCCACCGCCAGATGCTGATTGTCCTCCGCCACCGTATGCGAGAGCCCGGTCTGCGTCTTCGATTGCCACTTTTCCAGATTCACCCGCTGATCCTGCAGGGCGTGGGTCAATTCGTGCGCCAGCACGGACTTCTGCTCCTCCGGCTCAATCCAGTCGAGCAGGTTCACCGTCTTCGTCTTGTCATCGTAGTAGCCCGCAACCTGCTCCTTCAGCAGGCTGACGAGGAACGGCCCTAGCTGGAAGTCCCGATCGATCAGCCCAAACTTCTTCAAAACAATTTCGCCGCGCTGCATCCGCTTCGCGTCTTCATCGTTCTTCAGCTTCTCCAGGATGTATTGCTCCACCGCCTCGCGGGTCGTCAGGCGCCTCTTAACCTTGCTCCGAATGGGGAGCTTGCTGTCCTCCGATGAGAAACGCAGAATCTCATCCACTGAGCGGAAAAGCTCCTTCGCCTGCTGCGGTGAGATCTTCCTGTCGTGCGGGGGCTGTCTGCTGTCCGGCTTGGTCTGGGCTGGGCTGGCCTGGTCCGGCTTTGGCTGCGCAGTTGGTGCGCCCTGCTGTGGAACGGGTACCGCTGTCTGCGCCAGCACAAACATCTGCGCGCCCGTCAGCTCGAACCCGAGTATCGCAGCACCGGCAACGGCGCCTATCTTCTTCCAATTCATTCCCAGAAACCTTCCTTGCCCTCGTCCGCAGCCATATTCATTCTGCAAGGCTATAATCTAGTTGTATTTTCCGCTATGAGCGATTCCATCCCCACTTCTAACGAAGCAACAATCGCCGAGCCCGTCGCCAGGCCAACACCTCTGGCAGAGTTCCTGCGGAGCAATGCACCTGCGCTCGAACTACGCACCTATCAAGGCGCCATAACCCCTCTGGTATTTGACGATGCAAACCAGGAAGCAGAGTCGGCCCTGCGCTCCGCCGCCGCAATGGACCTCGGCTGGCTGGCTCGTATCGCCGTTACCGGCAAAGATCGTGCCCGCTGGCTCTCCGGAATGACCACCAATGCCGTCAAGACCCTCGTCGAGGGCACCGGGAACTACAGCTTCGTGCTGAACGCACAGGGCCGAATTCAGGGCGATATATATACCTTTCAGGAGCAGGACCGGCTCGTGCTGGAAACCTCCGCGAACCAGGTCGACCGGCTCACCCAGCATCTTGACCACTTCATCATCATGGATGATGTGGAACTCGCGCCTCTGGCTGAACTTACGGCGCTGGGCGTTGTCGGACCGTCAGCCGCGGCGGTTCTGAGCAAGCTCGGTTTTGATGCTGCGCAACTGCAGCCGCTCGAAGAGCGCCCGTGGGTCTGGAACGGGATTCCGATAACCGTAGTGCGTTCTTATAGCGTGCTGATACCGCGCTTTGAGCTGTGGTTTGCCGCCGGGCACGTGGCTTCTATCTGGACAGCCTTGCTGGAGAACGGCTGCCGTCCCTGTGGTCTAGAGGCGGTCGAGACCCTGCGCATCGTCGAAGGCATCCCCGCGTACGGAATCGATATTCAAGAGAAGCATCTGGCACAGGAGACCTCGCAAACCCGGGCACTCAATTTTTCCAAGGGCTGCTACCTTGGCCAGGAGATTGTGGAGCGCATCCGTTCCCGCGCCAACATTCATCGCGCCCTGCGCGCCTTTGCCCTGCAAGGCGCAACTCCGGCGCCAGGCGCGGAGTTGCGCTCTGGAGACAAGGCGGTTGGAAATATCACCAGCGTGGCAACTCTCACGCTCAACGGCACGCCCCGGGCTTTTGCCCTGGGGACGGTTCGCCTGGATGCCATTGGCCCGGATGCAACCCTCGAGTACGACGGCGGCACCGCGGCTCCGCTGGAGAAGCCGCCGGAGATCGGAGCCGTCTGATTTCGCGAGATTGAGTCGGATCGCACAATCACGGCGTGGTCCATCCTGCCATAGATCAAAACCGGGAAGAATCCTGTACGAAGAAGATCGAAAATAATCCGTTTCGAAGAATGGACAAGAATCATGGATGAAAAAGAGTCCCAGTTCACCGTTACCGACCGGCGCAAGTTCACGCTAGAGGGGGAGCTCCGCGACGAAGCCAGCTTGCCCCCGGAAGAGCCCGTTGCTGAATCGAAGCCAGCGCCTTCTCCTGCTGCGGCAGAAAAGCCAGCGCGCGGACCACAACTCGTCACCTCTGCGCCCACAGAACCGGCCGCTGAACACGAAGAGGATGGCTCCGAAGTAGGGCCACCGCCGACGGCGCAGGAAACCGCTGAGCAGCACGCCGCTTACCAGCAATCCTCCCGCGTGCTCGACAAGATGATCCAGGACGCGAATCCCGGAATGCCCGCTTCCGAAGAAGCAACCTTTGAACAACTGGTGCAGTCGATCTATCTCTCCGCGATCGTGCAGATGGGCGGAGCCACCAAGCCCGGCGAGCAGCCACGGGTCGACATCGTAGGCGCGCGCCAGAACATCGATATCCTTGGAATCCTCGTCGACAAGACAAAGGGCAACCTCACCGACCGGGAGTCGCACCTTCTGCAAAACGCTCTCTTCGATCTGCGCATGATGTTCCTGGAGCTGACCAACGCCATCGCAGCGCAGGCTACCCAACCACCCACTGGTAAGAAATAGCTAAGCGGATTTATGGAAGCAGTGATGACAATTCTTGGCAGTGGCACTTCGATGGGTGTGCCCACCCTCGGTTGCGACTGCCGCGTCTGCACCTCCTCCGACGCGCGGGACCGCCGGACGCGCCCCTCCGTCTCCATTCGCTGGGAGAACCACTGTATCCTGATCGACACCGGTCCGGACTTCCGGGAGCAGGCATTGCGCGAAGGCATCCGCGATATTGACGCCATCCTCTATACCCACTCCCACGCAGACCACATCCTGGGACTCGATGACCTGCGCCCCCTCAGCTTTCGCAACAAACACAAGATCCCTCTCTATGCGGACGAGGCTACCGCCAGCACACTGGAGAAGGTCTTCGACTATACCTTTGCAGTCGACGCCAAGTATCCCAATCGCGCCCGCGTGGAACTCAACCGCATCCAGGGCGCAATCGACCTCTTCGGGGTTCCCTTTCAGCCCATCCCCCTCCTGCACGGAGAAATGCAGGTAACCGGCTTCCGCTTTGGCAATGCCGCCTACCTGACGGACATGAACCACATCCCCGACAGCAGCCTGCCGCTGCTGCAAGACCTCGATGTAGCGATCCTCGACGCGCTGCGGCACACACCGCACCCCAGCCACTCCACGCTCTCCCAGTCGATTGCATGGGCCAACCTCCTCAAGCCGCGCATGACATACTTCACCCATATGTCCCACGACATCCTCCACGCGGAGACCGAAAGCAATTTAGCGCCGAACATACGGCTGGCCTATGACGGCCTGCAGATTCCCTTCGAAATCTAACCATGCTGATATTCCGCAGCCTCGCTGAGATACCTCCCGGCTTTGGTCCCTGCGTCGTGAGCGTAGGCAACTTCGACGGCGTGCATCGCGGTCATCGCTGGGTTCTGGAGCAGGTCAAGGAGCGCGCCCGCACACTCGCGGCACGTTCCATTGCAGTTACCTTTGATCCGCATCCGACCTGCATCCTGCGGCCCGAACGTGCTCCCCGTCTCATCACCCCGCTCGAAGCACGGCTCGAATTGCTGGCCGCCACGGAGATTGACGCCGTACTGGTGATCCCTTTCACGCAGGAGCTGTCCAGCATGTCTGCCGTGGAGTTCGCGCAATCCGTTCTTTGCGAGAAGCTGGCGGCGGTCGAGGTTCATGAGGGTTCGAATTTTCGCTTTGGGCATCGTGCCCAGGCGGGAGTCGATGAGTTGCGCGAATTAGGCCGCAGCCTCGGATTTCAGGTGCGCGTGTACGAAGCGCTCCACCGCCGCGGCATGGTCATCTCCAGCAGCACGGTTCGCAGCCTGATTGCAGCCGGAGATGTACGGCAGGCCCGCAGCCTGCTGGGGCATCCATTTTTTGTCCGGTCCACACCGGCGCGCGGGCGCGGGATCGGCGGCAAACTCCTCGTACCCACAGTGAACCTGGCGGAGTATAACGAACTGCTGCCGGCCTTCGGCGTCTACATCACCTGCCTGCGTATTCAGGATCGGCTCTTTGAAGCGGTGACGAACGTCGGCAATCGGCCCACCTTCGGGCCCGACTCCTTCGCCGTCGAGTCTCACATCCTCAACTTCCAACCCGTTGCCCTGGACGAAACAACTCCGCTGGAGCTGAGCTTTTTCGATCGGCTGCGAGAAGAGAAGCAGTGGCCCTCGCCTGACGCCCTGCGCGCCCAGATTATGCGGGACGTCGCCCAGGCACAACGCTACTTCCGCCTGGCCAATCAATATCGCCGGAATCACTCCCGCGCCCTCTAAGCCTAACTCAGCGGACCGGGACGCTATGCACCGCTGCAACATGGCGCAGAGCAGGCGGATGCGCTGCAGCCGTCCGCCCCGAGGCAACAGGTTTGGGAGAAATGGGCCGCGTCGGGACTGGCGCCACGTTCTTCCCACCCGAAGTACCTGGCTTCTTTGCCGGTAGAGCCGTCGTTGGCGCAGCCGCTTTATTGAGTAAGGGTGCTCCAGCCGACTTGCTTCGCTCCTCCGAGGGGAAGACCTCGTCATCCTTGCCGGCGATCGCCGCCTTCATAAACTGCATCCAGATCGGCAGTGCGGCTCGTGCGCCCGTCTCCTTGTCGCCCAGCGACTGGCGGCTGTCATAGCCAACCCACACGCCGCAGGTAACGGAAGGAGAGAAGCCAAGAAACCAGGCATCGGTAAAGTCGTTGGTCGTGCCCGTCTTGCCTCCAAGGGGATGATTGAGAGACGCCGCAGCTCCTGCTGTTCCCCCATGCACGACCTCTTTCAGCATCACCATCATCAATCTCGCCGTTTTGGCGCTCGTCGCCTCGGAAACCTGCGGCAAATCCTCCATCAATGTCATTCCATCGGCATTGGTCACCTTGCGGATCAGCCGCGGCGCAATACGGATGCCGTCATTCGGAAAACTGCTGTACGCGGCAACCTGCTCTTCGAGCGTCACCTCCACCGACCCCAGTGCCACCGGCAGAAATGCTGGAATGTTGCTGGTAATGCCGAACCGGTGTGCCACCTCGATCACACGGCGGATGCCAACGCGATCCGCCAGCTTCAGCGCCGGAATGTTGCGCGAGTCCGCAAAGGCGTGCAGCAGCGAGATCGAGCCCAGATACTTGCCGTCATAGTTGTGCGGAGTATAGGAGCCAAAGCTCACCGGGCTGTCGGAGATGGAGTCCTCCGGCCGCGCACCCTCCTCCACCGCAGCCGTATAAACATAGGGCTTGAACGAGGAGCCCGTTTGCCGCTGCGCCTGGGTCGCACGGTTGAACTGCGACAGGTTGAAGTCACGTCCGCCCACCATCGCGAGCACATCGCCGGATGCATTATCCATCGCGAAGAGCGAGCCCTCCGTGCCCGAATCCTGTTCGAGCGTTCCCTTCAGCGGGCCTGCCGCCGGCAGAGTGTCGCTCAGGTGTACGTAAAGAATGTCGCCGGGGCGCAAAAATGTGTCCGCTGTCTTCTGACCGGTCCACGCCCAATCCTCCGGCGTCAGCAAGACCTCCTGCGATCCGACCTTCGCCGTTACCTGGTAGGGCAGGACGGAGGTAGCCAGCGCATGCACATACCCCCCAGCCTCCGGCGGCATCACCCAGTCCGGATGCTTAAAGTCCTCCAGCGAAATGCCGCCCGCGATGGTGTTGAGCAGATGGCCGTTCCATCCATGGCGGCGCTCATAGGCCGCAAGGCCATCCTGCACCGCACGGTTCGCGATTCTTTGCAGATCGAGATCGAGCGTGGTGTAGACACGCAGTCCCGCCTCATGCACTTCATCCGCGCCCAGCTTCTTCTCCAGCTCCCTGCGCACATCCTCCACAAACCACGGCGCCACTGAATTCGGCGGAGACTGCACGTGCAGCCCCAGCGGCTCAGCCTTGGCGGCATTCGCCTGCGCCGTCGTAATGGCCCCGTCTTCCAGCATCGCGTTGATCACCATGTTCCTGCGACGCAGGGCGCGGTCTGGATTGAGGATCGGTGAATAGCCCACCGGACCCTTCGGAAGCCCTGCCAGCAATGCGGCCTCGGGCAAAGTCAGATCCTTGGCATGCTTGCTGAAGTAGAACTCCGATGCTGCCTCAAATCCGTACATCCCATGCCCCAGATAAATCTGGTTCGCGTACAGAGTGAAGATCTGCTGCTTGGTAAACGACCGCTCAATCTGGATCGAGAGAAAGACTTCCTGCATCTTGCGCCCTACGCGGCGCTCGGAGGAGAGAAACAGATTCCTCGCCAGTTGCATGGTCAGCGTGGAAGCGCCCTGCGCGCGATTGCTGGACGTAAGGTCGTGATAAGCCGCGCCGATCACTCGAAAGACATTGATGCCCCAATGGCTCTCAAAATTCTTGTCTTCAATGGAGATGACGGCTTGGCGAAGTACCGGGGCAAAGTCCCCATAATTCACCACAACACGACGCTCCAGCGCAAAGGATCCGAAGATGCGGCCGTGTACGTCGTAAAGATCCGTAGTTGTGTTTGGACGGTAGCGCTCCAGCTCGTCTATCTGCGGCAGATCGGCGGAGTAGACCATCATCAGGCCGCCCAGCACGCCCACCAGCGCCGCCAGAACCAGCAGCACCGCGAGAGCTATGTTGCCTGCGATCTTTTTTCGGCCGCGGCCTTCCGCCCGTGCGGGCGGACGAAAGCGTCTAGGCTGGGAGCCGGGTCCAGCACCAGGCCGGGGAACTTGGTCAGTGGATTTCAAGGGGACGTCCGTTAAAGCCGAGGATAGCACGCAGGCGACTGTGAAACATCGTCCATCTCCCTGCGGACTCTAGCTGTTTACCCCTGCCGCCGGAGCGGTTTCCCGAAGCCGCTCTATGTGTTCTTCTGCTTCAGCAGCTCCAGCGCCTTGTTCAGTTGATCGTCTGCCTTGGGACCAGTCTGCGGCGGCACATCCTCTGCCCTGTCGTCCTGATCCAGACTCGACGCCACGACGACATTCGGAGTCACAGCTTCATCCTGAATCTTTTTGCCGGAAGGGGATGCATACTTTGCCACCGATACGATCACAGCAGCCCCATTCTGCATCTCGATCGTCTTTTGGATCGATCCCTCTCCGAAGGTCCGGTCTCCAACAACATCGCCCCGCTTGTTATCCAGAATTGCCCCTGCAACAATCTCGCCGGGGCCCGCCGTACCATGATTCACGACGACCGCCAGCGGCGCTGCGGTGATGAACTTCGAGCTCTCTGCCACAAAGGTCTGCTTGGCAAACTTCTGGCCTTCAAGAGTTGCGATTGTGCCGTTTTGCAGAAACGCGTTTGCCAGGCGAATCGCCTGGTCGCTGTCGCCCTCGGCCACGTCGCGCAGGTCGAGCACTACCTTCTTGTTGCCGTTCTTGCCCATCGCCCGCAGACGTGCTTCCATTTCGGAGACGCGCTCCTTCGTCAGCACCGATGGCTTCAGGTAAAGAATGCTGCTGTTCTCATACTGCTGTTCGCCCAGTGCGGGAACGACCTCAGCCGTCCGTGTCAACGTGACCTTTTCCGGTTCCGCCTTGCGTGGCCGCACCACGGAGAAGGTGACGCTGGTGCCCGGCTTGCCCTCAAGCATCAAACGGATCATCGCCAGCGACATCTCGCGCGTAGACTGGTCGCCAATTGATTCGATAATGTCGCCGTCCCCGATCTGTTGCTTTTCTGCCGGGCTTCCCGGAACAACAGAGACGACGGTTGCATAGCCGAAACGCTTGGACAGGTTGATCCCCACCTGCGCCGTGCCTTCGCTCAAGTGCTGCTTGTAAGTCTTGTACTCATCCGGGGTCAGATAGCTGGAGTCTGCGTCCAGGGACTCCAGAAGCCCATGCAAGGCCCCATTCGTCACTTTTCCGATGTTTGGCTCCGACACGTAGTCGCTCTGAATCTTCTTGAGGACTTCGCTGTAGACCTCCATCTCTTTGTAGGCGCCATCCTTCTCCGTGCCGGCGCGAACACCGCTGGGGCCGAAGCTGCCAAGAAATACGAAGAATACGAGGGCCACCGAGATGGCGAGGACAGAACGCTTGAAACTCTTGGACATGGTTTCGCTCAGAGCCCAGCAAGGGCCATTCCCTGAATCATACCGCACCTTGGTTACAGGAGGTTTCCGCGCTTTTCGCCGCGTGGAAACCGTCACAGCTATTGCAACAATCCCCCAAGGAAGCTGCAACCACAAAGGCTCAAGACATCCAGTCCAATCCGTTCTGTCAAACCTTTGTATTGCCTCACTTAAGCGAGGCACTCCTTTTCCCGGCCCCATTTCCGGTTCCAGTTTCCCTGCCCCAGTTTCCTGCGCGAGGACGAAACCGGTCTGCTCCCAGTCAATCCGGCCACATTTGATCCCGCTGAACGAGCGATAGTAAGATCTTCCCTCCGACGGAGCGATTCCGGCCGTCCACTCGGTGGTCAAGTTTTCAAGCTGAGGACTCAAGGTGCTGGCAAACAGATTTCGGAGTCGAATCCGCAAATATCTTTGTCTCATCACGGGCGTTATCACAGCAGTTCTGCCCGCTGCAGCCCAGACCGCGCCCTCTCCCCCTACGGACGACGTAAAGCAGCAACTGCAAGACCTCAAGCAGCAATATGAGCAGGTCACGCGAGACTTTCAGCAGCGGATCTCCGCCCTGGAAGAGAAGATCAACCAACAGAGCGCAGCCACACAGAGCGCAGCCACCAGCCAGAAAGAAGCAGCGACCGTATCAACCAAAGACCTCGGCGCCCAGACCGCTAACACTACCCACAATGCCAAGACCCTGCTCGAAGAGTCCGCGCAGCTCGGACAAAAATATCAAGGAAAGTTGCCCTCCGAGCCTACCTACGACCTGCTCAACGAGGCCGAGAAGCAGATCGAGACGCTGCACGAGCAGGTCAGCAGCTTTGAGTTCCACGGATACCTGCGCTCCGGTGCAGGCACAAATGGCAGAGGCGGCCAGATGGTCGCATTCCAGGCTCCTGGAGCCGACGCGAAGTATCGCCTGGGAAACGAAGCAGAGACATATGGAGAGTGGATCTTCGTTAACAACTGGCTGAATGCGGAGCACGTTCCCGGACAGGCATGGTTCAAGACCGAAGTCATGCTGGAAACCAACACTACAAACTCCGACACCTACGCTAACTTTCCCAATTCCGCGGGGAACGACCAATTTCGCCTGCGCGAAGCCTTCGTCCGTGTCGGCGATCTCTTTGAGAGCCAGCCCAACGCGAAGTTTTGGGCGGGCGAAAGATACTACCGGCGTCAGCACATCGATATCAACGACTATTACAACCTCGACACGAGCGGTTACGGTGCCGGTGTGGAAGATTGGAACCTTCGGTTCGCCAAGTTGGCGGTAGCCTACCTGCATGGCGCCCGGCCCGACTTTACAACCGAGAACGGCACGTATGCCAAGCGGAACGTCGACGTCCGGCTCTACGATATAAAAACTCCTGCCGGACAATTCGGGGCATGGTTCGATTTCGCAACCGAGAAGGGTGGCGCCACACCCACAGGCGTTGTCATTCCCACTACAAACGGATTCGCTGTCGGGGCGCGTTTCCAAACCCTGGAGTGGCATGGTGGCTATGAGACTGCATCGATCCAGTACGCAAGGGGAGCCGCCAGCAACTTCAGCAGCTCGGTCGATGATCCATCCAGGTTCCAAAGAACCTCAGAAAGATTCCAGATCGTCAACCACTTCCTGATCCAGCCCAACGACAAATTTGCCATTCTGCCTGTCGTCATCTATCAGCGAACGGAGGACGGCAATGCGCAGCACTCCCCGCAACACTGGGTATCCCTCGGCGCACGGCCGGAGGTCTTCTTCAGCAAGTACTTCTCCCTTGCCTTTGAGGGAGGCTTTGACTATACCGACGGTTTCAACTCTGCGGCAGGCGGCCCCGTGAGCGGCTGGCTTCGCAAATACACCATTGCCCCCCAACTCGGAGCAGGCCGCAAATTTTTCAGCCGTCCGGTACTGCGCACCTTTTTAACCTATGCGGACTGGTCCGATGAGTTTCGCGGTCTGGTGGGCGGCGTTCCCTATAAAAACAGGACCAATGGGCTCAGCTACGGAGTACAGGCCGAGACGTGGTGGTAATGGGTCCTGGCGCAATTCGCGATCGAACAGGCCAGCACAGACAGCAGAAGGTGAGGTAGAAAGATGGCCGCTCCAGAAGCAGCATCCAACTCCGTTCGATCCGGCAACATTCAAGCTGCTGCCGCACCCATGCATCAAGGGCGCTCTTTAGCCATTGTTACCTCCCTGTTCTTTCTGTGGGGCTTCATCACCTCTTTGAACGACATCCTGGTTCCGCACCTGAAGTCGATCTTTGAGCTGAATTACACGCAGGTCATGCTGGTGCAATTCGCCTTCTTCTCGGCCTACTTTCTGTTCTCCTTACCGTGGGCCAGGGTGATTGATAAGATCGGCTATCAGCAAACCATGGTGGCTGGCCTGCTCACCATGGGTTTTGGCGCATTTCTGTTCATTCCCGCTGCTTCGGTTCCTTCGTTCCCCATGTTTCTGGTGGCGCTCCTGATCCTTGCTGCCGGAATCACCGGCCTCCAGGTAGCAGCCAATCCATATGTGATCGCACTCGGCAAACCCGAGACCGGATCCAGCCGGCTGACGCTGACCCAGGCCTTCAACTCGCTTGGCACAACCCTGGCGCCTAAGATCGGAGGACTGCTCATCCTGGGCACCGCGGTTCCCTTAGCCCTCGAGAAGCTGCGTGCGCTCACCCCCGCCGCACTGCACGCCTATCGCTTGCAGGAAGCTGCCACCATCAAGATGCCCTATATCTCGATCGGCATTGTGCTGGTGCTGCTCGGGCTTACGATCTCCCGGTTAAACCTGCCGAAGATTCCACACGCGCATCGCCCTGCCGGGGAGAAGGTTCCGGATTCGCTCTGGAAACACCCCAACCTCATCTTTGGGACGATTGGAATCTTTACCTATGTGGGCGCGGAGGTCTCTATCGGGAGCTTTCTCGTGAGCTACCTGGGCCAACCCAACATCGCTGGCTTTTCTCCGCCGGTCGCAGCAGGTTACGTCTCCTTCTACTGGGGCGGCGCGATGGTGGGGCGCTTCATTGGCGCGGGGCTGCTGCAGCGCGTCAAGACAAGGTATCTACTCGCGACCTGTACGGTCTGCACCACCGTGCTGGTCGTCACTTCCATGCTGTCCAGCGGACACCTGGCGATGTGGACCCTGCTCGCCGTTGGCCTGTTCAACTCCATCATGTTCCCGAGCATCTTCACTCTGGGCGTGGCAGAGCTCGGGCCGCTGACGGGAGCCGGGTCCGGCGTCATGAATATGGCGATCGTCGGCGGAGCCATCGTTCCAGTGATTCAGGGAGCGATCGCAGACCGTATCGGCATTCATCACGCCTTCTTCGTCGCGTTGCTCTGCTATCTGTACATCTTCTTCTACGCCACCAGAGAATCCAAACCGAATAGCGAACGGCACGCCAAGGCCTAGCTGTGGAGGCAATCGACCTGCGGTAGTCTGTGCGCGCGACATTTCTCCTCCACGCTCCTGTTGTCATCCTGAGCGCAGCGAAGGATCTGCTCCATCCTGCCGCCGCTGCTGGCGGATCAAGATCCTGACAGCCTACAGGAGGCCAGCTACAGGGAGTCAGCCAGATCTACTCTCTGTCGTGTCTTCGGGGGATACTTTGGTGGCGGTCGAGGTTCTGAAAGAAGCCCGGTAAACTATTTGTTGTTCACATACTGAGATATCACCTTGTCGGCAAAACTGAAGATGCCATCGACGCATCCCGATGTAGTGTTCTTCCCGCACAGTCCTACACGCTGTCCAAGGAAAGCGGAGTGATACAGGATCACTTCGGATACCGCAATTTGTACTGCTCCCCCAGGATCCGCATTGTCGTCGAGCGTGATGATACTAATCTTCGGATATATCTTCTCGTTCTCCTCAGAATCCCGTCTTTCCTCATACCGGGAACTCGCTGCGATGCGGTCTCGCAAGTAGCTGAGGGAGGCTTCAGCGATCATCCCGTGGCATTCACAGGCGACGATAATCCCTTGTCGGGAAGCAGGTTGCGAATGAAGATTGGCAGGGAAAGAAAACAGAATTAAGGCGCAGGCAAACAGAGTCGTTTTTGGCATTGCGCTTCCTCCTAAGAAAAGTGGGCGGAGAAACCTGCCCACCATACCAACGCGGTAATGCCTAGTCGATCAGTACGCCCGCCTGGGCCCAGACGCGTGATCGCCATATGCTGGCAGTGGAACCAAAAGCCTCGAGGCCTCGTTCCACTGCCACTTGGATGGCGCTCCCGACATCGGTGCAGCGGGATTTCCATTCCTACGCGGCCGCGGGCGGGGTCGACCTACGGGAACGCCGCTGACCTACGGGACGGTGCCCGTAGTTCAAGGCTCGATGGCCCCCACATATCGGGGGTCACGCCGTGAGATCTACAACCTGTTGGATTTCAATTCGGTGTGGTGGCGGTGGACAGAATCGAACTGTCGACCTACGGGTTATGAGTCCGTCGCTCTAACGAGCCATACCGTGGGTCAGCACCTGGATGCACAACGACTGAATTGAAACCGAATCTGAAGTTCTCGAAAACCATACTCGCGATTTTTTTACTGCGCAAGCACTATTTTAGAAAAAAATCTAGAGCGGGCTGCGCGGGTTGCGTGCTCCGCAGTGGGGGCAGGGTTTGCGGCGCTCGCGGGCGCTCAGGGGAGCCAGGCAGCCGACGCAGGGCACGAGGTTGCGCGGCTTGCGGGGGATGCGCTTAGCAAACTCGGCCCGGATCAGCGCGTCGGGGATCGTGGTGAGATCCCATTCAGGGGTGTATTTCATGCTTACGCTTCTCCTCTAGAATGGGCTGCACGTGTTGCGCGCTCCGCAGTGGGGACAGCGGAGGTCTCTGTCGTTCAGTGGGGCCTGGCAGCCTGGGCAGGGCTGTTGATCCCACGGCACATTAGAGGATCTATCGCCATCAGCCACGCGCATAAAGACCTCGTCGTCCGCCGAATAGATCACGTCGAAGATACTCGCGGCGGCTCGTATCCATTTCGTGCGGTCGTCAATTCCCCACGCTGTTTCAGGCTGTGGAAGAGTCTTGAGCAAGCCTTCAATGAAGGGGTGTAACGTGGTGCTCTCGCGCTTTTCATCGTTGCTCATGGTTCATCCCTGCGAATCTGCGCCGGGGTTACCTACCCGGCCCCGGCTACCACGCCGGAGGCACCGCTTGCCCGAGGATGGGCACGGCGGAGACTAAGATTCCTAACTGAGGCGGAGTCTGACAATCCTAATCTTGGCGAATTCTTCGGCGCGTGGCCAGTCTGGGGAGACATAAATACTTTCCGAGTGAGCGCCGATTATCTCATTTCACGATGAAAAATCTCGCGCGGTTGCCGCGCTTGTCACGTTATTAAACCCAGTTCTCCGGGTCCGCCATGAAATCCTCGGATTCCGCGGCCTGCCTATCCTCATCCGCCATAAACTCAGCGAATTCCGCAGCCTGCCTATCCGCACGGCGCTCTTCGTCCTCGTCCTCTACAACCTGCATATAGGAGCGAGCCGCGAGCCTAGCCGCCTCCCGCCTCGCATACGCGTCCGCCCATTGCTCCTCTGTAAACGGGTTATACGAGTGCGAACCCTCTAGCCTGCCGCCAGCATAGGGGCAGTTGAGTGCGGAATCTAGCGATACATGGTGATGCCCGCACGTCCCGTGTCGTTCAACCCCGATCTCCACCCCATCAACCAGGAACCATCCAGACAGTTTGCTCCTGCGTACCCACGTATATGTTTCTGCGCGTGTCATTGTCGTTCTCCTCTGCAGGGGTTGCGGCGGCCTTGTACATCCCCGCTGACGCGGGGAACATGTCCATATTGTGCCTGTCAGTAACGACTCAACCGGTTCATCCCCGCACGGCGGGGAACGTGGTGATTATACATCCTCGTCGATGTCGAGTTCGCCATGATCTGTGATTGTCCAGACTGGAACTCGTCCGGTACTCTCCAGCACCGCTTTCGCTAACCGTTCACTCATCCGGCGCAGTTTAGCAGCAGAGCCGTAGGCCGCCTCAGAGTCTCCGCTAATGCGGAGACAGTCGATCATGTCTACGATGCCGCCACCGTGAGCCTCGTACTGGCCGTCAACCCGCATAGATACGATGCGTGCGTCAATTTTGGAATCCCGCACAGCATCTAGGACCGTGTCTCCGACGCCGTAGATGATCCCGTCGGCGTAGACTGCGTACCACTGCGGGTGCATTGCTGCGACTGCCCGCTTAACGCATTCGTGTCCATAGCGGAGGGAGTCCACTTTTTCCTCGAGCGTGAACTGCGAGGACCGGGCGAATACCAACAGGCCACGGTACACCTCCTCGACTTTGCGGCCATCTATATCGGTCCAGCGCGCGACGTACTGCTCCCCATCAAGCAACGTCTGGATTGTCATTCCGTACACCTCGGGATGCTGGATTTTGTATTCACGAATTGCGAGGATGGCCTGTTCGGCCTGCTCGACCGTGATCGATTTCACCACCTCGATAGGACTCTTGGTCTCTTGTTCCCAGTACCGGATTGTGTAGCTGATCGTGTGTTCCATGTCATTTCTCCTCTGCGGTTGGTCCGCTTGCTTCTCAACAACAATTGCGAGATTAGGCGCACATAGCCCACGTGTCAAGAGGAAAATGCAAAAAAATGAAAATAATTTTGGGCTTATTTTTGGGCGGAAAAATTCGCGACGCGGACCGGCGCGGGCCGGACGGGAGATGGAGCGAATCCCTGGTACGGGTTCGGCTGGCTGGGGGCCTCGGGCGCGAGGCGATGGAATCCATTCGCGTGCTCCATCCAGCGCCGTTGCGCCGCCGAGGAGATATGCGTGTAGTGGCGGCGCATTTTCTCGCTCACGTGTCCCGCCCGCGCCATGATGATGTCGATCGGCACGCCCGCCTCAGCCAGGCGCGTGATCGCCGTATGCCGGCAGTCATAGCACCGGAACCAGGTGAGCCGCGAGGTAGAGCGCACCTCGTTCCATTGCCGTTTGATGCCGCTCTCGGACATCGGCGCGGTGGGATCCCAGTCGATCGACGAGTTGCGCCGGGGAAACAGATAGTGCCCCATGTCTCTCGCGCCCAGCATCCGCGCCCGCTCCAGCAGCCGCTCCAGCGCCCAGAGCACGTCCGCGCCCACCAACTCGATGGTGCGCGCGCGATGGATGTTTTTCGCGCTCTTGCGCGGGACGACGAGGACGCGCTGAAACAGATTGACGTCGCCCAGGCGCAGGCCGCGCAGCTCGTCGGTACTCATGCAGGTGGAAAACGCAAGCAGCGAATACCAGTAGACGATATCCCAGCGGGTCTGCAGGCGGCTGACGTCGAGCCAGTGCTGCTGCTCCTCCGGCGTCAGCGCGCGCGGAATATCCTGCTCGTCATCGTCGATCAGCGTGTGCATCTCGTAGATCTCGCGCATCTGATCGGTCCAGCAGTCGACCTGCTGCAGCAGGTGGATCAGCAGGCCCAGCTCCTGCCGCACTTTTTTCGCTTTGGCCGGGCAGGAGGTTTTCCCCCTGGCTGGAACCTCCACGCCGCCCACCCGGCGCGGCTTCGCATCCTGCGGCCGGCGATAGCGAATGAACGGCTCCGCACCGCGCACGCGCGCCTGTTGATAGGCAATGATGTTCTCCATGCCGATCTCGCCGAGTTGCATGCCGCCGAAAAAGAGAGTGAGGGACGCGATGTATTGCCCGTAATCCTCCGCTGTCCTCTCCCGTATATACCGCGCGGACAGGGCACCTGGCCGTACATCGGTGATGGACCGCGACTGCAGCCAGCACTGGGCCGCAACCTCAAACAACGAACCAGCAGAAATCGACATCAGCAATTGAGCCCGCAATTCCCCACACAGGGGACAATCGATGTGCCCCGGCGTGTGCCGTTTGGATTCGTCTAATTGAGCGCGATCATATGCAGCCATGCGACACCTGTCGAGTACCCTTTGGTACTCTAAGAGACGCCGATGAGGTGTCTCTTAGATACACAACGCTGCCAATAGCATGGCCACATGACCAAAATGCAGCACACCACCCTGCGGCTCAGCAGCGTCCAGATCCGCCAGGTCAACCAGCTCGCGCAGAAGCTGCAGCTCGATCGCGCCAACGTCATCCGACTCGCCATTGCACGCCTGGCCGAGGCCGAAGGCATTGTGATTCCGCACCGCTCCTGAGATGACCTGCCGGCAAACTACCCACGTATCTACTTCGCCAACAAAAATGCAGCGCAGGTAACATGTACCCCCTTTTGCACTGGATTGCAATACATTTCCGATATTTTTTCTTGCGCAGCGGAGGAGGATTGACTACATTGGGTGTCCCAACAGGAGACACACATGGCGGCAGGCGAGCAAAAAACACCATCCAAACGAAACGAACGGGCGCAGGCGCGCACTATCAGCCTGCGACTGCAGGGACCGCAGCTGGCCGCGCTCGATCGCCGCGCGGAGCGCATGGGCATGACGCGCAGCGCCGTGATCCAGATGGCGCTGGCGTTGTTTTTGCAGAAGGAGTTATAGAGAGAGGAGCTGCAGGATGGGCGCGACTACGGGCAGGATGATCCGGTGTTCGGCGTGCGGTGCGGAGGTGGCTCCAGGCACGGAGTATTGCAGCGGCTGCGGCCTGAGACTCGCCGCCTATGCGGTGCCGGTGGTGGCGCGGCAGCGAAGAGGTCTGCCGATCCTGCTCTGGATCGCCATCTTTGCCGCCGGGCTCTACTGCCTGAGCTACTTCCTATATCAATCGGATGAGCATGCCCATGAGGCGCATCGTGCGGCGCTGCTGGTAGCCCTGCACGATGGCTCGCTGGCCACGCCGGAGGCATTCCAGCGGAGCTGCGGCCAGGCCGACGCGATCGCCACAACGCCGCTGCGGCAGGGGCCTGTCCTGGAGTATCGCGGGCTCAATCTGGCGGTGGCATTTTCCGGCCGCGATGTACTGTTCGCCGATCGCGATCGCCTGCTGACCCGCTCGCATCCGATCTGGCTGCCGGCGGACAATAGCGCGATCGAGCCGCACTGCTCCACATCGCGATGAATCGCATCCCCACTCTCGACGGCTGGCGTGGCGTCGCCATTCTGCTGGTGCTGATCGATCACGCGATCTGGGGAATTACCGGAGCAAACCCACTCGGGCGAGTGAGCCAGCACGGAGTTGCAATTTTTTTCGTCCTGAGCGGCTACCTCATCACCTCGCGATTCTGCGAGGAGTTCGACAGGACAGGCAAGCTCGATCTTGGGCGCTTCTATGCACGCCGATTCTTCCGCCTCATGCCCGCTGCGTGGCTCTATCTCGCAATCGTCGGCGTGGTCCTTCTCAGCCAGGGATTTTTCTATACGCGGCGCGAACTGCTCGGCAGCCTGCTATTTTTTCGCAATTTCATCTACAACGAGGGAACCAGCCTCACCGGCCATTTCTGGTCCCTCTCACTCGAGGAGCAGTTTTACCTGACCTGGCCAGCGGTTTTGCTGTTCGCAGGATTCAAGCGTGCGCGCTGGATCGCCGGCGCAGCGATTGTGCTGCTGGTCGCCTATCGTTTCAGCCAGCGCGACACGCTGCTGGCACTGCCGCTGTGGGCGACGTTTCGCACCCAATTTCGCGCGGATGGATTGCTGATCGGATGCCTCGCCGCGCTTCTCCTGCCGGGCCTGTCGAGGCGGTTTCAACCATGGATGATATGGCCGCTCCTGCTCGCATTCGGATTCTGCCTGCATCGCTACGATCAGATTATCCCTGCCGGCGAGTCTCTCATCATCGCGCTCCTGCTGCATGCGACCACGCTGTTTCCACAGACCATCGCGGCCCGGCTTCTCAGCTGGAGAGCGCTGACCTTTCTCGGCGCGATCTCCTATTCGCTCTACCTGTGGCAGCAGCTCTTTCTCCTCACGCGAGTGACGCATCCCCTCGATAGCCTGGTCCCGATCGCGCTGCTCTTCGCGATCGCAATTCTCAGCCATTTCTACCTGGAGCTGCCATTGATCCGCCTCGGGAAAAACCTCAGCCCTTCGCGAGCATCACGATGCTCATCTCCGCGCTCGTCGTACTCAGCGACGAGTCCGCATAGGCGTACATCTCGATCGTCGAGCCCTGCGATAGGTGAACCACCCGCACGTTGATCGAGCCATTGCGTTTCACAGCCGTGACGAACCACGAGAACCACGAGCCGTCGACCGCCGTGGAGTTTGCTCCCTGCCCGTAGCTCACGCCCGATGTCGCGTTATCGACAATGCGCAGCTTCGTCGTAATCATGTAGGTGCCGGAGATCGGAATCGTATATTGATTCGTCGAGGAGTTCCATCCATTATTGTTATCCGCGACGACCGTCCCAAACGTAATTTTGCTGAACGCATTCGAGACCGATTGCGTGCTGCTATCCGTCACATCCAGCACCACCGATTGCGGCACGCCGATCATCACCACGACTGCCTGAAAATAGCCAGTGCCTGGCGAGCTATAACTGAAGTTAGGCGAGACCGTTCCATTGCTGGTGGCAGCTTCCAGGTAGAGACAGCCCGAAGCCCCCGCCCCGTCGTTTGCCGTTTTCTGCAGCGTGCCGCGATCGACCGTATCGGTCGAGGCACCGCGATTCATCGTGAAATACAAAATGGAACTGCCGGAGGATACGGAGGCACTCGGACCCGCGACCGGAGAGGTGAACGCCCCTCCAAATTGAGCGACGTATGCGTTGTTGAACGCTACAGTGCCGGCGCTGATATACGCGGCGAGCGCCACCACTCCCTCTCCCGATCCGATGAACGTCGCGGTGACCGATCCCGCGGTGATGTCGCTCGCACTCAGGATTTTGTACGCGACAAATCCATTGACGTAGGACAACCCGGATTCCTGACTCGCGAACGTCCACGGAGATCCGGACAGAGAACTCAGGCTCTGCCAGTGGCCACCGCAACACACAATGAAATCGCCGGCCAGCGCTCCCGACGGGAGAGAAACCGCGACGGAGGTGGTGGTCGTCGTGGCGATCGCAGTCCCGCGCAGCGTCGGAATGGTGCTGCCACCACCACCACCGCCCGTTCCATTTGCCGCCGCAGTGACGCGCCCCTTGGCGTCCACCGTGATATTCGCGCTCGTGTAGCTGCCAGCAACTACTCCCGAGGAGGCAAGGGTCGCCGCGGCGCTTCCAGGCCCGCTGGCCGTGACGTCGCCCGTCAGCGCAGTAATCGCGTTGCCTGTCGCTGCGCTGATTTTGCCAGTAGCGTCGACGGTGATGGTGGATCCATCGGGCTGGACCGCGCCCAGAGCCACAGCGGTAGCCGCAGGCACGTTCGCGGAGGTTGGGTTAACCGGCCAGCCGGTAGCAGGATCGGTGCCCGTGCTCGTGCCCTTTTGCCAGCGCACATTCACCGCGGCCGCCGGCGCTGCCGGCGTGGTGTTGTTCAGATTTACGATCTCCGACATTTATGCTCCGTTGACCTGGAAGCCCTGGCCGCCGCCGCCGGCACTGGCGGCCGCGCCCGTGGGCGTGTAGCTGTACACGACGACATCGGCGAGCGATTGCAGGCCGCCGCCAAAGGAATTAAAGCTGCAGATTTTAAACTTGAGAGTCTTGCCGATCCAGGTTGGATCCATCGTCAATTTCAGCAGCCCGCTGCCATCCGGAGAGAGGAACGCGAACCGGCTGCCCAGCGGATGGTCGACTCCGGCGCCCGTCGCAGGCGCGGCATAGACTGCGCGGCGGAGCTTGTTCCCCGTCCCCGTCGCCTGCAGCGTGTATTTGTTGGCCGCGGTCAGCGTGGCCGCGGCATAGCTCATCAGCTCGTACGCGATGGCATAGGATCCCCCGCCCGCGATATAGCAAGGGTAGAGAAAATTGTCCTCGTCGCTCACCTGGTAGCTGAGCAGCGTTCCCGCCGACTCGGTGAGATCGAGCGCGAGATTGTTCACCGTATCTGGATCGGCGGCCGCGGGCCAGTCGGCAGTGCTCACGCCGGTGATCGCGCTCGCCGTCAGTGGATCGCCGACCGGGTTGTAGGAGCTGCCCCCATCGGTCGACAGAAACACCTGGGCGCCGCCGTAGTTCGCCGCCGGCGACGAGACCGCCAGCCAGAGCTGCGCCTGGGCGGCGTTGCCATAGAGCCGCGGCACCGGCTCGAAAATCACCGGGGCATTCACGTTGCCGGCGCTGGCATTGGTGTCCACCGTGTTCTGCGTGGGCGTGGTGGCCGCGAGCAGATCGGGAGAGCACATGCCATAGACGAAGGGCTCCGCCTCGCAGCGCAGCGATCCATCCTGTTCCTCGGCCGTGCTGGTGATCCGCACCGGCACCTGGACGATGGATGCCGCGCGATCGGTGACCGTGACCAGATCCATGGGCGCGAGCAGCGACCACCTGGAGTTGACCGTAAACACATAGGTATCGCCGCCGAACTGTTTGCGCCGCGCCTGGATTGCCAGCAGTTTGCGCGCGATCGCGGCATCCTGCACCGCATTGTTCACCACCGGATCCGCCTTGCGCACGCCATAGAGCGCGATGGCCGCGGCCTCCGGCTGCTGCACCACGACGGGCGCATAGTTCGCCGCGCGGGAGATGCATTGCATCTGCAGCACATTGGGCTCATCGATGCGCGAGACGGTGGTGAGCTGGACGGGCGGCCCGCTGCCGACGAAATCGCCATTGTCGGCATCGAGCGCGGCGACCGGCCCGGAGGCCGTGGGCGCGGTATAGTTTGCGCCGTTGCCCGCCGTCGACTGCTCCGCGTAGGGAAACGAATACAGTTTGCTGCCGAGATAAACGGGCGCGGCATTGGCGGCGGCATAGAGCGTTTTGAGCCACTCACCGGCCGCCTGCTGCGCGTTCATCAGCAGCGAGCCCCAGAGCCCGTAGGCGCGGCACTGCCGGCGCACACTGTCGAGCGAGGGCAGGTCGAGGAAATCGCCCAGCGGCCGCGGCCCAGGCGCAGGATCGACCGCTTTGAAGGCGAGCATGCAGATGCCATCGGGCGCGCGCGCGCCGGGCTCGACAAACGTATAGCTGCCGCCGCTGCGCACCTGGCGCTGATGAATATGCTGTCCGCTGGCGGGCATCTGCCCGGAGAAATTGACCCGCGTCAGACAATCCCACTGCGCGACCACGGGATTGGTGATGATTGTTCCGCCGCCGTTCTGATAGAGTCCGATGGCGAGCAGGTAGGCCGGCAGATCCTGCAGGTTGGTCGTCGTCCCCGTCACCCGCGCTGCGCTGCCCACCGCGACCGAATCCAGAGTATCGACTCCCGCCACCTCGAGCAGCGTGGTGCTCCAGCTGTAGCTCTGCCCGGTGACGGTGACGGTGTTCGCGCCCGAGGCCGCGCATTTGGCGTACCACACCTGGTAGCCTGGCGTGCCGGAAAACACCGGCGTCCAGACGTTGCCCGCGGTATCGCTGATGCTCATCGCACCCACGCCGCCGTTGGCGATGACGACGAGAAAATTTCCCGCAGTATTCGGCTGGTTGTAGGGGATCGGCGCGAGGGTGAACGCCTCCGTGCTGGTCTCCGATTTCTGCTGCACGCATCCCGGCAGGTCGTAGCAGGAGAGCCCGCGTTCGAGCGGCGTATAGGCCGTGCCGGAGCCGATCGCGGCCTGGGTGATGCCGCTCTTGACCACATCCTCGATGATGTCGGCGAAATCGCAATCCCCGCTGGGGTAGATGCCGAACTTGCCCCGCACCTCGCAGAGCAGATGCGGAATCGCGGCGCTCGATCCGAGGTCGAGACTCGAGCTGCCCATGCCGGCAAACTGGGGATAGACGATCTGCTGCGCCGCCAGGCCCGCATCGGAATATTCCGTCCCCGAGCCGAGCTGGCTCTCAAACGCCAGGCGCAGGCGCTGCTGCGGCGGCTGGTAGCTGGTCGCCGCTTTGAGCCGCGCATAGTAGATGTTGATGTTGCCGGTCACGAACGCGCCGCCGGCGTCATATTGCAGGGTCGCGCCATAGCTCGGCTGCCAGCGATAGCAGTGCGGCCAGTAGCGGAATGCGGCATTGAACGTGGGATCGGGGCCCTGCTCCAGCTCGTTCCACATCGGGATTTCGTAACTGCCGGTGAGCGTGACGCTGCCCTGACCGCCGTAATCGTTGAACGTGACGTTATAGGTCACCGTGCGCGTGACCGCGATGACTGCGTAGAAATGCGCGTCGCTCACCGTCCACGAGCTGCCGCTCTGCACCGCGAAATCGAGCGGATAGAGATGGCCATTCGACCACATCTGCAGCACGCCCATGAGCGGGTTGTGCCCAATGCAGAAATCGACATTCTCGACGTAGGCCGTGATCCCCTTTTTCATTTGTTTCAGTTTTTTCGTGCTGCCGCCGCGGCGCAGGTTGGCCGCCCAGATGGCGAGCAACGCCGATTGCGTCTGCCCATAGATCTGCGGGATGGTGCTGCCGTAGGTGGAGGACTGCAGCAGCGAGCCCAGCGCGGTGGGACGGGTGGTGGATTGCGATTTTCCCTGCATAGTGTCTGCCTAGCCGAACGGGTTGAACACGTCCATCTCGCGATAGCCGGTGAGCGGATGCTGCGTCAGATCGGTCTCCTGCACGCGATCGTCGGCGGCATGGATGCCGAGCGGCCATGCGGTGACGATCGCGCCGTGGTTGTGGATCCTGCTGCCCGCCACGCGGAACAAAACCAGGTCGCCGGGCCGAGGCTGGGCATCGCCACGGCAGAGCGTCTCCGCCACCTGGCGCGCGTGCCGCATCAGCCGCAACAGATAACGCTCGCTGCTGGCGTGACAGAACCAGTCGTGACTGTAGATGCCAAGATCCTGTAAATCCTCCGCCGCGGCCGCGCCGATCTCGATCAGGTATTCGGCGAGCAGCGTGGCGCAATCGCATCCAGCGCCGCGTACACGGCCCCGCAGCACGTAGGGCGTGCCAATCCATGCCCGCGCACACACGATGGCCTCTGCGCGGCACTGCGGCGTATCAGACAGCGGTCTGTGGACTGGGCACATAGGGGAATCCGTAGTAGCTCTCATCGCCGAGGTTGATGGGCGCCGCCTTCGAGACGTAGAACGTATCCACGCCGGGCGTAGGCGGCCAGGGGAGCGGCGAATAGATCGTGAATGCGGAGTGGCTGTTGCTCGAGCCGTCGGTATATCTCCCGTTGCCGCCGATCGCCGACCAGGCCCCGGCAAGCGTCGCGCCGGGCCCGTCGAGAAACACCATGTAGCCGTGCTGGAACTGGTTGCCGGAATAAATTTTGTTGGCTGTCGGCGTCAGGCAGTCGGCATAGATCTGGTTGACCGTCGAGCCGGTAAAACATTTGAAAACCGGCAGCGAGGGATCGCCCGGCACCCGCGATGCGCCTGCATAGGCGGCGAGCGGATTGGTGACCTCGACGACGGTGGAGGGAATTTTCTGCGTCACCACATTGAGGAAACTCTTGAGGCGGAAAACGAGTTGGCCGCGATCGACGATGCAGGTATCCACCCGGCCGCCGAACCAGTCGGCGCAGCCCAGCGTATTCGCGTCCCCTGGCGCCGGCATGAATGCGCGGAACAGATGTACCGGCCAGTTATCATAAATGTGCAGCCTGGCGCGTTGCCGAGGCGATGCGGTGGCCATGCTGGCGGTCGCGGTGGCGGAGCCCGGCGACCAGGTGACCTCCAACTGCTGCACCTCGAGGCCGATTTTGGCGGTCACGCCGCCGCGCGAGACCACCGCCGGCTGAAACGTGCCCCAGGGAGAATAGAGCACCGGCGCCTCGTGATTCGTGAGCCAGATGGAGCGCGGATCCTCCGGCGCGCCGATGAGATAGAGATCGCGCAGCAACAGCTTGTTGTTCGTCGCGAGATAATTTTTCACCGCGGCCGTGTTGTCCTGGCCGGTGCCGCCGATTACTGTACGCATCGCATCCTTTCATCCTGAGCGCAGCGACGAATCAGAGCGCGCTGGGCCGCGACTGCTGCAACCGGATCTTGCCCGAGCCCTTGCCTGCCGCGGATCCGCCGATCGTCCAAAACTGATTGGAGAATTTCTCCATATCCTGCGCATCGCTCGCGAAGCGCACACGGAAATAAAAATTAAATTGCGCCGTCACTGGCGCGGCCGGTCCGGGATTATAGCCCTGATCCGTCCAGGTAACGGTGCCGTCGGTGGTGGTTCCTCCGGCATCGTTCCAGCTGGGCGCCGTGCTGCCGGTCGTGCCCGCCGTGGTCACCTTCTGCAGATGCCCGGCGGGGTCGAGGATCTGATAGCCCAGCGCCCGCGCTGCTCCCGCGCTCCACCCCGGCGGCGAGGGCCATTTAATCACCAGCCCCATGTAGGAAGCGCCGGGCAGCGCCAGCCCCGGCCCCTGCACGGTATACGAGGAGGAGGATTGCAGCACGCCGTTGCAATACACGGTGAGCGCGCCATTGAGGTCCGTGACGTCCTCGTAGAATAGCCCGCCCAGAGTGCGCTGCACTGGCGAATAGTAGTTGCCCACACCATCGTTGACGAGCTGCAGCTGTGCCAGCGGCGTATTCGGCGCGCCCGCCAGCATCGCCGGGCCCACCGAGTTGTCGTCGGGATCGAGAAACAGGAAATCGGCTGCCTGCCCGCCGTGGTAGAGAAAAAAGTCCTCGAGCGTGCGCAGCTCGCTGACTGTAAAACTCCCCGCCGGCCAGTCGCGGAGAAAATCATAGACCAGCTCCCAGCTCCATTGCGGATTGACCGTCTGCGGCAGGCGCACCTCGTATTTATTGGGCGCGGCCTGCACCAGGGTATCGAACTGCACCGTGCGCAACACCGGCAGCGTGAGCCCCGGCAGCGTGGGAAATATTTTCATGCGAGTGCCCCGGCGCGATAGCCCTCGCGCACAATGCTGAGGATGTCGTCGGCATGGGCGCGCAATGTGCCACGCATCCCGCTGCGATCGTAGGCATTCACCTGCCCGTTGTAGTGCAGGTTGACTGTAGTGCTCTTGTGCTGCGAGCTGCTGGACTGGTTGACCAGCGACTCGAAATTCTGCGTCTGCGTCGGCGTCAGCACACGTTCGCCCGCTTTCGCCAGCACCGGCACATGCATGCCGCCGCCGGCAGTCACCACGCCGCCGCGGTCGAACATGGCCATCGGCATATAGGCGAGAGTCATGGCGGCCTGCGCCGCGGCCATGGCCGGGGCGATCGGCGGATTGATGGCCGACCAATAGGCCATGGCGCCGGCGGCCGCGACGCCCGCATCGCCGGTCACCGTGGCCGCATTGCTGGCCGCCACGGCGGCGTGCTTCCTGGCCCGGCCGGAGACCTCAAGCACCTCATCCATCACCCACATCTCGGCTTTTTTCAGCAGCCATTGCAGCACAAAATCGGCAAGGCCGGTGAGAATCGAATTGAACATCCGGGCAAATCCCTGGGCCAGCGACTGCGTGCCCTGCATCATGCCCTGCAGCACGTTGCGGAATCCCGCATTGATCTGCTGGAACGACTGCTGCCATTTTTTCTGCTGCTGATCCTGCATCTGCTGCTGTTGCTGTTGCAATTGCTGATCGAGCTGCAGCATCTGGCGATCGTGCTGCCGACGCAGCTCCAGTTGCTTGTTCAGATCCTGCTGGTAGCGCGCGCCGTCGGCCACATCGAGCACAGCCTCCGCCTGCAGCGCCTGCATGCGGATCTGAAACTCCTGCTGCGCGGCCTGGCGGAGGATGGCGAGGCGCTGCTCCGCCGTCATGCGATGCATTTTGACCTCGAAAGCACTGTCGGCCTCGAGGTCCCTGTAGTTCTCCTGCGCGATGCGGCCCTCCTCCTCGCGCGCGCCGCGATAGATCTCGACGCCCCTGCGGGCGACCTCCTCATTCGCGCGAATCTCGCGCTCGCCGGCCTGGATGAATTCGTCAACATCGCTGTTGACCTTGGGCTGCGTAGTCTCGATCCGCGGCGGCTCTTTGCCTGCCCTGGCCGCCCTTGCCGTTTTCTCTTTCCTCCCTTTGTCCTCGGGATGCAGATCCGAATCGAGAGTGTTTTCGATTTTCTTGCGCTCGGGGCGCGCGTCCGGAACAAAATTTTTATAGACACCCTGCCAATCACTGGCGATGTCCTTGAATCCCGCCTTCCAGGTGTCGACGAAATTATCCTTGAGCGCCGCCGTATCCGCCTGGATCGCGGAAAAATTCCCCGTAATCGCGTCATAGAACAGCTTGCCCACGCCCCCCAGGGCACGGGCATTCGCCACGATGATGGTTGCGATTCCCTCGAATACGGTGCGGAACGTAGCCTCGGCGAGATGCAGCGTGCCCACGATCCCCATGACCGCATCTTCCGCATGCTCGAGCACCGGGATCATCCCGTGGCGGAACTCGGCCGACAGCCGCGCGGTATCCTGCGTCCAACGGCGCGAGGCTTCGATGCTCTCCTCGGTGATGCCCGTCAGCTCGGCGGCCTTTCGGGTATCGTCGGCGAGCGCTGCACCCTCCTCCATCAGCACCGGGATGAGCGCCATGCCTCCCCGGCCGAAGAGCAGCCGAGCGGCGTGGGCGCGAGTGGCAGCATCGCCGGTACTGGCCATGCCCGCGGCCACCTTCTCCAGCAGCTCCTGCGGACGCGAGTTGCGCACCTCTTCGATCGAAACCCCGATCTCGTGAAATCCCTCGGCGGTCTTCTTGTTGCCGGTCGCTGCCTCGACGCGCGCAACGTTGAGCTTGACCAGTCCGGTGGCGACCGCATCCCAATCGCCGCCCATCTCCTTCACGATCTGCTGCAGCCCGGCCAGCGGCCCCACGGCGATCCCGGTTTTGGTGGCGAGGTGGTCCAGCTCCACGTTGACCTTGGCCAACTCGTCGAGAAAATGCGTGGCAAACCCGACGGTCATGCCAGCGCCCAGCAGCGAGCCCAGCCCGGCAAAACCAGCAGTCATGCCTGCGCCGGAGAGTTTGGCCGTCTCCGCCGCCTCGATCATGCGCTCTTTAACCACCGTCGTGGCCTCGGAGACGCCGGCGGTCAGCCGCTCGAACGCGGCCAGCACGCCAGTGGTTGCGACCACCTCCTCGGCGGCAGCCTGGGTCACAGAAGCGGCCTCGGCCTGTTTGGCCGCGGCAACCTCGGCAGCTGCGGCGGTCACCTTCTGCTGAGCGGCCGCCAGCAACGCGCTCGATTGCACGCCGCCCATCGCGCCATCGCGGGTGAGAATCATCGCCCGCCGCAGATCCTGCATGGCGGCGGCCTGCGCCTTGGTGGCCTCGGCCACGCGCAGCGATTCCTTGGAGATATTCAGCGCGGACGCTTTCACGTCCTCACTGAGACCGCGAAACGCAGCCTTCGCTTTGGTGCTGGCCTGCTCGAAGGACACAGCCATGCCATTGGCCGCGGTCCTGGTGATCTCCTGGACACTGGCCATTCCGTCGTTGATTGCGCCGACATCGACGGTCGCGCCGATTGCGAGATTAGCCCCCATTCTGCCTCCCCTTCCCTCGCAGCCTGTCCTGCTGCTCGTCTGCCCACTGCGCCATCTCACGCAATTCCGGCGGCATGGATTGTTGCGCGAATCCTGGTCCCATCTGCTGAACGGCCAGCAGCTGGTCGCGCGCCTGGTCCTCGCTCACCGGCTGCCGCTTGCGCTCGCCGAGATAGCGCAGCGCAAGGATGACGTGGGTGGGCGGCTCCTCGATCCAATAATCGAGCAGCTCGAAAATATTGACGACCGGCTCCTCATCGATCGCCGACGGCAGGCAACCGAGAGCGGTGGCGACGCGGCCATAGACCCAGCGCCAGTCGGCCACCGCCGCGGTCCTCCTCTGCGTGCCGCCGGCGCCTATTCCCCCTCGGAGACCGGAGCCATGCCGGAGGCCGACTGCACCGCCCGTATCGCAAGCTGAAACGTGTGCAGGTCGAGCCACTCGGCGAGCTGCTCATCGGTCACCTCGGGATAGTTGCGGCGCACGGCCAGGCCGATGATGGGGATGTAGGCATCGAACGTTGCGAGCGCATCCTGCGGCTGCTCATCCGCGCGGGTGAGCGTGGCATATTGCGCGCGAAAATCGCGGGTCGAGAGAGAGGGGATGTAATAGTTCTGCCCGTTCATATAGACGGGCACGCCGAGATATTTCAATTTCATGGATGCAGCTCCTCGAGATAGAAACACACAATGAGCCGCGGCTGGTTGGCGCGCGGCTCATCTTTTGCGGGGGGGGGTAACTGTTTAGTTGACGTCGGCGTAGATGGCGCCCACGGCTCCGGTGACATCGGCCGAGGCGTCGAACGTGATATCGGCCATCCAGAAATCCTCCTGTTTCGTGGGAATGCTGATCGATCCCATGGTGCAGGAGTTGAGCTGCAGGGCAAAATATTTGGTGCGGAACACGTTGTACAACAGCGCGCTGAACTCGGGCGCATATCCCATGAGCTGGCTCGTGAGATTGATGGTCACACCATTGGTTGCGTCGGAATAGAGATAGCTGAGCAGCACCGCCGAGGCTGTCTCTGCGGCATTGAACGTGTAGCTGGCCGCGGTGGGCGTGCCGCCCGTGGTGGCCTGCACAAACGTGTATTGTCCGACGAGGGGCGCCGTGGCCACCCGGATCATATTCAACCCGGTGTCCTTGTTGATGACGCCGTAATCGGTCAGCAGCGATCCAGCAACGGCTTTCGTGGGCGCGATGGTCGCCGCCGGCACGTGCGATTCCAGATCGACGATGCGCTGCACCCCGGCCGCCGAGGCGAGGCCGAAATAGAGCTGGTTCATCATCGTGGGATCGAGCGTCGCAATCTTTCCTTTGCAGGTGACGTCGATCTTGCCGCGCGCCTTGGCGGCCGCGAACTGGTTTTGCCCGTAGAGCTTCTTCAAATCCGCCTTGAATTCGACCTGCACCTCCTGCAGAATGCCGAACCTCTGCGGCGTGGGATTGGTGGCGGTGTTGCCGGCGTTGGGGTTGCCAAAGAGCACCCCGGAACCAAACTGCAGGTTCATAGCTGTCTCCTCCTGGCGCTCTCTGTAGCGCGGTTATAGCGCTCGCGAGAGCGCGGTTGTGGTTGTGGGGTTTGCGGTGAGCGAGATTACGGCACGAGAATTTTGAGAGGCAGGATGGCCGCGGCCTGCGCGCCGAAAATGCCGGGATCGAGGCTGGTCTCGCCCTCGATCCAGCAGTGCGAGAACCGGCCGCCCAGGGTGAACACTCCATCCACCAGGTTGTCCGGCTGCAACGCGTCATCGATCGCCTTGAGCATGGCGTTGAGCTGCGTAGCTGCGAGCGTCGTCTCCTGGCCGACATCCTCGTCGACCACCGGAGCCTGGCAGTATAGAATGATGTAGCCCTCGAGCATCAGCCGAGTCGGCACGCCGCGCGGTTTGGGCAGGTGCTGCTCTTTCGTCTGGATGAGAAACAATGCAGGTTGCTCGGCGATGCCCAGATCCGGCGGCGGCTTGTGTTTACGCCCTATGCTCACGAACATCCCCGCCGGCAATTTGCTCTGGAACCAGGCGAAGAGCGCGGCCCACAGCGCCTCGCGATCGACACTCTGATAGGGATTCATTCGGCGATGGCCTCCGCAACCGCATCCGCGAGGATCTGCAGGATCGAGTCCTGATATTTCTGGAGCGCGGGATTCATAAATGGCCGCGCCCTGACCTGGAACGCCGCATGGCCATGGCTATAGAGGCTCTCCGCATCCGGCTCGGCAAACTCGAAGATTTTGCCCTCGACCGCGGGAACATTCGTGCCCTCCTCCATCCAGAGGCCGACGTGTTTCATACCCACATCGGCGGTGACGTTGCCGCGCAGGATCAGCGGCGTCTCGCTCACCCAGGGACTGCGCACGATCGCCCCTTTCAGCTCGCCGGAGCGATTCTGGATGCCCGCCTCGGCCATCTCCTCGACCGCCGCGCCGGCGAGGCCAGCCATGGCCCGCTGCATGCCATCGCGGAGCGATGCCAGGATCCGCTGGCGCACCGCGTCGATATGCTCGACAGCCTGGTCGACGCTCTCCGGCTCTACTACGAGGCCGATCATCGCTGCGGCCTCTGCACCCGCGATTGCATGCGGGCCTGCTGCTCATCGCGGCGGCGGTTGACCGAGGGCAGGCAGCGGCGATAGCGCTCGATCACGGAGAGCGTAGTCGGCGGAGCGTCCACCTGCTCCACCTGCACATCCTCGCCCTCCGTGCTGCGGCGGCGAACGGTGCCGGTATTGGGCCGCCCCTTGTAGCGGTAGACGACCCAATCGATGACCGCCTGCTCGATATCCGCGGGCACGGTGGCGTAGCCCGCGCTATAGCTGATCGCAATCGGCGCGCCGTCGGTAAACGTCTGGCCGATGAGGTACAGCTGATAGATGCGCTCCGGATCGATGTCCTGATCGATGTAATAGCCGGGTGCCATCTTGTCAATGCTGGCGGGAACCGCGACACCATTGATTTTGAGCGTAGCGACGGCCACGATCGGCCAGTGCCAGAGCGTGATCCGCGTGGCTCCGTCGCCCATGTGCACCTCGCTGTAGCTGGTCTCCAGCAGATCCGGGCGCAGCGTGGCGCGCAGAAAATCCTGACTGCAGGAGCTGATGAGGCGGGTGAGCAGCGCGTCATCGCTCACCGTGGTGGTGGCGATCGGCGCCCAGCCCTTGACGTTCGCGAGTGTGGTCAGATCTGCCATTTATGCCACCTGGTTCCGGTAGGGTTCGAGGAAATTCGCGACGACGCGCGGCAGCTGCAGATCCTCCGCTCCGCCGTGGTCGTAATAGAACTCGACCAGCATTTTGACTGCGGACAGAATCGGCCGGGGCACAGGATCCCCCAGCCATGCGGTCACGCCACTCACCGTGGTAGAGCCCGCGGCCGCCAGGGTTGCGTTGCCATTGCTGTCGACGCTCGCGATATTGGTCACCAGGGTTGCGCCGGCAGGTCCCGCGCCCGGAATCGAGACGGCCAGCCCGCGATCGCCGGGGAGCAGTGGCGCATCCGCCGGATTGAATTTGTATCCCGGTATGGTCAGCGCCGCCGATCCCGCCGCCAGCGAAACCGCGAGCGGGCCGCCATAGCCGCAGCGAAACTGCACCAGTACATTGCTGGGCACCATGCGCGTCGGCGGCCAGGGCCGCGCCCAGGCAGAGAGCAGGCGTCCCGGCTGCGTCTCACTGCCGCGCTCCAGTTGATAGCCATATTGCAGCCCACCATTCCCGTAGGTCGTGTCCAGCAGCAGATCCTGCACCGCGCCGAACGTGTCGACGTAGCGCACAAACTCGATCGACTGCACCGGCGGCTGCGGCAGATCGATCTGCGGATAGCCTCTCCAGTTGTAGCGCGAGGGCGTTCCGGGGAAACCATCGAGGCGCAGCAGCCAGGTCTGCGTGAGGAATGCTCGCCGGCAGTGGTTCTCGCAGGCGACGCGCGCGGCAACGATAAATCCGCGCAACTTGTCGGCGAGGATCTCACTGGCGAGCCGGTCAGAATCCTCGACGGGGCCGAAACCGAGCTGCAGTTTGACCTCGGCGAGCGTGACCGGCTCCGCGGCCGGTGGCGTGATGAGGACGAGGCTCATTTCAATTTCCTGCGTTTCGCGGCGGGCGGCGGTTGCAGCGGTTGGGGCTGCGCCTCAGCTGCAGGCGCAGGCTCAGCATACGGATCCTCGGCGCGGCCGGCGGCCAGCAGCGCCAGCCCGACATCCGAGGGAAATTCGCGGATCTGGCCCGCGTAGTAACCATCTAATTCGCGCAGAAACATGGGAAACTCCAGAGCCTGATTGTTTCGGGGAAAAGAAAGGCGGGGCAAGACTGCAGCCCCGCCTTTGCGCGGAAAATCACACACTTCAACTCCCGCGAGCTGCGTTAACTCGCGGGAACCTCCGTGAAATCCAGGTAGAGATATAACCCAACCAGCTTCTCGAAAAACTCGGCAGCAGCGGGGTTGGTGATCGTCAATTCGCATGCGCCTGATGGCGTCGAATTGGAAAAACTCTCGTTCTCAGGGGTGTGTTCGTCACCCTTGTAAACGGCGTATAGCTTTACGACCGTAGTGCCGTAGTTGTCTTTCAAAATCTGGCCCACACAGAACTTCGCTCGTACACGTTCCATCGTCCTTCTCCATTCCCGTCGTAATTCCCAAAAAGAAAGGCGGGGCAAAACTGCAGCCCCGCCTTTGCGCGGAAAATCAGGCCGTTGCCGTGGGGTTCTGGTCGCCGGCAAACCGCAGGCCGGAGAGGATTGCCACAGCACTGGCGATGCAAGAGTTGACGCCGTTGGCGAGTGCCAACTGCACATATTTCAGTCCGGCAGGCAGCGCGTCGGCATCGACCTCGATGACGTAGAAAATGCCGTCGTTGGGAGAGGGCACGAAACCCGCAGCGGGGACCGGCGTGCGCGTGGTGAGCACGTCGTTCGCGGCGCCGGCGGTCTCCTGCTTAAACACGTCGAACGGGATCGCCGTAGGATTGCTGCCGAGGTTGTCGGAGCAGGCGTTGAGGGTTACGGCGCCGGGCGCGGCTGCGCTGACGCCGATCTGCAGCAGAATGGAGGCATGGCCGGCCAGGGCCATGGAAAACGGCTGACCGGTTTTGCCGCCGGTGATATCGACCGGGGGCAGAACATTGACCACGTGCCCCGACTGGGCAACATAAAATCCCTTTGCGCTCATGGATCATTTTCCTTTCCGGGCCCGCAGGCCCAGGACGAAAGAGCTAGGGCGGTGCGAAGCAACCGCGCCGCCCTAGCGGTGGATTACGACAGGGCGACGAAGGGCGCCAGAGTGTTGGCGCCGTTCTTCGGCGTGAGGGGTTTTTTCCAGGCAGCCTGACCATCGAGGCGCGCCTTCCAGCGGAAAGCGGCCTGATCGGTGAGGAACTGCACGTGGATCGAGGTATCCATCTGCACGCCGCTGCGCCGCGCGAGATAGTACTGGCTGAGATCGGCCAGCACGATGTCGCCGCTGGTTCCGGAGGTAGCGGCATATTCCACCGGGATCACCGGACGGCCCATCATGACGCCATAGTTGGAGTTGTTGCCCCGCTCGCCGGGCGCAGTGTAGAGCAGCTCCACTGCCGTGCCCGAGCCGCGGGTGAGGTTCCAGAGCAGATCCTCAACATCCTGGTTGATAAACCAGCAGGCATTTTTCCGCGAGGGAGCCCAGCAGCGTTTCCACATGGCGAAAATATCGGTGTTGACCACCGTGCCGCCGGTAGTGCGGTTGAGTTTGAGCAGCGCGCCCGATTTGGTATAGCCAAGCGGCATGCCCGCGCCGGTGCCGTTGACAATCGCATCATCGATGCGGAAGGCGAACTCCAGCGGGACAACCTTGTCCACATACGAGGCGAACGCTGCAGCATCGGAGAGCTGCTCATCCGTCGCATACGTGATCGCGATGAGTTTTTTCGCGATGAACTCCATCTGGCGGAACTTGGGCTGCGAGGCGGTGTAGGGCTGCGATTCTCCCAGCCAGAACGACTGGATGCCGCCCCAGCGGCTGCCATCGGCGCGGCTGTCCTCGTCGACCGCATTGACCACCAGGCGATTACTCGTCGTCATCGGCTGGTCAAAGCAGCGCTGCGCCAATTCCGAGGCATCGTAGGCACGCTGCCAGACGCCGGGAGCGAACTCCGGAGCGATCAGGAAACCGCCCTCGGCGTCCACTGACTCGTTGCCACCCAACCCGGCGGCCATCAGCCGCGGATCGAGCTGCGCCCCCTTGCTGACCGAGTGCTGGCGCACTGCCTGCAGCTGCTCAGCGAGCGAGGCCCAGGGCCGTTTGCTGGCCTCGGGCGCGCTGACCTCGATAGCCGGCGAGTTGCGCTCGAGATCGAGCAGCGCCTCCTGCGAGGCGATCTTGCCCTGCAGGGTGGTGCACTCCGCGATCAGAGCATCGAACTCCTTCTGCTCATCCGCGGTGAGGATGCGATTCTCTTTTTCGGCCAGGGCATTCAGAGCGTTGGCTTTCGCACGCGCGTCTGCAAGCTGCTGCCGCAGTTTTTTCAACATTGCGTTCTCCTTTTAGGGTTGTGTCGGGTGGGACTGCTGTGCGCTGCGGCAGGCTGCCATCGGGCAGGTTTGCATGCGCGATGCGGGATGGCGTCGGCCTCCCCGGAAAATGTTTGGATCTGAGCGGTAAAGCAGGTCCTCGCTGCGCTCAGGATGACAAGGGCTTCACTTACAGGCCCGCGAGCAAAGCCTTGCGCCGCTGGGCTGCCTGCTGGATGCCGATCGCGCTGGGGCAATCGCAACCCTCGCAGTTACAATTCACGTGATCGCAATCGTCGCAGTCGTCATTGCTCTGGCAGGGCTCGCAGGGGCAGGTGCAATCGCCGTCCTCGGCATCTCCCTCGGGGCCTCCATCTGCCGACGCCAACGGCGCCTCCACTCCAAGCGCGGCGCGGGCCGCGGCCCCGCTGTTGCGGGTGACGCCATACTGGCCGAGCACGTCATCGAGCGTGGCGACGCGATCGGCGAGGCCCAGCGTCACCGCCTGCTGCGCGGGAAACACGCGTCCCTGGCCGAATTTGCCGGTCACCTCCGCCAGGCTGACGCCGCGGCCGCGCGCCACGGCTTTATCGAACATCGCGCCGGGGCTGTCGACCATCTCCTGCAGATGCTCCAGGGCAGCAGGCGTCAATGGCTGATACGAATTGCCCTCCGTTTTGTTTTCGCCGTGCTTTACGAAGGTCATCCGAATGCCCTCCTCATCGAGCCGTTTCGAGATGTCCTCATGCAAGATATAGACCCCGATGGAGCCGGTGAGCGACGACGGGCTGACCACCACCTCCGAGCAGGAGCAGGCGATCCAGTAGGCAGCGGAGGCCATCAACGAGTTGCTGACAGCGATAACTTTCTTGGTTTTGCGCGCCGCATAGATCTCGTCGGCCAGCTCAGGTACGCCGCTGATGGTGCCGCCGGGCGAATCGACGTCGAAAACAATAGCCCGGACATTGGGATCGTTGCGCGCCTGGCGGAACTGCGCCGTCAATTGCTCGGTCGAGCAGCCTCCGGAATATTCGCTCATGAGCGTGGCGCGCTGCACGATGGTGCCATAGATGGGAATGACCGCGACCGCGCCTTTGGCCGAGGCGCTGGCATTCTGCACCCTCGCCGCGCGCACCTGCTGCTCTGCGCGCAGCGTGGCCAGCTGGGCCTCGCCGGGGCCGCCGCCGGTCGCCTTCATCTCGAGGAATGCTGCGATCTCCTGCAGTTTCTCGGGCAGGATGGCCCAGGGCATGGCCGACAGGGCCGCGAGAATGCGCGTGTATGTTTTCATTGAATCACCCCTTGCACTGCAATGGTTGCGAGCCGGACCGGCTCATGGATCGCGACCTGATCGAGCCAGGCGGACGCGCGGACCCGATCGCCCGCGACGATAAACTCCTCGAGCCTGCCGGCGCGCTCCGCCATCTGGGAGCGAACCGCGGAGACGGTCTCCGCCGGCAGGCGCAGGACGTCGCAGATGAAACGCTCCTGCTCCGAATAAAACTCGGCAACCTCATAATCGTTGGCGTTGCGCTCCACCAGTTTTTTTGCGCCGTTGACCTCGCGGCGCACGCAGCGCGAGGCCGCGTCGCTGGCCAGCAACAGCAGCCGCGCAGAGGCCGGATCCTGCTGCGGATCCGCAGTGTCGGTGCTCCCAGGAGTGGCCGGTGCAGGCGCGGCCGGCGACTGCTGGATCTGGTCGAGCGGCAGCCAGTTCGACGGCCGCCAGTAGGTTTTTCCTTTGCCGCCGGGAATCGGATTCAGATCCTCCAGCTCGCGCACATCGTCCTGGCACATCCAGCCGTTCTCGACCGCGACTTTGTAGGCTGCATAGCGGCTGGCCGTATCGCCGCGCAGCAACGCGGCCATGGAGAATTTGGCGAAATAACGCGGATTCAGAATCAGGTCGCGCTGAATGGCCTGCTCCCACATGACCAGACGCGGCAAAATGCACTGCACGGCAAACATGATGTTGAACTGCTCGACGCTCGCATAGGTCGCGGTTTTTTCCGTCTCGCCGATGAGGTGCGGCGGCACGCCGAAGATGCTGCAGATCTCGATCCGGCTGAATTTGCGCGAGTCCAGGAGCTGGGCGTCGATGGGCTTGACGCCAAGCTCCTTAATGGTGAGCCCGAGCGGCAGCAGCGCGGTTTTGTGGCGATTCTCTCCGGTCTGCGAACGCTGCCAGCTCTCGCGGAAGCGCAGCTCGTCTTCCTTGGTTTTGAAATTGGTGTTCTCGATGACGGTGCCGGGCTTGGCATCGTTTTTTAGGAATCGCGCCGTGTAATCCTGCTGCGCCAGGGCCACGCCAAACGTATCGACCGCCATGGCGATCGTCGATTGGCCCGTCATGCCATCATCGGACCAGCCGCGCAGATGAAACACCTCGTCCTGCATCAGGTTGCGCGTCTGGTTGACTAGCGGATCGTTGTAGACATAGCGCAGGCGGCCGGAGGGCAGGAGTCGCTCGACGCGCACGCGATCGGGATGCAGCGGGATGAGCTGATCGACCGCGCCACGCGGGCCGGGCACGATCTCGGCATAGGCGTTGCCGCGCAGCTCGAAATGGCCCTGCATCATTTGCTTGAATTCGTAGGCGGTCTGCTGTGCATTGGGCTGCGAATAGAGCAGATCGTAGACGGGATGATGCACGACAACCTTTTTCCCATCGCCCGCCATGGAGGTGTAGAGGCGGCAGGGCATCATCGCTATATTTCGGCTGATGATGCTGACGCAGGCGTGCACGGCGGCGAGCCGCTTGGCGCTCTCGGGAGAGACGCGCATGCCGGTGGCGCTATCGTAGCCCAGCGGGCTGTACCAGTAGTCGTCCCAGGGCGCGGGCGTCCCGCTCGCGTCCGCGCGGAAACCGATGGCTCCGCGAGTGATGCTCTCAATCAGGCTCACTGATTACGCCCCCTGAAACGGGTTGCTCCATAGCCGAGGAAAAAAGAGGCTGCCGACACGAGCAGGCCGCCCACGACGAAGCCGAGCGGCGGCCAGGCCAGCCACAAGCCATACACAAAAACGCCCGCGCCGGCGATCACGCCCAGGTCACAGAGAAATTTGACGAGCTCCTTCATACCACTCCCACGTCGGTCGAGGTGTACGCGTTGACTGCGGAGGCCGCCATCCAGCGATTGATGGCGAGGATGATGGCCACAGCGCCATCGATTTTGCGTTCGATATTTTCCCGCACGGGATACCAGTTTTCGCGCAGGCTGACCCGGCAGATAGTGTTCGACACCATCCACGTCAGGAGTGGATTGCCGTCAAAATGGAATCGCCCGCTGAGAACAATTCCCTCAAACTCCTTCATCGCTGCCGAGGTGTTCTCCTCGCACTGTTTCAGCTCGGAGATCTCGACGCCCTGGTTCCAGTCATCGCGCACGCGCAGAAACTGGACCAGCGGCGCGGCGTGCAGCGGATCGAAGACGAGCTCGCGCAGCAGCAGCTGCTGCGCGTCGGCGGCCAGATCGTCGTTGACGTGCAGGTAATCGGTAATGTCGCCGGGCGTCTCGATCAGGAAGCCCTGCCTGGACCACTCGAGGAAATGCACATTCCTGGGATCGCGGATCTGCTGCTCGTTCAGGTAGTGCCGCGAAAAACAGTAGTAGTGATCCTCCCCATTGATGCGGCGTTGGAAAACGCGCACGCTCGAAACCGTGTCGCGCCGCGAGGCGAGATCGATAGCCTCAATGCAGGGCTCCGCCAGGAAGTCCTCGATCCGCAGCGTGGGATCCGCGCAGGCGTCCCATTTGACCATGTTCATCCAGGCCACCCGCTGGTTGACCCAGATGTTGAGGTTCTTTGTTTTGAATCCGTTCTGCCGCGCCGCCGACTGCGCGGCCTGGAACTGATCGGCCTCGATGATCTCCGGATTGACCGAGACCCCAAAATTCGGATTCGCCTGCAGCAGGGCTTTTTTCGATTTCCAGTCGATCCCCTTATCGACGGTGAAAATGATGGTGAAGAGCCGGTCATTGATGCGGCGGCCGGCGAGGACCTCCTGCGCCTCCAGGTGTTTGTTGTAGCAGGGCGATGCGGTGTTGCTGCCCGCCGTGGTGATCTCCAGCAGCAGCGGCTGCCGACGCGCCTGCATGCCGGTGCGCGCCCAATCGAGCAGCGCATCGGTTTTGTATTCGTGATACTCATCCGCAGTGACGCAATGCGGCGAGGGTCCATCTGCCGGTTTGCCCTTCAGCACCTTGAACGACGCGCCGCGCGACTGGATGACCAGGCTGGCGGCGTTGACCCAGATGCTGTACGCCTTGCGAAACTCCGGCGAGGCCTCGACCATCGCCCGCGCGGTGCGAAATACCTCGCCCGCCTGGTCGCGCGAGGCTGCGCCGGCAAAAACTTCCGCGCCGAACTCGCCATCGGCTGCGAAGCAATACAGCGCGAAAGCCGCGGCCAGCGTGGTCTTGCCGTTCTTACGCGCGACCTCGATGTAGGCTTCCGAGAAGCGCCGGAAGCCCTCCACGCGATCGACCCAGCCGAAGATCGAGCAGCCGATGAAGATCTGCCACGGCTCGAGCTGGATCAGCTCGCCATGCGAAGCATTGCCGCGGAAATCGTCCTTGATATGCGGCAGCGCCTCGACGAATCGGCAGAGGCGATTCGCTTTGGTCTCGTCGAAACGCCAGCGATAACTTTTCCGGCGGCTGCGCTTCAGGTCATCGAGATGACGTTTGCAGGCCTGCCGCACCTCCGTGCAGGCCAGGATTTTTTTGCGCACGACATCGCGCGCATATCGCTCGGCGCGCTCCGCGTAGGTGAGGCTATTGGATGCTGGCCTCCTCGGCGGCAAGCTCCTCGAATACGTTACTGTGGCCGCTGCGCTCACTGGTGCCTGCTGCGCCTGCACCTACAGCGCTGGGCGCGATGTTGACCTTGCTGCGATCGGCCGGATTCATCCCCATTTTCCCCAGCAGCTCGGCCAGGCGGTTGAAGTCGCCGATTTTGGCATTCGGGTTGGTGCGAATGCGATAGTAGAGGCGGCATGCGAGCTCCAGATGCGCGCGATCGGCCGAGGTCAGCACACCTGCGGGCGCCTGCGACACCAGCTCGTGCCAGATGGCCAGCAGCCTGGATCCGCTATAGCCGTCAGGATCAAAGCAAGCAGGCGGCGGCCCCAGCGGGCCATCGGGTTTGGGCTCATTCGCCCTGGCCGCACGACGCTCCGGATGTTTCTCGAAGCTGCCAGAACGCTCATGCTCGGCGGTAGATTTTCGCGGACGGCCCATTGTGTTTTCCTGAGACGCATCGCGCCATGTTTTCCCGTCGGACGCCTGCTGCGAGGCGGTCCTATGGGCATTTCTGCGTGACGAGTGACAAATCTATAGAGGTGATTGACTATGGCCTAACGGTGCTCGGTTTGACCCTAAAATCGTGATTTTGGAGACGCACGTTTGCTATGCCAATCGGTCTAAGCTGGCCGGCTTCCCAGAGATTTTGCCCCCCCCACCCTCGCCCCACACGCCGACCGTAACCCCTTGTTATCCATGCATTTACCGACGATGGCCAAAGCCGCCGTCCTCCATCGCAGTCTTGCGTGAGTGGCACCGATGGCACAGCGGCTGCCAGTTGCTGCTATCCCAGAAGAGCCGCATATCCCCGCGATGCGGAATGATGTGATCCACGCAGCTGGCTGCCACCTCCACCTCCCCATGCTCCCCCACGCACAGCGGATGCGCCGCCAGATACGCCTTGCTGACCCGCTGCCAGCGCGCACCATAGCCACGCTGCGCCGCAGTGGGACGCTGATCCTCGCCCCGCCCCCGCGCCCGGCATGGCTCGCAGTAGCCATAGCTAACCAGACGCCCACACCCTCCAGGGCACGGCCGCTTGGCCGCAAACGGCACTACTCCACCGCCGCAATTGCATCGTGGATCTGCGCCGCGAACGCGTCCAGCGAATGAAACACCGGAGCACTGCGCACCGTGATCGTCAGCGCCGGAGCCACATACGCATAATGCACGCGCGCGCCATAGCCGCAGATGTCGCCCTCCGTGCCCTCCAGCCGAAATCCCCTGGCCGCCATCGCCTCGCGAATCCGCTCCAGCCGATCCGGCGTGACATCAAACGTCAATACCTGCATTACGCTCTCCCCTCATCCAGCGCTGGCAGAATGTCGTGGATGGCGGAGTTGATCTCGCGCGTCTCCCGTATCGACCGCTCCCACCACGCGCCCTTGATCGTCTGCACCTGGGCGTCCTGCATAGCGGGAAACCTCGTGCGGATCGCGCTGTCCATCCGCGCATCCATCCTCATGCTGTGCAGTATCCGCGTATCCATCCTGATCGGACTCATCCCCATATCCCCGCCCCCTTATGGCCACATCTCATTGCGCGCAATCTCCAGCAGGATCAGCAGCACCTGCTCGATCTCGCGCGTGTCGTGCAGCGCCTCAATGACCCGCGGCGCATACCGCGCAAACAATTGCCGCTCCGCCGCGGCCTTCGGGCTGTAATCGCGTGTGGCAGCTCGCGCCATATCTGCCCTCGCAGGATCGCCGCAAAAAAACGGGAGCCGCTTTCGACGGCTCCCAACTCACCTTGACTACTCACTCCTCCGTGGTTGAGCCACGGGGACCCAATAGAGCCGCGCTACATCCCCAGCGCGTGCTGCTCCGCAGCAAATGCCGCATAGGTTGTTCCCTGCGTCACCGCTGCCCGTTCCAGAATTCCATGATCGAGATAGCGATCGATCTCGGCCAACTTCACCGCACGACTCGCGGCATTGGCCTGGATCACCCGCTTCGGCTCGACCTGCTGGATGAATCCGTCGATCACGACCAGCACCGCATTCAGGCTCCCCAGCATCGCCAGTGCCTGCTGCTGCGCCGCCTGAGCCTTAATGCCGAACGCCCGCAGCGCCTGCGTGTTCTGCGTCAGCAGATTGTTGATCGCGCTCTCGATGCGAGCCAGCAGGCTGGCATTCGGATTCGCCAGATAGGCGCGAATATCCGACTGCAGCAACGGCAGCGCCGCATCCACCGCGGCCACTGCAATCCCCACGGGAATCGCGATCGCCGGATCGAGCGCCGCCACCACCGGCCCAACCGAATCCGCCAGCGCCACCGCCTGCGGGATCTCATCCGCGATTTTCGTGAGCACGTCGTTTACCTGGGCGTTCGTGCAGCCCACGGATCCTACCGTGACAAACGTCGCACTCAACAACAGCGCGATCGCTGCCCAGCCCTGCAGCCTGCGTTGCAGATTCCAAATCATCGCCATTCCTCTCGCCCTGCTCGATTTTTTACCGCGCGGCCCGTCCTACTTCGCATCCCGCTGCAGCACTCCCAGCAGCACGCGGCCCAGCCCGGCGACCACCGCGCTCCACAGCGCCATTTTCTGCGGCACCACCGGCGACGATACTGTCGCCAGATACGTGCCTGCTACGGTTACAGTTGATAAAATCCCCGCCAGCGTCGTCAGCGGATTCGCCAGCAGATGCGACAGCGCATCGCTCAACGTCGTGCGTAAATTGCCCATGCGTTCCCCCTTGTTTTTAGAGCGCCATTTCGCCCCTGCGAGCGCCATTTCGCTTGTCATCCTGAGCGCCATTTCGCTTGTCATCCTGAGCGAAGCGAAGGACCTGCTTTATGCCGGCATCGCCGTGGTGTCGTAATATCTGCGGCAATCAGCGATGTACCTGTCCGGAACCAGGCGGTCGCGCCAATCGCCGGAGTTATATGCATCGGCGATCGCCTCCACCGTGGGCGCGTGCTGCCCGCGCAGAATGCGCGTGTTGAGAAACGAGGCCGTCTCCATCGCGCAGCGCCCCAGGCGGACGAAATCCTCCGGAGTGGTGAACGGCGAGCAATTCACGAGCAGGATCTGCCACGGCCCGAACGAGCAATGCGCATCGTGTCCAAACTCGCGCGTCAGCTCGACCACGCGCGGATTCTGCGAGTAGCGCCCGGTGCAATACGCCTGCTCATGGCGCGGCGTGCAGTTGGCTCCGAAACTACTCTCGCAGCCGCTCAGCGCCCACAGCAGCCGGGGGCCATCGATTCCCATCGGCAGCCAGAGCTTTGCGCCCCAGACGCGGCAGACCTCCGCGACCTGCTCCGGTAGATAGCTCATCCCCGCACCCGCGTGTGCAGTTGCGACTCCATCACCGAGAGCCGCTCGCCGTGATGGTTCAGCACGTCGTCATGCCGTTCGAGTTTGAGCTGGATGCGATCGAAATGCGCATCGTGGCCCGTGATCCGGTTGTCGTGCTCGTCGACTTTGCCGACGAGCTTGCCATAGAGGTAGATGTGCCCCGAAACGGTAAACAGCAGTAACGCCACTCCCACCAACGCCGAGATCATGGCCCAGTTCACGAGCATCGATCCTCCCGGACTGCAATGGCTGCCTACTGACTGGATTCCTGCGATTCAGCGGCAATAACGCCGCTGGCATGCGGGACACAACTTTTCGCCCGACCGGACATCCTCGGGCACGGGCCGATAAAAATAATTGGGGCAGCGCTCGCACATTTTGCGCTCCACCCGCATGGCGTCGCGCGGAAACATCTGCGCCCGCCCGGAATAATCGATGTCGACGTGACCCCCGCCACCGTTGCCTAGCATCCGCGTGCCCCCTTCGGACTCACCCGCACTGCGCGGCGATCGCCGATCACCGGCCACAGCTCCACCTTGGCGCGCACCCGCTCGATGCTGTCCTCCATCGGCAGCGGATGGCCCATCAGGTCGCGCCGCATCGCGCGCAGCTTGCGGCGGTCTTCGCGCAGATGCGCGGTGCGCGAGGCGCCCGCCTCGCCGGCATTTTTGCGGCTCTCCCCTGCACTGATTGAGGTACTCGATGGTTGCGACGGCTGATCGTCGTCGAACTGTTTCGGCGGCGCCTGGATCGGCTGGTAGCCGACGAGCTCACCGCGCTCATCGACCACGTGGCACAAACGCCCCTGCTCCACACCACGCTCCCCTTCGACCAGGCTGATGATGCGAGCCCGGCGCCAGCCTAGCGTAGTAATGGCGGAATAGAGATAGAACGATGTGCTGCGTGTACGCTCGCTGCGCGATTTCGGCATAGTGCACGATTCGCGAAGCGCCATCCGTGGGCGTTTCAGCCTGAACGCAACAACACCGGCGCGAGGCCGGTGGAGGAATGCTGCGTTAGCTGCTTTTCGTTACTGCGGGGCGAAACGATTGTATATGGAAACAGTGCCGCGACCTGGTACTACTGCACCTATCGCGGGCCGAGCTCTTCGGGAGAGCAACGCTGCTTGCGCAGATCGATTCGTGACGAATCATTTCAGGAGTCCAAGCATTTTGTCAAGCAAATGTTTGGAATTTTACACAGCCCCCTGTCTCCCGTGCGCGGCAACGCAACCAGCAACTCCAGCGGCAGCGCCTCGCGCAGCTCGCGCACCCGCCGCACCATGGTGCGCAGGCTCACCCCATGCATCCAGGCCAGCTCGCCCTGGGTGTAGCCCATCGCCATCTGGTAGAGCAGCTCGCGCTGGCCGGAGCTGAGCGACCGCCCCAGATAGCGCTCCAGGTCAATCGCAGCCAGCGCCCTGCCCGAATAGCGCGGATCCGCGCGATGCGTCAGGTACGCCTCCACCGTCAGCACTTCGCCCTCTCGCGCTCGAGAGCGGCGACCGCGGCTGCGATCACTGCCTCCAGCCGGCGCACATCCGGCGCGATCGCAGGATCGAGCGTTGACCGGATCGGATGGCGATCGGCATCCAGCAGGCAACTGCACTCCAATGTCGACTGCAGATCTGCGCGGAGAATCTCGATACAGACCGCCAGCACCCGCACCAACTCAGCTTGCTCTTTCATCGTGCCCTCCCTCTCTCATCCCGCGCGTTCCACGGCCGCAAACGATCTGCCGCCGCGCGGCTCCGTGCACATCATTCCCGAGCGATAGCCGCTGTTGCCGAATCGCTGCTCCATCTCGTAGGCCTGCTGCACCCGCTGGCTCTCCTCCGCGGGCAGCGCCTCGGGAACCGCCAGCACGCCCCGCCGCAACGTCGCCACCACGCGCCAGTTCATCTCCAGCACCCCACCCGCGCGCCCTGCTGGCGGCGCAGCTCCTCGAGATCGAGCGGCCAGCTCTCAGGCTGCAGCCAGTGTCCCTGGCGAAAAAATTTCACCGGGCCCCACACGTAGGCGCGCAGCGTGCCCAACTGCTGGTACTCGAGCCAGGCGGCAATCATGCGCTCCGCAATCTCTCCGGCCGCGCCGGCACCGGCCTCCATCTGCTGCACGAGCACCGCCAGCAGCACCCGCTCCATCCGGCGATCCCTGACCATGCCGCAACCCCGCATCGCCTGCTCCACCGCCGCCCGCCTGTCATCCCGCTTGTCATCCTGAGCGCCACATGGCTTGTCATCCTGAGCTCCACATGACTTGTCATCCTGAGCTCCACATGGCTTGTCATCCTGAGCGAAGCGAAGGACCTGCTCGTCTTCCACCGCGACCTCCGTCTGCTCTGCGAGATCCCCTTCCCGCGGGGAAGGGGTAGGGGTTGGGATTGTAGTTTTGTTGTTTTGTGTCTTGTTATCTAATGCGTGTCCTGCAGGAGCGACAGACGCGCCGCTCAGAGCGACAGATCTGTCGCTCCGTGCATCCGCCGCACTGTCGCTCTGAGCGACAGACGCCGTTTTGCTCCGCTTGCGTTGCGCACTGCGCAGCAGTGTGGCCACCTGCTCGCGCAGCCTCCCGCTGACATCCTCCGGAAGCGCATACGCCGCCCGCTGCCGCACAAACACTCCGCCTAGGTCGATGGTGAGCAGTTTCAGATCGGCCAGCAGATAGCGTCCGCAGGCCCGCGGCCCTCGCCCCCGCGTGCGCACCATGCCCAGGTGCAACAGCACCTGCAGCGCCCGCGAGACGCTGTCCTTGCTCATGCAAGCCAGCTCGGCCAGCTCGCGCAGCGAGGCGTCGACCTCGGCCCCATAGCTCACGCGGGTCATCGTGCTCCAGACCAGCGTCGCATCGCGCCCGATGATGGGCAGATACACGTCATAGAGTTCGTTCTCCTGCCAGGCGTGGCCGGGTTTGCGCACCGTCCGCGTCCCTGGCCCCTCGTTCTCTAGCCCCTCGTTCTCTAGCCCCACTGCTCTGCCCTTTCCACCGCTACGCTATGCCCGGCCCTGAACCCTGTGCCCCGTCTACTCTCCGCGCTTCTCCGCCTCTGGCGCGACGCTACCGCATCGCGCGCAGATCTCGGCGCATACCGGCTCGTAACTGCCATCAGGTCGTCATCGAACGGACTTGCAGGGATAGAACACCGTGCTCTATCTGGGTTCATCGTGCGTGACGTCTCTGCCCCGCATTTCCATCGTTATCGTCTTTTTCATCTCTCCCCTTCCTGCACCGCGGCGCCTGCTACGCCGACCGGTACGCCATTCTGCGCGACAAACATCAGGATTTTGCCGTATTCCTCGATCTGCTCTGGCGTGTAGCCGTTTTCCTCGCCGATCTCGCGGTAGTTCTCCAGCCAGTGCTCGACGGTGTGTATCAGGCAGCCGATTGCAACCTTCCCGAGGCTGTGCTGATTAACGAGGTGCATCGTGCCCTGCACGGCGAGCGGCGATTGGTGGAATATGGCCCGTTCACCGATGATTGCCCTGCCGGCGATGCTCGTCTCGTTGCCGATGCGTGCATGGTTGCCGATGCGCGTCAGGGGCCCAATGCTCACGCCGTCGCCGAGGCTCGCCCCGTCGCCAATGCTCACCCCCTCGCCAACCACGTTCAGCCCGCCAATGCGTACATGGTCGCCGATGCATACGCGGTTGCCGATGCGTGTCTCGTTGCCAATGCTCAGCCCGTCGCCGAGGCTCACCCCGTCGCCAATGTCTCCCCAGCCGCCAATGCTCGTTTCGTTACCGATTCTCACTTCGTCACCGAGGCTCACGGAGATTCCGAAATGCGCACCATGGCCGATTTTCACCTCGTCACCGTCTGGTAATACCCGCCAGCCGTATTCATCGACGGGGAGAGCAAACAGCTCCTCGTTTGTCAGGATGTTTCCATTCCTCAGCAAAATGCTCATCTCTCCCGTCCCTCTGCGCGCTGCCTCGCGCGCAATTGTGACTGCCGTTGATACATATTCGCGTAGAGCTGGCGCACGTCGTCGGGCAGCGCGAGAAACTTGGCCGCGCCGCCGAACGAATGCAGGAACCTCTGCGTCACTCCGTAGCGCGCGTAGATCTCGGCGCATACCGATCGCCTGGGCCGCCGCATCTATCCCCGCCTCCAGCTGCACAGCATGCAGCGCTGCCCGTCGTCGCCGATCTCGTCGATCTTCCAAAACTTGCTGGCGTGCAGGAAGATCCGCCCGCGCACCGGGGTATACCAGTCGCGGTTCTCCACCGGCTTGCCATGCAGGATCGCCCACCACCATGGAGCGCGCACGCTCAACGCCTTCATCGCTCGCCCTCCGCGATGCAACCAGGGGATGCCTTCCGCTTCACAGGATTCCAGCCAGCAATGACTGCCCACCAGTAGTGGGTTTCGCACAGGGGAAATCCGTCACCGGAGCGACTATCGGCAACAGCGGCGCGCCCACAATTAAAGCATTTATCTCTGTCCTTCTCTTTGTTCCGATCGTCTACCATTTCATCCTTCTCCGCGGGGGTTCTGGCGCTGGATGGGGAGCAGTGTGTTGCCCGCTGGACGAACTCGGCCACTTTGAAGCCCATCTTGTTCCAGCGATAGGCAAAGCGAATACGCGCCATTTCCACCATCTGCTCGAATGTAAAATCGCCCTCCGCAAAGTAGTTACTGTTGCAAGCTCCGCGAGAGTCTACGCTTCGATCCCAGAAGCTCAGTGCGGTCCATCCACCCCTGTGATGAACTAACGCGACGCCTTGCGGAGCCTCTTCCTTTCTGCGGTAGCCACCTTCATGTTTGCTCCCGAATGTGCCATCGCTCCACGGCTGGAGGCTGCCGTCTATATCGCCCTCACTCCAAGGGAAGTTGCCGCGCCGAGCTCCATAAACACCGTCCCCGCGCTCGCCAACAAGATAATGCCCCGCCCTATCCCACGGTCCGAAATAAAGCATTCTTGGTTCTGCCATTTCCGCTCCTTTCGCTCCCCAGCCAGTTATCGTGGGGCTTCCCGCATTTGCATCGCTCACTCACTTCGCCCTCCGGTTCCGCGCTGCTTGGCGCGGGCTTCTGCCTTGGCTCTCTGCAAGCGGTCGATATCAGCCGCGATCAGTGCGGCAGCTTTGACGCGGTTGCGCACCGGATCGGTTGAGGGCTTCCACCACTTCGCATCCCACGGCCAGCACGCTGGGATGCACGATAAATCAACGTCCGCATACCTCTCCTGTAATACGGCAATTCCCGCGTATGCCTGTGCAGCGTTGGTCAGGCTGGGAGACCAATGCTCTTCGTCGTCGTGCTCGGAGGTAAATCCCTCAACCTCTATCTGGCGTCGGCGCTCTGCTGCTATTAGCCCTATCGCGGATGCGCTTGAGTTCGCGGCACGGGCGGCGAGGAGTTCTCGGGCCATCTCCTCGATGTCGTGCAGTTCCGATAGGCCTGTTGGCGGCTCCATCACATATGCGCAGAAATACGCATACAAGCCGCGTGGCAATGGGATATTCGCTCTGTCCAGAAACGAGATTGCCGTTTGGCTCAGCCTCGTGTACTCTTCCAGCTTCTTGTTATCGATCATTTCCCCCGCTCCCCTACGCGCTGCTGCTTGGCGCGCAATTGTTGGTACATCCCTGCGTAGAGCTGGCGCACGTCCTCGGGCAGCGCGAGAAACCGGGCCGCGCCGCCGAAGGCATGCAAGAACCGCTGCGTCACGCCATAGCGCGCATAGATCTCGGCGCATACCGATCGCCTGGGCCGCCGCATCTATCCCCGCCTCCAGCTGCACAGCATGCAGCGCTGCCCGTCGTCGCCGATGCCCCGATCCCCACAGAGCGCGCAGGGCTGGCGATGCCGGTCCTCATAGACGCCGAGGCCGCCCATCACCGCCAGCAGCAGCGCCAGCAGCGATAAAAAGAACCACACCGTATGCGTCATGATTCATCCCCCAGATCGTCGTCGTACTCGTCATCGCTATCTGGCTCGAAGCTGGCATCATCCCCGGATGCAATCTGTTTGCCTTGGGGAAACGATATGATGGCAATCTCGCGCGGCGCATTCTCCTCGAGCGCTTCACGGGCTACTGCCTCCGTACAGGGATTGAGCGCATAGATCGCGCTTGGTCCAACCAGGCGAGTGCGCCCAGGGACTGCCGACTTCGTCACGATCGCTCCGGCTGGCACTAGGACATCTCCCGCCCAGCTCGCCCGCTTCATCACAACTTCCCGCTCGGGGAGTTCGGGCACATCGATCTGCAAGAGGGCTGCACCTCCGAAATATTGCGTGGTGACGAATCCGACTTCCTTCTGATGGCCGAATAATTCGACTACGGCCCATCCTTCGAACTTCGCACTTTGCGTATCACTCATTTCCGTTCTCCTCGATTGATTGGGATCACCCCTTGCCGCCTTTCCCGGTCGACTTCCGGGCGGCCCAGCGCTTCTTCTGCACCGCGGCGATCCGTTTCTTCGCGGCAGCCGTCAGCCCCTTCTTTTGCTGTGGCGCCTTTGCCTTTGCCTTCGCCTTCGCGGGTTCCGCGGGCTCCGGCTGCACCTTGCCGGCGGATTCCGCGCGGATCCGCTTTACATCGAGGCTCAAACATCCGGCGAGCTTCTCCAGGTCCTCCGGCTTGGAGTGCAGAGCATATTCATTCACCGCCAGCTCCCCGGCGTGGGCGGCCAGAAGAGCCACGCGCAGCCGCTCCGTCGGCGCCAGCCCGGCCATGCCCTCACGCAGCTGCCTCGTTCCGCCCCAGCCGAAGATGTCCGCCGGCCAGCCCAGCGCCTCGGCGACCTTTACCCCATACTGGCCAGGCCCGCGGCCGATCGCATACAGGCAGACCTCGAGATTCAGATCCGACGCGTAGAGCGCAACCAGCGGCGCCTGGGCCACGGCGGCAAACAGAGCCATGCGATATTTTTTCTCTGCATTCACCTTTTCGAGCAGCTTCTTGCGCTCGGCCTTCGCCTTCTCCGGATCTTTCGCCGGTCCTGTATAGTGACTCTGCCCCTTGTGCTTCTTGCATTTTTCGTCGCGGCAGATCTGCACAGCATGCCCGGCCCGGCGACCACTGATCCAGATCGCCTCCTCCTGCGACGAGCAGGGAAGATTCTGTTTTTCGATGAGCACCACGGAATAGTCCGGGATCGCGCCGGTCGCCGAACTGTAGCCATCGCTGAGCTGCAGCAGGGGCCGTTTCTCCAGCTCGGCATTGTCGAGCTCGTGACGGATCCAGGCACGCACTTTGCCGCTGAAACAATCGCCATCGGTGCACGTGTCCTGGGCGACGTCCTCGAACAGCAGCGCCGCATTCGTGCTGCGCCGCGGGCATACCGTGCAGGCCATCGGCGCCCAATCCAGCCCGAGCGGGAAAGGGGCATCGCTCAACACGCGCAGCGTCCTCTCGGCGATTCGCGAGCGGAGCTCCGAGAGCGACCAGCGCGTCGGCCGCCAGGCCGTCACACCGCGATCTGCATTCCACTGCTCCACGCATCCCGGACGGTTGCAGACCGTCCGCTCCGCATTTGCCCAGGAACATGGCGCGCCATCCACCTCGCATGCCCCGCACGCATTTTCCTCCGTGCAATCGCAATATCTGCAGACGCCGGCCTCCGCAAATTCCTCAGCCTCATCGTCCTCGTCGTCATCATCCGTATCGCGAGGGTTGAATCCCACGTCCAGCCAATCGAGCATGCGCTGCTGCTGCTCCGGGCTCAGGCGCGCCAGCTCCAGCGCGTGGCCCACGTCGATTGCGCCCGCCGCGAGCGCCTCGCGCACCGGCGCGATCGCATCCAACAACTTCAGCCGGCGGCCGACGAAGCTCGCCGACTCGAGCGGCGGCAGATCCTCGCGCTGCAGGTTGCTGACAATGCCCAGCTCGCGCGCCTCCGCGTCCGCCATCTCGCGCACGATGCACGGGCAGCTCGCTTTGCCCGCGAGCCGCGATGCGGCATGCCTCCGTTGACCCGCCACGATCTCGTAGGCGTCGACGCCGATCGGGCGTACCAACAGCGGCTCCTGCACACCATGCGCCGCGATCGATGCAGCCAGATCCCTGAGCGCAGCCTGGTCGATCGTTCGCCGCGCCTCCTGTGCAGAAACCGATAACTGCTCGAGCGGGATCTCGCGCACCACCGTGCTCCCGTCCGGGTTGTTTTTGGCGGTCGTTGCCGCCGTGCGATTTTTTCCGTTCCGTATCCGCGCAACCTGCTCCATCACGATTCCTCGATTCTGTGAAATTTCCTGCTGAGCCCAACCTCTCTACACTGCCGATCTCCGTGGATCATCGCGAGCGCAGGCAGCACGCAGCGCCCGCGCTTTTTGCAATAGCGGCAACGCTCTCCACACGAAATCCGCCATCGCCTCATCCATCTCGATCGAGACCGTCTCCGGCAATGGATCGGCCGCGACGCCCGGCTTCTCAGGAGCCATGCCGACGAGCTGCGGCGGCAGCTCGAATATCTCGCAGATCTCGGACTGGCTGAGTTTGCATGCGTCGCATAGCTGGGCCTCGCTCTGGCTGAGTTTGATTGGATCGCATAGCTGAGCCTCTGACCGGCCGCTGGCGGGCGCCTTGATGGCGACCGGCGCGACCTTCGCCGCCCTCTTCGCTGGCGTCCGGGGCCGGGCGGTTGCGGCCTGGATGCCGGCCGCTCTGCGGATGGTGCCGACCGAGACCGCGCTGATGTTGAACTTGCGGCCGAGGTCCGCATGGGAGATTGCGCTCGATTCGGCGAGGATCGCGTCTTTCACAATTTCCGGGATCCGGCCGCTCGGCTTTCTGTCTGCCTTCATTGCTGGGAGCTCCTTTCGTTTTTGCTGCACAACTTCCGGGGACGGCGCCGGCATGGGCTCCGGCTCGAAACTGCCTGCGAGATCCGCGGGTGTCCGCGAGATGACGGGAGCAGGAGCAGAGATGGGTCTGCCAAATACATCCACGTCCTCGACCGCCACGCGCCGGCGCACGCGATCGTACGAGCAGGGCTCCCCATCCGCGCAATCCAGGCAGAGCGGCTCCTCGTCGACAAAAATCTGTGCCGGGCAGAGATGCCCGCGGCGGCTGCATTCGATGCATGCGGTATTGCGATCCGGACGGCTCAATCGTTTCCCCTTCAGCATGTAGAGATCTCATCTGTACTGCTGAGCGCGCGGTGTTTCATGCGGGGTATCCCAGCCCTGACCGGAGATCTCCTCCGGCACCATGCCGCGCGCCCAACCCTCAGGCAACCGCCATCACGCGATAACCGGAACCTCTGGCAAATTCTGTTCGAAATACTTTTTGATCGCGTGCTTCGTTTCGAGCGGCCACTTGGCATCGATCTCGAAGAGCGCAATCTGCGGCAGCGAGTCCTTCACGCCTTTCATGCGCAGCAAGAATTTCGATTCGACTGGATGTGCATCGCGGAAGGTTCTCCAGGGAATCAGCGGCACTCCGTCGGCCGGAAGCGCGATCGAGGCGCGGGTGACCGTTCCTGACTTGATCTGCACCTCCTGCGAGATCCCGTCATCCAAAACCAGCACCGCATCTCCGCTGCCTACGCTGGAGCAGAGCTGCTGCACCTTCACCGCCTCGTCGTTAAAGAGGAAGCTGGCGCGGAACTTAATCAGGAAATCTTCCGGCTGCTCATACTTGCCGAACACGAAGGGCGTCTCCTGACGATGCGACGCACGAGCCCACAGATGGCGGCGGCCAAAATCATCCGCCTCCAGCGAGAGCAGATCGACAGTCAGAGGATCGACGATGTGCAATGCGGTGCGGTGAGTTTTAATCGAGTCCAGATCGCCATGCACAATATCGACCAGCGCGCCCAGGGTGCTGACCTGCAGGCTGGGCTTGGTGAATTGCGGCGCCAGTTGCAGCACGGGCTTGTCCAACGTGCCATCGGCCTTGAGCGCGTAGGGCTGCCCGTCGACAACCTGCACCGCCGATTTCTGTTTCGTCATGCGATCGAGCATGCCGTTGATAAACCTGTCCATTTCTTCCCACATCGCGTTTCTCTCCTCGAATGAAATTGCGTGATTGGTTTTAGCGCTGCACTCCGGCGCCGTCGAAGTTGATTATGGCCGGAACCTCCTTGGGCTTCGGCGCGCTCCAGAGCGGCATCTGGCGCGGGTCCGCAGTGAACGCGAGCATGCCCCCGTCCTCCCCCTTCCCCATAAAGCACTTCGCTTTATGCGTCTCGATCGGCGCCAGCTTGGAGCTGACCTTGAATGGCGCCAGCTTGGAGCTGACCTTGAATTCGGTTTCGATGGTGACGCGATCGGAATGCGGTTTGAGCACCAGCTGCAGCGTTACCGCCCGCGTCGCCGTGGCCGGGGTATTGAGATCTGCGATGTTCTCGAGCGCCTTGCGGAACTCGATATCGAAACCCTCGATCATCGCGCCGTCATTGATATTCCCGATGTTGATCGGGATCATCTCGTCTGCCACTTCTCTCCTCCTTCACACCTGAGCAGGCAACATTTGCGCGGCGGAGCTGGCCCGCCTGGGGAGCCTGGTATCAGCCGATGTTTTAGCCCACCCGCAGCCCGCCGCACAGTTCCCGCACGTCTCGCAGTCGTGCAGGAAACTCAAACTATCCCTCGGAGAACTGCGGCATCCGAGGGCACACAGCCCGCCGCATCGGGATGTCAAAACGAGTGCGGGAACCAGCGGTGCAGGCCCCAGGACAGCAGCATCCAGGCGCCCGCGATGCAGAGCGTGCCGATCGCCGCGCAGATCATGGCCGCGGGCAGCATCCTGCCGTCCATGCCGCTGTCGTCCTCATCGGCGGCGATGCGGGGCAGCGAGCCCAGCAGGCTATCGGTGCGCTCGGCAATGCGCTTCCTCTCCGCGTAGCGCGCCTCCATCTCCGCCTGCAGCTGGCAGCAGCTCGCGCAGTAATCGGTCGCGTCCCAGGTCGCCATCTCGCAGCCAGGACAGATATGCAATGTGCTATCGGGAAAATGCAGGATCGGTTCGCTCATCTCTAATTCCCCCTCCCCGCATCGATTGCGAGAGACATCGCCGGCAAAGCGACCATCACGACAAACAGAAACGTCCAGAGTCCGCCCATTTACGCCACCCGGCCTTTCCGGCTCCGCTTCCGCTTGCCCTGGATGAGCGCATGCACCTCCGCCGGCGTCCGCCTGCGCTTGATGTCGCGCGCCGCCTGGTTCCGCGCGGCCAGCTCGCGCTCGCGGGCACGGATGCAGCCCGGCGCGGTGCAGCAGTTGCGCTGCGTGTTGACCCAATAGGGGCCCTCCTGGCGGTGCCAGCTGCAGGGCGACTCCTCGGAGCAGGAGCAGAACCGGCAGGTGCCGGGCTCCGCCAACAATTCGCCAAAATATTTCATCCCCTACCTCCTTTGGGTTCGAGCGACCTGGCGTACTCCTCCAGTGCCTCCGTCGCGACGCCGGCGCAGGCATTCACGCAGGCGACGATCCGCCGCATATAGCGCGCCTCCTCGGAGAACTCCTCCAGCGTCGAGCCGTACGGATCGACCACTACTACGCCGCGGCCGTCCAGAATCTGGCCGGTGGTGTCCGATGCGAGATCCATATCCATTCGCCAGGGCTCGTGGCAGTGCAGTGTCGTGGTCGCGGTCATTGCGCTCCCCCAAACTGGAACCACGCGCGGATTGTCTCGGCAGAAAGCGAGGGCCGCGGCTCCTCAACCGCGGCCTCACTGGATGGCGCTTTCGCGGATTCTCCTTTCGTCGGGGTTATTGGGGTAGATATTGGGGCAGAAACAGACGGGGTTTGCAGGTGCTCGAGCGAGCGCAGCACGCGCCCCACGCGGCAGACCCGCGCGTGAGCCAGGGGCAGATGCGGATTCGCAGCGCGACACTCGGAGCAGAGGCGCATGCCATAGCGGTCGCGGGTAAAGCTCGCCTCCGCCAGGTCTCGGGCGGCAAAGAGGAGCGTTCCCAGCTCCCCCTGCAGCTCCGACCAGCTCGGGGCCGTCTGGACGGATTCGCGACGGGGAACCCGATGCGCCCTAAACTCGTCGTCGGGTCGCTCGCGCTGAACGCGATGAAGAACAGCCCATGCATCTGCACGGGTCATTATGCCTTCGGGTGTAGGGACGTCTTCGTATTGGAGTTCGCTACCAACCCATTGCTGAGTACAGCGCTGGATGACCCACTCTGGCGCACGGTTGGCACACGCGCGGCAGAGCCCGTGGTCGATATCGGATCCGCCGCAGATTCGGCAGGTCAATGTATGCGATGTTTGCCCGGAATTGGGCGTGGCTGGCTGGGACTGAGACTGGGACGACTGGATGCTGCGAGATCCATCCATGACGGCGCTCTCCATTTTGGCTGGGCGGAGAGCGGCCGCGGGCGGGGTCGACCTACGGAATCGCCGTTGACCTACGGGACGGTGCCCGTAGTTCAAGGCTCGATGGCCCCCACATATCGGGGGTCACGCCGTGAGATCTACAACCTGTTGGGTTTCAATTCGGTGTGGTGGCGGTGGACAGAATCGAACTGTCGACCTACGGGTTATGAGTCCGTCGCTCTAACCATCTGAGCTACACCGCCAACTCTGGAGGGAACACAGCCGCGATGCGGCCAAGCCCAATGATACCAGCCCTTCCACCTGACTCCAAGCTCTCTGGCCCTCGCACCGCATAAGTTTCCGGCAAACCATACAGAAAATCGCATCCGTCTGTTGAAATCCAGCGGCTGAAGAGCGCTCGCCTTCCCCTCCGCACGGCTACGCCCTAAACTATTTTGCAATGCCCAACAGCACAAAGATCCTCGCCGTCATTCCCGCGCGACTCGCTTCCACCCGCCTTCCCCGCAAAGTCCTGCGGACCATCGCCGGAGCTCCCATGATCCAGTGGGTCTACAACGCCGCCCGTGCCTGCAGCCAGCTCGACGACGTGGTAATCGCCACCGACTCCGAGGAGGTGCTGGCGCTTGCCCGGCAGCGCGGATGGTCGGCGACGCTCACCTCCCCGGCCTGTGCAAGCGGCAGCGATCGCGTCTACGAAGTCTCCCGCAGGATCCCCGCTGCGATCTACGTCAATATCCAGGGTGACGAGCCCCTGCTCCGCCCCGAGCATCTCGATGCCCTGCTGCGTCCCCTCGCCCGCGCCGAAGTTCAGGTTTCCACCCTGTCCACTCCCTGCAAGCCGGAAGAGGTCCACAACCCCAACGCCGTCAAAGTCGTTACGTCACCCGATGGCCGCGCGCTTTACTTCTCCCGGGCTACCATCCCTTATGACCGGGACGGCGCCGGCAACGCTCCGTATCAAAAACACCTTGGCCTCTACGCCTATCGCAGCGACGCGCTCCAGCGCTTTGCCCAGTTGCCCCCCAGCCAATTGGAAACAATCGAGCGGCTGGAGCAGCTTCGTTTTCTCGAAAACGGCATAGACGTCTTCGTAGAGAGCACTCCCTACGACACGATCGGAGTCGATACCGAAGACGATCTTCTCGCCGTTGAAGCGCTGCTAAGCTCGGCGCGCTCCTGAGCCGGACCGGAAATCGCAATTTCTGCATCATTTCTCGCCGTCCTGCCATCTATTCGTTATAACAACTATCGTCGATCCATCCGATTTCGGCGAGGTTGCAAATCGCGGCTATTACCGCAGGAGATCTCATGGCCAAACTTCTTGTCATCGAATCCAGCCCACGCAGTGAATCCGTCTCCAGTCAGTTGACGACGACTTATGTCCAGCAATGGCGGGAAAAGAATTCCGGCGGCACCGTCAAGCGCCACAACGTCGCGCTCCAGCCCCCTCCTCCTGTAACCGAAGCATGGATCAACGCCGCCTACACCCCGCCCGACGCGCGGACCGCGGATCAGCAGGAATTGCTGGCACCTTCGGACGGCTACGTGCAGGATCTGATCGATGCCGACACCATCATCCTCGGAGCGCCGATGTGGAACTTCAGCATCTCCGCTCCTCTCAAGGCTTGGATTGACCAGGTAGTTCGCGTGGGAAGGACCTTCAACTACACGTCCGAAGGCCCCAAGGGACTGCTCGATTCCTCGAAGAAGGTCATAGTGGTCGCAGCCCGCGGCGGCGCCTACAGCGGCGACTCGGCGTATGCCTCCCTTGACTTCCAGGAGCCCTATCTTCGCATGATCCTCGGCTTCATCGGCCTGACCAATGTGAAGTTCGTCTATGCCGAGAACCTCAGCCGCGGTGGAGAAGCTGCCGCGCTCGGCATCAAGTCCGGCGAAGAAGCTCTCCTGCAGTTGGTTTAACCCTCAGCGTGTCAAGAGGTTGTACCGCGGGCTCTCTCCTTGGGAGAGCCCGCAAATTTTACGCTACGGCCGCACTAGCGGTTCAAACTCCAGTTCCAGCCCCTCATCCCCAGGCAAAATCGTTATCCGAAGATCTTCGAGCGACCGGATGATCCAATCTGCCGCTGCCAGGCTCTCCATGGAGTGAGAGAAGGTTGTCGCCAGCACCTTGCAACCGGCGGCATGGCCAGCGTTGGTACCGGAGGGCGCATCCTCGATCACCACACACTCTTCCGGCTTCAGCCCCAGCAACTCCGCACCCCTCAGATACGGCTCAGGGTTCGGCTTCCCCTGCTTCACCATATCCGCTGTGACCAGCTTTCTCGGCACCGGAATCCCTGCATGCCCCATGCGGACACGCGCCAGTCTCTCTGTCGCCGAGGTAACCACCGTCCAATACTTCTCCGGCAAGCCCTTGAGAATACGAACGACTCCCGGCAGGATGGAGATCCCCTCGTTGTCTGCGACTTCGATGTCCTCGATCACTTTCAGTTCTGCCTGATCGTCAAGATCGGGACGCAGCCTGCGGATGGTCTCAATCGCGCGACAGCCGTGCGCCGTGCGGATAGCAAGGTCCCTGTCCACACCGTGCATTGCGGCCCACTTGGTCCAGCTCCGCTCTACCGATCCGAGCGAACTCACCAGCACGCCATCCATGTCAAAGAGAAGTCCGCGAGTCTTCCACCTCATCGGGCCGTCCCGGCAGCCGCCGGATCGCTGGTCAACGCAAATTCGCGAGCAGCCTCCAGCAGCGTCTTCACCGACTCCTTCGAGCAGGATTCCGAATAGATCCGCAGCAGCGGCTCGGTTCCCGAGGCACGCAGCAGCAGCCACGTCTCGGCAGCATTCTTTTTCGTTTTGGCTTCAGGATTGTCGAGGAAGAACTTGATCCCGTCCATCGTCTCCACTCGCAGCACCGGCATTCCGGCAAACTCCTTGACGCCGGCGTTGGCGCGGGCAATGGCCGCCTGCTTCAGATCCTCGCGGATATGCAGATCGATGCGTCCATACTGATGTTCGCCATACTCCTCCTGCAGGCTTGCCACCAGTTCTCCCAGCGTCTTTCCCTCTTCCGCCATCACGTTGGCAAGCAGCAGCGAATTCAACAGGCCATCGCGTTCCGGCAGGTGACGCTTGATGCCGATGCCGCCGGACTCCTCGCCGCCTATCAGAATGTCCTTTTCGAGCATCAGGTCGCAGATGTACTTGAAGCCGATACCGTGCTCGTGCAGCGTCCGCCCATATTTCCGGCAGATACGATCGATCATGCTCGTGGTATTAAAGGCGCGCGTCACGTCTCCCGGCCACTTGCGGCGTTCGATCATCCAGCGCAGCAACACACAATAAATCTTGTGCGGATCGACAAAGTTGCCATGCTCATCCACTGCGCCGATGCGGTCCGCATCGCCATCCGTCGCCATTCCCGCCTGGCACTTCTGCTCCACCACCAGGTCCTGCAGCGCGCGGATGTGCGGCTCGATAGGCTCCGGGTTAATGCCGGGAAACAGTGGATTCACCTCGGCGCGAATCTCTACGAAATCCACCCCAATCGAGCGGAAGATATCCGCCAGCACTCCGCGCCCCGTTCCATACATGCAATCGATGCCGAACTTCAGGCCGGATTTCGCGATGCAGTCGAGATCGGCAAATTTGCGGATCGCGGCAACGTAGGGCGTCTGCAGATCCACTTCACGAATCGCCGCCGGCTGCTCCGCCTTCGGCAGCGGCTCCCCCAGAAAGGATTCGATCTCCGCAATAATCGAGGGTCTCCCCGATCCGCCATAGGATGCCTTGTACTTCACGCCATTCCACTGGAAAGGGTTGTGACTGGAGGTGATCATCACGCCGCCGGCGCAGCCCCGCTCCTTCACGGCAAAGGAGAGAGCAGGTGTAGGCGTGTAGCGGTCGGCCAGAATCACTGGAATCCCCGCCGACGCCAGCACCTCGGCCAACGCCATCGCAAACTGCCTGGAGCAGAAGCGCGTGTCATACCCGACCGCTACGCCCTTCTGCGGATCTTCCTTGCGAAGGATATAATTTGCGATGGCCTCAGCCACCACCCGCACATTGGCGTAGGTAAAATCATCGGCGATGATTGCCCGCCAACCATCCGTACCAAAGTGAATCGAAGTTGTATTTGTCATTCTTTCGTCCGGTTGGGGTTACAAGACTGTGTTTCCGGCCACAAGCATCGCTCGTTCCGGTGGATCCGCCGCAACCGAGTCCGCATAAGGACTCAGCAGAGTGGAGTCTATATCAGTTCCTTGCGGCCGGAGGCTTCCAGCTCCTTGACGACCTTGCCTACCTCTTGCGAGTGGTCGCGGTCGGAGATGAGCAGAGCGTCCTCCGTCTCCACCACCACCAGATCCTGAACGCCGACCAGCGCAACAAACTTCTTGGGACTGTAGACGTAGTTGCCCTTTGCCTCAAGGCTTACGTGATCCAGGCACTCGGCAACGTTGCTGTGCTCGTCGCCCCGGCTGCGGACGTTGAGCTGGTACTCGTAGAGAGAGGCCCAGGAACCAAGATCGCTCCAGCCGAACTCGGCGGGCAGGCAATACAGGTTGGACTTGTGCTCCCCTTTGGCAGAGCGGGGCTCGAGGATCGCATAGTCCACGCTGATGTTTTCGCAATGAGGATAGAGTTCCTTGAAGACCTGCTTGAACTCCGGAGTGCCAAACGACGCCGCGATCTCCTCCAGCATCGGAGCGGACTCCGACAGGTGCTCCCGCACGGCATTGGCCAGCGTTGCCGCGCTCCACAGGAACATTCCGCTGTTCCAGTGATAGTTTCCGGCGGCGACAAACTCCTCCGCCCGGGCATGGTTCGGCTTCTCCGTAAAGCGCCGTACCCTGAACACGCCATCGCTCAGTGGGCTGCCGGTTTCGATGTAGCCATATCCGGTCTCGGGGCGCGTGGGCGAAATGCCGATCACCACCATGTTTTCGCCCGCCGCTGCCAGCGCGATTCCCTTCTCCAGCGTCTTCAGAAATCGTGGCTCATCGGCAATGACATGATCCGACGGAAAGATCCCGATGATCGCATTCGGATTCTCCCGCTCGATCAGGAACGCCGCCAAACCCGCTGCCGGTGCGGTATTCCGTGGCGCTGGCTCACAAATCACCTGCTGCGGCGGAACGCCTGCCAGTTGCTCGGCGATAGTCTCCGCCATCAGATCATTGGTGAATACCCAGACGTCAGAGCACTCCGCCAACGGTCGCAGCCTCTCCACCGTCTGCTGGATCATGGTTCGATCGCCATCGAGCGCCAGCACCTGCTTGGCATGCGCCTTTCGGCTGCGGGGCCAGAAGCGGGTGCCGCTGCCGCCAGCCAGAATAATCGGTCGAAAATCCATTTCCTCAGGCATTCCCACTCCTATCCGCTGGAACAATTCCGCTCTTGCGAAAATTGCTCCAGCGGATTCTAAACGATCCTCTGTGCAGATAGATTGACCGCCAGGCAGTGAACAGCGGACACGAAGGAATTCCGGCGCTGCGCGGAAAAGCACTCACCCGCACTCAGCCCAGTTTGGAGAAAAACTCCTTCATACGCTTCAGGCCTTCGTCCACATCCTCGTGAGACGCCGCATAGGACAGGCGAATGTGCTCGCGAGTGCCGAATGCCTCTCCCGGCACGGTCACCACATGCGCCTCATTCAGCAGCCGTGTCGCCAGCTCCGTTGCGGTCGCAGCGCCTGGCTTGCCCAGGAATGCAGAGATATTCGGGTAAACATAGAACGCGCCTTCCGGCACCGTGCAGGTTACGCCGGGAATCTCCGCAAGCCGCGCCAGAACCTGGTCGCGCAGCTTGATGTATTCCGCACGCATCTCGGCAACACACTGCTGCGACCCATTCAGCGCCGCAATCGAGGCCTTCTGCACAATCGAAGTGGCCGACGACGTGGACTGACTCTGCAGCTTGCTCATCGCCGCGATGATTGGCTTGGGGCCCAGTGCGAAACCGGCGCGCCAGCCCGTCATGGCGTAGGTCTTGGAGAGAGAGCCCAGCACAATCACGTGCTCCTTCGCCGCGAGATACGAGCCGCCGCTCACCGGCGCACCCTTGAAGTTCAGATAGACATAGCACTCATCGAGCAGCAGATAGATTCCCCGCTCATGCGCCATATGCACAATCCGCTCAAGATCCTCCGCGGATACAACCGACCCTGCGGGATTCGATGGCGAATTGAGGATGATCGCCTTGGTGCGCGGCGTGATCGCCTTCTCAATGGCATCTGCCGTAATACGGAAGTTCTCCCTCTCCTCCGTCTTCAGGTAGACAACCTTCCCGCCTGCATACTGGATGATGTCCTTGAACGACACCCAGTAGGGGACCGGGAGAATGACCTCGTCCCCGTGATCGATCAGCACCTGAATCACGTTGAAGAGGGCCAGCTTGCCGCCCGTCGTGAAGACGGCCTCGTCAATCGCGTAGTCGGAACCGAAGTCCGTGGCGTGGCGCTGCACGATAGCCTTGCGAAGGTCGGGAATGCCCGGGACCGCGGTGTAACGCGTGAAGTTGGCTTCAATCGCGGCTATCGCGGCGTCTTTAATGTGGCGGGGTGTGGCGAAGTGCGGCTCACCGGCTCCAAAATCCACCAGGTTAATACCCTGGGAGCGAAGCTTAGCGGCTTCCGCGGTTACGGCCATTGTTGCAGAGACTTCAATACGGCCGATACGGTCGGCAAAGAGCTTGGAGGCTGTCGGTACTGTCATGCTTACTATCTTGTCAGAGTTATGGCCTTTCAGGAAACAGCAGTACCCATAGTTTTGCCGGAATATTTCGAACGGGAGTGTCCCAGATCACACACCCCCTGCCTGCTAACCGTATTTCGCCGCAATGTTTTCCCTTATTGGCGTAAAGGTAAAGGATGAGGGATGATGCCGTTCCATCGAAGTTACTGCTAAACGATTCGCGGAAAAGAATGGCTCCCGCTGCACACCCCAGGGGCTAGCCCTTGGTAGGCTTGACCTTCATCAGCGCGAGCCGCCGGTTCATACGGGCGATTACCGAGTCTGGAACCAGTCCCTCCACGGAACCGCCCAGGCGAAAGACCCCCTTCACCAGCCGCGAGCTGACATAGGAGAATTCGCCGGAGGTCATCAGGAACACGGTCTCCAGCTCGGGAGCGAGCCGACGGTTCATCAACGCCATCTGAAATTCATACTCGTAATCGCTGATAGCCCGGATGCCCCGGACGACCACCGCAGCTCCCAATTGACGGGCAAAATCCACCATCAGGCCGTCGTAGGTCGTCACCGTCACGTTTCCAAAGTGAGCAACGCCCTCGGTCAGCATCTCCACCCGCTCGGGCACGGTAAAGAGCGGCTGCTTTTCATCGTTTTTCAGGATGGCGACCACGAGATGGTCAAACATCTTGGCCGCACGCGCGATCAGGTCCAGATGGCCGTTGGTCATCGGGTCGAAGGTACCGGGGTAGATGGCTTTCACGTGGCTCAAGACAAGAAAGAGTTTATACGATAGGCGTGCGCCAGCCGAAACCTGGATAAAAATCCGGGGAATTCTGCTCGCGAAAGATGACAGGGAACGAGGCGCAGCTTCTTCGCCGCGCCTCTTTCATTGCATACTCTACCGCTTGCTGCTCTTCACGACCTCGGTTGCCGCCGCGGCCGCGTTCGCCGGAACGGGCGGCACCTCGGCACCAGGCAGATTGGCAATGCCAAGTTTCTGCCGCAGCGCCGTCTCGATGCGGTTAAAGGTGTCGCGATTCTCCTTGAGGTACTGCCGCACATTTTCGCGTCCCTGGCCGATCCGCTCCCCGGAGAAGCTGAACCACGCACCCGACTTCTCCACAATGTTGTTCAGCACTGCCTGGTCCAGCACATCCCCTTCCCGCGAGATGCCCTCGCCGTAAAGGATGTCGAACTCGGCCTCGCGGAAAGGCGCGGCCACCTTGTTCTTGACAATCTTTACCCGGGTGCGCGAGCCGGAGACCACGTCCCCCTCCTTGACGGCCGCAATACGGCGGATATCGATGCGCACCGAAGCATAAAACTTCAGCGCGCGGCCACCGGTGGTCGTCTCGGGATTGCCGAACATAACACCAATCTTCTCGCGAATCTGGTTAATAAAAATCAGGCTGGTGCGCGACTTCGACACCGTGCCGGTCAGCTTGCGAAGCGCCTGCGACATCAGCCGCGCCTGCAGGCCCATGTGGGAGTCGCCCATCTCGCCGTCCAGTTCCGCCTTCGGCACCAGGGCAGCCACCGAATCCACCACCAGCACATCGATAGCGCCCGAGCGCACCAGCGCCTCGGTAATCTCCAGAGCCTGCTCGCCGTAGTCCGGCTGCGAGATCAGCAGGTTGTCGATATCCACTCCCAGCTTGCGCGCATATGCCGGATCGAGCGCGTGCTCGGCGTCCACAAATGCAGCCAGGCCGCCGGCCTTCTGAGCCTCGGCGATAATCTGCAGCGTAATCGTGGTCTTGCCCGAAGATTCCGGTCCGAAGATCTCAATCACGCGGCCGCGCGGCACGCCGCCAACGCCAAGCGCGGCGTCAAACGAGATCGAACCGGTAGGGATGACCGAAATCGGCACAATCGCCTCTTTGCTGCCGAGGCGCATGATGGAGCCTTTGCCAAACTGCTTTTCAATCTGCGAGAGGGCGAGTTCTACCGCGCGGGAACGATCGTCTGCCAATTCTGTCTCCAATTCAAAGACCGCCTGCCATCTTTGCGAGCGGACGCACACCGCCCGCCTACATGCTATACAAGCCCGAGGTGAAGGCCAGTCGAATGGGCGGCGCGATTTTCAGAGATTCTAACACTGCCGCAGCAATGGCGAACAAAAATCGAAAATAAAAGCGATTCGCTCTCGATTCCTGCCGCATCCCGCCTAAAACCCGCCCGGACGCGCCTCGGCCACCCCAAAGCTCCGCTCCAGAGCCAGCCCGGCACGCCCCAGCGTCCCTTCTTCAAACAGCCTCCCGATCAGCGTGATCCCATGCGGCACCCGCCGCGGCGGCGAAAACTTTGGTAACGACTTCCCCGCCTCCGGAGCCCAATCGCTGCGCGCCTCCGACACCTCCACAAAACCGGCGGGCAGCGTCAGCGACGGGTGGCCGGTGAAATTGGTGATCGTCAGCATCTCATCGCGCAGAGACGGAACCAGCAGCAGATCCACCTGCGAGAAAACCCGCGCCATCTCCTCGGCTACCTTGCGCCGCAGCCGGTCGGCCTGCACAAAATCCACGGCAGAGAGAAAACGCGACTGCCGGAAGGTATTGGGCCACGCGTCTGGTAACTGAACCCGCAACTCATTCACCGCGTGACTCAGCGTCAGGTCCTCAAATGCCGCCGCTGATTCGGCGAAAAGAATGATTTCCAGCGAACCATAGGGCCAGTTCGGAATCGTCATCTCCACCGGAACCATGCCCAGCTTCTTCACCGTCTCCAGCGCTGCGCGGTCCACCTCTGTCGCCGGGCTCTCCTTCATCCAGCCGGGGAAATATCCCACGCGCAATCCCCGGACCCCGGCGCCGGCATCGTAGTCCAACCTGCTCGGCACGGAGTTCGCATCTCCCGCATCCACGCCGGAGATGGCCTGGAGCACCAACATTGCGTCTTCCACGCTGCGCGTCATCGGACCCAGCTTGTCCAGCGACCAGCACAGCGTCATTGCGCCGGTTCGCGGCACCCTGCCGTAGGTGGGCCGCAGCCCGGTAACGCCACAGCGCATGCTGGGACTCACAATACTGCCCAGTGTCTCGCTGCCGATGGAAAATCCCACCAGTCCCGCTGCCGTTGCTGCACCCGGACCCGCGCTCGATCCGGACGATCCCTCTTCCCGCAGCCACGGATTCATCGTCTGCCCGCCGAACCACACATCGTTCAGCGCCAACGCGCCCATGCTCAACTTGGCCACGAGCACCGCGCCTGCCGCATTCAGGCGCTCGACCACCGCCGCATCCTTCGTGGGCACCCGGTCGCGGAAGGGCTCGGCGCCATACGTCGTTCGGATGCCCGCCGTATCCAGCAGGTCTTTTCCGCCCCATGGAATGCCGTGCAGTGCCCCGCGATATCGGCCCGCTGCAATCTCCTCATCGGCCTTCTTCGCCTGCGCCAACGCCAGCTCGCGCGTCAGCGTGATCACGCAGCGCAACTCGGGATCGAACTTCTCCAGCCGCTCCAGGTAGATCTGCGTCAGTCGTGTCGAGGTGATCCGGCGTTGCTCCACCCAGCGTGAAAGGCGGGTGACGGGTGCGTAGGCAATGTCCGCGTCCTTTGCCGGGAGCGGTCCCGGATCGGTCCGGCTGCGGAGAAACACCGCTTTCGGCAAATCTTTGGCTGCGTCTTCCGCCGGAAGCGGCATCTTCCCCGGCAATACAGGATCCCAGCGCGACCCGGGAGCCACGGATGATTCCAATGCCACTCTGCGAGGCCCCGTGCGGCGCTCGTAGATGGGTGCCATGGCGCTACGCCAGTTCTGGGCTGCTGTGATCCGTTCCGATGCGCTAAGCTCCACCTCGACCAATTTCTCGGCCTCAGCGAAGGTAGCGGGAGATACCTCCGGCCCGGCCTCAGGCGCAGTGCCGGAGGCCGGTGCGGGCGAGGCATCCGGCTGTTGCGCATGGCCGCGGGATGCGACCGCCGCTCCCAGAAGACCAACCGAGGTTTGCGCGAGGAATTGCCGCCGGGACTTTGCCATGCTCCCCCTGATGAAGACTGGATTGACTCCCTTTAGCGCTTCAGCAAATCAACCGGGGCGTGGATGTCCTCAATCCGAAAGTACTTCGCCAGCGTGGGGTGCTGTTGCGCGACCGCCTGATACATCTCCCAGGCCACCCGCCGATAGGAAAAATGCCCTTGTGGCGTCGACCTTAACTCCGCGATATACACCGCCTCGGCGAAGTCCATCTTGAAGAGCGCGCGGTTGCGCGTGCCCAGGGGCAATACATACGTCGCCGCCTGTGCCGCCTCGGGAGCCTCGGAATGGGCAATCTTCGCGTAGGCCGCATGGGCGCCGGACATCGCCGCTTCAAAGGGTCGGCGCAACCCCGCCTCCGTCACGCTATCCGGCGTTTCAAATCCGTGCGCGCTGGTAAACGGCTGCAGGATCTGCGTGCACTTGCGATGCCGGTGCATGTCCCGGAAGCCGCCGATATCCATCAGGATGTCGAAGCGCAGGGACTGGCCGGAGGAAAATTCGCGCAGCAGCTCGTCATGCCTGCCGCGGCGCCGCAATCCCATATCGACAATCTCTTCCTGTTGGGCGGCGGTCAACGCCGCAACGCGCTCGCGCACCTGGCGGTAGGGATAATGGCAAACCCCATAGAGCAGAGTCGTGGCCAGCTCCACCTCCAGCGACTCCGTCGGCTCCACCAGATCCACCACCGGAGCCACCGCGATCGGCTCCTTCTTCATCAGGGCGGCCGCCGCCTCGGCAAGGTCGCGCCGGGTATCGATGGCGTAGTTGTTCGGCGCGGCATACTTCACCAGGGTCGGCGAAGTCTTCATCTCCCGCAGCAACAGGTCTGCCGTCTTTGCTCCCAGGGCGGGATCGAGCCGGGCGATCTCCGCCTGCAGCGCGGCGCACGGCTCATGCTGCACATTCCAGGCAGCTCCGGCGGCAGCCTCTTTCAGCTTCGCGCCCAACTCGCGAATCTCCGCCGCGGGATGCGACAGCAGCCGGGAAATCTGGCCCTCCAGCGTGCGGGCATTCACAATCTGCCCCAGAGACGTATTGGTTGCCAGCGGCAACAGGTAGCGCGCCACGTCAAAGGCCCGGGCCCGCAGCGTACGCTCAAATGCGTCCTGCTTCATCTCCTCCGGCCGGGGTGTCTTCTCCCGCAGAAAGACGAACATGGACTCCGCCGTCGCATGGTACTCGCGGAAGAGCGCGCCTATCGTCTCCTTGTAAAGCTGCCGCGACTGGTCAGCATCGCCAAACTCCGGCAGATACCACCCGCTCTTCGAGAAGTTCTGATAGCGCGTCGAGCGCTCCTGCCCGTCCCAGCGCTGCTCATCCACCAGAACAATGGCGGCGGCCAGCGATAGCCTCTCAATGGCAAAAGCCACGTGGGCCAGGTCCGCAATCGAGCGATGGCCATACTGGAAGTAGAACGTGTTCAGAAACTGCTCCGCACGCTGGCTGCTGATCTCGCGCAGCGAGTCCTTCATGGAGAGCGCCGAGCGCGAATACTTCGCCATGGCATACGCCAGCACCTCGGGATCTGCGCCCAATACGGCGAATACTTCAGTCTGATTCCGAGCCTCGGCTGCCGGGTCTGCAGCGGGGAGAGGGGCGTGAGTAGTGGTTTCTGTTTCTGCCATGATCGCAATCAGAATACGGCATACCGCCCAGGATTTCTCCTTGCATCCCTGTGGAAGATCGGCGGCGGACGCGGTAAGCTACATAGGGCCTGTTGACCCCCATCCAGACAGCGACGCCCTGCGACAGGGTTCAACCGGCTTCAGAGACCCTTCCCAGGAATCCGCTGCTTTGGATCGCAACCCTGCCGGCTTGGCTGTTCGTCTCTCTTGTTCGTCTCTATTCGGTAAACGTGGCGTTGTAAACCTGGCGTTATGAGCAGCCCAAACAGACACGACCCAGCGGATATCCTCACAAAGACCAGCCATCGAACCTGGCCGCCCCCATCTGGGCCATGGACGATGAGCCAGCGCTGGAACGATCTGCTGTTTGCTCACTGGCCAGTGCCCCCCGAGCAGCTTGCTCCCCTCATTCCGCCGCAGTTGGTGGTGGACACCTACGACGGAGAGGCATGGGTGGGCGTAGTCCCCTTCTGGATCGACCGCATCGAGCTTCGCGGAATGCCGCAGGTCCCCGGAATCGACCACTTTCCGGAGCTGAACCTGAGAACCTATGTGCGCGAGCGCGACACGAATTCCTATGGAGTCTTCTTCTTCTCGCTCGACGCCGCAAACGCCCTCGCTGTCGCCATGGCACGCGCTCTCTTTCACCTGCCCTATTACTGGGCGCGCATCAAGATCGAGCCGCAGGAAGACCGCAGCTTCCTCTACAAGAGCGAGCGATTGCTCTCTCCCCATCCGGTGCGATTCCAGGCCAGATATCGAGGACTGGGGCCCACCCTGCCACAAAGCTGCCCCGGCACCATCGAGTATTTCCTCACCGAGCGATACTGTCTCTACACAACAAATCGCCACGGCGAACTGCTGCGCGGCAACATTCACCACAGCACATGGCTTCTTGAAAAAGCCGAGGCGGAGATCCGAATCAACGATCTGCCTGCCGCTCACGGCATCCGCCTGCCCGATACCGCTCCTCTCCTCCACTACTCGCGCGAAATGGCGGTCTACATCTGGACGCTGGAGCTGGCCTATGCCATGGCGGCCGGCGCCCGCGCTCCGCTCTCGGCAGCCGAACCTCTATAATTCCTCCTCAGGAGAACTGGCAGAACATGGCATCACTGGAAGGGAAAACCGCCCTCATCACCGGAGCGTCCCAGGGCATCGGCCGCGCCTGTGCGCTGCAATTGGCAAAGACAGGAGCCCGCATCGCTCTGGCGGCGCGCAACCAGGCAAAGCTCGAAGAGGTCGCCGCGGAGATCGCCGCCGCGGGCGGCACCGCCGGGATCTTTCCCCTGGACATCGCCAGCGAAGAGTCCATTAAATCCACCGCCAAAGCGGTGATCGCGCAGTTTGGAGCGGTGGAGATTCTGGTGAACAACGCCGGCATCACCCGCGATGGCCTGATGATGCGCATGAAGCGCAGCGATTGGGACGACGTCCTCAACACGAACCTCACCGGAACCTTCCTGCTCACCCAGGCCGTCATGAGCTCGATGCTCAAGGCCCGCTGGGGAAGGATCATTAACATTTCCAGTGTGGTGGCGCGCAGCGGACAGGCAGGACAGACGAACTACGCCGCCAGCAAAGCCGGATTGATCGGTCTTACCCGGTCGATCGCCCGCGAACTGGCCTCACGCAGCATTACCGTCAACGCCGTTGCCCCGGGATACATTGAAACCGCCATGACCGCTGTGCTCGACGACAAGCAGCGCGAAGCCATGATGTCCCAGATTCCCCTGGGACGCGCCGGCACCGACGCCGATATCGCCCACGCCGTCGCCTTCCTTGCCTCACCGGAAGCGGGATATATCACCGGCCACGTCCTCGACGTGAACGGCGGCATGTACATGGCCTAGGCGCTTCGGATAAAGCAGATAATCCGGTTGAAATGAAGGCATCGAAAACACTTCAAGGTCCATCTAGTAGGTATAGTGTTTGACGCCAAACTCCTATGCAGCCATAGGAGGCCGTGAAGAGCTGGCTCAGAAGATATCGTGAAATCTTTTAGACCATACTTTGACGCGATGGGATCCAATATCTTCTTCTATGGCGAGAACCCAGGAAACAGTCAGGTAGCGAAGTTAGTCAACAATATGATTCTGGGTATCCCCGTGAACGCTGTGGCTGAAGGGTTGAAATTATCGAATTACTACAAGTTACCTCAAGAAGAGCTATTCAACCTCTTAAAAGTGAGTACAGGTGATAGCTGGGTAGTTAGAAATTGGAAAGATGTTTCAGAATGGACAGCAGAAACTGCCTTGTCTGTTTTACTGAAAGACCTAAAAGCGACTTACAACGAAGGGCTTCAACACAATGTAGCTTTACCCTTCAATGCCCTATCCTCCACACAGTTATTTAATTCCATGGGAAAAGAAAAACCCGAAGCTAAATAACTGGATAAGTCAGTGTTTTGTCCCACTGTAATAGTGTTTCGATATCCACCATTAGGCGCTGGATATTGCATTTGAAGGTCTTCGAAATATCCCCCAGGATTTGCCACGCGGCGTGGTCCCGAAACCATTTGTGGTTGGCCGGGATGGTAATCCACGGGCTTCTTTCGTGCTGCACCGGGAAAGCATAGCGTCGAACCCTCCCATATACTCGTCCCAAAGTTCAGGGTCTGCGTAATCGCTCCCACTGATTTTTCCAATGCTTCGCCGGATCATCCGCGACCAAAAATTCTGAAACAAAACTTCCTCATGTTTCCTTCCTGCATGCCGATGTAAGGAGGAAAGGTCCCCGCATGCTACAGATCGCCCCCGCAAGAGACGATTCCACCATCAGTGTCTCCGAACTGCCACAGCACCGCTTTTTTGCGCGTCAACCGATTCTCGACCGGAACAGGAAGATCTTTGGCTACGAGTTTCTCTTTCGGTCCAGCATGCAGAACAAGTTTCCCTATGCATCTCCTACTGAGTCGGACTATGCAACACGCCTCATGGTGGATAATTCCATCCTCTATAACTTTGAGTCCCTCGCGGGTCGAGGCAAAGCCTTTCTCAATTGCACCCGGGAGGCTCTGACCCAGGGATTCGTGACCCTGCTGCCTCCCCAATCCACCGTCCTGGAGGTTCTCGAGGGTGTCGAACCCGACAACGAGGTCGTGGATGCCTGCCGCTCTTTGCGCAGCCAGGGGTATCAAATCTCGCTGGATGACTTTATCCCGCGTCCGGGCATGGAACGTCTCCTGCCCTACGCCGACTACATCAAATTTGATTTTCGGCTGTGCAATGCTGCGCAGCGCGCCGAAATCCGCCAGTTTGTGAAGGGCTCCAAATCTCTTCTCGTCGCTGAGAAAGTCGAGGACGAGGAGGCGTTTCGACTGGCTCTTGAAGAGGGCTTCGACCTCTTTCAAGGCTACTTTTTTTGTCAGCCCTCTGTTTTTTCTCGCAAAAAAGTCAGCTCGCAGCGCCTCCGGCACCTCAAGTTATTGACAGCGGTCAGCCGGTCGCCTTTTAACTGGCACGAGATCGAGTCCATCGTGCGCAAGGACGCCTCTCTCTGCTATCGCCTGCTGCGCCTGGTCAACGCTGGCCACTACATGGTGCGCAGTGAGATTTCCTCGATCCAGACAGCGCTGGTCACGGTTGGAGAAGATCGCTTCCGCAAGCTGCTCACCCTCGCCGTTACCTCCCAACTCGATAACGATCCGTCCTCGGAACTCACGCGGCTGGCCCTGCAACGGGCACGCTTTTGCGAGATGGCCGCTCCCTACCTGCAACAGGACCCGAACGAACAATATCTCTTCGGATTGCTCTCGCTGTTTCCTGCATTCATGGGGATCTCTATGCAGCAGGCGATCACTCAGCTCCCGCTGCGCCCGCCCGTCAAGGCAGCTCTGTTGGGCGAGCCCAACGAAATCAGCTTTGCGCTCCGCTGCCTGCATCGCTACGAATCCGGCGAGTGGAATATTTTGCCGGAAGACACTGCTAACCTCGCCCTCAACATGGATACATTAGACATTCTTTACCAGCACTCCCTGTGCTGGGCCGAGAACAGCACCTCCTCGGCCGCTCAATAGCTGCTATGGCCATATAGCCATATTGAGGAGCTGCTGCGAGTTAGAGATAACCCGCCCCGGTGACCCCGCGTCCGGGAACTGCGCAGCCCGTTAACCCTGCATCTAATTTCTCTATCGGCATCAGGGCGCAGGGTAAGGCATACTGTGCTTCGTAATTTCCGCGATTTCTCCTGGACGAAAGGACTACCGTGAGACGAATCCTGACTTTGCTGATCCTGTTATCCGCTGCGTTCGCCTCGGCTGCAAATCCCGAGCCGCAGCGCGTCTCCTTCCCCAGCGGCAACGACACAGCACAGGGCCTGCTGTATTTGCCCACGGGCGCCGGACCGCATCCCGCATTGGTCGTCATTCATGAGTGGTGGGGCCTCAATGACTGGGTCAAGGAGCAGGCAGCGCAGTTTGCCGCCCTGGGCTACGTGGCCTTGGCGGTGGATCTCTATCGCGGTCAGGTCGCCACGGATCCGGATGCCGCCCACCAGTTAAGCCGCGGCCTGCCCCAGGACCGTGGCGTACGCGACCTGGTCTCCGCCGTTCACTTTCTGGAGCAAAGAAAGGATGTGGAAGCCAGGCGTATTGGCGCAATTGGCTGGTGCATGGGAGGCGGTTACGCCATCCAGCTTGCAGTTGCCGAGCCCACATTGCGCTCCGTGGTCGTCAACTATGGATCGCTTCCGACGGATCGTGCATCGCTGGCCAGGATTCATGCCTCCATCCTGGGGAACTTCGGCGGCAAGGACATGGGTATCCCACCCGCAGCGGTGGATGACTTTGCGGCGGAGATGAAACAACTAGGCAATCCACCCGACGTAAAAATCTATCCCGAAGCCGGTCATGCGTTTGAAAATCCCAACAACAAAGTGGGATTCCGGAGTCAAGATGCGGAGGATGCGCATCGAAGGATTGTTACGTTTTTGTCACGTACACTGCAAAAATGACATCTTTTGTGGGGTTGTCTATAGCCCACAAGTCGCAGGTACCAATAGAGGTTCGGGAATGGCCGGAAAGATTTACCTCCAAATATTGCAAAAAATGCTTGATTGAGGTCCAATGGTCGTGTTAACTATGAAGCCAACACTACAAATATTTTGACCTTCCTAAGGGGAAAGTGCCGTTCAGGGTATTCCATTATGCAGATTGGGACGACGATTCGAGGCTATCGGTTACAAAAAGGGCTATCGCAGGGAGATATTGAAAAACGCACGGGATTGCTGCGCTGTTACTTGTCCCGCGTGGAGAACGGACACACTGTTCCGTCGCTGGACACGCTCGCCAAGATTGCAGGAGCTCTCGACCTGCCATTAGCGCAGTTTTTTGCTGAAGACTCTCTTGGCCGAGAGATGAACACCCAGAAGCTTACCGACGATGAACTCCGCTTCCTCACGCAGATTCGTCGTTATTCCTCCAACCTGAATGACAGCGACCGGAAGCTGCTCCTGGCCATGGTCAAGAAGTTCGCTGCCACAGCCGTTCGTTAGAGCATCCTGGTTGTACCGATAGGGACGCACAGCTTTTCGATTCAGCAAAGCTGCTGCATCCTGAGGGCCGGACGAAGAATTGCTACCGTCTCACCCCCGGAGACGATGGTCAAAAAAATAGCCCCGTTGCTGCCTCTGCAGCCGGGGCTTTTTCTGCTCCTGCTCTCAGGCGGAAAGCCAGAAGGAAAAGATTCCGAATCCCAGCACCATCAGCAGGATCGCCATGCCGTAATAGGCGAGCCGCTGCCGCTTACGAAATTGCTGCCGGGGCGCTCCAATTCTCGGAACCAGCGGGACACCGAGGGCCAATCCGCAGAGGAATCCGCCAAGATGGGCCATGTTGTCGATCTGCAAAGACGCATGGAAAAACCACGTCGAGCCGCCAATAACGAAGTTCAGAATGGCAAAATTGATGACGCTCTGCCGCAGCCGCTTCACTTCGAGCGGCGGTACCGGCAGCAGGGGCGACTTCAACAGCATGATGAGCACACCGCAAAGGCCGAATACGGCTCCGGAGGCGCCGGCCCCGATCACCCCGGGATGTCCCGGAATTCCTGGGTGGACTGCGTCGCTCAACAGGTTCCCGGAGATGCCGCTCAGGACATAGACAGCGGTCAACCCGATGGGGCCTAGCAGCGGTTCCCCCAGCAGTCCAAGGTTCCACAGGCACCACATGTTGGTCGCCAGATGGATGAGGCCGACGTGCACGAATGCCGCCGACAACAGGCGCCACCACTCGCCATGCAGCATCACCAGCGAGCCGTTATTTGCGCCCCAGGTGAGTAATTGCGTTGTAGTTGGCAGTTGTGGCGAGACGCCGTTCAACACCATGACGAGGAAGACCAGGCAGTTGATGGCGACCAGGACGTAGGTTGCCGGCGCATAGGCCCAGCGCGACTTTCCCCGCTGGCTGGTGTGCTCTACCGGTTCGTCGCGCATGGGCTCGCGAAACCTTGCGTCCGGCTCATAGCCGGGCGGCAGGATTTCGGGCTGCACTTCGATCGGGCGCGAGAAGCCGTTGGGCCTTTGCGAATCCATATCTTCTAAGCTATCGTGGACCCTCGCTCGTGACAAATTGCGGCGCTTGCGACCTTGCGCTGGCGGGCGATGGGATGACACAGGTGGTGTTTGAGAAGCAGGTCCTTCGCGCCGCGCAGGATGACAAGTGGGAGCTTCGCCCAGGTTGTCATCCTGAGCGAAGCAAAGGACCTAAACTATCGTGCTATTGGGCTTCAGCGGAGAGTTCAGCGATTGGGGCGTGAACTCCACCGATCTGCACCAGCATGTCTTCTTTACGCATCACCATTGTCGTGGCATTCAGCGAAGCCAATTCAAACTCGCGTCCATGGGTAATGGCGTCGGTGGGACAGGCCTCCACGCAATACCCGCAGAAGATGCACCGGTTGTAATCGATGTTGTAAACCTTGGCGTAGCGCTCGGCGCTCGAAATCCGCATCTCGGCAGTATTCTCCGCCGCTTCGATGTAGATGCAGTTGGAGGGGCATGCGGCGGCGCAGAGGAAGCAGGCAACACACTTCTCCAGCCCGTTCTCATCGCGCTGCAACACGTGCCGTCCGCGGAAGCGCTCGCCGATATTGGCGCCGCGCAGCGGTCCGGGGCCGTCCGGATAGTTCTCCACCGTGGTGGGTTGAAAGATCTCCCCGAGCGTGATGCTCATGCCCTTCGCAATTCCGGCGATGTTGCGTACGATCGACATGACGTTAGTATACGATGCTCTGCCGGATTGCGACGTATTTACGCGCCACCTAGCGGGGCCTCGATTCTCCCACCAGCGGCCTGGTAAAGACCCTGCGGCGACGCGCGGAATGCCTCGGTGCACGCCGCGCCGCAGCCCGCACGATCTGCGCGCAACTGGCGGTGTCCTGCCCGGCAGCAATCTCCAGCACTTCGCCCTCTGCCCGGCACAACCGGGTCTTCAGCGGCCCGGCCTCGGTGCCCACCACGGGGCGCGAGCGCTCCAGCCCGGTGGCTGGGTCCACATCGTACTCGAAGAGGTAATCCTCGCCCTTTACACCCCGCTTCTGCTGAAAGTGGGACCACGTAGCCAGCACCGCCCGCCCGTCTTCGCCCACCATCAGGGCATAGGCCTGGTCGGTCTCCCCCGAGTTGCCGGGAGTGGAGGAGAAGAACGGCGCTCCGGCAACCTCGCGCGGCCAGCGCGCCCGCCATTTCTTCGTCTTTGGATCCAGGTAGAAGGAGGTCAGAAACGTGGTTGTGCGGCAGTCGCTGCAGTCGTCATAGGTTGCGACCAGTTCCGTGTTGCCATCGCGAACAAAACGCAGCCAGTCACGAAATCTCAGATTCATTCCCGTCATCAGTTGGACTGGCTTGCCGCTGTCATCCTTCAGCCCGACGCTATATGCGGTGTAGCGATCCTGATCCGGCCTTGCCGCAGGATTTGGCCGCGTTGCCGTGATCACCAGGGCCTCGTCGCCCACCACCGCAATCTCGCGCAGCGCCGTGTACTTTTCCCCATCGAGCGCCTTGGTCACAGCCGCAACACGATCCGTCTCCTCATGCAGATTGGTCCACGCGAAACCCTCGATCGCCTGTGCACCCGCTCTCTTGCTGCCACCGAGAATCGCCAGCATCCCCAGGCCCAGAACCGCCATGCAGCGCAGGCCCGCTAAAGTACGCCTGCTCCTCCCCATCCCACCCCTCATCTACTCAATCCCCAGCTTCTTCCAAATTTCGTCGACCCGCGTGCGCGTCCGGCCATCCATCTCGATCATCGGTGGCCAGGGCCGGGTAAAGCCCTCTGCCGCCCACTTGCGGGTGGCATCGATCCCCATCTTGCTGCCGTAGTTCGGCATGCGCGATGCGTGGTCCAGAGTGTCCACCGGCCCCAGCGTGAACTGAATATCCCGCTCCGGGTCGATATTGTTCGCTACCCGCAGCGTAACCTCGCCCAGGTTCTGGACGTCGCAATCCTCGTCCACCACAATCACGCACTTGGTAAACATGGCCTGCCCCAGAGACCAGATGCCGCTCATCACCTTGCGCGCCTGCCCCGCATAACTCTTGCGAATCGACACGATCATCAGATTATGAAAGACGCCTTCGACGGGAAGATTAATATCCACGATCTCAGGAATCGTCAGCCGCATCATCGGTAAAAAGATACGCTCGACGGCCTTGCCCATCCATGCATCTTCCATGGGAGGCTTGCCGACGATAGTGGCGGCATAGATTGGATCCTTGCGGTGCGTGATGCAGGTGATGTGGAAGACAGGATACTCGTCCTCCATGGTGTAGAAGCCGGTGTGATCCCCAAACGGACCCTCTGTCCGCAGCTCGTCGAGGCTTACATAGCCCTCAAGAATAATCTCGGCGCGCGCCGGTACCTCCAGGTCGACCGTCTCGCACTTCACCAGTTCGACCGGAGATTGTCGCAGGAAGCCGGCGATGACAAACTCCTCCACCTCGGGAGGGGCGGGAACAATGGCGGAAAAGGTAGTCGCCGGATCGGTACCGATCGCGACCGCCACCTCCAGCCGCCCATCCTTCCATTTCCCCAGCGCTATCTGGGGCATCCCGCCTGCCGGCCCTGCTGCGCGGGTGGATCCGCCGCCGGTCTCGGCCATTACGCCAACCCGGGCTGCCGCAGCATCGCCCGTCGCGCTCTGCTCGGCGGCTGCGCGCAGATGGTTCCGGAAGTGCTCGGCGGCTACCTTCTGCCGCTGCCAGTGCATGCCCGTAGTCTGCCCGTCATACACCTGCATGCGATACATGCCGACGTTGCGCTTGCCCGACCTGGGATCGCGCGTAATCACGCAGGGCAGGGTGATGAATCTGCCTCCATCCAAAGGCCAGCATTGGAGCACTGGAAAATCCAGCAGATTGATGTCGTTCCGGTGAATGACTTCCTTACACGGGGCGTCATCCGCGGAGATTGTCCGGGGGAAGTACCTGCCCACCTCCGCCAGCATCGGCAGCATCTTCAGCTTGTCAAAGAAGCTCTCCGGCGACTTGACCTGCATCATCCCCTGGATACGGGCGGCTACCTCGTCGAGGGAATCCACGCCCAGCGCCATCTGCATGCGCCGCTCGCTGCCAAACTGGTTCATCAGTACGCGGTGGCCGGGATGCCCCTTGATGTTCTCGAACAGCAGGGCCGGGCCGCCCGGTGGATAGGCATTTTTGGCGTGCTTGCCGGGCGGAGTTCGCCCCATCTTGGAAACGCGGTCTGTGATCTCAGCGATCTCCAGAATCGGGTCCACCTGCTCCCGCACACGCTTGAGTTCGCCAGCCTTTTCCAGCGCTCGAATCCAGTCTCTCAGATCATCCAGAGCCAAGTTGCTTTCCCCCGCGCCGCGCTGTAGCTTCGGTCCACCTGATTTTCGCAGCGGCAGCTACCATACTATCGGCAGCCATGACCCCCAGTCACGACAGCCAGTCACGACGCTGTGCAGCTCCGGATCTTCCCGGCCGTGGACACAGACTCACGAAATGTGGTGTGACATGAACCGATCCATCTGGGTCTGGGCGCAGCGCGCTCCGCAAAGATGCTTCACTCCGGGCCCATGCGCGAGGAGAACATTCCAAGGGGTGAGCTTGAGCACGGGCTGGGCCGGCATGTTCTCCGCGGGAGTCATCTCCTCGGTCCACGCCAGCCACCAATCATCTTCCCGCTGCTTTTTAGGCTTGTTACACACGTCGCAATGATAGGTCTCGGTCCATGCCATTAGGGTCCCCTTGCCTGCCGGGAGACAGGCAATTTTCTCCGTCCCTGCGAAGTTAGCACACGTATCGGTCTTAGTTTTGCGAGTTATGCGGGAATCTAGGAAGCTACTTCTTTCGATCCTGCCGTTTCTTCAGCCGCGTCCACGAGCGGGAACCCAAGATTCTTCCACCCGTCGAAGCCGCCACGCAGCGGACGCACCCTCTGGATTCCCAGCTTACGGATGCTCATCGCCGTCTTGGCCGCGGTCGCCTCGCTGGGGCAGGTGCAGTAGAGCACAATGTCGCGGTCCCGGGGGATGTCTCCGCTGTTCTCCAGCAGGCTTGCCGAGGTGTAGCGAACCGCTCCCGGAAGGACGCGGGGATCGGGAAGATAGTCCAGCGGATGGCGCAGATCCACGATGTAGACCGGTTCCCCTTCGTCGATCAGGCGCTTCAGCTCTTCCGGCTCAAGCCGCGAGTTGCGTAGCTCCCGCAGGAATGCCTGTTGCCGCATGATCCTGTAGAGGACCAGGGCAAGAACAGCCAGCAAAACCATGGCGGCAAAGGAATTTCTCACCCACGACATCGCTGCCGGGTTGTGCTTCACCACATCTCCGAAAAATCTTCCGGAGAGCGTCAGTGCTAGAGTCCAGATCAGTGATCCCATAAAGTCAAATAACAAAAAGGACCGATAGGGCATCTTCGATTGCCCGGCAATCGGGGCTGCCAGGGTCGTCAGCCCGGGAATAAACTTCGCCACCAGCAGCGACTTCAGGCCGTGCTTGCCAAAGTAATCTTCGGTGCGCCGTACACACGTGGATGCCTCCAGCGACAAGCGGCAAACCAACCGCACCATTGCACCGCCATAACGCTTGCCGAGAAGGTACCAGGTCGTATCCGCGACCAGGCATCCTGCGGTCACAGCCAGCACTACCAGGACAAGGCTCAGGCGATGCGTCGCGGTCAAAGTACCCGCGGCCAGCAGCAGCGGCGTGCTCGGAATAGGCATCCCGAGCATCTCCACCAGCACCCAGACAAACAGGATCAGGTACCCGTATTGAATAACGAAATCGAGCCCTGCCGGCATACCCTCAGTCCATCTCCTTCGGTTGTCTATAAGATGACACGAATTTGAAAACGTTGCGTCGGGTTTTCTTCGCACGATTTGGCAATGGCCGCCACGCATAAAAAAGAAGAGGCGGCCTCCCGCATATCCGGAGGCCGCCTCTGTGTTTGAAGATCTCGTTACTGCTTGACGCGAACGCTGGGAACGACCGAAAGTCCCGGTCTTAACAGGTGATCTTTGTTGTCGTTAGGGTTTTTCAGATCAATGCGAACCGGGACGCGCTGCACCACTTTGACGTAGTTTCCTGTCGCGTTTTCGGGCGGAAACAGGCTCATCACGGACCCGGTTGCGCCGCCAATCTGCGTAACAACCCCGTCATATTTGCGCCCATACGCATCGACCTTGATCTCGACGGGCTGTCCCTGCTTCATATGGCGAAGTTGAGTCTCCTTGAAGTTCGCCGTAATCCACACGTCGTCCAGCGATACCAGCGTCATCAGGTTCTGGCCGGAGCTGACGTTCTGGCCCAGCTCGACGCTCTTGCGCGTGATGATGCCGGAGATCGGCGCCACGATCCTGGTATAGCTCAGGTTCAGCTTCGCCTGCTCCAGAGCCGCACTCGCCCGTTGTGCCTCGGCAGACGCCTGATTGGCGCGGGCCCTCTGAATCGCTACCTGCTGCGGTCCAGTCTGGGCGGTCTTGAGCTGGGCCTGGGACTGGTCCAAACGCTGCCGGGCCATTCGCACGCCCTGGTCCGCCGCCAGTTCGGTCGCAAGGGCATCGGCTACAGCCGCCTTGGCTGAAGCTGCTGCGGCCACCGCCGCATCGAACTGCTGGCGCGAGATTACATCCTTCTCCACCAGCGGCGCATACCGCTTCAGATCGAGCTGCGCCTTCTCATTGTTGGCTCGCGCCTGCTCCACCCGCGCATGGGCCGCTTCCAATTGCCTCTGGGCCTGTATTACGCCCGCCGACGTACTGCGCACATCCGCGCCGGCTGAAGTCAGCGTACTGCCAGTATTGACGCCGATGATGGGCACATTGACCTGCGCAGCCTGCGAGCTCGCCTCCGCTGCCTGAAGATTGGCGTCGTTCTGCTTGACGGCTACCTCAAAATCGCGGGGATCGATCTCCGCGACCACAGTGCCTGCCTCGACGTACTGGTTCTCCTCAACATTCACCTTGACGATCTGTCCGGAAATACGGGAGCTGATCTGCACCAGGTGGCCGCTCACCTGCGCGTCATCGGTATCCTCATAAAAAGTGGAATGCCACCAGAAGAGAAGTGCTCCGACGACGAGGGCCACGACAACGCCAAAAATAATAAAGTGGTGGCGGGGCCGCGGTTCCGGCGCCTCTGGAATCTCATCCATCTCCGCGTTGGTCTTTTCCCCTAACTCCAGATTCTGCTCAGCCACTGTTACTTTCCTCCGACGTAGTCCTTGTAGTTCGTATGGGCCACTCCCAGGGCACGCGCCAGTGCGAGTTTTGCCACGTTGTGCTGGTAGAGACTGCTGACATACTGATCGTTCGCCTGGGCTACGGACTGCTGTGCCTGGGTTACCGCGAGATTATCCGATACTCCCGCCGCATAGCGCTGTTGCGCTTCGCTCAGGGCCTCGGTAGCAAGCAGAACATTGCTGTGCGCCACTTCCACCTGCTTGACTGCGGCCTGTATGTCCAGAATGCTGTCGCGCACATCGGCGTTGATCTGCCCGCGCATATCGTTTAACTGCGCCCGCCGCTGATTCAGTTGGGACTGGGCCAGTTGCGCATCTCCCCGCAGCTTAGGCTCGGCAAAGATGGGGAAGCTCAGCGTTCCCACCGCATCGCCGGTGCCATGAGATTTCGCCAGATTCACTCCGATATCCCCATAGTCGCCCTGAAAGCCCAGTGTGGGATACCTCTCCGCGGTAGCGGCCGAGCGCTGCTTCTCGGCGCTCTTTACCTGCTCCTCCAGCGCCTGCAGATCTTTGCGGCCGATCAGCGCCTGCTTCACGGCGGAGTCCACGTCCAGAGTATCCAGCGCCGCGTAGGGAGCCTGATCGGTCAATTCGAATTTCTGATCGAGCGGCAGGCCAATCACACGCGCCAGCGCAATCTTGTCCTTGGCAAACTGATTCTGCGAGGTGATCAGCGACTGTTGCAGCGTCTGGTAGTCCACGCGCGCGCGCAGTTCATCCAGCAACGGGGCCGTGCCTGCCTGGTGGTTGGCGACTGCCTGATCGAGTGAAACCCTGGCGGTATCCACCTGCGCCTGAACGCTGCGAATTCGCGCCGCATCCGAGATCACCAGCAGATACGCATTGCCCACCGTCAGCGTTACCATGTCGCGCGCGTCCTGCGCGGAGAGCCGCGTGCCAGCAAAATTGTGCTTCGCCGCCAAGTAGTTCTGCAACGAGGCAACGTTGACCAGCGACCAGGAGAGAGCGCCGCGCAGATCGGTATAGCCAAAGGGGCCAACGATCGCGGGAAAACCCGGGATGCGCAATCCCTGCGCCTGCAGATCGGTCTGCATCACCGCTTCCTTCAGCGACCCGTTCACCGTAGGGAGTAGCGCCTGCAGCTCCTGCAGCCTCTGCCCGGCAGCCGCCTGCTGGGACGTCCCGCTCAGGATAATTCCAAGATTCTGCCTCAGGCCTCGCTGGATGGCTTCGTCCAGGCTCAACGACAGCACGCCGGCAGTCGCCTGCCCCTCCACCACGCTGCCCTGAAACGGCGAAGTGCTGCCCTGCGAGGGCACAGCCGTCGATTGCGCGGCCACGCCATAGGGTGAGGCGCTGCTTCCAGCACCTGAAGCCACTGTCTGCGCCAGTACAGGGATAGAGTTGCAGGCCAGAAGCGCAAGGGCCATATTCCTTCTCCAGCCCTTCTGCGCCCCAGCCAAAAACATGATGTCCACGACGGTCAAGCCCTCAAAGATATGTGCTCTTGGATGCACCTCACCCAAAAGAAAGTGCAAAAAGTCACGGAGAAAGCCAGACTACTATCTTACTTTGCTTCAGCTCTTTGCGGGCAATTGGCGGGAGATCGCAGCGTGGCTGCAATGCAGCAGCGAGGTAGCCAGGGAGCACAGCGCCTGGCGGTACACCTGGCTCACAGTACTGGGCGTCCAGGCCGAAGCTCCCCGCGAACCGCTGGCCTGCAGAGCCTCTGCCGATATCGCGCTTCCCCGCCCCAACACGGCTCGCAGCACAAACACGGCACGCATCGCAGGAGAAAGGCGGTCCAGCCATTCGCGAAGACGTGCCCGGCCGGGCCCTTCCATCAGCGACTCCAACTGAGCCACCGTCACCCCGGCAGCCTCCAGATCCTCGCTCTCAATGCAGCTACGCTGGGTCGTCCCTCCCGCCGCCAGCTCTGCATCCAGTCCGCCTGCGGGATACTTCGCCAGCCGCTTCAGCGAGGCCGCAATCACTCGCTCTCGCGCTGCCTGATGGGCCGTACGTGGATCCCCGCAGGGGTCGCCCTCCGTCTCTGCCACCACTTCCTCTATCACGCTCACTGCCTCCTGCTCCTTACCCAGCAGCATGGCCGCGGTCTGGAACAATTCAGAGGCAGAATCCTGCACGTTTTGCACTTCGCGTATAGCCCTGTTCTCGGGATCCCAATAAGTCATAAAGATATCCTTCTGCCAGCCAGACGTGGGTTCTGATCGTGCAAGGGGCAAAGATAGCCCTATCCTGCATGAACTCGCTACAACGGAAATACCCTGGCTGCGCGTATGGCGCTCCTCCACCATCCTCCTCGACTGCAAACCAGTGCGTCAAATCCTGTGTACAGGATATGAAAATGTCCTCCGCAAACCCGTATGATCTGAGATAAGCTTCTGTGGTTCCCATGCTTGTGTAAACTGCGTCCAGAGGTCAGTCTGGAAGCAGTACCTTATGACTACAGTACAGATCCGACGCAAAAAACTCTTTATCAGCCGGGACACCTCGTGGCTCAGCTTTAATCGGCGCGTGCTTGAGGAAGCCGAGGATGCAAGCAATCCCCTGCTGGAGCGGGTCAAGTTTCTCGCTATCACGGCCAGCAACCTGGACGAATTCGTTGAGATCCGCCTCGCAGGCATCTTCCAGAGAATCGAGGATGGCTATAAGGACCCGGGGTTCGACGGACTGACGCCGCAGGAGACCCTCGATTCTGTCGCCGGAGATGTCCAGGCCTTCGTGGCAGAACAGTACCGCTGCTGGAACCAGCAGCTCCTTCCGGAACTCAGCGCGAGTGGGGTTCGGGTTCTTCGCTGGCAGGATCTCACGGAAGAAGGCCGGTCCTACGCCACTGCCTTCTACCAGCGCGAGGTCGATCCGCTGCTGACCCCGATTACGATCGATCCGGCGCATCCCTTCCCCCGCGTGCTGAACAAGGCTCTCTGCGTTGCCCTGCTGCTGCGGCGCAAGCGTAAGGGAACAGCAGGACCGGTACTGGGAGTCGTCACCATTCCACGGGCCTTACCCCGACTGATACCAATTCCCTCGGAGGCAGGATCCTTCGACTTTCTCTTCCTGCACGACCTCATCGAGCGCAATGCCGCCGGAATGTATCGCGGGTATGAGATCCTCTCCGCCGCAGCCTTCCGCGTCACGCGAAACAGCAACCTCTACCTCCAGGAGGAAGAGGCCCGCAGCCTGCTCGAAAGCGTCCGTACCGAATTGCACAACCGGCGCAAGGGCGATGTTGTGCGGCTGGAGATCGAGCAGTCCGCCGATCCCGAAATTATCGACCGCCTGCGCGTCAACTTCGAGCTCGACGAATTCCAGATCTTCCGCACAGACGGGCCGGTGAACCTTTCCCGTCTGATGAATCTCTACAGCGACACACTGCGGCCCGACCTCAAGTTCCACTCCTTTACGCCGCGTGCGATCCACCTGTCGAGGAATGCCACGGACCTCTTTGACGATCTGCGGCACCGCGACATCCTGCTGCATCACCCCTTCGACTCCTACGACCCGGTGGTGGGCTTCATCGAGGCGGGCGCACAGGATCCCAACGTCGTCACCATCAAGCAGACGCTCTACCGCACCAGTTCCGACTCGCCCATGTTCCAGGCGCTCACGCGGGCCGCGCAGACCAAGGAGGTGACGGTCGTCGTGGAGTTGATGGCGCGCTTCGACGAGGCCTCCAATATCCGCTGGGCACGCGATCTGGAGGATGCGGGAGTGCAGGTCTTCTATGGCATTGTCGGCCTGAAGACGCACTGCAAGCTCGCCATGCTGGTGCGCCACGATCCCGATGGAGTGACCCGGCGCTATTGCCACCTGGGCACGGGGAATTACAACCCCGACACCGCCCGTTTTTATACCGACATCAGCCTGCTCACGACAGACCCTGAGATTACGGCGAGCGTCCACAGCGTCTTCAACTATCTCACCGCTCACTCGGAGTCGGACGACTACTGCCCGCTGCTCGTCGCGCCGCTTACCCTCGCCGAAAGCTTGACCCGCATGATCCATCGCGAGGCCGAAAACGCCGCCGCAGGCAAACCCGCCTTCATCATCGCCAAGATGAACTCCCTCTTGGAGCACGGCATCATCGAGGCGCTCTATGAAGCATCCCAGGCAGGGGTACAAATCGACCTCATTGTCCGCGGCATCTGCTCTCTGCGCCCGGGGATGAAGCGGATCAGCGAAAATATCCGCGTCCGCTCCATCGTGGGCCGCTTCCTCGAGCACAGCCGCATCTTTTACTTCTACAACGACGGAAAAGAGGACATCTACTGCGGCTCCGCCGACTGGATGCCCCGCAATTTCTTCGAACGCTGCGAGGTGGTCTTCCCCGTCAAGGATCCCTTGCTCAAAGCGCGTCTACGCCACGAAATCCTCGCCGCTTATCTCGCCGATACCGAGAAATCGCGGCTGATGCAGCCGGATGGCTCCTACATTCGCGCTCGCGATGGCGCTGCCCACCCCTTCAACGTCCAGGAATTTCTCATGCGCCTTGCCGAGGGCAAGGAGAGCATCGAGAGCATCCCCAAGGTCACCCCGCCTGCACCCCATAAAACACGGCAGAAGACCCCAAAGACAGTCAACGTTTAGGCTGCATCCCTGCTGAATCGCAATCGGCCGGGAGGGGGAGGAGTGGGGAGGGCTCTGGCCGGGGCTTCTCTGCAAGCGCGGCACTCTGTATTCCCTGCCCGACAATTGTTACAATTGTGTGAATATGGCTCCCCGTTTTCTGCGAGGGAGTCCTCCCGGACGATTCCCTTCCCGTGAGAGAAGTTGAGGACCATGAACCTGTACGTGCTTCGCCATGCAAGCGCCGGCACACGACGCATCAATCCCAAGCTGGACGTCAAACGCCCCCTGGACAGAGACGGGAAACAGCAGTGCATGATGCTCGGGCGCTATCTGAATGCGCTCAATCTGCAGTTTGACGTAATTGCCTCCAGCCCTCTCAAGCGCTCGTTACAGACCGCTTCGATGGTGGGCACCGAGACCGGCTACGAGGCGAAGGTTATGGTAGCGGAGGCGCTCAGTCCTTCGGCCACCTTCGCGTCTTTCAAGCAGCTGCTCGATGAGCTCTCGCACTACGAAAATGTGCTGGTGGTGGGCCACAACCCGAATTTGCAGAACTTTCTCAGCGCGCTCGTCGGCCTGAACGGACGCACCTGCTTCAGACTGCGCAAGGCTGGCATGGCGCGGCTCGACTGCACCCGCCGGCCGGCGACAATGTTCTGGATGGTCGAGCCTCGCCTTCTGCGCTCGATCTACACCAGCGTTACAAAGAGTTCGCGCCGGAAGACCTCGCGGAAATAATCTGCCTCCTTGCGCAGCGACCACAGTTCCAGCTCCGCGCCGGTGCGCCCCGGGCTTAACTCCAGCAAAACCCGCTTGGGATACACCCGAGTCGTCACCTTCAACACATCGCTGGCCCGGTCCTGATTGAGCGCCATCGCCAGCCGTAACAGCACGACGGCGCGCTTCACCCTTTCATGCTCCTCAATCGGAATGGGCCGCATCGCCCGGTCCGCCGGGGTCGGCCTCGATTTGCCCAGGTACCGCGCAATCGCAGAGATGATGGTCCGCTGCGCGACGTTGAAGCCATAGATCTCCGAATGGGCCACGATGTACTGCGCGTGACGATGGTGCCCCTGGTAGTTGAGGAACTTGCCCACGTCCCGCAACATGGCCGCCGCCTCCAGCCAATGCCGGTATTCGGGAGGCATCTCATGCACCCGCTCCAGATCGCGAAAGAGCTGGACAGCGTGCTGGCGGACCGGCTCTGCCTGCTTCGGATCTACTCCATAGGATCGGCAGGTAGCCAGAACACTCTCCCACCGCTCCCGCTCGAACTCCTGATGCACGACCGTTCGCGAGTCCTGCTCGGCCACCATCTGCGCCAGAATGCCGTCCCGGAGCCCGAGAGGCGAGTAAGAAAATCCTCGCAGACCGAAGTGCTCCAGAATGTCGGCGTAGACATGCGCTCCTGCGATGATGATCTCCGAACGGCGTGGCCCAATGCCCGGAACCATGGCTCGCTGCTGGTTGGACATGCGCGAGAGGCGCGTAGCGAGACGGCGCACCGCGCTTGTCGCCGTCACCTCCTCCGTTTTGCCCACGCTGGACTTTGCCGCAGCGCCGTTCTTGCTCCCCTTCTTGATCCCGTTTTTACTCAGGGATCGGCTTGCGTCGGCCAGCGCTGCCGCGGTCCCGGAGGTCGCAATGACCCGCGCTACACGAGTCGCATCAATTCGGCGTGTCGCGCGGCGCAGCTCCCGCTCGATGTACTGCCGCATGCGGGCAATATCCTCGGGAGCGGGCAGGTCTGCCGGCAGAAACTCCTGGGTCAAGCGCACCGCACCCAGCGGCAGGCTCATCGTCTCCTTGATGCGGTTGTGCTCGGAGAGGGAAATTTCACAGCTCCCGCCGCCCAGGTCCAGCAGAAGGGTGCGTCCCCTGGTCAGCGGATCGCCGCTCATCACTCCGCGGTGGATCAGGCGGCCCTCTTCCAGCCCGGAGATGACCTCAAGCTCCCAGCCCGTCTCCGACTTGACCCATGCGCGAAACGCCTGTGCGTTACGGGCATCGCGCAGAGCCGCGGTGCCAACCGCACGCACCCAATCCGCCCCGAAGGACTGCACCGACCGCTGAAAGCGCTTGAGGGCGCGAAGCGTTTGCGCCATGGCGTCTGGGGAGATTAAGCCGGTGCTGAAGACGCTGCCCCCCAGCCGCGTCACCTCACGATCCTCGTGCAGAACCTTCAGGCGGTGTTGCACCACCCGCGCAATCTTCAGCCTGCAGGAGTTGGAACCTATATCGATGGCAGCAAAGATCTGCATCCGCTCAGTCATGCCTCAGAAGAAAAATTATTCTCTGGAAAGCACCATACACCCTCCGCCGCAAACAAAGCTCGGCGAAGGTTGCACTGCCCGAAAACAAGGATTAGAGACAAGGATTGGAAACAAGGATTGAGAACAAGGATCGGAGATCGGAGACAAGGATCGCGAGGAGCGTAAAGACACAGCGCATGAGCGCTTCTAAGGCTCATACACGGTGCAGGGCGCGCCACTCGCCCACCAGTCTGCCCCGCATTCGCTCCGTCACGCGCTTCGCTTCCTGAAAGCTGCGGCTCACCTCTACTGCCAGCATCGCGGTAAGCTCCTGCCCCGCGTCGCCCAGAGCAATGTGCACCTCCTCTGCAAGGCATAGCCAGTCGTGCCAGTCCCCGATGGCGTCCTGAATCCGCTTGATGGCTCGACCCACCGCCTTGGCATGGGCATCGTCGCCGCCCGCCTCGGTTATATAGCGAGCCTTCTTCGCTCCTTTGCGGAAGTCGTGCAGGTTGGCAGCGTCCAGCAGGGGCATCTTGTCGGAGAGCTCGACAAAAGCATCCAGCGCCGCCTGCGCCACTCTTCGAACCGCTATCCCGCGGCCATGCCGCGTCTGCCACGAGGTGGCGAAACCGGCTGCCAGGCCGTCCAGCTTTTCCAGCCGCCGTGCAATCTGCCGGGTCAGATCCCGGGCACGCTCCTCGCGAGCGCACTCCAGCCAGGCATCCAGCTTTTTCGCCTGGACCTGGAGTGCCTGCTCAGCCTCGGGAGTGGCCGCCTGCCGCTCGACCTCACTCTGCTCCATACGGGAATGCTCTTTTTCTCCGGCTTTCCCGACTCCGGCAAATTTTTCAATCAGCTCGCGATGCACGTCCAGATCGCGCACCGGGCCGGCAGCCCGGCGAATCTTCTTCAACTGCCGCCGCCACCTGTCCGCAGCGTCCGTCAGCTCAGGATTTCCTTCAGGAACCTCGCGCAGGAGCACGTCGACCATGGCCTCCACGCGGCGGGTGCCGGTGCGAACCCGATGCACCGTCTCAACTTCAGAGTCTTCAAGGCACTTCTCCAGGTCCTTCTTCCACTCCGAGGCGAGCCGGGAAAGGTGCGTCAGCCGCGGATCCGGTGCTCTTCGCCGAACGGGCTTGGCAACACGGTGCAGCCCCGGCGGAACCTTTTGCGACTCCCCGGGCGATTGCCTTTTGGCTGTGCTTCCTGGACTGGCGTTCATCGGATTCTCAGACATCACTGATATTCTGCTACTTGAGCACCAAAACGACCGAATTCATGTCAAAACATTCTTCTTCTGCCGAATACACCGAGCTATCGAAGCCGTTGGCCAGGCTTTCACCGCTGCAATCCTGGGCGATCCTGCTGCTGTTCTACTTCGCAATTCACGTTGCGGCCCTCTTCTCGCCGTCGCTGCTGGACGATGCGGACGCCACCCACGCCAATGCGGCGCAGGCTATGGCGCAGAGCGGCGACTGGGTAACGCTGAAAGTCAACGGGCTCCGCTACCTGGAGAAGCCGCCGCTGCCCTACTGGGTTGTCGCGGCCAATTATCATCTCTTTGGCCAGAATGTCTTCTCCACGCATCTCCCACTGAGCCTCGCCGTGCTGGGTTGCGCCATTCTGGCATGGGTATGGGCGCGAAGAGCCTACTCGGACCGCGCCGGATTTTACGCCGCTCTCGGCGTTCTCACTTCGCTCGGAGTCTTTCTCTTCACCCGCATCTTTATCCCCGAGGTCCTGCTGACCTTCTTCCTGGGGCTGGCTCTGTACTTCTTCCTCACCGGGATGGAAGACCGTAAGCCCTCTCGGATCTATGGCATGTGGGCCGTTCTGGGACTGGCCATCCTGACCAAGGGACTGATAGCTCCGGTCTTCTTTTTCGCGGCGATCGTGCCCTACCTGGTGCTGACCGGCCAGTGGCGGCGCTGGCGCGAACTTCGTCTCGTCACCGGCGGCCTGCTCTTCCTGGCCATCGCCGCCCCTTGGCACGTCCTGGCCGGACTCCGTAATCCCGACCATGGGAATCCGATTGGAAATATACCCACTCCAGGCAATGTCCACGGCTTCTTCTACTTCTACTTCTATAACGAGCACGTCCTGCGCTTCCTGGGCAAGCGCTATCCGCATGACTACAACAAGCTGCCGACGTTTCTCTTCTGGGCGTTGCACCTGGTCTGGCTCTTTCCCTGGAGCCTCTACGCCCCGGTAGCCTTGCGCCGCGCATGGCGCACTCGTCACAGCTGGCTGGAGCTGCTTCGCCCCGCCCCCGCGCAGACCGTCGATTTTTATCTGGGCGCGGCCCTCACCTTTGATCCGGCAGCAATCAGCGCCGAACGAAAGTTTCGCGCTCGCACCAACTGGCTGCTCTGTATCTATGCCGCCGTCATTCTGATCTTCTTCTCGCTTTCGACCAACCAGGAGTACTACACCTTCCCCGCCTACCTGCCCCTGCTCATCATGACCGCAGGCGTGCTTGCCGGTGTGGAACTGCGGTCCTCAAGCGATCAGGCGCCGGACTTCTACGACGCGGGAGCCCTCCGCTGGCTGGACGCCGCTCAGGCTGTCTTTGCCGTTCTCGGCATCGCGGCGGCGGCTGCGCTCGGCTATGGATTATGGGAGTCGCGGAATCTCCCCTTCGTCTCCGATATCGGCACGCTTCTGGCGCATCGGGGAGTGGGCAACTATTCGCTGTCCATGTCCCACTTCTTTGACCTCACGGGGCCTTCGTTCGCGGCGCTGCGGCTGCCGGCGATCCTGGCTGCCCTGGCGTTTCTCTTCGGCCCGGTCATTGCCTTGATTTATCGACGGCGGCGCAAGCACCTCGCGGCTACGCTGTCGGTCGCGATCACGTCGGCTGTCTTTTTGATTGCGGCCCACATCGCCCTGCATCGATTTGAACCGATGCTCTCCTCGCGCGCCATCGCCGATACGATGAACCGGCTCTCTGCCCCGCAAGATCAGTTCCTGATCTACGCGGATCAGTCCGATGCTTCCTCGGTCATCTTCTATACCCATCGGCAGGCCCTCCTCGTCGAAGGACGGACGACCTCTATGTTGTGGGGTTCCTGTTATCCCGATGCGCCAAAGATCTTCCTGAAAGACGCGGATCTGGTGCGCGATTGGGGCCAGGGCGAGCGGAAATGGCTCTTTGTGCCGGGCCACAGTCACCAGCATGTGCGCGATCTGCTCGGTAACCGCCTGATCCTGGTTCAGGAGCTTTCCGATAAGACTCTCTACACCGACCGACCGCTAACGAAGTAACCGCGGGACTACTAACAGCAAAGGGCTGCTTCCCCGAAGGAAGCAGCCCTTTGCTGTTGCGTGAGTATGATGGCGAGCCTAGAAGTGGAGAGGTCTGAAGATACCGCGCAACGCCGCGACCGCTCTCATTCGCCGGACGCGCTTAGCTGCTAAGCTTTCCCGGCGTAGTAAGTGCAGGCTCCGGTTTCTTTGGAGCTTTCGTGGAGGTGCTGCGCATTCGTCCGCCCTCGATCAGCCGGTAGATCTCTCCCCGCCACACGATCTTGTCGTTCAGATAACTGGCTGACCAGTAGCAGAAGCCGAGGAGATCGCGCAGTGGATAGAGCAGCGCAAGCCGCAGCAGATGGCTTTCGCCGACCACGGCAGAGCCCACCAGAACCGCCAGCGCCGACCGGCTCAAGACACTCCAGGCGAACAGGCCAAGCCCCAGCCACGGCATCCCCAACGCCAGTGCCGATGCCCCGCTCAGCAGCCCGAAAGGCACGCTGAAGGTCAACACCGTTCCAAGATGACCCAGCGGCCGTGAAAACCGGGTGCTCTTCATCCAGCGAATCTGGTGCTTTACAGAAGACACGAATCGCGCGTTGATCACGATATGGTCGATGATGTGCTCGCTGAGCACCACCGTGTGGCCCTTCTCGGAGACGAGGTTTCCCAGCACGAAATCATCCGCGCAATAATCCCCCAGGACACCAAAGCCGCCAATCTCCTGGACGCATTCGCGGCGGACGACCATCGTCGGTCCCAGGGCAAAGCGCATGCCTTCCGTCAGGTCCGCTACCAGAACGCCGGAGGTCATCTCGACCGACATGCCTGCGGCCTCCAGCCGCGACCAGATTCCGTTGTCGGCCGCAACCCCGCGATAGAGGCAGGTCAGCAGGCCAACCCCGGGGTCGGCAAACGGTGCAACAATGCGGCGCAGATAGTCCGGCCGCACGCGCACATCGCTGTCGCTGATCACCAGCAGCGAGTGGCTCGCGACCGCCTCCATCCGCTCCAGCGACGCCACCTTCGCATTGATGTACTGCGGCTCTCCGGTGGTTACAAACTTCACCGGAATATGAGGAAAGCGAGCGGCCACGCGCATCGCCGTCTGCAGGCCCAGGTCTTCACTCTGCCGGGCGCAGAACAGGATCTCGAAAACGGGATAGTCCTGCTGAAAGAAACTGGTGAGGTGTTCTTCGAGGTTGGGCTCGGATCCGTGCAGGGGCTTGAGCAAGGTCACCGGCGGAAGATCGGCTGGTGCGGCCGCCAGGCTGCGCTGCCTGCGCATACGGACAAATCTCCACACGCCGATGGCAACCATCGCAGTGAAGACGGTGGAGGTGAACAGGCCCAAAGCACCCAGGCCGAAGAGAAGCTTTATCATGCGGTCCAACTAAGCTGCAAAGTCCTTGAGATTGAGACGGAGGTGACCGCGAAAAAGTCGAAGCCTGCCGCCAATCCCGGCGTGACTTAACGCTTCCTCTCCCCCGAACCAGACCGGTGCGGCGGCACGATCACGGGCCTCCTTGAGGGTACCATTGCCGCGGCCTGCCCCGCGAAGCCCTCCTGCATCCGCGTCAGCATCTCCGTGCGTACGTAATCCACAAAACTCTGCATCTGACGATTCATCTCCTCCATGCGTTCGCGCATCTGCAGGATGATCGCGATTCCCGCGATATTAACCCCCAGATCACGCGCCAGATTCAGGATGAACTCCAGCCGCTCCAGATCCTCATCTGTATAGAGGCGTGTGTTGCCCTCGGTGCGGGAGGGCTTCAGTAGCCCCTCACGCTCATACATCCGCAAGGTCTGAGGATGAATCTCGTACATCTCGGCAACCGCCGAGATCATGTAAGCACCTTTCGACTTCCGCTTTGTGACCATATCTTGCCTGGTTTCCCGCCTTACTCCCTAGCCTGACTTCCCATCCCGATCTTCCCATCTGCGCCCAGCCGGGAAGGTTTGCGCTGGCAGAGGATGCGCATCCTCACGCTTCAACTGGTAGATGCAGTGGTCGTATCCCCTCCAGAAAACCACCTTCTCGACGGCGAGTCCATTCTTTTCTGCGACTCTGCGCGAGGCCAGGTTCTCCGGGCGAATCAGGGAGATCACCCGGCGGGGACGCAGTTCGCGAAAGGTGTAGTCGATACAGGCCTTTGCCGCCTCAGTCGCGATTCCAAGATTCCATAAATCGCGATGGACATGGTAGCCGACCTCGATCTCGTGGTGGTCGTCTACCTCCTGCTCTACTGTCCCGCAATCGCCAATCAATTGCCCTGAAGACTTCAGGCACACGGCGAGAAGCCCGACTCCCCTGTCGAAAAAGGACTGCCGGAATCGTTCCACCCACTGCACGACCTCCAGCCTGGTTCGCGGACGCGGATAGTAGCGCATTGTCTCCGCATCCCCCAGCACAGAAAACAGCGCCAGGTCGTCCCCAAAAGCAAAAGGGCGCAGGTAGAGCCGTTCCGTTTCCAGAACGAAGCTCATGTCTGCGCCTCCTTCAAACCGTTGCCGCGCGTCTAGTTAAGTACTGCGATGGGGGTCTCCCACAGCATGTGCTTGACGGCTTCCACACCCGGCGACGGTTTCAGATTTTCCATCAAATCGTTACGCACCTGCATGCCGCAGGTCAACTGCCAACGAGCATCCTGGGCGGTCGGACCAGCCCCGCCAAAGCAGGCATCCTGGCAATCCTGAATCCATGCTTCCCGCAGCCTGCGATCTCTCTGCAGCCCATCGGGCAGCTCACGAGTCAACCCGATCAGAGCCAGCATTGCCAGCCCCATCGATGGTCGAATCTCCATGTTCGATACTTCGGAAAAGCGCTCCGCCCGGTAGGCCTCGACAAAAGTGTCGACAGCCTGCGCACGAACCGCACTATCGGCTGGCTCTGCTCCACACCATGCTTCGTACACGGCCTGAGAACTGCGGAGGTATTGCTGGAGAACGCTGTCGGTCGTGACGCTACCGATATTTGCGTTCGTCCAACCCTCATTATTTTTACGAAAGATATCGCAGCTGGGTGTCAAAGCATGAAGCGAAAGCGAGCCCATTATTAGAAACACTGTTAGTACAAGTAGCTTTCTCATCGTCTTGGGCCTCTATATCCCCCAAGGGCATGAGTGCTATCCCCCAGAGGTGTTACGACGCTACCACGGAGGGGGGTAATTCGCTTTAAAACTTTAGTACTTAAATGTCTTTAAATAGGCCACTTCGAGGATCTTCAGGGTTCAATTGGGCCATTTGTCTCATGATTTCCTTCGATTTCTCGTCCTTCAAATGAGGAATGACAACGTGCACCGTGACGATCTCATCTCCGCGAACTCCGTCATGAGTAGCCGATGGCACACCCCGCTCCCGCATGCGAAGCTTCTGACCGCTCTGCGTGGCGGGAGGGATCTTCAACTGCGCCCGGCCATCAATTGTCGGCACCTCAATTTTTGCGCCCAGCGTCGCTTCTGTAACCGTGATCGGCACAGTTAAGTGAATGTCGTCGAGTACACGGGTGAAGACGGGATGCGAACCGATCTTGAGAATCAGATAGAGATCGCCGGCTGGGCCGCCATTGATGCCGGCATTGCCCTTTCCTGCGAGGCGAATCCTCTGCCCGTCGCGCGTTCCAGCCTTGATGCGGAACTCGACGACCTCCGAACGAGTTACCGTGCCCTCTCCATGGCAAGTGCTGCACGCATTCTGTGCCTTGCCGGTGCCGCCACAGCGCGGGCACTGAATATCGAACTTCATGCGGCCGCCCATCTGCGTCACCTGGCCCGTGCCGTGACACTCCGGACACTGCACCTGGCCGCCGCTCGAAGCCTTCCCCTTGCAGGTGGGACACACCTCTCGCCGCTGGATATCCAGTCGGGCTGTGCCGCCGCGAATCGCCGTCCAGAAATCTACCTGGACCTGGTACTCCAGATCGGTGCCGGGTTCAGGACCACGCGCCTTCTGCTGCGCCGCCTGGGAAAACATTCCCGAGAAGATGTCCTTGAAGTTTCCCCACCCCGAAGACTGCTGCTGTCCGCGAGCGCCCGCCCCCTGGCCTCCCTGGAAGTCCGAAAAGTCGAAGCCGCCGAAGTCAAACTGCACGCCCTCGTCACGATGTCCCCCCGCCGTCCGGCCATAGCCGCCTCGCGCTGCAGCTTCCGCCGCCGCAGGATCGATCTGATCGGAGTAGAAGCCAAGCTGGTCATAAACCTTGCGCTTCTTCTCATCGCTCAGAATGTCGTGAGCCTCGGAGATCTCCTTAAACTTCTCTTCGGCCTTCTTGTCATTGGGATTGACATCGGGATGGTACTTCCGCGCCTGCTTCCGGAATGCCTTGCGAATCTCATCCGGGGTGGCCGTCTTCTTGACCCCGAGTATGCCGTAATAGTCCTTCTGATTTGTCGTCGCCATTGTTTTCTGTGCAGGGTATATCCGCTTCTTCTATCGGAGTACCAGTACCTTACAAAATGAGCCTACAGCAATTCCGCCTCCGGCATAGCCAGAAGATGCAGTCGCAGTGCTGTTTTGTCTCTCGCCAGGCCACCAGCAAAACCTCGCTGGCGGCCCGTAGCCAGGAGAGACATGCGCCCCATCTGCTCCTCTGGGATACGCGGAAAGCGGAACAGCCGAAAGCCGGTATGACCCCTCAATTCCAGATCTGACGCACCTGAACAGGCTCGACATTCCAGAGCAGATCCGGCTCAACATGCCGCATCTTCGCCGCGAATGACTCCGCCTCTTCCTGCGTATTGAACAGAACTTTGTTATAGACCTTGCCTGCGCGCCATTGCTCGCATTTCCAAACGGTATCGGTCATCTTTTTCTCCACATCCTTCCTTATTAAAAAAGACGGGGCGTTCCAGAATCTCTGGAAACACGCCCCGTAGTCTTACCTACGGGGAATCGTAACCGTTACAGCTACGATTCCCCGTAGTGTTCGGTTCCTCTTACTTCTTCTCGTCGACGTCTACGTACTCGGCATCGATGACGCCTTCATCCTTCTTCTCGGCACTCTCTGCCGGCGCACCACCGTCTGCCGGCGGGGCGGCTCCGGCCGATGCCGCGGAAGTGGCCTTGTACATAGCTTCGGCCATCTTGTGCGAGGCCTCGGTCAGCTTGTCGCGCGAGGCGTTCATTTCTGCTGCGGTCGGCGTGCCTTCGAGCGTCTTCTTTGCCTCGGCAAGCGTGCTCTCAACCTCTGCCTTGTCGCTCGCGGAGACCTTGTCGCCGCTCTCCTTGAGCATCTTCTCGATGTTATAGACGAGGTTATCGAGACCGTTGCGGGCTTCAATCTCCTCGCGCTTTGCCTTGTCTTCGGTGGAGTGAGCCTCAGCTTCCTTCGCCATCCGGTCCACTTCTTCCTTGCTTAAGCCGCTGGAGGACGTGATCTGGATCCGCTGATCCTTACCCGTCGCGGTATCCTTGGCCGTCACGTTCAGAATGCCGTTCGCATCGATGTCAAAGGTCACCTCGATCTGCGGCACCCCACGCATGGCGGGAGGAATACCAGCGAGCTTGAACTTGCCCAGCGTGCGGTTCTGGCTCGCCATTGGGCGTTCGCCTTGCAGCACGTGCACTTCCACCTCAGTCTGGTTGTCGGCTGCCGTCGAGAAGGTTTCCGTCTTCTTGGTCGGGATCGTTGTGTTGCGCGGAATCATGGTCGTCGCCACGCCACCCAGCGTTTCGATGGAGAGCGTCAACGGCGTCACGTCCAGCAGCAGCAGATCCTTCACTTCGCCTGCCAGGACACCGGCCTGAACCGCCGCTCCGATGGCAACCACTTCATCGGGATTCACTCCCTTGTGAGGTTCCTTGCCAAAGAGCTTTGTGACCAATTCCTGGATGGCCGGCATACGCGTCTGACCACCAACCAGCACGACTTCGTCGATCTTGCTGGCGTCGATCCCAGCGTCTGCCAGAGCCTTCTTGCAGGGCTCGATCGAGCGCTGCAGCAGATCGCCCACCAACTGCTCCAGCTTGGAGCGAGTCAGCTTCCGCACCAGGTGCTTCGGGCCGGTCGCATCTGCCGTGATAAAGGGCAGATTGATCTCGGTTTCCATCGTGGTGGATAGCTCGATCTTGGCCTTCTCCGCAGCATCCTTCAGCCGCTGCAGGGCCATCTCGTTCCCCTTCGAACGCAGGTCGAGGCCTTCATCCTTCTTAAACTCCTCGGTCAGCCAATCCACAATGCGTTGATCCAGGTTGTCGCCGCCCAGATGCGTATCGCCATTGGTCGATTTCACTTCGATGACGCCCTCGCCAACCTCCAAAACCGAGATGTCGAAAGTGCCGCCACCAAAGTCATAGACCGCAATGGTCTCGTCCTTCTTCTTGTCCAGGCCATAAGCCAATGCGGCGGCTGTCGGCTCATTGACGATGCGCTTTACATCCAGACCCGCGATGCGGCCCGCATCCTTGGTGGCCTGGCGCTGCGCATCATTAAAATACGCAGGAACCGTGATTACGGCCTCGGTTACCGACTGGCCGAGATAATCCTCCGCAGCCTTCTTCAGCTTCTGCAGGATCATGGCCGAGATCTCAGGCGCCGTATAGTCCTTGCCCTGCGCCTCAATAACCACATGGTCGCCCGACTGCTTGACCTTGTAGGGCACCATCTTCATCTCATCGTTCACTTCGTTGAAGCGGCGGCCCATGAACCGCTTGATCGAATAAATCGTGTTCTCTGGATTCGTGATCGCCTGACGCTTTGCCACCTGGCCTACCAGGCGCTCCCCGCTCTTTGTGAAAGCCACAACCGAGGGCGTAGTCCGGCCACCCTCCTCATTGGCGATTACCTTCGGTTCGCCGCCTTCCATCACTGCCACGACCGAATTTGTCGTGCCGAGGTCGATTCCAATAATTTTTGCCATTTTGCTCTTCCCACCCTCGAATTTCCGCTGTAACTAATCTTGAACTTACATTTGCCAGCATCGCACTTGAGTCAAATGCTGTCAAGGTATCTGATGTCGATTATCACTATCACGATTCGAAAAGTTATAACGTCCAGTTTATGAATCACTTGACCTTGTTTCTGCGTCAAAGCTTTATTCAGGAAAGTGCTCCTCCGCAAGCCGAGGACGCTCGAATTCCGCAATTCAGACCCATAAACTGTTCTATTGTTTAGGATTCTCCAATGGCTGAACCATCTGGACAGGCTGCCCCGGTCAGCAACCCTTGGCTTGTGGCTATCTCCGTCATGCTGGCGACCTTTATGGAGGTCCTCGACACGGCGATCGCTTCGGTTGCCCTGCCCTACATCGCGGGCAGCTTGTCCGCCAGTACTTCAGAGGCAACCTGGGTCCTGACCAGTTACCTGGTCGCCAACGCCGTCATTCTCCCCGCCAGCAACTGGTTTTCTCTTCGTTTTGGGAGGAAGCGCTTCCTCATCACCTGCGTCATCCTGTTCACCATTGCTTCCTTCTTCTGTGGTGCGGCACCAACTCTGCCGCTGCTGCTGGTGGCTCGCGTTCTCCAGGGGGCAGGAGGCGGCGCGCTTCAGCCTATCTCCCAGGCCGTTCTGCTGGAGAGCTTTCCTCCTGCCAAGAGGGGTGCGGCGATGGCCTTCTTTGCCTTCGGAATCGTCGTGGCGCCTGTTTTGGGACCGACGCTCGGCGGCTGGCTGACGGATACCTATAGCTGGCGATACGCCTTTTACATCAATATCCCCATCGGCATCCTGGCGGTCTACATGATCAACCGCTTTGTGCACGATCCGTCATACATCAAGCACGCCAAGGTTCATCCCTTCGACAACCTGAGCTTCGGTCTTCTCCTTGTCTGGGCCGGTTGTTTGCAGGTGGTGCTCGACAAGGGGCAGGAAGACGACTGGTTCGGCGCGATCTGGGTTCGCTGGGCGGTCTTTGCCATGGTCGTCTGCCTGATCTGGTTTATCGTTCGTTCCTGGAGAAACAGGAACGGGCTCGTGAACCTCCAGATTCTCAAGAACCGCAACTTTGCGGTTGGCTGCCTGCTCATCTCCCTGCTGGGCGTGGCCATCTACATCACCATCACGATGCTCCCGCTCTACTACCAGGAGGTGCTTGGATATACGGCATTCTCGGCGGGCCTGGTGGTAGGTCCACGCGGCATTGGATCGATTCTCGGCATGCCGATCATCGGCTGGATCTCCAATAAGGTGGACAACCGCCTCCTGCTCACCTTTGGCTTTACCGGCTTTGCCATCTGCTCGATCATCTTTGGGAGGGTGGATCTGGACATCAGCCCCACGACGCTGCTGATTCCCATCGTGATCACCGGTTTTGTCCTCAGCTTCGTATTTGTGCCTATTTCTTCGCTGGCCACCTCCACGATCCGCAATGAAGACATGGGCAATGCCACCGGCATCTTTAACCTGCTGCGAAATGTAGGGGGGTCCATCGGCATCGCAGGCGCGCAGACCATGCTCATCCGGCGCACGGACTTCCATCGGAGCAACCTGGTGGCGGCGGTTCCCCGTGCTGGGGCCGTCTACCAAAGCGTTACGCAGGAATACACAAGCTTTCTGGCGCGGCATCTCGGAAAAGCCGCAGGCGGTATGGCTGCCCAGGGTGAGTTGTACCGGCAGCTCAATCAACAGGCTCTGCTCTGGTCCTTTGTCGATATCTTCCGCTGGACGGCGCTGCTGGGTTTCCTCGCCGCAATCCTCTCCTGGCTCTTCCAGAACGTGAAGCACAGGTCCGGCGCTACGGCGATGCACTAGGCCTGTTAACCCCATCCACTCAGGCAGGGTTAGCAGGCCCTCATTGCGTTCCCGGTCACCAGCCCAGCGGAACAAACTTCTTGAGCCCAGGGTCATAGAACTCAATGGTCCCGCTGAGGATGTCATAGAACCAGCCATGAACCTGGAGTCGGCCCTCCGCCAACGCGCCGGCAACCTCGGGATGAGACTTCAGGTTCTGCATTTGAGCGATCACGTTGGCGTGAATGAGAGCCACGACGCCTGGCTCGGTCTTCGTTCCCTGGCCTTCGCTCCCTACTTCATCGAGGAAGTTCCAGGCGCTTTCCACATAGTGCAGCCACTGGCTCGCCGCAGGCAGCGCCGCCACGGACTGCTTATCGAGCGCGGCTTTGATGGCACCGCAATCCGAATGGCCGCAGATGATGATGTGCCGGACCTTCAGAACCTGCACGGCATACTCAATGGTTGCGGAGACGCCTCCGGCCATCTCTCCATTGGGGGGCACTACGTTGCCGACGTTCCGGCAGATGAAGAGATCTCCCGGCTCGGTTTGGAGAATAAGGTCGGGCACGATCCGCGAATCGGCACAGGTAATAAAGAGCGTGTCGGGCGACTGCCCCTCCGAGAGAAGGTGAAAGTGCTCCCTTTTCTCAGGAAATGCATCGCGGCGGAATTGCCGGTAACCTTCGAGTAATCGCTTCATATCTCTCTATCCTCAGATGCTTGAGTCTCTATTCTCGAGCAGTTGCTCACCGCGGCTCAACTTCGCCGGCAATCTTCTGTCGTCACCCACTCAGAAGGAAACGCTCAGAGGGTAACCATGGAATGCAGGAGCCTTTATAGAGATGCTCGCACTTCTCCGTTTGACGCGTACGGAGCATGGAATTTCCGAAAGCATAGCAGACCAGCGAGGCACACCCGTCAGGAGCTGACCTGCTAATCTGCAGGGAGAAATTTTTGGAGCTTAACGCATGACTCTGCCACACGTCCGACACTCGATCGCTGTTCTTCTGCTGGCCGCGTTCTCCGGCTCTCTGCACGCACAAGCTGTAGACACACTCCCTGCGGATCTTCGCAGCAAGATCGACGCCGTTGCGGCAGAGGTACTGGAGGCGACAGGTGTGCCCTCTGCTTCGCTTGCCGTGGTGAAGGACGGCAAAGTCGCGTATACGCACGCGTACGGCCTGGCGCGTCTCTCACCCCCGCTGTCCGCCGAGCCTTCTATGCGTTACTCGATCGGTTCGATCAGCAAGCAGTTTACTGCGGCGGCGCTGCTGCTGCTGCAGCAGGATGGCAAGCTGAAGCTCGACGACCCGGTTGCGAAGTATCTGCCCGGGCTTACCCGGGCCAACGAAATCACGCTGCGCATGCTGCTCTCCCACACCTCCGGCTATCAGGATTACTGGCCGGAGGACTATGTAATGACGCCGATGCTCGAGCCTGTTACCAGCAAGGAAATCCTCGACACGTGGGCGAAGAAGCCGCTCGACTTCGATCCCGGGACCAAATGGCAATACTCCAACACAAATTATGTGATCGCCGGGGTCATCATCGAGCAGGTGAGTGGAATGCCGGTCCTGCGTCTCCTTCAAACGCGCGTCTTTACTCCGCTTGAGATGAAGTCTGTCTACAATACCGACGAAGGACGCCTCCCTGCCGGGGATGCAACCGGCTACTACCGCCATGCTCTCGGGCCGCTTCGCCCCTCTCCCAAGGAAGGCAAAGGCTGGATGTTTGCTGCCGGGGAGTTGGCCATGCCCGCCTACGATCTGGCTTTGTGGGACATCAGCCTGATGAATCGATCCCTGCTGGCTGCCACGTCGTACCAGCAGATGTTCGATGAAGCAAAGCTGAAGGATGGCGGCGCTACCGGCTATGCCCTTGGCATCCAGGTCAGCCGGCTGGAGGGACATCTTCTACTGGAGCACTCGGGCGAAGTCTCCGGCTTTGTCTCGGACAACCTCATCGACGTGGACAACAAAGCAGCCGTCGCCGTGCTGACGAACCAGGATGCGATCTCCGCCGCAAGCAGCATTGCGCGCAAGGTGAGGCAACTGCTGGTTGGCCAGCCCTCCGTTGCCGGGAGCAGCGAGGAGACCCGGGCGGCTGCCGTCTTTGCCGGACTGCAGGACGGCAAAATCGACAGGAGCCTTTTTACGAAGAATTGCAATGACTACTTTGACGAAGTGGCTTTGCAGGATTTCGCGCAGAGCCTCAAGCCGCTGGGGACTCCGGAGAGCTTCCACCAGACGCACAGCGGACTTCGCGGCGGCATGACGTTTCGCGTCTTTCACGTGGTGTTTCCCCACCAGCAGTTGACCGTTACTACGTACGAGATGCCCGACAAAACTTTTGAGCAGTACCTCGTGATGCCCGCGCAGTAATTCTCCTCTGGAATTGCCGGTTCGAACGCTATGTCGTTCGAGGTCGCGCCGCGAGGCGCTGAGCGGTGTAATCTGTTGCGGGAGATGAACCAATGAACTATCGCGCCCTGGGTCGCACGGGATGGAAGGTTTCTGAAGTCAGCTTTGGTACCTGGGCCATCGGCGGCTCGTGGGGCACGGTGAATGACGAGGAATCTCTCGCCACGTTGCGCGAAGCCCTCGATTGCGGCGTCAACTTCCTCGATACAGCCGACGTCTATGGCGACGGACGCAGTGAGCGATTGTGCGCGCAGATCAGGCGCGAGCACAAGCAGGATCTCATTATCGCCACCAAGGCAGGCCGCGGCCTGAATCCGCACACCGCTGAGGGCTACAGAAATCTGACGCCCTTTGTCGAGCGCAGCTTGAAGAACCTCGAGACCGATTGCCTCGACCTTTTGCAACTGCATTGTCCACCGACCGATGCCTACTACATGCCGGAGATCTTCGATGGGCTCGATGAACTGGTGGAAGCCGGGAAGATTCGCTATTACGGAGTGAGCGTAGAGCGAGTGGAAGAGGCGCTGAAGGCGATCGAGTACCCCAATGTTCAGACGGTCCAGATCATCTTCAACTGCTTCCGCCAGCGTCCCGCCGGGCTATTCTTTGAGCAGGCGAAGAAACACAACATCGGCGTGCTGGCGAGAGTGCCACTGGCAAGTGGGCTGCTTACCGGCAAGCTGCGGCGGGACTCACAGTTCGCTGCGGACGACCATCGCAACTTCAACCGTCGCGGCGAGGCCTTCGATGTTGGCGAAACCTTCGCCGGCATCGACTACGACAAGGCCCTGGACGCGGTGGAGGAGTTGCGCGATCTGCTGCCGCCCGAAGTAAGCATGGCGGAATTCGCCCTGCGCTGGATCCTGATGTTCGATGCCGTCTCCTGTGCCATTCCCGGGGGCAAACACGCCGCACAGGTCTTTGAGAATTGCCGCGCCTCCGACCTGCCGCCCCTCTCCCCGCAGACCATGGCGAAGGTGAAGGAGATCTACGACCGCCGCATCCGGCCCTTCGTCCACGACCGCTGGTAGGTGCTGGCCGCACGGGCGGGCGCGGCTTTCGCCGCCAGTCAAGCTCGCGGCATGAAGTTTTCCCGCTAAATACGTCTGGATGCATACGATATTTCCGATTTATTTCCGGCCCGGGAATGGATTTTTGCCAGGAGACACCGCGTAGCGACCAACGGGAGCGCAAGAGCGAGCATCGTTTCCCATAAAATAGCGGCGAAAGCCGCGCCCGCCCGTGCGGCCAGCACCGCTGGTAAACTAAGGATGGCTAACTATGTTTGAGAACCTTTCTGAAAAGCTGCAGCGGGCGTTTAAGAATCTTCGCGGTCAAGGTGTTATCACCGAGGAGAACATCGGAGAAGCGCTGCGCGAAATCCGCGTCGCGCTGCTGGAAGCCGACGTCAACCTGAATGTCGTCAAAGATCTGATTGAGCACATCCGCGTCAAGGCCATCGGCCAGGAAGTGATGACGGCTCTTTCGCCTGGCGAACAGGTAATCAAGATCGTCCGCGATGAACTGATGACGCTGTTGGGCAAGGACACAGCGCGATTCCAGTTTGCCTCTCGGCCGCCGACCGTGATTTTGATGGCCGGTCTGCAGGGCTCGGGTAAAACGACCACCTCCGGCAAGCTTGCAGCCTGGCTGCAGAAGGGTGGACACCGGCCCATGTTGGTTTCGGTGGACGTCTATCGCCCGGCGGCACGGGAGCAGTTGAAGGTGGTAGCCGCCTCGATCAAAGCCAGTCTGTACGAGGGAGATTTGAAGGGCGAGGCTCCCGGCTCCGCTCTGGTGGAACGCCTTGCGAAGGAGGCCCGGCGGGAGGCGGTCAACTCGGGTTGCGACACGCTGATCGTCGATACGGCCGGCCGCCTCCATGTGGATGAGCAGCTGATGGACGAGATGCAGCAGTTGAAGACGCTGCTGAATCCGCAGGAGATTCTGTTCGTCGCCGATGCCATGACGGGCCAGGATGCAGTGCGCTCCGCAGAGGAGTTCCACAAACGCCTTGCGCTGACCGGAGTGGTGCTTACCAAGATGGATGGCGATGCTCGCGGTGGCGCGGCTCTCTCCATTCGCCAGGTTACCGGCCAGCCGATCAAGTTCATCGGCACTGGCGAAAAGCCAACTGCGTTTGAACCCTTCCATCCTGATCGCATCGTCGGCCGCATCCTCGGCATGGGCGACATCATGACGCTGATCGAGCGCGCGGAAGAGACGCTGGACAAGAAGAAATCCGAGGACTTCGCAAAGAAGGCCCTCTCCGGCGACGGCTTCTCGCTGGAAGACTTCCGCGATCAGCTTCGTCAGATCCGCAAGCTGGGCTCGCTGCAAAGCATTATGAAAATGCTTCCTTCGGTTGGCCCCTTTCAGGGCATCCAACAGATGGCCGACCAAGTGGACGAAAAGCAATTTGTGCACGTGGAGGCGATTATCAACTCCATGACGCCGAAAGAACGCAACAATCACGAAATCATCTCTGGAAACCGAAGGAAACGAATCGCGCGTGGTTCCGGCACAACCGTGCAGGAAGTGAACCAGCTACTGCGCCAGTATGCCCAGATGAGGAAGATGTTCAAATCTGCGGGCAAGGGCGGTGCCTTGCAGCGGCGGTTGATGGGAACCATGGGCGGAATGCGCGGCATGGGCAGGTAGGATAACGAACAAGAAACTGGATTGCGGTTATGGAAAACGTATTGCACCTGCAGGACCAGCTTGACGAAATTACAGCAAACACACGGCTGCTGGTTCAGCCGGAACGTCTTGAAGTGAGCGAGCGCGCCGTCAGGGACCTCTTTGGTTCCGGCGTTGAGAACAGGATTCTGCCTGTTGGTGCGAAGGCTCCCGAGTTTACCCTGCCAGACTCCACCGGTCCCATGGTTCATAGCAGCGACATGCTGGCGCTCGGCCCGCTGGTCATTGACTTCTTTCGCGGGCGCTGGTGCCCGTATTGTGTGACGGAGTTGGAAGCATGGCGAGGGCTGTATCCGGCGCTGCGCGAGATGGGGACGCTGATGGTTGCCATCTCTCCGCAAACCGTGCGCCAGAATGACTTCACTGCAGGACAACACTCGCTTCCCTTTCCCCTGCTTTCTGACGCGGGATGTGAGGTAGCGGCGAAATTCGGTCTCGTCTATCAAGTACCGGAGTTCCACCAGCAGTACTATCGCAGCATCCTGGTGAATGTTCCTTTCGTAAACGGCGATGAGAGCTGGCGACTGCCCTTGCCGGCGACCTATGTGATCGACCGGGATGGCACAGTGCTCTTCGCAGAGGCGCATGCCGATTTTCGAGTTCGGCCAGAGCCAACCGAAATCCTGGATCTGTTGCGCCGTCGCGTGTATAAGTAAGCGCCCCGAGAATCCGTTGCCGTTAATTCCTGCGCTATGCACATGCAACCGGAAGATGGTGGTTCTATCTGGCAATGCGCGTGAGATAGGGTATCGCGGTCCCACCGCATGGATAGCTATTGCTTCTCTGGCCTCTAGCTTAACGAGGCAAGGGCCGCTATAAGTTGCAGGAAGAAAGATTCTGGAAAGAGTGGATCGGACGGCCTCGAACCAGACGCGAAAGATGTTTGCAGTATGGTAGTTTCTGCCCTGTTATACACAGGCCATCGTTTGACCCACCCCCCTGCGATTGTTACTATGATGTTGCGGGGTGGAGCAGTCCGGTAGCTCGTTGGGCTCATAACCCAAAGGTCGTTGGTTCAAATCCAACCCCCGCAACCAATCAAATCAATAACTTAGCTAAATTATTCAGAGTTTGACGACCAACTTCGCGACCAACTAGCGTCCAAACATCATTGAATCTGTAGTCTACGTCCCCTTCCTCGGCCTTTCTGGCCTCCTTATATTTCTCACCTACATCAGCCTCGCGGGTTTATGGCCTCCAAAGAGCCAAACGCTACTCTGGTCCTGATTCATCATCGAACCCATACCTGCCATTCTCTCTATAAAAGAGCAAGCCTGCCGACTGTCTACCGTACGCGGCAAGGAAGCCTGATTGTATGGCTCAATCGCAGCGGGGTCGCCTCTGAGAGGAATCTCTCGGCCCTCAATCCCGCAGTTGCTGCCAGCACTTCCAGGGCTGGTTTATTCATTCGATCCTGGACCTCTCCGAACCGTTATTCAGTGATTCAATTGCCGTCGAGATCTGTTGTGTAGAGGTCGCCGGAACGGATGTGAACTCGAACGAGCGGGACGCTGTCTGGAGCGATGCCGCAGAAGAAATAATCTCCTGGGCTAACGGATCGAAACGCCTTCAGAGTAGTAATCTGCTCCAGCCGCCCGTCGCGAATATTGACGCGATAGAGCGGTTGATACTCCTTCAACGAAGCTTGGAAATAGATTGTTTGGCTGTCTGGGGACCATATCGGGTTATTGGCCGATGTGCTTGCTAAAGTCGTCCAGGTGCGCGCGGCTACGTCGTACAGCATCAGGTTCTGTTGATCGAGCGTGGTTGCAGCTATGTAGCGACCATTCGGGGACCACCGCGGACTGAAGAGGCCCTCTGAATGAGGTATGGGAGTGGTATGCCCTGTTTCAAGATCAAGCACATCCAACATGCGAGGAGCATTCTCTTTCCCCATCATGTCGTAAACTCTTCCGAAGACCAGATAGCGGCCGTCAGCCGACCAGGATGGATCGGCAGCATTCCTATATTCCTGGAGCAGGCGCTGGGGATTACCGCCATTGGCGCTTAGCAGATAAATCTGCCACGGTTCATCCGGCTCCCTGGCCATGATAGCCAGTCTCTGTCCATCGGGCGACCAGGTTGCGAGAAAGACGTTGATAGAGTCGGGAGTCAGCTGAATCCGTTCACTGCCATCCACTCGGGCACGCCAGAGCCGATGTCGAGAGTCGACCCATGCGACCCATTGGCCATTGCGAGAAAAGTTCAGTCGAACCGCATTGGAAAGAAAACCCGACTTCGCCACGAACTCATCGCGTGCCGCATCATAGGAATACAACTTAGAACGAGAGTTGACGCCCAGGAAAAAGATTCGATGGCCAGAACGGGCGGCCACCGGAGCCTTGTAGTTCAAAGGACCATTTGTGATTTTGATTGGGCTCGATGTGGCCTCCCCGTTCGTTCTCCAAAGATCGGTGCGGCCCTCTCGTGTCGCTTGAAAAATAAAGATCTTGCCGTCAGACGTCCAGGTTCCGCAACACTCATTGGAAGGAGAGTTCCAGTTCTTCATAAGCTTCTCCGGCGTTGAGCTGCCAGCGCGAATCTCCCACAGAGAAGAGTTATGCCTCGTTGGATCGATCGCAGTAAAACGAAGAAGCTTGTGATCCGGAGACCAGCGCAGCCAATAAACCCCACCGAACGGTAGACTGGCGAAACGCCTCGATGTGGCATTATCCAGACGAAGCTCGATTAGCTGATTGCCAATGGAGTAGAGGATCCCTTTGCCATCCGGCATCCACGTTGCATCGTCGGCGAGAATATTAGAGACACGGAAGGCTGAACCACCTCTGATGGGCACGATCCAGAGCGGTTGTCCGGATTTTGCGGATAAGTGCCCCCTTACGAGCAATTGAGAGCCATCTGGAGAGATGTCTCCGAGTGCAGGATTCACGATTTCGCTCGGAAGCTGCAAGGCTTGCACATCGCCTTCGCTTATCGCGATTTTTGAGGGAACTGCCCGGCCATCCTCGATAGCGGAGGCAAATACGTCCACGCCATCGGTGGCTGTGGCCGGCAGGTTCTCCATAAATGGCGCTCCAGGCGAGAGATTGCCGGTTTCGGTCACCGGCGAGATCCGGGGTACCGTGGATGCCTCAAACCGCGAACCCCAGAGCCGGCCAAGAAGAATGCAGATCACCGCGCATATGACTGCGATAGAAGCCATATATAGATAGCGCATTCTATAGACAGAACGAGGTGGCGCTGCGGAAGCTGATGTAGTTAGGACAGCAGGTTCTATCCCTGTTTCCTTATCCAGCGAAATTATCTCTGCGGGTAGTTCCATCGATGTGGCGGGAACAGAAATATCCTGACTAACCGATATAACAGGAGCAATGAAGCGATAGCCTCTGCGCGTCAGCGTCTCAATAAACCGGGGATTAACGGCAGAGTCACCAAGAGCCTCGCGGATTCGGTTGATCGCAGTCCCAAGAGAGTGTTCGAATTCGACAACAGTGTCCTGGCCCCAAAGCTCTAGTTGGAGTTCTTCGCGGCTAATGATTTCGCCGGGCCGCTCAACGAGGATAGCCAGGAGTTTAAATGGCTGGCTCTGTAGTTTGACTCGACGGCCCGCCTTCCACAGTTCGCCTGTCTTGAGATCGGCTTCGAAAAGGCCGAAACGCACTCGTGTTGTATCAACAAGTGAAGGCGGCATAGTTAATCAAGTCATCCGCAACTACATAAGGCTCACTGAATCGTTGGCGGTAATTGTATGCCGCAATTCCCTTTTCATGTCCCTAAATTCCGTTTTGACCGGAGCGCGGCACGGAAACTTATCGCCTATATTACAGAAAATAGAGGCCTTATCAGGAGAACTTTTTTTGGAAAAAGAGTAAAGCTTTGTGCATTGCAGATCCTATGGGGAAGGGCTTTGATTGGCCATCGTTATCCAAATCATGCAGCAGAAATGCTGGCTATAGTGCTTTTCCCCAGTTGCAGGAATGTAGATGTCGTTGTGCATGGAACATATTTATGAGGAAACTTCTCATGCACTCACACCTTTTGCCTTCCTCCTCCGTGTGGAAACGCACTATTGGGATCCCGGAGGCAGGCAGATGTCACAAAACTCAAACGGAGGACAGGGAATTTTGCGCATGGCGGTCGCCTTGACGCGAGTTCTGATCCTTATGTTGTTCCTGGTAGCGTGTTGGCGCGGAGAATTAGCTTTTGCGCAGGATGCTCGCGCAACAATCGGAGGCCGCGTTACAGATCCACAGGGCTCCGTTATTCGGGGAGCGACCGTCACCGTGGTGTCCGACGACACCAATGTCGCGCGTAGTTCAGACAGCAACAACGATGGTCTATGGCAAATTCAACTGCTTCTTCCGGGAAGCTATCACTTCACGATTACGTCCCCGGGCTTCCGGACAGAGCGGCGTATGGGCATTACGCTCCAGGCTGCCGACGTCAAGCAAATTGATGTGCAACTCACAGTTGGGAGCCAGGTCCAGTCCGTCACAGTTGTTGCCGACACACCACTGATCGACACTACTGCAGCCACTTCCGGCACGGTGGTTACCCGCGTCGAGCTTGATACACTACCCACGCAGTCCCACGTGCCGACTCTTTTTGCAACGCTGGCTCCCGGCGTCATACAGCGAGAACAGGGCTCAAATGTGGCTCGCGCTTGGTCTAACGACGCAGCCTCCCAATTCACCGCAGACGGCGGTCGTAACACCACCTATTCCAATAATTTTCAACTTGACGGCATGCCCAACACCAAAACCGGCGGAGATATCAACTTTATTCCGCCCATGGACAGCGTGCAGGAATTTCGCGTTCAGACGAACGCCTACGATGCTTCAATCGGTCGCCAGGCAGGTGCCACCATCAACATGCAAACGCGCAGTGGCGGCAAGCAGTATCACGGTGTTCTGTACGAGTACAACCAGAACAACATTCTCAATGCGAACTCATACCAGAACAACCTTATTGGCTTGCCGAGATCTTCCGTCCACTTCAATCAGTTCGGAGGCACCATCGGGGGCCCGGTTCGGCTGCCAAAGATATACAACGGAGAGGGCCGCACCTTCTTTTTTGTCGCTTACGATAAGACCATCAACACGAACCCGCTGTCACCGACGCTCTCCGTGCCCACGCAACTTGAGCGCTCGGGAGATTTCAGCCAGTCCTTCACAACTCAACTTGTGAACGGCACGCGAGTCGTCTACCCGATCAAAATATATAACCCATACCAGGTTGACTCGAAGGGCAACCGGCAAATCTTCGCTGGATCCGTAATCCCGTCCACACTCCTTGACCCTATTGCACAAAAGATTCTTGCCTTTTTGCCATTGCCCAATGCCAAGGGTGATGGCACATCAACCGACTCGAACAACTTCGTCTCACCTGCTCTTCGCAGGGACACTTATCCTGTAGTCTCGGTCCGGGTCGACCAAAACTGGAACAACTCACAGCATAGCTTCCTCACTGTCAACTGGGACCATCTCACCGAGATTACAGATAACTGGTTCAATACAATCGCTACCGGTACCAACCGTGTCCGCGTTACGAAACGAATCGGCATTGATCATCTCTGGACGATGAGCGACAACCGTATTCTTTCCATGCACTACACGCTTAACAGATGGGAGAATCCCGAATCCAGCCTCGGTGCGGGTTTCGACCCCACCAGTCTAGGATTTTCATCTACGTTTACGTCACAACTCGCTAAGCCGTCATTTCCCTACATCAGGGGTTTTGCCGGTGATTTCGGCGCTTCAAATGCACAATCCAGCAACTTTGATACCGATCATACGTGGGCAGCAACTCTTACCCAAATCTACAACAAGCATAGTTTTCGTTTCGGCGCTGAATACTGGGTTCTGCAGCACGCAGTTGCCAACCGCGGCAACCAGGGAGAGTTTGACTTCGGTAGTGAGTGGACCCGTCAGAATGCACTTACATCAGGAGGTACCGGAAACGGCAGTACCTTTGCCTCCTTTGTGTTAGGCCTTCCGAATGGCGGGAATGTACCAGTAAACGCCACAGCTTTTTATTCGCAGCATTATATTGCGGGCTTCTTCCAGGATGATTGGCGCATCACGCCCAGACTAACGTTGAATCTTGGCATGCGCTGGGATCTGGAGCAGCCAGTTACCGAGCGATTCAACCGCTTGACCGATCGATTTGATCCTACGGTGACCAACCCGATCAGCGCTTCGGCCCAGGCTGCCTATGCCAGTATTCTGACAAACTCCTCAACCAACTCAGGCGTTCAGATCTTGAGCCAGTACTTGCCCAGTTCCGCCTACACCGTGATGGGTGCGCAGCTCTTCGCCGGTGTAAACGGTACGCCGCGCACCCCTGTTGATCCTGACTATCATGAGTGGCAGCCGCGCGCAGGCTTCGCTTATACCCTGACACCGAATACTGTGATCCGCGGCGGCTTTGGCCGCTTCACCCAGGCTAGTTTCGTGAATGGCGGACAGAATGGGTTCTCTCGGACTACATCCTTGATAGCCACGCAGGACAATTACATGACCCCGTACGACACGCTCTCCAACCCTTTCCATAGTGGCGTGCTCCAACCTACGGGTTCTTCCCTTGGTCCGTTGACGAATCTTGGCCAGGGCGTTAACTGGGAAGATCCGCACCTCAATCGCATGTACTCCTGGGAGTACTCGCTGCACTTACAACAACAAGTTCGTAGTTGGCTCTTTGAGGTTGGCTACTCTCATAACAAGACCTACGACATCCCCTGGAGCTGGAACCAAAACCTGCCGAGCTTCACCCTGTGGAAGCAACTGCAGCAACCTGTCTTTGACGCAAAGGGTCGGCCCGGCGATATCCTTCCTTGGAATACTCTGGTTCCCAACCCGTTTTACCATCTGCCAAATGTCACTGGAACGATTGCAAATACCAAAACCGTCACGGTCAACCAACTCCTCAATCCCATTCCCCTGTTAGGCAGCATCGGCAAAAACCGTCCAACCGGGAAGAATGGCTACGATTCCATGCAAGCAAAGGCGGAACGCCGCTTTACCAACGGTTTCTCGTTCATCGCCGCCTTCACGTGGTCGAAGCTCTTTGAGGACACAGCCTTCCTTGGCCCGCAAATCGCGGGGCCGCGCATCGAACACAAGCTTGGCGGCGAAGACCGTCCATTCGCTCTCGCTCTCACAGGTGTCTGGGATCTCCCCTTCGGACGTGGAAAGCATTGGGGCACCGGATTACGTCGTCCTATCGACATGGTCATCGGCGGATGGCAAATAACCGGGAATTACTCCTCTAGTTCAGGCGTCCCGGTCGTCTTCTCGACTGATTCTTTTTACAGCGGACATAGCGCTGCTCTTAGCCGTAGCCAGCGCAAACTGCGCCGCTGGTTCGATACCAGCCAGTTCGTCGCATTCCCCAACAAAAACACTGACATCTCAAACTATCCTGCATGGACCAACATCCAGCAAATGCCTGGAGCCAGTTACGTGCCCACAGCCAAGGACACAATACGCAACGGCGTTTACCAGGATTTCGCAACCTACATCCGCAACTACCCAACGCGTTGGGGTGACATTCGCCAGCAGGCCATGAATGAAATGTCTGTGGGCGTTAACAAGAACTTTGCCATTAACTCCACCACCCGCCTGCAGCTTCGCTTTGATACGTTCAATACTTTGAATCATCCTCGTTTTGGCGCACCCGACACCAATCCTAATGATTCGAACTTTGGCGTTGTCGCTTCGTCGCAGATTAACCAGGCGCGCACCGTTGAACTCGGCGGCAAGTTCTACTTCTGAGTGGCCAGAAGTAGTCCTCTGCTGTTTAGCGGCCGGCATTCAGATGGGGACCTGAACTCGAGGTCTCCATCTGAAAAATAAAAACTAACCCCTACAACTCGAGGACAAACTACTGCTCTATTTGTCTATGTCTGAATGCATTGAGCAAAGGGCTGCATTAAGCGAGGAGCGGAACAGAGAATAGCCCGCGAACGTCCTGCGTGGAATCAGCCGTTGAGCACAGATGCTTTGGACGCAAAATGCTGGCGAAACCATTCGACGGTTAGCTCTATACCCTTCTCATAAGGGATGCGGCATGTCCAGCCAGGCAACACGCGGTGCGCTAACGTCAGATCGGGACAACGATTGGTAGGATCCTGGGGAGCTGGAGGCAGATGCTCAATCTGCAGCCCACCAAACAAGTCGCTGACAAAGCGCGCAACCTCAATCACCGGGATCTCACGAGTGTTGCCGATATTCATTGGCCCAGGATGATCCACGGGATCACGCCAGAAGTATCGCTCCAGAGCTTCAAGGATATCGTCGATGTAGCCCCAGCTTCGGGATTGCATTCCGTCGCCGAATACTGTGAGCGGTTTCCCGGTCAGGGCCTGGGTTACGAAGTTGGACACGGCGCGGCCGTCATTGGAGCGCGTGCGGGGTCCGTACACATTGAATAGCCGGACCACTCGAAGATCGAGTCCCCTGGTCCGCCGGGTTTCAAACAGAAGGGCCTCCGTGCAGCGCTTGCCCTCGTCATAGGAAGAGCGCGGCCCGGTACAATCCACTAATCCACGATAGCTCTCGGGTTGCGGAGACACATTCGGATCACCGTAAACCTCCGAAGTAGACGTGTAGGCGAACCGCCCTCCTGGAGCTAAGACATCCAGGAGCCGCATCGCTCCCACCACATTCGCAGAGATCGTCCGCCGAGGCTCCTTCATATACCAGATAGGAGAGGCCGGAGAGGCCAGATGATAGATTTCGTCGAAAAGCTCGTCCGTCTGGAATTGTTCCACATCCGCATGGACGAACCGGAACCTCGGGTCTGCAATGTGAGCCACATTGTCGAATACCCCGGTCCAGAGATTGTCGAGAGCAACGCAAGTCTCGACATCAGGACGCTTCAGGAGTCGATCGCATAGGTGAGACCCAATAAACCCGCAACCGCCAGCAACCAATACCCGTGCCATATCCGGCTTGCCCTTTCTCTACTGGAACACTTACGGCTCACATTCCCCGTAACTTCTAGCTTACCGAAGTGAGTGGTTGGCCTACAAAAATAAATGCGATGGCCATCGTTCCACTTGCAGGGTTTTCAAGTTCAAAGCGCTGAATCTCTCCCGATGAAGAGCCAATGTTTTGAAGAGTCGCTACCTTGCACCAGACTCCTGTGCCTTGTACTCCGCCAATTGCGCATCTACTGTTTCCAGAGAGCGGATCACTTCCCGATCACGAAATTGGGGAGTACTCACAGGATAGTGTGCGTCGAAATCAGGGCTAACGTCATAGAACGAGGGTGGATCACTGGATTCTGTTCGAGGCGACCGGAACATGGACCAAAATCGCTCGTTTTTGCGCCGGAAGAAGCCCTTGATGAATTCGAGTCCGCGGCCGGCATCGAGACCGGACAGCTCGATGAACTCCTTCCTCATCAGCGACCAATCCCTGGCGGCAACGAAGTTATACAACGCATATTCCGAAATGGAGGCGCGTGCGCACCGAGCTGCCCACTCCGGTAACTCGGGAGAGCATTGGATGTGCTGCGAGATGATGGCAATGGCTCCGCGCGCCATTGGCAACAGCATATTGTTTGTCATGCTGCCGGGATGCGCGCGATAGCCGACGAGATATTGCCCCACTGCGGTGATCGGGTACTTGGCAGCAATCTTCAACTCAAAATCAAGATCCTCACATCCCCCCATGCCACGGGATCTCCATGTGGAATCGAAGCCTCCCACTTCAAGCGCCACCTCCCGGCGCACTAAAATCGAACTTCCGTTTCCAATCGGTCGGGCGTAAAGATAGCGCGCAAATGCATACCCGCTGAGCAGAACACCTTGTCCATACCCGAGTATTTGATCCCGCGAATCGATCGATCGGTTCCAGGTGTAAACCGCCGCCGCCTGAAAGCCCCTGCTCAAATCATTGGCCGCCGCTACCTGGCGCTCAATCTTCGTCGGGTGCCACAGGTCATCCGCGTCCAGAAAGGCCACAAACTCGCCGGTTGCTCGATTGAGGCCGGCATTACGGGCCTTGGCAACTCCACCATTCGGGATTGTGATGATCTCAACCCGATCATCCGTCGCAGCAATGGCCTCGGCAATCGCTCTCGTCGTGTCCGTGGAACCATCGTCCACCACGATCACTTGCAGGTTGCTATAAGTCTGCTGGAGAGCGGATCGAAGCGTTCGCTCAATAAACCTTTCTGCGTTATATGCCGGAATTACGACGCTTGTGAGCGCCTGCTTCTTCATAATCATTTATCTATAGATCCTGGGAAATCGCTTTGCGCGGAAAGTACTACCAGTTATCGGTATAAAGAAGATGGCTGCAAGCTGCGGCGTTACAAACGCCGTCGGGGCGTTTAGTCTACCAATGCCTGGCTTTGATTCGGTCACATTTGTCGATTCCTCATTCGTCCTGCGTACAAACAGTCATGAATGAGTATCACTCTAAAGATCACTAACTTAGCAGCGCAAGCTTGATATTTCTTAAGCCAGATTCACTCTGGAATAAGATCGCGTTCTGTACCGGGCTGCATAAAACGATCGGAGAGGATAGACGGGAGAGGGCCTGACTCTATCACTCGACCACGACTCAGCACGATCCCATTGTCGCAAAAGACCAATGTGTTGACTCTGTGGCTTACGACGATGATTGTCATGGATTCCGATAGCTCTTGCAATGATTTGATGATGCCATTCTCGGTTTCGTAGTCCAAGGCATTGGTCGCCTCATCGAGTATCAATATTTCAGGATCCCGAGCGAGAGCCCGGGCTATGCCAATGCGCTGCCTTTGGCCGCCCGACAAACTCAGCCCGCGCGGACCGACGAAGGTATCCAGCCCCTGAGGCATGTCGTCGATGAAATCCGCTTTGGCGTAGCGTGCAGCCCGCTCAATCTTTGCCCGATCGGTCTTCGGCCTGCTATAGGCGATATTTTCCGCAATTGTACCGTCGATGAGGTCTACATCCTGCCCAGCGATTGCAATAGCATTGAGCCAGTCCGAGATATTGATACTGCTAAGCGGCTGACCGTCAACCTCGATCGTCCCTGAGACCGGCTCCAGCAGGCGGCAAAGAAGGTTGATCACGGTCGACTTACCTGCGCCAGACTCTCCAATGAGAGCCGTAGACCGGCCGCTGCGCAATTCAAAGGTCGCCTCCATAAGCGCCGGCTCATTTCGGTCAGGGTATTCGAAGGTGACGTTATTGAACTTTATGCCTTTGTGCAGTCCTGGAAACGCCAGCTTGCCTGTCGGGGTGGGGTTGTCTTTTTGATCGAGGAGCCATTCGACTTCATTAAAGTGACCTGCAGCCGAAGCAAAAGAAGCCCCCGTGTGCTCCACCATGCGGAGATGGGGCTGTAAGCGATTCATCAATACAAGGAAAGCGATCAATACGGGGAGAGACATACCGTTGAACACAGCAATCAGCACCACAGCCAGAAAGAGAATGCCGTGCATTGTTTCGAGCAGCGGCCCCTGAAAGTTCGACAAGGTCTCCGATTTCAGAATGGCGCGACGTACTTCGTCTGAGCTGGCCATGAAGCGCGCGTGCTCCGCTTGCTGATTGTTGAAGAGCCGAATGATGCGGGATCCAAAGATCGCAAACAGCATGCGATCCGCCAGAACCTGGTTCGAGGATACTTTCTCTTTACTAAGCTCACGGAGCCTGGACTCCGCCCGCCTCTGGACATATCTCGCGATCAAGCCGCCCGCGAGCACGATGATCGATAACCGCCAGCTTACGAGGATTAGCAGAACACTGAAAACCAAGGCAGCGGCGCATGCTCCTATACGGATGAGCAAGAGACGCACGGCGTCGGAAGCCTTCCAGGACTCCGTACCCAGAATATTCATCAGTCGCGCAGGTTCCTGGACGAGGAAGAAGGGATAACCAACGCTCTGCAGGCGCGCAGACAACCCACAACGGATATCGTGGCCAACGCGCCCATCCACCCAGGAAGCAAATGTATTCGACACGACCTGGAGAGCACTCTTGAGCAGCAGACAACTCAGGATCACCGCGGAAACGATCAGCAATCGTTCGTTTCGGCCGTAACCTTGTGCGAAGCGCCCGAGGAAAGCCAAGGCGCCCACACCGCCCTTGGATGGTATGAAACTATTGCCGAATGTCGAAAGCAGCGGAATGAGAAGACTTACTCCAAAGCCCTCAAGGACACCGATCACCATTGCCAGGAACGTGACAACGGAGGCCGTCCAGAAGTAGCGGCGCACCAGTGCGGCGAGATGCTTATTTTCCCCGAAAAGATTTATCGGCTTCATCTTCGAGTCGTCCTCTCCGCGCTTCACCGTTGGTTCGGGTTGATTCCACAGCTTCTAATGGGGGTATCGGCCAGTCTCCATCCGATTATAATGGGCCAATTGTTGAGGTTGCAGAATGGGAGACCGCGGCATCGAGGTCGGCAATAACCAGAAAACCGCTGGCTCCATAAGCATTACGGATGCGGATGAAAGCATCGCGGTTGTGCTAACCACATACAACGATGCTGCTTACCTGCAGGAAGCTCTATCCAGCGTCTTCGCGCAGAAGCGTGCAGCTGACGAGGTCATAGTGGTTGACGATGGGTCGGATGTCAGCCCTGCATCTATAATTGCAGATTTTCCTCAGGCAATCTTACTTCGCAAGCCCAATGGCGGCCTGGCTAGCGCTCGCAACCTGGGGCTGCAGAAGGCTCGTTCTCGATATATCACCTTTCTTGATGCAGATGACCGACTGGAGCCGAACGCGACCGCATCCGGCCTTGCCTGCTTCGCCCATAGGCCGGATGCAGCGCTGGTCTACGGTGGCCATCGGCGAATCCATGCGAACGGAGACCGGGCCAGCAACGACATTTATCAAGGGATAAGTAAGGATGCTTATGCCGACATGCTTGCGGGGAATCGCATTGGCATGCACGCAACGGTCTTGTATCGACGAGACATACTTCTGAAGCTCGGCGGCTTCGATGAAGGGCTTCGCAGATGCGAAGACTACGACCTCTATCTCCGTATTGCGCGCAGCTATCCGATTGCCTCCCATCCTGAGACTATTGCGGAATATCGATGGCACGGGCAGAACATGTCCCGTAATACCAAAGAGATGCTGCGGGCTGCGCTTGCGGTGCATAACCGCTATCGTGGCCAAACCCCAAAACAGTGCAGGGCATGGCAGGAAGGGCGGCGTATATGGAAAGCCTGGTACAGCACAGGCCAGTACAAAAATTGGGACATGCATATTGCAGGGAGAAGCGCCGGACAGCGATTCAAGGAGTCCTTGGGCTCAGTGGTGAGATGGATGAAGGATCGGCTTCGTAACAGCCGTCTGAATGCTCTCCGGCCACGGTCCCGCAGCACCTGGCCACCTCGTGTCGGATGCGTCGATTTTGGGCAGCTGTCCAGTACCAGACCTATCAGCCTCGACTTCGGTTGGGATCGCGGTACTCCAGTCGACCGCTACTACATCGAAAACTTTCTGGCCGATCATGCAGGCGATATAACGGGGCGCGTTCTCGAGATTGGGGACGACGCATATAGCCGGCGCTACGGGTCCAAAATCAGCAGGCAGGACGTGCTGCACATCGATCCTCGCCATTCCAAAGCAACGCTATTTGGAGATCTGACTCAACCAGAGGTTCTTCCAGAAGGAGCCTTCGACTGCATCGTTCTGACTCAGACCCTGCAACTGATTTTTGATCTCGAGAAAGCTGTTACGCGCCTTCACGCCGCGTTGAAGTCAGGGGGGATCCTTCTTCTCACCGTGCCCGGAATCAGTCCCATTGATCGAGGGGAATGGGCGAGCAACTGGTGTTGGTCTTTCACAGAGACGTCGATCCGCCGGCTTTTCCAGCAACGCTTTGCCGCTGATGCATTGGAGATCGAGGCGCATGGGAATGTCTTCGCGGCAACAGCTTTCCTGCAAGGAGTAGCACTCGAGGAAGTTGATCGGGTTAAGCTCAACATCCAGGATGAGGCTTATCCCGTGATCATCACCCTGCGAGGCCAGAAGCGCTGAATGCCAACCCCAAGCCTTCTGCCAAGGATCCTTGCCCGATTGCATCGGCGGCGACCGCGACCCTTAATCCTCATGTACCACCGTGTGGTGCGAGTTCAGCACGATCCGTGGGGGATTGCCGTTGACCCGGAATTTTTTGAAGAGCAGATCGATTACGTGAAGCGGCATCGTAGCGTGATGTCCATGGATGAGTTAGTCCAACAACTCAACAGGAAGACCTTGCCGGCGGATGCGGTAGCCATCACCTTTGATGACGGCTACCGCGATAACCTTATCCAGGCCAGACCGGTTCTGGTCCGTCATGGTGTGCCTGCCTGCATGTTCCTCACGACGGGCTATGTCGACCGGAACGTACCCTTCTGGTGGGACGAGCTTGCCGCAATGATCCTCGCGTCAAGGCACTCCATGCATTGCGAACAGGTCTGCGGTGTTGAAACTATCCTCCTCGATTGGCCGGCATTGGACGCCCCCGCCGCTGCGACGAATTCATGGAGAGCATGGGATGAGCCACTTACCGCCAGGCAGAGGGCATATGTGGCAATCTGGCGAATCCTTCAGCGCCTTCCGGAAGAGGAACGCAATGCAACAATGGATTCTCTCCGGCTTCGCTTCGAGGCGATCCCGGACCCTGTAGCGATGCCGATGACGGCACACGAAGTACGCAGCTTTCTCGAAGGCGAACTTATGGCTCTCGGCGCTCACAGCGTCACACACTCCCCTCTCACGAGCCTGAACCGGCTTGAGAGCCGCCGCGAAATTGCGCTCAGCGGACAACAATGCCGTATCCTTGCCGGCGAACGCGTGCACGGTTTCGCTTACCCGCATGGAGATATGAATTCAGAGGTGCAAGGAGATGTAGAGGCTCTCGGCTTCTCCTGGGCATGTTCTACCGAAGGTGCATGGTTGGACCGCGACCAGTTGAATCTCTATGCTCTGCCCCGCATTGCCGTCCCCAACGCTCCATTGCGGACTTTTATCGGCCTGATGAGGGCCTGACTCGCGTCCGGGAAATCTGGCTGCAGATTGCCCATATCGGAGGTCCGTCCTTCCTTCCAAGGCTCCGAGACAGATTTTCATAGAAACTTAGTTCTGCCTCGTTGTAAATTCCAGGGCGAGCAACGCCTGGGCTGTCTTCGACATCTTATCGGCATACCGGAATCGGGCAGCATTATGAAGTTTGGGTGCTTGAACGCAAAGGAGTTCCGTGAACTGTCACATCTGTCAACAATCTGTCACGATGTTCGCGCAATCGACGATTCTAAGTAAGTATCAGGCATCCTACTTCCGCTGTACTGCGTGTGGCTTTATCCAGATAGCAAATCCCACATGGCTGCCGGAAGCTTACTCGCATGCCATATCCAAGCTGGATACAGGCATCATGCAAAGAAATCTTGCGAACGCCGACCTTACATGCGCGGCGATTCGGCTTTTTGCGCCGAATTCCAAACTGTTCCTGGATTATGGGGGTGGACACGGAACCTTCGTCCGAATGATGCGAGATCGAGGGTTCGATTTTCGCTGGAGTGACGCCTTCGCTCAGAATCTCCACGCCCGTGGCTTCGAACACCGTGAAGGAACCAGATACGATCTTCTGACTTCCTTTGAGGTACTCGAACATCTGTGCGAGCCGTTAACAGACCTAGCGGAAATGATGTCGCTTGCGGACAATGTTCTCGTCAGCACCCTGGTTCTGCCCCAACCTGCACCGCAACCCGGGGAATGGTGGTACTACATCCCCAACAGTGGGCAGCATATCTCCTTCTACTCACACGCAGCACTCCAGATCATCGCCGAGAAATTTGGCAGATATCTGGTATCGAACGGATTTATTCACCTATTTTCCAAGACTCGCAACTCGGATAGGATCTTCCGGTTGGTGACAAGGCCGAAGGCGGCTAAGCTGATCGGCGCTGTTGCGAATCGCCCCAGCCTTACCCAGCAGGACTTTAGCGAGTTCGCTGCCTGAGGGCAGCCTGCCGCCGACCAGAGAAGACAGGTAAGGCAGCTTCTCTGGTCTCTCGATCGGACTACATTTTCCCTGCGTTGCGGATCTCTGCGATCTCCGCCTCCAGCATCTTCGCCACAACCTCGGGCATCGAGGACGCCGCCTTCCATCCAAGCTGCAAATCTGCCTTGGACGGATCGACCTTGTTTCTGAGGATGTCGGTCGGCCGCAGCAGATGCTCGTCGATGCTGACAAAATCGTGCCAATCCTTACCCACTAGCCGGAATGCCGTCTCCACGAATTCAACGAGCTTATGGCTCTTGCCGGTCGCGACGATGTAGTCATCCGGCGTGTCGTGTTGCAGGATGGCAGCAATCGCCTCAACATAGTCCGGCGCCCAGCCCCAATCTCTCTCCACATGCAGGTTGCCCAGCGAGAGCCTTCCATCCTGTCCAAGCGCCAGCAACGCGGCTGCGTGAATGATCTTCCTGGTTACGAAGCGGCGTGGCCGCAAGGGAGAATCGTGGTTCGACAAAATCCCGGTGCAGGCGAACATACCGTAAGCCTGCCGGTAATTTGCGACCATCCAGTGCGCCGATGCTTTTGCCACCGCATACGGACTGCACGGATTGAAGGGAGACGTTTCCGTGGCGCAACCCTCTCCTGTATCGCCAAAGCACTCACTGGATCCAGCGTTATAAAACCGGATATTCAGTTCGGAGAGCCGGATGCCTTCGAGCAGGTTCAACGTCCCGATCGCGATACTCTCCACTGTCTCTACCGGTTGTTCAAAGGACAATCCAACGGAGCTCTGCCCCGCAAGACTGAAGATTTCATCCGGACGCAGCCTCCGCAGCAGGCTGAGAATTCCGCCGATATCGCCGGAGTTCAGCGAGACAAGATGAATGGAGTCATAGATCCCCAGGCGGTGCAAATTGGCAAAGGGGTTGAGTTCAGCATCCCGCGAACTACCCCAGACCTCATAGCCGCGTTCCAGCAATAGTTTGGCCAGGTAACTGCCATCCTGCCCGGAAATACCACAGATCAATGCGCGTCGGCTCACTCAGCCACACTCGACTTTCCGGCTGCCTGCGCATATGCCATCTCATTCCTGCCTTCTCTACCCTGCCGCGTCGCCGTGAGAGCGTAGAGTTTCTGAAATTGAACAGCGGTATCGTCAATGGAAAATTGAGACAAGATTGTCTTACCTTTCGCGATCAGGCTCTCTCGTAGCCCAGGCTCATCGAGCATCCGGATCATCAGATTCGCGAGTTCCGTCGGAGCATCGGGATCGAAGTAAAGAGCAGCATCCTGCGCAACCTCCGGCAGAACGGTGGCATTCGAAGAGAGGACAGGAGCACCCGCGTGAAATGCTTCCAACACGGGCAACCCAAATCCCTCGAACTTACTGGGGAAGACCATGGCTGTCGCAGCTCGGAAGATAGATTGCAACTCTTCAGGACTTACAAATCCCAGGAAGTGCAGTTGCTCGCTAACTCCCAGGCTGCGCGCCAACTCATCCAGTTGCCCTCGGTACTCCGTCGATGCACCGGTAAAGTACACATCCACGATCCGCTGATGCTCGCGCTTCAGCAGCGAGAGCGCACGGAAGATGACTTCGTGGTTCTTGTGTGGCCAGGTAACTGCCGGGTAAAAGAAGAATTGTTTCGGAAGTGCGAACTTTTGCGAGATAGCCTGCTGCGCCTCGATAGACGGCTCCGTATAAGCATCAAAGACTGATCCCCAACGTATGACTACGACTTTCTCTGGTGCAATGCCATATTTCTGAATCACATCCTGCCTGGACCACTCCGTCTGGACACACACGTAACGGGCTTGACTGCAGAAGGCCCGGTACTCCAGTTCCCGCCTCTCCCACTCACCCTGGGAAAAGAACTGGGGATAATGAAGATGTTGCAGATCCCATGGTTGATAGATGGAAGGCAGTTCGGTTAGATAGGCCGCCTGAGTCGGAAAATGTACCATGTCAAACCCTTCCGACTCCACGAAGCCATCCGAAGCGGGAACACGGAGCGCCGGTTTGCGCACTTTGCGCGCGATAGCACGAAGCGGCGCGAACGCACGAAGGCGGCTCTTGAAACCGGAGGGCGCTGCTACTGGAATCGTCTGGAGCCGGCAAGGGCCGGAGACATGGGGAGCAACGGATTCGCGCAGATGCTCATGCACGATGAAGGTATACTCCTGCCCGACGTCAGCTGACTTGGAGAGCGCATTTGCGAGCGATAGAACTGCCGTGCCGGTGCCTTGTTGAAAAGACCAAATCCTGCAATCGATTGCAATGCGAACCGTGGGGGTTTTGTGCACGTGATGATCACCAATTGTCTAAGGTTTAGATGCTTCGACTCCGGCCACAGGACAGCCTCTCCAGGAGATTCTGTCGTCACCGTTCTTCAGGGGGGATCTCACGAATCACTCTGGCGGGATTGCCCCCGGCAATCGTCCACGGTGGCACACTCTTTGTAACAACCGCACCGGCAGCTACAATCGCCCCCTCACCAATCTCTACGCCCTTCAGTATAATTGCGTGCATTCCGATCCAGGACTTATTCCCAATCTTTACCGGCCGGGTCACTACACCTGACCAATCCTTTTTGTCTCTCCCCAGATACCAATCCTTAACGTCGTTCATACGCTTGCTCCAGCCAATCGCATGGGAATTGTGGTCGATGATCTCGCAGCCCCATGAAATCTGTACGTCGTCGCCTACCTCAATCCGGGATGCGCAAGCGATCTGGGAACCGCCCATGAAAGTATTGCGGCCAATGTGAATCTCTCCACCTTCCCTCTCAAATACCAGCGTGCCCTCGATAATGCATCCGGCACCAATGCTGAGGCGGTTAGTGGGACGTATGTGCAATCTCCTGCAATTTATTTTTGCTGTATCCGCTATCGTGACACTTGATAGAGCCGTTATTTTTTGGCGAGCGCGTCTCTCCAGCGCCCGTACGAGTAAGCTGCGCATTTTCCTCCTGGTGATACAAGATGGATCAGGACTTCGCCTGTCCAAGGATTGTTGATTGTTGGTAGTTGCGAAGGTAAAGGAACATGGGGATCAGATTCACCAGGACCTGGGTAAGGATGGATCCATAGAGGACGCCGGGAACGCCAATCCGATAGGTCAGATAGATGGAAAGAGAAATGTTAGTCAGCGCTGCGACAACCGCAACCTTCACCTGAAAGGACAAAATCGAAAGGCCATTCAGGAAAGTCGCAAGGGTTGAACTCAAACTCATCAGAACACACCAGATTCCAAGGCCGATCAGCAGGGTCAGTGAGGGATTGATCTTTGGCCCAACCCACAGATGAAGAATCTTCGTTCCAAAGACAACCAGGACGAGGCCCAAAGGAACGGAGATCGCCAGCGAGGTAACGAGAGAGCGGCGCAGAGTCTTACGGATCCAGGCGATATCCTGCCTGGCCAGCGCCTCACCATAGGCTGGCCACAGCGGGCTCATCAGCATCGAACAGAGCATGGATACCTGGTTGAAGAGGCGGAACGGTATCGAGTATTGAGTAACAGCCTCTGGTCCGAGAATCCGCGCAAGTACGATATTGTCGCTGGAATAGCTGACCGCCACCGCAACCTGCAACAGAAAGAAGGCCATGCCCGCGTGCAATAGACCTTTGGAAACGTCTGGCGTGACATAGGACCAGGATGGCAACAACCAGGGCCGCGCGCGGAAGACGAAGATACTTTGCACCAACACGGCCAGCATCGGCGCACCTGCAAGGGCAAGGACGAGCAACATCAAGGACCCGTGCACGTGGATCACCAGCAGTACCGAAAGCAGACCTATGATGCCCCCGGCCGAACCCCAAAGAGATCCTGCAAAACCCTCCTGATATCCGGCCTGAATCCGGCCGATGATACTGGTGGGAATTCCGAGCAAAAAGCATCCGATAAAAGCCGCGACAGCAGGGCCAGCCTCCGCAACTGCCTCTGGCGAATGTACGCGGAAGAACCCGCTCCACGATACAAAGGGATATGCGATAGCAAAGGCAAGCCCGATGATCATCGCGATCGCTGTAAGGAAGAAGAACGCGCTCGATACGTACTGGCGCGCAAGCTCATGGTTGTCTTCGCCATGTGCCTTGGCTATTCCGTTATAGAGTCCGTTTGAGATGCCCAGATCGGAAAACCCAAGAACCGCAATCACCGAACTGATCGCCATCCAGAGTCCGTATCGCTCGGTGCCTAAATACCTGAGCGTCAACGGGACGGTTATCAAGGTTGTTGCCGCAGTGATGACTCTGGAAAACACTGACGCGGCGGTTGTCAGGATTGCGCGCCGGTAGCGTTCCCGAGACCGCCCCTCTGTCGTGGAGGTGTCGAACGGACGCAGTCGAGTCACTGACAATACCCGTCGCACAATATTGACTGGCGAATTGAAGCTCTGATTCAGAGTGGCAAAAGACATTAGAAGCGATTCTCCGCGAGGTGGCGTATTGACATCTGGCTTGCAGATGCAAACCCACTGAGATCAACTGCGTTGGACAGCGATGATTCCGCATATCGATCAGGCACTTATTTTCAGCCGCTTCCGGCATCGTTGCATCAAGGACAGGAAGTGTATTTTCGAGCGATGGATCACGTATACGTGCGCAGGAAGGTGCCTGCGAATCAAGCGAAACCAATCCCGCCAAAAAACCGGGTCGTTTGCTCGCGAACTGATTCCCTTGTCGGAGTAAATCGCAATTACATAAGGGATGTATTGAAAATGAAGTCGCTTGTCACCAAAGCAACACAGGTTAAAGGCATAGTCCGCAGTGATCTTGTAGTCCGTGCAGAAGGATGCGTTTTGAAATGCACAAATAGGGTAAAAGATCGCCTGTTGGCACATGGTGCCTTTTGCGAGTCTCCATACATCGTAGGGGCCGTTCCAGGAAGGGATTTCGCCTGAAGGCAGAACCACGTTGCCATAGTAGACAGCATTGGGATCGGTGAGCACGGAGGCAAGGACCTTCAGATCCACGGTAAGCAAGTCGTCGGAACCCAGAAAATAAACATACTTCCCACGAGCCAACTTGACGGCTTTGTTCATTGCGTCATAGATGCCGTTGTCCGGCTCGCTCATCCAGTAATCGATCGTATCGCTATGCTTTTCCAGAACATCGAGCGTTCCATCGGTTGAGACACCGTCGATTACCAGCAACTCGCACAACTCTTTGCTCTGCGCAGAGACGCTGGCCAAGGCATTCTCAATATCATTTTTGCCATTGCGCACCACGATGATGACGCTAACTAATGGCTGCGTGGTACGGACGTCTCCGCGAGTACGACGGCCACCTTCCACGCGCTGGATTGTATCTGGCTGCATTCCAATAGTTCCTTGTTGCATTGTGCTGAATTCCCTGCACCTTGAGCATAGTTCCCGCATAAGCCGGTTATTTCCACTAACCCCGACGAAAGCGGCAGGAGATGGTTTTGAATCACTCAACAAGCGAAGAGCAAACTGCATCGGATCAATTGCGCGATGCGAAGCGCGGTCCAAAGCTGGCCAACGAGTTGCGATAGCAAAGGGTTCTCCCTTGCAGCCGGCATAATTACAGTGAAATCAGGCACGCTTGATCAGCCTCTTCAGGCGCTGCTTCGAGCTATGAAACAGATAAACGTACGCAGGAAGATACTTACGTATCAACTCGATCCGATCACGCTCAAATACGGGATCGGCAGCTTGCCCGCTTATCCCTGACTCCGAATAAACCGCAATCACATAGGGAATGTATTGAAATCGAAGCCGCTTATCGCTATAGCAGCGCAAGTTGAATACGTAGTCCGCAGCGATCTTGTACTTTGTGGCAAAACCCTCAGCCTGCACTACTCCGAGGGGATAGAAGATCGATTGCTGGCTGATGGAAGATTTGGCCATTTTCCAGGCATTCAGCGGACCCGAGAAGGGATGAATATCGCCGGAAGGCACTCGAACATCACCGTAATATATGGTGTTCGGATCAGTAAGTACGGGAGCAAGCGACTTCAGATCCACGGTAAGCACGTCGTCCGATCCCAGAAAATAGACATACTTCCCGCGAGCCAACTTGATGGCCTTGTTCATCGCATCATAGATACCGTTGTCCGGTTCGCTCATCCAATAATCGATGCTATCGCTATGCTTTTCTATGACATCGAGTGTCCCGTCGGTTGAGACGCCATCGATAACCAGTAATTCGCACATCTCCTTGCTCTGCGCAAACACGCTGGCCAATGCGTTCTCGATATCGTTTCTGCGATCGCGCACCACAATAACAACGCTGACTAAGGGCTGCGTGGTACGGACGTCCCCGCGAGTACGCCGGCCACCTTCCATGCGTTGAGTGCTCGACTGCATCCATAGCTCCTAACCAGAGTATAAAGGCTACCTTCCTGATTATATTTGAATTGATAACCCTTGTTCCCCGTCGAGGACGTGGATTGCTGGAGAGAAAGTGCCGCACCCGATGAGAATGCTTCAGGCGAGCATAGACGCGTTTTGGATGCACTGAAACCGTCTCACGTTGTACGAACCCTTCTTCGGGAATTCGGTCTCACGAACTTCTGCATCTCAAACAAATCACAATTATTTAACACTCCGAAGCAAGGCCCAGATTTCGTCTTGCACGTTTCCTAATTTGTGGCTTACGATCCTGCCAAGCTTTTTGGACGATGGCCTGCAGCCATCAGGAGGTGAAACGTGGAGGTAACCCGGCGCGTTTTTCTCAAAGGTAGCGGCGGCTTAATCGTAGCGTCAGCATTTGGATTCGATCTGCGGAGGGCGCAGGCTCAGGCGCGAGAGTTGAAGATTGCTCGCACTACTGAAACGCGCTCCACTTGCCCGTATTGCTCCGTCAGTTGCGGCGTTATCATCCACACCCTCGGGGACAAGGCCAAGAACGTAACCGCTCAGGTCATCCACGTCGAAGGCGATCCGGATCATCCCATCAATCGCGGCACGCTTTGCCCGAAGGGCTCGTCGCTCTACCATGACATCCTCAACGACCGTCGACTGCTGAAGCCGCAGGTACGTCGTCCGGGCTCGGATCACTGGGAGGACATCCCCTGGGACCAGGCCTATGAAGAAATCGCTCGCCACATCAAGAAGACGCGCGACGAAACCTTTATCACTATGGACGCGCAGGGCCACACCGTGAACCGCTGCGAGAGCATCGCGTGGAATGGCGGCTGCACGGATACAAATGAGTTCAACTACCTGGTCGTGAAAACGATGCGGAGCCTTGGACTCACTTATCTAGAAAATCAGGCCAGGGTTTGACACGGTCCAACGGTCTCCAGTCTGGGGCCCACATTTGGACGCGGTGCAATGACGAATGGCTGGATCGACATCAAGAACACCGACATGATGTTGATCATGGGCGGCAACCCGGCCGAAAATCACCCCTGCGGTTTTAAGTGGGCGATTGAAGCCAAGCGCCAGCGAAATGCGAAGATGATCGTGGTAGATCCACGGTTTACGCGGACTGCGGCAACTTCAGATCTCCATCTGCAGATTCGTGCAGGAGCGGACATCGCATTCCTCGGGGGCGTGATTCACTACGCGCTAGAGAATCAGCGGATTGCTCACGAGTATCTGGTCAACTTCACCAATGCTGCCTTCATCGTGCAGGAAGGCTTCAAACTGCCGGAAGACGGTCTCTACTCCGGCTTTGATGAAGCCACGAAGACCTATGACCGCTCTTCGTGGAATTACGAAGGAAGCAAAGGCTCCTCCAGCGGAGGGGTGAATGCTCCGGCGTCAATGCCTGCGAACGTCGCTTACGATACGACGCTCGAACACCCACGCTGCGTTTACCAACTCTTAAAGAAACAATATTCGCGGTATACGCCCGAGATGGTCGAGCGCATCACAGGAATACCGAAGGACCAATTCCTGAAGGCTGCGGATATGTTCACCTCCATCCGCAAGGATGGGAACACCAAGCAGGTTGCCACGATCATCTACGCGGTCGGTTGGACCCAGCATTCTTTCGGCACGCAGATCATCCGGACAGCAGCAATGCTGCAACTGCTGCTCGGCAACGTGGGAAGGGCCGGCGGTGGCGTCAATGCTCTCCGTGGGCATTCCAACATCCAAGGCGCCACGGATATAGCTGGCATCTTCGATAATTTGCCGGGATATCTGAAAGTCCCCACTCCGGCGGACAAGGACTTCGATGCGTGGATGAAGCGCATCACTCCCACCGCGTCCAAGCCAGGCGAATGGCAATCCTATAACTACTGGTCCAACACGCCGAAGTTTGCGGTCTCGCTGATGAAGGCCCTGTATGGCGATGCCGCCAAGAAGGAGAACGGCTGGGCCTTCGACTATCTGCCAAAGGTGGATCGGGAATACTCCTGGAGCCACATCTGGGACGACATGTACAGAGGCAAGGTCAAGGGCCTGCTGGCATTCGGCATGAACGGGGTGGCAATCGGGCCGAACTCAAGCAAGAATATCGATGCTCTCAAGAAGGCCGATTTTCTGGTCGTCTGCGACATCTATCCAGAGGAAACGAGCGACTTCTGGAGATCTCCCGGCATAACCGCCGATGAGATGAAGAACATCAAAACCGAAGTCTATCGGTTGCCCGGCGCTGGCTTCGCGGAAAAAGACGGAACGTTTGTCAACTCCGCGCGCTGGCTGCAATGGAAGTGGGCGGCTGTTCCGCCTCCGGGAGATGCCAGACTCGATCAGGAGATTCTCGCTCGCATCTTTCTGAAGGTTCGCGAAATGTATCGGAAGGAAGGGGGCAAGTTCCCGGATCCGATTCTGAATCTGACGTGGAACTTCACGACTCCCGAGAACCCGTCCTTGTCTGAGGTCGCGAAGGAACTGAATGGCCGCGCCATTGGTGACGTGGAAGACAAAGCCTCGGGTCCAGTCGTAAAGGCAGGCCAGCAACTTCCCGGATATGCTTACCTCCGCGACGATGGATCGACTCTGTGTGGCAACTGGATCTGGTCAGGTTCGTGGACCGAAGCAGGCGCCATGATACAGCGTCGCGGGACAGAAGATCCTTCGGGCCTTGGAGTTTATCCGAACTGGGGATGGTCATGGCCAGCGAATCGCCGCGTTCTTTACAACCGTGCTTCGTGCGATGTGGCAGGCAAGCCCTGGGACGCGGATAGGAAACAGGTATGGTGGAACGAGGCCCAGAAGAGATGGGTCGGCAATGATGTCCCCGACTTCAAAGCCGATTCCGCACCTTCGGAGCACATGGGGCCATTCATCATGAATGCCGAAGGCGTGGGGCGCATCTTCGCTCCACTCGGCGCCTTCGCCGATGGTCCCTTCCCGGAGCACTACGAGCCGACGGAGAGCCCTATCGCCAATCCGCTGCATCCAGCACAATCTCAGAGTCCCGTGGTCAAGAGGTATACCACGGACATGGATAAGTACGGAACACCGGAGCAGGGGTTCACCATCGTCTGCACGACCTACCGTCTGACGGAGCACTATCACTACTGGACAAAGAACAACCCGATGAATGTGCAGTTGGTTCCAGAGCCGTTCGTCGAGATCCCTGCTGAGTTAGCGTCCAATCTCGGCATCAAGGGCGGCGACAAGGTGAGAGTGACCAGCGCGCGTGCCGCGTATACGGCAAAAGCGATGGTCACACAGCGCATCCGGCCAATGACGATCGATGGCAAGAAGGTGTATCAGATCGGCATTCCTATTCATTATGGCTATCGCGGAATACAGGAAGACGCCGGGAAGACATCCAGGTCGTTGACGAACGCCCTGTCACCCACGGTCACCGATCCCAATGCGTATACGCCCGAGTTCAAGGGCTTCCTAGTCAAACTGGAGAAGGTCTAATGGCAAACGGACCGCTCGAAATCAAAGCCATCTCCGGACACACCGGCACAGTGCCCGGCCGCGATGCCTCCCGGGATTACCCTGTCGCGAAGTTGATCGATGTCACCACCTGCATCGGCTGCAAAGCATGTGAGGTTGCCTGTCTCGAATGGAATGGGTACCCATTTCGAGAAACCGTCTTCGACAACACGTACCAGACCATGCCGGATCTGGAGTGGAATTACTACAACCTGATTCGCTTTAACGAGCATGTTGACGAAGACGGCACGTTAAGTTGGCTGATGCGCAAGGATGGCTGCCTCCATTGCGAGGATCCGGGTTGCCTGAAGGCTTGCCCGGCGGACGGCGCCATCATCCAGTACTCGAATGGCATTGTCGATTTCCAGCAGGACAAGTGCATCGGATGCCAGTACTGCGTTACCGGGTGTCCCTTCAACATCCCCAAGTTCAACTCGGAGACGAAGAAGGTTCACAAGTGCACGCTTTGCTCGGACCGCGTGGGTGCGGGGCTTGAGCCAGCCTGCATCAAGGCCTGTCCAACGGGCTGCCTTCATTTCGGCAGCAAGGAAGACATGCTGGTCCTCGCCGATCAGCGTGTTACGCAGTTGAAAGAGCACACTTCGCACAAGAATGCCGGCGTATACAACCCAGCCGGCGTCAGCGGAACGCACGTGATGTATGTGCTGCATGACATAGAGCACCCCGAAAACTATGGTGGCCTGCCTAAGGATCCGCGCATCCCGCTGCTGGTCCAGATCTGGAAGGGTCCCGTAAAGTGGCTGGGCAATCTCGCGATGGTGGGCGGAATTCTTGGAGTAGCGCTCCACTACATGCGATTCGGCCCGAAAGAAGTGAAGAAGGAAGGCGGGAAGGAGGCGGGCGAGCCATGATCGAGCGCTATACCTTAAAAGAGAGGCTTTGCCACTGGCTCACCGGACTCTCGTACCTTTATTGTCTGACGAGTGGTCTTGCGCTTTATACACCCTACCTGTTCTGGATGGTGTACCCTCTTGGCGGCGGCCCGACCGCGCGCTTCTGGCATCCATTCATCGGTATGCTGTTCTTTGTTGCTGCGATGTGGATGCATAGCATCTGGCGTAGCGACATCCAGGTCACCAAGACAGATCGCGAGTGGCTCGACAAAGTGGAGGATTACGCGACCAATCGGGACGAACTTCTCCCCCCTCAGGGACGCTTCAATGCAGGGCAGAAGCTTTTCTACTGGGCGATGTTCTATGGAGCATTTCTGCTGATTGTTTCCGGACTCTTTATGTGGTTCCCGGAATACGTGCCCTTCAACCTTCGATGGATACGTCCGATCGCCGTCATTCTTCATGAAGGCGCGGCGTTGATCACGATAGGCGCGTTCATCATTCACATCTATATGGGTATTTTCATGGTTCCTGGAAGCATGACGGCGATGATTCGAGGTTGGGTCACGACCGATTGGGCACGTACACACCATCGTCTGTGGTACAGGCGAATCACCGGCCAGGGCCCGAATGCATGAAGGCAAGTCTGGAAGATCGAATTGCCCGGGCCACGGAACTCATCAAGTCTCATCCATCTGCCAGCGAGCTTCTAAGCTTCTACCGCGAACTGGCGCTGTTTCAGAAATCGATCTACGAAGAATTGCGCTCCAGCGATCAGACTGATATGCACGCGCTGTTGCGCCACTTCCCTGCTCTGATCGAACTGGTGCGGCGAGCCGGCCCGGAGCCGCTGGCCAGTTTCGGCGCGGAGCATCTCCGCTCGCCTGAAGAGCAGTGGGAGTTGCTGCTCGAATCCTGGGAAGGTCAGGCCACAGAAGGCCAGTCCGGGGAAGATCAGCCCAGGAGCGATCCGGAGAACTCCGGCGCAGGGCGATTCTATGCCAGGGTGCTGCTGCAACCCTATGCTGAAAATCTGGCCAAACGAGGAACGGTCGACCTGCAGGAGACCACAGCGATCTGCCCATTCTGCAGCGCCCGCCCCGTCGCTGGCGTGCTGCGCGGAGAAGGGGATGGAGCGAAGCGGTGGCTGCTCTGCTCGCTCTGCGCGACCGAATGGCCTTTCCTGCGTGTGGCCTGCCCCAACTGCGGCGAGCGGGATAAGGACATGCTCCCCATCTATACGGCATCGGAGTTCGAGCATGTGCGGGTGGAAGCCTGCGATCGATGCAAGACCTATCTCAAATCCATTGATCTCACGCGGGATGGGCATGCGGTTCCGGTGGTCGATGAACTGGCGACCGTCGCGCTGAATCTCTGGGCAGAAGACCACGGATACTCAAAGCTGGAATCCAATCTCCTTGGTTTATAGATTGGATTTATAAGACGCATCCATCACGTTTGCCGCAGAGAGCGGCGCTTTTTTATGGCGGAAAAGAGTGGGAGTCGAACCCACCAGAGACGTCTGACGCCTCTCATCGGATTTGAAGTCCGCGCGCCCCACCGGGGTGCGTTTCTCTTCCGCAGTGGTACGATCCGTCCGTGATGCGAGGGTAATTATAGCGGACGGCTTTTCCTCTCAGCCATCTCCCAACACTTCTCGTGCCGACCGGAGCAACTGATGCTCGTCTCCGATGCGACGCGTAAATTTAATCCGGTCGAAATACTCTAAAATCTCAATGGCCACGCCGCGGCCGATTCCTGTGCGATCGCGAAGCCTGGCAGCGGTGATCCATCCCTCGTTCGCCGCCGCAATTTCCTCGGTAAACTCAGCACCACGGCGCAAACCGTCCGGCAGGAAAAAGCGGTTCTCGGCTACTCTCACCGCCAGGCCCATGCGCGAAACACGAACCAAAAACGATTCCGTATTCTTCGGATCCATGCCCAGCGCACTGGCGACATCGCGGATGGTTGGCGGCCGCAGAGGATGCTGGTTCAACAATGGCTCCGTCTGCTTCCACAATGCCTCATCCGCCGGGCTGAGTTGCGTCACATGCGTGCTGAGGCGTACGCCGGAGGGTTCGCGTACGATGACGCCTGCTTTCGTTAACTCCGCTGTCAGCGCCGACGTAACCTCCTTCGGCAAGCGGAGCCCTGCATCCCAAAAAACGCGATCTTCATTGGGGATGACGTTGGGCGTCCTGCGATGCAGTAAGGTGAGCGTTTCGACAACCGCGGTCTTGAGCAGGCTCCAGTTCTCTAGCGAAAATCCCAGCACACCGGATGGCGTTACCACGCACCTGGTCGAAGTGCCCGTATAGAGCTCCGCGGCTTCCCGCGCTGTAAGGTTACGGTTCTGCGCGAATCGGGTTAGATTCATTCCGTGCGAAGCGGAGCGCACAAGGGACAAAAACGCGGACCGCGTATCGTCCTGACCCATTGCTGCAAGATAGGCAAGCCGCTCCGGTTTTGCGCGGCCACGAACGGGCGGAAAGATGTCGATGACGCTTCCGCCGCCGATTGTCCTCTGCGCAGATTGATCGCGAAGGATCAGACGATCGCCATACAGCGCGCCGATAGGACGGTCGAGCACGAGTTGTACTAAGCCCGAGGCGCCGGGCGCAATGCTGGAGTCCTGCAAAACCGCAACGCGCCCCGTAACATCTGATGCGCCGAGATGGACGTGAACCGGAGTCCAGTGCGCCAACGGCCGCACCTCGCTCTCGAGAATACGAAGACGCGCATCGAAACGCTGCACAGGTTCCGGAACGTTTCCCGTGACCACCCAATCTCCTCGCTCAATGAGCTTGGGTTTCAACTCCGAGCCTGCCAGATTGATGGCGCAGCGCTGCCCTGCTCTGCCGGTTGGGGATGCAGCGTTCTGTGCGTGAATAGTACGAGCCCGGACTGCGAATCCGGCTTGCAGAACTCGCACCTGCTCCCCTGCCGAGAGAGACCCGGCCATCGCCGTTCCAGTAACGATGAGTCCGGCGCCGGAGACGCTGAACGAACGGTCAATCGCCAATCGGAAATTGCCTGCAGTCGTTTTGGGCTTCCACTCTCGTGCAGTTTGCAGCAGGTACGCCTTTAGACTTTCAATTCCCTCACCCGTCAACGCACTCACGGGGAACATCGGCGAGCCCGCCAAGGTCGTCCGGGAAAACAACGCAGCAACTTCATTCTGAACGTCGAGGACTCGCGAGGCCGTCACCCGGTCGGTCTTCGTAATCGCAACCGCGCCCTTCTGAATTCCCAGAAGATCCAGAATCGACAAGTGCTCCCTGGTCTGCGGCATGGGGCCGTCATCTGCGGCGATGATAAACAGGACAAAATCGATTCCGGCCACGCCCGCAATCATGTTGTGAACAAAACGCTCATGGCCGGGAACATCGACAAACCCGAAGGTCTCGGCTGACTCGATGGGGAGATAAGCGAATCCGAGATCGATCGTCATCCCCCTCTGCTTTTCTTCCGGCAGCCGATCCGCATCCACGCCGGTGAGCGCTTTCACCAGCATCGTCTTCCCGTGATCGACGTGTCCTGCAGTAGCAATGATCATTTGGCGGAGGCGCGAAGAAAGTTGAGTGCGGGTAGCTGGCCGACGAACGCCGATTCATCCTCCAGCGTGCGCAGGTCGAAGAGGAGCGTACCGTTCTGTATGCGTCCAATTGCGGGGATGGGCAACTCGCGGAAGGCGCGTGCAATACGCTCCAGGGCCGCTCCGGAATTGCGCCCCTGCACTACGGGCCGGATCGCGAGACCAGCACTCGGAATCTCGCGCGTGGGCAGTGCGCCACTACCAGGCTGGCTGCCGCAGAACGTTGTTTCCACTGAGGCGATTCCATCAAGCCGGGGAGCAAGCAGATCTCGAAGTCGATCGGCCATGCTGCGAATCTCTTCCACTGGACGCACCAGCAGGCGCAGTGCGGGAAGCCGCTCCGCAAGACGCTCCGGATTTGAGTAAAGACGAAGTACCGCGGAAAGAGCGGCGACCGTCATCTTATCGACGCGCAGAGCTCGTTTGAGCGGATTGCGCTTGATTGCTTTGATGAGAACGGCCCGGCCCACGATGATGCCGGCCTGGGGGCCACCGAGAAGCTTGTCTCCGCTGAACGTTACCAGATCCACTCCATTCGCAATAGACTCGGCTGGCGTAGGCTCATGCGGCATCCCAAATTTCTCAAGACCAACCAGCGTGCCGCTACCCAGGTCTACAACGAGAGGAACACTGCGCTCGTGACACAGCCGTGCAAGATCGGCCTCGGGCACTTCGGAGGTGAAGCCCTCGATCACATAGTTGCTGGTATGAACCTTCATGACGAGTCCGGTCTTGGGACCAATCGCGTCTGCGTAGTCGCTCAAATGAGTTCGGTTCGTGGTTCCAACCTCTCGCAGCCGGCAGCCGGAGCGCGTCATAATATCAGGCAGACGGAACGATCCCCCGATCTCGATCAATTCGCCGCGCGAAGTGGGAGCCTCCTTACGGTTCGCCAGGCTGTTCAGAACCAGCAACACCGCCGCAGCATTGTTGTTCACCACCGTGGCCGCCTCCGCTCCCGTTAAGTCGCACAGAAGCCGTTCGAGATGAACGTCGCGATCTCCCCGCCTGCCACTGACTAGATCGAATTCAAGGTTCGTGGCTTCCCGTGCGGCCAGCGCAACCGCCTCAATCGCCTCTTCTGGCAATGTGGCTCGCCCAAGATTTGTATGGAGCACCGTACCGGTCAGGTTGAAGACTCGGCGTAAAGAAGGCACATCTGCTCGCAGTTGGCCGCCGGCGATTCGAATGAGGGAAAGATCGTCAGGAACGATGGTCGAACTGTTGGCGAGCAACTCCGACCGCACTTGCGCCAGCACGGCGCGGATAACACGGGTCACCGCCGGACGACCAAATTCCGCGATCAACCCTGCGGCCTCGGTCTGCTTGAGAAGACTCTCTACCCCCGGAAGCGATGACAACAGAGAGGACCTTGGGGTAGAAACCAGCATTGCCATCCTTCTTCTCGGGACCCTGTTATTTGCCAAGACTATTCAGACGGGTACTATTATAGCGGCGTACCGACGAGTTTCGAATCATCTATCCCAAGGAGAAACCCGCATGGCAACCCAATCGATTCGGCTGACGGAAATGGCGCATGGCGGTGGCTGCGGCTGCAAGCTTGCTCCTGCGGTTCTACGGGAGATCCTGGCAAAGATGCCTCAGCCCATTGGGGTCGAACAGTTGCTGGTGGGCACGGAAACCGACGACGACGCTGCCGTGTATCGCATGAACGATCGTCAAGCTATCGTCGCAACCACGGATTTCTTCATGCCGATCGTCGACGATCCACATGACTTCGGTCGCATCGCGGCAACCAATGCGCTGTCGGACATTTACGCCATGGGCGGAACTCCTGTCATGGCGCTCGCGGTAGTAGGCATGCCGGTGGATAAGATGCCGATGAGTCTGGTACAGGAGATCCTTGCAGGAGGAGCATCGGTGTGCACGGCCGCCGGGATCCCGGTGGCTGGAGGACACTCGATTGATTCGCCCGAGCCGATCTATGGCCTGGTCGCAATCGGCATTGTCGATCCAGCCCGTGCGATCCGCAACAGCACGGCACGCGCGGGAGACAAGATTATCCTGACCAAAGCACTCGGCGCAGGTATCTATAGCGCAGCCCTCAAATTACAGAAACTCAGCCCTCCACTCTATGACGAAATGGTGCGTTCGATGACGCAACTCAACTCCGTCGGCGCGGAGATGCGAGAGATACCGGGTGTGAACGCTATGACGGATGTCACGGGATTCGGGTTGCTCGGTCATCTTCTGGAAATGTGCCGGGGAGCACGGCTTGGCGCCAAAGTCGAGCTTGCCGCTTTGCCATTGTTCTCCCACGCTCAGCAAATGGCGGAAGCCGGGATTGGTACCGGCGGCGCAAAGCGGAATTGGAAGAGCTACGGACACGATATCGATCTACCGGCGGATGCACCTGAATGGTGGCGCGGCGTCCTTTGCGATCCGCAGACCAGCGGTGGCTTGCTGATTGCCTGTTCCAGCGACAGTGTGCCGGAGGTACTCGCACTTCTGCGAAGCCGGAACTTCGATCACGCAAGCGTAGTGGGCGAGTTCGCCGCTGCACCACCACTTATCCATGTGAGTTGAGTAGCGCTCCCGCCAGGGGGGCGCATATCCTGCAATCCAACTCGACCTAAACAGCCCACGACACGGTGCCTAAAAATCCGACTATGGGAAGTAGAATTCTCGAGCTGCGATCAAGTATTGCTTGCAAGGTGATACCCTGGGCAAAAGTCACAGCTGCAAGAACAGATGGCATCTTTCTATCGGGCAAGTGTCGAGGAGTTCCTTACACAGAGTGAGCAGCAGGTGCTCGCTCACTTAGAGGTTGCATACGCCAACCGTGGATATACGAGCCAGTATTCAGACCAAACCCTAACATGGGAACGAGACATCCATTCGCTTCGACTGGCGTTGGAACAATGCGTTCGCTGGTCAACTTCTGCGAACTCGTGGGGCCTGCTTCTCGAGTTCTCAATTCCGCGGAAAGAGCTGCGCATCGATACGGTCCTGTTAGTCCGGGATACCGTTGTAGTCCTTGAAGCAAAGACCGCACAAGTCGCACCAAAGGCTAAGCGACAGATTGAAGAATATGCTCTCCTCCTGCATTACTTTCACAAAGCATCTGCGGATCGTCGAATCGTACCGATTATCCTTTCGCCTGAGGCGCCGAAAGCGAATCTAACGGCTCTGAATCAGCGCGAGCTTCTCCTGCAATTACCGACATATTGGGTGGGGCAGGTCTTGCGGATCTCTTGGAATGAACTTTCACAAATACTGATCGAAGTAGACAAACATTCGACGGGACAGCTCGATGCAACAGATTGGGACGACAGCCCCTATTTCCCAGTACCGAACATTATTGAAGCAGCCTTGGCACTCAGAACCGGGCTTTCGATTCGTGAGATTGCACACTCGGAAGCGTCAGAACACGAAATTGAAAGTGTGCGCCAGACCATTCAGGCGCAGGTAGACCGAGCTCGTGCTGAGAATCATTTTGCAATTTGCTTTTTGACCGGAGTGCCCGGTTCAGGAAAAACCTTGGTGGGCCTAAGTCTTGCGCATTCGAATGAAAATAAGGCTGACGCCATCCACTTTATGAGTGGCAATGGTCCGCTGGTAAAGGTGCTGCAACATCTCTTTACCCAGGAGAGTAGGCGAAGCGGTGCGAATGTCGTACAGGCCCGTGCCGAGGCAAAGACTCTTCTGGAAAATGTTCACGTCTTTGCTCGATATTACACAGAAGACAATCCAGGGCCGCCCTCCAACCATGCAATCATCTTCGATGAAGCGCAGCGTGCCTGGAATCGGAAGCAGAACAAGAAGAAGTTTGCACGAGACTACTCAGAGCCGGAGATGCTTCTCCGCATTATGGAACGACATCAGAATTGGGCGGTGGTCGTAGCGCTAGTCGGCGGAGGCCAGGAAATCAACGATGGCGAAGCTGGGCTGGAAGAATGGGGCCGTGCACTAATCGACAGCGCAAAGCCTTGGGTGATTTACGCATCGCCCGAAGTGTTGGAAGGCGGGGCATCCACGGCGGGACATCGTCTATTTGCCGACCTCTCCATGCAGAAACCGGTGCAGACGAGTTCAGCGTTGCACCTACGAACCTCGAATCGAAGTCTGCGCGCAGAACATCTGGCCACATGGGTGAATCGTGTGCTGGAGGGAGACCCCGAGGGTGCAGCATCCTTGCGGATTGGCGAGCGATTTCCAATCCTCCTTTCACGCAATCTCGACGAAACGCGTTCGAAGTTGCGGGAGCAAGGGATCGGCGCAAACCGTTATGGCCTTGTCGGCTCTTCAGGGACCGCTCGCTTGCGTGCGGAAGGGCTGGAGCCAAGCTCCACCTTTCATGCTGAGTATCCTTGGGAACACTGGTATCTGGCAGAATAAACAGATGTGCGCTCGAGCTATCGCTGTGAAGTATTCGCGACAGAGTTTGAGATTCAGGGGCTGGAACTGGATTGGATTGGTCTTTGTTGGGGCGGAGACTTCATATGGTCTGAACCGCTAGGTTGGCAGCTCCGAACGCTACGGCCTGGTAGACAAAGCAAATGGATCGCGATCAAGAACGATGATAAGAGAACCTATCGTCGGAACGCCTACCGCGTGTTACTCACCCGTGCGAGACAGGGAATGATTATCTTTGTCCCCAAAGGGAATCCGGATGACCCCACGAATCCACCAAAAGAGTTTGAGGCCACAGCGCAGTACCTGCTTCAATGCGGCGTAACCTTGTTAGAGCAGCCAGCCCCCAATACAGATACAGCCCACCTACGCTGCCTATAGACAGTGCCAGTGGGCTGCAGAGTGCTTCGACTAGTGGGCTGTCAGATCGCCGCCGCCGAGGTTTTGCTCGATAGTGTTTGTGCCATCCCAATTGCTGGAGAAGCGGAGAATGCCACCGTTGTAGACCGAGATCCCAAGAGTGTCATTGGTGCCGGGTGTGCCGTTATCGTGGAAGGTGAGCGTCAGTGAGTCGTTCCCTTCAATCGAGATCGGATTCAGCGGATCCGTGACATCCTGGATGTTGGCCTTTGCGATGAACGAGCCATAGCCGCCCGCGACAGTGTCTGTGACCCCGAGCGAAGCGATCGAATTGCTCTTGATCTGGTAGATGTGTCCATTGCCGCGAACGACGATGTTGAGGTGCCCCTGCAGGTTCGTCCCGCTCTGGTTGTATTTGACGTTGAAGCCAAGGTTCGTCTTCGCGCCTGCATCACCAGCATACGTACCCATCGAGGCGCCGTTTACCAGGAAGCCGCCTCCACTGATGAAGTTGGTCTGGTTTGGCAGGTTGACCGAGATCGTGAAGCGGCTATCTCCGGCGGTGGGCAGATAATAGCTGCCCGAATCGGCAACTACAGTGATGGTGGGCGTGGCTCCCGTCTGGCTGCTCGGGAACGAGAATGTATAGCTGCAACCGATCGTTCCGACGCGCGTGTCGTCGGTAACGAGCGATGGCTGAAGATTGCTGCATGCCGGCGTGGCAATACCGTCAACCAGGATCTTGAATCGGGCATTCAGAATATTTCCTGGATAAGGATCATAGATGGGCGATGTGGTTGGTACTGCGTTGCTGTCCTGCACGGTGAACGTCAACGGCGCGGTCACCGAGTACGTACTGCTGGATGCGGTGTAGAGCACATACTGCCCTGTATAGGTAAGATTCGAATCCTCTCCAGCAATAGGAAGCGCCGCTGTGTTCGAGCTGCCCACGAAGTCTGCAAGATCGCTCGGCGTAAATAGCGCAGTAACGGTGTGATTTCCCGGAAGCATCGACCCAGCCACGCTCTCCAACAATAGAGCGTTGGAAACCGTTGCCGTGCCGTCAGGTCCAACCAGTTGGGCATCGCCCAATTGCTGCTGGGTGCTGGTCATGTAGTTAAGGAAGAAGCTGACGCTACCACCAACCCCGGGAGATGAAACGGTAGTTGCGGAAACATTGACCACGTCACTGTACTGCGGCGTCGTGGGTGTGACCGTAACTATAGGAACTGCTGTCGGTGCGGGAGTAATTGTGATAGCAGCAGGAGCCGAAGTTCCGGGAGTGTAGTTCGTATTGCCGGCAAAGCTTGCTGTTACCGCATAAGTGCCGACGACGATAGGCGGTGTAGGAGCGGGTCCATAAGCAGTGCTGCCCGTGCCGGAGTAACTTAGCGTCACCGGTGTGAGCGACTCCCCCTTGACGCCGGTGGCCGTGCCGCCACCGTTGCAACCTGACCCGCTGTAGACACAACTACTTCCGGTAGCCGTTACAGTCGGAGTAGCCTGGGAGACAGTTAGCGTCGACGTCGCCGAGGTTGCGGCGTAAGTGCTGTCGCCTGCATAGCTGACGTTGACGGTGTAGGAGCCGACGGCCAAACTTGCGGTCGGATAGTTCGCAATACACGTGAGCGTGCCACTACTTATTGAGCATGTTCCCTGTACTGGGTTTCCGTTGTTGACCTGGAAACTTAGCGACCCGGTCGGGCTCGTGCTGGCGTTGAATGTACCAGTCGCCGTGAGCATCGCCGATGCGGCACCATACGTTATCGCCGCAGGCGATAGACTTACATTCAGGGGATTTGTCCCAATGGTCTGGGGACTCCAGCGATAAACGACAAGATTTGTACCGTTGTAGTCATCCTTCGTCACCACATATTCACCCGTCGATCGGAGATATGCCCGGATGCCATACATCGAATCCACGTCGTTCCCGACGTACACAGTGCTCGGGCTGCTGTTGATGAAAGTAGTATCCAAACTGCCGGTGGTCAGGTTGAAGGCATCGATATTCGGGACGGTGTGCACGTACCCGACAAACAGATAGTTGCCAGCAGCAGCAATGGCCTTCGGATTCGTACTCGTCAACGTGATAACTGGATTCGGTGTAGTTGTATTTCCAGCTTTCCACCCATGGTAGACTTCGACCCTTGTCCCGATTGAAGTCCAGTCTGTGCTTCCTACAATTCGTTGCGCCAGAATCATCGTGTCTGTGTCTGGCAAGTAGATAATGCGGGCCAATACCCCAATACTGGCGGGCGTGGGAGTGGCAATACCTGCTCCCCAGGTTGGTTTTCCATTGCTGTCAAAGCCAAGCAACGGATAGTGCCAGATTGCGTTTGTCTTATCCAAGCCGGCCCAAACATCTCCCTTGCTATCGAGGCAAAATCCATTCCGGATTCTTGCCGTCGTGCCAAACGCTGTACCGGGTATGGAGGCGTCAGGTATAGCGATATATCCATTCGCCTGATTGAAGTGGGAAAAGAAGAAGATATCCGGATTCTGTCCAGCAGCTACAAGGATCTTGTTCGGCCCTACGGTCGCAACCTGGCCAAAATGTTCCCCACGAGCTGGGTCACTCAGGTTAATTCGCGGATCATTTGGATACGTGATCGGATCGATCGTGTTCGCTATGAATTGTCCACCGGCAGTCCCGGTGTAGATGTTGTTTCCACTGTAGAAATAAGCTCCGTCTGTACCTGAATCGGGATCACCAACCGCCTCGAAGTTTAGAGCCTGGAGCTTCCACTGCAGCGTACCAGTGCTGTCGTAAGCGTGAAGGTCCGTCTCGCCATTGCGCCCTAGATCCCAGGTTCCACCCCAGGGATTATTGAGTACGTACAAATTCCCGGTATTGTCTTTTCCAATTCCGACAACTCGTGTGAACCGCTGAGCTCCAACCTGACCTTTGGTCCCAGTCGTCGAGTCGAGATACCCACCCTTAACGCCAAAGGTGCCAGTCAGAACTGGGGTACTCGCAATGTTGTATATCTTGATGTTCATGTCGGGCCCTTGATCGCCAACCATCAGTCGCGTGTTGGGCGCGTCATAATACAGGGCGGATGGACGAGAGGTTGTGCCCATCGGAATTGTGTTTAGCAGAGTTCCAGTTGGACCGAATTCGACGATTGCTCCTGCGCTCATTTGAGCGACCCAGATATTCCCTGCATTGTCCACAGCGAGCGCGCCAGGCCCCTGAACGCTGATATCTCGCTGCCAGACACCCGCAGTTGTAAATACCCGAACTCGATTGCCTGGAAAGTCGCTCGCGTAAAGCAGCGACCCGGACGTTGCCAGTCCAGTGACCACATCTGCATATTTCTGAGTTGTGGTAGCACTGACCGATATAACCAGATCTCGCGCTTTGGTGGATCGATTGTAGCGTCCCACTTTTCCGCTGCCATACGTTGTCGAATATTCCATAGCCGCAAAGAGAGAAGTTGAGTTACCAGTGATGGCACTACCTTGCGTTTCGTTGTGTGTTCCTATGGAACCTATGCTCTGGCCATTCTGGTAGATGGCAATGCTGCCTTCATTCTCGTCCCATGCAGAAGCTGTATATATAACTCCCTCGGGAGCTACCCACAGGGAACGGGCAGCGTTACCCACGTGTGTTGCATTGGTCCCATATGTGTTAGCCACCCAGTCTGTGGTGTACTGCGCACGGCAGATCGGCGCAATAGCAGCCATCAGCACGACAATAAGAAACGCGTTGATTCGTTTCACTAGCATGAGCGAGGTTCTCCTAAGTCACCTGGCGCATTCGCCGGTGACATGTGTGTTCTCTTACCAACCCAAGTCTTTATTTTTTGCGTCGCAGACATGGGCGAATTTCAAAGCAGCAACGGCCTCAAACGAAACTATTGAACTCGGACAAGATCTCTAGTCTGAGTTCCTAATGTCAATCATGTATGAGAAATTTCCAGAGACCGCTAACAGCGTTTTATTTTTTGATAAGCGCGCTGGCGTCCTGATACAACGACGACTTAAAGATAAAGAAACTCCTTTTTCTATAGAGAAGGCTGGTCTTACGCAATAACTAATAAGATCCCGTGCAGATCGGACCGCCGGAATAGCATCTATTGCTACTAGAAATACACGGAGAAGGAGCCGACACGTTGTTTCGCGTGGTGAAATAGATTGCAGCCTCAACCAGAAGGGTAACCAATCCAGATATCCTGTCAGGAACTGCGCCGCCTATACTGAATCGGGTAAATTCTTGTGGCAAAACGCAGCGCCGGCCTGCTGATGTATCGGCAGCGAAGCCGTGGTCTCGAGGTCTTCCTAGTTCATCCTGGCGGTCCATTCTGGGCGGCCAAGGATCTGGGAGCATGGTCTATTCCCAAGGGGGAATACGCAGAAGGCGAGCAGCCGTTACATGCCGCCGTCCGCGAATTCCAGGAGGAGACAGGCGTTGCCGTGCAAGGAAATCTTCTCGCACTGGGCGAGGTGAAACAGGCCGGCGGAAAGATCGTCTCCGTATGGGCCCTTGAGGGTGACTGCAACCCCGGCGATTTGACCAGCAATCGCTGTCAATTGGAGTGGCCGCCGCGAACAGGGCGTTTCATCGAGTTTCCTGAAGTAGATCGTGGAGGGTGGTTTTCTCTTGCTGAGGCGAGAGAACACATGCTCAAGAGCCAGATTCCCTTCCTCGATCGGCTTACGCGGGCATTGAGCGGAGCGGAGTAGACGCGAAGCCGCAATCGAACAGAGCGCGCTACCATTATCTTGGTATGCGATTGTTTGTTGGAATACCGCTGGCGGCAGAAGTTATCACCGAGCTCTCGGCGGTGACGATGCGTCTTCAATCCAACAACGATGGACTACGCTGGTCACCTCCTGACCTATGGCACATCACTTTGCAATTTCTAGGCAACACCGGCGCGGAACAATTCAAATGCGTTGTCGAACAGCTTCGCAAACTGCATCTGCCTCCCGTTCCTATAAAGCTTGAGTTGCTGGACCTTTTCGACCGCGCAGGGATTTTCTTTGTGGGTGTGCGACTGACTCCCGGCCTGCTCTCCCTTCAGGAGCATGTCTGCACCGCAACAAGTCTTTGTGCATTCGTCCCTGAGACTCGCCCCTATCGTCCTCACGTCACCCTGGCGAGAAGCAGAGGCAAAGGCCCGGGACAAGCTTTCCACGCACTGAAGAGCAGGATCCACCACCAGCCCACCTTCACCAGGTTTACCGCTGATGCGTTCCTTCTTTATGAAAGCTTGCCCGCGCCCACTGGTTCTCAATACGAGATCCGCGAGCGGTTTCTCCTCGATGGCGGTTCCCGAGCTGGATCTTAACGCTCCATTCGGTCGCCTCCCCATCAGCCTCATCCATTAGAATGTGGGAGTCTTCCAGCGAGACCTCGCGAGCGGCTTCTCCTGGACTTGTGAACACCGATACTACAACGAAACAATTCCAACGAAGCCGTGACATCAACTTGCTAGCTGCCACGCACAGACAGGTCTCCTCCATGGCGGAACGCCACCGAACGCTGCTCCCAGTCTTCCTCTACTTTCTGGTTGCTGGCGTCGCCACGGTTATGCTCGGACCTATCTTGCCGACCCTCAATGCACGATGGCATTTGCCTGATGCACAGTTGGGGACGCTCTTCGTCGCGTCGTTTGTGGGGCAACTGCTTGGAGCCTGGTTCGCGACGCGGCGCCTGGGATTGAGCCTGCTATGCGGTGCGCTGTGCTCGGCACTCGGATGCCTTGGACTTACTTATTCCGGATTCCTGATCGCCCACGTTGCCTTCTTCGTCATCGGACTTGGGCTTGGCGCTGGGCTGACCGCCGGCAACGTAATCATAGGCACGATCGATGCTGTCGAAACCAGCGCTCCCCTTGCGCCTGAACGTAAACGCTATTCCACTTCCAGGCTGCTGGCGCTGTTGAATATGGGGTGGGGCCTGGGTGCCATTGCATGTCCGCTGCTGCTGCGATGGAGCCTGCATCGGCAGGTCTTCGAAATCACTGAGTCTGGGACGACGGGCAATGCAGCCGGCAACTTGAAATGGTTCTTCCTCCTTGTGATGATTGGCCTGACGATCGCGGCAGTGCTATTCGCTTTTCTGTTACCGAAAAGGTACTATGGCCTTTCATTGGACAGCGGATCTGGTACGAGGCTTCCCTGGCCGACTCTATGGCTTTTTCTTGCCACGCTGTTTCTATATATAGGAATAGAGAATTCACTAGGTGGCTGGCTACCGACCTATGGACAACGCATCATTCCAGGTAGTTTGAGTTCCGGGATTGCCTCCTCGATCTCGTTCTACTTCTGGATTGGCCAACTATGCGGTCGCAGTTTAATGGCCCTTCTGCTCAGAGATGTAAACGAGCGGCGTGCCTATCGCGGAAGCCTGGTGGCGCTCATCCTTATAGTTGGCGTTTTGATTCTGGCACCACATCTTACAGCGCCTATCCTCATCTGCCTGACGATAATCACAGCGATGAGCTTGGCGCCTCTATATCCGTTGGTGGTTTCGTTCATGCTATCGCGCACCGGGAACAACCCAAGGCTGGGCCGCATCTTTGCCTCCGCATCTCTTGGGGGGGCCACATTGCCGTGGTTGACGGGGCTTGTCTCTACCTACTTCCAGGCACTTCGTATCGGCCTTTTGGTCCCAACGTTCGGCGCGCTCATGCTATTGATGCTTTCTTCCCTTCTACCCCATGATCGCGATGAGCAACCCCAGGTTGTAGCCAGACCTTAGACTCGATCAGGGGTGCCTGGAAGATTCGGGCTGTTGCGGATGAAGCAGCGTGATTCCCTTACCTTCTGTAACACGATAGTAGTGATCGGCAGCTATGTTTTCGAATACTTCAGTCTTTCCAGCAGGCCAAAGAATCTCTACTTTATCCAGGTGATCGCGGTTTTCCAAACCAAAATGGATGCGCAGATCGCTCTGCGATAAGTAACTGCCACCACTGTGCACTTCACCTAATTGGACCAGATCTCCCGCAGTTGCCCTGACTCGAGCATTCAGCGCCAAATGATTACTCTTAGTTCCTTCTAACTCAAAGCTGATCCAGTGATTCGCAGGACCTCCCGTGGGACGAAGGATCATCGGACCGCCCGACAAGTTCTCTACCACGATATCGATTCTGCCATCATTGAAGAGATCGCCCATTGCTACTCCGCGGCTCACCTGAGGCGTTTGAATCGCCGGACCGGCGAGTTGACTTATATCCTTGAAAGTACCGTCTCGCTGATTCAGAAACAGCAGCTTGGGTTCTCGATAGCTTGCATCCAGATGGGCATTATCAACCTGCGGATAGACATGACCATTGACGAGGAAGAAGTCCTGCCATCCATCATTATCAAAATCAAAAAATCCATCTCCCCAACCAACATACGGAGCTGTCCTTCGCGCAAGGCCAGCATGCGCAGAACTATCGGTGAAGGCATTGTTTCCATCATTCCGAAACAGAGCGGCGTATTCATGATTGAAGTGCGACACAGCGATGGAGAAGCGCCGTCCCGTATTGAGATAGTCTCCCAGGGCGACGCCCATATTTGCCTGTTCTGATCCGTCATCGCTCAGCGCAACGCCAGCCGTCATTGCAATATCTGTGAAGGTGCCATCGCCGTTGTTGTGGTAGAGATAGTTTGTCTCTCCGTCATTAGTTACAAAAAGATCGAGGCGGCCATCGTCATCAAAATCTTCCCACACCGACGTCAGCCCAAAATACTTTTGGGGATCATCAACCCTGGCCTTCTTCGAGACATCCGTAAAGGTTCCGTCGCCGTTGTTGTGGTAAAGGTTGTCGGGAGCTCCCTTTAGACCTCGCGGCCCGCACTGAACATCAATCCCCTCGTACTTGCATGTTTTACTTGAGCCAAAAGCAGGAAGGTCATCCAGATGAAAATCAACGTAGTGCGAGACGAACAGATCCACCCAGCCATCCCCGTCGTAGTCTCCGAAGGTTGCACCCGTAGCCCATTGTGTATCGTTGCTTAAGCCTGCCTGCCGTGTAACATCCTTAAAGGTCCCATCATGTTGATTGCGGTATAACACTACGCCGCCGAAACATGTCACCAAGAGATCGGGCCAACCATCGTTATCGTAGTCTCCCACGACCGCGCCCATAGCCCAGCAGGGATATCCAACTCCAGCCTTTTCCGTGACGTCGGTAAACGTACCATCATGATTATTGTGATAAAGAGCGCTGCGCGACTTCTTTCCGGAGAGAGCCATCTGAACGCTTTGCGCATTGGTGAAATAAATATCCGGCCAGCCATCGCGGTCGTAGTCAATGAGCGCCACACCTCCACTCATCGATTCGACAATATATTTTTGTTCGGGTGATGACTGATGCTGAAAGGTAATTCCGGTGGAGGCAGTAATGTCTACAAGCTCGGGTAGTTGTTGTTTTCCTCGATCAGCAGTGGATGGACGCTCCGTGGAACTGTGCGAGCTTCCGCTTTGCTTTCTGCCAAATTGTGGATCTTCCTTCTGTGGCCCCATGCCGCTTTGCGCGAAGGATGGAATGCACGTAAGGAGCGCCGCAAGCAGCAAAGCCCATGCACTCATGCCGCGAACCTGTCTCTCGCGTGCATGAGTTAGAAGGCTCTTTGAGTGCTCACTTCTCGGCATCGGGAACTGCATCCTTGGCATTTGCCGGCAAGCGCATTTTCTTATATGCCTCGCGCAATTTTTCCTTCATCTCCTTGTACTTTTTGTATTGCTCAATCTCGCGCTCTGCATCGGCAGTGCGTCCTGCATGACGATAGAGAGTGCCGAGCCGGAAGTGTGCAACAGCACTGGTTGGATCTAGCTGTACGGCATGCTCCAGCAGCGGGAGAGCTTTATCAGACTGCTGATTCGCGACATATATCCGGGCAAGCCCCAGCATCGCGTCTGTGTCATCCGGCCGCAGTTCGAGAGCATGCGAATAATGCGCGATCGCTAGTTTCTCATCGCCATGCTTATCCGCAAGCTCTCCCAGCTTGCACTCTGATTTTCCATCGAATGGATTCGCAGCCAGAGCGGCTTTGTACTCGATCTCAGCCTCTTTATGACCAGCCTCCGTATCCAAAGAATTCAGAATCTCCGCCAGCTCAAAATGAAGTCCGGGTAACTTCGGATCGATCTTGAGAGCTTCACGGAAGTTAGCAATCGCGGCTTGAGTATCCCCCTGGCGAGCTAACTCATGCGCCATCATCTGATGTACCTGGGCAGACTCCGGATCGGTTATAGCTAAGGACAATCCCGCTTCGCCTGCCTGATCCGAATAGATGCGATAGGCCGCGTAAAGGATACTGGCATTGGCAGGGTCTAGGGCTCGGAGAACGGATACTGTAGTCGCTGCTTTGTCTAGGTCTCCGGTAGCCGTGTAACTCTCAATCAGCTCCAGGCCGACTTCGGTGCGTATCTTGGTTTCCGATAACTGTGGGAAGGCTGCTTCCAGATCGGTACGACCAGCCTCGTCCTCCCCTGTCCTCCGTTCACACATGCCGAGCAATGCCTGTATCTTCCATAGGCCTGGATGCAGCTTGAGGGCATCCTGCAGATGAGGAAGAGCATTCTTGTAGTCCTGGCGAAAAAACAAAAGTACACCGAGGTTTGCCTGGGCATCGGCATTGGCTGGGTCGAGCTTGACCAGCGCCTGCAGTTCGGGTATCGCGAGGTCAGGCTTCTTTTCGAGAAGCAGAGCCTGCGCCTTTCGCGTATGCAGGTCGATCTCACGCTGCTTGTCGCCGGTTGCCTGCGCAAAGCACAGTGCGGAGCCCAGCAGAATACCGATTCCAGTGATTACGAGGCGATATTTTCGAGTCATCACATTCAAATCATATACACGCAGATCGCGGAGATCGATCTCCATAAAAAGGAGAGACGGCAATCTCTTGCCGCCTCTCCTTTACGAAAACCCCGATTCGGCCAGAACTAGAACTGCAGCCGAGCTCCGAGTTGTACGTTACGTCCACCGACTGTTGTTGAGTTAATCTGCCGACCGAATAGGTTTTCCGAAAACGCGTCGCCAGGCTTCGCACCAGCACTCAATCTCAAGTTGGACGAAGGAACGCCAAAGCTCGGGTGGTTAAAAGCGTTGCTCGCGTCTGCTCGAATCTGGAGCTTGACACTTTCCCAGATTGAGAAGGTCTTGCCGGCAGAGAGGTTAAATACATTGAGCCCGGGACCGTAAAGGCTATTCCTCTTTACGTTGCCGAAGGTTCCGTCGAGCGGCATTGAAAATGCTGCGGGGTTATACCACTCGCGGATACTCCGATGCCGGGGAGTTGGACTGATCCCGGTTGCATTTGGATACTGTTTTCCCGACTGAGCGTAGGTATTGCCATTTGTGGTCACAGTAAATGGATTTCCGGTAGAAAGGACCACCGTACCGGAAAGCTGCCATCCGCCGATCACGGCATCCACAAGAGAATTATTGTTGAGGAACTGTTTGCCTCTTCCGAGCGGCAGTTCATAGAGAGCATTTCCCTTGAACGCGTTACGGACGTCAAAGTTGGAACTGCCATAGTTGGACGATGGATCCAGTGCGCGCTGATAAAACTGGTCTCCCGCGCGGCTTCCCCATCCTGAGGAATCCTGATCATCGAGGAAGTGCGACCAGACATAGTTGAAGTTGAAGCTAAGTCCGGAAGTCAGGCGTTTGCTGATGGACGCCTGGAGCGAGTTGTAGTTAGAGATAGCATTATTGGTGCTTCCTTTGATCTGCCCATACTCCGGATATGGTCGGCTGCCTTTATCGTTTGAAGATAGTTTGGATTCAGGCACCTGATTGATATCCACCGGGAAGTTAAGATTGAATCCATGGCTAGCCACGTAAGCGATCTCAGCCACCAGATTTCTCGTCAACTCATGCTGAATTGCCACGGTCCACTGGTAGATCTCAGGCATTGGAGTGTGAAACTGGTTATAGGTCACGTCGTTTCCATTGAATCTCGTCGGATCGGTTGAAGCTGCTGCGAACGGAAGATTCGCACCGCTCCCGCCAAGCTGCACCACGGGCGTTATGCCGTTCGTCTGATCCGTAACGCTGCCTGAAGATCCAAAGGTGCCTCCCATCCCAGGGCCATAGGCATCCAGGCTCCAATTGTAGGCATAGATACCGAAGCCGCCGCGAATCGTGGTTCCAGGCTGGAACAGCCAGGCAAAGCCAACACGCGGCAGGAATGTGTTGTTGACGTCGTCCTGAAGCGACTTGCGGCCATTTACGTGCGTACTGGCATACCAATAGGCACCATTGGCATTTGTAGCGGGATTGAGCACAGTCGGATCGAAGACGGCGATGTTGTTATGGACTTCGTTCCAGCCATGCCGCATCTGGTAGCGTAGACCGAGATTTAAGGTCAGGTTGGGCCTTATTTTGTAATCGTCCTGGATGAACACCTGTGGAGTCTTCATCCGCGCCCCATACTCCGGAGTAATGCCTGCATTCCACGACTGAGCCTTACCAAGCAGGAAATCCGCATAGTTTAGACCAGTTTCAGAATTCGGCTTGGCGATTCCCGATCCTGGATCCACTTGCCATACCTGTGTATATTGACCGGAAAAATTCATCGCTCCGGCATTCATATTCCCCCACGCTGTGGAGTTGTCCTGGTACATCAGGAACTCGCCGCCAAAGTGAAGAATGTGCTTGCCGCGGATCATGGTCACAACGTCAGAGGGATCGAAGACGTGTTCCTTATAAACCGAATTCGAACTCGGCTGAATCCAGGCATACGGATAGGGAGGCCCGAACTGTATCGCGGGAAGATCATCGGCCTTGGCAAACTGCCAACCCAACTTAGAAGCATAGCCATGATTTAGGGCCAGATCTTCAAAGAAGTTTCCTTGCCAGGTATAACCAATTCTCACTTCATTAATGGTATGAGAAGTGATGGTCCATACATCGGTGATCTGCGCGTTATTGTTATCGACATCGCCGGATTGGCAACCAACCGGACATGCGGTCACAGAGCTTGGATACATGACCGGAGTGTCACTCTGCGTGTCGGACATGGTCAGCCTGTTGTTCGGCGTAAGGTCGTAGTCCAGTCTACCGAAGAACTTTCTGTATGGCGTGGACTGCGGAAGGCTGGAATAGAAGTTATTTTCCAGCAATCCTACGCCATTCAACGATCCGGGAACAAACTTCCCGCCGGCGATGTGGTTGGAAGGAGTCGGATAGAGCTTCTGAAAAGCCGCGGCAACGCTATCAATCATGCTGGCTGGGATGGCGTTTTTGCCGGTTTCCTCCAGAAAAGATTTCCTCACCGGGTACGGATTTCCCTTTGAATCATATGCAATTACCTGCGTAGTCGGGTCATAGATAAGGGGCTGCCCGGTAAAGTCTCCATTCATCACATCCGCGGTCGGAATTGTATTAGTGCTGTTGTTGGCAGAACCATGGTTGATGGTCTGGTCATAATTGAAATAGAAGAACATCTTCTTCTTCAGGACAGGACCACCGATGGATCCTCCGAAATTGTTGTAGCGAAGAAAAGGAACCGCCACTTTATTACCAAAACCATAGTGAGCGGCGTTCAAGGCATCGTTCTGCATATAGTCATATGCCGAACCGTGGAAACTACCCGTACCGCCTTTGCTGATCTGGTTAAAGATGATTCCGCCAACACCATACTGAGCAGAAAAAGCAGATGTAGTGACCTGCAGTTCAGAAACCGTCTCAAAGATGGCAGGGTTGGCGTTCTGGCTATGTGACAGTGTAGTAGAAGCGCCATCGGCGAGCACATTGCTATACGGAAGGTTGCCATTCGCCGCGACCGTTTGCCCCGGATTGGCCGAACCCTGAGGTCCCTTGGCCGTACCCGAAGTACCGGCAAGCAGGATAGTGAAGTTTTCCCAGTTCTGGCCGACGTTCGGCAATTGTGCCATTGATTTTGATTCAAGAATCGTCGACTGCTCGCCGGTTTCGGTCTTCAGTTGCGACACATCGGTGTCGACAATCACCTCTTGCTTGGCGGCACCGACACTCAACTGTGCGTTGATCGCGGTTGTGCCAACCTGAAGAGAGAGAGGACCCCGCACCAAAGTCTCAAATCCATCACGAGAGAAGGTGACCTTATAGTTGCCGGTCACAATCGAGCTTGTGTCATAGATTCCGTCCTGGTTCGTGACGAGCTCCTTGGTCACGCCCGTATCGACATTCAGCACTGTAACGCGCACATTGGGAATGACTGCCCCAGTTGCGTCACTTACAGTACCTCGGATGTCCCCAGAATTTGTGCTTTGAGCACGACCGGCAACGGTCGCGCATAGGAGAATGCAAAGCAACATCCAACGAAATAGTTTCACCATGTACCTCCCGAATTAAAAACTGCGTTGATCATCTTTGCTTGCGCATTTCCACACGCATTACGGCATTGTGATCTTCGATCCTGGCCGGCGGGACAATTCATCACCATCCCTGTATCTCGGCCTGTCTATCTAAATCTAGACAAACGATTGCGTTAAAGACAACAAAATGATCACACGAAACACCGCCAACGAGTAAACCTCGCCGCGAGAACGATTGTCAAGCCAAATGTCATGAAGAAAATTTGGGGCTGATTTAGCTATATTTCCCTAGACAATGGCTTGTCTACTTAGGCCATGGAATGGACATGGTTGCTTTTCTACTCCCGACACGGATACCACTTGAAATGGGGTATCCCGCACAATGGATAGAAAACAATCCTTTGTCTAAGGGGCAAACTTCGCATACTATTGCTGGTTACAAAGTCTCGAGTCACGGGTCGAAGGATAATGTCACAGAAAACTCGCCGCGAATTCATGCAGTTATCCGCTTGTGCAGCTGCCGCTATCAGTGCATCCAAAGGATCCCTATTATGGGGTGCCACGGCATCCCCCAGCCGACCGGTCAGTCTGTGGCTCACAGGAGGTACAAGAAGATTTGCGCAGGTTGAGGCTCCACAGTGGAAAGCCACACAGGGTAAGGCCGCTGCGGGGATCCATATCGATCCGACCGTGCGATATCAGGAGATTCTCGGTTTTGGTGCTGCCTTCACAGACGCCTCCTGCTACCTCTTTGGCCAGCTAAGTGCGCAGGACCGGAAGGCTCTTCTCAGCGAGTTGTTCGGAGCGGAGGGGTTACGGCTCTCGGTTGGCCGAACCTGCATCGGATCCAGCGACTATTCCAGGAATGTCTACAGCTATGACGAAGTTGAGCAGCCGGATCCCGAGTTGCAGCACTTCAGCATCGAGCATGATCGCGGTTACATCCTTCCCTCACTTCGGATGGCCCGCGAATTGAACCCGGAGTTGTTCTTATTTTCGAGCCCCTGGAGCCCACCCGGATGGATGAAAGCTGGGGGATCCATGTTGGGCGGCTCTATGCGCCAGAAATATCTGGCTCCCTATGCGGAATATTTTGTTAAGTTCCTGAGGGGCTACGCCGCCGAAGGAGTGAAGATTAACGGGGTTACAGTTCAGAACGAAGTGGACACCGACCAGGATGGACGGATGCCAGCAGCCCTGTGGGCTCAGGAATATGAAGCGGAATTTATCAAGAAGCATCTGGGACCTGCATTGGAGCGCGCCGGCCTCGACACAAAAATCTGGATGCTCGACCACAATTACAACCTGTGGGGCCGCGCGGCAGATGAACTGAGCGATCCTGAGGTCTACAAGTACGTGGATGGAGTTGCATGGCATGGATACGTCGGCACCTCGAGTGCAATGACTCGCGTGCACGATCTCTTCCCCGCCAAGCATGCTTATTGGACCGAGGGAGGCCCGGACATCAGCAGCGCCGACTACGCTACAGACTGGACGAGCTGGTCGCAGACCTTTACTGGAATTCTGAGAAATTGGGCCCGCTGCATCGTTGGGTGGAACCTTGCGCTGGACGAACAGGGAAAGCCAAATATTGGACCGTTCCCATGCGGGGGCCTTGTGACGATCGATTCCAAAACGCAGAAGATCATCCGCAGCGGACAGTATTGGGCATTTGCTCATTTCTCCAAGTCCATCCAGCGTGGAGCCCGCATTGTGGCGTCCCATGGGGAGTTGGCAGGCATCGATCACGTAGCCGCAGTAAATCCAAATGGCAGCCATGTATTGGTGCTCACCAACCACGGGCAGGAGCAGATGGTGCCATGCAGCTTCGGGTCGAGCGTATTACAGGTAAAGGTCCCAAAGAATTCGGTCGCTACACTACTTTGGTAAAGACTGCGGCATACGCCGGCCAATACGGCCCGTCCAATACGTTAGGATCAGTACGAAGCGTTGTTCTTCAAAGTAGAGCGTTTCGATCCACTGTGAAATGAAAGTACGCGGCTGAACTTTTCAAGACTATAGCGATGAAGCCGCAAGAAATGCAGGAATGAAGAAACCTACCAGCGAGCAACAACAATCTGGAAAGCCGCCAGTGCAGGAGCGGGTCAGCCTGAAACAACTGGCGGCGCATCTAGGGCTGAATCCGGCAACGATCTCGGTTGTGCTCAACGACGTACCTGGGCGCTCGATTCCCCAGGTCACGCGGGACCGAATTAAGGCCGCGGCCAAGGAAATGAATTACCAGCCCAGCCTACTGGCTCGCTCCCTTCGCAATCGCCGTACCTTAACGATCGGCATCCTGGTCCCCGAACTAGGAGAGGGATATCACACAGAAGTTATAAGTGGCGTTGGCGATCATTTGGTGAATGCCGGATACTTCTATTTCACCGCTCACCACAGGCACCGCAAAGAACTGGTTGAGGAATACAGCAAGATGTTCATTGGCCGCGGGGCCCAGGGAATTATCGCGATTGATACCTTGCTGGAACACTCCGTATCCATTCCCGTAATCGCCGTTGCGGGTCATCGGCAGATCGAAGGTGTGACCAATGTACAGCTCGATCATCGGCGCGCGGCGGAACTAACCTTGACGCACCTGCATTCGCTAGGCCACAGAAATATCGCCTTCATACGCGGGCAGTCCTTCAGTTCGGACTCAGTCGATCGCTGGAACAACATAGTGGAGATAGCACGGGGGCTGGATATCACAATCCGTCCAGAATTAGTTGTGCAACTGGATCGCGATATGACCTCACCAGAGCTAGGCTATCCTGTGGTGCAGCAATTGCTTGCCTGCAAGACGCCTTTCACAGCCCTGGTCGCATTCAATGATTTTTCGGCTATCGGTGCAATTCGTGCGCTTCAGGATTTCAACCTGCGCGTACCGGATGACGTCTCGGTGATCGGCTTCGACGACATTAAGTCGGCAGCTTATTGCATCCCCCGCCTGACCACCATCCACCAGCCATTGGCAAACATGGGACGAATTGCAGCACAATGTGTTCTCAACCGCATACATGGCACGGAAATGTTCCGCCAGCACATCATCGTCGAGCCTAAGCTGGTCGTTCGGGAATCGACGGGTCCGGTCAAGACAGGTTCTCATGCTACTTCGAGCAAGCGACCTACGATGACTCGCCAGCGCGTGAACCATTCCTAATCCGTACTTGAACTTATAAATAGCGCGTCTTACGAGGAATGCCTCGGAACTGGAGAATAGCGCCAGCCATCCAGCATGACCAGTACGGAGTGAATCCAGAACACAAATACGTCATAGATCGTCGTCCGTGACAGACGTCACATCTAGTTCTCCCTGCGGCAGGAGTATTATCCGCATCCGGAAGGAGCAAGTATGGCGAAGCGGTTCTTTATTTTTGTTCTGGCAGGACTGGCGACACTCACTATTGTTGGCAACGTTCTACAGGGTCAGTCGGGGAGCAAGGTCCCATTGAAGCGCACCTCGGCAACATCTGGTAAAGAGATGTATGAAACCTATTGCACCCAGTGCCATGGCAGGGACGGTACGGGTACCGGTCCAGCCGCTGCTGGGCTGATGAGCCGCCCAACAGATTTAACGCGGCTTGCCAAGAAAAACGGTGGCAAGTATCCCGCGGAACGAGTGGCAAACGTTCTTCGCTCTGGATCTCATGGTTCGCAAGATATGCCCGTCTGGGGTCCCGTATTTCGATCGATGAACAAGGCGAATCCGTCCGGCGAAGAGGAGAAGCGGATCGCCACCATGGTGGAGTTTATTCGTATCTCGCAGGTTAAATAGGCGGACCCGGCATCTCTAGCGGTACGGCTTGTTAGCCAGATCACTAGCGACACAGAGCCACTCCTGCAGAAGGGTTAGCCAGTTCTTTCTCCGGTCAAAGTGGAGCCATCCTTTCCAGATGGCTTCTCAAGACCTGCTACGTCTCATCGCCGGGTCTCTTCCGAAATTGCCACTACACCTGTTGCGGAGACACTGGAAGGTCACGAGAGTTCGTGACCTTCCAGGCCGAGCCCGCACCGGACTCCTACAGTCACACTGCGTTCCAAAGCGAAAGAGATTCCCCTCTCCGAGTGCTACGATGACAGCCAGAATGACAGCGGCCAATCCAGTAACGGCTTCTCTTCTCGCCCTGCTCTTCCTTGCCTCAGCGGGTGCGCAAACAACTTCGCAGATTCCCAGCAAGCCCGTTGTGCTCCATGCAGCCCGATTGCTCGACATCGAGAAGGGACAGATTCTCGCTCCGGGAGAAGTCCTCGTAGCGGGCGAACGCATAGTTGAGGCAGGGACCTCAGTCAATCATCCCCGTGACGCGCAAATTCTGGACCTGGGCGACACCACCCTGCTCCCTGGATTGATCGACGCGCACGTGCATCTCTTTCTTCATCCTGGTGCAGAAGATCTGCAGACCGTGACTGAGTCAGTCCCGGAACGCACGATTCTCGCAGAGATTGCTGCGCGGGAAGATTTGATGGCCGGCTTTACCGCCGAGCGCGATATGGGGACGGAGGGAGCCGGCTCTGCCGACTCCGCTGTGCGCAACGCCATCAACGCAGGCCTTATTCCCGGGCCTCGTATGCTCGTCAGCGGCAATGCCATCAGCACCCTTGGCGGGCATGAAGACGCCATCCATTTCAATCCTGCGGTCCATGTTCCATCGAACGCCACATACGCGAACAGCTCCAGCGACCTCGTCAGCGTGATTCGCCAACAGCTCAAGGAGGGTGCCGACTTCATCAAGATTTACGAGAGTGGACAGGATCAATTCAACGAAGGCAAACTGGCTGCACCCTACCAATACAGCCCTGCCGAGCTCGAGGCTGCGGTAAAGGAGACTGCCCGCATGAACACTCGCGTGGCAGTACACTGCACCACGGAGCCCGGTGCACTCTATGCCGCTCAGTCCGGAGTGGCATCCCTTGAGCACGCGTATCAGCTCAGCCCGGAGACGATGCGCATCCTGCGCGACAAACAGATCTATGCTGTACCGACATTTGCCATTACAGAATATTTTGCAGAGCATGCAGCCACCTCCGAGATGGCCGCCCGCGAACGCGCCTTGCAGCAACTCCACGCGCAGGAGTTTCGTCTGCAACTCGCTGCCGGCGTGCCCATGGCGGTAGGTTCTGACGTGGGTCCATTTCCCCACGGCACCCAGGCTCGCGAATTTATCCTGATGGTGCAATATGGAATGACTCCGCTGGCAGTGCTGCAGGCGGATCTGCTGAATGGCGCCAAACTCCTCGGCTGGCAGGCGCAGATCGGCAAACTGAAACCTGGCTACTTTGCCGATGTCATTGCTGTTCCCGGCAATCCGCTTGAGGACATCAGCGTGCTCCAAAGGGTCAGCTTCGTGATGAAGAATGGCATCCTCTATCGACACTGAAAACAAGTACGGCCGAAACACAGGCGAATGGGGGCTTTGTAGAGTGAAGCAGTGGCGTATTTTCCCGATCTTGAAGGCGGCCGCTATGTTTGCATGCATCTTCTTCCCTGGTGAGACGATGCATGCACAGGCAGCACAGCCACATAAGTGGGCCGTTGTTATTCATGGTGGCGCGGGCGTTATCGAGCGCAGTTCGATGACAGACAAGGCCGATGCAGAATATCGCGCCGGAATCCATGAAGCGCTGGAAGCGGCAGCAGGCGTTCTCGGCAAGGGAGGCTCCTCCCTGGATGCAGTTGAAGCCGCTATCAAGCTGCTGGAAGACAATCCTCTGTTCAACGCCGGGCGTGGCGCAGTCTTCACCGCCGACGGCAGGAATGAACTCGACGCTGCCATTATGGATGGAGCGACGATGAAGGCGGGATCCGTCGCCGGCATTTCGCGCAGTCGCCATCCTATATCCGTGGCACGTGCGGTCATGGATAAGACACCGCATGTAATGCTGATCGGCAAGGGCGCCGACGACTTCTCCGCGCAGGCTGGACTGGAGCAAGTCGATCCCAGTTTCTTCTTCACAGAGGCTCGCTGGCAGAAGTTGATCCAGCAGCTACAGAAAGAAGGCCGGCCCATTCCGCCGCGACCTGCCGGTGCGCCACCTGCTCCAACTATCCCGGCGCCGGCGCTTGAACCAGCAGACGCGCATAAGTACGGCACCGTCGGAGTGGTCGCCCTCGACCGCAATGGAAATATCGCTGCCGGCACATCCACCGGAGGGACACAGGCAAAGCGGTGGGGCCGCGTGGGAGATTCACCGATTATCGGAGCTGGCACGTATGCGTCGAACCAGTCTTGCGCGGTCTCCGCTACAGGTACCGGCGAATACTTTATCCGCCTCACCGTGGCACGTACCATCTGCGCACTCGTCCAGTACGAGCACATGCCTCTGCAATCGGCGGCAGACGAGGTAATCCAGAAGCAACTCGTCGGTATCCATGGCGATGGCGGTGTCATCGCGCTCACTCCGGATGGACAGCTTGCGTGGAGCTTCAATACACCAGGCATGTACCGAGGACGTCTCACCGAAGGCGGCACTCCACACATCGCCATCTACCGTGACGAGCCTTAAGAGCAGTGATCGCGCTCTGCAGCCTGGCCATGTAAGCCACAACTAGTTTTCCGATGCGTCTTCCACAATAGCTCCTCCGTCTAACGTGCAGGCCAACAGATACACCCAGAACGGACGCTTGTTTTGGGCTTATCAATTCAGCCATCTTTACGGCATTTCCAGGAATCGAGTTGGCCTGGCACAAGTGTCACGACAGGGAGACAGAGGGATGACGACCAAGTCACTGCAACGGTGGTGCGTAGTCTGCGGATGCCTGCTGATGTCGCTGGCAGCGCCCTTCGCCGCAATCGGCCAGGAGGCTCACGCTGGCTCCGGGCGCGGCGGATGGATGGGGAATGGATCCATGACGCCTCCGATAACTGGCGTTGTCACCGCCATTGCCTCTGGAGACCTTACGATTCGAACTTCAGAAGCTGAGGTCTATAAGGTCCTCTTCAGCGTCAATACAAGGTTCGTCAAGGATCGCCAGCCCGCCAGGAGCAGTGACGTGAAGGTGGGAGATAGCGTGATCGCGATGGGCGTCGTGGACGCCAAGGCAAAAACAGTATCTGCAGCAGTAGTGGCAGAGCTCGATCCAGAGCAGGCAAAGAAGATGCACGAAATGCAGGCCAATTATGGAAAGACGTGGCTGGCCGGCAAGGTGTCCGCAATCAACGAAACACAATTGACCCTTAGCGGAATGGATGGAAAACCATCCAGCTTTGTTGTCGACGAAAACACCTCCTTCAAGAAGCGCCGGGACAGCATAACCCTTGCTGACATCAAGGTAGGCGATCAGGTTCGTGTGCAGGGAGAAGTTCGGAATGGCACTTTCTTCGCGTCAACCCTGAATGTATTCGAGCCAAGGCCAGAGGGCGAACGTGGTCCACGAGAAGGCATGGGGCCGGGTACGGAGCAGCCGGCACCTCCGCAAAAGTAGCACGGCAAACCGTTCCCAAATTCACTTCCGCACATTGTCATGAGGATTTTTTGGTGCGAACTCTATCTCGATATCTGGTGCCGATGATTGTGGTGTTGACTGCCTGCACACCGCTGATGGCTCAGGATGTTCCGGCCTCGGCGTCACCTGCCGCAGCATCCAGCTCCGCTGAGGTCAAAGGCGGAACCATCCGTGGCTCGGTGAAGTCCGGCAGTGTGCCTCTGCCTGGTGTTGGCGTGACTGCCACCAATACGCTCACTGGCAAAAAATACTCCACCACGACCGATGTGAATGGCAGTTTCTCCATGACCATTCCGCAAAACGGCCGTTATGTCGTCAAAACGGACCTGGCAGGATTCGCCCCCGCTACGAAGGAAGCGCTCCTCAACGCCAGTTCTCACGATCAGCAGATAGAGATCTCCATGATGCTGGCCTCGCGCGTCCAGGCGCAGGAGACACAGCAGAACGCCGCATCCACCCGGCAAGCCGCGGGCGGTGTGCAGAATCTGGCGCTGCTCGGAATGGCTGCCGGTGTCATTCAGGCTGGCGCAAATTCAAGCGCCGAAAGCAGTGGCGCGCAATTGCCTTCTATCGCAGGCAGCTCTGACTTCTCTGGTGATTCTGTAGCGATCAATGGGCAGGCAGGCAGCACCAATCCGTTCGCCAGTGTCGATATGAATCAAATGCGGGAGAACATGGAAAACCAGCGCCAGCAGGAATCCCTCTCGCAGATACCTGGCCAGGGTGGTTCAGCCGGCAGAGACGGCCCTGGCGGTGGAGGCCCTGGTGGCGGTGGCATCTTCTTTGGCGGCGGCAGAAGGGGCGCTGGAAGCTTTAGAAACTTCAAGCCCGATCAGCCTCACGGAGCCATTTATTGGAACGGTGGAAACTCCGCGCTGAATGCGAACCCCTTCTCCTTACGCGGGCAGCCGTCGATCCAGCCTGCCTATGGATCGAACCGATTCGGGGTCACGCTGATCAGCGAACCATTTATCCCCAAACTTACGAAGCCAAGCTCGAAGAGCACGCTCTTCCTCAATCTCAATGGCCAGCGAACCTCCTCTCCGTTTGATCAGTACGCGACCGTTCCTACGTTAGCGGAACGCAGTGGAGACTTCTCGAACTTCACAAATCAGCGGGGAGAGCCAGTTGCGATCTACGACCCGCAGACCGGGCTGCAGTTTCACAACAATCAGATTCCCCTCGACCGGTTAGCCAAGGAAGCGCAGTCCCTGTTAGCCTTCGTTCCGCAGCCGAACCTTCCAGGAACCCTGCAGAACTATAGGCGTCAAACCACGCAGCAAACGAACACGACAACTGCAGGCTTGCGCTATATGCGCAACCTGACAAGTGGCGCAGCTGGTCCAGGACTTCCCGCCTTGTTGTCGCAGTTTGCGAGCACCAAGGGCTTACGCCAGAACATCAACGCCAACTTCAATTACAGTCACTCGGCCAGCGACCGCATCAACATCTTCCCTGATCTGGGTGGCAAGCTATCCTCTGACAATTATTCGTTCGTGCTTGGCTATACGATTGGGTACGGCAAGCTGACCAATAACTTCTCGGCAGGCTGGAACTATGCACAGTCGCAAGTCATCAATTCCTTTACAAGCAAGAAAGATATTGCAACCCAGACAGGAATTCTCGGACCAAATGGAAGCGCCCTGAACGCGAGCCCACTCAACTACGGCTTACCTAGCATTGTCCTGAGTGAATTCAATGGGCTGAACGAGACACAACCCAACCTGCGACTTACGCAGACTATCTCCGTCTCAGATTCAAGCTCCTGGTCTCACGGCAAGCATAACGTTCGGTTTGGTGGAGACTTCCGGCGCGTGCATCTCAATCTTCTCGGCGGCACTAACGCCACGGGAACGTTCTACTTTACCGGCTATGCAACCCAGGCTCCGAATTCAGGAAGCGCTGCTCCGTCGGGATCTTCGCTTGCAGATCTTCTGCTTGGAACCCCACAGGAGACGACCATCCAGTCGCCACAGCAAAAAGCTTACATGCGCGCCAATCAGTGGGATCTGTTCGTGCAGGATGACTTTCGCGTGCTTCCCAACCTGACCCTCCTCGGCGGTCTTCGCTATGAATATTTCTCGCCTTACTCTGAAAAGAGTGATCGTCTCGTCAACCTGGATGTGAACGGAGACTTCTCTCAGGTAAGTGCGGTCTTCCCCAATAGCGTCGGGCCATATTCGGGAAAGTATCCCAGGACGCTCATCGCTCCAACCCGCACTGCTATCGCGCCACGCTTCGGGTTTGCGCTCCGGCCAATGAAGAACACCGTAATACGCGGAGGCTTTGGCATTAATTTCACGGGCGGTCAGTATGCAAACTTCATACAGAATCTCGCCTACCAACCTCCCTTTGCGAATGTCCAGACAAACCAGGTAACGCAGGGCGCGACCCTTTCGTTATCCAATGGCTTCCCTGCTCCGCAACGCATCGGGAACTTCGCCGTGAAGAAGAACTACGCCTTGCCGTACGTCCAGGTATGGAACCTGGATATACAGCGTACTCTGCCTGCCGGCATCGTTCTCAACGTCGGATACAACGGAGCAAAGGGCACGCATCTTGACATCACGAGTGCTCCGGGACGAACTGCATTGGGCACAACCAGCGGAGTCTACTTCAACTATGAGGACTCGGTTGCGTTCTCGAACTTCAATGCGGCGACAGTACGTTTGCGCAAACGCCTTCAAAACGGCGTTTCGCTGGGCTTAACCTACACCTATTCGCACTCCATCGATAACGCAGGATCGATCGGAGGCACTTCCACTGTGGTTGCGCAGAATTGGCAGAACCTGTTGGCCGAGGAGGGTAACTCCAGCTTCGACGTGCGCCACAAGGCCACAGGGGACTACCTCTTTGAACTTCCATTGGGCCCCGACAAGCAATGGCTGAACGGTGGCAACTGGGCCTCCCACGCCTTCAGCAACATCTCTGTGTCAGGTGACTTTACATTTGCCACCGGTGTTCCGCTGACACCGCGATATGGCGCAGCCGCAGCGGATGTCGCGCGTGGCACCGCAGGGTCCTTGCGTCCGGATAAGGTCCAGGGCCTCTCCATCACGGCCGGAGGCGGTTCTCTGGATCACTGGTTCAACCCGCTGGCGTATCGCTCTCCCGCGACATCCTACGGCAATGCATCGCGCAACTCGATTCCTGGGCCGGGCACCATCTCCAACAATATGTCTCTTGCAAAGACGATTCACCTGGGAGATATCCGGAGCCTTGAATTTCGCGCCACGGCAAACAACGTCTTCAATACCGTTCAATATGCAACCGTGGATACGCAAATCGACTCGCATACGGTGGGCCAGGTTACTTCGGCCGCGAGCATGAGGCAATTCAACTTCGTCGCACGCCTGCGATTCTAGGAAAGAGCATGAAGAGAGAAGATCAGCTCCGGACACCCTGCCTTCCGACAGGAACAGACGCAGTGGCTGCGCGCACTGTGGTTGCACTCACTGTGGTTGCAATCTTCGCATCGCTGCTGTTGCCTTGGCTGCGTGCAGACGCGCAGGAAACCTCCGATAGTCGCGCGCAGAATAACGGCCAATCGTTCACCCTCAAGGTGGAGAGCGATCTGGTGCTGACAAACGTGGTCGTGCGCGATAAGAAGACGGGCGAAGTCGTGCGTGGTCTCACCGAGAACGATTTCACCGTTCTGGAAAGTGGGCGACAGCAACGCATCGCCACCTTCGACTTCCAGAGCGTGGACCAGGCCGTCGCTCTGCAGGAAGCTACCGTAAGCGGCACCTCCGGGCCGATCGTTTTGGGTAAGCCAGGAACTGGCGCAAACGACGAGCAACTGCGCAACCATCGGCTGATTGTTCTATTCTTCGATCTCACCTCGATGCAAGTAGAGGATCTGGACCGCTCCGTTGCCGCTGCCCGCGACTACATCAACAAACAGATGCAGCCAGCCGACCTTGTTGCATTGGTCTCGCTCAGCACTTCGCTCTCTCTCGATCAGGACTTCACCTCTAACAAAAAGTTGCTGCTTAGCGGAGTAGGCCGCTACAACGGCTCTGAAGGACAAGGCTTTGCCCAGGGCGGCACTGGCAATGCGAGCGAGGATGCAAGCGGCTACACCGCAGACGAAAGCGAGTACAACTCCATCAATACGGATCGCGAACTCTTTGCTATCGCCGCGGTCGCAAAGTCGCTCGCAGGCATCAACCAGAAAAAATCTTTGCTCTACTTCTCCGGAGGTCTAACTCGAAGCGGCATTGAAAACCAGGCATCGCTGCGCGCGGTGGTCAATGCATCGGTTCGCGCAAACGTCTCCATCTATAGCGTCGATACTCGTGGGTTGGAGGCTATTTCGCCGCTGGGCGATGCCACCAAAGGAAGCCTGCGCGGAACAGGAGCCTTCAACGGTTCCGCGATGCAAACAAACCTCGATGCAAACTTCTCCTCGCAGGAGACTCTCTCGACTCTCTCCGCCGACACCGGGGGCAAGGCCTTTCTGGATGCGAACGATTTTGCGCCGGCATTTCAACGCATACAGCAGGACACCTCGGCGTATTACGTCCTTGGTTTCCGCTCGACCAACCTGGTTCGTGATGGACGTTTTCGCAAGCTGACAATCAGGGTGAACCGGAAGGACGTCAAACTGGAATACCGGCCCGGCTACTATGCGCCGGCGGACTTCCGTCACTCCAACAAGGAAGATCGCGAGCGCGAACTCACCGAGCAACTGCAGAGTGATCTGCCGGCAACCGATGTATCTGTGTATCTGCAGGCGCTCTACTTCCGCCTCGACGAAAACCGCTTCTATGTGCCGGTATCAATCATCGTGCCCGGCTCGCAGATCCCCTTTGTCAAGGGCGGGGATCGCGACAAGGCGACGCTCGACATCATTGGAGAGATCAAGGATGCGCAGGGTCACCAGATCAGCGATGCACGGGAAACGGTGAAGCTGGCCATTGATGAATCGCAGCAGATTGCGCGGAAGAATATCCAGTACTCGACAGCCTTCACGCTGCCCGCCGGCAAGTTCCATCTGAAGTTTCTCGTGCGCGAAAACGAAACCGGACGCATGGGTTCCTTTGAGGCAGACATCACGGTTCCCGACCTGAAGAAGATGCCCCTGAAGATGAGTTCCATTGTGCTTTCCAGCCAGCGTGTTCCCGCGGGAAAGCAGAAGTCCGAGAGCCCGCTTGTCCGGGATGGCCTGCAATGGGTTCCCAACGTCTCCCATGTATTCCGCGGAGATCAGCACCTCTATTTTCTCTATGAGGTCTACGACCCCACCGCGGTGAAAGCGGCAACAAAATCAACGGTCAAAGTGCTGACCAGCATTGAGTTTCTGCAAGGTTCAACGAAGGTGTTCGAAACTCCGCTGGTCGAAGCCAATGCGACAAATGTTGCGGGACGAGATGCTGTCGCGTTTCAGTTCGACGTACCGCTCACCGATCTCAAAGCCGGGCTCTATACCTGCCAGATAAACGTCATCGATGACGCCGGAGGCAGCTTCAGCTTTCCCCGCCTGGCGCTTTTAGTCCGCGATAGCAGCAGCGCTGCGGCTGCCCTTCCCGCACCCTCCTCACATGTCTCCCCGGGAACCGAAAAACGTTAACGACGCAGAGGACAGAGGAAGGTTAATATGTATCCTCTCTGGGGATCGCGGAAACGAAGGGAGAATTATGGCTACGCTCACAATGGAATCTACTATCCAGTCGCTATTGGCTCCGGGCAAAGGCATTCTGGCTGCGGACGAGAGTTTCCCGAGCATCGCAAAACGCTTCAAGGAAGTGAATATTCCTTCGACCGAAGAAAATCGTCGGGCATATCGCGACATGCTCTTCGCAACTCCAGGGCTGAATGAGTTCATCAGCGGTGTCATCCTGTTCGATGAAACGCTGCGCCAAAAGATGAAGAGCGGCGTTCCGATGCCGGCAGCGCTCACAAAGCTGGGCATCGTTCCTGGGATCAAGGTCGACCTGGGAGCCATTGCTCTGCCCAACTTTCCCGATGAGAAATTCACCCAGGGCCTCGATGGCCTTCGCGAGCGGCTCGCGGAGTATGTGACCCTTGGAGCCAGGTTCACCAAGTGGCGCGCCGTAATCAAAATCGGGGAGCAGTTGCCCACGCGAACCTGTATCCAGGCAAATGCCACGATGCTGGCCATATTTGCCGCGCTCAGCCAGGAGGCGGGACTGGTTCCCATTGTGGAACCCGAGGTGCTAATGGATGGATCTCACACTTTGGATCGCTGCGAAGAGGTCATCACGCACACCCTCCGGAGCGTCTTTGACACACTCTCTCACTATCGAGTGGTGCTGGAACAAATGGTGCTCAAATCCAGCATGGTGCTTTCCGGCAAGGATTGCCCGCAACAGGCCGATGTGCCAACCGTCGCCTCTGCCACAATCCGCTGCTTCCGCCGCTCAGTGCCGGCAGCCGTACCTGGAATTGTCTTTCTCTCCGGCGGCCAGCAGGACGTCGAGGCTACACAACGATTGAACGCGATCTGCAAGGTGACCGACGTTCCATGGAAGATCACTTTCTCTTATGGACGCGCGCTGCAGGCTCCCGCACTCAAGACCTGGCGGGGTTCCGAGGGCCAGATTGCCGCCGGTCAGGCTGCGCTCTACCATCGAGCGAAGTGCAACGGATACGCGGTTCAAGGTAAGTATTCTGAACAGATTGAATCCGCCAAAAACTGATGACGATGTTCTACGAATCCCTGAATCCACGTCTCCTAAATCCACGCCGACTGTGCAGGAAGTTTCACACCACAATGCCTGCCCGGTAGACGTGGATTTAGGTACGTTCCTGTTACATTTTGGCTGCACCGGAGAGGAAATCCTTAGCGCAATAAAGCAAATCGAGCGGCAAGGAATAAGGCCGTTTAGACGCTGTTTTCACGCCAAAAATGCACAATTAGCGGTCCTCCCACTATCCATTCCCACCCGCTGACCGTGCACTCATTTGTGATTGGGATCACAAAAAATCCCCCAAACGGGGGCTAAATGTCATAGGATAAGTCTAGTAACAGTTCGTTGATGAGATCGTCTGGGGCCGGCCAATACCCCTCTCAAGACTTACCTCAGAATTTCATCGTAGTGCTGTAGATGCTTTCTTATGCAGCTCTTAGTGTTCATCCATCAAGAGAGGGCTTCGTCTTCATTCTTCTTTTCCTGAGGGTGTATCATCCCTCCCGGGCAAAGCTGTCATTGTGGCATTACGGAGAAGGAACTCACGAAAATGCTTGCGAAAGGACTCCAGGTAACTCGGGCGATCCTGCGGGGTGCGATGTTTTTGCCGCTGCTTGCGTGCCAACGCGCGCTGGCTGCGTCCTCCACCAGTATCTTTGCCCCAGGGTCCACCCCGGCAAAGTCGATCGTCGATCTGTCAATTTTCGTTATAGCGCTCACCGGCACAATCTTCGTGGTGGTGGCGTCTTTACTTGTCTATGTTATTGTCCGCTATCACCATCGCCGCATGGATGACGAGAGCGAGCCTCCGCAGATTTATGGCAGCAGCCAGGTCGAAATGGCCTGGACGGTGGTGCCAGTACTTATCGTCGTCGTTCTTTTCCTCACCACTGCCCGCGTCATTTTTGGGATTCAGGATGCACGCAAGCCCAAGAATGCGGTCGACGTGACGGTGATCGGGCATCAATTCTGGTGGGAATTTCGCTATCCCAAGCAGGGGATTGTCACGGCAAATGAATTGCATGTGCCCGTAAGCGATGCGCATGACCCCTCTCCCACGTTTCTCACCTTGCTTTCCGCAGATGTCGATCACAGCTTCTGGGTGCCCGAACTGGCAGGAAAGACCGATCTGATTCCCAACCACCCGAACAGTATGTGGATTGATCCGCATACTGCGGGAGTGTACCTGGGGCAGTGCGCGCAATTCTGCGGTACCCAGCATGCCAAGATGCTGTTGCGTGTGGTCGTCCAGCCGAAGGCGGAGTTCGAGCAATGGGTACGCGATCAGAAGGCCGTAGCTCAGCAGAGCGATGCTGTGGCGGCAGGGCGTCATGTCTTCGAGACGCAGGCCTGCATCAACTGCCATACAATCTCCGGCACTGTGGGCACGGGGCGTTTTGGACCCGACCTGTCGCACCTGATGAGCCGGGCAACCCTCGCCGCGGGTGCTGTTCCCAATACGCCGCAAGATCTGCGGCAATGGATCCGGGAACCGGATTCGATCAAACCGGGCTCGCTGATGCCGGCCATGAACCTGAGCGATCAGCAACTCGATCAGCTAACCGCTTATCTCTCAACGTTGCGCTAAACATGTAGGGGCTCGATACCATGGCTGATACCACCATCTCGATTGCCGCGCTGGATGAAACACCTCCGGAGCGGCCTCACGGTACGTTTCTGGAAGTGGTGCACGACTGGCTGATCACCGTCGATCACAAAAAGCTCGGCATCATGTATATCGTCTACGCTGTGTTCTTCCTGATAGTTGCCGGGTTGGAAGCGCTGGCGATCCGTGTTCAGCTTGCCGTCGCGCACAATCACTTCCTGTCGCCTCAGGTCTATAACCGCATGTTCACCATGCACGGCACGACCATGGTCTTCCTGGTGGGCATGCCGATCCTCTTCGGGTTCGGGAACTACTTCGTCCCCCTGATGATTGGCGCGCGCGACATGGCGTTCCCGCGGCTGAATGCCTTCAGCTTCTGGATGACGGCGATGGGCGGCCTCCTGCTGTATTACAGCTTTTTAGGAGGCGGTCTCTATGGCGCAAGCAGCGCGCCGGATGTCGGCTGGTTCGCTTATGCTCCGCTTACCGCCCGGGCCTTCTCGCGTGGCCATGCCACCGATTTCTGGACGCTCTCGCTGCTGGTCAGTGGTGTCGGTACGGTGGGCACGGCGATCAACATTATCGCCACCGTCGTCTGCATGCGTTGCAAAGGGATGACGATGATGCGTATGGCCCTGTTCCCCTGGGTCATGCTGGTCATGTCGGGGCTGACGCTGGTAACCATCACGCCCCTGACCGCAGCGCAGGTCATGCTGGTCATTGATCGCTACCTCGGCGGACACTTCTTCGACACCCAGGCCGGTGGTTCCGCCATTGTATGGATCCACTTTTTCTGGATTTTCGGGCACCCGGAAGTATATGTGCTGGTCTTGCCCGCGTTTGCCTTCGCCAACGAGATCATCCCGGTCTTCTCCCGTAAGGCGATCTTTGGATATCCGGCCATGGTTGCGGCTTCCGCCGGCATCGCCTTCGTCAGCCTGGGCGTCTGGGCGCACCATATGTTCACCGTCGGCATGACCTCCGCGGGAAACACATTCTTCGTCCTGTCCACCATGCTCGTGAGTATCCCGACCGGCATCAAGCTCTTCAACTGGCTCGCCACTATGTGGGGCGGCAAGATCCGATTTGCGACTCCGATGCTGTTCAGCACCGGGTTCCTCTTCCAGTTCCTGATCGCCGGACTGACCGGCATCATGCTGGCCGTGGCGCCATGGAACTGGCAACTCCATAATTCCTACTTCGTCGTAGCGCACTTCCACTATGTGCTGGTGGGCGCAATCGTATTTATGATCTTTGCGGCGTTCTATTACTGGTATCCCAAGGTTACGGGCCGCATGCTGGACGAAACACTGGGCAAATGGCACTTCTGGCTCTTCCTGATCGGGTTTCACGTCACCTTTGACCTGATGCACATCCCCGGCATGCTTGGCATGCCGCGCCAGATTTATACCTACGAGCCCAACCGGGGATGGGAGGGCTGGAACCTCGCCGTCTCCATCGGGGGGTTCATCCAGGCGATCGCTGTCGCAATCTTCGCCTACAACCTTATCCACTCCTACTTCAAGGGCAAGGTTGCCGGGAACGATCCATGGGATGCCTGGACGCTGGAGTGGGCCACTACCTCGCCTCCTCCCGTCTATAACTTCGCCGTTGACCCTGTCGTCCGCAGCCGCCGTCCGCTGTGGGATCTAAAGCATCCGGAAGATCCGGATTGGAAGTACGAGTAAGGAACAAGCGCGAATGAGCACCATCCCTATTACAGCTATCGCTTCCGAAGATCGTCCGTGGGTGCTTCCCTCCCGTGGCCGTATCGGCATGTATTGTGTGATCATCGCGGAGTCGGCGATCTTCACCATCTTTGTGGTTGCCTATATCTACAACCTGGGCAAAAGCATCTATGGACCGACGCCACGCCAGGTTCTTGACATCCCGATCTTCAATACCGTCTGCCTGCTCTCAAGCAGCTTAACCATCATGATGGCGGAGCACCTGATCGAAAAGGGTCGTATACGCGCCTTCACATTCTGGTGGGCGCTGACCTTCGTTCTCGGCGCAATCTTCCTGGTCGGTACCGGTATAGAGTGGCACAAGCTGATCTACCACGACGGATTGACGATCGCCACCAACCTCTTCGGTACAACTTACTACTCCCTGGTTGGCCTGCATGCCTCGCACGTAGTCATTGGCCTCATCGGGCTGTTGACTGTACTGCTCTTCGCCCTTACGGGCCACATCAAGCAGCAGCACTCCGAACGCCTGCAGGTGTTCGCCATGTACTGGCACTTTGTGGACGCAGTCTGGGTCGTAGTATTCACGGTTGTCTATATCATCGGCCGCTGACGGGAAAAACATGGATACATCTCACGAACATTCCGAAAATGACGTTGTCCAACTGCCTGCGCCGACCGCCTGGCCGTTCATTCTTGCGTTTGGTCTGACATTAAGCGCTGCGGGACTGGTAACCAATATGGGGATCGGCATGCTCGGCGGCCTGCTTACGCTCTATGGATGCGTAGGCTGGTTCCGTCAGGTGCTGCCGCACGAGCATCACGAAACCATCCCGGTGAAGGTGATCGATGTCCCCATCACCACCATGCGTCCGAAGGTCACGCATATCGAGATCAGCGAAAGCCACCGCGCCCGTCTGCCGCTGGAGGTCTACTCCGTGGGTTCGGGCCTGAAGGGCGGAATCGCCGGCGGTATCGCAATGATCATTCCGGCCCTTCTCTATGGCGCCTTGAAATACCACAGCATCTGGTATGCGGTGAACCTGCTGGGCGGCGTAGGCATTATGGGAGAACCGAATCCCAGCACTGCCTACATCGCGGCCTTCCATTGGCAGGCAGTCGCTGCAGCTACTGTCATCCACGTCGTCACATCTCTGCTCGTCGGCCTGCTGTATGCCGCCCTTTTGCCGATGATGCCGCGCCGTCCTATCCTGATGGGCGGCCTGATCGCTCCCCTGCTCTGGACCGGCCTTATCTATTCGACCCTGAATATCGTTAATCCGATACTTGATCAACGCATTGCCTGGGTCTGGTTCTTCCTTTCACAAATTGTCTTCGGCGTTGTCGCCGGATTGGTAGTAGCACGCCAGGGACGCATCCGGACCAGTCAGCATCTGCCTTTTGTCGTCCGCATGGGTCTGGAAGCACCTGGTCTGATTCAGTCTCACCATCAGGAGGATCTCCCGAAATGATCGGACGTTTGCTCAACGGCAGCGCTTTGGCGCTGTCCACTCTGATCGTTCTGGGCTGCAGTCACATGCCAGGCGCACCTGGCCCGGCAGCGGAAGTCACACGGCCAGACGCAATCCATGACTTTGCCACGCTCTACAAGCAGAACTGCTCCGCCTGCCACGGTGCGCAGGGACGGAATGGTCCATCGCTCGATCTCGCGGATCCCGTCTACCAGTCGCTGGTCGACGATGCATCCCTGCATATGATCATCACGAATGGCTATCCCGGTACGCTGATGCCCGCATTTGCGCGCAGCGCAGGAGGCATGCTGACCGACCAGCAGGTAGATGTGCTGGTCAATGGCATGCGATCCGAGTGGCGGAAGGCTGGCACGTTGAATGGCCAGAACGCGCCGCCCTATGAAGCCAGCACAAAGGGAGACGTGCAGCGGGGACAGCAGGCCTACACTACGTTCTGCGCCTCCTGCCATGGCACCGGATCGCAACGGGGTCCCAAGGCAGGCTCCATCACCGATACCACCTATCTTGGCCTGGTGAGCGATGATGCATTGCGCACCCTGATCATTGCAGGCCGCCCTGACCTGGGAGCGCCAGATTGGCGCAACGACGTACCCGGACATCCGATGACGGACCAGGACGTGACCGACGTTGTTGCGTGGCTATCGTCCCAGCGCTCGAAGACGCCTGGGCAACCCTATCCAGCAGTAAGCACCAAAGGAGAATCTGAATGAGCGACAACAACACCTTTTCCCGTCGAACGCTGATGAAACTGGGGATGCTCCTCAATGGAGCCGTCGCCATCGCCATCGCGACGCCGGTAGTGGGCTACCTGCTGTCGCCGGTGAAACGGAAGGGCGCCTATAAATCCTGGATTACCCTTGGCCCGCTCGGCGATTTCCCTGAAGGCCAGACGCGGCTGGTGAACTTCGAGAATCCCTCGACCCGCCCCTGGGACGGCCAGACGGCAAAAGCAGCCTGCTGGGTACGCCACCAGGAGGGCGAAAAATTCCAGGTATTCGCCATCAACTGCGCACATCTCGGTTGCCCCGTACGCTGGTTCCCACAGTCGGGACTCTTTATGTGCCCATGCCATGGCGGCGTTTACTATGCGGATGGCTCCCGTGCCTCCGGCCCGCCGGAGCGTGGACTCTTCGAATACGACTACAAGGTTGAGGACGGCCAACTGCACATCAACGCCGGTCAAATGCCAACACTCTCAAACGAAGCAATGCTCAGTAAGGGGAATCGCCCATGCGCTGGCTGAAAAATACCTTCGGCTGGGTAGAACGCCGCGTTCAGTTGGAAGAGTCTATCAAGGACGCTGCGTTGCACCCTGTCCCACGCAATACGGCCAGCTGGTGGTACGTATTCGGCAGCGCCTCGTTCGTGCTGCTGTTGCTGCAAATCGTCACCGGGGTCCTGCTGGCGATCGTCTATGTGCCCTCGGCGGGAAACGCGTGGAACAGTCTCGACGTGCTCAACCACCAGTTGACGCTGGGCTGGTTCCTGCGCGCCATGCACGGCTGGGGATCGAACTTCATGATCGCCGTGGTGCTGATCCACATGGCCCAGGTCTTCCTCTTTGGCGCATATAAGTTTCCCCGCGAGCTCACCTGGATCCTCGGCGTCTTCCTGCTGCTGATGACCTTGGGAATGGCGTTTACCGGCCAGGTGCTGCGCTTTGACCAGGATGCTTATTGGGGCCTCGGAATCGGCGCCTCCATAACCAGCCGCATCCCATTTATCGGCGGCTCGCTGGTGCATCTCCTGCTCGGCGGTCCAATCATAGCCGGCGCCACGCTCTCGCGCTTCTTTGCGCTGCATGTCTTCGTCATTCCCGGCACCATGCTGCTCTTCGCTTTCCTGCATGTGTGGATGGTGCTCAAGCTTGGAATCAATGAGTGGCCAATGCCGGGCCGCATCGTTCGCCGCGAAACCTATATCCAGGAGTACCACAACCTTACCCAGAAGGATGGCGTTCCATTCGTTCCCGATGCCTTCTGGAAAGACCTTGTCTTCTCCGGGATGATTCTGCTTGCGGTTGCGGTTTGCGCTGTCTGGTTCGGCCCCAATGGCCCCGGCGGCCAGCCTGACCCGACGATCATCCAGACCGCGCCAAAACCAGACTTCTTTTTCCTCTGGATCTACGCGGTTCTTTCCTACCTGCCCCCGAGTCTGGAGACTCCCTTTGTCCTGATCGCTCCCATCATCGGGGTGGCGATCCTGCTGGGGCTTCCCTTTGTTGCGGGACAGGGCGAGAAGAGCTGGCACCGCCGTCCAGTCGCGGTATTGACGGTGATGACGGTTGCCGTGGGCTTCGTGGTTCTTACGCATCTCGCCAGCTTCGCTCCCTGGAGCCCGCAGATGGATGCGTGGAGTGGCGACCCGATTCCGACAAAATATCTGCATGCTGCGACTCCGGTCGAGCGTCAGGGCGCAGTCGTCTTCCAGGCCAAGCAGTGCCGCAATTGTCATCAGCTTGGCGGAACGGGTGGCGAACGCGGTCCGGCGCTGGATGCCGTTGCCACGCGCCTCACGGAGGATCAGCTCATCCGCCAGGTCATCCAGGGCGGCGGGAATATGCCTGCGTATGGCAAGAATCTCTCGCCGGCAGAAGTGACGGCACTGGTGCGCTTCCTCGAAACGCTTCGCCCCGAAGGGGAGCAACCCGCGCGTGACGCATCGCAACAAGCTGTAACAACAGGTACTATGGGCCCGCAGCAACCTGCCGGGCAACGCTAGATGTCTTCCGCAGTACAAGCGGCTCTCGCTTCCTGGGCCTTTCCGCCGTGGATCAGTGTCTCTCTGCTACTCACAGCACTGATCTACTGGCGGGGATGGCGCAAGCTGCAGTTCACGCGCCCCGCATCCTTCCCGGTCTGGAGACTTGCCTGCTTCTGGACGGGGCTTCTCACCCTGTGGCTGGCGGTTGCCTCACCTCTCGACTCCCTTGGCGGCATGCTGCTTTTTCTGCACATGACACAGCACCTCGTGCTCATGTCTGTCGCTCCCCCGCTGATCCTGCTTGGAGCGCCCGTAGTGCCTCTGCTCCGCGGCCTTCCTCGCTCGTTTGTGCGCGAGGCACTTGGCCCATTTTTCAGCATGGGAGTTCTGCATAAGCTGGGCAGCTTCCTCACCCGCCCTGCCGTCGGTTGGCTGGCGATGAACCTCACCTACATAGGGTGGCATTTAACCCCGGCCTATGAACTCGCTCTGCACTCCCCCGCCTGGCATGAGGTGGAGCACGCCTTCTTCTTCTTTTCCTGCATCCTCTTCTGGTGGCCGATCATTCTCCCCTGGCCCAGCGTCGCCCGCGGTTCGCGCTGGCTGATCTTGCCATATCTGGTCACCGCCGACCTGGTGAACACCGGGCTCTCCGCATTCTTCTGCTTCGCTGGCCGGACGCTTTACCCCACCTACAGCGAAGTCCCGCGGCTCTTTGGCCTTACGGCATTGCAGGATCAGATCGCAGCCGGAGCACTCATGTGGGTCATCGGCTCGACTATTTTTCTGGTCCCCGCAGGCTGGATCACGCTGCAGTTGCTTTCGCCAAAGCTGACGTCCCGGCAAGAGGCTGCCGTTCCACGGCGCGTGCCGCGGCCCGTTGATTCGCGGCCCTTCGACCTGTTGCGCGTCCCCCTGATCGGATGGCTCCTGCGCGCCCGCTACGGACGCATGGGCCTGCAGGCCATCACGCTGGCGATTGCCATTGTGGCGATTCTCCACGGCCTGTTTGGCCACCCCATGGGCTCGATGAACCTCGCGGGAATCGTGCCCTGGACCTATGCGCGTGCACTCGGAGTCATAGCTCTGCTTGCCGCCGGCAACCTCTTCTGCATGGCCTGCCCCTTCACCCTGCCACGCGAGCTGGGCCATCGGATGGGCCTGGCAACGCGAACCTGGCCTGTCTGGCTGCGGAATAAGTGGCTGAGTGCATTCCTGCTGGTCTTTCTCTTCTGGATGTTTGAAGCATTTACCTTCTGGGATCAGCCTGCACGCACGGCCTGGATCGTGATTGCCTACTTTGTAGCTGCCTTTGTTACAGATACCTTTTTCCGCGGGGCGAGTTTCTGCAAATATGTCTGTCCCATTGGCCAGTTCAACTTTGTCAGTTCCCTGCTTTCTCCGCTTGAAGTGAAGTCCGCAAGTCCCAGCGTATGCTCCAGTTGCAAGACGCATGATTGCATCGCCGGAAATGAGCGGCAGCGCGGGTGCGAACTGCAGCTCTTCATTCCGCAGAAGACCGGGAACATGGATTGCACCCTCTGTATGGACTGCGTCAAGGCATGCCCCCATGACAACATCGTGATTGCGGCTGGGCCTCCCGCACGCGATCTGCTCATCGATCCTGTGCGTTCTTCCATTGGCCGGCTCTCTTCCCGCGTCGATATCGCAACAGTCGCTTTAGTGGTTGTATCGGCAGCATTCGCAACCAGCGCGGTCATGGTCGAGCCAGTCTCCGCCTGGCTGCAACATATCGGCGGTCTCATGCCCGGCTATAGCGCTCTGGCGACCAGCTTTGTAGCGTCCTTCCTGCTCCCCGCAACCCTGCTGCTTATAACTGTCGCCGCGGCCTATGCTGTTTGGAAGTTCTCCCAGTCACCACAGCCAGCACGCGTCCTCTTTTGCCGCCTCTCGCTAGCGCTGCTTCCGCTTGGACTGGGCATGTGGGCTGCACATCTTCTCTTCCACCTGCTCAGCGGCTGGAGCACGCTGGTTCCCGGGGTGCAACAGGCCGCCATCGACCTTGGCATCTTCGCCCTGGGCAGGCCGCAATGGGGCGCGGCTATGAGTAGCCCGTTGACCGCCAATGGTATGCTTCTGCTGCAACTGCTCATCCTCGATGGCGGGCTGCTGCTCTCGCTCTATGTGGGGTGGCGCGTGGTTCGCGGAATGATCGGCGGAATTGTGCGCCCGGCATGCTCTATGCTGCCGTGGGCCGCAGTGGTTGCTTCGCTCTATGCTGTGGGTATATGGATACTGCTGCAGCCAATGCAGATGCGAAACATGGTACATGGATGAAGCGCTGGATAGTCTTGCTGATGATGATCGCGCTCACTGGCACCGCCTATGCGGATGGCGGACGAGTGCGACTGCAGCAGGCTTCCGGGGATTTCGTCATTACGCTGTTCACCTCTCCCGAGCCGCTCACGACGGGCGAAGCCGACTTCAGCGTTCTGGTTCAGGATCGCTCCACGCAGCAGGTTGTCCTCGATGCCCTGGTCGACCTTGAACTACGCTCTCCATCCGGAGAAGCGGAAACCTCCTTCCTGACGCACGGCGGCGCAAGCAACAAGATTTTGCAGGGCGCCACGGTCCGCCTGCCACGAACAGGAACGTGGCGGGCTACTGTCATGGTGCATCGAGGAGCGGAGAAAGCGGCATGTTCGACATCGTTCGATGTCGCGGCCAGTCACTCAAGAAGAACCCTCGTCCTGATCTTCCTGATCCTGCCACTGCTGGTAATTGCGCTCTTCCTCGTTCACCAGGCACAGCGCTTCCGGCAGGCTTCTCCGCTAAGACAAGACAGATAAGACGCAGTTCTCCTGCCTATTTCGGCGCTGGCGTAATGTCCGTGACCGGTAGATCCCAGTGACTCAGCAATATCTCGAAGCGTCTCTGCTCTTCCCGCTTATATCTCTCCTTATCCGGCCAAAGCTGCCGGATCGATGCGTTCTCCTGCGGATCGGGAGTGGTTGCCGCGGTGGAGTTTTTAAACTGGATCGTGACGCGATAATCCCAGCGCGCCTCTTCCGTCATGTGGTTGGCAGGAGTCTCAATCTTCACTGAGACCATCCTTCCCTCCTGCACTCCCTTTTGCAGCAGCGGGTAATGGTTGCGGAGAAAGAGGTCTAGGAATTCCTGCTGATGCCCCCACTGAACCTTGTAGTAGTACTCCATCGTGTAGGGGTGGTCCGCCGCAACCTGCGGGGGAGCCCCTTGTGCGAACAACGGTATGGTAAACACCGCAAACAAGAGAACCATGACTGCACGCTTCATCCATCCCTCCTTCACTCCGGTAGAGTCCGCGAAATCCGTGGCGGGAGCACGTCATCATTCTTAGCTACAACCCCGCAACTGCACAACGGGAAACAGTCCGGGCGCGGCAACCATGCCCTGCGGAGCATCGGAGCCCCACGAGGAAATAGGGGATCTGCGGCGGTGTTCTCTGCGCCGCGATTGTGCAAAAATGAGAGGATAAACTCCCATGCCGAACCCAAATACACCCGAGTCCGAACCCACCCCCGAGTCTAATGAGTCCTTTGGCGACCTTCTTTCTCAGTATGAGCAGAGCCATTCGCGCGAGGCAGAAGGCGGCGCGAAGCAGTTGCTGGGCACCGTCGTCGCTGTCACTGCCGATTCCGTGTTGCTCGATATCGGCTTCAAGAGCGAAGGCATCCTGCCCCTTGCACCGTTCCAGGCCGCCGGAGAAACGGTAACCCCCGGCGATACCTTTCAGGTCTCGGTCAAGGGCCGCGATGCCGATGGATACTACGAGCTATCCCGCTTTAAGACTGCCTTGCCGAAGGATTGGTCAGCGTTAGAGCGCGCCTTCGCGGACAAGACGACGATCATGGGAACAGTGACGGGCGTCGTCAAGGGTGGCCTGCACGTGGATGTGGGAGTACGCGCCTTTATGCCCGCTTCGCGAAGCGGGGTGCGCGATGCCGCCGAAATGGAGAAGCTCGTCGGCCAGGAGATTCGCTGCCGCATCATTAAGCTCGATGTCGCCGACGAAGATGTAGTTGTCGATCGCCGCGTGGTTACGGAAGAAGAAGAGCGCGCAACCAGGGAGCAGCGTTACTCCGCGATGAAAGAAGGCGATACGGTCCATGGCGAGGTACGCAGCCTGACCGACTATGGCGCCTTCGTCGATCTCGGCGGTGTGGACGGCTTGCTGCATGTGAGCGACCTGAGCTGGGCCCGCGTCACCAAGCCATCGGACGTGCTCACGGTAGGGCAGGAAGTTGAAGTCCGGGTCCTCAAAATCGATCAGGAGAAGCGGCGTATTTCCCTTGGAATGAAGCAGCTTCAGCCCCATCCATGGGATTCTCTCGCCGAGAAGTACAAGGTCGGCGACCGCATACGCGGCACGGTAACGCGCGTTATGGACTTCGGTGCATTCGTAGAGCTCGAGCCCGGCGTTGAGGGCCTGATCCATATCTCAGATATGTCCTGGGCCAGAAGAGTGCGAACTGCCGGCGATGTTGTGAAGCAAGGCGAGACGGTTGAAGCAGTACTCCTCGGACTGGATCTAGCCGAACGGCGGATTTCGCTGGGGCTCAAGCAGGCATTGGGCGATCCGTGGGCAGAAGCTGCTCAGAAATATCCCACGGGCACGGTAATCGAAGGCCCGGTTACCAGCATCACGAAATTTGGCGCATTTGTGCAGCTTGCTGAGGGCGTCGAGGGCATGATCCACGTGAGTGAGATCAGCGCGGAAAAGCGCATCAATCATCCGCAGGATGTTCTTAAGCTGGGTCAGGTGGTCAAGGCCCAGGTGCTGGAGATCGACAAGGAAAAACGCCAGCTCCGCCTGAGCATGAAGCAACTCGTCCCCACCAGCCTCGACGAATTTCTTGCCGAACACAAGCCGGGCGATGATGTAACAGGTCGCATTCTCGAAGTCTCTAACGGAAAAGCGCGCGTAGAACTGGGGGAAGGCATCCAGGCAAGTTGCAGCCTTCCCGCCCAGAGCGCTGCTGCCACGCAACCGGAATCCAAGGCAGACCTTGCATCGCTCAGCGCAATGCTCAAGGCTCGTTGGAAGGGCGCCGCTTCCAGCAATGCGCCCGGACCGGATATCGTTCGCAGCGGAGAGATTCGCAGCTTCCGAATAACGAAGCTGGATCCTGCAACGAAGGCTATCGAGCTGGAATTGCTGCAATAGACTGACATGCAAAGAGTTATAAGGTCAGGCCACCCTTCTCTGAGTTGGCAGCGGCAAGATCGCACAGTTGTGTGCGGCCGTGTGCTGTCAATGATTCCTGGATGAATAGATTCTCTGCGTGCTGGGGAATCAAGCCCAGGGTGACCGCAGTCACTTCTTCCCACGCAGCCAGAGGATACGATGGGGATCAGGCTCATAGGAGCCGAAGTCTGAGTTGGAAGGGAAGATGTATGGATTTGGGGTTTATTGAGAGCAAGACATACGACGAAATTTCAATTGGTGATACCGCCCGGACAGAGCATGTTCTGACCGCGGATGACGCGATGGCCTTTGCCTCAATTTGTGGATTCGACTCTGTTCTGAATTCTGAGCAGCTTATCGAGCGTACGGGAGGAGTGCCTCCCACCGGACCAAACATGTGGTGCGCGTCGTTGATCTCCGGCCTCTTCAGCATGAATATTCCAGGTCCCGGATGCACGCTTACCAACGTATCGCTCTCCTTCCAAAATCGCATCCGCGTTGGAGAACGCATCCTCGTCAAGGTGCAGGTTACTTCCAAGGAGGAGGCTACGAAAAGCGTCCACTTTGATTGCGAGGCAACTAGTAGTGATGGCAAACCTATCTTCTCGGGCAACGCTCAGCTCATCGCACCGCCTGTAAAGCTTCGCTGGTCCACGCTGCCGGTTCCCCAGTTGACTGTGCACGATCCTTATCGGCGCTACCATACCCTGATCGCCCGTGCGACATCCAAGCCCACGGTTAAGACAGCGGTTGTCTGGCCATGCGACAAGGTATCGCTCGGCGGCTGCATGCAGGCATTTCGGGATAAGTTGATTGTGCCGGTGTTGGTTGGCCCTGCTGACAGAATCCGCAGCCTTGCAGAGTCCATGAAGATTGACCTGGGCGACGTCCAGATCGTGGATGTTGCCGAAAGCCGCACGGCTGCCGTGAAGGGGGTTGAGCTGGCTCGTAAGGGAGAGGTTCAGATGCTCATGAAGGGCTCCCTGCACACCGATGAACTCATGAGCGCCGTAGTTTCACGCGAAGGCGGAATGCGCACGGGACGCCGCATCAGCCACGTGTTTGCCCTGGACGTGCCGGCCTATCACAAGACGCTCTTCGTCACCGATGCGGCCATCAACATCCAGCCGGACCTGGAGACCAAGATCAGCATCCTGCAGAACGCGATCGACATGATGACAACGCTCGAGGTGCCGAATCCGAAGGTCGCCATCTTGTCGGCGGTCGAGTCCGTAAACCCGGCCATCCCGTCCACCCTCGATGCCGCCGCCCTCTGCAAGATGGTCGATCGCGGACAGATCACCGGAGCTATCGTCGATGGTCCACTGGCCTTCGACAATGCTATTTCAAGCGATGCCGCACGGATCAAGAAGATCAACTCTCCCGTTGCAGGCGATGTCGATCTGCTGATGGTCCCCAATCTGGAAGCCGGAAATATCCTCTTTAAGCAGCTCCAATATCTGGCGGGTGCATTGGCAGCGGGAGTCGTGGTGGGAGCCAAGGTTCCAATCGTGCTGACCAGCCGCGCCGACGGAGAGCTGGCCCGAATGGCAAGTTGCGCCCTCGGCGTTCTGCTCGCTAAACCCGCCCCGGTCCTGGCCTAGCCTCTCAACCTGCAGTCTCTTGACACCGTGCCGTACTCGGCACGGTGTCATTTTCTTTGCGCAGTCTTTAGCGCCGAACAGCCCAGGCCAAGCCATCGGGCTGTGGCCCTGCGTCGATCTTTCCTGTGACTTCGAGGCTCTTCAGATCAACGACCACCACATAGTCATCGGGTGTACATGCAACGAAGGCGCGCGCGCCATCTGGTTGCATAAGGATTCCGGCCGCTCCGTGCCCAATCTTCAAACGCTTCACAGTCTGCCGGCTGGCCGTATCGAGAATGATCAGATCGCTCCCACGCAGCGTCGAGAGGAATGCCAGCCTGCCGTCTGGTGTGAACTTGAGGCGATTCGCTCCCACCGCATTCGCAGACAGTGTCTGTATCACTCGCTTCGTAGCGATATCGACGATAGAGATGGTTCCGTCCAGCGCGTTCCCAACCCATAGCTCTTTGCCATCCGGAGAAACATCGAATCCCTCAGCGCCGTTGCCCACCTTCACCACCGTCTCATCCCAATCGTCTCTCGGTGGCCCCATTGGCCGTGCAGGCCCCGGCCCATTTGCTGGAGACATCCCCGGTCCCGCCGCGCGCGTGATCTTTTCGATAAAGCTCACCGTGCCCGAGCTCACGTTCGTCGTGATGATTCGCTTCCTGTCGTCGGCGACGTAGATCATGTGGGTCCGGTTCTGCCCCGTCCCCAGAATCCAATCCACCTTTCCCGTCGCAGGACTGTAGCTGCCGATTACCTTGGCCGCTTCTGCTGTGAACCAGGTCTTTCCGCCCACAAACGCCAAGCCATGAGGACCGCCAAGGAGACCGAGATCAATAGATGGGAGCGCCCTTTGTCTCACCAGATCCACCACCGCAAGCGTGTGCAGGGCTCCTCCGCCATAGTTGGAGATATATGCGGTCTTCCCGTCGGTAGATGCAACCACTTCGTGCGGATCGTCGCCTACCGAAACTCGCGTAAGCACCTTCAGATTCGCAGGATCGACGATGGAGACGGTCCGGTCCTTCTTTGACAGGACGAGCAGAGCGTCTTTGGGTGTGCTCTGTGCATGGAGGACGCTGCCTGCGAACAAAGCTGCGGCAAGCACCAGCGCTCTCGGCTTCAGGCCCGTGCAGCAAACCATAAGAAGTACCTCCTCACAGCAGCGCTGTAAAACAGGAAGAAGGAACCATTCACGCCGAAACTACAGCCACAATCAGGCGAGCGCGTTGTTCACAATCTGCTGCGCCTCATGCACGATCGTGTTCAGATGGGCCGCGTCCTTAAAGCTCTCCGCATAGATCTTGTAGATGTCTTCGGTGCCCGAAGGCCGAGCGGCAAACCAGCCACTCTCCGAGACTACTTTCAAGCCGCCGATTGGAGCATCATTCCCCGGCGCGCGTGTCAGCTTCGCCGTAATGGGCTCGCCCGCGAGTTGCGACTCGTTCACCGCATCGGGAGATAGTTTGGACAGCCTGGCCTTCTGTTCCGCATTTGCTGCCGCGTCGATGCGCGTGTAATACGGCATGCCAAACTCCGCCACCAAGGCAGAGAAATGTTCGCCCGGATCCTTGCCCGTTGTCGCGGTAATCTCGGCTGAGAGAAGCGCCAGGATGATGCCGTCCTTGTCGGTCGTCCACACCGTACCATCCCGCCGCAGGAAGCTGGCGCCAGCACTCTCTTCGCCGCCAAAGCAATACGATCCGTCAAAGAGTCCCGGCGCGAACCATTTAAAGCCCACCGGAGTCTCCGACAAACGGCGCGCAAGTTTGTGAACAACGCGATCGATCATGCTGCTGCTGACCAGGGTCTTGCCAACAAATGCATCGGCCGGCCACTGCGAACGATGCGTCAGCAAATATTGGATGGCAACGGCCAGATAGTGATTGGGATTCATCAACCCCGAGGACGGAGTGACGACTCCGTGCCGGTCTGCGTCCGGGTCATTGGCGAAGGCCACCTGGTACTGGTCCTTCAGCCCGACGAGACCGGCCATCGCATAGGGACTGGAACAATCCATACGAATCTTGCCATCGTGATCGACCGTCATGAAGGAAAATGTCGGATCGATCACCGGGTTGACCACCTTGATCGCCAATCCGTAGACCGAGTTGATCGGCTCCCAATACGGCTCGGCTGCGCCGCCCAGCGGATCCACTCCCAGCTTCAGCCCGGCGGCGCGGATCGCATCCATGTCGATGACGTTCTTCAGGTCCTGGACATACGGCATGACAAAGTCTTCCTGATGCGTCGTCGCCGCCTTGATCGCGGTGGAATAGGGCACGCGCTTCACGTCCACGTTCTTCGCGCGCAGCAGTTCGTTCGCGCGATCCTCAACCCATTTGGTTACGTCGGTGTCGGCCGGGCCACCATTGGTAGGGTTGTATTTGAAGCCACCATCCTCGGGCGGATTGTGCGACGGCGTGATGACAATACCATCCGCAAGATGCTTGTCGCGCCTGCGATTGTAGACAAGAATGGCGTGGGAAATCACCGGCGTTGGAGTCACACCATCGTTCTGCTGAATCACCGTCTCGACTTGATTGGCCGCGAGAACTTCGAGCGCCGTGCGCTGCGCCGGAGCAGAGAGGGCATGCGTATCCTTGCCCATATAGAGCGGGCCATCGGTTCCCTGCTTTCGCCGGTAGTCGCAAATCGCCTGCGTAATCGCGAGGATATGCGCCTCAGTAAATGTGCCGCGTAACGGAGAGCCGCGGTGGCCGCTGGTTCCAAAGCTCACCATCTGCGCCGGATTGCCAAGGTCTGGCTGATGCTCCAGGTATTCCCGTTCCAGTTGCGCTACATCGATCAACATTGACTTGGGAGCAGGTTTTCCTGCTAAGGGAGAGATACCAGGCTGTGTCTTTGCGTCAGTCGCCATTCCATGCTCCTCGATGCGTGCAGGCAAAATAGCTGGGGGGCCGGCACTATGCCATACGGAGAGATGCCATTGCAGACATCCCGGTTTTGTCCCCTTCGATCAATGGGCGAAAGTCGATTGTATCAAGCGCTCAAGTGCCGCGTGTCATTCCACAATTGCACTACAGGATGATCGAGATCGCGCTCATAAGTTAGAGTGCTTACGCTTGCCGTGTTCAGCAAAAAATATCTGCCGCCAGCGGGTTCAAGCCCCAGCCAGCGGGCAACAAACACGCGCAGAAAATGCCCACTGGAAAACACCAGAACATTTCCCTCGATGGCACGGACGCGCGCCAGAACTCGATCCGCCCGGGCGCCTACCTCTGCGGGCGATTCCCCTCCGGGACAACCGTCCCGAAAGATCTCCCAGCCAGGCCGCTTTGCTTGAATCTCAACGCTGCGCAGACCCTCGTACTCCCCATAATTCCATTCCACCAGGTCGGGATCTACGTATGCGACGTCACCAAATCCGGCAAGCTTACAGGTGGTGGATGCCCGTTGCAAAGGACTCGTGAATACGCGCGCAAAGGAAAGTTCGTGCAACCGCGGTCCCAGGCTCACGGCTTCTCGCTGCCCCTGTTCCGTCAATGGCAAATCAGTAAGTCCTGTATGTTGGCCGGACAGACTCCAGGCCGTTTGCCCGTGTCTGGCAAGGCAAACCATCGGAAGTTCTACGCTCACCCGTCGCTCCTGTCGTTCCGAATCTCCCCTCTCAACACAGACAAGGGGCACCACGACTCATATCCATGAGTGTGTTTCTGCAATCAGCTAACTTTTGCGGTACTATTTGCTTCTCCTGCTGCCGCTCGATCGGCAAGCACCTCGGCCTGATCCTGATTCACTCTTGCAGCAGGGATTGATTTGTCTCCTGCGAGCAGACGGCGAAACATGGTGGCCTTCTCACTGCCGGTAACCAGCCACAGGATCTGTCGTGAACGATTGAGGATGGGATAGGTCAGCGTCATGCGGCGCCTGCCCATGTAGGGACCAGTCAAAGCTACATCTGCATCGGTCACGCTGAGGGCCGGGTCCCCAGGAACCAGCGAAGCTGTATGTCCATCGGGCCCCAGGCCAAGGTGCGCTATATCGAGGACCGGAGGCGCGCCAGCAATGCGCTGCAGAACCTGCTCGTATTGGCGTAGTGCGCCTTCGAGGTCTGAGGCTTCTACCGGCATGTCGTAGATCTGGTTTGGAGGAAGCGGCGCATGATCCAGCAAACTGGCGCGCAGGTGGGTCAGGTTTCGATCCGGATCACCCGCGGGCGCGATACGCTCATCGACCTGAAAGATATGGACGTCGCTCCAGGGAACCTCTTCTGCCGCAAGCGCGCGCAGCATGATCCACGGAGTTCTACCGCCGCTCACCGCCATAATGAAGCGGCCACGTGCAGCAACTGCAGCCCGGGCCGCCGCGGCAATGGTTGCCGCTGCGGCCTGAGCTACGGCATCAGCGTCAGGGAAGACTTCAGTCTTCATGGAAGGCACTCCCATCAACAAAATAATGCGTTGCGCCCGTTATCCCAGCCTTACTTAGTCGCTGGAATCGAGGGAAATGCGAGTATCGGGGGCTTTCCGCATGGATCTTCGTCGTACATCACAGGATCGTGCCATCCGCCCTGAGGAGTCACCCTCCTCTTGGGCGTGTCCTCTGGTCCCCAGGTGCCCGGCTCGTATTCTGTAACCGGGTCCTTCAGATCCAGCACCGGATCGACGATGCGCCAAGCCTCTTCCACGTAGTCCTGACGGGCAAAGATTGTAGCGTCGCCCGCCATGGCATCCCCTAGAACCCGCTCATACGCAGCCACATCCGTAGAGCGAGGCTGACGGGTGAAGACCATCTCCGTCAGAATGCTCTGGTCCGTATTATGAGCCATCACCGTCACGCCCATGGCGATCGTCATCTCTGGACTGACGCGAAAACGCAAGTAGTCGTGATGGGGGCCATGCCTCCTGAAGATGGTTGGCGGACGGCGGAAGCGCGCTCGAACCTCGGTGCAGGTAATCGGCAGATTCTTACCCGCCCGGATGTAGATTGGCACCCCCATCCAACGCCAGGAATCAGATTCAAGACGGACGGCGGCGTAGGTTTCGATATTCGAATTGGGAGCGACGCCTTTTTCATTCCGATAGCCTTTGAACTGGCCGCGAATCACGTCCTCCGGGGCGAGGGGGTGGATCGATTTGAGTACCTTCACCTTCTCATCGCGGACGGTCTCGGCGTCTCCGCGCGGAGGCGGCTCCATCATCAGGTTGCACAAAATCTGGAAGAGATGATTCTGGATTACGTCGCGGATGGCGCCCGTCCTGTCGTAGAACGTGCCGCGCCCCTGCACTCCAAAATCTTCCGCCATGGTGATCTGCAGGCTCTCTACATAATTCCGGTTCCAGCTCGGTTCGACGAAGGCATTGGCAAAACGAAACACCGTCAGGTTCTGTACCGGAGACTTGCCGAGGAAGTGGTCAATCCGAAAGATTGATGACTCAGGGAAGGCGGCGAGCAAAATCCGGTTGAGCTTTTGTGCTGAGGCCAGGTCATGACCGAAAGGCTTTTCTACAATGACGCGACCGTTCCGCGAGCAGCCCAGGTGTGTCAACCGCCCGATCACTTCCTCAAAAAGCACAGGAGGAATTGCCAGGTAGTGCGCAGGACACTTTGCGCTGCCGAGTGCGGTGCACACATCCTCGAAGGTTTTTCCATCGGTATAATCGCCATCGACATAACGGAGCAACGAGGAGAGTTTTTGCCAAGCCTCCCGATCCACACCGCCGTGCTTTTCCAGGCTATCCAGGGCACGAGCCTTAAGTTGGTCAAGGTTCCAGCCGGCCTTGGCTACACCAATGACGGGGACGTCAAGATGGCCGCGTTTTACCATGGCTTGCAGCGCGGGAAAGATCTGCTTGTAGGCAAGATCTCCAGTCGCTCCGTAAAAGACGAGGGCATCGGATTGCGTATTACTCATGACAGTCTCCATGGCGTGTGGGGTTGATTGAGGCTTCTGCACCCTGAGACGGAGATCCGGTTAACCCCTCTGAATCCGGAACCCGCGATTTGGCCTTCTGCGTAAACGGCTGGTGCCCTATTCTCGCAAGCACGCGATTCATGGGGCACCAGCCAGGATTATTTCTGGGCGGGTTTCTCAAGATGTCCGCCGAATGCGAAACGCATCGCAGAGACGACCTTATTTGAGAATTCCGCCTCACCACGCGAGGCGAATCGCGTCTGTACCGCCGAGGTGAGAACAGGAGCGGGGACAGCCTCATCGATAGCGGCCTTGATCGTCCAGCGGCCTTCACCGGAATCGGAGACCCTGCCGCCAAACTTCGCAAGCTGTGGGTCCGCAGCCAGCGCTGATGCGGTGAGGTCAAGGAGCCAGGAGGAGATGACGCTGCCGCGCCGCCAAACCTCGGTGACATCGGTGAGGTTGAACTCGTACTGGTAGTGTTCTGGATCGCGCAGTGGAGTTGTCTCCGCATCGACCTCGTGTGTCTGCTTGCCTACATTGGCCGCGCGCAGAATGCCCAATCCCTCGGCATAGGCTGCCATGATGCCGTACTCGATGCCGTTGTGCACCATTTTGACGAAGTGTCCGCCGCCGCTCTCACCGCAGTGCAGGTATCCCTCTTCGGAGGTCCCGCCGAGTTTCTCGCGTCCGGGGGTGCGCGGAACATCTCCCACGCCTGGGGCGATGGACTTGAAGATCGGGTCCAGATGCTGAACAGCCTTGGTGGGGCCGCCGATCATCATGCAGTAGCCACGTTCGAGTCCCCACACTCCGCCGCTGGTTCCTACATCCACGTACTGTATGCCTTTGGCGGACAGTTCCTTGGCTCGACGGATATCGTCGATGTAGTAAGAGTTTCCGCCGTCGATCAGGATATCGCCGGATTCAAGATGAGGAGCGATCTCTGCGATTGTCTGGTCGACGACTGCCGCGGGAATCATGAGCCAGATAGCGCGCGGCTGCTGCAGCTTGCTGACGAGATCCTTAAAGGAGGAAGTTGCGATGACCCCCTTCTCCTTCGCCAGTTCGGCCACCGCCTTGGGCGACATATCGTACACGGGACATTCATGACCTTCCGCGACGAGACGCCTCACCATGTTGGCACCCATTCTTCCCAAACCTACCATTCCCAATTGCATGAATCGCTCCTCTGTTTAGAATTCCGTTACTAAAATGCCTGGTCCGTACCGCTACTTCTGTCGTCGGTACCGTCGAATCAGGCTGCTGGTCGAACTGTCGTGCGCGAGCACGGGCTCGTCAGCGCTGTCAATTTCCGAAAGAATGTGCTGGGCGAGCACCTTGCCCAGTTCCACACCCCACTGGTCGAAAGAATCGATGCTCCAGATGGTTCCCTGGGTGAACACAATGTGCTCGTAGAGAGCCACAAGCTTACCCAGGACCTCTGGCGTGAGGCTATCCGCAAGGATCGTGTTCGACGGACGATTCCCCTCGAAGACCCGGTGCGGAACCAGCCAGTCCGGAGTGCCGCCCGCCTTCACCTGCTCGGCCGTCTTGCCAAAGGCAAGTGCTTCGGCCTGGGCAAAGACGTTTGCCATCAGGGTGTCGTGATGCCGCCCAAGCGGATTGAGCGACTTGTAGAAACCGATAAAGTCGCAGGGAATCAACCGGGTTCCCTGATGAATCAGCTGATAAAACGAGTGCTGTCCATTGGTCCCCGGCTCACCCCAGTAGATAGGGGATGTCTGATAGTCCACCTGAGCGCCGCTGAGGGTGACGTGCTTACCATTGCTCTCCATGGTGAGCTGCTGCAGGTATGCGGGGAAGCGCTTCAGGTATTGCTCATAGGGCAGCACGGCCACAGTCGAAGCGCGGAAGAAGTCGGTATACCACACGCTGAGCAGCGCCATCAGCACCGGCAGATTGCTGGCGAAGGGCGCAGTGCGGAAGTGCTCGTCCATCTGGTGGAAACCGTCGAGCATCGCGCGGAAGTTCTCGGGCCCGATGGCCAGCATGGTGGACAGGCCGATGGCCGAATCCATGGAGTAGCGTCCGCCGACCCAATCCCAAAAGCCGAACATATTCGCGGTATCAATGCCAAACTCCGATACCGCCTTGGCATTGGTGGAGACCGCTACGAAGTGCCGGGCGATGGCCTTTTCATCGCCGAGGCCGGCAAGCAGCCAGGCACGCGCGGTGTGGGCATTGGTCATCGTTTCCAGAGTGGTGAAGGTCTTTGAGGAAACGATAAAGAGGCTCTCGGATGGATCGAGATCCTGCACTGCCTCGGCGAAGTCGGTGCCATCGACGTTGGAGACGAAGCGGAAGTTGAGATCCCGCTGGCTGTAATGCTTGAGCGCCTCATATGCCATGACGGGACCGAGATCGGAACCGCCGATGCCGATGTTGATGATGTTACGAATCTTTTTGCCGGTATGGCCAAGCCATGCTCCGCTGCGGACGCGATCGGAGAAAGCAGCCATGCGGTCGAGCACCTCATGGACGCCCGGCACGACATCCTGGCCGTCGACGAGGATCGATGTCCCACGGGGAGCGCGCAACGCCACGTGCAGGACGGCGCGGTTCTCGGTAACGTTGATTTTCTGACCGCTGAACATGGCATCGATGCGGTCCCGAAGGCCGGATTGCTCCGCTAGCTGCACGAGCAGCTTCAGGGTCTGGTCTGTAATGCGATTCTTGGAGTAATCGAGAAAAATTCCAGCCGCTTCAAGGGTAAGGCGTTCGCCGCGCTTTGGGTCATTGGCGAAAAGTTGCCGGAGGTGTACATACTGCAATTCCTCGTAATGTGTTCCGAGTTTCTTCCATGCAGGTCGTTCACTTAGAGGTTCAATCTTCACTGCCATCTTGATGCTCCTTTGGTCCTTCAATCTTCATTATTTCGACGGTACCATTTGCGCAGCAGTAGGGAAAAGCGGGGCGAAGCAACGCCGGCGGCGGTATCTGCCGTAGATTCCGCTTATTAGCGGAATCTACGGCCCAATGCGAATGAATAGAGTTTCAAACAGTCTTCTGAAGGAGAGCGCTCTTGGATTCAACGACCGCCTTCAATTCTTTCCATGAATCGACGAATTGCTTGGCTCCATCGTTCTGAAGCCGGGCGGCAAGTTCCTGGAGATCCACGCCAGCCTTGGTGAACTGATCGAGCACCTTCTGGAAGTCTCCGCCATCGGGCGGCATGACATCGCCGACTTCCCCGTGATCCCCAAAAGCCTTCAGGGTATTTTCCGGCATGGTATCGATGGTGTCGGGTGCTGCCAGCGCCTTGACGTAGAGAATGTCGGAGGCCTTGGGGTCTTTGGTGCCGGTGCTGGCCCAGAGCAGGCGCTGTGGGTTGTAGCCAGCGGCGATAATCTTCTGCCAGCGCGGTGACTTCAGCAGTTCGCGATACGCCTTATAGATGGGCTGCGCGATTGCGATACCAAGCCGATTGGTAAGCTCCGGCGGAACCTTGCCCGCAACGGCTACATCCCAGCGGCTGATGAAGACCGAGGCTACGGACGTGACATTATCAGCGGGGAGACCGGCTGCGATGCGCCGTTCGATGCCCTTAAGGTACGCTTCTGCAGCAGCAAGGTATTGATCACGGGAGAAGAGCAGCGTGACATTGATGGAAATGCCAGCAAAAATCGCCTCTTCGATCGCCGGAAGGCCTTGTGGCGTGCCCGGAATCTTGATGAAAAGGTTGGGGCGGTTGCCACGATTGTGCAGATCCTTAGCGGCAGCAAGGGTCTTTGCCGCGTCAAAAGCAAGCAAAGGGGAGACTTCCAGGGAAACCCAGCCGTCGACGCCACGAGTCTGGTCATAGACTGGGCGGAAGAGGTCTGCTGCGCGGCGGATGTCTTCGAGGGCGAAATCGAAGAATACATTCTCTCCGGTTACACCTTTGCTCAGGCTGCTGGCAATGCTGGCATCGTAGGAGGTGCTGCTCTTGACCGCGTGGTAGAAGATGGTGGGATTCGAGGTGAGCCCAGTTACGGACAGCTCGTCGATATAGCGCTTGAGGGTGCCGCTATCGAGCAGGTCACGCGTAATGTTGTCCAGCCACAGGCTCTGGCCAAGATTGTGAAGGGATTGGGTAGCTTTCATATTTTCTCCTGACGTGTGGGCCGCAAAACGTGGCAGCCGTTAACAATGCAATAAGAGCAGGACTTCAACCGTTTGTGAGAAGTGGAAGTTAGCGTTAAAGTCGTCCAATCGATAGATGATAAAAACCGTGGTATCGGTGCATTGAAGTCTCAGGAATCTTTTTTTACCGGGGAGTAACAATGAATCTCGACTGCGATCCAATCCGCGTGGCAAATAGCGTATCCGCATTAAAACAATGCATCTTGGATAACCTCTACTTCATCCAGGGACGCGTGCCGGAGGTCGCAACCCCCATCGATTGGTATATGGCCCTGTCCTTCACCGTCCGCGACCGGATGATGACCGAGTGGGTGGAATCTTTTTCTCGTATCCGAGAAGAGAGTGTCAAGCTTGTTGCCTATCTCTCCGCCGAATATCTGATCGGACCGCAATTGGGGAACAACATTCTCAACCTTGGCATCCACAGTGAGATAGAGGAGGCGCTGCGCAGCTTCGGGCAGGACCTGCATCATCTGTTGCGCCAGGAGCCAGAGCCGGGATTAGGCAATGGAGGGCTGGGAAGGCTTGCGGCATGCTACATGGACTCCCTGGCCACGCTGAAGGTTCCTGCGGTTGGCTATGGAATCCGCTATGAATTCGGGCTCTTCCGCCAGGAGATCGTCGATGGCTGGCAGGTGGAGGAAACCGACAAGTGGTTGAACTATGGAAATCCCTGGGAGATTGCCCGGCCGGAGATCGCCTACACGGTACTCAGCGGCGGCCATACCGAGCTCTACCACGACGAGGACGGGGTGCTGCGGACTCGCTGGGTTCCTGAGCATAGTGTGAAAGGAGTTGCACACGACGTCCCCATTGTCGGATACGGCGGAAACGGAACGGTCGACTTTCTGCGGCTATGGAAATCGGAGGCTATTGAATCCTTCGATCTGCAGGCATTCAACATCGGCAACTACTACAAGGCAGTGGAGAGCAAGGTCTCTTCGGAGACGATCAGCAAAGTTCTGTACCCTAACGATGAGCCCGAGGTGGGCAAGCGGCTCCGCCTGTCGCAGCAATACTTCTTCACCTCCTGTTCTCTGCAGGATATGATCCGGATTCTTCTGGCGCGGAAGCAGAGTCTCGACGTCTTTCATGAGCACTTTGCGGTGCAACTGAACGACACCCATCCATCGATCGCCGTAGCAGAGCTGATGCGATTGCTGGTGGATATCCATCGCATGGGCTGGGATAAGGCATGGGAGATTACTCAAAAGACCCTGGCTTACACGAACCACACCCTTTTGCCGGAGGCGCTGGAGAAGTGGTCGCTGCCACTGTTTGCCAGCATGCTGCCGCGGCATCTCGAAATCATCTACGAGATCAATCGCCGTTTCCTCGAGGAAGCGCGGAAGATGTATCCCAAGGACGATAGCCGCATTGCACGCCTCTCCATCATCGAGGAAAGAGACGGCAAGTTTGTAAGGATGGCGAACCTTGCAACGATTGGCAGCCATGCCGTGAATGGAGTGGCAGAGCTCCACTCCGACCTGCTGAAGAAAACGATCCTGCGTGACTTCTACGAGATGACGCCGGAGAAGTTCCTGAACGTCACCAATGGTGTGACGCCGCGCCGGTGGATCGCCCTCAGCAATCCCGAGCTGAGCGAATTGATTACCAGCAGGATTGGCGAGGGGTGGCTCACCAACGAAGGAAAATTGCGCCAGCTTGAACCATTTGTTGCGGATGCAGCCTTCCGCAAAGAGTGGCAGAACGTAAAGCAGACGCGGAAGCAATTGCTGGCGAAGTTGATCGAGCAACGGCTCGGCGTTGCCATCGATCCCACCTCGCTCTTCGATGTCCAGGCTAAGCGAATCCACGAGTACAAGCGTCAACTGCTTAACGTCCTGTATGTGATCAGCCTCTACAACCAGATCAAGAAGGATCCGTCCACAGTAACCACTCCGCGAACCGTGATCTTCGGTGGCAAGGCTGCGCCTGGATATGCAATGGCGAAGCGGATCATCAAGCTCATCAACTCCGTTGCGGAAGTAATCAACCACGACCCAGCGGTCGGTTCGCGCGTGAAGATGGTGTTCCTGCCGAACTTCAATGTGACGAACGGACAGCTCATCTATCCCGCTGCTGATCTGTCGGAACAGATTTCAACCGCAGGAAAAGAGGCTGCGGGGACAGGGAACATGAAGTTCGCGATGAACGGGGCTCTAACCATCGGCACGCTGGACGGAGCCAACATCGAGATACGCGAAGAGGTGGGAGCGGAGAACTTCTTTCTGTTTGGCCTGACGGCGCAGGAGGTCTTCGAGCACAAGTCCAGCGGTTACAACCCACGCGATTCGTATCAGGAGAATCCGGTGCTGCGAGAGGTGATCGACCAGATTGCCTCTGGAGTATTCTCGAAGGGAGACCGCACCCTGTTCCAGCCGATTGTGGATTCGCTGCTGAATCGGGATGAGTATATGCTGCTGGCGGATTTTGCATCGTATGCGGAGTGCCAGCACAGGGCCGCGGCTGCCTTTCGCAATCAGGATCAGTGGACGAGGATGTCGATTTTGAATGTGGCACGCATGGGTAAGTTTTCGTCGGACCGCTCGATTCGGGAGTACTGCGCAAAGATATGGAACGTGCCTGTGGGCCTGGAAAAGGCGCCAGTAAAAACGGAGGTACTCAAGTAGTGGAGAGGAATCGAGAGCAAGCTATGGGAACTATCTCTTCAGTGGAAGAACTGCAGGCCGCCTTTGGAATCGCGGGTGTGGCGAAAGTAATCGCAGGCAACGAAGGACTGCCGATGGTACGCATCACCAGCGCACATGCCTCAGGGGACATCTACCTGCACGGTGCGCATGTTACATCGTGGACCCCTTCTGGGAGCGCGGATGTGATCTTCCTTAGCGAGCGCTCGCAATGGGGAGAGGGACGGGCGATTCGAGGAGGCATACCGATTTGCTTTCCATGGTTTGGCGACAAGGCAGATGACGCAAAAGCACCGAAGCACGGATTCGTTCGCACGCGGACCTGGAAACTGGAAGAGATCGCCAGCAATGGTGATGCAGTGGCCATCACGCTGTCTACAGAGAGCAATGAGGAAACCAGAAAGCAATGGCCGCATGAATATCGGCTGATGTATCGTGCCACCTTTGGCAGAGAGCTGAAGCTGGAGTTGATCACCACCAACACCGGGACAACGCCCTTGCGCATCGAAGAGGCTTTGCACACCTATCACTGCATTGGGCAGATTGAGAATATCCGGGTGCGCGGGTTGGCTGCCACCGCGTACCTGGACAAGGTAGACGGCTTTCGCAGAAAGGTACAGGAGGGCGATGTGGTTTTCACATCAGCCACCGACCGGATCTACCTGGATACCGATCACGCGGTGGAGATTGTCGATCCCGATCTGCATCGCAGCATTCTGATTGAGAAAGAAGCGTCTCGCAACACGGTGGTATGGAACCCATGGAGCGAGGGCGCTCACTCGATGAGCGACATGGCAGACGACGAATGGCAGCAAATGGTGTGCATCGAAGCGTGTAATGTCAGGGATGCTGGCGTCGAAATTGCCCCAGGAGCGCAACACACCATGAGCGCGACAATACGGGTGGCGTAACTCGAGATCCGGCTGTCTCGTTTAGCTTGGAAAATACAGACTTGTTGCACAGGAGAGATGCCGCGTCAGCAATGGCGCGGCATCTTCGTGCGTGCAGAGAAATGCTCGCCGCAAGGAGGCGAGCAACGTGTCGTTCGGCGAGACAGGTTTTCCACGCGCTTTGCGATTACCATAGGCATTGGAACCTATGACTGAAACTGCGACTCTCTCTCCCGAGGTACTCCTGCACATTGCACGGACACTCAATATTCCGCTCCACGGAATCGTGGCAGTGATTCAACTGCTGGATGAGGGAGGCACCGTGCCCTTCATCGCGCGGTACCGCAAGGAAGCGACAGGCAATCTTGATGAGGTGCAGATCCGCGACATTGAGGAGAAGCTCGCTTACTTCCGCGACCTGGCGGCGAGGCGCGACACGATCCTTGCTTCTATCGGTGAGCAGGGTAAGCTCACCGACGAGTTGAAGGCGCGCATTGAAGCAACCCTCGACAAGAGCGAATTGGAGGATCTGTATCTTCCCTATCGGCCGAAGCGCCGGACCAAGGCAACCATCGCACGCGAGAAGGGATTGGAGCCGCTTGCACTCTATCTGTGGCAACAGCAAATGGAGGCGCAATCGCTGGCTGATTTTGCAGCCACCTTTATCAGCGAAGAGAAAGGTGTAACGAGCAGCGAGGATGCACTCGAAGGAGCGCGGCATATCGTCGCCGAGATGATCAGCGAGGACGCGAATCTTCGCAAGGCGTTGCGGCAACTGATGTTTGCGGAAGGCGTAGTGGTAAGTCGCAAGACGACCGATGGCATCGATGAACAGGAAAAGTTCAAGATGTACTACGAATATCGCGAGCCGGTACGAACCATTCCCTCGCACAGAATGCTGGCGATCCGCCGCGGTGAGAGCGAAAAGATATTGTACTTTTTGATCGAATTGGAGCCAGCGCGCGCAGTGGAATTGCTGCGATCGCACATCCTGCGTGCGCAGGGAGACTGGACGCCCCAACTGGAACTGGCGATCGAAGACAGTTGGCAACGGCTGCTGAACTCGTCGATTCAGGGAGAGATCCGGTTGGAGTTGAAGACGCGATCCGACGCAGAAGCGATCCAGGTCTTCCGCGACAACCTGCATAATTTATTGCTCGCTCCTCCGGCTGGACCAATCTCCGTACTGGGCATCGATCCCGGCGTGCGAACCGGATGCAAGATCGCTGTGGTGGATGAGACGGGCAAGTTTCTTGCGCACGACGTCATCTATCTGCAAACTTCGAAGAGCGCACTGGAGAGCGCCGGGCCTAAGCTGGAAGCACTCTTGCGCGCACACAATGTACGTGCGATTGCAATCGGAAACGGCACGGCATCCCGCGAGACGAATGCCTTTGTCCGCGACTTTCTCCATGAAAAGAACCTTGATGGAATCTTCACCGTAACGGTGAGCGAATCGGGAGCCAGCGTCTACTCCGCTTCGGACGTGGCGCGGCAGGAGTTTCCCGATCTGGATTTGACGGTGCGCGGAGCCATCTCTATCGCGCGACGCTTGCAGGATCCATTGTCGGAGCTGGTGAAGGTCGATCCTAAATCGATCGGCGTCGGGCAGTATCAGCATGATGTGGATCAGCGGCACCTGCAGCAATCTCTCGAATCCGTGATTGAGAGCTGCGTGAATCACGTCGGAGTGGATCTGAATACATCGTCGTGGACGCTGCTGCGCTATGTTTCCGGCGTAACCGAGCGCGTCGCCATGAACATCGTGAGCTTCCGCAACGAGCATGGACGCTTTCGTTCGCGGACGCAGTTGCATGAGGTTCCAGGGATTGGTCCAAAGACGTTTGAACAGGCCGCGGGCTTTCTGCGCATTCGCGACGGCGAAAACCCTCTGGACATGACGGCGGTTCACCCCGAGTCATACCCGGTGGTGGAGCAGATGGCCCAGACGCTGCATGCGCCGGTGGAAGAGCTGATCCGGAATCCCAGGTTGCTGGAGAGCATAGACCGCTCCGCACTTGGCGCAGGAACTTACACCGTCAACGACATTCTTGAGGAGCTAAAGAAGCCTGGGCGCGATCCGCGCGATACCTTTGTCGCACCAAGTTTCAACGAGCAGGTGCGCGAACTCTCGGATGTGCAGGCAGGCATGGTGCTCGAAGGCGTCGTCACCAACGTGACGAAGTTCGGTGCATTTGTCGATGTCGGCGTTCATCAGGACGGCCTGGTGCACATCAGCGAGCTTTCCAACCGCTTCATCAAAGATCCGTCCGATGCCGTGAAGGCGGGGCAGATCGTAAAGGTGAAGGTGCTCAGCGCAGATGCGAAGACGAAGAGAATCGCCTTGTCGATCAAGGCTCTGATGGAGCCCCAGCAGCGCACGCAGGCGAAGCCGTCGAAAGCTGCGCAGCAGCCCAGGAAGGAAGCGAGCTTGAGCGACAAGCTGGCGATGTTGTCTTCCAAGTGGAAGAGTCGTTGATGATTCAGAGGCTCAATGGGCGAGAGGCTTGTGAAGAAACCTGCGCGCGGATGTGCCGGAATAGTCCTTCACTAACTGGCCTGATCCGCTGAGCTTGTATTTGTAAGTCACCAGGCCGTCAAGGCCAACGGGGCCGCGGGCGTGCAGTTTGCTGGTGCTGATGCCCACTTCGGCGCCAAATCCATAGCGGTAGCCGTCAGCAAAACGCGTGGAGCAATTGTGGTAGATATTTGCTGAATCCACTTCGTTGAGGAAGCGTTGCGCTGCCTGCGCATCGGCCGTGACGATAGCATCCGTGTGATGGGAGCCATAGCGATCGATGTGTTCGAGCGCTGCGTCAAGGTCCTCAACGACGCGAATCGCCACAATGCGATCCGAATATTCCGTGTGCCACTCCGCGTCCGAGACGCGCTCCACGGGGAAAGCAGCCAGGAGCGCCTGGGTCTGCTGGCAACCACGAATCCGCACACCCGCGTCGATAAGCGATGCTGCCAGGCGAGGAAGCAGCGTCGCGGCGATCGCGGAGTGAACCAGCAAAGTCTCAACCGCGTTGCAGGCTGCGGGGTACTGCACCTTGCTGTCCACTGCGATGGCAATTGCCATATCGGGATCGGCAGCAGCATCGATGTAAACATGGCACACGCCATCGGCATGCCCCAGCACGGGAATCAATGTGTTCTTCTGGATGTGCTGTACCAGCGCGTTCGATCCGCGAGGAATAATCAGGTCGATGGTTTTGTCGAGCGCGAGCAGAGTGGTGACAGCTTCCCTGCCGTAGACGCCCATGACAGCGGCGGTCGGCAGATTGCCTTCCAGCGCGGAATGAATCGCCGCGAGCGTCGCCCGCATGGTGCGCTCCACCTCGCTGCCCCCCTTGAGGATGACCGCATTGCCGGACTTGATGGCCAGGGCGGTGATCTGCGTAATGGCATCTGGGCGCGACTCGAAGATAACCGCCAGCAATCCCAGCGGGCAGGTGACCTTTTCGAGGACCAGCCCTTCATCCAGCAAGGTGCGGGCCAGGATGCGCCCTGCGGGATCGGGCAGCTCCGCCACGGCACGCACACCGGCGATCATACCGCGCAGCTTTTCCGGCGTAAGCACCAATCGTTGATAGAGGGCCTGCGACATCTCGCCGCGTTGAGCTAAAGGCTCCGCACGAGCGGCATCTTCCGCATTGGCGGCGAGAATGCCGGCTGCATGCTGCTCCAAGGCAACGGCGATCTGTTCGAGGATGTCATTCTTGCGCTCGGTGGAGAGCGTGGCGAGAGAGCGGCTTGCCTGCTTGGCGGCCTGCGCCTGCTCTGCAACCTCCGATATAGCCACGGAGCTCACCGTGTCCCCTGGGGAGCGAAGACCGTACCGACATTTTCTCCGGCGCAGACACTCTCAAGAATTCCAGGCGTACGCCCGTTGGCGATGACGGCGACGCGTCCGTGTTCGGACACGATGCGGGCCGCCTCAATCTTGGTGGTCATGCCTCCGCGGCCGCGGCCATTGCCCTCTTTGGCAAAACTGACAAGCTCGGGCGTGAAGTCGTCAACTTCAGCGACGAACTCTGCGTCCGCCTCGCTCGGATGGCCAGTATAAAGTCCGTTGACGTCGGAGAGCAGGATGAGAAGATCCGCCTCGACCTTGGTCATGACAAGCGCGGAGAGCTTATCGTTGTCGCCGAAGACGCGGTGTGCGCTACTGGCCTGGCTGGGACGGTCCAGTTCCAGGGTGGAGACGGTGTCATTCTCATTGACGATGGGAAGGACGCCAAGCTTCAGAAGCGTATCGAGAGTAGCGCGGAGATTGGAATACCGCACCGGATCGAGGAAGTCGTCTTCCGTAAGCAGCACCTGCGCGGTGGTGATGTCGAAGTGGCCGAAGGCTTCCTCGTAGAGAGCCATCAGGCGGCTCTGCCCCACTGCTGCACATGCCTGCTTCACCGCGAGTTGGGCCGCCGAGGCGCGCAATCCCAGATGCCGGGCGCCAATCGCGATAGCTCCCGAGGACACAAGGAGAACCTCCTTGCCGTCGCGACGGATGTTGACCACCGATTCAACCAGCCCATACAGCAGACCCACAGCGGCTGCGCCATCGTCGCGCATGATGACATTGGTGCCAAGCTTGATGACAATGCGCTGTGCGCTGGCGACACGCTGCCGCGCGCGCGTGCCGGACTCGCTAAGTGTCTCCATTGCTATTTTTCCGCGCTGACGGCGGCATGCACATCCTTACTTTGCGCCACAGTGCTGAGGTAATTGTTGATGGCAGCAGCGGCCTTCCGTCCCTCGGAGATGGCCCACACCACTAGCGACTGCCCTCTGCGCATGTCACCCGCGGCAAAGACGCCATCGACAGAGGACATGTAGTTTTCGTCAGTCGCCACGTTTCCGCGAGCGTCCAACACCAGCCCGAGTTGCTCGATCATGCCGGCACTGACAGGACCGAGGAAGCCCATCGCCAACAGAACCAGATCGACATCCATCACAAATTCGCTGCCGGCCTGCGGCTCAAACTTTGGCGGAGGCCCGACGCGCACAGCATGAAGCTGCTTGACGTTGCCGTTTTCATCGCCCGTAAACTTGACGGTGGAAACGCTCCAGTTCCGGGTACCGCCCTCCTCGTGCGCGCTTTCCGTGCGAAGCTGCATAGGCCAGAGTGGCCATGGCGTCAGCGGCGAGCGCTCCGTCGGTGGAGTCGGCATAATCTCGAACTGCTCCACCGACTTGGCTTTCTGGCGGTGGCTGGTTCCGAGGCAATCAGCGCCCGTGTCCCCACCACCGATGATGACGACGCGCTTGCCCGTTGCGAGGATCTGATCCGGAACCTCGTCGCCTTCGCAAACGTGGTTCTGTTGCGGCAGGAACTCCATGGCGAAGTGGATACCCTTGAGTTCGCGACCGGGAAGATTCAGATCGCGCGGCTTCTCCGCGCCGCCCGCGAGCAGCACTGCATCGAATTCGCGGCGCAGCTCCTCAATGGCGACGTTGACGCCCACGTGGGCTCCGGTAACAAACTTAACGCCCTCCGCAATCATCTGCTCGATGCGGCGGTCGATGACGTGCTTCTCCAGCTTGAAATTCGGAATGCCGTAGCGGAGAAGGCCACCAATGCGGTCGGCTTTTTCGTAGACGGTGACAGAGTGTCCGGCACGGCACAACTGCTGCGCGGCGGCAAGGCCCGAGGGACCAGAGCCGACGATGGCAATGCGCTTGCCGGTTTTAAACTCCGGCGGCTCGGGCTGGATGTAGCCCTCACCGAAAGCATGCTCGACGATGCTCTTCTCAATGGTCTTAATGGCTACCGGAGGCTTGTTGATGCCGAGAACGCAGGCGGCCTCGCATGGAGCTGGACAGATTCTTCCCGTGAACTCAGGAAAATTATTGGTCGCATGCAGACGGCGGATCGCCTCCTGCCAGCGGCCACGATACACAAGATCATTCCAGTCCGGAATGATGTTGTTCACCGGACATCCGGTGTGACAGAAGGGGACGCCACAATCCATACATCGCGCGCCCTGCTCCTGCTGCTTCTCCTGGGGGAAGTCCTGATAAATCTCGAACCAGTCGTTCACTCGTTCCGCGACCGGCCGACGTGTCGGAAGCTCGCGGGGAATCTCCATGAATCCGGTAATCTTACCCATGCTGTACCTGCCCAACCACTGCTAGAGATGGCGTTTGAACATCCTTGACGGAAGCCGCGGTGGCTTGGTTTACGCCAAGAACGCGTTTGTATTCGTGGGGGAATATCTTGATGAAGCGGCGCAGTACTTCCTCCCAGTTCTCCAGGAGCCATGCGGCGCGAGGGCTCCCCGTCAGATCACGGTGACGGGTAATGAGCGTGTGAAGCAGCGTGATGTCGGCTGGATCGACGACCGGCTCCAGGTCCACGGAAGCAAGGTTGCAGCGCTTGGCCTGGAAGTCGCCCGCCTCGTCGAAGACATAGGCGATGCCGCCGCTCATGCCTGCTGCGAAGTTGCGTCCCGTAGACCCGAGCACGGCGACCAGCCCATTCGTCATGTATTCGCATCCGTGGTCGCCAACGCCTTCCACCACGGCGGTGGCGCCGGAATTCCGGACCGCAAAGCGCTCGCCCGCGACGCCGTTGAAGAAGGTCTCGCCGCTGGTCGCTCCATACAGCGCGACGTTGCCGATAAGGATGCTCTGTTCCGGCAGGAAGCCTGAGTTGCGCGGCGGATAGATCACAATGCGTCCGCCGGAGAGTCCCTTGCCTACATAGTCATTGGCCTCGCCTTCCAGGCTGAGCGTCACGCCGTTGGGCAGGAAGGCTCCGAAGCTCTGCCCTGCGGATCCGTTGAAGTGGTAGCGAATCGTCCCGTCCGGCAGCCCCTTGGACCCGTAGCGCCGGGCGATCTCGCCGCCGAGCATAGTTCCCACGGTGCGATGCACATTGCGGATGGCAAAAGTCGCCTCGACCGGCTTCTGCTTCTCCAGCGCAGGCTTGGCCACCTGGATGAGTTGATGGTCGAGCGCCTGCTCCAATCCGTGATCCTGCGAATGGATGCAGCGGCGTGCGACACGGCCAGGCAGCGGAGGATTGTAGAGGATGGTCGCGAGGTCGATGCCGCGCGCCTTCCAATGATCTGTAGCCAGCTTCGTCTCCAGCATATCCACGCGACCGACCATCTCGTCCATGGTGCGGAAGCCAAGTTGTGCCATGTATTCGCGCACCTGCTCGGCAAGGAAGAAGAAGAAGTTGATGACGTGCTCAGGCTGCCCCTTGAACTGCTTGCGCAATTCAGGATCCTGGGTGGCGATGCCGACCGGGCAGGTGTTCAGATGGCACTTGCGAATCATGATGCAGCCCATGCTGATGAGCGGCATCGTTGCGAAGCCGAACTCCTCAGCACCGAGCAGCGCGGCGATCACAATATCGCGGCCCGTCTGCAGCTTGCCATCGGTCTGCACGCGAATCCGGTTGCGCAGATCATTGAGCAGAAGAACCTGCTGCGTCTCGGCCAGCCCCAACTCCCAGGGCAAACCCGCGTGGCGGATCGAACTCAGCGGCGAAGCGCCGGTGCCGCCGGTATCTCCGCTGATGAGCACAACATCCGCATGCGCCTTGGCGACGCCGGCAGCGACGGTGCCGACACCAACCTCAGCCACCAGCTTGACGGCGATGCGCGCCATGGGATTGACGTTCTTGAGATCGTAGATCAGCTGCGCCAGATCTTCGATGGAATAGATGTCGTGGTGCGGCGGAGGCGAAATCAATCCGACGCCGGGGACAGAGTGGCGCACGCGGGCGATCACTTCATCCACCTTGTGGCCGGGAAGTTGGCCGCCTTCACCGGGCTTGGCGCCCTGTGCCATCTTGATCTGCAACTCGTCGGCGTTCACGAGGTAGTTGGCGGTGACGCCGAAGCGCCCCGACGCTACCTGCTTGACCGCACTGCGGCGAAGGTCGCCATTCGCGTCCGGAGTAAAGCGCTCTTCGTCCTCGCCACCTTCACCTGTATTCGACTTTCCCCCGATGCGATTCATGGCAATGGCAAGGGTCTCGTGCGCTTCCTTGCTGATGGAGCCGAAAGACATCGCGCCAGTGGTGAACCGCTTGACGATCTGGCTGGCTGGCTCCACTTCCTCCAGGGGAACGGGGTTCTTGCCAGGCTTGATCTGCATCAGGCCGCGAAGCGTGCAGATCTGGCGGCTCTCCTTGTCGAGCAGGTCAGTGTATTCCTTGAACGTCTTGGCGTTGGCGGAGCGCACAGAGTGCTGCAGCTTGCTGATGGTCAGCGGATTGAGCAGGTGGTACTCGCCACCGACCCGGAACTGATGGTTGCCGCCAACTTCGAGATTCGTCTCCGAATCGCTCAGTGGCTGGAAGGCATACTCATGCTTCATCTGCGCTTCGCGCGCCAGCACATCAAGGCCAACGCCTTCGATGCGCGACGCGGTGCCGTTGAAGTAAGTATCAATCAGCTCCTTCTTGAGCCCGACCGCCTCAAAAACCTGCGCCCCGCGATAGCTCTGCAGGGTGGAGATTCCCATCTTCGAGAAGGTCTTGAGCAGCCCCTTGTTGATCGCCTTGATGAAGTTCTTCTGTGCGTAATCCGGAGTAACGCCGGCGGGCAGATAGCCGCGGCGAGAAAGATCGCGCAGGGTTTCGATGGCCAGGTAAGGATTGATAGCGCTGGCGCCGTATCCGATGAGCAGCGCGAAGTCCATTACTTCACGCGGTTCGCCCGACTCCACGATGAGCGCGACCTGGGTACGAGTCCCCTCGCGGACCAGGTGATTGTGAACCGCGGCCAGGGCCAACAGGCTGGGAATCGGGGCGTAATGCGGATCCACTCCGCGATCGGAGAGGATCAACAGCGTGTAACCCGAACGCACGGCGAGCGAGGCACGTTGGCATAGCTCTTCCAGGCCGCGCTTCAGGCCCTCTTCGCCCTCGGCTACGCGATAGAGCGTAGGCAGCGTGGTTGCCAGCAGATCCCCGCGGGAGACACGGCGCAGCTTCTCCAACTCGGTATTGCTGAGCAGAGGGTGCGGCAGCTTGAGGGTGTGGCAGTTCTGTGGCGCCTCTTCAAGGATGTTGCGCTCCGTACCGATGAAGCTGATGAGCGACATCACCATCTCTTCACGAATGGGGTCGATGGGCGGATTGGTGACCTGGGCAAAGAGCTGCTTGAAGTAATGGAACAGCATCTGCGGCCGGTCCGAGAGACAAGCCAGCGGAGTGTCGATACCCATCGACGCAATCGGCTCTTCACCCTTGGCTCCCATGGGCTCAAGAATGGTCTTCACGTCCTCTTCGGAGTAGCCGAAGGCACGCTGGCGGCGCAGCAGGGTGTCGCGGTTGGAGCCAAGCACGCGGGAAGGCTCCGGCAACTGATCGAGCGTGATCTGATTCTCGCTGAGCCACTCGCCGTAAGGCTTGCGGGAGGCGAGCCGCTGCTTGAGCTCCTTGTCGGAGACCACGCGCTTCTCCACCAGATCGACAAGGAACATCTTGCCGGGCTGGAGACGGCCCTTCTTCTTCACATTCTCCGGCGGAATATTCAACACGCCCGCCTCGGAGGCGAGGACCACCATATCGTCACGGGTAATCACGTAACGGCCAGGGCGCAGGCCATTGCGGTCGAGCGTCGCACCGATGACGCGGCCATCGGTAAAGGCGATCGCGGCGGGGCCATCCCATGGCTCCATCAGCGAGGCGTGATACTCGTAGAAGGCTCTTTTCTCGGGCTTCATGTGCGGATTGCCCGACCACGCCTCCGGAATCATCATCGCCATCACGTGCTCCATCGAGCGGCCGGACTGCAGGAGCAGCTCTACAGCGTTGTCGAAGGCGGCAGAATCACTTCCACCGGGAGAGATGATGGGAAAGAGCTTCTGCATGTCGTCGCCAAAAAGCGGAGACTGCAGTACGGACTGGCGGGCACGCATCCAGTTCACATTGCCGCGCACGGTGTTGATCTCGCCGTTGTGCGCGACGTAGCGATAGGGATGGGCAAGCTGCCAACTGGGAAATGTATTGGTCGAGAAGCGCTGGTGCACCAGGCAGAGCGCGCTGGTCACTGCCGGGTCCGCCAGCTCACCGTAGAAGTTCGCAATCTGCGGAGCCAGCAGTAGCCCCTTGTAAATGATGGTGCGCGAGGAGAGCGAGGGGATGTAGAAGGTCTCCCGGTCCTCGATGTCCGACGCGGCAATTTCTACCTCGGTGCGCTTGCGGACAACGTAGAGCTTGCGCTCGAAGGCGTCTTCGGTCATGCCATCCGGACGCCCGACGAAGATCTGCTGGATATAGGGCTGCGAGGCGCGCGCAACGCGGCCAATGGCGGAGCCGTTACACGGAGTATCGCGCCAGCCAAGAACACAGAGGCCCTCTTCCCGAATGATTCTTTCGAAGACGCCTTCGCACTTGAGCCGGTCGTGCTTTTCCACGGGAAGAAAAACCATTCCCGCGGCATACTCGCCGGGAGCGGGCAGATAAAAGCCCAGCGTGGCACACTCGCGCACAAAAAACTGGTGGGGAATCTGGATGAGGAGCCCGGCGCCATCGCCCGTTTCTGCATCGCAACCGCAGGCGCCACGATGCGTGAGGTTAATGAGAACCTCAATCCCCTTCACAATAATGTCGTGGCTCTTCTCGCCCCGGATGCTCGCTACAAAACCCAGACCGCACGCATCCCGCTCATTTGCCGGATCATAGAGACCCTGAGCAACAGGCAGGCGATTGAAAGAAGATACCTCGGACATTACTTCCTCCCCTGCAAACCGCCCATCCTTCAAAAGAGAATTCGAAAAGGTAGACGGATCCTCGCTCGGCGCGAAGACCGGTTTCAGAATTCTTCATCTTTCGAACTTTGTTAACTCCGGATGGCCGCTGCAGTTCCTGATGGTTATCTCTCGATGATAATCAAACTGGCTCCCGGATGCGAGAGATATTTCCCGGGTTGCATTACTTTTACCACATGTGGCGGGTCAACCATTCGGGCGAAGGCCAGAAAAACCGCAGAAAATAACGTGGCCCGGTCGCGGGTTTTACCTGAAGACCGGGCCAGAAAAATTATTGAGACTGCTGCTTATTGACGCTACTGCGACGAAACCGGCAACTGGGAAGAGGCAGCCGGCATATTAAAGGCTTCGGCCAGGCTATCCAGGTCTGCCCTCACCTTTGCCCAACTGGATATGGTTACAGCATCGTAGTCTTCATCCCGCAGAAGTCCTTCAATTCCCTGGGAGCTGTTGAGAACCATGCGGAGATTGTCGTCGGCCTGCTTTTTATCCCGGAAGTGGCTCAGCAAGTGGTCCGTCTGTACCTGAAAATCGCGGACCTGGGTCTTTGCGTCCCTTTCGCGGCTGGTTCTGCGAATCGGAGTGTGATGGATGCTGGCATCGAAGGCCGACCGGAAAGACTTGGTATCTTCCCTCAGATTCTGCATCGTGTGGGCCACGTCGCGGTCGTTCATCCTGGATTGCGCGAGCGCGCTGGATGCGGAGAAGCCGGAGAAGAGCAACGCGCCGATCGAGATCGTCTGGAGCAAACGATTCATATCTACCCCTTTCTGAATGCGCGCTTCGGGACGAGACAAGGTGCGAAGCTGCCAACCGAAGCTATAAAGCTTGGATGCAGCCTCCGGACCTGCCGCAACTATTCGACACAAGCCATTTAAATAGAGCGACTTGTGGCAGATCCCTCGCGTTGAAATGCCGAGTTTGCTAGTTGGCAATCTGCCACAGCGCGATTCCGCCGGTCAGCCCCTGCTCGTTTTCGATCAGGGTGACTTCAGGACGCGGCTCGATCTCCAGCTTGCGGGAGTTGCCGCCGCCGATATACAGGTGGTCCCAGTTAAAGAGTGCCTCAGTCTGGGCAATGGCGCGTTCCACCAGGCGATTCCATTTCTTGTGACCGATTTTGTCCAGCGCAGCTCTGCCGATCAGCTCCTCGTATGTCTTGCCCTTGCGCCAGGGATGGTGCGCGAGTTCGAGACCGGGACAGAGGCGGCCATCGGTATAAAGCGCCGACCCGACGCCGGTGCCAAGCGTGAGAACCAGTTCAACGCCGCGGCCACGGATGGCGCCATACCCCTGCACGGCGGCGTCGTTGCAGACACGCACCGGCTTCCCCCATTTCTGCTCCAGCGTCTGCTCTAGGGGGAATCCAACCCAGCTCTTGTCGAGGTTGGCGGCGGTCAGGGTCTCGCCCTGCTTGATGACTCCAGGAAAGCCCACAGAGACGCGGTCAAATGCGGGCATCTGCGCCTTCATCTCGTCGAGGATCGCCAGCATCTTGCCCGGAGAGGCGGGGTGGGGGGTAGGGACTCGCAGGCGCTCGCTGACGGAGTGGCCCTGGGAGTCGAGCGCCATCATCTTCAACCCACTGCCGCCGATGTCAATGGCCAGAGTAGTTAGATTGCGCCAATTCCCCTGCCTGCTTCGAGCGGCCTTGCCACTGCCTGTCTTCGTGGCTCGCCTGGTCTGGCCCTGTTTGGTTCCCGCTTGTTTCGATCTACCCTGTTTTGTGCCTGCCCGCATTGGGTTACTCCTCGCAGATAGAAATACGCCAGATCTTGAGAATCCGCACCGGATGCGCTGTCTCTTCGATTCGCTGCAGGATCGTTGGCAGAACTTCTGGATTTAGAAGCCCCGGCGCGATCGCCGTACTATACCTCGCCATCATACGGTGGGTTTGCACCGGTCAGAAAGTCCCCCCATGCGACCACTTGCGTATACACCGTATACTCAGGCTGCCATGAAGCCACACGCATTTGGCTTTTGCAGCTATCTGTAGCCCATGGAGGAAAAAAGAAAGCCAATGATTCTGCGAGTCCTGGAAGAGATGGCGGATTGGGATAGCAAAGAGGATACCGCGTGGCACCTGGTGCGGCAGAGCCAGAGTCGGAAGACGCTGCCCATGCTGCTGATTCCCCAGCCCGCGCATGCCGTGCTGGCGGGCGATCTGGCAGCAGCGCTGCTTCCCGATGCATTTGGAGAACTGCCGGCGAATGTGCTGCACGCGATCCGTATGCACGATACGGGATGGGGGATCCTGGACGCCGCGCAGATTCACCGGGTACGAAACCCCCAGGGCAAACCGGGTGGCAAAGTCCAGAAGGCGTCGGCGGTAGAGGTGGTTTCCTTCCTCGACGTTCCTCCATCGGAGGCAGTGGGGGCCTGGAAGTCCTCTATTGAAGAGATGGAAAAGGTAGCGCCGGAAAGCGCTTATATCGTGAGTCAGCACTTCTCTCTGCTGTCCGCCCACGAGGAAGATCGCGCCCATGTGGCCTTTCGTAAGCAGGAGAGCGCACGGCGCGAGCGCATCCTGAAGACCGCGAAATGCGGCGTAGCGGATTTGGAGCGGTGGACGGATGCGCTCGGCTTCTGCGACCTGCTTTCGCTGTACCTGTGCTGCGGAACCACGGCAGCGGCCACGCTGCCACGCAGCCACCCTTCCCGTCCCACAGACGCGCCTACAGTACGGGTGCGTCAACAGGGACAGACCATCCTCATGAGCGAACCAATAATTCGCTCCGGAACGACGGTGGAGGTCCACGGAATTCGCCATCCGGCCCCTGCCGCCGGATCGGCAGCGCAGGGCGTGAACTGGATTTTTGCCTGAAGACCATAAAACAGGGTCTTGCACCATGCCTGGTGCAGAGATGCGCTTCGAATAGGCACCTATTTGCACCGGAATGATGCATAATCGGACATCGAGCATGCAAGGTTTTGCACACCCAGTTGCCTGAAAATGTTATAGATAGTTACCAATTATCTAAAAAGTACCTACATTGTAAATCCCCAAAGTGACCTCCTCATAGGACACTGAACACACGATCGTGCAATTGCTCCAGGTATGGTTCAAAACCGATGGGAGATGTGCGAGCTTTTCACTTTGTTTTCGCGCCTCTTTTCAGGATGATCCCTAGACCGGGAACGGAATTTCAAACCCGGCACCGAGGGCGTGTAGAGGATCGGAACCGGTTATTTTTCCCGCGAAGATGCGGGCTTCTCAGGGTTGCGTTGACGGCTTTCGAGGTAGCAGTTTTTGTCCTCGTGTAGCGCGGAGGAACATGCAATGAGGACTCTGAGACCGGTCATTTGCGGATTTCATTCTCTCCATGATCCGCGCATTCAGGAACAACTGACTTTGAGCCTCCTCCGCGGACGGAGATGGAAAATCTACGCGAGTGGCAGGGGAGTTGCAAGTAGGCAGTACGATCCGTGGCCTAACTTGCGTTTGCCATAACGACGGGCCCGGTTGAGAAGCACCAGGTTAGACGCCTCTACCGGATACTTGGCCTTGTTCCGCCTAGCGTCTAGGCACGAGCACACATACATGGAACTGACAGCGAGCGGACCAATGATGAGCATGATCAATCGCGGATGGAAGCAGGCGGCCTTAGCGGGTCTTCGTTACACGGCAATCCTGAGTGTTATCGCAACTCTGGGCGTATCGGTGGAGGCGCAGTCCGTGCGATCCATCCCCAGCGCCACGAAGGTAGCCGGGACCGGCTCCCACGGCTTTAATACCGATTACGGGCCGTCTTCCAGCGTGGAGCTCAATGCCCCGTCCAGCAACCTGTTTGATGCACAGGGCAACCAGTACATCTCGGACTCCGGGAACAACTGCGTTCGCCTGGTGGATAGCAAGAGCGGAAATATGGTGACAGTGGCTGGACTGACGCAGTCCGGATCTACGGACACCTGCAACTCCAGCCTGAACTCCACGCCCACGGCAGCACAGGGTCTGCTTGCGCCGAGCGGGCTTGCGCTTGATTCAGCCGGCAACCTATACATCGCGGACACAGGCCACAACTGCGTGCGCCGACTGGGTGCCGGAGCGACCGGATCGGCAAATCTGGTAACAGTGGCCGGTGATTGCACCCAGCCAGCCGCCTCTGCGGTGACGCCGGCTCCTTATGGGCTGGCATTCGACACCGCGGGCAACCTGTATGTCTCCACCCAGGACAATGCCAGCGGCGTGAACCAGGTTGTCCTGCATCGCCCTGCGGATGGCGCAACGACCGTCTGCCGCGTAGCGGGCGCAGCCTCCGCATTGGTGCCGACGGCGTGCAACAGCGGCACCCTACCCACTCTCAGCAAGCCTGCCGGCCTGGCCTTTGATCCGGTGGGCGACCTCTTCATCGCCGATAGCGGCAACGGCTGCGTGCGCGAAATGACCCCCGCCGGAGCCTTCAGCACGGCGGTTGGACTCTGCACCAACGACGGCACCGGGTCGAGCGCCACGGCGCTCTCCAGCCCCACCGGACTGGTCTTTAACCAGGCGGGCAAGCTCTTCGTCAGCGATACAACCAAGTCCCAGGTCTACGAATTCCTCCAGCCTGCAACGCTGAATCTGATTGCGGGTCTCTCGACCGGCACCTCAGGAACCTATGCGGTGAGCCAGGACGGCGCGCCAGCGATCACGGTTCCCCTGTCGTCGCCACAAGGTATCTCGGCGGATCCGATGGGCAACGTGATGGTGGTCGACTCGCAGAACAACATCGTCCGTATGCTGGCGGCGGGCTTCCGCTTCCCGGACACATCCGTGAATTCCGCCAGTCCATCGCAGACCGCATTCTTCGTCATTACCGCACCGGTAAAGCTCGCGTCCTCGGTGGGCAGCGGCTTCAAGATTGTCAGCAGCTCCTGCACTGGAACCCTGAAGGCTTCCACCACTTCCACTCCGACCACGTGCGGCGTTACGGTATCCTTTCAGCCTGTCTATCCCGGCGCCCTGCGCTCTCCTCTGATTCTTACCGACACGACTCCGAACACGAAGTACACCTGGGGATTGAGCGGCACGGGCCTGGGAGCGGAAGCAATCTTCTCTCCGGGTACGCTCAAGACCCTGCTGTCATCGCTGGCAAATCCTGCGGCGGTGCGTCTGGATGGCGCAGGGAATGTCTATTTCGCCGAGGGAGGGACTTCGGGCAATGGCGATCTCAAGGTCATTCCCGCAGGATCGACGACTCCATCAACGCTGATCGCTCCCGGCGCAGGTTTGAATACGCCCACCGCCATTGCACTGGACTCCGCTGGCAATATCTTCATCGCGGATAAGGGGACCAACAGCGTTTACCGATATGACGCAAATGGCGCACTCACTACGCTCGCTTCCGGCCTGAGCGATCCCGAGGCAATGGCGATCGACATTTTTGACAACCTGTATATTGCCGAGTCGGGCACGACTCCCGCGGTACGGGAGATCTACGCGGGTGGGCAGCAAGCGATCCTGGCCGGGCAGGGACCGATTGCCAACGCGAACGGTGTACCGGCAATTCAGGCCAAGCTGCTTACGCCAAGCGGGCTGGCAGTGGATGACCATGGGATGATCGTCGTCTCGGACGCCACAGGCTATCGCGTCTACTCCATAGACACCGGACGCATCATTCATTACCTGGTGGGGAACGGCACCACCACGGATACTGCCCCTGGCACAGCCCTGGGAACGGCACTCCAGAATCCACGCGATCTGGCGATGGATGCCGCGGGCGACGTCTACATTGCAGACGGAACCGGTAACAGCACAATCCTCGTCTACAGCAGCTCGCAGCAGAATCCGACCGTCACCACAATCGCCGGCACAGGAAGCGCAGGCAACACCAGCGGACCCAGCACCTCTGCCCAGTTGAACAACCCCATCTCGCTGGCGCTGGACGGCAAGTCGGATATCTACATCGTGGACGCTGGCAATCTGGCGCTGCGCGAGATCGTCTACAACCCGCCCGTGCTGGACTTCGGCACGATCAAGGTTGGCGATGTATCCCCTGCAATGACCGTGACGCTGTGGGACACGGGCAACAAGAACCTGACGCAGGTTTCTTCGTTGCTGATGAGCGACACGACAAACTTCTCACTGGACACTACAAGCACGCTGTGCGGCACTACGGTGCTCTCTGGCGCGACCTGCGATTACGGCTTCCGCTTCAATCCACAGTCAACTGGAGCCTTCACGTCGACAGCAACCCTGACCGACAACTCCTACAACACCACGCAGGTGATCACTTTGAAGGGTGGCGCCACGGCCGGGAACATCACGCCCTCCACGATCAACACGGCGACCTATACCGGCGTCTATGGCACTCCCTACACCTGGACCGCGGGTGTGACGGGCGATGGAACGCATACCCCCACGGGAACCTTGACCTTCACGATCAATGGCAATCCTGTGTGCCCGCCGCTGACGCTGAACGGATCGGCCCAGGTGAGCTGCTCTCCCTCGCCTACGGGATTGGCTGCCGGCACGTACACAATGACGATCAGCTACTCCGGCGACAGCGTGTACGCAGCGAACTCCACCACGGCTACGGCGACAATTCTGCCCGCACCGGTGACAATCACCGCCAATAGCGCCTCGCGTCCCTATGGACAGCCGAATCCTGTCTTCACCGGAACCATCACCGGAGTTGTACCCGGTGAGACCATCACCGCCACATACTCCACCACTGCTACGCAGTACAGCGCTCCCGGGATCTACCCGATTACGCCGGTTGCAGCGGCGGGTCCGGGTACTTCGCTGAGCAACTACGCCATCACAATCGTGAATGGAACGCTGACGATCACGCAGGCCGGGCCGGTCACGATCACGGTTGCCAATGCAACTCGCATCTACGGCGTGCCGAATCCAACATTCACGTCCACCACTGTGAACGGAGCGAACGGCGATACGATCACGGTTACCTACTCCACGACAGCGACGTTGAACTCGCCGGTCGGGACCTATCCCATCAACGCAACGCTCAGCGGACCATCGGCAACGGACTACAGCGGAGCGACCGTGGTTGCGGGCGTGCTGACGATTACCCAGGCTCCCACGAGCATGACGTTGACGAGTTCGAACAGCTCCCCGAAGACGGGCGACGCGGTCACCTTCACGGCAGTGGTCACCTCAACTTCGCAGATCACTCCGGATGGAACCGTGACCTTCGCCAATGGAGGCACCCCTCTTGGCACAGGGACGCTCGATGCCACCGGGCACGCCACCTTTACCACCTCGGCCCTGACTGCGGGCAACCATACCATCACGGCTACCTATCCGGGCACGGTGAACTTTATGCCGAGCACGGCTAGCCTCTCACAGGGTGTTGTGACGCCCGGATCCAACGGAAGCTTCGCCATTACGGCGACTCCGGCGTACCAGGAAGTGAAGGGAGCCGGCAGCAACGTCTACCAGGTCACGGTGAAGTCGCTGGACGGCTTCTACGGCCCGGTAACCCTGAGCTGTGCCGGACTGCCTGCCGACGCAACTTGTGCGTTTAGTCCTGCGACCGTGACGTTGACCGCGGGCGGAACCGCTACAACGACGCTGACCACCACAACCACGCTGAAGGATGCAGCGACAGCAGGCGTGAAGCTGCCAGCTCCGGGTGGGCAGGGCATGTTGCCTCTGCTGGCATGGACCATGTTCCCAATGCAGCTGAGCGGTGCAGCAACGCTGCTGGCAGGCGGACTGCGCCGGCGCAGGAAAGAGAGCTTCTGGAAGCGGCTGATGTTCCTGCTTCCTGTTGCGCTGCTTGTTCTGGGGCTATCGGGTTGCGGATGCACGGTAACCCAGTTCCACACCTACACGATTACAATTTCGGGGACCGGAACTTCGGGCGGTGCTCCGTTGACTGAGACGACTACAGTGACGCTTTCCGTCATTCAATAGAAATCGATGAATTCACGCCGGATTCTTGCATCGATAAGGGTCCGGCGGATTTACTATCTCGTTATATTTTCATTCTTTAGTATTTGTCCCGCGGAGGGTTCCCGACATGCAATCTCGCTCTATCCGTTCATTCGCAGTGTTGCTCCTGGCCGCAGTAACCGCTACGGCTGGAGCGCAGCAGGCTGCGCCGAACGCACACCCAGCGAAGCAACCTTCACCGTACTCGCGCGTTGATCTCTACGGCGGATATGCTTTCCTGGCTCCGAGCGGCAGTGTGGAGGGATTCAACTACCAGCGGATTACCACGGGGGCGGTGACAAGCGCCGCGTTTTACTTTAAGAAGAAAGTGGGCGCCCAGGTAGAAGCGGGCTTTCACCCTTACGGCTATGAGTCTCTAAAGAATCCCTACCTGGTGCCTGGCAGCGACTGCGCGTACACCGCACAGGCCGGACCGATCATCCGCTTCCCTTCCACGCATCTGGTTCCCTTTGTTCACGTGCTGGGAGGCGCAGCGAAGGTGGGTGGACCGCGCTTTCAGCCTTGCACCTGGGGACTGGGACTGACGGCCGGCGGCGGCCTCGACTACATTCTCCCGTTCTGGAGAAACCATCTCGCGGTGCGCGTCTTTCAGTTGGATTACGAGTACATGCACGTCGATTTCGGACCGACCAATCCTTATGGGCTCGCGGGCGGCAAGGCAAATATCAATGCTTTGCGCGCAAGCGGCGGAATGGTTTTGCGGTTTGGCGATCTGGCTCCTTACCCCCCGGTATCGTTTGAGTGCAAGGCAACACCTTCCGAGGTGTTCCCGGGAGACCCGGTGAATGTTACAGCGACTCTGACCAACGTTCTGGGAAACAAGAAGATCAACTACAAATGGACCTCCAGCAATGGGCCGGTCAGCGCGACTTCCCCGGAGATTTCAGTCGAGACCAAGGGACTGGCGGCAGGCACCTACAGCGTTACGGCGCATGCCTACGAAAACGGCAAGAACCAGGAGTTCACCTCCTGCACCGCGAGCTTCTATGTGAAGCCGATTGGGCCGCCGACGATCTTCTGCTCAGCCAGCCCGACGACCATCGCCCCGGGAGACAGCTCGACAATTACCAGCATTGCAACCAGCCCGGCCAATCGTCCGCTCACGTATTCTTACACCGCTTCCGCCGGACAGATCAGCGGCACCACGAACACTGCGCAGTTGACGTCGGCAGGCGTTCCTCCGGGGGTTATCACGGTGATATGCGCGGTGCAAGACGATATCGGGCAGAAGGCAACGGCGCCGACGAACGTCACGGTTGGCACACCGCCGATTCCTCCGGCTCCCAAGCCACAGGCTCTCTGCTCGCTGGCCTTCTACCGCGACAAGAAGCGCCCGGTACGCGTAGACAACGAAGCCCGCGCCTGCCTGGATGACATCGCGCTGACCATGCAGCATCAGCCGGATGCCCGTCTGGTCGTCGTGGGTGAACACTCGGCCGACGAACCGGCAACCACTGCCGCGGAGCGCGCCGTCAACACCAAGGCCTACCTGACTAACGAAAAGGGTCTGGATCCGGGCCGGATCGATGTTCGCACCGGAAACCGAGTGGGCAAGACCGCGGAGAACTATCTCCTGCAGCCGGGAGCCACTTTTGAGGACGTCCCGACAGCGCCGGTATCCAATACGCCAGTCAGTAAGCAGGCATACAGCACGGCAGCAAGCTACGCGGCAGCGGAGGCAAGAAAGCATCACAAGGCAACCACGCCCAAGCCGGCAGCCACTCAACCGAAGTCGATGGAAGGACAATCGACTCCTAAGAAGTAAGCAAAGATCGGCAGTAGAAGAAAGAGACCCGGCCGCGAGATTCGCGGCCGGGTCTCTTTCTTTGTGGCGTACCGCCCCCTAATATGCTCTACATGCCCTCATACTAGAGCACTGCCCCGTTGGGCCTATACGGAAGGAGTTTTTGCCTATGCTGCCGTTCTTAACGAGCCTCTGCAGTCCATCGATTCGCCACGTTGCACCGATTCTTCCTTCGCAAAGGATGAGACGACGGATATCTCGATGCGCACGCTGAAGACAATTCCTCTTGTAGTAGCAGAAGTCCCCGGAAGCACCCACACAGCCCCCAGAAAAACCGACAAGCGAGAGAACGCGGAGGGAAGCAGGCCCGAGTTTCGATGTGTATCGTAATTTCGTAATTTCGCAGTCGATATCGGGGTGCTTCGAGGCATTGCCTCAAAACAGAGCGAATCCCGGCGCAGAAGGCAGACACGCCGCAGCCTGGTTCAGAAGAGAGACGTCGATCCAATGGCACACGGGATCGCGGACAAAGCAATCATCCGCCCACGGGTTGGGTACCATTCGCACAGGATTGCCTGCAATACATAGCAAAAGAGGTGCTCTCCTATTTACGGGGAGCACCTCTTCTATACCAGCGCAAATAAAGTCCGATTGGAACAGCCTGTGCGGCAGGTTGAATCAGTTAAAGAACGTCCTGATCTACTGCATACCAATCTCTGTGAGCAGTTTCGGCTTCGCCTCGTCCACAGCCAACAGGTTGTGGCAGGCTGCGCAATCCTGCGTAATGGCCTGGCCGCTCTTGGCGTTGTGGCTGCCGTCATGGCAGCGGAAACAGCCAGGGTAACTGGTATGCCCAACATTGTTCGGGTGGGTTCCCCACGTTACCTTCATATCGGGGAAGACGTTCACCTTGTAGATGGAGTACAGGGATGCCGCAGCTTGCTTGACAAGATCGGCATGAGCGGACAGAACCTCGGGGCGCTGCGAACGGTAAAAGCTCTCGAGACCCGCCTTGATCTTGGTTTCCGCGTCTGCCTGGGAAGCGTAGGTCCCCTTCAGCAGTTCAAGCCCTTCCTTATGCACAAAAGGGAGTGTGGGGCTGATGCCGCCCTCGGCCATGATGCGGTTGACTGCGTCTTCCGGCGTCTGAAAGGTGTGAGCCGCACGGTTATGGCAATCAATGCAATCCATCACCCGCTTCTCACCCTTCACGGGGCCGGTCGCATCCGCTGACACAAACTCCGTTGTGCTGCCGTCAGGATTGCGCCTGCTTACCCAGGGAATGACCTGGCGCTGTGGGTCCGTCGAGATGTATTCGATGTGTCCGAGATGCACACCATGGATTCCCGTCAGGTGAGAGACGGAATCGCGCCCGCCCAGATGGAGCAGAACGAGGGTCTTGGTCATGGTGTTCGTTTCATCGTCGGCGAAGCTGGTCTTCACCAGCATTTTCTCTCCGATGTATTTTGCGGGTGTGTGGCAGCCCTCACAGATCTCACGTGCCGGCCGGAGACTGAGAACCGGGGAGTGAATCGGGCGCGGATAATTGTTGAGCCCTACCTCGATCAGCTGCTTAGTGCCGTTAACTTTGGCCCTCACGTAGGATCCGGCGCCTTCCCCCACGTGGCAGGCAACGCAATCTACATGGGAATGGCTCGATACTTGATATGCCGTAAATTCCGGCCGCATCACCACGTGGCAGGATTGACCACAAAATTGCGGCGTATCCATGTAGGAGACACCACGATAGCTTGCCATGCCGACGATGAGCAGATTGACGATGGTTGCCAGCAGCACCATATCGAACGCGCGGAGCAGGACCGGATCCGCCAGGTCGATCTTTGGATAGACGCTGGGCAGCATGCCCGCTTGCTTAAGGTGCTTGCGCCTTTGATAGATTCCTATCGGGATGAGGATCAGCCCGAAGATAAACAAAACGGGCAAAATCAGAAAAAAGATAATGCCCTGATACGGGTTAATGGCAACGTGGCCCAGAACCTGAAGGCACCAGAAACCGAGAAGCGTAAGAGCAGAGGCGCTTGTCAGTCCGGCACCGATCAAACTGATCGGGTTCTTACCCAGGTGGAAAAACGGTTGCAGCCACTTCTCTTTAAACCTGCCAGCCACGTTGCACTAACTCCGTTACTACGAATTAATGTTGCACTTCAAACAGTTATTTGACGAGGGATGTGTGAATATACGTCGCGACATCCTTGATCTGCGCATCGGTCAGCTTGCCATTGTAAGACGGCATCTTCCCTTTGCCATTCTTGATCACGGTGGTCATATCTGCGACAGTCGACTTGGTAAACGGTACGACCTTCATGGCCTTACCGGCAGGCGTATCGCCAGTGCCCGTGGCCCCGTGACACATCTGGCACTTGGCTTTGTATGTTGCCTCGCCCGTACCCTGGGCGAAACTCATCGTTCCAGTTGCCAGAACCATCAGACCAAGAATCCCAAATCGCTGAATCCGGTTTGTCATAAGAAAAGTTCTCCTTCTCCAAAATACGTGACCAGCATTACTTTATCAGCCCTGCTGTTAGAACGCATACTTCACGCCAAGGGTGTATACATTTCCACGGAAACTGCGCGGCGATGTCGGACCGATGGGTGATCCTTCTCCATAGCCGTAGTAATTCCAGTTCGCCTTCCAGGTCCACTGCGGAGCCAGGTCAAAGGCGATATTGGCATACGGCTGTTGATATTGCGACTGCAGCGATCCCGGAACCTGACGGGGATTCAGCATCGTATCGTGCCCATTGACTGCACTCATACGGTAGCCGAGGTTGGCATGCACACGCTTGACGGGCGCCAGCATAATGCTGACGGTGCCAAATTGTGTGGGAACCGAATAAATCGCCGGGGAATATACGGCTGTTGTTGTCGTGTAGATGCCGGCCGAAACCGCAGCCGCGCAACCCGTTCCGTTGACAACCGCACCCGCCGGAACCGTAGCGTCTACATAGCACACATCGGTCCGCGAGTAAACGTCGTCATAGGAGTAGCCGAAGTCCAGCGACCACTTTTCTCCAGGTGCGATCGAAGCGCCAAACGAGTAGTCGCGCGCGTGATCCAGATGGCGGGCATCGGATACGTTGTTGCGGCTTTCGTGCAGGTTGACAGCGCCGGAAACGTTGGCCCAGGTCCTCGGTTTATACATCGCGCGCACCCGGTAGTGCTGCTGCTGGCGCGGGCTGATGCGGGTAAAGGCGTTATCCGCATACATGGCGTCGGCGTTGAAGTTGACGCGCAGTTTGTCGGTTGGCTGGAAGGAGAGTCCAAAAAGCCCACCTTGCTCGTGGATCGGAATCGTATCCGCACCACTGACTGGCGTAGGTCTCGCAGTACAGGTACCGTCCGAATTCACCGTGTTCGAAACCTTCGAGCCTACCGCACAGTCTCCGCGCTGGGCCAAGAGCGGGGTGTAGGTTTCAACTGTGGTTAAGAGCGTGGAATCGTGGATCGTCCGGGTACGATAGCGATACCCCAGCGACAGTTTCAGCTTTGGCACTGGATCCCAATTTGCGAGAACCGTGTTGGTCTTGGCGTTCTGGCCAAGGAAGTTGTTGCTCATCGACAACAAATTGTCCGGACCGCTCCCCTTGGCGTGATACGGGCATGTGGCTGCCGTGTACGGCGGCGGGCAGGTCGAGGGATCAAAGGTCTGCGTCGGGGAGATCAAACTCGTTCCATACAGGCTCGATTCGCTGAAGCTGTTCCCTGCCGGATCGCGGAAAGCCCAGAAATCAAAGACATCTGAGATGGCAATCTTAGGTGTCACCTGAACCGTCACACCATAATCTCCGAGTACATTGATCCGTTTGAGCGAAGCCAGGTGGCCATTTTTGCCTGTTCCTACATCGACAATCTGGCGCTGTCCGGTACGGGCAAGATAACCCTGATAGAACTCGCTGTAGTTATTGACGTCACCATTTGCGCCGGTATAAAGGATCCGGCCGTTCATGCTGACAATCCCCTCCTTACTCGAGAAGCGAAACTGTTCGGTGGGGAACAGGGTACGGGTCGGCGAGTAACGAGTATGCGCGAATTCGCCAGAGCAGGTCGGCTTGATCGTATTGGTCGTGCCCGCGAGAACACAACTGGTGGCTGCAGGTGAAAAAATTTCGAGGCCGAGACTCACCGGAAGAGCCTGTGTCCCATTCAGAACCTGGTAATTCAGGCCTGTGAGTTTCAGCGTTGTATCGCCCCTGTAGTGCGTTACAAACTGGTCATAGCTCAGGGTGGTGTGCGGCGTCAGCTTGAAGTCGATACCGCCAGTGAAGGAGTCAGTGCTGTTTCTCCACCATTGATTGAGAAGTGCGTCGACAGCGCTGTGAATCGTACTATAGGTCGGTCCCTCAGCAGTATTCTTCGAATATCCGACGCGGAAACTCACTTTTGACAGTGGTAACACCGTCAGGTTCACATCCGTCATGCGGCGCACCGTATTGAAGAGGTGTGGCGTATCCAGGATGGGCACCTGAGGCACAGCCGTCGGCGGAATCAACGGGTTTGCCAGCAGATCGTAGTCAAAGTACTGCCGGTCGCGACGAAAACTGCTGTTGAACTCATAAATCCTGCTCTTGGACATGCGCAGCATGGTGACGTTGTTCGGGTCGCCTCCATAACCAAAACTGCTGGTCATCAGGTCGTCGAAGAACGGCGTCTTTTTGCTGTCTACCGAGTGCAGATTGAGTGAATGGCTGAGGATTCGCGGGCCGCTGTGCAGGTTGACCAGCGTGTCCCACATCGCTCCGCTGCCGGAGTGATCGTCGATATGTCCGCCAAGTTCGATGCTCTGGTGGGTGGCATAACCGCCAATAACCTTCTCCGTGGTGGGCGGCGCTTCTTGCGCACCGATTGGAAGAGTGGCGATGGCGAGTGCCAGCGTGGAGAGCCCAGCTAAGGCGCTCCCCTGAATCCGGTTCTTGCGGCCGGTTTGCAACTTCGAAAACAAAAGATTTCTCATTAGACTCGGCCCCCCTTATTTGAAGAAGAAGGAATTGGAATTGGATCCGTGAACCTGCGTGTGGCAAATCGTGCAAGCCTGATATTGAACCGCCTGATTGTGGAACGACGGGATGCCAGGAGCCGTAAAGGAGGAAGCCGTATGGCACTGCATGCACAGCGTGTTTACATTGCTGCGCGCCAGAAGTCGCGGATTTGGCGAGCCATGAGGCGTGTGGCACGAGGTGCAACCTTCGGTCTTTACCGGGGGATGCTCATAGACAAACGGACCTGCCGTTTCGGTGTGGCACTTGACGCAGACGGCATCGCCCTGGGCAGCCGTATGCAGACCCTTTGCCTGGAAGGTTCCATGAGGATCATGGCAATCGCTGCATTTCATCAGGCCTTCGTTCACCTTGTGGTGGAAGGGCTTGGAGAAATCCGGCTTGATATCTGTGTGGCACCCGTAGCACAGCGTTGGCTGGGATGCCTTGAGCAGGTGCTCCTTTTCGCCCTGTACGTGAATCCCGTGGCAATTGAGGCAGCTTACGTTTGCCTCTCCGTGGGCGGAGCGCTCAAAGTTGGCGTGCTTCCCCTGGTGGCATCCCAGGCACTTGTCGTCAATCTGCTTGGCGTTGGCCTTGGTAAAGCGGAAGATCTTGGTCACATCTCCGCCGCCGTCGACGTGGGCCTTGCCCGCTCCGTGACAACCCTCACACGTGGCGGTTTTATCGCCGTGCATTAGCGCAATCTTGCTGTGCGGATTGCCGCCGAGTCCTTTGGCGATATCTGCGTGACAGGTAGCACATGTATCTGACCCGACATAGTCTGCCGGATTTGCCGCTGGTTGGTGAGTGGCTGCCATGGTCTGAGGCTTTGGAGCATCCTTGGCATGAGCCAAAGGACCTCCCGCAAGGCAACTGCCCAGTGTGAATGCGAGGAAACCATATGCGCCTGCACGTAGCAGACGGGCTGTAGCGTTCAATGAGTCTTCCTTCGATCTGAAGAGGGTCATGAGCATGGATTTGCGCCCCCGGATAAAACTGGCCTTCGAGTTTCGATTTATTGCGCCTGATGTTAGCATGCGATTTACCCCAAACACCCGTGATGTCTGTCACATTCCAGCAAATTAAGCGACAAATTGATTCATCACTCGCGCCACAGCGGCTCCCCCGTTGGCCCGAAATAAGCTGTGAGGGCTGTCACAGACTTCAATTTCATGGATTGCGAAAATTACTGGTTACCGTCTTCCTGCCTCCGGCCGTAAGGGAGTAGGCGAAGGGATGAGCCGCTGTGACACCAGAAGCTTTTGACATGATGTTGAGCAAGCCTGCCAGACGATCGACTCGCCGCCTGGGCCGGGAAGAGGCAGCCCTGGCTGGCTGCGCTGCCTGCCCCAATCGCAAGCCGGGATGGTTCTGCAGCCTGGGGAATGACGTTCTCGCCGATCTTGACGTAGTCAGTAACCCGATCACCGCCGCAACCGCGCAGAATGTCTTCTCTCAGGGAGACGACTCGGACCACGTCTTCGTGCTCTGTGGGGGGTATGTCAAGTTAACGGCAAGTTCCAGCCGAGGCCGCAACCTCATCGTTCGCATCGCCGGACCGGGCGCAATTCTTGGGCTTCACGCCGCCATGTCTCAGCGCCCTTATGAAGTCTCTGCCGAAGCGCTTTCTGAAGCGCGCCTGCGCTCCATCAGCCGCGAAGATTTCATGGGGTTCCTCCGCCGCCACAAGGAGAGCCAGCTTCGTGCCGTACAGTGCGTCTGTCAGGAGTATCGCTTCGCTCTGCAGGATGCCTGCCGCATAGCTCTCACTGAATCCGTCGCTGCGCGCCTGGCACGGCTGCTCATCGAACTGGCACAGCAGATTGGGGAGTGGGATGATGGCGAGTATCATGTGCCGATCCTGCTCACGCACGAGGAGATGGCCAGCATGACCTGTACCACGCGCGAAACCATCACCCGCACCCTGGGCCAGCTTCGCAAGGAAGGAACTCTTTCAATTCACGACTCAATCCTCACCCTGCACGACCCGGAGAAGCTGCACAGCTACTTCTGAGAGCGGTCTTCACCGGACGCAGCTGACCGGGAATCATGGCGCGGCATCTGGGCACGGCGCAGCCAGGAAGCGCAGCCATGGTAGAAGCAGCTTAGGATAAGAGCGCTTCGCCCAGGACGCTGGCTCGCAGGCTCTCTCTATCCAGGCCGCTGTGCAGGGTAATGACGGGACAGCACGTCTGGGTAACAATCCTGTAAATCAGCCCCTGATGGAGGCCACCCACTGGCTTTCTTCGCAGATCTTCCTGCTGCACGGCAAGAACAATGGCCACCGCCCCAATGGAGGCAGCTACAGAAGCGATCGTCTCTCCAAGCTGCCCATGCTGCACCAGGCAATGCACCCGCTGGGTCAGCTGAACCTGCGTTCTTGCCATCTGCTCCAGCTTCTCCATCGCTCTCCGGACGCTTTCCGGACGGTCCGCCGCCGGCAGCGCAACGTGTAACAGATGCAGTTCTGCACCCAGGTAGTGCGCCATAGCGTCCGCAAACGGAAGCGCACCAATCGAATGCGTTGAGAATCCCGTGGCGAACAAAAGCCGTGGCGATTTTGTGCCCAGCGGGATGGATGGCATGGCATTCGATCCCACAGTCATGACCGGGCAAGGCGCAACCCGCAAGATCTTTTCGGCAACGGATCCGACGACGTCGCGATCGAATCGGCTTTCGCCATGGGTACCGATGACCAGCAGGGACGCGCCGTACTCCTCCACCAAATCGCATAGGGCATCGCGAATCATTCCTTCGCGCACTACCAGCTCATAAGGAATCCGTTCGCGCCGCAAGAGGGATGCAGCCATCTCCAGCCGCGCCTTCGCATTCTGCTCAATCTGGCGCGGGACAAATGGCGCGCCATTCAGGGAGTTGGAGTAAAACAGGGGATCTATCACATGGGCCAGAATGACCCTCGACTGCAGACTACGCGCCATCTCCACCGCTTTCAGCAGCGCGCGCTCTGCAAAAGGAGAGAAATCCGTCGCAACCACTATGGTTTCGAAACCGAGGGGGACACCACGCCCACTGGACCGCATACCTGCCCCCAAACCTGAATTATCTTTCTGTGAACTGTAGGTTGATGATGCAGCCTCCGCGCTACGCGTTGCCCCTCAAAAAAATAAAAGGTCGCTTCCACGAAGGGTTGTTGCCCTGGCAGTCTATCGCCCTGCTGCCAGATTTCAGATTCGGTGCGGCACCTTTTCGAGAGGGACCGCACGCCTGCAAACGCAGGTTCTAACTCGCCTTGGTCGCACCTGCGTGTTCGGGTTCGAACTTTCTTGCCTCCCTGGCCATAGCAGCGGGAGACAACGTCAACACCGGGCAAGGAGCGTGCGCCAGAACCTTATACACGACTCCATGCCTGGTCAGGGTGGCAACCACCGAGGCTTCCTGCGCACCAAGGACCATAAGATCCACATGCTGCGACTTCGCCTGGAAGAGAATTTCCTCAGGGGGCTCGCCCAACACAACCATGGGTTCAATCACGAGTTGCGAACGCAGCTCTATGGGGATCAAAGACTTAACATCTTCCTCAATCTGCTGAATCGTCCTGCGCGCGAGCAGTTCCGCGCTCTCCGATGGCTTCATCACATGGAGCAGCAGCAGCCGCGCACCGGCGTGCAAAGCAACTTCCGCAGCCAGCGCCACCGGTCCAAAGCAGGACTCGCCGAGCGACGTCGCGCAGAGAACGTTTTTGATCCGGTAACCGTCAAACGCCTTATTGACTACTTCCGGCCCCACCACGTAGACGGGGACGTCCGAGGAGCGAAGCACCTCTTCGGCTACCGAGCCGAGAAGAATCTTCCCAATGGGGCCCGGGCAGCGGGTTCCCACGACGATGCGATCGGCGTTCTTCTCGTGCGCGCAGTCCACGATCATACGAGGCGCAAGTCCTTGGCGGACAATGATTTCGCATTCAATTCCCGCCGCTTGAGCCTTTTCTGCAAAGGGCTCAAGGTGCCTGGTTTCTGTCTTCGCCGCCGCGGCATAGTCGTAATAGCGCAGCCCGCTGGTTTCAGAGGCGGAGACGACCAGGGTGTCGTATGCATGGAAGAGGATGAGCTTGGCTTTCGTTTCTTTCGCCTGCGCGAGGGCGAAGGCAAATACCAGGTCATTCACCGGTATTTCTGTTGCAAGCAGGATTGTCTGGGGGACACTCCAGCGCTGATTCGTCAGAGGGGTCATAAGAAACCTCCTACGGGCGCAACGATGGCACTCGTAGGAGATTCTAGCAGTGCGGCAGGGCACAAGTCATTGTGATAAGAGCTGCTCTAAATCGATAAAATAATGCTTCTATCAAAATGAAAAACAGCGCCACTTCGAATGGCCTTTAATGGCCGTATCCCGTGGAACTTACATCCACTTTCCCGCGGAACATCCGGTAGATGAACACGAAATACCCGATGGCCAGCGCCATCCCGAATGCCCACCAGACCAATCCGACATGTAGTGTGTGAGGACCAGACAGCGCCTTGTCGATGGTGATGTTGAGATTCGAATCCGTGCTCGACGGCATCAGTGTTGGATAGAGACCGCTGACCGCTCCCACCATCATGAAGACGAGATATCCAGCCGAGCAGAGGAATGCGGTGAAGTCGCGCCCGACGCGGCTGAAGGAAAGAATGCCTGCCAGGCACGCCACCACCAGCACCGGAATCGCGAAGGCAATCGGATATGCGTAGTAGTTGTGCAGGCTGCCGGGGCGCACCGCGACGGTAGCAATCAGGCTGATGATCGTCAGCAGCACCAGCGCTGCCCACAGCGGGCGGACGATGGCGCGAGCCCGTTGCTGCAGAGCCCCCTCCGTCTTCACCGCCAGATACAGCGCTCCATGCAGCGTCAGTGCCACCAGCGCAACCAGGCCGCCGATCACGGTGTACCAGTCCAGAATGCCGGGATTGGGGCCTACCTTCCAATTCGTCCATAGCGGCAGGAAGAAGTAGGAGTCCGAGCCCAGCGGCACGCCGCGAATCACATTCGCCAGAGCCGCTCCGTAGAAGATGATCAGCAGCGCGCTCGAGAAGCTGAACAGCCCATCAAAAAAGCTGCGCCAAACGTTGAGAGTTAAGTGACCGCGCAACTCCACGCTCACCCCGCGCAGGATGAGCAGCCAGAGCACGATCATCAACGGCAGATAGAAGCCGCTGAAGGCCGACGCATACAGCAGCGGAAAGGCGAAGTACAGAGTGCCGCCAGCCGCCAGCAGCCAAACCTCGTTACCATCCCACACCGGGCCAATTGCGCGGATCGTCATTTGACGCTCCGCGTCATTGCGCGTCAACAACAGGTGGAGCACTCCTACGCCAAGGTCGAATCCGTCGAGCACCACATAGCCGACGAGCATGATTGCAACCAGCCAGAACCAGATAAATCCCATCTCCGCACCTTCCGCTTAGTTGACCGTTACCGTCGAGGGGGCCGCTTCCTTGTGCGGACCATGCTGGATCTCTCGATACACCAGAACCAGGAACAAGATCGAAAGCACAACGTAGAGCCCCATAAAGCCCAGCAGCGTGAACAGGCTGTTGCTCGCCGACACATACTTGGAGTAGCCCTGTTCGGTGCGCATCAGCCCGTAAACCACCCATGGCTGACGCCCAATCTCCGCCGTCATCCATCCCGCCGTATTGGCGATGTATGGCAGCGGGAAGCTCAGCATCAGCGGCCACTGGATCCATCTCGTCGTGTATAACTTGCCGCGCCACAGCAGAAACGCGGCCAGCAGCATCACGGCTACGAAATACGTCCCCAATCCGGCCATGATGTGGTACGCGTAGAAGAGAAGCGGCAGAGTTGTCGGCCACTGGTCTTGCGGAAAGTGGTCCAGTCCCTGCACCTCTGCCTTGGTCGTGCCATAGATCAGAAAGCTCAGCAGGTTATTCACCACGATGGGATTGTCCACTTTGCCGCTGGCATAGTCCGGCTGCCCCACCAACACCACATCGGCGCCCTTTGCGGAGTGGAAGAGCCCTTCCATTGCCGCCATGCTCACCGGCTGATGGTGGGCTACATATTTACCGTGCAGGTCGCCAGTGGGGAAGATCATGGCCGTGCATGCAATCGCTCCGGCGATGACTCCCGTCTTGAGGAAGATGCGGCCGTACTCCTGGAATTGCTTCTCCAGCATGTAGAACGCGCCCACTGCTGTCATCACAAAGGCCGCGGTCACCACGGCTCCGCACATATTGTGGGCATACTGCAGGAGTGCCCACGGATTCAGCAGCAGCTTCCAGAAGCTGGTCACTTCATACTGCCCGTTGGCCATCATCCGGTACGCCACCGGATGCTGCATCCATGCGTCCGTCACGATGATGAAAAATCCCGAAAGCCATGAGCCGAAGAACACCATGAACGCGGAGAACCAGTGCATCGTCTTCGACACACGCTTTTCTCCATAGAGCAGCAGGCCCAGGAACGCCGATTCGAGGAAGAAGGAGAAGACTCCTTCCATCGCCAGCGGTTGCCCGATAACTCCGCCTGTCAGACGGGCAAAGTGTGACCAGTTGGTTCCGAATTCGAACTCCATCGGAATACCCGTCACGACGCCCATCACAAAATTAATTCCGAAAATCTTGCCCCAGAATCGTGCTGCTTCGTTATAGCGCTCATCGTTGCGCCGGAGGCCGATGGTCTTGAGCACAAGGATGAGCAGGGCCAGGCCCATCGTGAGTTGAGGAAAGAGGTAGTGATATGTGATAGTGAACGCAAAATGAAGACGGTGCAGCGTTAACGCATCCATTGAAGCCCCTGTTCATGAATGACAGCTTTCAGCGCTCAATATATACCTTCGCAGGAGATTGCGCAGTGCCAACTCCTTCCAGCTAAAGGACAAACGCAGCCGGCATCTCGACCGATCCGGGCCGGAATGCATCTCACTACAGACTCGCCTGGAGAGCATGAGCGTGCCCGCCAACTCTGCGTACTGGAAGGAGAGAATCGGCACCATGATGCATCGCTTCAAAGTATGGGCGCCTCGGGCAAGACGAGTTGAAGTTCAACTTGCAGGGCGGCAGTTTCCACTCGCGAAAGAGGCTGCGGAGCAGACCGGCTGGTGGTCGGCCACGATCGACACTATCGATACGATCAATACGATCAATACGCAGGCTGGAGACGTCGATTACGCCTATCTCCTCGACGAAGACCCTACGCCACTTCCCGATCCGCGCTCGGCCTGGCAGCCATACGGTGTGCATGGGCCTTCCCGTCTTCTCGATCACAGCCGCTTCCAGTGGAGTGATGCCAACTGGCAGGCCCCGCCGCTCTCCTCCGCGGTGCTCTACGAGCTGCACATCGGCACCTTTACGCCCGAAGGGACGTTTGATGCGGCGATCGGGAGGCTCGATGATCTGGTTGATCTCGGTGTCACCCACATAGAGATTCTTCCTGTTGCCTCTTTTCCCGGGAGGCGCGGCTGGGGGTATGACGGTGTCGATCTCTTCGCTCCCCAGGAATCCTATGGAGGCCCCGAAGGGTTGAAGCGACTGGTGGATGCCTGCCACAACCGGAATCTCGCGGTCCTGCTCGACGTTGTCTATAACCACTTCGGTCCGGTGGGAAACTATCTGCAGAGATTCGGTCCCTATCTGACGCCGAGCCACATAACCCCGTGGGGAGATGCGGTCAATCTTGAGCAGGCAGGGTCAACCGAGGTGCGCCGCTTCTTCTGCGATAACGCACTCATGTGGCTGCGCGAGTATCACTTCGACGGCCTGCGGCTGGATGCCGTGCATGCCTTTATCGATCGCTCGGCAGTGTCTTTCCTGGAGCAGCTGGCGACGGAGGTTCAGCAGTTGCAGGCTTCCCTGGGCAGGAGCCTCGTACTCATCGCTGAAAGCGACCTCAACGATCCTCGTCTGGTATCCGCGCAGGAGGCAGGCGGTTACGGTCTGGATGCGCAATGGAGCGACGATTTTCATCACGCCCTGGTAACAGTCCTCACCGGCGAAACTGCGGGCTACTACCAGGATTTTGGCTCTCTCGCGGACCTCGCCACCGCGCTCCGGGAGGTGTTTGTGTATTCCGGCCGCTACTCCTCCTATCGCCAGCAGAGGCATGGCCGCCCGGTCGGCCCGCTCCCCAGAGGTCGCTTCCTGGGATATGCCCAGAACCACGACCAGGTGGGTAATCGACCAAGGGGCGAACGCCTCGGGCACCTGACCACTCCAGGACGAGCAAGGATCGCAGCCGCGCTGGTCCTTACGTCCCCCTTTGTGCCCCTGCTCTTTCAAGGCGAGGAGTTCGATGCCTCCGCCCCCTTCCTCTATTTCACCGATCACGAGGACAAGGAACTGGGCAGGAAGATTGACGAAGGACGCAGCAAGGAACTCAGTGCCTTCGGCTGGGAGATCGCAGGGATTCTGCCGCCGCAGTCGGAAGAGGCCTTCGAACGTTCGCGGCTGGATTGGTCCGAGCGGGATCGTGAGCCTCATGCTTCCATGCTGGCATGGTATAAAGCGCTCATCCACCTGCGTCGCAACACCCCAGAGCTTACCGACGGACGCGCCAACCAGATCAAGGTCTCCTTTAACGAGGATGCGCGCTGGCTGCGGATCGAACGCGGCCCGATCACAATCGCGTGCAATCTCGGCAGCAGAATCCTCATGCGGGAAGCTGCCCCGGGTGCAAGACTCCTGCTGGCGTCGGACCCGGGTGTACGACTTGCCGAGGACCGCATATCCCTGCCACCGGATACGGTTGCCATCCTCGCGCGGGAGTGAAAGGCGTAATGCAGATCCTTCGCTTCGCTCAGGATGACAATGCGCACAACGGATCCTTCGCTACGCTCACGATGACAATGCCTAAGCCGCTCAGGATGACGATGCCTAAGGTTGAAGGAGCGCGGATATTGTCATCCTGAGCGAAGCGAAGGATCTTCCCGACTTCTGCCAGAAGCCTGGCGCTGAAATTTCACTTGCCAAGCTTCATGGTTGAAGATTTAGGATGCCTACGTCCTGGCACCCCTGCGCAGGTAGAAAGCGGGTGAGGTTCCGCCAGAACGGAACACTTCAAAAGCGATGGCCTGTCCGTAAGTGCAACTCAGACGTCCTAGAACGATCTGCCAACATACAACTCCAACGTAACTGACCAGAAAATAACCATGAACCAGGGGAGACAGATGTATGAATGAACTCGTACAAATCGTTCAGCAGAAGAGCGGTCTTTCCGAAGAGCAGAGCACGGAAATCGTTCGCGCAATTGTCGGTTACGTGAAGGGCAAGCTGCCCGAGGCTCTAGCTTCCCATGTTGACTCGCTCGTGGGCGATCTTGGCACTTCCGGAACGGAGGCAGCAGCGGCTCCGGAATCCGGCGCTGCAAGCCTGCTCTCCTCCGTCGTGGGCGGTCTCTTCGGCGGCAAGAAGGAAGCATAAGCATTATTTCGTCGCAATCAACCGAAGCATCGAGGAGGCATATATGAAGCAGTGGAACACCCTGAAGCGCATCCTGGCGATCACCCTTACCGCGGGCATCTGCAGCATTCCCGCGATCTCACAGACAACGGGTACGGCACCCGCCAAGACCGCCAAGACGACCCCCGCGAAAGCGGCAGCGCCCGCCACGGCTGATCTGGTGGACATCAACTCCGCCACCAAGGAGCAGCTCTCCGCACTCCCCGGCATCGGCGATGTCTATTCGCAGAAGATCATCGACGGACGTCCTTACGCCAAGAAGACTGATCTCCTGCAGAAGAAGATTCTTCCGGCGGCGACGTATCACAAGATCGCCAAGTCGATCATTGCCAAGCAGAAGTAACCAGAACGCTGAAGATAAAGAGGCCGGCTCAACCTTCACGGAGCCGGCCTTTGCCATGCATCAATGTGTCGCAGAACGCAATCATTAGTGATTTGGGTCACAGCCACGGGTGCTTTGAGGCTGGTTTCCTAGACACATGATTCCCTCCCACGCAGCGATCAACTACGATGAAACGCCCTTCCTGGTGATCTGGGAAGTGACCCAGGCCTGCGACCTTTCCTGCAAACACTGCCGCGCCGCTGCTCAGCCATTGCGCAGCCCGGAGGAGTTGAGCACAGAAGAGGGCAAGCATCTGATCGACCAGATTGCCGACATGCATGTTCCCATTTTTGTGTTCACCGGGGGCGATCCCATCAAACGGCCGGACATCTTTGAGCTCATCCGCTACGCCACCGCGAAGGGTGTGCATGCCGCCTTGACGCCGAGCGCCACGCCGCTGCTGACACGCGAGGTAATTGGCAAGCTCAAGGAGGCTGGACTGGCCCGGCTCGCCGTCAGCCTGGACGGCTCTACTGCGGAGATCCACGACAACATCCGCCAGCTTTCCGGCGCCTACAGCAAGACGCTGCAGGCGATCCAGTGGGCCAATGAGGTGAGTCTTCCGGTACAGGTCCACACCACTGCCAGCCGCCAGAACATCACCGATCTGGGCAAACTCGCGACCCTGCTGCACGAGCTCGAAATCGTCATGTGGAGCGTCTTTTTCCTGGTCCCCGTGGGCCGTGGACAGAAGTCGGATCTGCTGACCGGCGAGGAGTTCGAACAGGTCTTCGAGAAGCTCTATCAGCTATCGAAAGAAGTTCCCTTCCAAATCAAGACCACTGAGGGCATGCACTATCGCCGTTACATTCTGCAGCAGCACGTTGCAGAGCTGGAGCGCGAAAGGGCCACCAACGGCCGTGAGACTCCATCCCAGTTCCGGACGCAGCAATGGGCCACACGCCGGGTCAACGATGGACGCGGATTCGTCTTCGTCTCGCATACCGGCAACGTCTATCCCAGCGGATTTCTCCCGATTCTCGGCGGCAGCGTTCGTCAGCAGGGTCTCCAGGAAATCTACCGCGACTCCCCCGTCTTCCGCACTCTGCGCGACCTCACGCAGCTCCATGGCAAGTGTGGCGCCTGCGAATTCAAGGAGATCTGCGGCGGCTCCCGCGCTCGCGCTTTCGCGCTAACCGGAGACCTGCTCGCCGAGGAGTCCTGCTGCATCTATCAGCCCCGAAACTACCATGCACCGGAACCCGTTCTGGTAGGCGAACCCGGCTAGATTCCGCATAGCGCGGCTCTGCCGCTTGAGAGGACACAGAGGACCCCATCTTTCGGTTGCGAGATGGGGTTCTGCTCCTCAAGCCCCATCTCCGTGCTTTTCCCGATCTCTGCGCTTTCAAGGCACAAAAGTGCAGTGGAAGTAGAGTTGCTCCACCAAGTAGGATAGGAAATATGAAAGTTGCCATTGTTGGTGGAGGAATCTCAGGGCTGAGTGCCGCCTTTGAGATTGAGAAGTCTCGCGCGGCAAAGCCCAATGTCGAGTATGTGCTGCTGGAGAAGTCTCCCCGCCTTGGCGGCTCGGTGTTTTCCGAGTGGGTCGATGGATGCCTGGTAGAAGGCGGCCCGGACTCTTTTATGACGGAGAAGGTGTCGGCGACCAAGCTGTGCGCCGATCTCGGCATCGCCGATCACCTCGTCGGTTCCAACGATAGCGCTCGCAAGACCTATATTCTTCTGAAGAATCGGCTCATCGCTCTGCCCGATGGCCTTATGTTCCTAGTGCCGACCAAGCTGATTCCCACCGCGCTCACTCCGCTCTTTACCTGGAAGACGAAGATTCGCATGGGACTTGAGCTGCTGGCTCCGCCGCGGCCGATGCATGGCGATGAATCAGTGGCCGCCCTGGTTGAGCGCCACTTTGGAGCCGAGGCTGTAGACCGCCTCGCCGACCCGCTTTTGTCGGGTATCTACGGCGGAGATGCCTCGATCCTGAGTGCGCGCACAGTGCTGCCCAAGCTGGTCGAGATGGAGGAGAAATACGGCAGCCTTACCCGTGGAATGCTGGCCGCCTATGGCAAGCAGACTCCGAAGCCGAACGCCAGCAGCAAGCCCCGAGGCTCGATCTTCAGCTCCCTGCGAGGCGGCATGCAGGAGCTGGTCAGCGGTATCGAGTCACGGCTGAACCCCTCCAGCATACGGAAATCGACCACCGTCAGCCGCATCGAGCGCACAGCCGACGGCTGGCAACTGATCATCGACGGAGAACCGCAGCAATTTGACGCATTGGTAGTCGCGACACAGGCCTGGGCTGCCGGTTCCCTGCTCGCCGGAGTCGACGCCCAGCTCGGCAAAGACCTGGGAGATATTCCCTACTCCTCTTCGATCACCGTCACCCTGGGATACGCGGAGACAGACCTGGCCAGCTCGCCGGACGGCTTCGGATTCCTCATCCCCGCCAGCGAAAATCGCAGCATGCTAGCCTGCACCTTTGTGCATCGCAAGTTCCCCAACCGCACTCCAGACGGGATTGGGCTGCTGCGCTGCTTCCTGGGCGGAGCCCGCAACAGCGCGCTCCTCGACGAAAGCGACGAGCAGCTGGAGAGCCGTGTCCGCACCGAGCTAAAAGAGATCCTTGGCCTCACCGCCAACCCGCGCTTCGTGCGGATCCATCGCTGGCGCAAGGCGATGGCGCAATACTCCGTCGGCCACCAGGAGCGCATGGATCGCATCTCGCAGGCTGTGGCGCGCCAGCCCCGCCTGGCGCTGGCAGGCAACGCCTATCTGGGGATCGGGGTTCCCGATTGCATCCGCACCGGACAGGCCGCGGCGGCATCGATTCTGGAAACTGCGTAGCGCGGAACATGCATAGGGCGAGTCAACAACAGCGGCATTGAGCGACCAATCTGGCTCGCCCGCTGACGTGCGACTCGCTTTCAACCCGGCCGCTCCTGCTTCTTAGGACGTCAAATGTCCGATGCCGATGCCGATCACGTAGGTGACAATTCCCTCCAGCGCGCCGACTATCGTCATCTCCAATCCGCTCGACCACCAGGAACGCACTGTAATCAGGGACTTGGCCGCTCCCACGGCAAAGTGCGCCAGCAGGGAGATGGTCGCCGCCCAGATCACCGCCGGATAGCCGCTCAGAAAGAAGAAAGGGATGATAGGGATGAATGCACCAAGAGCCGTCGACCAGGATCCGGTAAGCGCTGAAGTCCACGGGTTGCTCAGGGCCTCTTCCGTGGAGTGCAACTCCTCTGCCGAGAGAGCCCGCAAGAACTGGTCTGGCTGCTTTGCGATATGCTCCACCACCTGGTGCGCATCGGCCTCGGGAAGCCCTTTTACCTGGTAGTAGAGCGCCAGAAGCTCCTGCGCCTCAGCTCCGTTCAGTTCGATGGCTTGCCGTTCGCGTGCGATCTCGGCCTCGTAGATCTCCCGTTCGCTCTTGGATGCGAGATACGCGCCGGAGCCCATGGAAAGAGAGCTGGCCACCATCCCTGCGATTCCCGCCAGCAGCACAAATTTACTGTTTCCCAACGTAGCGCCGGAGACACCGGAGACGATGCCGAAGATAGCCCCAAGCCCGTCGTTCACGCCATAGATCGCATCCCCAATCCAGCCGCCAGCCCTGGTGCGACCTTCGCTCCGGCGGGCCTGCAGCTCCTGCAGCAACACCTTGGGGTCAGTCTTCTCTCCCCCCGCGCGCCGATGCGGAAACCGCTCGCGGATCAGGCTGCTGAGTTCCCGGTAGTGCTCTTTTTCGTCCTCAATCACCTGCTTGAGGATCGCGGCACTGGGCTCGTCGTTGAGCTCGCGGATCTGCGCTCCGTACTTCGCAATGTCGCGGCTCTCTTCAATCTCCATGCGGCGCAGGGCCAGATCGTAGCCCCCAACGCGGAACTGCGGCGACTCCGCTTCGCCGGTTGGCTTGCCCGTATATACCGGGGTTGGACCGCCCAGTTCCGCGATGCGGCCTGCCCATAGCGACGCATGATGCGCCTCGGCCTGGGAAAGATGCTGCAGCATCTGCTGGCGTACTGGATCGATCTCGTGCTCCGCCAATGTGCGGTAGGTGTGATATCCGAGCATCTCCGCCTGCCAGTTTTGCTCCAGCGCGTGGAGAAGTTTGCGATTCCTGGAACTTGGCTTCGGTGGCGTTAGTGTCGAGTTCAATGGGTTGCCCCTCCTGAAGACTCCTCATCGCGATGCTTCCCGTGCGATGATTCTCCTGACCACTCTGAGAAAACCTGGGTCGGTTGCAACTCCAAGAATACCAATGTGCTGGACCCATAAAATCGTTTTCTTCCACGTCTTCCTTCGACAAACGGAGGGATGGCGTGATCCAGGTGAGGCGAAATCACTGCCATTGCGTGCGTATAGTGGTATGTGTTTCAGAGTCGGGACAGAAATTGAGCTTCACCTGCGGAGCGATCCGAGACGCGGATTCCTTCCGTCTCAGGGAGTGCTACGCTTTTCATGGGATACCCCGGCACATCTAGTGCAGTTTGACGGAGCTTTTAGAGTCTTATGGCAATATCGACGGGCAATACCGCTACTTACACTTCCACCGAGCCCACGACCAATCGAAGCGCAATGGCGATGGTCACCACGCTGTTCTTTATGTGGGGCTTCGTCACCGCCCTGAACGATGTCCTCATCCCCCACCTGCAGGACATCTTCAATCTCAGCTATGCGGGTGCGATGCTGGTGCAGGTTTTCTTCTTCTTCGGATACTTCGTATTCGCCATGCCCGCAGGCAAGCTGGTGGAGCGGATCGGGTACAAGAAAACCATGGTGACCGGCCTGATAGTGATGGCGGTTGGCGCACTCATCTTCATCCCCGCTGCCAGCGTTCCTTCCTATCCGATTTTCCTGGTGGCCCTCATGATCCTGGCCGCAGGAATGACGGCGCTCCAGGTCTCGGCCAATCCCTATGTTTCCGTCCTTGGTCCGGCGCGGACCGCGTCGAGCCGCCTCAACCTGACGCAGGCATTCAACTCCCTGGGCACCACGATTGCTCCTTATATCGGAGGCCTGCTGATTCTCCGCACGGTCGTGGGCAATCATTTCAAAGCTCTGCCCACAGCCAAGGTCCACCAACTCCAGGAGCCCGCGCTCTCCACCTACCTGGCGCAGTTGCACCAATACCAGCTTGATATGGCCTCGAAGGTCAAGCTTCCCTATATAGGGATTGCCGGGACGCTGGTCCTGCTGGCGCTGGTGGTCGCCATGTATAACCTGCCTCGGATCGACACGACCAAGGACTTCCGGCCGCAGGATCTTGTAAAGAAGGACAGCCTCTTCAACTATCCCCACCTGATCCTCGGCGCAATCGGCATCTTCGTCTACGTGGGAGCAGAGGTTTCTATTGGCAGCTTCCTGGTGAAATATTTCACCAACCCGATCATCGGAATCAGTACCGCTGAAACGGCTGCGAAGATCGTCTCTCTGTACTGGCTGGGTGCGATGATCGGCAGATTTGTCGGCTCTGCAATCCTCCAGAGGCTTCAGGCCGGGCGAGTTCTGGGAACCGCGGCTATCATAGCCGGCATGCTGGTTTGCATTTCGATGTTGAGTTCAGGCTCTATAGCCATGATCAGCATCATCCTGGTAGGCCTGTTCAACTCCATCATGTTTCCCAGCATCTTCACCCTGGCAATCGCGGATCTGGGACCGCTCACAGGAGAAGGATCGGGCCTGCTGGTTGCGGCAATCGTCGGCGGTGCGATCATCCCCTGGATTCAGGGTGTTGTTGCTGACAGAATCGGCATTCACCACGCTTTCGTTCTGCCGGTCCTCTGCTACGCCTACATCATGTATTACGGATTCCGCGGCTCACGCCCGGTTCGTCGCGTCCGGGCCTGACAGCACTGCCCACACACCTGAAATAGCCGGGCCCAGCCCGGCTATTTCTATTTCCAGGTAATCGGAAGACTGCACGATCCTCTCCGTCTATTTCATGCAGTGCCTTTTCTGCTCTATCTCATGGGCGCTTTTTCTGCTGGATTGCTTCCGCAGCCAACCCACGAGGGTAATTCCTGAATCATCCTTGCATGCAACCAGCGGGCCTGGTGAAGATCGGCATCTCGGGTTGGACCTATGCACCGTGGCGAGGCGTCTTTTATCCGGAGGACCTGCCACACAAGCGGGAGCTGACCTATGCTTCCGGCGTCTTGAATTCAATCGAAATCAATGGCACGTTCTATTCGATGCAACGCCCGGGCAGCTTTGCCCGATGGGCAGAGGAGACGCCGGATGACTTCGTCTTCTCCATCAAGGGACCGCGTTACCTGACGCACATTCGCAGGCTGAAGGATGCGGAGCAGCCGCTGGCCAACTTCCTGTCCTCGGGCCTGCTGGCTCTGGGGAGAAAGCTCGGCCCCATCCTTTGGCAGTTGCCACCAAACTTCCGGTATCAGCCGGAGCTCCTGGAACAATTCTTTGAGCTTCTGCCTCATGACACGGTAGAGGCCGCCTCGCTCGCGCTCAAGCACGATGACTGGATGGAGGGGCGGAGCTTGTGCGAGCCGGCTTTGCAACAGCCGGTCCGGCACGCAATCGAGGTAAGGAACAAGAGCTTCGCAGTACCGGAGTTCATCGCGCTTGCGAGGAAGTACCGTGTGGCGATTGTTTGCGCCGATACGGTGGAGTGGCCGCGCATGATGGATGTAACCGCGGACTTTATGTATTGCAGACTGCATGGCTCGGAGGAGCTCTATGCAAGCGGCTATACGGATGAAGCTCTGGACCAGTGGGCGGATCGCGTTGTTGCCTGGGCGCACGGCACCGAGCCGGACGATGCGGAACGGGTGAGCCAGGAGAACCCCGTGGAAAGCAAGAGCCGCGACGTCTTCGTCTACTTTGACAACGACCTGAAGGTACGCGCGCCGTTCGATGCGCAAGGACTTCAAAGGCGTGTGGACAAACTTCTGACGCAGGCTGGTGTCGTCTCCCGCGAATGACACTCTTCCGGTCATGCGATCTTGACCTTCGCGTGTTAGCCTTTGCTTCGAAACTACATGGTCCAATCTATCTAGCTCAGGAGTTGCATGAATAGCCAGACCGCCCTGCACTTCGATCTTCAAGCCGCCGCACGAGAGACGATGCACGAGCACGGCTTCCAGCCTGACTTCTCACCGCAAGCGCTCGAGCAGGTGCAGGCCATCCAGAACGGTGCAGGACCACAGGCGACAGGCGGCAACGTTCGCGACCTGAGGAGCCTGCTGTGGTCCTCGATCGACAACGACACATCGCGGGATCTGGACCAGATTGAATACGCGGAAAGGCTGCCCAACGGCGATATCCGCGTCCAGATCGCCATCGCCGATGTGGATGCTTTGGTGGCGAAGGGATCTCCGCTCGACCAGCACGCTTCGCGGGAGACAACCAGCGTCTATGCGGGCGTGGTGATCTTCCCGATGCTGCCAGAGGTGCTCTCGACTAACCTTACTTCCCTTCTTGAGGCGGAAGACAGATTGGCTTTCGTCACCGAGTTCACGGTAAATGCAGGCGGGCATGTGGGCGGAAGCGCCTTGTATCCGGCGATTGTCCACAATCGCGCCCAGCTTGCCTATAACGCTGTGGGCGCGTGGCTGGAAGGCTCTGCGGAGGCCCCCGCGAAGGTGGCTGCCTCGTCTGAATTGCAGGCGCAGTTGAAGCTGCAGAGTGAAGCGGCGCAAAGGCTGCGGGAGGAACGCTATCGCCATGGCGCCCTGAACATTGAAACCATTGAGACGCACCCGGTTTTCTTGAAGGATAAGATCGTCGGCATCGAGCGCCAGCAAAAGAACCTGGCCACGGAGTTAATCGAAGACTTTATGATTGCGGCAAACGAGGTAGTGGCTCGCTCCATCGCCGCAGCACAGTGGGGCTCAATCCGACGGATTGTGAAGACTCCCAAGCGCTGGGAGCGCATCGTCGAGTTGGCCGCGCAACTGGGAGAGCATCTGCCAGCCATTGCCGATTCGCAGGCGCTGAACCAATTCCTCATCAAGCGGCGAGCCGCGGACCCCGATCATTTCCCGGATCTTTCACTTGCTGTCATCAAGTTGCTGGGACCGGGGGAGTATGTTGTGGAATTACCGGGACAGCAATCCGATGGGCACTTTGGGCTTGCCGTACAGGATTACACCCACTCCACCGCACCGAATCGCCGTTTTGCAGACCTGACAACGCAACACTTGCTGAAGGCGCTGGTTGCGGGGAGCACCAGTCCCTATTCCAGCGACGAACTCACGCAGATCGCCGCTAACTGCACGTTGCGCGAGGACCAATCCCGCAGAGTGGAACGCGAGATGCAGAAACGCATTGCTGCAGTGGCGATGCATGGGCGCATCGGCGAGTTCTTCGATGCAATCGTGACGGGCGTGAACGAAAACGGAACCTTCGTGCGCGCCTTGAATCCTCATATGGAAGGCATGCTGGTGGAGGGCCACGCGGGAGTCGATGTAGGAGACAGAATCAAAGTGAAGCTGGTGAATACCGATCCTCGGCGAGGTTTCATCGACTTCGTCCGCGTCTCCGCATCCTGAGAAGACGCGCGTTGGCGAACTGAGAGCTATTGCAGCTTGGAGCTGCCCTGTGGGCGGATGGGAAGTCCTATGAGATAGACCACGGGTAAGGCTCGTCTTCTTTCGCCGGCATATCCCGAGGTCCAGGTAAACCCTTCGAGGCCCGCGGTTAGACGCATCAGCTCATCGGGTGTTCGCGTACGCAGGCAGGAAATAAGCCCATCCCAGAGGATTGTGAGCGGAATGGCAGGCAGCAGATAGGTGAGCAGGATTCGCGAGAAGCGAAAGGGCCGGATGAAGGGCGTAACCATCAACGACTGCAACGCAACCAAAAAGATGATGGCAAGCGCCTTGAATGTGCGGGAGGTGACCTCCGCCGTGGCAATGCCCTCGCCTCGACGAACAGCATCCGCCAGAATTTGGGAGGCCATACGGTCAGAAAAATGGTGAAACGAAGCAAAGATCGTGCGGAAGCCACACAAATCGGCAGGAACCTGGGTTGCATCGATAGATCGCGTGAGCGCAAGGACCATCTTGTCCCTGGGCGAAAGTCGCGACTGTAAAACAGTGCTGGGGAACTTGTCCGTCAAGGTGACGAAAAGCGGCCAATCCGGGTTGGAACAAGCATCCCTCCATGCTGGGCTGAGCCAAGGCCCGCCGCCGCCCGAGCAAAGATCGACCACCTGACGCGAACCGCTGTCGCGGATAGCCTGCAGCATCAAGGGCCGCATCTCGGCATAGGGATCCATAGTGCGGGTGATGTACTCGAGGTAATCCGTCGCGCCATCGCGAACGGCCTGCGGGCACCATGGTTGATCGAGGATTTCGAAGAGTTGAAATCTCCTCACAGGTGCGCGGCTCCATTCGGGGCAATCGGAACGTTTGCTAATTCTAGACTTGAATGCCATCAAGGGAAAGAGCGAGGGCGCTCCCTTGATGGCATTTGCTGTCGATTCTGGCTTGTAAAGCTTAGCTTACCGGGATGTAATCCTCCTTGGCGTGGCCGCAGACGATGCAGGTAAGGAAGTTCAGCTTCTCAACGGTATAACCGCAGTGGCTGCAGACAAAGTACTGCTTACTGGCGCCGCGCAGCGAATCGAGATTCTTCAGCGCTTCCGTAAAGAGCCGCGCATGCTCGGTTTCAGTCTTGAGAGCATAGACAAAGGTCTTGATGGCGGCCCCGTTCTTTTCCCCTTTCGCCTCGTCCACAAACGCCGGGTACATGGTGTCGCGCTCGTAGACTTCTCCATTGATGGCGGTTTGCAGATTTTCGCGGGTTGACTTCACATCGGGTGCTTGCACAACGGCTTTCGGCTCGGCACCCATCTGACGGATGACGCGGGCATGATTGGCAGCATGAATCTCCTCCGCCCGCGAGGTTGCGCGGAAGAGGCTGGCAACCTGGCCAAAGCCTTCCGCCTCTGCAGCGGCGGCAAAAGCTGCATAGCGAGCGTGCGCGTTGCTCTCCCCTTCAAAGGCGGTTTGCAGGTTCTCAAGTGTTTTGTGGGTCGGCAATGTACCCACGGCGGTTCCAATCAAGCCCGCGGGAAGAATGCAGGAAAGGATGGCGCTGATCATGATGCTCACCTCGGCTAGGCACTATAGTCCTGAGGCAAGCCGGATAGATGTGATCCGTATCGCATTTATCCCAGTTCCCTTCCACGTTGCGAAAAAGCGTGGATGAGGCCCGCGCGGAATAACTTTCTCGAATCAAGCCGATTACTTTTTTTAATAGCGAATGGTTCAAGGAGTGGGGGGCTGTACCCTAGGAGTAAATCAGCAGTTGAGTTATGGGGACCGGTTGGGCAGCGGGACTACCCGATAGAGGAGAGGCATGTCGAACGAACTTCGCAATTATCTATCGCTGTCGTATGGCGAGCTG